>JAESGW010000088.1_pt1 | contig 238538 bp, 218 predicted proteins | sample 9269791 | NCBI WGS metagenome assembly JAESGW01 (sample SAMN16773120, study PRJNA677053) | algae metagenome | isolation source: Aphanocapsa lilacina HA4352-LM1 and co-occurring heterotrophs from near cave... | place: USA: Maniniholo cave, near Haena, Kauai, HI | collected 2009-07-28 | reverse complement strand
CGATCGCGGCCGCCTGGCGCGAGGCCTGGGCCGAGGCCTTGACGCTCGCCGCCAGCTCCTCCGTCGTCGCCGCCGTCTCCTCCAGCGAGGAGGCCTGCTCCTCGGTGCGCTTCGACAGATCGTCGGCCCCCATGTTGATCTCGCGCGCCGCCAACCCGACATCCGAAGACGTCACCTGGATCGTCCGGACCGTCGAGGACAGACGGTCGACGGTGGCGTTGAAATCGTCGCGCAGTTTTTCATAGGCTTCCGGCACCACCGTCTCGATGCGGTGGGTCAGATTGCCGTTCGACAGTTCCGCGAGCCCGCCGGCCAGCGCCGCCACCACCTGCTCGAGTTCCTGCGCCTGCTCGACCTGCCGCCTCGCCGCCGCCTCGCGCTCGGTTTCGCTGCTGCGCCGGGTCTCCTCCATGAGATTTGCCTGTCCGGCGGCGGCGACTTCCAGTTGCGCCTTCTCGATCGCGGCGCTGCGCAGCACGCCGACGGCCTCGGCCATCGCGGCGATCTCGTCGCCGCTGCGCATCGTCGGGATCGCGGTATCGAGGTCTCCGGAGGCGAGCCTGTGCATCGCGGTCTTGAGGCTGCCGAGCGGGCGCATCATCCGGCGCACGATCAGCAGCAGGGCCGCGCCCGCCACCAGCGCGATCAACAGCCCGGCGATGACGTTCCCGGTGATCATCTCGTCGATCACGGTGAGGAAGTCGGACTGCTTGATGCCGACGAAGAGGATGCCGATGACCTGGTTGTTCGAGGCCTGCAGGACCGGCTCGTAAATGGTGAAATAGGGCGCGCCGAGGATGTCGGCCGTGCCGGAATAGGTCTTCTTGTCCTTGAAGACGGTGTCGTAGGCCGGGCCCGGCGCGAGCTTGGTGCCGACGGCGCGCGAACCGTCGGCCTTGGCGACATTGGTCGCGACCCGGACATCGCCCATGAATACGGTGGCGACGCTGCCGGCGATGCCCTTGACCTTGTCGACGGCCGTGAAGTCGCCATTGACCGGCTCACCGCCGAAGAACAGCCTGTCGCCCTCCAGCCTGGGCGCGCCTTTCGCAGCCAGCGTGTCGCGTAGCAGGTTGATGCCGACCGAGAGGCTGGCCTGGGCGCGCTCGCGCATCGCCTTGTCGGCGGCCCGGATCGAGACCAGCACGGAGGCTGCGACCGCGACGGCGACGATCAGCACGCCGACGATCGCCAGCCGGGTCGCGATCGGCAGGCGCAGCGACATCTTTTTCTTCATTGTGGAGGCTCTTGGTCCAGGAACGGCGGGGTCGCGATGACCGATAAAATACCGTGGAACTGGTAAAATTCGCATTAAGCGCGGCCGGCCGGCACGGGCCGCTAGACGCCGCACGGCAAAAAGGCCGCCCTTCCGGGCGGCCTTCGACCCTGTATTGCAAGGGCTGCAGATGGTGGGCGCGACAGGGATCGAACCTGTGACCCCTACGATGTCAACGTAGTGCTCTCCCGCTGAGCTACGCGCCCGTTTCGCCGTCCCGGATCACCGTTCGGCGGACGGAACCGGTCCCTGGCCCGAAAGCCAGCGACGAGGTTACGAGGTGAGCGGCTATAGCCGCTCGGGACCGGGCTTGCAAGGTGCTTTCGGCAAGGCGCTCTCGCGCGCCTGCGCGGGGGTTTTCGGCGGCTCAGGCCGCCAGCAGCTTCTCGACCTCGTTGACGAGTTCGCGCAGATGGAACGGCTTGGACAGCACCTTGGCGTCCTTGGGCGTCTGCGAATCGGGGTTCAGCGCCACCGCAGCGAAGCCCGTGATGAACATCACCTTGATGTCCGGGTCGAGTTCGGTGGCGCGGCGCGCCAGTTCGATGCCGTCCATCTCCGGCATCACGATGTCGGTCAGCAGCAGCTCGAAGGGCTCTTCGCGCAGCCGGTTGTAGGCGGACAGGCCGTTGTCGAAGGAGGCCACGTCATAGCCCGCATTCTGCAGGGCCTTGACGAGGAAGCGGCGCATGTCGTTGTCGTCTTCGGCGAGAAGTATCTTCGTCATGGGCCTGCTTTATCCGTCCCGTAAGGCGTGGTCTTCAGGCCCGCCGCCGTCGCTCGCGGCGGCTTTCCGAACCCATCGTGTCATTTTGCGTCCGCTCCGGCCCGGGCCGGAGCGCGGCAGGGGTATCGGGCCGCGGGGGCGCGTGGAACCATGTCGTTCTATAAGGCATGGACATGGTAAACAACGCGTGAATCCGGCCGCGGTCTCGCGGCTGTCGCGGGCGCGCTTCAAAGCCGCCTGTTTGTGTGCTTCAGTCGTGCGGCATGAGCTCCTCGCCCGGACAGTTCCCGTTCGATCCCGACAGCGTCGTCGCCGAGATCGAGCGGCCGTTCACGCTGCATCAGCCGGCGCTCCAGGTCGTGCCGGTCGTGGTCGACGTGCCTCATGCCGGCCGGCGCTATCCGCGCGGCTTCGTCGAGCGGGTCCGGCTGCCGCTGCGCTCGCTGCGCCGCTCCGAGGACGCCTATGTCGACAGGCTCTTCGGGCATTGCGTGGCGCTCGGCGCGCCGCTTCTCGTGGCCGAGTTTCCGCGCGCCTTCCTAGACGTCAACCGCGAGCCCTACGAGCTCGACCCGCGCATGTTCGACGGCAGGCTGCCGGCCTTCGCCAACACCCGTTCGATGCGGGTTGCCGGCGGGCTCGGCACGATTCCGCGCATCGTCGGCGACGCCCATGAGATCTATTTCGGCCGCATCCCGGTCGAGGAGGCGCTAATCCGGATCGACGGGCTCTATCGGCCCTATCACGCCGGCCTGCGCAGCCTGGTGCAGCGGACGCATGACGCCTTCGGCACCTGCATCCTCGTCGATGCGCATTCGATGCCTTCGAGCGGGCTCGACCGCGACGGACCGGCCAAGGCCGACATCATCCTCGGCGACCGCTTCGGCACCAGCGCGGCGGGCTACGTCATCGACATCGCCGAGGAGGCGTTTCGCCGTCTCGGACTCAGCGTCACGCGCAACCGGCCCTACGCCGGCGGTTTCATCACCGAGCATTACGGCGCGCCGGCGTCGGGCGTGCATGCGCTGCAGATCGAGGTGAACCGTGCCCTCTACATGAACGAGACGACGCTGGAGCCGCATCCCGGCTTCGGCGGGCTGGAGCAGGCGATCTCGGCTGCGATGGCGGATTGTTTCGCGCGCTGGAGCGGCTGGCTCGACGAATGGCGCGAAGCGGCGGAGTGAGCGGCCATTCCAGGATGGTTGCCGACGCAACCCGAAAAAAAGGGCCGCACACTTGCGTGGCGGCCCAAGTCTAGGGAGGAAACGCCCAAGGAGGGCAACGAAGGCTTGAGGTCATCGCCCCTTCGCACTGCAACATATGACATTGCGCCGCAAAAACGCAAGGGCATTCGCGTCAAGTCCTGAGCGGTATGCGTCTGGCGCAGCCGCGCCGGCGAGACGCCGTGATGTTCATTGTTTTCAACAGTTTCAGCCCGAAAATGCGGGTCGCGGCAGCCAGCTTCGGGAGCATGCTATGCTGCGCAGCAAGGCTTCCGCGGAGAACTGGTATATGAGCACGATCGATTTCGGGGCGTTCGTCGACGACCTCGCGACCCAGTCCGGCCACGCGATCCTGCCGTTCTTCCGCACGCATTACGTCACCGAGGACAAATCGGGCGGCGGCGCCTTCGACCCGGTGACGGAGGCCGACCGCGCCGGCGAGACCGTGATGCGGCATCTGATCAGGCGCAGCTTTCCGGCCCATGGCGTGCTCGGCGAGGAGTTCGGCGACGAAAATCTCGACGCCGACTATGTCTGGGTGCTGGACCCGATCGACGGCACCCGCGCCTTCATCTCCGGCATCCCGGTCTGGGGCACGTTGATCGGCCTGACCCGCTCGGGCGTCCCGGTCTACGGCATGATGCACCAGCCCTTCACCGGCGAGCGCTATTCGGGCGACGGACGGCAGGCGCGCTATGAGGGGCCGAGCGGCCCGCGCACCCTGCGCACGCGGCAGACCAGCGAGCTTGCGGCCGCGACGCTGATGACCACCTCGCCTTCCCTGTTCGAGGGCGCGGAGGCGCAGGCCTATGGCCGCGTCGAGGCCTCAGTCCGGATGGCGCGCTATGGCTGCGACTGCTACGCCTATTGCATGCTGGCGGCCGGCCACATCGACCTGGTGATCGAATCGGGGCTCAAGCCCTACGACATCGTCGCGCTGATCCCGATCGTCGAGGGCGCGGGCGGGATTGTCACCTCATGGGACGGCGGCAGCGCCGCCGGCGGAGGCACGGTCATCGCCGCCGCCAACCAGACGCTGCATCAGGCCGCGCTCGCGCTTCTCGCCGGCTGAGCCGGCCGCATCATTGTCCTCGCCCGGCACGAAGGCGTCGAAGGCCGCCCAGAAGCTGGCGCGGATGTCGTCGCGCTCCATCAGGATCTCGTGGCGCGCGCTCGGCAGCACCAGCGCCGCCCCGGTCTTGAGGCGGGCGGCGAAGCGCTCGATTGCCGGCGTCGAGACCACCGGGTCCTGCCCCGCCGCGATGACGAGCGTCGGCACGCGGACCTCGCGCGCGGCCGAGGGGGCGTTCAGCCGCGCCATGAGCTGAAAGGCGGCACGGACCCAGCCGATCGTCGGATCGCCGATCGAGAGATGGCGCGCCGCCGCCGAGAGCGCGCTGTTGCGCTCATAGCGCGCCTGGTCGCCGCTGAGGCGGTTGCCGTCGAAGGGTTTCGTCGCGATCGCGGTGTCGCCGCCGCCGGGCACGAAGGCCTTGCCAAGACCCAGCCAGAACAGGAAGCTCGCCAGCCGCCGCGCCGAATCGGGCCGGTCGATGATGGTGAGCCCGAGCATCGGCGCCAGCGCGACGAGCCGCGACACCGGCAGCGCGTCGCGGCGCGCGGCATCGAGGCAGACGGCGGCCCCCATCGAATGCGCCAGCACGAAATAGGGGCCGGGCAGCGCCTCTCGCATCTGGACCATCGCCAGCGCGAGGTCGTCCTCGTAATGGCGCAGCCAGCCGACATGGCCCTTGCGGCCGCGCCCGACGAAACGCTGCGAGCCGCCCTGGCCGCGCCAGTCGAAGGCCAGCACGTGAAAGCCGCGCCGGCGCAGATCGGCTATGGTCTCGCTGTAGCGCTCGATGAACTCGGCCCGGCCCTGGACGAGCACGACGGTGCCGCGCACCGGCCTGACCGTCGGCCGCCAGCTGGCGAAGCGCAATTGCGCCCGGTCGCGCGTCGTCGCGAACCACACCTTGCCATGGCCGGGGACCGGATATCCGGCATGGGCGAAGAGTTCGGCCTCGGCCATCGCAGGCTCCGAATCACGGCGCTGCGACCCGTCGCGCCGCCTTGCTTATGCCTGCCTTGCCGGCCTCTTGAAAAGCCGAAATCGCGCTCCCAGATCATCCCTGCGCAGGCCGGAACCGGCTGCGCGGACCAAAACCAGGCCTGCGCTCATGCCGAGGCGGGCCGGACCACTTTGTCGCTTCTCTGGAGGGCACCATGCGTCACTTCGATCTTTCCCCGCTCTATCGCTCGACCGTCGGCTTCGACCGCCTGTTCTCGCTGCTCGACCAGGCGACCGCGACGGACGCCGCGCCGAGCTACCCGCCCTACAACATCGAGCGCACGACTGAGAACGCCTACCGCATCACCATCGCGGTCGCGGGCTTCGGCGAGGCCGATCTCGCCATCGAGAGCAAGGAGAATACGCTCTCCGTGAAAGGCGAGAAGCAGTCATCCGACCAGGCCGAGAAGCGCGAAGTCCTGCATCAGGGCATCGCGGCGCGCGCCTTCGAGCGTCGCTTCCAGCTCGCCGACTATGTCCAGGTGACCGGTGCGAGCCTCGAGAACGGGCTGCTCCATATCGATCTCGTGCGCGAGATTCCCGAGGCCAAGAAGCCCCGCCAGATCGCCATCGGCGGCAGCAAGGCCAAGGTGCTGGAGGCCAAGGTCGCCAAGGCCGCGTAACCGGCCTGCCGAGACCATGATGTGAATGGGGCGTCCCCGGGGAACCGGGGACGCCCTATTGATTGATCGGGCTCGCGTCGCCGGTCAATCCAGCGGCGCGACCGGCACCGCCGGCGTTTCCGGCCTCGGCTGCGACGGCGTCAGATCCTCGAGTTGCACCGGGGGAATCTCCACCGGCGCGACGGTGATGCCGGATGGATCGGCCCGCGCCAGCGGCGGGGCGCGGTCCGGTTCTTCCGAACCGCGCACATCGCTCGGATTGACGAGCGTCGGTCTCGCGACGCCGGTCTCGGGATTGACCGGTCCCGGCGTCGGCGCGGGAGGCGTGGCCGGGGAGACCGGCGGCAGTGTCGCCGGCGCGCTCGCGCTGGCGGGCGGCGTCTCGGCCGGCTTTTCCGGCTCTGGCGCGCGCGGCGGGGCGGCAGGCGATGGCGGCACGATGGTGGCGGGCGCGCTCGCGCTGGCGGGCGGCGTCTCGGCCGGCTTTTCCGGCTCCGGCGCGCGCGGCGGGGCGGCCGGCGATGGCGGCACGATAGTGGCCGGCGCGCGGGCTCTCGCCGGCGGCTTCTCGACAGGCGTCTCCAGTTGCGGCGCACGAGCGGGTGCGGCAGGCGAGGGCGGGACGACCGTCGGCGGCGCGCTCGCCCGGGCGGGCGGTCTCAGCGACGCGGGACGCTCGGGCGGGTGAGGCACGATGCGCGGAGCCGGCCGTTCCTCATCGCTGGGATCGACGCGGGCGACGCGCGGCGTCTCGCGGCGGGCATCGGGCAGGCGGATGCTGTCGATCAGTTCGCCGCTATAGACGTCGAAGATCAGTCTGGTCCGGCGGCCGTTGGCGGCCTGCCCGTCGATCACATAGGTCGAGCCGGAGCGCACCGTGCGGTCGATCTGGCTCAGGCCGAACTCGCGCGCTGCGGCGCGTCCGAGCGCGTGCGGCGCGACCGGGGCGGGCGCGCGCGGCGCATAGCGCTCGTAATAGCGATAGGCGCGCGGGTAATAGTCTTCCTCATAAACGTAATATTGCTGCGCGACGGCTGCGCCGGCGGTCGTGGCGAGCGCGCCGGCGGCGGCCAGGCTCGTCAGGACCAGGCGCAGGGGCGCGGTCGGTCGGGTCGTCATGGCGTCTTCCTCTGGGAGACTGAAAAAGGGTCTTCAGTCTTCCTTAGGGATTGCGGCAGGCGTGGGGCCGGAATCCGCGCAGATTCAGCCCGAAGTGGCGTTAAACACCGCGATCAGGCGATCGACCTCCGCTTCCGGCGTCGCGAAGGACATCACGAAACGGCCGATGACGTCGCCTTCGCCGAGCCGCGCCTGAGCCGGCAGCGCCGTCTGCGACCAGGCGAGGTAGCGCACATCCGCCTTCGCCAGCGCCGCCTGCAGCGCCGGAGACAGGATCGGAAACACTTCATTGGCCTGGCAGGGCCAGGCCAGCGGCACGCCTCCAGCGGTCAGCGCCTGCGCCAGTCTGGTTGCCATCGCGTTGGCGTGACGGGCGAGGTCGAGCCAGTGGCCCCCAGTCAGCAGCCCCTGAAACTGCGCGCCGATCAGGCGGCCTTTCGACAGGGTGTGGCCGGCGCGCTTGCGCCGCCATTTCATCTCGTCGGCGCGGACGGGATCGAAGAAGATCACCGCTTCGGCCGCCCAGGCTCCGTTCTTGGTGCCGCCGAAGGAGAGCACGTCGACGCCTGCCTGCCAGGTGATCTGCGCCGGCGTGCAGCCCAGCGTGACCAGCGCGTTGGCGAAGCGCGCGCCGTCCATGTGCAAGGTCAGGCCGCGCGGCGCGGCGGCCTGCTTCAGCGCACGGACCTCCGCGGCCGAATAGATCATGCCGCATTCGGTCGCCTGCGTGATCGAGAGCGCCTGTGGCTGGACCTGATGCAGCGCGCCCTCTCGGAAACGCGCCAGCGTCTGCGTCACCTGCGCAGGCGTGATCCTGTTGCCGTCGCCCGGCAGGCCGATCAGCTTGGCGCCGTCGCTGAAGAACTCCGGCGCGCCGCATTCGTCGTCAGCGACATGGCTTTCCTCATGGGTCAGCACCGCGCCCCAGGGCCGCGTGACCGAGGCCAGCGCCAGTGCGTTCGCGGCCGTGCCGCTGGCCACCAGGAAGACCGCGACCTCATGCTCGAAGGTTTCGGCGAAGAGCGCCTCGATCGCTTTCGTCCAGGCATCGGTCCCGTAGGCCGAGGCTGCGCCGTCATTGGCCGCGGCGATCGCCGCCATCACCGGCGCGCTCGCGCCGGCGGTGTTGTCGCTGATGAAGTTCATGGCGCAGCGTTAGCGGCCTGTTCCGCCGAGGCCAAGACGCATTTGCGCAGATCGGCTCCGTTCGGCCCGCCTGCGACAACATGTATGCGCCGATCGCATGGCGGCAGGCCTGAAAATGTCGCTGTGAAAAGCGATGCCGCAACAAAATTTCAGAACCTAGCGAAATAGGCGCTTGTGCGCAGATTGGAATTCTGGCAAGTTCATGGCAATAGGACAGTGTTGCTGTCCCATTTTTCGCCGGCTCGGCTTGTCCCCATCGGTGGCAGGCCGGCCCTTGCAACGGAGCGGAGAGATGACGAGAGGGATGGCCACCAACGCCAAAACCGACCGTACGCGCGCCGCCCGCAAAGCGGCGACGTAAGACAGGCGCGGCCGGGCGGCGAGCCCAAGGCGCCTGCGGAGGACGCGGGCGCCGCCTCAAGGCGCAGCAACCTCCAGAGACGAAGACGACCAAGGCCCTATTGGCCCCATCCTTGCTGCCGGATTCCGGCGATCGCGGTGGGCCGGGACGGCGAAGGACGATATGGACTCAGATGCGTCGATTGGCGGAAGCTGACCGGCAGCGTGAAGCGGGGTTTGACGATGAGCACGACCAGCAAGGCGAGCGTGGCGGCGGCCGCGGCGGCTTTCCCGGCGGTGCGCGATCCGGCCATGCCGGCGCGACAGGGGCTCTATGATCCGTCCTTCGAGAAGGATTCCTGCGGCGTCGGCTTCATCGCCGACATGAAGAACCGCAAGACCCACGCCATCGTCCAGCAGGGCCTGCAGATCCTGCACAATCTCGACCATCGCGGCGCGGTGGGGGCCGATCCCAAGCTCGGCGACGGCTGCGGCATCCTGACCCAGATTCCGCACGGCTTCTTCGTCGATATCTGCGCCGGGCTCGGCATCGAACTGCCGGCCGCCGGGCACTACGCCATCGGCCAGTTCTTCATGCCGCAGGATGCGTCGACGCGCGCCGAGGTCGAGGAGATCGTGGCGCAGGCGGTCGCCGAGGAGGGGCTGGTCTTCCTCGGCTGGCGCGACGTGCCTGTCGACAATGCCGACCTCGGTCAGGCGGTGCTGGAGACCGAGCCGGTGCATCGCCAGCTCTTCGTCGGCCGCCCCGCCGAGATCGCCAGCGAGGACGAGTTCGAGCGCAAGGTCTATGTCCTGCGCAAGTCGGTTTCGAACAAGGTCTACAAGCGCCAGGACCGGGCGACCGCGACCTATTACCCGGTCTCGATGTCGGCGCGCACCATCGTCTACAAGGGCATGGTGCTGGTGACGCAGCTCGGCTCCTATTTCAAGGATCTGACCGACGAGCGCTTCGTCTCGGCGCTGGCGCTGGTCCACCAGCGCTTCGCCACCAACACCTTCCCGTCCTGGCGGCTGGCCCATCCCTATCGCATGGTCGCGCATAACGGCGAAATCAACACCCTGCGCGGCAACGTCAACTGGATGGCGGCGCGGCAGGCCAGCGTCGATTCCGAGCTGTTCGGGGCCGATATCTCGAAACTCTGGCCGATCTCCTATGAGGGCCAGTCCGACACCGCCTGCTTCGACAATGCGCTCGAATTCCTGGTCCAGGGCGGCTATTCGCTGGCCCATGCGATGATGATGCTGGTTCCCGAAGCCTGGAACGGGAACCCGCTGATGGATGAGGAGCGGCGCGCCTTCTACGAGTATCATGCGGCGCTGATGGAGCCGTGGGACGGGCCGGCCGCGATCGCCTTCACCGACGGCAAGCAGATCGGCGCGACGCTCGACCGCAACGGCCTGCGTCCGGCGCGCTATCTCGTCACCGATGACGGCATCGTCGTGCTGGCGTCGGAGTTCGGCGTGCTGCCGATCCCGGAGGAGAAGATCGTCCAGAAGTGGCGGCTGCAGCCTGGCAAGATGCTGCTGATCGACCTCGACCAGGGTCGCATCATCGGCGATGACGAGATCAAGACGACGCTGTGCATCGCCAACCCCTACAAGGACTGGCTGAAGCGCACCCAGATCGTGCTGGAGGAACTGCCGCCGGTCGAGGCGCGCGCCCAGCGCACCGATGTGCCGCTGCTCGATCGCCAGCAGGCTTTTGGCTACACCCAGGAAGACACCAAGCTCCTGATGGCGCCGATGGCGGTCACGGGGCAGGAAGCCGTCGGCTCGATGGGCACCGACACGCCGATCTCGGCGCTCTCCTCGAAGTCGAAGCTGCTCTACACCTATTTCAAGCAGAACTTCGCCCAGGTGACCAACCCGCCGATCGACCCGATCCGCGAGGAGCTGGTGATGAGCCTGCTCTCCTTCATCGGGCCGCGGCCCAACATCCTCGATCTGGAGGGCGCGGCGCGACGCAAGAGGCTGGAGGTGCGCCAGCCGATCCTGACCAATGACGATCTCGAGAAGATCCGCTGCATCGGCCATTACGAGGATCGTTTCGACACCAAGACGATCGACATCACCTATCCGGGGCGCGAGGGCGCGGCCGGCATGGAGGGCGCGATCGAGCGGCTCTGCGAGCGGGCCGAGGCCGCGGTCCATGGCGGCTACAACATCATCATCCTGTCCGACCGGCAGGTCTCGGCCGAGCGCGTGCCGATCCCGGCGCTGCTGGCGACGGCCGCCGTGCATCACCACCTGATCCGCAAGGGCCTGCGTACCTCCGTCGGTCTCGTCATCGAATCAGGCGAGCCGCGCGAGATCCACCATTTCGCCTGCCTCGCCGGCTTCGGCGCGGAGGCGATCAACCCCTATCTCGCCTTCGAGACTCTTGAAGCGCTCTACGAGGCCGGCGAGTTTCCCAAGGAGGTCGATCGCCACGAGGTGGTGAAGCGCTTCATCAAGTCGGTCGGCAAAGGACTGCTCAAGGTCATGTCCAAAATGGGCATCTCGACCTACCAGTCCTACTGCGGCGCGCAGATCTTCGACGCCGTGGGCTTGAGGACCGAGACCATCGAGACCTATTTCACCGGCACGATCTCCTCGATCGAGGGCGTCGGCCTACCCGAGATCGCCGAGGAGAGCGTGCGCCGCCACCGCGACGCCTTCGGCGACTCCCCGGTCTATCGCGACGCGCTCGACATCGGCGGCGAATACGCCTTCCGCCTGCGCGGCGAGGACCACGCCTGGACGCCCGAGAACATCGCGCTGCTGCAGCATGCGGTGCGCGGCAACGCCCAGGACAAGTACAAGGCCTATGCCGAACTGGTGAACGACCAGAGCCAGCGCTTTTCGACGATCCGCGGCCTGTTTGCGATCAAGGACGCTGGCGGCCTCGGCCGCAAGCCGATCTCGATCGAGGATGTCGAGCCGGCAAAAGAAATCGTCAAGCGCTTCTCGACCGGGGCGATGTCCTTCGGCTCGATCAGCCACGAGGCGCATTCGACGCTCGCCATCGCGATGAACCAGATCGGCGGCAAGTCGAACACCGGCGAGGGCGGCGAGGAGCCGGAGCGCTTCGTGCCGATGGCCGACGGGCGCTCGATGCGCTCGGCGATCAAGCAGGTCGCCTCGGGTCGCTTCGGCGTCACGACCGAATACCTCGTCAACTCGTCGATGATGCAGATCAAGATCTCGCAAGGGGCCAAGCCCGGCGAGGGCGGCCAGCTTCCCGGCCACAAGGTCGATGCGCGCATCGCCAAGGTGCGGCACTCGACGCCGGGCGTCGGCCTGATCTCGCCGCCGCCGCATCACGACATCTATTCGATCGAGGACATCGCCCAGCTCATCTTCGACCTGAAGAACGTCAATCCGGCGGCCGACGTCTCGGTCAAGCTCGTCTCGGAGCTCGGGGTCGGCACGGTCGCTGCCGGCGTCGCCAAGGCGCGCGCCGACCACATCACCATATCGGGCTATGAGGGCGGCACGGGCGCGTCCCCGCTGACCTCGATCAAGCATGCCGGCTCGCCCTGGGAGATCGGGCTCGCCGAGACGCACCAGATCCTGGTGATGAACAAGCTGAGGGGCCGCATCGCGCTCCAGGTCGATGGCGGCTTGCGCACCGGGCGCGACATCGTCATCGGCGCGCTGCTCGGGGCCGACGAATTCGGCTTCGCCACCGCGCCCCTGATCGCGGCCGGCTGCATCATGATGCGCAAATGCCATCTGAACACCTGTCCGGTCGGCGTCGCGACGCAGGATCCCGTCCTGCGCAAGCGCTTCAAGGGCCAGCCCGAGCACGTCATCAACTTCTTCTTCTTCCTCGCCGAGGATGTGCGCGAGATCATGGCCTCGCTCGGCGTCGCCAGTTTCGACGAGCTGGTCGGCCGCTCCGACTGGCTCGACAAGAGGCAGGCGATCGAGCACTGGAAGGCCAAGGGGCTCGATTTCAGCCGCATCTTCCACAAGCCGGAGATGGGGCCGGACGTCGCGATCCGGCATGTCGAGCTGCAGCAGCACCCGATCGACACGGTGCTCGACCGCGCGCTGATCGCGCAGGCGCAAGTCGCGATCGAGGGCGGCGCGGCGGTGGTGATCGAGAGCCCGATCAACAATGTCGACCGCTCCACCGGGGCGATGCTGTCTGGCGAAATCGCCAAGCGCCACGGCTATGCCGGTCTGCCAGACGACACCATCACGGTGAACCTATCGGGCACCGCAGGCCAAAGCTTCGGCGCCTGGGTCGTCAACGGAGTCACGCTTTCGCTCACCGGCCAGGCCAACGACTATGTCGGCAAGGGCCTGTCGGGCGGCAAGCTGATCATCCGGCCCGATCCCGCCGCCAAGGCGAAGGCCGACCAGTCGATCATCGTCGGCAACACCGTGCTTTACGGCGCGATCTCCGGCGAATGCTATTTCCGCGGCGTCGCCGGCGAGCGCTTCGCGGTGCGCAATTCGGGCGCGATCGCGGTGGTCGAGGGCACCGGCGACCATGGCTGCGAATACATGACCGGCGGCGTCGTCGTCGTGCTCGGCCAGACGGGGCGCAACTTCGCGGCCGGCATGTCGGGCGGCATCGCCTATGTGCTCGACGAGGACAGGAGCTTCGCCAAGCGCTGCAACCTGTCGATGGTCGATCTCGAGCCGGTGCCGGAGGAGGAGGAGCTGACCCAGCGGCTCTACCACCATGGCGGCGACCTCGAATTCAAGGGCCGCATCGACGTGATGGCCAACATGTCGGGCTATGACGGCGAGCGTCTGCACCAGCTCGTCGCCGACCATCACCGCTATACCGGCTCGGAGCGGGCGAAGGACATTCTCGACAACTGGGCGGAGTACCTGCCCAAATTCGTCAAGGTCATGCCGGTCGAGTACCGGCGGGCGCTCCAGGAAATCGAGCAGGCGCAGGCCGCGATGTCGGTTGCGGCGGAGTAATCGGCATGGGCAAGGTCACTGGTTTCCTCGAGATCGACCGGCGCGACCGGAAATATCTTCCGGCCTCCGACCGGATTAGGAACTACAAGGAGTTCGTGATCCCGCTCGGGCCGGAGGCGACGCGCGACCAGGCGGCGCGCTGCATGAACTGCGGCATCCCCTATTGTCACAACGGCTGCCCGGTGAACAACCAGATCCCGGACTGGAACGACCTCGTCTACAACGACAAATGGCGCGAGGCGCTGGGTAACCTGCACTCGACCAACAATTTTCCGGAGTTCACCGGCCGGGTCTGCCCCGCGCCCTGCGAGGCCTCCTGCACGCTGAACCTTGAGGACACGCCGGTCACCATCAAGTCGATCGAATGCGCCATCGTCGACAAGGGCTGGCAGGAGGGCTGGATCGTTCCTGAGCCGGCTTCAAGTCGGACGGGAAAGAAGATCGCGATCATCGGATCCGGGCCCGCCGGCCTCGCCGCCGCGCAGCAACTGGCGCGCGTCGGGCATGAGGTGCATGTCTACGAGCGCCAGGCGCGGGCCGGCGGCCTGCTGCGCTACGGCATTCCCGACTTCAAGATGGAGAAGGCCCAGGTCGAGCGCCGCGTGAAGCAGATGGAGGCCGAGGGCGTCGTCTTCCGGTACGGCGTCAATGTCGGCGTCGATATCGAGCCGGCTGATCTTCTCGAGGCCTATGACGCCGTCGGGTTGACCGGCGGGGCCGAGAAGCCGCGCGACCTCCCCATCGAGGGGCGCGATCTCGATGGCATCCAGTTCGCCATGGACTTCCTGCCGCAGCAGAATAGGCGCAATGGCGGCGAGCCGGCGACGCTGGCCAATTCCCAGCCGATCCTGGCCGGCGGCAAGCATGTCGTGGTCATCGGCGGCGGCGACACCGGCTCGGACTGCATCGGCACCTCGGTGCGGCAGGGCGCGCTCTCGGTGACGCAGATCGAGATCATGCCGCAGCCGCCGGAGAAGGAGAACAAGGCGCTGACCTGGCCGAACTGGCCGCTCAAGCTGCGGACCTCGTCTTCACACGAAGAAGGCGCCGAGCGCGACTTCGCCATCGGCACGGTGAAGTTCACCGGCGAGAACGGCCGCGTGAAGAAGCTCCGCTGCGCCCGGGTCGATGCAGGCTTCAAGCCGATCGAGGGCACGGAGTTCGACCTCAAGGCCGATCTCGTGCTGCTCGCCATGGGCTTCGTCTCGCCGGTGCATGAGGGGCTGATCGCCAAGCTCGGCGTCAGGCTCGACGGGCGCGGCAATGTCGAGGCCAACCAGATCGCCTACAAGACGTCGGTCGAGAAGGTGTTTTCGGCCGGCGACATGCGGCGTGGGCAGTCGCTTGTCGTCTGGGCGATCCGCGAGGGCCGCCAGATGGCGCATTCCATCGACAAACACCTGATGGGCGAGACGATCCTGCCGCGCTGATCCTTCTCCCCTCGGGGGAGAAGGTGCCTGCGAAGCAGACGGATGAGGAAAGGGTCGCGCCAGCGGCCCTTTCTTGTTTCCTGTCGAGGCTCTGCCCTCATCTGTCACGGCTTCGCCGAGCCACCTTCTCCCCCGAGGGGAGAAGGGGAGCCTCACCGCGGCCAGCGGTAGTCGTCCATGCGGCCGGGCTTCGGCTCGGGCGCGACGCCGTCGCCGAAGATGCGGTCGAGCTGGGCCGCCGCCTCGCCGCGGCCGCGCGCGTCGGCGATGGAGGCGAGCAGAGCCTGTTCGCCCGCCCCCGCCACGCCGGTCAGGGGCAGGATCGGTCCCGCCAGCGGCTTGACCTGGAGCGCCGCGGGCAGACCGATCGTGACCGCGAGGTTGCCGACCATGCCGTCGATCAGGCGCTCGATGCCGCCGGGCTGGAGCTCGGGATTGGTCGGCGCGCCGGTGTCGGCCGAGACCGGCAGCGCGATGACGCCCTGCCGCGGCGCACCCTCGATCAGGCGGCGGATCAGCACATCGACGAAATGCGCCGCCTTGCGGCTTCCCGCCGCGGTGAAATGGATGCCGTCGCCGAGGCGCAGCCGCATGGTCTGGCCGGAGACGTCCGGCCCCATCGCGGTGTAGCGATTCTCGGCGTCGACGAAGGCGTCCCAGAGATCGACATATTGCCCGCCGGCCTTCTCGACCTGCTGGCGGTAGAGCTCGTTGAGCGTCACGAAATCGGCCGACAGCCTGGCGTTCTGGACCGGCGGCGCGCCGACCCAGATCAGCGGGACGCGCCTGGCCTGGAAGGCCTGGGCGACCGCGTCGATGCGGGCGCGATAGAGCTCGGTCCAGCGCGGGCTCAGCGGGTCATGGACGGTGTCGCCCTCGCGGATCGCCTGGCGATCGTTGAGGCCGAGGATGACGACGCCGGCGCTGATCTTCTGGTCGCCGGCGATCAACTCGGTCGCGACTTTCGGCCAGTCGTAGAAATCGGTGCGCACCAGGCCGGTGTCGCCCTTCGCCTTCCGAATGACCGCGACGTCTGGCCGGTCGTTCAGGGCCTCGTCGAGCCCGCCGCCGAGCAGGTCGCCGAGCGAATCGCCCAGCACCAGGACGTGATGGGCGACATCGACCTTGGGAATGACCGGGTCGTCGCGAACCACCACAGGCGCGGCGCGGCGCGGCACGATCGCGGGCGCGATGCGCTCGCGCCGGGGCTGGATGACCTGACGCTGGCCGAAGCCGAAGAAGCCGCGCCCGCGCTGCAGGGTCGGGTCGCGGGTCAGGAAAGCGTCGCCCTCGGCCAATGTCGATGGGCCGCCGGTGAGCAGCAACAGCCCGGCGGCGGCGGACGCCGTGATGAGAGAGCGCACGCGCATCGGCTCGCCCGGTTCTCCGTCGCGACGCTTGCGACGGCACTCTTATAGCGCAGGACGCCGCGCGCGTCAGCGCGTTCCGCGCAGCCTCGCCAGCAGCGCAGGAGTCGGCCAGCCATCGGCGATCTCGCCGGAGCGGAGCTGGTATTGGCGGACCGCCTCGCGCGTGCCGGTGCCGATGCGGCCGTCGGCGTCGTGATTGTAGAGGCCCAGCCCCTTCAGCCGGCGCTGCAGATCCTGCGTGCCGGCCTTGTCGAGGCGCGGCGCCTGCACCGGCCAGTCGGCCTGGATCGTGGGTCGATCCATGATGCGGTCGCCGAGATGGCCGACCGCGAGGGCGTAGGCGTCCGAGGAGTTGTATTTCTTGATGACGTCGAAGTTCTCCGTCAGCAGCATGACGGGGCCGCGATGGCCGGCGGGGTAGAACAGGCGGCCTGCGCCCGAGGCGGGCAGCCCGCGGCCATCCGCCCGGCGCACCCCGGCCGAGGAGAAGGCCGAAAAGCTGGCCTTGTCGAGCTTGTGGTCAAAACCCTGCGGCAGCGTCACCTCGATGCCCCAGGGCAGGCCTGAGACCCAGCCATGGCCCTTGAGATAGTTCGCGGTCGAGGCGAGCGCGTCGGCGGTCGAGGACCAGATGTCGGCATGGCCGTCGCCGGTCCAGTCGACGGCGTACTTCATGTAGCTCGACGGCATGAACTGGGTGTGGCCCATGGCGCCGGCCCAGGAGCCGCGCAGTTCGCCGCGCTCGACATGGCCCTTCTGGATCAGTTCCAACGCGGTCAAAAGCTCGTCGCGGAAGAACTCGCCACGATAGCGGACATGGGCCAGCGTCGCCAGCGAGCGGATCGTGTCCTTGTCGCCTTTGAACGAGCCGTAATTCGTTTCCATGCCCCAGACGCCGAGCACGATCTCCTTGGGCACGCCGTAGCGCGCCTCGATCTGGGTCAGCACGCCGGCATTCGCGCCGGCGGCGTCGCGTCCGCGCGGAATCCGCGTGCCGCCGACGGCGCTGTTGAGATAACCCCAGATCGGCGCGGTGAACTCAGACTGCTTCTTGGTCAGGGCGACGATCGACGGGTCGGGCGCGACGCCGCGGAAGGCCAGATCGAAGGTGGCGCGCGAGACGCCGCGCTGCTGCGCCGACGGCCAGAGGTTTTTCAGGAAGGCGTCGAAGGAGGCGCTGGCCGCGGCGGGTTTGGCGGGGCTTGCAGGGCTCGCCACGGCAGGCCGAGCGGTCGGGAGCACGATGGAGCCCGTCGTTTCGGCGCAGGCCGGCGCTAGGCTGGCAAGCGCAGCGGCGGCGATAACGGACAGGCGCATGGCTCAAACCTCGCTGGTTGGCGTGCCGATGATGCAGCGCGCACTGCGCCCGAACAAGATTAACCAAGGGTTAAGCGCATTCCGCCTGACGGTGTCGTCAAACGGAATTCCGCGTCCTGAGCTTCTCCTCCCAGTCCAGCGCCTGCCTGACGATCCGCTCCAGGTCGTCATGCTCCGGCCGCCAGCCGAGTTCGTCGCGGATGCGGTCGGCCTTGGCCACCAGCGAGGCCGGATCGCCGACGCGCCTGTCCGACAGCTTGACCGGAAAATCGACGCCCGAGACCCGCTTCACCACGTCCACCACCTGCTTCACCGAATAGCCCCGGCCATAACCGCAGTTCAGCGTCAGATTCGCGCCCCCGCCGCGCAGATGGTCGAGCGCCGACAGATGCGCGCGGGCGAGATCGGTGACGTGGATGTAGTCGCGTACGCAGGTGCCGTCGGGCGTCGGATAATCCGTGCCGAAAACCTCGAGCCCGGCGCGCTGGCCGAGAGCGGCCTGGCTCGCGACCTTGATCAGATGGGTGGCGTTCGGCGTCGACTGGCCCGAGCGGCCCTTGGGGTCGGCGCCGGCGACGTTGAAATAGCGCAGCGCGACATAGGTTAGGCCATGGGCGCGAGCGGTATCGGCCAGCATCCATTCGCTCATCAGCTTGGAGCGGCCATAGGGGTTGATGGGGCTGAGTGCGATCTCCTCGGGCACCGGCGAGACCGCGGGCTCGCCATAGACCGCCGCCGTCGAGGAGAAGATCACGTGCTTCACCCCGCCCTTGACCGCGCTTTCGAGCAGCGCGCGGGTCTTGACCGTATTGTTGTGGTAGTAGCCGAGCGGGTCGGCGACCGAATCCGGAACCACGATCCGGGCGGCGAAATGCGCGATCTCGGTCACGCCGTGCTCGGCGATCACGCGCGCCACCAGATCCTGGTCGCCCATGTCGCCCTGCACGAAGGTCGCTTCCTTGGGCACCGCCCACCAGAAGCCGGTCGAAAGATCGTCCAGCACCACCACCCGCTCGCCCCGGTCGAGCAGCTCCAGAACCATGTGGCTGCCGATGTAGCCCGCGCCGCCCGACACCAGAATCGTCATCGCCCATCCCCGCCCGATCGCAAGATTTCAATCCGTCTATGCAAAAAACATTGACGGGCCTTCAAGGGCGTTCTGCTATTTGCGCCACTGGTCGGCCTTGTGACAGAACCCTGAGACCGATCGTCTCCCCCAGCCTCGCGCCCGCAGCCTGAGCCGGCCGGGTCGCCGTGAAATGGACCATCGATGACGAAGCGCATCCGCAAGGCCGTCCTCCCCGTCGCGGGGCTGGGCACGCGATTTCTGCCCGCGACCAAGGCGATCCCCAAGGAGATGCTGACGGTGGTCGACCGGCCGGTGGTCCAGCATGTGGTCGACGAGGCCCGCGCCGCCGGCATCGAGCATTTCGTCTTCGTCACCGGCCGCAACAAGGCGGTGATCGAAGACCATTTCGACCTCGCCTACGAGCTCGACGACACCCTGCGCAAGCGCAGCAAGACCAGGGAGCTGGAGGCGCTGCTGGCCGATCTGCCCCCCGCGGGCGGCACGAGCTTCACCCGCCAGCAGGCCCCGCTGGGCCTGGGCCACGCCGTCTGGTGCGCCCGCGACATCATCGGCGACGACGAACCCTTCGCGCTGCTGCTGCCCGACATGCTGCACCACAGCCATGGCAAGGGCTGCCTCGCGGAGATGATCGACGCCTATAACAGGCATGGCGGCAACCACATCGCGGTCGCGCCCGTGCCCGAGGACCAGACCCATCAATACGGCATCGTCGGCGTCGAGGATGTGAAGGCGAAGGTCTCGAAGGTCACCAAAATGGTCGAGAAACCTGCGAAGGGCACCGCGCCCTCGAACCTGCACATCACCGGGCGCTACATCCTGCAGCCGACGATCTTCAACCTGCTCGCCAACCAGGAGCCGGGCGCGGGCGGCGAGATCCAGCTGACCGATTCGATGATCGCGCTGTCGCGGCTCGAGCCGTTCCATGCCGTGCGCTTCGACGGCGACATCTACGACACCGGCTCGAAGATCGGCTTCCTGACCGCCAACATCGCCTATGCGCTCGACCGCGGCGATCTCGGCCCGGAGCTGCGCCGCGAGATCGAGCGCCTGCTGGAGCGCTGACGCAGGGAGCGCCTGCCGTGAGCGACGGCGCCATTGTCTTCGATCGCGACCTGGTCCGCTCCCGGCTGGGCCGGGCGCTCGCCGACGGCTATCCGGATTTCCTGCTGGCGCGGGCTGCCGACGATCTTTCGGAGCGGCTCGACGCCGTGCTGCGCCGGTTCGGGCGCGCCGCCGATCTCGGCACGGCGCTGCCGGTCGCGCGGGCCGCGCTCTCGGCCAAGGCCGACCGGCTCTGGCGCATGGCGGAGACGCCCGACGCCTCGGCCGACGTGGCCGGCGATCTCGAACGACTGCCCTTCGCCCCGGCTTCGCTTGATCTCGCCGCGTCTCTCCTGGCGTTGCACGGGGTCAACGATCTGCCGGGCGCGCTGATCCAGATCAGGCGGGCGCTCAGGCCGGACGGGCTGTTCATCGGCTGCCTGCTCGGCGGGCGGACCCTGCAGGAATTGCGGCAGATTCTGCTGCAGGCTGAATCCGAGACGACGGGTGGCGTCAGCCCGCGCGTCGCGCCCTTCGCCGATCTGCGCGACATGGGCTCGCTCCTGCAGCGCGCCGGCTTCGCGCTGCCCGTCGTCGACAGCGAACTCGTGACGGTGCGCTATCGCGACATGTTCGGGCTGCTGAGCGATCTGCGCGCGCTCGGCTGGACCAACGCGCTGGCGCAGCGCAGCAGGCAGGGCCTGCGGCGCGATACGCTCGCGCGGGCGGCGACGCTCTATGCCGACCAGTTCGCCGATCCGGACGGTCGCCTGCGGGCGACGTTCGAGATGGTCTGGCTGTCCGGCTGGGCTCCGCATGAGAGCCAGCAGAAGCCGCTCAGGCCGGGCTCGGCCAAGGCGCGGCTGGCGGACGCGCTCGGCGTGCCCGAGCGTGGGGCCGGCGAGACGGCGGGGGAATGACGGACAGGGCAGGATCTTGGGGGGCTTCAGGATGAGCGGGCGCAAGCAGCGGCTGAGACGTGACGATTTTCATCTGTTCCGGCCTATTCCGACGCGCTGGCACGACAATGACGCGATCGGCCACGTCAACAACGTCGTCTATTATTCCTGGTTCGACACGGCGGTGAACGCCTGGCTCGTGGAGCAGGGCTTTCTCGACATCATGGCGAGCCCGGTGCTCGGCCTCGTGGTCGAGACCACCTGCACCTATTTCGAGAGCACGGCCTTTCCCGAGACCGTCGAGGCCGGCCTCGCGGTCGAGCGGCTGGGCTCCAGCTCCGTGACCTACCGGATCGGCATTTTCCGCGCCGGGAACGATCAGGCCGCGGCGCAGGGCCTGTTCACCCATGTCTATGTCGAGCGCGCGACGCAGCGCCCCGTGCCGATCCCGGCGGGCCTGCGCGCCGCCATGGAGACGCTGGCCGGCTGAAACGCGCTGGCGCGGGGCTGGAATGCGTTGTCTCGCGGGCGCACACGCGCTATGCCGCCCGCAACCGAACGCCGCCCCGCCGGACCGCCAGGACACCAGCGCCCGTGATTCCCAACGACATCAAGATCACCCCGCAACTCGTCGCCGAGCATGGCCTCAAACCCGACGAGTACCAGCGCTTCCTGCATCTGATCGGCCGCGAGCCGACGATCACCGAACTCGGCATCGTCTCGGCGATGTGGAACGAGCACTGCTCCTACAAATCCTCGAAACTCCATCTGAAGACGCTGCCGACGAAAGCCCCCTGGGTGATCCAGGGACCGGGCGAGAACGCCGGCGTGATCGATATCGGCGACGGGCTCGCGATCGTCTTCAAGATGGAGAGCCACAACCACCCCTCCTTCATCGAGCCCTATCAGGGCGCGACGACCGGGGTCGGCGGCATTTTGCGGGACGTCTTCACCATGGGCGCGCGGCCAATCGCGGTGCTCGACGCGCTGCGCTTCGGCGATCCGAGCCATCCGAGGACGCGCCATCTCGTCTCGGGCGTCGTCGCCGGCATCGGCGGCTATGGCAACTCGTTCGGCGTGCCCAATGTGGGCGGCGCGACCGGCTTCCACAGCCGTTATGACGGCAACATCCTGGTCAACGCCATGGCGGTCGGCATCGCCCGGGCCGACGAGATCTTCTACGCCAAGGCGTCCGGCGTGGGCAAAGCCATCGTCTATCTCGGCTCGAAAACCGGGCGCGACGGCATCCATGGCGCGACCATGGCCTCGGCCGCCTTCGGCGAGGGCGGCGAGGAGCGTCGCCCGACCGTGCAGGTCGGCGACCCCTTCGCCGAGAAGCTTTTGCTCGAAGCCTGCCTCGAGATCATGGCGGCGGGCCATGTCGACGCCATCCAGGACATGGGCGCGGCGGGCCTGACCTGCTCGGCCGTCGAGATGGGGGCGAAGGGCGATCTCGGCGTGGAGCTGAACCTCGACGCCGTGCCCTGCCGCGAGGACGGCATGAGCGCCTATGAGATGATGCTGTCGGAGAGCCAGGAGCGCATGCTCATGGTGATCAAGCCCGGTCATGAAGAACCGGCCGAGGCGATCTTCCGCAAATGGGGCCTGGACTTCGCCGTCGTCGGCCACACCACCGACACGTTGCGTTTCGTGGTGAAGCATCAAAGCGAGACCATGGCCGACCTGCCGATCAAGGAACTCGGCGACGAGGCTCCCGAATACGACCGCCCTTGGGTCGAGACGCCGAAGCAGCAGGCCGTCGCGCCGGAAAGCGTCGTCCCGCCGATGTCGAACAGCGAGGCGCTGTTGAAACTCATCGGCTCGCCCGATCTCTGCTCCAAGCGCTGGATCACCGAGCAGTACGACACGCTGATCCTCGGCAATTCGGTGATCGTGCCGGGCGGCGACGCCGGGTTGATCCGCATCGAGAACGGCCCCAAGGGGCTCGCCATGTGCGCCGACGTGACGCCGCGTTACTGCGAGGCCGATCCGTTCGAGGGCGGTAAGCAGGCGGTGGCCGAGGCGTATCGCAACCTGACCGCCGTCGGCGCGACGCCGCTCGCCGTCACCGACAACCTCAATTTCGGCAACCCCGAGCGGCCCGAGGTAATGGGCCAGCTCGTCGGCTGCATCCGCGGCATCGGCGAGGCCTGCCGCGCGCTCGACTTCCCCGTCGTCTCCGGCAACGTCTCGCTCTACAACGAGACCAACGGCGTCTCGATCCTGCCGACGCCCACCATCGGCGGCGTCGGCGTGCTGGCCGATGTGACCAAGCACGCGACGATCGGCTTCAAGGCCGGGGGCGAGGCGATCCTGCTGATCGGCGAGACCAAGGGCTGGCTCGGGCAGTCGGCCTGGCTCGCCACGATCTGCGGCCGCGAGGAGGGCGCGCCGCCGCCGGTCGATCTCGCGGTCGAGCGCCGCAACGGCGATTTCGTGCGCGGGCTGATCGCGACGGGGCGCGTCAGCGCCTGCCACGACCTGTCGGATGGCGGGCTTGCCGTCGCGCTCGCCGAAATGGCGATAGTGGGCGGGATGGGGGCGACGATCGATGCGCTGCCGGAAGGCCCGGCCCACGCGGCGCTCTTCGGCGAGGATCAGGGCCGCTATCTCGTGACGGTCGCGGCGGCTGCGGCGAAGGCCGTTCTGGACGAGGCGAAGGCGGCCGGCATTCCCGTTCAGGCGATCGGCGGCACGGGCGGCGATGCGCTCGCCCTTCCCGGCGAGGCAGCCGTCACCGTCGCGGCTCTGAAGAGCGCCCATGAATCCTGGCTGCCCGACTACATGTCCGGCAAGGCCGCCTGAGGAGAAGCCCCATGCCGATGGACGCGCGCGATATCGAGACGATGATCAAGGCGGCGCTGCCCGATGCGGTGGTCGAGATCAAGGACCTCGCCGGCGACGGCGACCATTACGCGGCGACCGTGACCTCGACCGCCTTCGCCGGCAAGAGCCGCGTGCAGCAGCACCAGATGGTCTATGCCGCGCTGCAAGGAAATATGGGCGGCGCGCTTCACGCCCTTGCGCTGACGACGGTTGCCAAGTGAATGACGGGTGACGAGGTCCGAACATGAAGTCGATTGCAGCGACAGTGATGATCTTGTGTCTACCCTTGCCGACACTGGCGCAGAGCCCTGCTGCAATCCAAGTTGTCGCCGATCCGATCGCAACCATCGATCGTCTTGCCCGCGTACTCGAAACGACCGGGGCGTCAGCCTTCGGCGACGAGATCGCAAAGGCGCTCGGTAACCCCGAGGCAAAAGCTCTCGCCCAGCACCTTTCTTTTCTGGAGAAAAAGAAGCCGGCCTTCTCCGCGATTGCATATGATCGTGAATATGGCGGCGCCATCCGTCACATTGTCCAGTATCACTACGGCCTTACTGATAATAGCCCTTTTATTTACTTTCGATATGTCTACAAGCAAACTGGTGACGGCTGGCGCATGACAACTTTTAGCTTCGAGGGGGAGTCACAGATGCCGTTTCCGCCGAAATACGGGATCAATTAAGCACGGATAGCAGCTATCTCGGCGCTGGTTGAACGACACGCCCTTGCGCTGACGACGGCGGTTCCCCAGAATTAGGGAATGATTTCCGCGGAGGCTGCCATGCCGGCCGATACGCTTTACGAAGAGGATATCGTCGCCTGGGCCGAGCAGCAGGCTGAGGCGATCCGCGAACTTGCGCGCACGCGGCCGGACCTGTCGAACGCCGTCGATTGGAACAATCTGGCGGAGGAGATGGACTCGTTGGGTCGAACCGAGACGCGCGCTTTCACCGGCCCTCTGCGCCAGTTCCTCATCCATCTCGCGAAAGCCCTGTCGTCGCGCACGACGAGCATGAGAGGCTGGCGGAGCGAATGCCTTAACTTCCAGGGATTGGCGCGGGAGGCCTTCACCAACTCGCTGCGCCAGAAGGTGAATCTGGATCAGCTATGGAGCGAGGCTCTTCGGCAGGCCGATGCCGCATTGGCGGTTTTCGACGAGACCCTCGCAGGTGATCTGCCGCGGACCTGCCCCCTTTCACTCGACGAGTTGATCGATCGGGACATGGATCTCGATCGCGCCATAGCCATCGTGTCTGGCCGTATCGGTCGGGCGAGATCAGAGATTCTGCTGGAAAAGGACGAGACGCCATGACCGACATCAACGCCCGCATCGACGCAGAGGTGAAATCCGCCGACGTCGTCGTCTTCATGAAGGGCACGCCGCAATTCCCGATGTGCGGCTTCTCAGGCCAGGTCTCGCAGATCCTCGGCTATCTCGGCGTGCCCTGGAAGGGCGTCAACGTGCTCGAGGACATGGAGATCCGCGAGGGCATCAAGGCCTATTCCAACTGGCCGACGATCCCGCAGCTCTACGTCAAGGGCGAGTTCATCGGCGGCTGCGACATCACCCGCGAGATGTTCCAGGCCGGCGAATTGCAGGCGCTCTTCGAGGAGAAGGGCATCTCGGTCAAGCAGGCGAGCTGAGGGGCCTGTTCTTAAGCTGCGGCGCAGTCCGGATGCGGCTTCGTCACGCGCTCCCGTGATGCCGGGAATCTCTCCAGCTTCCCCGCCGGCCTGACCGGCCGGCGCACCAGTTCGCCGCCGCAATTTGGGCAGGCGCCCTGGAAGCGCGCTTCGGCGCAATCCGCGCAGAATGTGCATTCGAAGGTGCAGATCATCGCATCACGCGCTTCCGGCGGCAGATCGCGGTCGCAGCATTCGCAGTTGGGGCGTAGTTGCAGCATGGCTCGTCTCCGATGACGTCATTGGGTCATCGTGCCGGTCTTCGACGCGGCATGCCATCGCTATTGCCGCTCAACCGGACGCCCGGCTCCGCGCCTCGATCTCGCGCTGTGTCGCGATGAAATCGACGCCGCAAGGCAGTTTCGCCGCGAGCGCGCTGTCGGGTTCGACCACGCGCCAGAACGGCGTCACCCGCGACGGCTGATGGCCGGATGCGATCTGCTCGCAGGCCCGCTCCGCGACGATGCGCAGGAAGATGCCGGTCGAGGTCGGGCAGGTCGCGTCGGCTGCATGGCGGGCGGCCATGGCCTGCCGAAAGGCGCCGACCACTTCCGTCCGGCCCGGCGGGATCGACGAAATCCAGTCGTCCAGCAAAGCGGGGGCAGCGATGAACAGTCGTCCACCCGCTGGCACCCCTGCGAAAGGCGTCCTGAGAATGCTGACATGCGGAGCATTCGCGCCGTCGAACTTGTCTTGCCAACTCTTTTTCCGGCCCATCTCGCGCTCCCATCCTGCGCGCAACGATCTTATCGGAATCCCTGTCAGCCGCTGGCAGCAGCCTCACTTCACCAAGAGCCAGTCCTCCACCACCAGCGCGTCGAGCCCGCTGGTGTAGAACATCAGGATGGCGTCCTCGGCCGTGTGCAGGATCGGCTTGCCCATGATGTTGAAGGAGGTGTTGAGCAGCACCGGCACGCCGGTCAGCGCGTGGAACTCGCAGATCAGCGCGTGATAGCGCGGGTTGCGTTCCGCGGTGACACTCTGGAGGCGGCCTGTGAAATCCTCATGCACCACAGCCGGCACGCGTGCGCGCGCAGCCTCATTCCAGACGAGCGTGCGCTCCATATAGGGCGCGTCCTGATAGGCCTCGAACCAGTCCGGCCCTTGTTCGGCGAGGATCGAGGGCGCGAAGGGGCGAAAGGCCTCGCGGTATTTCACCTTGGCGTTGAGCAGGTCTTTCGCGTCGGCAGGGCGCGGATCGGCCAGGATCGAGCGGTTGCCGAGCGAGCGCGGACCGAACTCGGCGCGGCCCTGCACCCAGCCGATCAGCTTGCCCTCGGCAAGCAGTCTTGCCGTGACGGGCGCGACGTCGTCGGGCGCAAGCCTGCGCAGTCGTGGCTCCCAGGCCTGCATGCGCTCGAAGGGCTCGGTCGAGACGGTCGAGCCGAGATAGGGCGAGTGCGGGCCGCTCTGAGCGCGCCAGTCAGGATTCGCCGCCGCATGAGCCAGCCAGGCCGCGCCGATCGCGTTGCCGTCGTCGGCCGGAGCTGACGGCACGAAGACGTGCTCAAAGCCATGGCGGCCGACGATCCGGCCGTTGAAGGAGGAGTTCAGCGCGCAACCGCCGGCGAGCACCAGGTTTTTGCTGGGGACCAGCGCGGCAGTCTCGCCCAGCAACGCCTCCATCATCTCGGCGAAGACATTTTGACCGCAGCGGGCGAGGTCGGCCCAGCCCTGGTCGAGCGCGTCGGCCGGGCGCAAGCTCAGGATTTCCGCTGCGACGGCCTGCACGACATTAGCCGTGGCAAAGGAGAGCTTGTAGCCCTCGATCCGGTAGAGCTTTCGCAGCAGGCTCATCAGCCGGTCGTCGGTTTTGCCATAGGGGGCGAGCCCCATGATCTTCCATTCCTCGCCCTTCGCCTGGTCGAAGCCGGCGAGATCGGTGACGAGGCCGAAATAGAAGCCGATCGATTCGCGGCCGCGATGGCGCTTCACCTCGGTGATCTTTCCGTCCTTCAGCGAAAAGATCGCCGAGGCTCCGGTCTCGCCCATGCCGTCGACGACGAGGCAGGCGGCGTCCGTGAAGGGCGAGGACCAGCAGGCATAGGCGGCGTGGCTGAGATGATGGCCCCAGCGGGTCAGGCCGGTGACGTTGGCTGCCCCGAAGGCGCGGTCGAGCCCGAGCAGCGTGCCGAGCCCCGCGCGCTGCTGCGACAGATGCAGGGAGGCGATGAAGGCGCGTTCGCTGCGCTCTGGCACCAGCGAGCGGTTGAGCTCGGGCGAGAGCTTGAGCAGCGTCTCCAGCGAGAACGAGCCGGCGCGCGCCATCTGGTCGAGAAAGCCGGTGAAATCCTGCCCCCAGCTCGTGGCGATGCGGATTTCTGCGTCTTTCGGGATGTGGCGCTTCAGCAGCGCTTCCATGCGCGGCGCGGAATCGGGCTCGCAGTTCGGGGCGCGCTTGTATTGCAGATAGCGCTCGGTCGCCTCGGCGAAGAGCACGGCGCCATCGGGGCCGATGATGGCGATGGCGGGGTCGTGGAAGGTGGTGGCGAGGCCGATCGTGTAGGTCATGGCCGGCAGCGTATGGCGGAGGGCGTCGCCGCAGGCAACAACCGGCTGTCATTCCAGGTTCTCGCTGCGCGAGCCCCGGAATGACAGCGCCTCAGCGCCCCAGCGCCGCCCGGATCAGCGTTTTCGCATCGGCGCTGGCCCAGTCGGCCGGGCCCTGCAGGATCGCCAGTTCGCAGCCTTGCGCGTCGACCAGCAGGCTGACCGGCATGCCCTCGACCTTGCGGGCGGCGCGCAACGCCTGGAACACCTTTGCCTGCGGATCGGCGTAATAGGCCAGCTTTTCGATCTTGTTATCCGCCAGCCACGCCTGGGGCTTGTCGAGGTTGCGCGTGTCGATGTTGACCGCGACGACTTCGAAATCCGGTCCGCCGAGCGCGCCCTGCAGCGCGTCGAGCGCAGGCATCTCATGCAGACAGGGCGCGCACCAGGTCGCCCAGAGATTGACCAGCACGGTCCTGCCACGAAAGGCGGCGAGCGTGGTCGGCTGGCCGTCGGGGCCGGCGAAGGCGAGATAGGGCGCCAGGACCGGCTTGTCGGCGACCTGCACGGCCGCAACCTCGCCCTGCGCCAGCGGGCGCAGTCCGGCCGCGGTTTTCTGCGCCGCGGCGCAGGAAGCGGAATTGCCGGCCCTGCCCTCGCCGGAGTAGAAGGCCGCGACGCCCCCGGCGGCGAGCAGGACCAGCGTCGCGCAGGCGGCGAGGGTTCTGGTTCGAAACATCATCGCGTCCTCAAAGCAGGAAAGACCGTCGTGAGCAATCGCATGTGGGGTGGGCGTTTCGCCTCGGGTCCGGACGCCATCATGGAGGAGATCAACGCCTCCATCGATTTCGACCAGCGCCTGTGGCGGCAGGATATCCGGGGCTCGCTGGCGCATGCGGCCATGCTGGGCGAGACCGGCATCCTGACGAGCGACGATGTGGCGGCGATCAGCGCCGGGCTCAAGGGCGTGCAGAGCGAGATCGAGGCCGGAACTTTCACGTTCTCGCGCGCACTGGAAGACGTGCACATGAACGTCGAGTCGAGCCTGAAGGACGCGATCGGCGCGGCGGCGGGCCGCCTGCACACCGGCCGCTCGCGCAACGATCAGGTCGCGACCGACATGAAGCTCTGGGTGCGCGACACGCTCGACGAGATCGACGTCCAGATGGCCGATCTCCAGCAGGCGCTCGCCGAGAAGGCGGACACCTATGCCGGCGCGGTGATGCCGGGCTTCACCCATCTGCAATCGGCCCAGCCCGTCACCTTCGGCCACCATCTGCTGGCCTATGTCGAGATGCTGGCGCGCGATCGCGGCCGGGTGCGGGATGCACGCGAGCGCCTGAACGAATGCCCGCTCGGCGCGGCCGCGCTCGCCGGCACCTCCTTCCCGATCGACCGGCAGATGACGGCGCATGCGCTCGGCTTCGACCGGCCGACGGCGAATTCGCTCGATTCGGTATCGGATCGCGATTTCGTGCTGGAGACTCTGGCCGCCGCCAGCATCTGCGCCATGCACCTGTCGCGCCTCGCGGAAGAAATCGTGCTCTGGGCGACGCCGCAATTCGGCTTCGTCCGCCTCTCCGACAAGTTCTCGACCGGCTCCTCGATCATGCCGCAGAAGCGAAACCCGGACGCAGCCGAACTGGTGCGCGGCAAGGCCGGCCGCGTCTTCGGCCATCTGCAGGCGATGCTGACGATGATGAAGGGCCTGCCGCTGACCTATTCCAAGGATATGCAGGAGGACAAGGAAGGCACCTTCGACGCCCTCCAGACCCTGTCGCTCTGCCTTGCGGCCATGGCCGGGATGGTCCGCGACATGGAGCCCGACCTGAAGGTGATGAGAAAGGCCGCCGGCCTCGGCTACGCCACCGCGACCGACCTCGCCGACTGGCTCGTGCGCGTGCTGAAGATGCCGTTCCGCGACGCCCACCATGTCACGGGCAGGCTGGTCGGCATCGCCTCGGACAGAAAAATCGGGCTGGAAAAGCTGTCTTTGGCCGAAATGCAGGCGGTCGAGCCGCAGATCACACAGGCGGTCTTCGCCGTGCTCGGCGTCGAGCAGTCGGTGAAGAGCCGCGTCAGTTATGGCGGCACCGCTCCGGTCAATGTCCGCCGGCAGGCGAAGCGCTGGCTCAGGCAACTGGCGAAGGAGCGGGCATGACGCGGTTTCGCCGTCAATGCCTCGCATCCTGCCGCCGCTTTCGCTACAGTCTCTGTCACGCTTGCCCCGAGGGTCTTCTTTCGTGCCGCATTCCCGCCTGAAACTCGGCCGCGCCGTTCTGCTGGCCGGCCTGATCGGACTTGGCCTGACCGCCTGCGGCCGCAAGGGCCCGCTTGAAGCGCCGCCGACCGCGACCAACGCGGTCGATCTGCCCGACCGCGACACCGGCGCCGACCAGGTGACGCAGTTCGGCGGCGAGACCTCGCCGCTGGCCCGCCCCTCCAAGGCCAACCGGGCCATCGCCATTCCGGAAAAAAGCTTCGCGCTCGATCCGCTGCTCTGAGCCCGACGATGCACCATTTCCACTATCGCGACGGCGCGCTGTTCGCCGAGGACGTCGACCTGCGGCGCATCGCCGACGAGGTCGGCACGCCGGTCTATGTCTACTCCTCGGCGACGATCGAGCGGCATTACCGGCTGTTCGAGGCGGCGATGGCCAGGACGGCCCCGGCCGGCAAGGCGCATGTCTTCTACGCGCTGAAGGCCAACGGCAATCTCGGCGTGCTGAAGACGCTCGCGGCCTTGGGCGCGGGCGCGGATACGGTCTCCGAGGGCGAGATCCGCAAGGCGCTGCTGGCCGGCTTTCCGGCGGAGAGGATCGTGTTCTCCGGCGTCGGCAAATCCGAAAGCGAGCTGCGCTTCGCGGTCGAGGCCGGCATCTACCAGGTCAATATCGAGACCGAGGGCGAACTCGACATGCTCTCGCGGGTCGCGGCCGCCCTCGGCCGGCGGCAGGAAGCGGTCTTCCGGGTCAATCCCGATATCGGGGCCGGCGGCCACGCCAAGATCACCACCGGCTCGGCCGAGAACAAGTTCGGCGTCTCCTTCGACGAGGTCGGCCGGCTCTATGCGCGGGCCGCCAACCAGCCCGGCGTCCGGATGATGGGGCTGGCGCTGCATATCGGCAGCCAGATCCGCGAGACGGACGCATTCGAGGCGGCCTACGCCAAGATGGCGACGCTGGTCGGGTCCCTGCGCAGCGAGGGCCACCGCGTCGACAGGCTCGACCTCGGCGGCGGGCTTGGCATTCCTTATGAAATTCCGAAGGATTTCGATCATGGCCCCTCGCTGATCGAGGCCTATGCCGCCATGGTCGGCCGGGTCACGCAGGGGCTCGACGTCGAGCTCGGCTTCGAGCCGGGCCGGCTGATCGTCGGCAATGCCGGCATCCTGCTGACGCGGGTGCTGTATCTCAATCCGCGCCCGACGAAGCAGTTCCTGGTCGTCGACGCGGCGATGAATGATCTTGTCAGGCCGGCGATGTACGAGGCCTATCACGAGATCTGGCCGGTCGCGGAGCCTGCGGCGGATGCGCGCAGCGTCGCCTACGACGTCGTCGGGCCGATCTGCGAATCGGGCGACACCTTCACTGCCGGGCGCATGCTGCCGGCGCTGAAACCGGACGACCTGATCGCCTTCATGACGGCCGGCGCCTATGGGGCGAGCATGTCCTCAACCTACAACCAGCGGCTGCTGGTGGCGGAAGTGCTGGTCAGGGGCGGCGACTATGCGGTGACGCGGCCGCGTCAGAGCTATGAGGCGCTCCTCGGCACGGATCGTGCACCGCCATGGCTGCCCTGACGCTCTTCACGATGCGCTGAGCGGCTGTGGGCGGACGGTCTTCGCTCTGGCCTTGCCACATTCACGTGTTAGCCTGTGAGTTGTGGTGAGGTTTCCAGGATGGGCGCGGGGGCGGCTCGGAGCGACGGCATGAACGAGACTGAGCGCCGCAAGGCGCCTGATCCGATCGAGAGCATCCGGCAGCGGCTCGGCCGGCTCGCCGCGGCCTCGCGCGTCTCGCTCGGCTGGGAACGGCTCTGGCCTCGGCTCTGGTTCCCCGCTGCGATTGCTCTCGTCTTCCTTTCGGTCTCCTGGTTCGGGCTGTGGACGCATCTGCCCTGGCAGGGCCGGGCGCTCGGTCTCGCCCTGTTCGCCGGCGCGCTCGCCGCCAGCCTATGGCATGTCGCGCGCATGGCGCTGCCGACGCGGCGCGAGGCGCTGACGCGTCTCGACCAGTCGCTGGCCGGCTGCCACCGGCCCGCCTCCTCGCTCGAGGACAGCCTCGCGGTCGGCTCGAACGATCCGGTCTCGCAGGCGCTCTGGCAGGCGCATGTCGAGCGCCAGAGCCGTCAGGTCGCGGGGCTGAAGGTCGCTGCGCCGCATCCGCTGATGGCCGGGCGCGACCGTTTTGCGCTGCGCGCCGTGCCGGTGCTCGCCGCCGTCACCGCCTTCTTCGTCGCCGGCCACGAGGCGATGCCGCGATTGAAGGCCGCTTTGGACTGGCGCGGCCCGGCCGCCGCCGCGCCCGCGATCCGCATCGACGCCTGGATCGATCCGCCGGCCTATACGCGGCTGCCGCCGATCCTGATCGATTTCGCCCGGATCGAGCAGGGCAGGGGCCTGACGCCGAATTTCAGCGCGCCGGAGAAATCCGTGATCGTGGTGCGCATCGCCGGCAAGACGACGATGGACGTCGCCACCACCGGCCGGCTCGACGCGCTGCCCGCGCCCGAGGCCAAGGACGGCAAGCCCACGCCCGCCGCGAAACCCGCCGCCGCGAATGCGCCGGCCGTGCTGGAGAAGCGCTATACGCTCGCCGGCAGCGGCACGCTGAAGCTGACCGGCTCCGGCGCGCCCGCAACCACGCTCACCCTGACCGCCATCGCCGACCAGCCGCCGCAGATCGGCTTTGTCGAGCCGCCCAAGCCCGTCACCGGCGCGGGCTCGCAGGCCGGGGGCCTGAGCCTGACCTATACCGCGAAGGACGATTACGGCGTCGCCGCCGCCGAGGTGCTGGTCGCGCGCACCGGCCCCGCCTCTTCGGGCCGCTCGCTGGTCGAGCCGCCGAAGCAGTCCCTGACCGTGCCGACCTCGCCGACCGGCGAGGAGGAGCTCAAGAGCACCGTCGATTTCTCGGCCCATCCCTGGGCCGGCGCGACCGTGCGGATGACGCTTGTCGCGCGCGACGAGGCCGGGCAGGAGGGACGCAGCGAGCCGGCGGAGGTGACGCTGCCGCAGCGCACCTTCACCAAGCCGCTGGCCAAGGCGCTGGTCGAGCAGCGCCGCAAGCTCGTCATGGATGTCGACGACCGGCGCAAGGTCCAGCTCGCCATGGACGCGCTGCTGATCGAGCCCGAGATGTTCATGAAGGAGACCGGCGTCTATCTCGGCATGCGCATGATCAACGAGCGCCTTCGCCGCGCCGGCAGCGACGACCAGCTCCGCGAGGTCGCCGAACTGATGTGGGCGCTGGCGCTGCAGCTCGAGGATGGCGACCTTTCCGATGCGGAGAAGGCCCTGCGCGCGGCGCAGGAAAACCTGCAGCAGGCGCTCGAGCGCGGAGCCTCCGAGGAGGAGATCAAGAAGCTCACCGAAGAGATGCGCCGGGCCATGGACCAGTTCATGCGCCAGCTCGCCGAGCAGATGCAGCGCCAGCAGCAGAACGGCGATCAGAACCAGGCGCAGATGCCGGAGAATTTCCGCACGGTGACGCCGCGCGACCTGCAGAACATGCTCAACCGCATCGAGGAGCTGTCGAAGCGCGGTGATCTTGCCGAGGCGCAGCGGCTGATGGAACAGCTTAACCAGATGCTCAACAACCTGCAGATGGCGCGGCCCGGCCAGCAGGACCCGCGCCAGCGCGAGATGAACCAGGCGCTGAGCGATCTCGACCGGATGACCCGCGAGCAGCAGGGCCTGCGCGACGAAACCTTCCAGCAAGAGCAGCAGCGCCAGAATCGGGCGCAGCGCGGGCAGCGCCCCGGCCAGCAGCAGGCGCGTCCCGGCCAGCAGGGCCAGCGCCAGCAAGGGCAGCAGGGCCAGCGCCAGCGCGGCCAGCAGCCGGGGCAGCAGCCCGGCGAGCAGGGCGAGGGCGAAGAGGGCGAGAACGGCGAAGGTCAGATGGGCCAGGGCCAGGGGCAGGGTCAAAGCCTGGCGCAGCGCCAGCAGGCCCTGCGCGATCGTCTGCAGGAGCTCCAGCGCCGCATGCGCGGCATGGGCGCGCCGCAGCAGGGCGAGCTCGGCGAGGCCGAGGACGCAATGGGCGAGGCCGGCGACCAGCTCGGCCAGGGCCAGGGCGAAGGCGCGCTCGATGCGCAGGGCCGGGCGCTGGAGGCGCTGCGCAAGGGCGGCCAGAACCTCGCTCAGCAGATGCAGGGCCAGCCCGGCGGCGAGCCGGGCGACGGCACCGAGGGCGCCTTCGGCGAGCCCGACGGGCAGCCGCAGGGGCGCCCCTCGGCGCAGCAGCGCGGCCGCGAGGACCCGCTCGGCCGGCCGCAGCGCCAGCGCGACTGGGCCGATGGCCGGGTCCGCGTGCCAGGCGCCGACGAGAGCGCGACGCAACGGGCGCGGCGCATCCTCGACGAATTGCGACGCCGTCTCGGCGATCCGTCGCGGCCGAGCGAGGAACTGGATTATCTGGAGCGGTTGCTCAGGCGCAATTGATGAATCGGGTTTGCCGGAAGAGCGCGGGGAACGCTCTCCCGTAGGGAGAGGGCAGGGTGAGGGGTCGGCCCTTTGACACTGTGGCCGTGACCTCGCCGGAGCGCCTGTCAGGTTTTTGCTTAAATGGTCCAGGGGCCGACCCCTCACCCCTGCCCCTCTCCCTACGGGAGAGGGGTTCCCCGCGCTTTACTTCCCAGCTTTTGAGAGCCCCCGAAACTCGCCACCAGCGCCCCGACCACGATCATCACACAGGCCGCCGCTAGCAGCCAGCTCGCCTGCGCATAGCCGGCGATGACCAGGATGATCGTCGAGAGCACCGGCGCGGCATAGGAGGCGACGCCGAGCAGCGCGACGTCGCCGCGCTTCATGCCGATGTCCCAGACCACGAAGGCGAGCCCGATCGAGCCCAATCCGAGGCCGAGCACGCCGCCCCATTCGACCGGCGTCAGCGACCACAGCGTCGTCTCGAAAGCGAGGTGGCAGGCGAGCGCGGGGATGGCGCAGCCCAGCATGGTCACGCTCAGGCTCTCGGACGGCACGCCGGAAAAGCGGCGCGAAACCACCGAATAGCTCGCCCAGACAAACGCCCCCAGAGCCGCCAGGACATGGCCGGGCTGGAGGCCGCCGCCCGAGCCGAGCCCGCCGGAGATCAGCAGCGTCGTCGCCGCGAGCCCGATCAGAGCGCCGATGAGATGGCGCAGCTTCAGCCCGCCGCCGGGCAGGAAGGCGGCGAACAGCACGATCAGCAGCGGCCAGAGATAATGGATCAGGTTGGCTTCGGCCGCCGGGGCGGTCTTGACCGCCGCATAGTAGAGGAAGGTGTCGCCGAACGGCCCGTAGAGCCCGAGCGCGAAGGACGCTTTCGTCGGCATGACGCGGGAGAGGTTTCCGCGCAACGCTGCGATGCCCAGGATCAGCAGGCCGCCGATGACGAAGGTCATGAAGACGAGCTGGAACGGCGGCACGCGGCCGGACATGGCGGTGAACAACGCCAGCGTCGACCAGAGCAGGATGGCGATGAAGCCGATGGAGGTGGCGGTGCGGGCGGTCATGGCGAGGGGTCGCGGGAGCAGGTGGCGCAGCCGATAGCAGAGTGGGCGGGCGCTGCCCATCGCGCTGCCGCATCGCCGCCGCCCGCCGGCCGTGCTTGTCCGGCGCGATCCTGACGGGCCATAAGGTTCGACGCCCCGCAGCCAAAACCCCGGACCATCGCAGCCGTGACGACAACGACCGCCGCCTATGTCCCGCCCGCCGGCGACGCCTGGGACGCCACCTCCCCCTTACGGGCCGGTTTCGACGCCGCCCGCCTCGACGCCGCGATCGCCTTCGCGAAGGCCAATGAGAGCCCGTGGCCGCGCAGCCTCTACTATCCGGACGGGCGCTATGTCGGGAATGTCGAGTGGAACGAGACCGGGCCGTGGAGCGAGATCGTCGGCCCCGTCGCCCCGCGCGGCGGGCCGGCCGGGCTGATCCTGAAGGGCGGGCGGGTCGTCGCCGAATGGGGCGAGACGAACCGCACCGACATGACCTTCTCGATCGCCAAGAGCTATCTTGCGGTACTCGCTGGGCTTGCGGTCGCTGATGGGCTGATCGCCGACATCGACGAGCCGGTGGCGAAGACGGTCGAGGGACCGTTCTTCACAGGCGCGCATAACAGCGCCATCACCTGGCGGCATCTGCTGACGCAGGCGAGCGAGTGGCAGGGCGAAATCTTCGGCAAATCCGACCAGGTCGACCACAATCGCCAGATCGGGCCGGGCGCAGACAACAGCCGCAAGGGCCAGCGCCGCGAGCTCAGCGCGCCCGGTTCGTTTTACGAGTACAATGACGTCCGCGTGAACCTGCTCGGCTGGTGCCTGCTGCAGCGCTTCCGCCGGCCGCTGCCCGACGTTCTTCGCGAGCGCATCATGGACCCGATCGGGGCCTCTCAAGACTGGCGCTGGGAGGGCTACGAGACCTCCTTTGTCGAGATCGACGGCCGGCGCATGCAATCGGTGCCCGGCGGCGGGCACTGGGGCGGCGGGCTGTTCATCGGCGCGCGCGACCATGCGCGCTTCGGGCTTCTCGTGGCACGGGGCGGGCAATGGGACGGCCGCCGGCTGATCGCGGAAAGCTGGGTCGAGGCGATGCTGACGCCGTCCGCGACGCTTCCAAATTACGGCCTGCTCTGGTGGCTGAACCGCGGCCCGCTGGCCAAGCCGGACGTGCCGGCAACCGCGGCCTTCGCGCTCGGCGCGGGCACGAACGCGATCTGGCTCGATCCGGCGCAGGATCTGGTGGCGGTGCTGCGCTGGATCGACGGGGCGCAGCTCGACGGTTTTGTCGAGCTGATGCTGGCGGCGCGGGGCTGACGAGCCGGAACATCGCCGTCATCGCGAGCGTCAGCGAAGCGATCCAGGGAGACGTGGAGCACTGTCGCCCCTGGATTGCTTCGTCGCTTCGCTCCTCGCAATGACCTCGAGCCGACGCCGAAGGTGCGTCCTCACGCCATATACTGCCCGCCATTGACCGCAAATGTCGCGCCCGTGGCGAAGCCGCCCTGCTCGGAGGCGAGGAAGGCCACCATCGCGGCGATCTCCTCCGGCTTGCCGAGCCGGCCGACCGGGATGCCCGCGATGACGCGCTTCAGCGCCTCCTCGGGCATGGCCGCGACCATGTCGGTGCCGATATAGCCCGGCGTGATCGCATTGACCGTGATGCCCTTGTTGGCGTTCTCCTGGGCCAGCGCCTTGACGAAGCCGATGTCGCCGGCCTTGGCGGCGGAGTAGTTGACTTGGCCCATCTGGCCCTTCTGGCCGTTGATCGAGGAGATCACGATGATGCGGCCGAAGGAGCGGGCGCGCATGCCCTCGATCACCGGCCGCGTCATGTTGAACAGCGAATCGAGGTTGGTGCGGATCACCGCCGACCACTGGTCCTTCGTCATCTTGTGGAAGAAGCCGTCGCGGGTGATGCCGGCATTGTTGACCAGGATGTCGATCGGCCCGAGATCGGCCTCGACCTCGGCGACGCCCGCGGCGCAGGCGTCGAAATCGCCGACATCCCATTTGAACACCGGGATGCCGGTCTCCGCCTGGAATTTCGCCGCCGCCTCGTCATTGCCGGCATAGCTCGCCGCGACCTTGTGGCCGGCGGCCTGCAAGGCGTGGCAGATCGCGGCGCCGATGCCGCGCGTTCCCCCGGTGACCAGCGCCACTTTCGTCATAAGCCCGTCTCCTCCCTCTCCGGCAGTTCTCGCGACTGCGCTATTGTTCCGATAGCTTCATGTCGGACGCATAAGGCCCGTCGACATCCTTGATGATGGCCTGGCCGCAGATGACGCGCTGCTGCGCGGCGTCGAAGGTCAGGGTCGGGTGCCCGTAGAGGGTCCAGCCCTTCGACAACGCCTCCGAGACCCGATGGCAGAACGCCGCGTCATCGGGGCCGGTGAGATAGCGGTAGAGCGTCGTCTGCCGCGTCATGGGCGATCAGGCCCGCTCGACCGCAAGGGCCACGCCCATGCCGCCGCCGATGCAGAGCGTCGCCAGCCCCTTCTTGGCGTCGCGCTTTTCCATCTCGTGCAGCAACGTCACCAGCACGCGCGCCCCCGACGCGCCGATCGGATGGCCGATCGCGATCGCGCCGCCATTGACGTTGACGATGTCGGTGTTCCAGCCGAGGTCCTTGTTGACCGCGATGGCCTGCGCTGCGAAGGCCTCGTTGGCCTCGACGAGGTCGAGATCGGACGCCTTCCAGCCGGCCTTCTCCAGCGCCTTGCGCGTCGCCGGGATCGGGCCCGAGCCCATGATCGCCGGGTCGACGCCCGCCGTCGCCCAGGATTTGATCGTCGCCAGCGGCTTGAGGCCGCGCTTTTGCGCCTCCCTGGCGCTCATGATCACCAGCGCGGCCGCGCCGTCATTGATGCCGGACGCGTTGCCGGCGGTGACGGTGCCGTCCTTCGAGAAGGCGGGCTTGAGCTTGGCCATCGCCTCGGCGGTCGCGCCATGGCGCGGATACTCGTCATCGGCGACGACGATGTCGCCCTTGCGGCTCGAGACGGTGAACGGAACGATCTCGTCCTTGAAGCGGCCGGCCTTCTGCGCGGCCTCGGCCTTGTTCTGCGATTTCGCGGCGAAGGCGTCCTGCTCCTCGCGGCTGATCTGCCATTTGGTCGCGACGTTCTCGGCGGTGGTGCCCATATGGTAGCCGTGGAAGGCGTCCCAGAGCCCGTCCTTGATCATCGTGTCGATGAATTTTGTGTCGCCCATCTTGGTGCCGTTGCGCAGATGCGCGGCGTGCTGGGCCATCGACATCGATTCCTGGCCGCCGGCCACGACGATGTCGGCGTCGCCATTGGCGATCTGCTGCAGGCCGATGGCGACCGCGCGCAGACCCGAGCCGCAGAGCTGGTTCAGGCCCCAGGCGGTCGCCTCCTGCGGGATGCCGGCCGCCATCGCGGCCTGCCGCGCCGGGTTCTGGCCCGCGCCCGCGGTCAGGATCTGGCCCATGATGACCTCGTCGACATCGGCCGGATCGACCTTGGCGCGGCTCAGCGCCTCCTTGATCGCGGCCGCGCCGAGTTCATGGGCGGGGGTGTTGGCGAAAGCGCCGTTGAAGGCGCCCACCGCCGTGCGCGCCGCGCCGACGATGACGATATCCGTATCAGCCATGGGAGATGTCCTTGTTGCGTTGTCTTGGCTTGTATTGTCTTGGCTTGCATTGTCTTGGCTGGCGTCCGAACGGCCTGCTCTCGCGCCGTGCCGCCCGGTTTCAGGGGGCACCTTCGAAGGGCGGCGCGCCCGCGTCAAGCCATGCGATGGGCTGGAACCACGGGCTCCGAGCGGAGCCTTCCTGCGCCGCGCCGGATTGAATGCGCCGCTGTTCAGCTTCGGTTCAGGCTGGCATTTTGCGCTGCACGCTCAAAAAACTTGCAGCAGGCCGGCGAAAAGCTATCGTGACGCCGGGAGACCGTTTTGCCCGGCCCTGGCGCGATCTTCGCGGCGGGGCTGGGCGAGCCAACGTCATGCAGGATTCTGATGGCCAGCGACAAAGAACCGACCGTCATCAAGAAATACGCCAATCGCCGGCTCTACCACACGGGAACGAGTTCATACGTGACCCTGGAAGACCTCGCCGGGCTGGTGCGCGGCGGGGAGGATTTCGTCGTCTACGACGCCAAGTCGGGTGAGGATATCACGCGCTCGGTGCTGGCCCAGATCATCTTCGACGAGGAAAGCAAGGACGGGCAGAACCTGCTGCCCATCACCTTCCTGCGCCAGCTCATCCGCTTCTACGGCGACAGCATGCAGGCGCTGGTGCCGCGCTATCTCGAATTCTCGATGGACCATCTGACCAAGGACCAGAACCAGTTCCGCGAGCAGATGGCCAAGGCGTTTTCGGGCGGCGCCTTCGGCGGCCAGGCGATGGACGCGTTGCAGGCGCAGACTCGGGCCAATATGGCGATGTTCACCGACGCCTTCCGGATGTTCAATCCCTTCGCCGCGATCGCGGCGGCCAAGGCGAAGGAGGACGCTGTCGCGCCGCCGGCTAAGGATGACGATCTCGGCGAGATGAAGCGCGAGCTCAGCGAGATGCGCGAGCGGCTCGACAAGCTGTCGAAGATGAAGTGAACCGCCGCGCGGTGGCTCAGCCCGCCGCGCGCCGCTCCGCGGCCGGGCGCGTGCTCGGCCACAGCTCCGCCTTGCCGAGCAGATGGCCCTGGAGATAGGTCACGCCCCAGTCGGTCAGCATCGTCGCCTGCAACTCGTCGTCGACCCATTCGGCCACGGTCTCGACGCAGAGATGGCGGGCGAGGTCGAGCAGGGTGCGCACGTAGAAGCGGTCGTCGGTCGAGCGCCGCAGGTTCTGGGTGAAGGCCCCGTCGAGCTTGAGGATGTCGATCGGGAAGGCGCGCAGGTGCCTGAGCGAGGTGTGCCCGGCGCCGAAATCGTCGATCGCGATGCGCGCGCCCTGATCCTTGATGCGGTTGAGCAGCTTCGCCATGCGCGCCGGATTCTCGATGGTCGCCGTCTCGGTGACCTCGACGATCAGGCGGTTCGCCACGCCGGCCGCCGTCCGCGTGCAGGCGAGGAAGGCGTCGAGCCATTCGGGGTCGGCGAGCGAGCGCGGCGAGACGTTGACCGAGAGGCGCAGGCCCGGATCGTCCGCCATGAGCTCGACCGCGAGTTCGAGCACGCGATGGTCGAACAGCCGCACCAGCCCGCGCCGCTCCAGCATCGGGATCAGCTCGGCCGGCGCGAAGAACAGGCCGTCGCCGCCGCGCCCGACGCGCAGCAAGGCCTCGTGGAACGCCGGCTCGCGCGTGGCTGCGCGCAGCACCGGCTGGAGCGCGAGCTGGACGCGGCGTTCGTTCAGCGCCGCCACCGCCTGGAGATCGAAGCCCGGCGTCTCGGGCGCGGGCGCGGCCGCATCGGCCCGCCGGGCGATCACGGCGGAATCGATCGCGCCGGCCTTGGCGTTGGCGAGCGCGGTCTCGGCCGCCGCGACCAGCTTGCCGGCATGGTTCGTCAGATCGGGCGCGACCGCCGCGCCGACCCGCAGGCGCGTCAGCGCGATGCCGCGCCCGGTCTCGATGGCGGACTGGGCGACCGCCTTGATGAAGCGCCGCGCCGCCGCCTCGACCTGCTCCTGCGGGCAGCCGGTGAGCAGGATGGCGAAGCGGTTGCCGGAATAGCGCACGAGGTGGTCGCGCCGGCGCATCACGGAGCGCAGGCGCTCCTGCACCACCGCGATGATCTCGTCGGTCGCCTCATGGCCGAAATCGTCGTTGAGCCGGGTCAGCTCGTCGATGGCCGCGACCAGAACCACCACCGGACGTTCGGCCGGAAGGTGCTCGGCCAGGGTCTGTTCAATGCGCTCGACCAGCGCGTGACGGTCGCAGAGTTCGTTGCCGGCCGCGCCGAGCTCGTCGGCCTTGACCGGTCGTTCGAGACGCAGCACCCCGCGGGCGCTGGTCGGGCGGCCGTCGGCCCCGGCGAACCAGCGGCCGGCGTCCTCGACCCACATCCTGCGGCCGGCGAGATCGGCGGCGTAGCGGGTGCGGTAGACCACGCCCTCGCCGAGATCGTGGGCGCTGGAGGAGAAGATCGCGTCGTAGCGGCTGCGGCCGCTGCCGGGTTCGACCAGCCCGGCGAAGGTCAGGCCCCGGTTCATCACCTGCTCCGGCACGCCGACCAGCACGTCGCTGGCATTGGGCCCCCAGTTCAGGGCGTCGCTGGAGATGTCCCAGGCATAGACCACCTCGCCGATCGACGAGAGCAGGCTGCGCGGGTCGATCGCATGGGCGTCGCGGGCTGAGAGAATCGACGGCGCGGGCATCGGCTCGGGGCCTCGGAGCGGCGGCCCGCGCGGTGCGGCGTCGCCGTATCGCGTTGGCCCGGTCGGATCGGAACATGTCCCGAAACGATGCGGCTTTTGCGTTAATGCCCGGTTAAGCCCGGCCGGCCAATTGCACTGTCGTCTCCGACGCAGCCACGGCGTTTCGGAGCGGGACATGGCGGATTTTGAGAATCGGGACGTCCGGGACGGCCAAGGCGCGACGGCAGCGGGCCTGCTTCTGATCCAGATCGCGGCGAGCCGGGCGGAGATCGGCCCCTTCGCGCGGATTGCGCGGGAGACGCCGCGCGAGGCGACCACTCGTTATGCGACAAGGCGACGCCCGGGCGGATCGTCGTCCTCGCTTGGTCGGCGCGCAAGCGGTTCGTGCTGAGTGGATTGACAGCAGTATCTGGGTTCGTCATGCGCGTGATGGTGCCGCTCTCAACCTTTAGCTGAGTTCGTTGCCGATTCGATTTCGCTTTTTGCTCTCAGGTTGAGACCAAAACCCCTATGCCGATCGGGCGCATAACAAGGCTGGTGCTTACGCCAACGGCAATCGTCGTCGGGCTGGCCTTCCTGGCGTACTCGGTGCTGCGCGCGCTTGACGGTTTCGCCGGGCCCCCACAATCCCTCACCTACATTTTGTCGCCAGACGGACGGCTCAAGGCCGTTACCGCGCTGGAAGCAGGCGGAGGAGGCATTCCACCTTATTGCATCAAAAGCATCTCTGTCGTTTCAGCCGGCGCGTCGGATCAGGATGCGGCCCAGGAGCAGTTCTTGGTTTTTGCGGGTGATTGTGACAGTCGGCCAGTTGTCGAATGGCTCTCGAATACCGGGCTGAGGATTACATTTTCCCTCAACCACAGGGCCGCGAATCCAAATCGTTTCAGTCTCAAGGGACGGGATATGTCGGGTATGGTGACAGTCGCCTTTGTCGTCACCGAGTAGCTATTGAAAGCCCGACCCGGCTTCGTGCTCAAAGCGAAGCGCACGAAAAAAGCCGGCCTCGCGGCCGGCTCGGTTCATTCGCGTTCGACGTAAAGGCCCGTTCAGGAACCCAGGGCGATCACGCCTCGGTCTTCGCCTTCAGCACCTGGCGGCCGCGATACATGCCCGACTTCAGGTCGACATGGTGCGGGCGGCGCAGTTCGCCGGAGTTCTTGTCTTCGATATAGGCGGGCTGCTTCAGTGCGTCGGCCGAGCGGCGCATGCCCCGCTTCGACGGCGACGTCTTTCTCTTCGGAACGGCCATGGTGCTCTCCATCGTGCCGCCGCCCGGACACGCCGGCCCAAAGCCAGCGCGACCGCCACGACGACGGATCAATCTCGTGAGGCGTTGCCCTTACACGCTCGGGCGCGCGCTGGCTAGAGCCGGACCCGCAAGTTTTTGCCTCGTGTCCGCAAATCAGTCCAGATCCTCCTCGCCGGCCGGCACGGCGCAGTCGCCGAGCGGTCCGAGCTGGCCGATGCGCCGCAGCACGCGCGAACTCGCCGCCTGCAGGCCGCGGCTCGGCTTGCCGGGGTCGCGCAGCCGCGGATTGGGCAGAGCGGCGGCGAGACGGGCCGCCTCCTGCCGCGTCAGCCCTGCCGCCGGCTTTTTGAAGTAGCGCTGGGCGGCGGCCTCCGCGCCGAACAGGCCCTCGCCCCATTCGGCGACGTTGAGATAGACCTCGACGATGCGCTGCTTCGGCCAGACGAGATCGATCGCCATGGCGAGCGGAATCTCCATCCCCTTGCGGAGATAGGAGCGGCCAGGCCAGAGGAAGACGTTCTTGGCGGTCTGCATGGTCAGGGTCGAGGCGCCGCGGCTCGGCCCGTCCTCATCCTCGAGCACCGTGTTGAGCTCGACCCAGTCGACGCCCGAATGCTCGCAGAAGCGCTGGTCCTCGGCCGCGATCACGGCGCGGATCAGGGCAGGGGATATCTCCGATAGCGGGGTCCATTGCCGCTCCACCGGCTGCAATGTCAGCCAGCGCCCGAGCATCAGGGTCGAGGGAACCGGAACGAAGCGGTAGAGCAAGAGGGCCAGGATCAGCGCCAGCACGAGCCCGGCGACGATCAGCACGGCCCAGCGGAACAGACGCGACAAAAAACCACGTCTTCGCGCCACCGCAGCCGTCGCCATGTCGTCCGTTCCCCCGATGGCTTGACGATGCGCTCCGGCTCCGGCAAGCCCGCCCCGACAGCCGAACGCGAGAGCCGCGCATGAGTTCCGCCCCGTCGCAGACGCAGAGCCGCGACCTCGCCCCGAGCCTCGCACGGACGGCCGGTGCGATCGAGTCCCTGCTCGACTCGCTCCTGTCTCCAGCCCCGGCGAAGGGCGAGCTGGCGCGGCCGGAGCCGCTGCTCTCGGCGATGCGCCATGGCGCGCTCGGCGGCGGCAAGAGGCTGCGGCCGTTCCTGGTGGTCGAGACCGCGCGCCTGCTCGGCGGCGATCCCGCCGGCGCGCTGCGGGCGGGGGCTGCGGTCGAACTGGTGCATTGCTATTCGCTGGTGCATGACGACCTGCCGGCGATGGACGACGACGACACGCGGCGCGGCCGGCCGACCGTGCACAGGGCCTATGACGAGGCGACCGCGATCCTGGCCGGCGACGCCCTGCTCACGCTCGCCTTCGAGGTCATGGCCGACCCCGCGACCCATCCCTCCGGCGAGGTCCGGGCCGGGCTCGTGCTGGCGCTGGCGCGGGCTTCGGGGCTGGGCGGCATGGCCGGTGGGCAGATGCTCGATCTCGCGGCCGAGGGCCGGTTCGACGGCGGCGCGCCGCGCGCGCTCGGCGCGGACGCGATCAGGCTCCTGCAGGCGATGAAGACGGGTGCGCTGCTGGCCGCCAGCGTCGAGATCGGGGCGCTGATCGGCGGCGCCGAGGCGGCGCAGCACGCCGCCCTGCTCGGCTATGGCCGGGCGCTGGGCGCGGCCTTCCAGGTCGCCGACGACATCCTCGACATCGAGGCCAGCCCCGAGCAGATGGGCAAGGCCACCGCCAAGGACCAGGACAAGGGCAAGGCGACGCTGGTGGCCGTGCTGGGGCTGGACGGCGCGAAGCAGGAGCGCGACCGGCTGGCGCAGGCTGCGGTCGCGGCGCTGGCGCCGTTTGGCCCGGAGGCGGAGACGCTGCGCGCGGCGGCGCGGTTCGCGGCGGAGAGGACGAGCTAGCGATCCTCACGCCGACATGCGGCTAGGCCCGTTCGGCCTGGCGCTTCATCTCCGCGACCTTGGCGGCGAGCGCGTCGCGGTGGCTTGTCAGCGCAGCCCGTAGGCGCGGATCGGTCTCCTCGCCGATCGCATCGTCATAGCGTTCGAGATTGTGTTCCTCGCCGCTGGCGAAGGCGGCGAGCGAGCCTTCGTCGAGGCCGATGATCGCCGAACGCGCCGATATCACGGTCTTGTGCACCGTGCCCATGAGCGAACCGTCATCGTCGATTTTCGCGCCCCGTGCGGCGAGCGCGCCATGGATGTCGCCGTGAGCCGAGGCATGGAGAGCATCGACCGCGCGCAGTTGACTGAGGAGGTCGGCGTCATCAGCCCTTTCAATGGCTGCGCGATAGCCTTCGCGGGCGTCGACGAGAGCGGTGTGGAGAGCGGAAAGATGTTCGTGCGTCATGGGCTGCATCCCGATGCTCCCGCCAAGGGAGGTTCATGAGGATGCAATGCGCCAGCCGCACAGCGGTTCCGCCGCGTCTGCGCCGGCGAGGCCGATCAGGCGCGCCTAGCGCCAGCGGTTGAGCGCGTCCATCAACACCTGGCTGCCCGAAATGCCCTTCTCGAAGGTGATGATTCCGCGCCGGCCCGAGGCGAAGCGCACCGGCACGTCGATCCAGTTGCGGTTGCCCATCAGCTCCAGATTGCGCTCGACCTCGACCGGCACATTCGACAGGGCCGCGACGAACAGGTTATCGCCGAGCGCGGAGTTGATCGCCGAGAGCGGCGCGCCGCGCTCGTTCTCGTCGGTCTTGAACTGCGGCACGCCAACCTCGCGGATTCCCTGGGTCGCCGGGTCGCCGGTGCTGGTGAAGCGCATGCCGATGATGTGCGAGGCCGGGAAGGCCGGATCGGTGTTGCGGCGGATGGTGAAATCGAGGCTCAGGCCCGCCCCGGCGATCTCGACCGTGGCGCGGATGATGGTCTCGACCGGCCGGCCCTGGCCGATGCCCTCGCTGTCCAGCCGCCAGACGGCGCGGCCGCTGGCGGCGGTCGGCTGCTGCGGATTGTCGGGCGTCTCGGTGTAGAGGATCGCGCGCTGCGCGACCGCAACGTCGGGCTGCTGCGCCGCCGGCGGCTGGTCCGCACCCGGCCTGGCCGGCGCGGTCTGCGGCGGCGCCTCGCCGACGCGGTCGTTGAGCTTGCCGGCGTTGTCGGGCTGGACCGGTTGCGCCGGGGTCTCGACGCGCGGGCGCTGCGCCGCGTCCTGCGGCCTGACCTTGTGGATGTAATAGGCCGTTCCGGCGATGGCGATGACCGCCGCCGCGATGCCGCCGCCGACGATGGTGGTGCGGATATGGCGCGGGTTGATCCTGCGCTCGCGCGGCGGCTCGACGCGGGGGCGCGTGGCCTGCCGTTCCGTCGGCTCGGAGGGCAGTGCGAAGGGGTCGCTCTCGGGGGCTAACGGATCCGGCGGCAGGGCGGCCGCAGGCGCGGGCGCGGGTCCGGCGGGCTGCGCGCCGGCCTCGGCCGCGGGCCGGAAGATCGGGGCCGCCTCGCCCGGCAGCGTCGCCGGCCCGTCGCCGTAATCGGCCTCGATCCGGGCGACGGCCTCGTCGAGCGAGAGCCGCTCGCGCATGATCTCGGCCTCGCCGAGCGGCGGATCGAGGCTGCGCAGCTGCGCGACGAGCGCGCTTCTGGCGCGGTCGTAGACGGCGCGGCGGGCGTCGGGCGATTTGTCGGGCAGCCCGGCGACCGCGCGCGCCAGGATGGGATAGAAGTCGGCCATTGGCCTCACTTGTCGATGTTGCCCGGCGGCGTCAACCCTCAGGCAGGGTCGCGCCGCCGCTCGGATGCCGGGTTCAGCCCTCGAACGGGTTATGAACCAGAATTGTGTCGTCGCGTTCCGGGCTGGTCGACAAAACCGCGACGGTCGCGCCGATCAGCTCCTCGATGCGCCGGACATATTTGATCGCCTGCGCCGGCAGATCGGCCCAGGAACGGGCGTTGGCGGTCGAGCCCTCCCAGCCTTCGATCGTCTCGTAGACCGGCTCGACCCTCGCCTGGTCGCTCTGGCCGGCCGGCAGGTGCTCCAGAAGCTCGCCGTCGAGCCGGTAGCCGGTGCAGACCTTGATCTCGGCAAAGCCGTCGAGGATGTCGAGCTTGGTCAGGGCGATGCCGTCGATGCCCGAGGTCTTGACCGTCTGGCGGACGAGGCAGGCGTCGAACCAGCCGCAGCGGCGCTTGCGGCCGGTGACGACGCCGAACTCCTTGCCCTTCTGGCCGATCAGTTCGCCGGTCTCGTCGAAGAGCTCGGTCGGGAACGGGCCCTCGCCGACACGCGTCGTATAGGCCTTGGCGATGCCGAGCACATAGCCGACGGCGGAGGGGCCCAGCCCCGAGCCGGTCGCGGCCTGGCCGGAGACGATGTTGGACGAGGTCACGAACGGGTAGGTGCCGTGATCGACGTCGAGCAGCGCGCCCTGCGCCCCCTCGAACAGGATGCGCTTGCCGGCGCGGCGCTGTGCGTCCAGCAGCGCCCAGACGGTGTCGGCATAGGGCAGCACCTGCGGCGCGATCTTCGTCAGCAGCGAGAGCAGCTCCGCGCCGTCGACCTCGTCGATGCCGAGCCCGCGCCGTAGCGCATTGTGATGCGCCAGCAGCCGCTCGATCTTGGCCTCGAGGATCGCCGGATCTTTCAGGTCGATGACGCGGATGGCGCGGCGGCCGACCTTGTCCTCATAGGCCGGGCCGATGCCGCGCTTGGTCGTGCCGATCTTGAGGCCGGCGTTCGAGGTCTCGCGGAAATGGTCGAGCTCGCGGTGCAGCGGCAGGATCAGCGTGGCGTTGTCGGCGACGCGCAGATTATCCGGCGAGATCGCCACTCCTTGCGCTCGCAGCCGCTCGATCTCCTCGACCAGATGCCAGGGATCGACGACGACGCCGTTGCCGATGACCGAGAGTTTTCCGCCGCGCACGATCCCGGAGGGCAGCAGCGACAGCTTGTAGACGATGCCGTCGATCACCAGCGTGTGGCCGGCATTGTGCCCGCCCTGGAAACGCACAACGACATCGGCCTGGCTCGACAGCCAGTCGACGATCTTGCCCTTGCCCTCGTCGCCCCACTGGGCGCCGACCACCACCACATTGCCCATGGTCCAGGGGTTCCTGCTTGTCTCGACGTTGCGGTCTCACGCAAGCGCCGCGCACATGAAAAACCCCGGCGCAAGACCGGGGTTTCGAAGCGGGTTCTTGCAGGCTCTCTTGGGCCAACAAGACGGCGAGGTCAAGGCGGGGCGGGCGCCGCCCGGGATTTGCCCGTCAGCGCCGGGTCAAAACGAGGGCCAGCAGCGCGGCCCCCAACGCAAGGCAAAGACCGCCGAGCACGCCCCAGATCGCGGCGGCTTCGGTATAGACGAGGCCGGATGCGGGATCGAAGCAGCGCCCGAGCTCGTTGAAGCAGTCGCGGCGCAGCCAGTAGCGCTCGTGGAAGGCGAGCAGGCAGAACAGCCCGAGCCCGACCAGCGCGGCCCCGACGCCGAGGCGCAGCAGGCTCGCGCCGCTCATCGCTGCCGGGCTCCCGCGCCGGCTCAGCGCGGCTGCGGCAGCGGCACGGGCGGGACCGGCTTATGCTGCGGCTCATAGGTCAGTTCGCGGTCGCCCGGCCATTTGATCCGATAGGCCAGCCTGATCTCCTTTTCCGCGCCGGGCGGCAGGTCGAAGCTCCAGGACATGACGCCGCGCTTGTCGCCGACCTGCTTTTCGGTCGGCGGCGTCGTCTGCGGCAGCGTCTCGATGGTGATCGCGCTGCTCTCGGAGAAGGGGATGCGCTCGCTGACGGCGACCTTCACCGGCTGCGCATGCAGGCTCTTCACCACCGTCCTGAACTCGCGCAGGTCGGTGCGGGTCTGGCCGAGCCAGGTCGGATCGTTCTCGCGGCGGCGGACGGGGGCGCGGGTGACCTTGAGCTTGTCGTCGGCCCCGAAGCCGAGCTCGACCTTGTCGCCGGGCGCGACGAGGCCGATCCGGCCGCGCCCGATATAGGTGCCGTCGCGGTGCAGCGCGACCGCGCCCGGCAGCAGCGGGGCGTCGTCGTCATGGGCGAAGGCGGCTTCGAGATAGGCGCGCTCCTCCAGCTCCGGCGTGACGCGGGCCGAGAGCACGGGGGCGACCTTGCCCTGGCTCAGGACGACCGCCTTGGACGAGCCGTCCTGCGGGACCGTGACCCGGCCCGGCACGACGAAGCTCGCCTGATAGGCCCCGGCCTCGATCGCGGCCGTCTGGATCTCGGCGGGCCGGGCGGGCTCGGCGCGCTGGGTCTTTTCGGCTTCCGCTTCGGCGGCCGCCTTGGCGCGGGCCGCATCCATCGGGGCCGGCGCCGTGCTCATGCGCTGCCTCGTCTCGTAAAGGACCGGCGGCTCGAAGAACATCACCTGCATCGGCGGCAGATCAGGCGCGCGGGTGCCGCCGGCCGAGCGCGTCGTCGACAGCGTCACCGCGACCTCGCTCCAGTCCTCGCCGCTGCGCTGGCGCAGTTCGGCGCGGCGCACGAAGGCGATCTCGGGCTTGGCGGCGGCGCTCCCGGTGGTCAGCCGCGCCTCGTATTGCGGCGTCCAGTTCGCGCCCGTGACGCGGTAGCTGACGCTGAACTCGGCCGCGACGGGGGCGCTGGCGTCGACGGCGACGACGACATCGCGCTTCGGCGAGGCCGGCCGTTCCGGCTGCGGGCGGGCGCGCTCCAGCGCGGCGATCTCGGCCGCGAGGTCGCCGGCGCGCGTCCGCACGCCGCGCAGTTCCTCATGCACCTTGACCAGAGCCGTGCCGATCGCGTCGAACACCGCCGGCCAGTCGGCGACGGGCAGGGATTTGCCGTCGGGGCCGAGCCGCTCTGGGCTGCTCTGGCCGAAGCGCTCGATCGTGGCGCGCTTGGCCTCGATCGCGGCGATCTGGCTGTCGAGCGACGCCTTCTCCTCGCGCAGCGTCCTGAGCTTGGCCTCGATCACCGTATCGAGCCCGGGCCTGGCGTCGCCCGGCGCGAGCCGGACATCGACCGCGCCGATCGAAAACGCGCCGTCGCCCTTGCCCTCGACGCGGATCGAGGCGGGATCGATCGTGGCTGGCAGGCCGCGCAGCACGATCCGCGAAGCGCCAGCCAGCAGGTCGGCCTTCGCCAGCCGCGTCACCACAGCCCCGTCGGGATAGACGGTGACACGGTCGATGCGCGAGGCGAGCTCGGTTTCGGCGGCGCCCGCAAGGCTCGTCGCTGCGAGGCTCGGCGCGACGATCAGCGCTGCGGCCAGTGTGCTTCTCATGGTGCTATCCCCGGTTGATCACGAGGGCGTGATTGGCGGGAGCAATTCCGGCGCGGCGAGGGCGGAATTGGGGTGGAAGGTGGGAGCGCGGTGGCGTTTCCCGGGATCTTTGTGCTTCCCGCTCCTGCGGCACGGGCTGGATCGCGTCCTCACCCGGCAGCCGCAGCGACCGGACGCTTGCGTTTCGGGTCCGTCCGGCTACGAACGGCTGATGCCGCCCGCAAGATCAAAGCCTCGATGCTAGCCTACGTCGTCAGACGGTTGCTCGCGACCGTGCCCGTCATGGCGATCGTGGCGCTGATCGTGTTCTCGCTGCTCTATCTCAGCCCGGGCGATCCGGCGGCCGTGCTCGCTGGCGAGCAGGCGACGTCGGAGGATATCGAGCGGCTTCGCGTGGTGCTCGGCCTGGATCAGTCGTTCCTCGCCCGCTTCGGACAGTGGATCGGGGCGGTTCTGAGCGGTGATCTCGGCATCTCGGTGTTCTCCAACCGCCCGGTCGTCGATCTCATCATCCAGCGGCTGGAACCGACGGTGGCGCTCAGCCTGCTCGCCTTGCTGATCGCGGTGGTCGTGGCGCTGCCGCTCGGCGTCATCGCCGCCTGGAAATCCGGGCGCGCGGTCGACCGGATCGCGATGGGGCTGGCGGTGCTGGGCTTCTCGATGCCGGTCTTCATGCTGAGCTATTTCCTGATCCTCGGCTTCTCGGTGAATCTCAGGATATTTCCGGTGCAGGGCTACAAGCCGCTGGCGGAAGGGCTGGGGCCGTTCCTGCTGCATCTCGCGCTCCCTGCCATCGCGCTGGGTCTGGTCTATGCCGCGCTAATCGCCCGCATCACCCGCGCGGCCATGCTGGAGGTGCTGAACCAGGACTATGTCCGCACGGCCCGCGCCAAGGGACTCTCCAACGTCGCGGTGCTGGCCGGCCACGCGCTCAAGAACGCCGCCGTGCCGATCGTCACCGTGATCGGCATCGGCTTCACGCTGCTGATCTCCGGCGTGGTGGTGACCGAGACGGTGTTCAACATTCCCGGCGTCGGGCGTCTCACGGTCGATGCGATTCTGCGGCGCGACTATCCGGTCATCCAGGGCGTGATCCTGGTCTTCTCCGCCGTCTATGTGCTGGTCAACCTGCTGGTCGATCTGAGCTACGCGCTGTTCGATCCGAGGATCCGCTATTGAGCGACGCATTGGCCAGCAATGACGGCGGCCGCTCGCGGGGCGCGCGCTTCCTGCGGATGCTGCGGTTGCATCCGACGATCGGGCTCGGCCTCGTCATGCTCGGCGTCGTGGCGCTCGGCGGCCTGCTCGCGCCCTGGCTCGGCACGGTCGATCCGCAGGCGATCTCGCCGATCAACCGGCTGCGCAAGCCCAACGACGTCTTCCTGTTCGGCGGAGACCTCGTCGGCCGCGACGTCTACAGCCGCACCATGTACGGCGCACGCGTTTCGCTGATCGTCGGGCTCAGCGTCGCAGCCGCCTCGGTCCTGCTCGGGCTCGTCGTCGGCCTGCTCTCAGGCTTCGTTCGCTGGATCGATGCGGTGGCGATGCGCTTCATGGATGGGCTGATGGCGATCCCGTCCATCCTGCTGGCGATCGCGCTGATCGCGCTGACCGGCGCAAGCATCCAGAACGTCGTCATCGCGATCACGGTGTCGGAGGTGCCGCGCGTCGCCCGCGTCGTGCGCAGCGTCGTTCTCTCGCTGAAGGAGCAGCCTTTCATCGAGGCGGCCGTGGCGCTGGGTACGCCGTTTCACCTGCTGCTGCTGCGCCATCTGCTGCCGAACGCCGTCGCGCCGCTGCTGGTGCAGGGCACCTACATCTTCGCCTCCGCCGTGCTGACCGAATCGATCCTGTCCTTCATCGGAGCCGGCACGCCACCCTCGATCCCGAGCTGGGGCAACATCATCGCCGAGGGCCGCACCGTCTTCCAGATCGCGCCGCATATCGTGCTGTTTCCGGGGCTGGCGCTGGCCTGGACTGTGCTCGCCGTCAACCTGCTCGGCGACGGCCTGCGCGACGCGCTTGATCCGCGCTTCTCCAGCGAGCGCTGATGGAGGGGCGCCTCAGCGCGCCGCCTTCTCGATGTTCCAGAGCACCAGCGTGCCTGGCACGCCGATGACGCCCGACAGGCGCGGGCTGTGGGCCACCGGCGCGAACCACTGGCCGATCGGCACATAGGGCACCAGCCTGTAGGCGCTTTCCTGGATTTTGTCGGCGAGCGCCTTGCGTTCGGCGTCGGCCAGCGTGAAGGGAAAGGCGTCGATCAGCGCCTGATGGACTGCGTCGCAGGGCCAGCCCGGCCAGGCCTTGTCGCAACTCGCCTGCATCGGCACGTTGCCGATCGGGTCCGAGACGTTGAGGCCCGGCCAATAGGTCAGGCCGATATGCCAGCCGCCTTCGCCAGGCTTGGCCTTGTTGGCGCGACGCGCGCCCATCGCGCCGAAATCCATCGCCTGGAGATCGACCTTCACGCCGATCGATTTCAGATCCTCGGCGAGGACGAGTGTGGCGACGTTCATGAACTGGATGTCGGTCGGATGCAGGATGATGAGCGGCGAGCCGTCATAGCCCGCTTCCTGAAAGAGGCGCTTTGCTTTCGCCTTGTCCTTGCCGATGCCGGCGGGCACGCCGGCCTGCGAGGCCAGCGGCGCGCCGCAGACGAAGAAGGCGTGGCAGATTTGCGTCAGCTCCGGATTGCCGAACATCGCCTGGAGATAGGCCTGCTGGTCGACGAGATAGAGCAGAGCCTCGCGCGCCTTGGGGTTGTCGAAGGGCGGATGCAGATGGTTCATCCGCAGCATGCCCTGCGTGCCGAGCGGGTCGGTCCGGACGATCTTCATGCCCGCGCTTTGCAGGATCGGCAGGAAATCGGTCGAGGGGTTCTCGACATAGTCGACCTCGCCGTTGTTGAGCGCGAGCACGGCCGACTGCGGATCGCGGATGTTCAGCCACTCGACGCGGTCGACCTTGACGACCTTGCCCCCGGCGGTGCCGCTGATGGGTTCGGTGCGCGGCTTGTAGGCCGCGTTGCGGCGGTAGACGACCTTGGAGCCCGGCACCCATTCGGCGGCAGAAAAGCTGAACGGGCCCGACCCGATCGCCTCCGCGATCGGCTTTGTCGGGTCGGTCGCCGCGATGCGGGCAGGCATGATGACCGGCATCGGCCCGCCGGCCTTGGAGAGCGCATGCAGCATCAGGCCGTATGGCTTGTTCAGCTTCCAGACGAAGGTCTTGCCGTTCTCGGCCTCGAGCCCGGTCGTGACCGCGAGAATCTGGCGGCCGAACGGGTCGCGCGCGCCCCAGCGCTTCAGCGAGGCGATGACGTCCCCGGTGGTGACAGGCGCGCCGTCATGGAAGGCGAGCCCCTCGCGCAGCGTGAAGCGCCAGGTCAGCCCGTCATCGCTGCGCGACCAGGTCTCGACCATCTGCGGCTGCGGGTTCTGGTCTGCGTCGCGCCCGAACAGCGTGTCGTAGACCATGGTGGCGTGGCGCTGGACGATGCCGATCGTCGTGACGATCGGATCGAGCGATTGCAGGTCGGCATAGGGCACGACCCGCAGCACGCGCGTGTCGGGCGTCTGCGCGGACGCCGGTCCGGCGAAAGCGAGCGCGCAACCGAGCAGAAGTCGTTTCAGGATCATCGGTCGCCTCTGCTCAGGATGGCCGCAAGCGGGATCATTCCAGCCGCGCGCCTTCGGGAATCTGCATGCCGCGCGCCACGGCCGGCCGCGCACCGACATCGGCGAGCCAGCGCATGATAGCGGGGTAGTCCTCCAGCGATAGTCCCGTCCAGCCATGGCGGACGAGCCAAGGAAAGGCGGCGATATCGGCGATCGAGTAGTCGGCGCCTGCGAGATAGGGCTGCGTGGCGAGGCGGTCGTCGAGCAGCCGATAGGCCCGCGCGACGAGGCCGACGATATGCGTCACGGCCGCCTGCGGCTTCTCCGGCGCGAGATCGGTCCAGTGATGGGCCTGGCCGCTGAGCGGGCCGAGGCCGGTCAACGCCACCATCAGCCAGGCCAGCGTATGCTCGCGCTCCGTGCCTGCGGTGGGGAGAAGCGCGCCGGCCATCTCGGCGAAACGCAGCAGGATCGCGCCCGATTCGAACAGCGAATGCGGCGCTCCGTCCTGCCGCCAGGCGACAATCGGGATCTTGCCATACGGGTTCAACGCCAGGACTTCCGGCGCGAACTGCTCCTTTGCACGGATATTCACGCCATGTACGCGATAACGCAGGCCCAGTTCCTCGAGCAGGATCGAGACGCGGTTGGAATTGGGCGTGGCCCAGAGCCAGGCCTCAACTTCTTTGGGGCCGCCCCGCGAGGCTGGCTTGGTCTGGCCCTCGACCTGTGTCTGCACGCGCGATCTCCGAGTCCCGACGTCCGATTGTCGCCGGCGTCGGGCGCATTGCAAGCCACCGGGTCGCCGGGCGGTTTCTGTCGCTCACGCCCGCCCGCGCGCGCTCGCTCGCGGTCTGACGCGGTGCTCCAGAAAATTCCGCAGCTCCGTCACCCGCAAATCCGCGTCCAGCACCTGCTCGTCCAGGCCATGCGCCCAGGCGAGATCGGCCCGCGCCGGCTCCGCGTCGAGCGCCAGCATGTCGTCGAGCCAGGCCTGCGCGGCGGGCTCGTCCCTGCAAAACCCTTCCGCGACCAGCAGCGGCTTGATCCGGCCCATGATCGAGACGACCTGGCCGAGCGAGAATTCGGGATGGTACTGCACGCCCCAGAACACGCCGCCATTATGCCTGATCTCCGCCGCCTGGACGGCGCTGTAGCGGTTCGAGGCGAGGATCGTCGCGTCTCCGGGCAGTTGCGCGATCGTGTCGAGATGGATCGCCGGCGCGTCGAAGGCGGGAGGGCGCCCCGCCAGCAGCGGGTGGCCGCGTCCCGCTTCGCTCAGCGTGATCTTGCGGGCGAAGCCGATCTCGCGGCCCTTCGGATTTGCGACGACGCTGCCGCCGGCCGCGACCGCGCCGATCTGGATGCCCCAGCACGAGCCGAAGCAGGGCGTGCCGCTGGCGTAGATCGCCCGCATCAGCTCGATCTGCCGGGCGATGGCGGGGTCGGGCTCATAGATATGCAGCGCCGAGCCGGTGAGGAAGACGCCGTCATAGGATTGCAGCCCGGCGCCGCCGGGCAGATTCGCGCCGTCGTCGGCGGGCAGGCAGATGTCGATGAGCGCATCGGGTGCGATCGCCTCGACCTCGCGCGCATAGGCGGCCGACGGCGTCAGCCCGCCATAGGCAGCGGCATAGTCTTCGCGCGAATCGCGGACATTGCCCTCGACGACGAGGAGGCGGAGCGGGCGGGGAGAGGTCTGGAGCATGAGGGATGCGTCGGTCGGGGGGCGGCGTTGCGTGTCCTCTCATATGACGCGAAGCCCGCGCAAGGCTATTGCAGCCTTCCGCCCCATCGCCGAACAGGCCCAAAATCCCTTGCCCCTCGTCCAAACCCTGCCGCAGCGCCTCTGGGCCAACGCCTATCTGCTGCTGACGCTGACCACGCTGATGTGGGCGGGCAACGCCATCGCCAGCCGGCTCGCCGTGGGCCACATCTCGCCGATGGCGCTGACCTCGCTGCGCTGGGTCTTCGTCTGCGCCGTGCTGCCCTGGCTGATGCGCCACCAGATCCGGGCGTATTGGCCGGCGCTGAAGGCGCGCTGGCGCTTCATCGTCGCCATGGGCGCGATCGGCTTCACCGCCTTCAACGCGCTGATGTACCTTGCCGCCTATTCGACGACCGCGATCAATATCGGCATTCTGCAGGGGGCTATCCCGATCTTCGTGCTGGTCGGCGCCTTCCTGGCCTATCGCACGCCGATCGGCCCGCTCCAGGCGCTCGGCGTGCTGGTCACGCTGATCGGCGTCGCGGTGGTGGCGAGCCGGGGTGAGCTCGCGGTGCTGAGCCAGCTCGCTTTCGTGCCGGGCGATCTCTGGATGATCCTGGCCTGCACCTTCTACGCCGGCTACACCGTCGGCCTGCGGGCGCGCCCCGCAATGCCCGGGCTGGTCTTCTTCACCGCGCTAGCGGTCGTCGCCTGCATCGTCTCGCTGCCGCTGCTGGCGCTGGAGGTCGCGTCGGGCGCGATCGTCTGGCCGACGGTCAAGGGCTGGCTGATCCTGGCCTATGTCGTGATCGGCCCGTCCCTGCTCTCGCAGCTCTTCTTCCTGCGCGCGGTCGAGCTGATCGGCCCGGGCCGGGCCGGCGTCTTCGTCAATCTCGTGCCGGTCTTCGCGCCGATCCTCGCCGTCGCCATCGTCGGCGAGCAGCTTGCGCCCTATCACGGCCTGGCGCTGGCGCTGGTGCTCGGCGGCATCTTCATCGCCGAGCGGCTGGGCAAGCGCTGAGTTTCAGCGCAGGGCGGCGATTGCGAGCCGGGCGACGGCGGCATGCGCGGCCTCACGGCCCGCCGCATCGGCGCTCGAACCGGCGAGATAGACCGCGATGGCGAAACGCCTTCCATCCGGCAGCGCCACCACGCCGATGTCGTTGGTGGCGTGGTTGACGCCCTCTTGGGAGCCGCCCGAGCCGGTCTTTTGGGCAAAGCGCGCCCCGGCGGGCAGCCCGGCCCTGATCCGGTCCCTGCCGGTCGGCGTTTCGGTCAGGATCGCGTCGAGCAGGTCGCGATGTTTTTGCTCGCGCAGCCAGGTGCCTTGCGCCCAGCCTTCGAGAAAGGCGATCGAGGCCTCGGGCGTCGCTGTGTCGCGCATCTCGTCCGAGACGGCGCGGGCGAAGGCCTGCCGGCGCGCCGGCGTCGGCGTCGCCGCGACAGCGGCCTCGAAGCTTGCATCGTCGATCACCGCATCCCAGCCGAAGGCCGGCAGGCCGTGCACCTCGGGCTGGAACTCGCGCTCGTAGCGGTCGACCGACATCGCCGTCAGGCCGCCCTGCTTCAGCATCGCGGTGACGACGGCCGGCCCGCCGATGCGCCGCATCAGCACGTCGGCCGCCGTGTTGTCGCTCTCGCCGGCGGCGCGCGCGATCAGATCGCGCAGCGCATAATCGGGCGCCTCGGCGCGGTAGCTCTTCTTCAGCGGGCTCCAGAACAGCGCCAGCTCGTTGCGCTCGACCCGGATCGGCTGGTCGAGCGTGAACCTGCCGGCCTCGACCGCCTGCAGCACCGCGACCGCCAGCGGGAACTTGAAGACGCTCTGCATCGGAAAGCGCTCGGAGCCGCGATGCGACCAGCTCTTGCGGTCCTTCAGATCGAGCAAAGCGACGCCGAGTCGGCCTTTCGACTGAGCCTCGATCGCGACGATCTCTCGGTCGAGTTTGGCTGTGTCCCAGTCGGCGGTTGCAGGCGCGGCGGCGAGGCAGGCGAAGGCGAAGGCGGCGAAGCGAAGCATGGGCGTCTCCTGTGGCGGTGGGCACAGGAGGGCGTGATTCGGGCGGCTATGGGGCGGGAAACTCTCCGTCATCCCGGGCTTGACCCGGGATCCATCATCAGGCGCTGTCGAACCCTATGATGGATCTCGGAGCTGCGCCGCTTCCGCGGCTTGTCCAGGATGACGCGATGGTTCTGCGCCAGATCATCAGAACCTAGGCCGCCTCGACGATGTCCGAAATCTGCACCTCGATGTCGATCCTCAGTGGGCCGTCCAATTCGAGGATGTCGGGCACGAGCAGCTTCAGCCGCTCGCGCAGGGCCTCGATGGTCTCGGCCTCGGTGATGATCCCGGCATCGGTCGAGGAGCTGGCGCACCAGACGCCAGCCTCGTCATCGCGAAACACCTCGACCTTGACGACGCGCATCTCTCCGCTCCGCTGCGGGGAGACCATAGCACGCAATGCCGCGACCAGCACCGGCCCGCGCCCTCAGAACCGCAGCCGCCGCGCCCGCTTCACCATCGGGATCTCGTGGATCTTCGCCAGCAGCGCGTCCGAGATCGGCTCGTCGACCGCGACATAGCAGATCGCGTCGCCGCCGGGCTTGTCGCGGCCGAGCGAGAAGGTCGCGACGTTGACGCCGGCCTCGCCGAGCAGCGAGCCGAACTGGCCGATGAAGCCCGGCTTGTCGGCGTTGCGGACATAGAGCATGTGCGGGGCGAACTCGGCATCGACCTGGATGTCCCTGATCTCGACGATGCGCGGCTTGCCGTCCTGGAACACCGTCCCCGAGGCGTGGCGCGGCATGTCCTGCGCCTCCACGACGATGCGGATGACGGACTCCAGATTGCCGGCGACCTCGCGCGTCAATTCCTCGACCACGATGCCCTTCTCCTTGGCCACCATGGCGGCGTTGACCATGTTGATCTCGGGCAGGAAGGGCCGCAGCACGCCGGTGATGGCGGCGGCCGAGATCGCCTTGAGGTTGAGATGGGCGACCGCGCCCTCGTACTCGATCCTTATGCCCTTGATCGGCGCCTCGGTGAGCTGGCCCAGGAACGAGCCGAGCTTTTCGGCGAGCGCCACGAAGGGCTTGATCCGCGGCGCCTCCTCGGCCGAGATCGAGGGGAAGTTCACCGCATTGGTGATCGCGCCCTTGAGCAAATAGTCGCTCATCTGCTCGGCGACCTGCAGCGCGACATTCTCCTGCGCCTCGGAGGTTGCCGCGCCGAGATGGGGCGTGCAGACGACGTTCTCCAGCCCGAACAGCGGGTTCTCCTCCGCCGGCTCGACCGAGAACACGTCGAAGGCCGCGCCCGCGACATGGCCGGACTTGATCAGCTCCGCCAGCGCCGCCTCGTCGACCAGCCCGCCACGGGCGCAGTTGATGATGCGCACGCCCTTCTTCGTTTTGCTGAGCGCCTCCGCCGAGAGGATGTTCTTCGTCTTCTCGGTCATCGGCACATGCAGCGTGATGAAATCGGCGCGCTTCAAAAGCTCGTCGAGCTCGACCTTCTCGACGCCGAGCGCGACCGCCCGCTCGGGCGAGAGATAGGGATCATAGGCGATCACCCGCATCTTCAGCCCGATGCCGCGCTCGGCGACGATCGCGCCGATATTGCCGCAGCCGATCAGCCCCAGCGTCTTGGCGGTGATCTCGACGCCCATGAAGCGGTTCTTCTCCCACTTCCCGGCCTGCGTCGAGACGTCGGCCGAGGGGATCTGCCGGGCCAGCGCGAACATCATCGCGATGGCGTGCTCGGCGGTGGTGATCGAATTGCCGAAGGGCGTGTTCATCACGATGATGCCGCGCGCCGTTGCGGCCGGAATCTCGACATTGTCGACGCCGATGCCGGCCCGGCCGATCACCTTCAGCCTGGTCGCGGCCTCCAGCAGTTTCGCGGTCGCCTTGGTGGCCGAGCGGATGGCGAGGCCGTCATAGTCGCCGATCATCTCGCTGAGCCTGTCCTTGTCCTTGCCGAGATTGGGATCGAAGGTCACGTCGATGCCGCGATCCTTGAAGATCTGCACGGCGGCGGGGGAGAGGGCGTCGGAGATCAGGACGCGGGGGGCGGTTGTCATCGGGATGGCTCCTGCGGCGCGTTAGCGCGCGAAAAATGGGAGAGGCGCTCCGCCTGTCATTCCGGGGCGGCGCGAAGCGCCGAACCCGGAACCCATGACGGGACGCGACGGTGTGGATGGCAACGGCAGGGAAAGGGCTCGCCCGGTCGAGGGTTCCGGGTTCGCGGGCTTTCGCCCGCGCCCCGGAATGACAAGGGAAGCGCTTACGCCGCCTTCTTGCCCAGCCCTGTCTTCGCCTCGGCGAAAGCGTACGAAATCCACGGCAGCAGCGCTTTCAGGTCGCGCGCCTGCACGGTCGCGCCGCACCAGATGCGCAGGCCGGGCGGGGCGTCGCGGTAATGGCCGAGGTCGAAGCCCGCGCCGGCCTTCTCGATGATGCCGACCACCTGCTTGGCGAAGGCGGCCTGCGCTTCGGCCGAGAGCGCCGTCACCGCCGGATCGGTGAACTTGAGGCACACGCTCGTGTTCGAGCGCGTCTTCGGCTTCGTCGCGAGAAAGTCGATGAAATCGTTCTCGCGCACGAACCTCGAGAGCACGCGCAGATTGCCGTCGGCCCGCTTCACCAGCCCGTCGAGCCCGCCGACCTTTTTCGCCCACATCAGCGCATCGAGATAGTCCTCGACCGCGAGCATGGAGGGCGTGTTGATCGTCTCGCCGGCAAAGATGCCCTCCGAGAGCTTGCCTCCGCTGGTCATGCGAAAGATTTTCGGCAGCGGCCAGGCCGGCTTGTAGGTCACCAGCCGCTCGACCGCGCGCGGCGAGAGCACGATCATGCCATGCGCCGCCTCGCCGCCGAGCACCTTTTGCCAGGAGAAGGTGGTGACATCGAGCTTTGGCCAGTCGAGGCGCTGCGCGAAGGCGGCCGAGGTCGCGTCGCAGATCGTCAGCCCCTCGCGGTCGTCCGCGATCCAGTCGGCATCCGGCACGCGCACGCCGGACGTCGTGCCGTTCCAGGTGAAGACGACGTCGCGCGTCTTCGTGTCGATCTTTTTCAGGTTCGGCAATTCGCCATAAGGGGCGGTGATGATGCGCGCATCGGCGAGCTTGAGCTGCTTGACCACATCGGTGACCCAGCCTTCGCCAAAGCTCTCCCAGGCGACCATATCGACGCCGCGCGCGCCGAGCAGCGACCACATCGCCATCTCGACCGCGCCGGTGTCGGACGCCGGCACGATGCCGATGCGGTAATCGGCCGGGACCTGCAGCAACTCGCGGGTCAGGTCGATCGCGGCTTTGAGCTTGTCCTTGCCGATTTTTGCGCGGTGCGAGCGGCCGAGCGCCGCATTCGACAGGGCTTTGATGGACCAGCCGGGGCGCTTGGCGCAGGGGCCGGACGAGAAATGCGGCACGCGCGGAAGCGCGGCCGGAACCGTATTCGCCATCGATGTCTCCATCCTTACAGATGGGCGCGCCGCGTTGGGGCGGCGTGTCCCGGGAATGGGGTATGGCGAGGAGGGTGGGGGAGTCAAGCGGTGGTGGGGGAGTAGACTTCGAATGAGCGTCAAGGAGGCGGAAATGGAAGACCGCCTTCAGTGCCGGTAGCACCGCCGGGGGCGCTGCGTCGGGCTGCAGCTACTGCTGCATCAAAAATGGCGAGAGTTTCTCGAATGCCGCTCTCCAAATCCGACCAACTCATTGGCGCGCGGTCGCCCAAGCAATTCATCACGACTTTACGCTTTTGAACCGGCGGCTCAGTCGAGAGAAATTCCGCGATTTCAGGAAATTGCAGAACCGCGAGGTCAAGGTCTGCCAAATCCGGATACTGATCCCGTAAAAGGTGATGCATCAGGCTCTGTACTATAAATAGCCCAGAATTTGTAAGACCATTTGAGCGGCGAGGATCGAAGCTGACGAGATAGCCGCGCCCCTTGATGACTGGAATTACATCGCTAACCAGTTTTACGCGCTTACCGCCGACCAGCGGGACATCAGCGAATTGGCGATGAACTGCCCGGTCCAATTCAGAGCGCCTCCACTCACGCAAGGCCAAGACCGATGGCCAGTTGAATGCGACGAGAGCGGCGTCGCCTTTCGCTTTGCGCATCAGTTCTACAAGTAAGGCGCTGTCATCGATCAGACCTAGGCCCGCGCTTGCGAGCAACCCCCCGACTGCGTCTGTAGCTTCAGCGGCTGAACTTTTCAAAAGACCATAAGATGGCATCTTGCCCGCGCGCGGTATTACGAATTTGCGCAGGAACCGATCTTGAATTTCGGCTGGCTTACCATGCAGATTTGCGAGTTCGCTCAGGGGAATGGAGCGGCCTTTCGACATCGGGACGAACCTCATCAGAGCTACTATTCGCTCCTCGGCTCATTCTGGAAGGCGTAGCCTTCACAACAAGCTTATGCCGTGCGAACAGATTCCGGATCGCATCATGCTCGATTCGCGCGCCAAGCGCGAATCCCTCGGCCATTCTGTCCACGACATCCGCCCACGGGCCACCTGGCGCATGTGATAAATTCACCAGTTCGGCGTCGGTCATGCCGCCCAGCGCATCGAGGACACGGCGAGTGGCGCGTTTTGCTGCGATATCGTCCGGCGGCAATAATGTGGCTGTTTCGCCGGTAATGACATCCTGCTTAACTGCGCGGAACGTGATTGCCCTAGCCCCAGCTTCTTTGAATGCTTGATAGACTGCCGGGTGAACCGGGCCCCATTTCCAAGCTTCAAAATGACCGGACACGAGCGGCTCGCCCGTTTCATTCAGATGGATCCCGTGCGCGAAATAGAGCAATTTTTGAAGCTTGATATGCCCAATACGGATGCCGTCAGCCGCTGCTAGATCAAGCAGCAGATTTGCAACGCTGCGCGGATCGCGCATGCGGCCAGTGCCGCCTTCGTTTGAGGATGAGTTGTTCATTGGGGCTCGTTCTCATGTCGCCGGGGCCACGGCAAGCATGTAGGTCGGCTATCCGCTGTTATCCTGACGCATGCCGCTCGGCACCGCTAGTGCCTGCAATAATCCGGCTGGACCCGTTTCCGCACCGTTAAAGCCCGCCGGGGGCCTTTGTCACCAAGAACGAACCTCACCCGTCATGGTCGCCCATGTGGCGACCATCCACGTCTTGCGACGTTATGGCTCGCGAGCCCTCTGGCGTCTGTGTCCCGTCGAGACGCCGCAAGGCGTGGATGGTCGGGACAAGCCCGACCATGACGGTGCGGGGTCGGCGCAAGGCCGACCATGACGGCAGAGCGTAATCGTAGGCTCCGCCGGCTACGCCAACTCCTCATACAAGTCCCGCCAGTCCGGGTTGCGCTGCATGATGGTGCGGGTCTTGTAGGCGCGCAGCCAGCGCTTCATCGAGGTCTCGCGCTGGATCGCGTTGTCGATCTCGTCATGCCATTCGTACCAGACGAGCCGCTTCAGGCCATAGCGCTTGGTGAAGCCCTCGCAGAGCCCTTCGCGGTGTTCGTAGGCGCGGCGCGAGAGGTCGCTGGTCACGCCGATGTAGAGCGTGCCGTTGGGCCGGTTCGTCATCATGTAGACCCAACCGCCCTTCCGCTTCATTGCTTCAGGATGAAAGGCGCGAGGCACGCCGGCAAGTGCCTTTTGCCGGGCCTCTCCGTCATGGTCGCCCTTGTGGCGACCATCCACGTCTTGCGATGCTGATGATGGGCGGGCCTTCTGACGATTGCATTCGCTGAAACGTGCGCAAGACGTGGATGGTCGGGACAAGCCCGACCATGACGGAGCAGGGTGCGCCAGAAAACTAATCCCCGCCGCCCAAACCTCCCGCATGATCCACCCATCTCATCCCCGAGGGGCGGCCGTCCGGAGGCATGCTGACGACCGGGATGGGGGCGGCGCCTGCGGCCGGGTTTGCACCCCGGTCCCGGGAGGCTTCGGGGCACCGCCCTGGGGGTACTACGGCCCCTGTGCGAGGAGCTCGCTGGAACGGTCGATGGCATCACGCCTTCGTCCCATGCCCGACTGGACGCGACAACCCGCTGAGGGGAACTGGCGTCGCAAGGGCTCGCGGCGAAGGATGGCCACAGGCCCGATAAGCGCGGCCCGGAGACTAAAAGAACGCCGATGAGCGGAGCGCCACGGGACGTGCGGGCAGTGGCTCAATCTGCCCGCGCCGCGACCTGGCTCAATGGTTGCGGTTAGATACTCCCGCGCCTCGCGGCGCTCCGCTGCCCCTCATCATCACCGACGCCGAAAGGCGGGAGGGGCTTTGGCATGGGCGCGTCTGAAGGGCGCGGGGAACCCTTCTCCCCGATGGCAGAAGGGCAGGGATGAGGGCGCGCCGCTGATCGCCCAGGCGCGACGGAGCCGTTGCGCCCCTGCTGCGACGGCAGGCCCTCATCCGGCGCTCCGCGCCACCTTCTCCCATCCGGGAGAAGGAAACACCGCAACCCATCCGCGCTTCCGTTTGCGCGCAGGGCCGTGTTAGGCACGGCCCTGACAACGGACACGCCGAACACGGCGCAGCGATCGGGAGCGGAACGCGGATGGAGCGGCAATCGTCATTCAGCTATGAGGACATCCTCAGCTGCGGCCGCGGCGAATTGTTCGGGGCCGGCAATGCGCAATTGCCGCTGCCGCCGATGCTGATGTTCGACCGCATCAGCGACATCTCGGAAGATGGCGGCCCCAACGGCAAGGGTTTTGTCCGCGCCGAATTCGACATCAAGCCCGACCTCTGGTTCTTCGATTGCCATTTCAAGGGCGATCCGGTGATGCCGGGCTGCCTGGGCCTGGACGCGCTCTGGCAGCTCACCGGCTTCTTCCTCGGCTGGCTCGGTTTGCCGGGCCGCGGCCGGGCGCTCGGCGTCGGCGAGGTGAAATTCGCCGACCAGGTGCTGCCTGGCGTCAAGCAGGTGGTCTACGGCGTCGAGTTCAAGCGGGTGTTCAAGTCGAAGCTCGTGCTCGGCATCGCCGATGGCTGGCTGGAGGCCGACGGCAAGCGCATCTACACGGTCGCCGACATGCGCGTCGGCCTGTTCAAGCCCGAGGCCGCCTGAAGACGGATTCGCCCTGGCGAAATCGGCCGAGCGCCTTGCGCTCGCCATCGGCGTGGTCCATCTGCGCCTGATCGACAGTTTGCGCGCGGCCCCGATCGGCCGCTCCGCCAGAGAACCGCCGGAGAAGCGAGCATGAGACGCGTTGTGGTCACCGGGATGGGCATCGTCTCCTCCATCGGCAACACCACGCAGGAGGTGCTGTCCTCCCTGCACGAAGCGAAATCGGGCATCGCCTTCATGCCCGACTTCGCCGAGCACGGTTTTCGCAGCCGCGTCGGCGGTGCGCCGAGCCTCGACCCCGCAAGCGTGCTCGACCGGCGCGCCATGCGCTTCCATGGCGGCGGCTCGGCCTGGAACCAGGTCGCGATGGAGCAGGCGATCCGCGACGCCGGGCTTGAAGAAAACGAGATCAGCCATGAGCGCACCGGCATCATCATGGGCTCGGGCGGCCCCTCGACGCGGGCGCTGATCGACGCCTACGACAAGGCCCGCGAGAGCGGCTCCTCGAAGAAGGTCGGCCCCTTCGCCGTGCCCAAGGGCATGTCCTCGACGGCGTCGGCGACGCTCGCGACCTGGTTCAAGATCAAGGGTGTCAACTACTCGATCTCGTCGGCCTGCGCGACCTCGAACCACTGCATCGGCAACGCCTATGAACTGATCCAGTGGGGCAAGCAGGACGTCATCTTCGCCGGCGGCTGCGAGGAGCTCGACTGGACGCTGTCGGTGCTGTTCGACGCGATGGGCGCGATGTCGTCGGATTTCAACGAGACGCCCTCGACCGCCTCGCGCGCCTATGACGTCAGGCGCGACGGCTTCGTCATCGCCGGCGGCGCGGGCGTGCTGGTGCTGGAGGAACTCGAGCACGCAAAGGCGCGCGGCGCAAAGATCTATGGCGAGATCGTCGGCTATGGCGCGAGTTCGGACGGCTACGACATGGTCGCGCCGTCCGGCGAGGGCGCGGTGCGCTGCATGAAGATGGCGCTGGAGGGCGTCAAGGCGAAGGTCGACTACATCAACCCGCACGGCACCTCGACCCCGGTCGGCGACGCCAAGGAGATCGAGGCGATCCGCGAGGTTTTTGGCGCGGGCGAGAAATCGCCGCCGATCTCGGCGACGAAATCGCTCACCGGCCATTCGCTCGGCGCCACCGGCGTGCAGGAGGCGATCTATTCGCTGCTGATGCTGAACAACGACTTCATCTGCGAGAGCGCCCATATCGAGGAGCTCGACCCCGCCTTCGCCGACATGCCGATCGTGCGCAAGCGCATCGACAATGCTGGGCTCGGCTGCGTTCTGTCGAACTCGTTCGGGTTCGGCGGGACGAACGCGACGATCGTGATGAAGAAGCTGGAGGCTTAAAGCCGGCCATGCTGTTCATGGTGATCGAGCATTTCGACCAGGCGCGGGTGAAGGAGATCTACCAGCGCTTCCATGAGCGCGGCCGGCTGATGCCCGAGGGACTGATCTACGTCGACAGCTACATCCAGGCCGATTTCGGCCGCTGCTTCCAGATCATGGAATGCGACGACGTCACGTTGCTGCAGGAATGGGTGCTGGAATGGGGCGATCTCGCCCGCTTCGAGATCGTGCCGCTGGCGACGTCGAAGGCCACGGCCGAGGCGGTGAAGAAGCATTTGTAGTGACGGGGCGCGTCTAGACGGATATAGGGACCGTCTAGACGGAGGCATGGGCATGGCGTTCCATATTCGTGATCCCGAGACCGACCGCATCGTGCGCGACCTCGCATCCAAAACAGGCGCGACGCTGACCGACGCCGTGCGCGAGGCGGCCGCCGAGAAGCTGGCGCGGGTGGAGCGGACGCTGGAGCGTGCCGACGCCCGGCCTCTGCGCGAGCGTATCGGCGACATTCAGGATCGGGTTGCAATGCGTGGCAAGACGGGTCTGAAGGCCGATAAGGCCTTCTTCGACTGGCTGTCGGGCGACGAATGATTTTCGTCGACGCATCGGCGCTGACGGCTGCGATCGGTCGCGAGAACCTGAGTGACCGGATCATCGAATGTCTCGATACCGGCGCCGCCCTCTTCACCTCGCCCGTTGCGGTCTATGAGACGGCGCTCGCCGTTGCGCGCATCGCCGATTACTCGGTTCAGGAGGCCTTGACCGAAGTCGAGGCTTTCCTCGACGAAGCGCTGATCCGCGTCGAGCATCTCGATTCCTCGCACGCGAAAGCGGCCTTGGCCGCCTTCGCGCAATTCGGCAAAGGCCGGCATCCGGCCAAACTCAACATGGGCGACTGTTTCGCCTACGCAGCGGCGAAGGCGCGTGGAGCCTCGATCCTCTTCGTCGGCGACGATTTCAGCCAGACCGATCTCCGCAGCGCTCTCTCCAGTTCCTGACGTGAAAGCCCAATGATGCTCCCCCTCATGCACAACAAGCGCGGCCTCGTCATGGGCGTCGCCAACCAGAACTCGATCGCCTGGGGCATCGCGCGCACCCTGCACGCCCATGGCGCGGAGATGGCCTTCACCTATCAGGGCGAGGCGCTGGGCAAGCGCGTCAAGCCGCTGGCGCAGAGCGTCGGCTCGTCGCTGGTGCTGCCCTGCGATGTCGAGGATATCGCGACGGTCGATGCGACCTTCGCCGCGATCGACGAGGCCTGGGGCGGCGACCCCGAGCGCAACACGCTCGACTTCGTCGTCCACGCCATCGGCTTCTCCGACAAGAACGAGCTGAAAGGCCTCTATGCCGACACCAGCCGCGAGAACTTTTCGCGCACCATGGTGATCTCCTGCTTTTCCTTCACCGAAGCCGCCAGGCGCGCCGCCGAGCGCATGCCGCATGGCGGCGCCATGATCACGCTGACCTATGCGGGCTCGACCCGGATCATGCCGAACTACAATGTGATGGGCGTGGCGAAGGCGGCGCTGGAGGCCAGCACGCGCTATCTCGCCTCCGATTACGGCCCGCGCGGCATCAGGGTGAACGCGCTCTCGCCCGGGCCGGTGCGGACGCTCGCCGGCGCCGGCATCTCGGATGCGCGGGCGATGTATTCTTGGCAGCGCGCCAACTCGCCGCTGCGCAAATCGGTCTCGCTGGAGGAGATCGGCGGGGCTGCGCTGTATTTCCTGTCCGACCTCTCCGGCGGCGTCACCGGCGTGGTGCATCCGGTCGATGCCGGCTTCCACATCACCTCGATGCCGGTGCTGGAGGGCCTGCGCGCCGCCGACAGCGGCGAATAGGTGGCGATCTCAGCGCGCCGTGAAGAAGGTCAGCAGCACCTTGCCCTTCTCGCCGATCAGGCAGAGGAAGCGGCGCGGCTTGTCGGACTTGTCGGTGCGCAGATAGGCCTCGCCCATGATGATGCGGGTGATCGGCGTCTCCTCGACCTTGGTCTCGGCGGTGGCGATCGTCGCGCCGTCCTCGTCGATATAGATGTCCTTGATCTCGGGCTCGCGCGCCGAGATCGCCTTGAGCGCCGTCGCCTTGCAGGAGGCGATCTCGGTCGAGGCCGGCTTCTCGGCCGGCGCGCCGGAGGTCGGCGAACTCGTCTGGGCCAGGGCAGGAGCGGCCAGCAGCGTCGCGATCAGCAGGGTGGATGCGGAAAGGCGCGTCATAAGGTGCACTCTAGCGAGGGTGCAGGAGGAACGCGCGTCACAATCTAATGTTCACTCGACGCCTAAATTCGTGCTTTGCCGCTAGCTGCATCCAGTACTTTGGCAAGCTGCATAGCGAGGCATTGCTCCAAAAGAGCCTCCATAGCAGATACGTCGACAATATCCTCTTTACACGCCTTGTCCGCAGCTTCCAGAGCCTCGAAATATGGTAGACGATTCTGAACGATCTGCTCTGGTATCGTCACCGTGCCTGGCAGAACGTATCCGGTTTTTACTGAGAGAACGAGATACGAAACAATGCGAGAAGTGCGTCCGTTGCCGTCACTGAATGGATGTATCCAGTTCAGTCGCCACATAGCGTAAGCTGACAAGTGGATCGCAGTCTTATGAGGCCAATTTTCATTGATATAATCACACATCTCTTCGATGCGAAATGGTACGAGATGAGCGTCGACCGGCTGATGATCGCTTCCTTGAATTCCTACGGCCGCAGGTCGCCAGTTGCCGGCATAGGGGCTCAACCCGTTGAGCGCTTCGCGGTGTAGCGACAGGACGGCGGATGGGCGAAGTTTGAACCTTGCACCCAGACCGATTCCTTCTTCAATCATTCTCAGGCCGAGATCGAACTGGCGAAGGCCATTGCGGGCCTCCGCTTGCGCTTTGGCATCGGCATCGAGAATGAGAGAGGCTTCATCGGCAACGCTATGACGACGCTGGCCCGGACTGTCGTTCGTGGTCATTTCTCATTTCGCTGATGATCACGGCTCATTTTCTCAGCTTCACGATCGATCATTTCTCGCGTAATTCGATCATTCTCAAAGTGAGTGTTCCCGTAAGCGAAGCTACGCCTCTGCGTTTCACGTTCTGTGAGCGACATTGGAACCTTGCGCGCTGTCTCAACGAGAAGCTTCAGGGCATCAGTCATTTCGGCTCCCTCGACAATCGTTGCGTCGCATTTCAAACCATAGCGCCCATGCCGCCAAGACGCACTGAAATCCTACAATCCCAGCTTCTTCTTCCGCTGCCCGAGCGTGCGCAGCCGCAGCGCGTTCAGCTTGATGAAGCCAGCCGCATCGCGATGGTCATAGGCGACGGCGCCCTCCTCGAAGGTCACCAGATCCTGGTCGTAGAGCGAATAGGGGCTGGAGCGGCCGACGACATGGACGCCGCCCTTGTAGAGCTTCAGCCTCACCTGCCCGGCGACGAACTCCTGGCTCTTGTCGATCAGCGCCTGCAGCATCTCGCGCTCGGGCGAGAACCAGAAGCCGTTATAGATCAGCTCGGCATATTGCGGCATGAGCTGGTCCTTGAGATGGGCCGCGCCGCGGTCGAGCGTGATCGATTCGATGGCGCGATGCGCGACGGCGAGGATTGTGCCGCCCGGCGTCTCGTACATGCCGCGCGACTTCATGCCGACGAAGCGGTTCTCGACCAGGTCGAGCCGGCCGATGCCGTTGTCGCGGCCGAGATCGTTAAGCTTCGCCAGCAAGCTCGCCGGCGAGAGGTTTTTGCCGTCGATCGCGGTGGCGTCGCCCTTGTCGAAGTCGACGGTGATGTAGGTCGGCCTGTCGGGCGCGTCCTCCGGCGAGGTCGTGCGCGAATAGACATAGTCCGGCACCTCCTCGGCCGGGTCCTCCAGCACGCGGCCTTCCGAGGAGGCGTGCAGCAGGTTGGCGTCGACCGAGAAGGGCGCCTCGCCGCGCTTGTTCTTCGCGATCGGGATCTGGTGCTTCTCGGCGAAATCCAGCAGTTGCTCGCGCGAGCGCAGATCCCATTCGCGCCAGGGCGCGATCACCACGACATCGGGCTTGAGCGCATAGGCGGTGAGCTCGAAGCGGACCTGGTCGTTGCCCTTGCCGGTCGCGCCATGGGAGACCGCGTCGGCGCCGGTCTTCTCGGCGATCTCGATCAGCTTCTGGGCGATCAGCGGGCGCGCGATCGAGGTGCCGAGCAGGTAGACGCCCTCATAGGCGGCGTTCGCCCGGAACATCGGGAAGACGTAGTCGCGAACGAACTCCTCGCGCAGATCCTCGATGAAGATGTTCTCGGGCTTGATGCCGAGCAGCAGCGCCTTGTCGCGCGCCGGTCCGAGCTCCTCGCCCTGGCCGAGATCGGCGGTGAAGGTCACGACCTCGCAAGCATAGGTGGTCTGCAGCCATTTCAGGATGATCGAGGTGTCCAGGCCGCCGGAATAGGCGAGCACGACCTTCTTCACGCTTCTGTCGATCATCGGGCGAACTTCCTGCTGTTGCGGCGCGCCGGCCGAGAGGGCCGCGTTTCGGACGCAATGGCGCACTATCGCACGGGGCAGGGCGGCGCAATCGGAACCTTCTGATCGATCTCGCGTCTTCCCGTGATGGGTCGGCCCGGCTGTGGCGATCCATCATATCGCCCGCGCGCCCGGCGCTCTTGCGGTTGCCCGGCGGGGAGCAGAAGCTTTCGCTGCGCGACTCATCACCCGACCCCGACTCGGAGGCTGAATGCCGAATCGTCCCGTTCTGGACTTCTGGTACGAGTTCGCATCGACCTATTCCGGCCTGAGCGCATTGCGGATCGAGGCCCTGGCCGAGGAGGCCGGCGTCACGTTGCGCTGGCGACCCTTCCTGCTCGGGCCGATCTTCGCGGCCCAGGGCTGGACGACCTCGCCGTTCAATCTCTATCCCAACAAGGGCCGCTACATGTGGCGCGACCTGACGCGTCGCGCCGGCCGCAACGGGCTGACCATCGTCAGGCCCGAGACCTTTCCGCAGAATTCGCTGATCGCGGCCCGGATCGCGCTGGCCGGGCGCGAGGCCGGCTGGATGCCGGCCTTCTCCAAGGCGTTGTTCAGGGCCGAGTTCTGCGAGGGCAGGAACATCGCCGAGGAGGCGGTGCTGAGCGCGGCGCTGAAACAGGCCGGGGCCGACCCCGGCGCGGCCTTTCCCGCCTCGCGCAGCGAGGAGGTCAAGGGCCGGCTCAAGGCCGAGACCGAATACGCCAAGTCGCTCGGCATCTTCGGCGCGCCGACCTTCGTCACCGGGGACGGCGAGCTGTTCTGGGGCGACGACCGGCTGGAAGAAGCGCTGGACTGGGCCACCAACGGGCGGTGAGGCGCAGCCGCTCAGCCGACGCGCGGCAGGCTGGCTCCGGCGGCGTGGTCGATAACGTAAAGCCACCTCCCATCCGCCTGAAGGCGAACGACCTCAGCCGTGCTGCCCGATGCGATCACGGCCGCACCGTTCGTCAACGTATAGTCGGCGCGCAGCAGCGCGAGGTTCCCGTGACGCACGCAGTAATTGTTCAGCGACCGCATCCTTCCGGGCGCTTTCAGGAGATCGCCCAGCGCGGCGGCAATTTCGCTCGCGCCGACATAGGCGCGGCCGGGGCCGTCGACGAGCAGCGTGGCGTCGGGTTCATAGAGCGCGAGCAGGCTTTCGATCCTGCGGCTGTTGAAAGCGAGGGCGAATGTCTCGTTCATCAGATGGGGTTCGAGGACCTTGAACATGGCGGGCTCCGGATGCAGGTTGCTCGTCCGTCGAACCACACCGCTCCGGCGCTATCCAAACCGGTACCGACATGACCGCCGCCACGGCCCTGGCTCCCGAACCGCTCGACCGCCCGGACCCGCGCGCGCCCGCCGAATGCTCCGTCGAGACCTGGCTCGCCCTGCTCGGCCATCGCTGGAGCGCGCTCCTGCTCTGGCACCTTCAGGGTGGAGGGCTGCGCTTTCGCGATCTCAAGGCGCGGCTGCCGCGGGTCACCGGCAAAGTTCTGAGCGAGCGCCTCGAGCTCCTGCGCCGGCACGGGCTGCTCGTCCGCGAGGAGGTTCGCAGCTTTCCGAGCGAGGTCAGCTACGAGCTGAGCGAGTCCGGCCGGGCCCTGATGCCTATCCTCGATTCGATCGAGCGCTGGTCGCGCCGCTACCCCGTCAGCTAGCCGGAGGCGGCGGAGCCGGGCGTGACCATGGCCCATGCGCCGCCGAGGTTTCGACCATGTGCGGCAGCGTCTGGCGCTCGCTGAGCCGGGGCGGATGCGGCGGCATCTGAGGCACGCGCCCGCCCGCCGTCTCGACCAGGGCCTGCACGCGCTTGGTGATCGAGGGATGGGTCGAGAACAGATCGGCGAAATCGTCCGGGTCGTTCTCGAAGCACATGTCCATCACGCCAGACGGCACGCCGTCGATATCGGCGCGGCCGGCGATCTTGAGCAAGGCCGAGATCATCGCGTCCGGGTTCTTGGTCAGCTCGACCGCGCCGGCGTCGGCGAGATACTCCCGCGAGCGCGACAGCGAAAGGCGGATCAGGACGGCGAGCAGCCACGACACCGCGATGATCGCCACGCCGATGAGGATCGCGACGCCGCCCTTCTTGGCGTCGTCGGAGGAGACGCGCACGCGCCCGACGCTGCGGAAGACGAGTTCGCCGACGAGCGAGATCACGCCGGCGATCACTACCGCGATGATCATCAGCCGGACGTCGCCGTTGCGGATATGGGTCAGTTCATGGGCCAGAACCGCCTCGACCTCGGCGTCGTTGAGCTGGTCGAGCAGGCCGCGCGTCACCGTCACGGTGAACTGCCTGTCGTTGACGCCGCTGGCGAAGGCGTTCAGCGCCTCGCTCTCGACGATGGCGAGCTTCGGCACGGTCAGCCCGCGCGAGATGCAGAGGTTCTCCAGCATCCGGTAGAGCTTGGGGTTGGCCTCGCGGGTGACGTCGCTCGCCCCGGTCATCGAGCCGACTAGCCCGACATTGATCCTGAAGCCGATCAGCACCCAGGCGCCGACCGCCAGCGTGATGAAGGGAAGCCAGGAGAGGAACAGCCTTGCGCTGGCGAAATAGACGCTCAGCCCGCGCGGCGGGCCGGCATAGCCATAGCCGATCAGGATCAGGCCATAGACAGTCAGATAGACCAGCAGGAACAGCCCCGCGATCAGGAAGCCCGACCTGATCCGGTTGTTGCGCTGATGCGTGTAGAGCCCGAAGGCCTGGCCCACCATCGCGGCTGCTCCGCTCGCCGGCGGCCGTCAGAACTTCACGGCGGGCGGCGCCTCGATCTGCGTGCGCACGGTCTCGCCGACATCGAAGAACTCGCGCTCCCGGAAGCCCATCTGCGCGGCGAAGAGAACGGCCGGAAAGGCCTGGATCGCGGCGTTGAACTCGCTGACGGCGTTGTTGAAGAAGCGGCGCGCGGCAGCGAGCTTGTCCTCGACATTGCCGAGATCGACCTGGAGCTGCTGGAAATTGGCGCTGGCCTTGAGGTCGGGATAGGCCTCGCCCAGCGCCAGCAGCCGCCCGACCGCGCCGGAGAGCTGCTGCTCGGCCGCCGCCTGCGCCTGAACGCCGGTCGCGCCCTGAGCGGCGTTGCGGGCGGCGATGACGGCGTCGAAGGTCGATTTCTCGTGGGCGGCGTAGCCCTTCACCGTCTCGATCAGGTTCGGGATCAGGTCGTGGCGCTGCTTGAGCTGCACGTCGATGTCGGCGAAGGCCTGGCCGACGCGCTGCCGCATCGCCACGAGGCCGTTATAGATCATGATCCCGTAAACGACGACGGCTGCGAGCAGCCCCAAGATCACCCAGCCCATTGCGCGCTCCCCTGCCGGCGACATGCGAGCCGCAACCTTGCATGAAGGGCGACGCCGGGGAAGCGGGCGCGTCGGGCGGGAGGCTCGCGAGCCGGGCGCAATCGTCAGGCTGTCGCCGGCGCAGGCGCCGCACTGTCCGCGGCATAGGCCGCCAGCACCTCCTCGGGCGCACCGTCCATCATCAGCCGACCGCTCTTGAGCCAGAGCGTGCGGTTGCAGAAGCGCTTGATCGACCCGTTGTCGTGCGAGGCGAGGAACATGATGCTCGAGGTTTCGATCATGCCGAGCATGCGCTGTCTGGCGCGCTCCGCGAAGGCTGCATCGCCGACGCCGATGACCTCGTCGAGGATCAGGATGTCGGGATGGACGGCTGTGCTGACGGCGAAGGCGAGGCGCAGCATCATGCCGCTGGAATAGGTCCGGATCGGCAGGTCGAGGAACTCGCCGAGCTGGCTGAACTCCTCGACGTCCGGCGTGATCGCCTTGGCCTCTTCGGCGGTGAGGCCGAGCATGACGCCGCGCATCACGATGTTCTCGTAGCCGGTGGCGTCATGGTCCATGCCCATGGAAAGGTCGATCAGCGTCGAGACGCTGCCTTCGACCTCGACCCTGCCCGAGGTCGGTGGATAGACGCGCCCGAGCACGCGGAGCAGCGTCGTCTTGCCGGCGCCGTTGCCGCCGACGAGGCCGATCCGGTCTCCGTGCCGGGCCTCGAAGCTGATCTGGTCGAGCGCCCTGACGACCTGGGTGCTCTTGTCGCGGGGGTTCTCGACTCCGCCGCCGACCGTGCGCCGCAGCACCTCGCTCTTCAGCGCCCGTCCGCGCGAGTTGTAGACGGCCAGCTCGACGCTGGCCCTGTCGAGAACGATATGAGCCATGCCAACCTCAAAGCCAGTAGACGACGCGGTGGGAGTACTTGCCCGCGAAGACGAGGGCGAAAAGCCAGCCGAGAACGAGCATCGCGATCAGGAACAAATAGGAGTCCAGGCTGGGCATGACGCCGAGCAGCGGGGCGCGCATCACCTCTATCATCTTGGCGAAGGGATTCAGGACGACTACCGGATGGTTCGGGCCGAGCTGCGAGGCTTTGTAGAGGACGGGCGTCATGAAGAAGGCGACCTGTATCAGGCTGGCGACGATCTGGGGGATATCGCGAAAGCGGGCTGATACGATTGCCAGAACGTAGCCAATCCAGGCCAGATTGCCCAGAACCAGCAGGAGGCCCGGAATGAACAACAGAACGTGCCAGTTGATCGGCGACCAGGTGAGCAGATAGACCACTGGCAAGATGATCAGATTGTGAGCGAAAATGAAGATGTTGCGCGCTATTGTCCGCAGCAGATAGGTAAAGCGCGGCAACCCGATCTGCCGCATGATGCTCTCGTTCTCAGTGAAACTTCCGCAGCTCTCGGTCAGGGTCTGTGAGATCAATCCCCAGAGGATCAGTCCGGTTGCCAAATGCGGGAGGTAGTCGGCCATCGAGCTGCCGAAAAGCCCCGAGTACACGATGCCGAGACCGAGAATCATCGCCGCCATACTGAGCGTCAGCCAGAGCTGGCCAACACGCGAGCGCCGGTAGCGGCGAACCACGTCGTTCTTGGCGAGCATCCACCACATGCGCCATGAACGGAAGCCACCGAAAACGTCGGCGACCCCGGTCGCTGCGAGCTGCATGATGATCGTCTCCTGGAAGCGGCGGGAAGGCAGAGCGGCCGCGCCGCGCGTCAGACCATAGATCACTGTGTTTTGGCAAGATCGCGGCGCACAAGATCGCGGCGCGGGAGAACGGCAGCCGCTCGCGCGGCGATAAGGCCTATGCGCGCTTCGCCGCAGCCTGCCTCAGCCGCGCGATGGCTTCCTCGGCGCCGGCCTTCAGCGCGATGTCAGGCGATTGCGCGTCCTGTTCCAGGCTCGCGGTCAGCGCCGCGAGCGAAATGTCGCCGTCGCCGGCGATGCGTTTCAGCAGGGCGTTGGCCAGCACGTTCGGCCAGTAGGCGGCGGCGCCCCTGGCGAGCCCCTTGGCCTTGCGGCCCTCGAACTCCCTGGCGAGCTGTTCGGGTGTCTTCCTGGCCATGGCGTGGCTCCGGTCCGGCTGCGTGACGCTGGCTCTATCATGAAAACGACAGCCGAAAAGCCGAGCTCGGCAGCGCCGTCGCTTGCGGCGCAATGCCCGAAGCCCTACATCTGGTGCGGTCGCGCGGCCCGGAACGCCGGCGTGCGCAACCACCCGACCCGAGGAGGCCTGCCCCGGCGATGAGCGACCTGATCTCCCAAGATGCGGGCTACGCATCGAATGCGCGTCAGGGCTGCCCATTCCACGACGTGCGGCAGCGCCTGCGCCGCGTCGGCCTGCGCCCGACGCGGCAGCGCGTCTCGCTCGGCTGGCTTCTCTTCGCCAAGGGCGACCGCCATGTCAGCGCCGAGATGCTCTACGAGGAGGCGATGAAGGCGCGCGTGCCGGTCTCGCTGGCGACCGTCTACAACACGCTGCACCAGTTCACGCAAGCCGGCCTGCTGCGCGAACTCGCGATCGACGGCGCCAAGACCTATTTCGACACCGACAACAGCGAGCACCACCATTTCGTCGTCGACGGCGAGAACACGGTGATCGACATTCCCGCCTCGGCGGTCGATGTCGCTGAACTGCCCGAGCCCCCTGAAGGCTACGAGATCGCCCGCGTCGACGTCGTCGTGCGGCTGCGCAAGATCGCCGGCTGAGACGTCAGCCTCAGTCGACCTTCTCGTTGGGATAAACGCCCCACAGCCGTGCCTGCCGGACATAACCCTCGACCCTGCCGATATCGACGCGGCACCAGCCGTTGGCGCAGCTCGCGACATTGGCGATCACGCCAGGCTGAAGCCGGGCGACGACGCCGGACTCCTCATCGGCGGAGGCGCGCAGGACAAATGTCTCGTCCTTGACCTTGGACCATGGCGCGACCAGCGCGGTGCGTCGCCCCGAGAGCAGGCTGTGCAGCACCCAGCCCTCGGCGCCGTCGGCGTCGCGCACGCGCCGCCAGGTCTCGAACTCGGCGACGACCTCCACCGGCAGTCCGGCGCGCTGGTAGACCCAGCGGGTGCGGTGTTCCTTGGACGGACCCTCGCGCAGGTTCACCCGGTCGGATTTCAGGCTGACATAGCGCGGGACCGGCAGACCGGTGACGGAGCCCGCCTGGAGATCCTGGGCTTTCAGATCAGCGCCTGCGCCGATGCTCACAAGCATGGCGAGGCCGAGAACCACGCCACGCACCGACAAACGCTTCATCCGTCGCAACTCCATCCCGAATTGTCGTCAGGCCCGGAGACCATCCGGCGAAGGGCCATGTTGTCATCCGCCGCGCTGCCACTTAGACAACGAGGCAAGCATGCGCGATCACGCCCTTCCTCATTCCTGAAGCGCCTCGGTTAACGGCGGGTTGAGGCCGAATGGCGGCGAAGCGCGGAGGAGCCGCCGATGTCGAAGAAAAAGCCGCTGGTCGTCGTGACGCGAAAGCTCCCTGCGGTGGTCGAAACCAGGATGCGCGAGCTCTTCGACGCGCAGCTCAACATCGACGATGCTCCGATGAGCCAGAGCGCGCTGGTCGAGGCGGTGAAGACCGCCGAGGTGCTGGTGCCGACCGTGACCGACAAGATCGACGCCCGCCTGATCGCCCAGGCCGGCGACCAGCTCCGGCTGATCGCGAATTTCGGCAATGGCGTCGACAATATCGATGTCGCCAGCGCCGTGCAGCGCGGCATCACCGTGACGAACACGCCGGGCGTCCTGACCGACGACACCGCCGACATGACGATCGCCCTGATCCTGGCGGTGGCGCGTCGCATCGCCGAGGGCGCGCGCATCATCCCCGACGACGACTGGGCCGGATGGTCGCCGACCTGGATGCTCGGCCGCCGCATCACGGGCAAGCGTCTCGGCATCGTCGGCATGGGCCGGATCGGCCAGGCGGTGGCCAAGCGCGCCTCGGCCTTCGGCCTGTCGATCCACTACCACAACCGCCGCCGCATCGATCCGCGCACCGAGGAGAAGCTCGACGCGACCTACTGGGATTCGCTCGACCAGATGCTGGCGCGGATGGACATCGTCTCGGTCAACTGCCCGCACACGCCGGCGACCTATCACCTGCTCTCGGCGCGGCGGCTCAAGCTGATGAAGCCCGACGCCATCCTGGTCAACACGGCGCGCGGCGAGATCGTCGACGAGACGGCGCTTTCGCGCATGCTGGAGGCGGGCGAGCTCGCCGGCGCGGGGCTCGACGTCTACGAGAGCGAGCCGGCGGTCAATCCGCGCCTGCTCAAGCTCGCGCGCAGCCACCGCGTCGTCGTGCTGCCGCATATGGGCTCGGCTACGCATGAGGGTCGCGCCGACATGGGCGAGAAGGTCATCGTCAACATCAAGACCTTCATGGATGGCCACAAGCCGCCGGACCGGGTCTTGCCCAGCATGCTGTGAGCGCGGGCGCGGCGGTCAGCCGCCGCGCGCCGCGGCGCGCGCCGTCACGGCGGCCGGCCAATCGCCAAAGCCCGCGATCACATCGTCCGCGCCCGCCTCGCGCAGGCGTTCCGTCATCCGCGCCCGGTCATGCGCCGCGCCGGTGAAGCCGATCACCGCCATGCCGGCGGCGCGCGCCGCCAGCACCCCCGGAACGGAATCCTCCAGCACCAGGCAATCGCGCGGCGCGACGCCCATCTGCCGCGCCGCGAATAGGAAGACGTCGGGATGCGGCTTGCCGCGCGCGACCTGCGAGGCCGAAAAGACATGCGGATCGAACAGCTCGATCAGCCCGGCGATGGCGAGGTTGCGCCGCAACGGGGCGAGATCGGTCGAGGAGGCGACGCAGCGCCGTCCGCCGAGCGCGGCGAGCGCTTCGCCGACGCCCGGCAAGGCACGCAGCTCAGCCGCGAGGCGCAGGCTCACCGCCGCCTCGATCCGCTCGACGAAATCCTCGGGCAGGCGTCTGCCATGGGCGGCCTCGATGATCCCGACGCCGTCCGACCAGGGCTTTCCAACGAGCTGATCGACGTAGTGATCGAGCGTCCAGCCGGTCAGTCCGAGCGCGTGGCAGGCCGCCAGGCTGACCTCGCCATAGAGCGTCTCGGTGTCGATCAGGGTGCCGTCGCAATCATAGATGATCAGCTCGAAACCCATCGCCGCGTCGGGATCAGCCGGCCCGCGCCGTGTCGAACTGGCCGGTCTTGCGGAAACGCCAGAGATAGGACGGGACGATCGCCTCGACCGAGACCGGCTCGATGCCGAGCCCGGCGAAATCGCGGCCTTCCGCCCTTGCGGCCTGCGACACGATGTTGTCGGTCTCGAGCAGCGTCACCTGGTCGCGCGTCAGCTTCAGCTCGTTCGGCAGCAGGCCGAGCGTCATGGCGTCGACGAATTCGATGACCCGCGCCTGGAGCCGCGCCATCGGGAAGGGCAGGGCGACGAGCGCCGGGCTGCGGCCCGTGACCTCGCAGATATAGGCCACGAGTTCGCGGAAGCTCTTCACCTCGGGTCCGCCGAGTTCGTAGACCCGGCCGCCGGCAACGACACCGTCGACCGCGCGTGCGACGGCCTCGGCGACATCGCCGACGAAGACCGGCTGGAATTTCGTCTCGCCGCCGCCGACCAGCGGGAGGACGGGCAGCATCCGGGCGAGCGAGGCGAAGCGGTTGAAGAAGCCGTCCTCGGGGCCGAACACGATCGAGGGACGCAGCACCACGGCGTGGGGCGTCGCGTCCAGCACGGCGGCCTCTCCTTGCGCCTTGCTGCTGGCATAGAGCGAGTCCGAATCGGCGCTGGCGCCGATCGCCGAGACCTGGACGATCCGTCCGACGCTCGCGGCCGCGCAGGCCCTGGCCACGGTCGCAGCGCCATTGGCCTGGACGCCCGCGAAATTCTGACGGCCGGATTCCTGGAGAATTCCGACGAGGTTGACCACGGCGTCCGCGCCTTTGACCGCGGCGGCCACGGATGCGGGATAACGCAGATTGGCCTGCACCGCATGGATCTGGCCGACCGTGCCGAGCGGCTGCAGGAAGCCGGCGAGATCGGGCCGGCGCACCGCGACGCGCACCCTGTAACCACGCTTGACCAGCGCCCGCACGACATGACGGCCGACGAAGCCGGAGCCGCCGAAGACGGTGACGAGTTGCGAGGCCGGGGGGTGGTCCGCCATGATGCTTGCGCGCTCCGTTTCGGGTGCTGGCGTGGTCCTAAGTCATCGCGCGCCCGCTGTGAAGGCGAAACGCGGTCGCGCCAGCCGCCGCGCAGCGCTGCCGGCGGCGCTCCGGCACGGTCTTCCTCCATGACCTGCCGAACGATCTCGCCGCTTGCCGATATCGCCGTTGACAGGGCAGCCCGCCCCCCGTAAACGAACCGCCGTTGCCCAGGTGGCGGAATTGGTAGACGCACCAGCTTCAGGTGCTGGCGCTCGCAAGGGCGTGGAGGTTCGAGTCCTCTCCTGGGCACCACTTTTCTTGAGGACTACCACCTCAAGCGTTTGAGCCAGATCAGAGTTTTGCGCTCGGGCGACGGCGCGGCAGGGCACGCAGCGGCCCTCCTTGAGGTCCTCCGGCGGGGCCTCCATAAGACAAGGCCGCCCGCCGATGTGATCAATGGCCCGGAACAGGCGCCCGCGCCGCTGCCGGCCTAGACGCGCCTGCCGAATGCTTCGTGTCAGGCCCGACGGCGCCGCCTCCGGGGAGGCGATGTCCGCCGGCGTCGACGCCGCGCGGTTCAAGCCGCCCTGGCGGCCCGCCCTTCCGCGACCCAGTTGGCGTACCAGCCCTTGAAGCGGCGCCATTCGGATTCGACGTAGTTGCGCTGCGCGTCCGAGAGCCTGTCGCTGTCGTTGAAGTGGCGCTCATAGGCGCCGTGCCCCTCAAGCACCATCAGGCGCTTGTAGTAGAGGACGAGATCGACGCCCTCGTCGAAGGAGGACAGGACGTAAAGCGCGCGCTCCAGTTCGAGCGCGTCGCGCTCGGCCTGCGGGTCGCCGGCGGCGGCCTTCTGCGACAGCGCGACGAGGTGCAGGACTTCCTTGGGCAGCGCGTTGCCGATGCCGGTGATCGCGCCCTGCGCGCCGCAGCGGATGAAGCCGTGCGTGACCTGCGTGTCGACGCCGACCATCAGGGTCAGCGTGTCGTCGCGGCTGGTGATGTGCTCGGCCGCATAGGTCAGCGCCTCAGCCCCGCCGAACTCCTTGAAGCCGACCAGATGCGGATAGCGCTCATGCAGCGCGAAGAAGAGATCGGCCCTGGTCTCGTAGCCGTAATAGGGGCTGTTGTAGATCACCGACGGCAGGTCCACCGCCGCCTCCAGAATGCCCTCGAAATGGGCGGCTTGCGCCTGCAGCGACGAGCCGCGCGAGAGCACGCGCGGGATGACCATCAGGCCCTGCGCCCCGACCGTCTTCGCGTGGGCGGCCAAAGCGGCGGCGCGGCTGGAATTCTGCGCGCCGGTGCCGACGATGACAGGCACGCCGGCCTCGACCAGGCGCTTCACGCCCTCCATGCGCTGCTCGTCGGTGAGCAGCGGCCAGTCTCCCATCGAGCCGCAATAGACCACGGCCGACATGCCGGCGCCGATCAGGCGGCGGCCTGTGCGGGCGAGCTCGTCGTAATCGACGTCGCCCGAGGCTGTGCAGGGGCTCATCAGCGCGGGGATGGTGCCGCTGAAGATGTTCTGGGTCATGATGTCTCAGGTCCGCTGGGAGGAATGATGCGACCGCGGGACGATGCCCGCGGCCGCGGTTGCAGGCAAGAATCAGGCGGTGATCGACTGGCCGGCCTTGCGCAGTTCGGCGAGCACCGGCGCCTTGGGCAGCCAGATCTTGTCGAATTCGGCGACGACGGCCTCCGCGTCCTTCGGATTGGCGAGCTTGAAATTGGCGCCGGCCGCCTTGAACTGCTCGACGAGCTTCGGTTCGTTGACGGCGAGCGCGTCGATCTGCTCGTCCAGCGCGGCCTTGACCGCCTTGCCGATCAGCTCGCGATCGGCCGCCGGCATGCCCTGCCAGACGCGGCCCGATGCCAGCGCGATCACCGGCATGAAGATCGCGTTCATCTGCAGGATGGTCTTGGAGACCTTGTCGAAGCGCTGGTTCCAGGAAAACTCCAGATCGGCCTCGAGCCCGTCGACCTGACCGTTGGTCATGGCGTCGAAGACCTGCGGGGTCGGAATCGGGGTCGGGGCGGCGCCGAGCAACTGGTAGAAGTCGCGATAGACCGGGGTCGGGTTGATGCGCAGCTTCATGCCCTTGATGTCGGCGACGGAGTTCAGCTCCTTCGCCGCGAACACCGCGCGCATGCCGGTGATGCCCCAGGCCAGGCCGACGCAGCCGGTCTCGCGCGGCAGCACGTCGAACAGGCCCATCGCGGCCGGGTGGCGCACCAGCTTTGCGATCTTGGCGGTCGAATCGACGATGTAGGGCGCGGTGATCGCGCCGATCGCCGGCACGCGCGAGCCGAGTTCGGCGGCCATGATCCAGCCAAAGTCGAGCGCGCCGGACTGCATCTGCTGCAGCATCGCCGCCTCGTTGCCGAGCTGGCCGGAATGGAAGACGGTCAGGTTGAGCCGGCCGTTGGTCTCAGCCTTCAGCCGCTCGCCGACCTTGACGGCCGCGACGTTCCAGGGGTGGCCGTTCGGAGTGAGGATGCCAAGGCGCAGCTCCCTGCTCTGGGCGAGCAGCAGCGCCGGCCTGGCGACCGGAAGGACGGCGGCGGCGGCGAGCAGATGACGGCGTGAGATGGTCATGACGAATATCCCCTTGTTGGTTTGGCAGGCGGTTTCATTTCACCAGGGCGAGCGAGAGCCATGGATAGATCGAGAGCAGGACCAGCAGGACGCAGGAAACGGCGAAGAAGGGCAGCGTCACGAGGAACATCTTGCCCGGCTTGGCGCCGGTGACCGCCGCGGCGACGAAGAAGCACAGTCCCACCGGCGGCGAGAGCAGACCGAGGACGAGGTTGACGACGACCACGACCCCGAAATGGCGCGGATCGATGCCGTAAACCTCGGTCGCGATCGGCAGCAGGATCGGCACCGTCATGATCAGGCCGGGAATGCCGTCGATCACCGTGCCGATGACGAGCAGGATCGCGTTGACCAGCAGCATGAAGGTCACCGGATCCTTCGCAACCGCCTGGATCGACGCCGCGACGGCCTGCGGCACCTTTCCGTAAACCAGCACCCAGGAGAAGACCGCCGCGGCGGCGACGAGGAAGAGCACGATCGCCGAATAGACGCCGGCGCGCAGCATCATCTCTGGCAGCTTCGCGAAGCTGAATTCCTTCGTCCAGTAGCGCCCGATCAGGGCCGCGGCGACAGAGCCCACCGCGGCGGCCTCCGTCGGGTTCGCGAGACCGCCCAGGATGGAGCCGACGATGACGATCGGGATCAGCAGGGTCGGCGCCGCGTTCAGCATGGTCAAAGTGCGTTCGCGCAGCGTCTGCCTCTCGCCGGTGGGGTAGTTGTAGACGAAGCCCATGGCCGCGATGACGCAGAAGAACAGGATCGTCAGGAGCACGCCCGGAACGATGCCTGCGACCAGCATGTCGCTGACCGAGACCTGGGCCAGCACCGAATAGACCACGAACATCACCGAGGGCGGGATGATCGGCCCGAGCATGCCGCCATAGGCGGTGAGGCCGGCCGCAAAGTCCTTGTCGTAGCCCTTGCGCTCCATCTCCGGGACCATGACCTGCGCCATGATCGCGACCTGGGCCGTCGCCGAGCCGAGGATCGAGGAGACGAACATGTTGGCGAGGATGTTGACATAGGCGAGCCCGCCGCGAAGCGAGCCGACGAAGGCCATCGCCAGCTCGACGATGCGGCGCGTGATCCCCCCGCCATTCATGATCTCGCCGATCAGGATGAAGAGCGGGATGGCGATCAGCCCGTAACTGTCGACGCCGCCGAACATCTGCAGCGGATAGTTCGGCAGAAGCTGCATGTTGCCGGTCGCCGCCATGTAGACGATCGCGCCGAGGCACAGGCACAGCGCGATCGGCACGCCGGCCAGCATGATGACGAAAAAGGCTCCGACGGTGAGCGCCATCAGTTCACCCCGTCCGCAGTGCCGGTGGAGAAGCCGGGCAGGGTCTGCTTCTCGACGAGGCCGAGATCCTCGAACAGATTCGCCAGCGCATGCAGGCTCATCGAGAGCGCAAACAGCGGCATGATCAGATAGATCACCCAGGTCGGCCAGTTCAGCGTCTGGGTGCGCTCGGTGTAGACGAAATTGAACGAGGCGGCCGCGTAGTCGCGGGCGTCGAAGCCGGCCTGTACGATGCCGACAGGATCGAGCCAGAGCCAGCACATCACGCCGAGCCCGATGCCGAACAGCAGCACGCCGAAGGTCGCCACCGCGCGGGCGACCGCGACGCCCCGTTCGGAGAAGCGCTCGGTCAGCATGGTCACCGCGAAGTCGAGCCGCATCCGGGTCATCGCCGAGGCGCCGATGAAGGTCAGCCAGACGACGCTGTAGACCGCCGATTCGTCGATCCAGTAGATCGGCCGGCCGCTGTAGCGCGTCGCGACATTAAGCAGGATCAGCGCCGAGAGCAGGAACATCAGGCCCTGGATCGCCCGCTGCTCAAGCCCGAGCCAGCGCCCCGAGAGCGCCACAAGAGCCTGTGGGATGGCCATGGAACGGCTGCGCGCCGCCACCGCTTCGGTCGTCATGCTCGTGTCCCCTTGCGTTCTTTGTAGATTGTATAAAATCGACGAGTCAATAGGAATCCTGTTTCCGATGTGCGAGAACATCGTGCAATGACCGCCCCGATCAAGCACCGAACCCTGTCGTCCGCACTGGTCGATCACATCCGGCAGGCCATCCTCGACGGCAGCTACCCGGCTGGCGCGCAGCTCCGGCAGGACGCCCTCGCCAGTCAACACCAGGTCAGCCGCATTCCGGTGCGCGAGGCGCTTTTCCAGCTCGAAGCCGAAGGTTTCGTCCGCATCGTCGCGCATAAGGGGGCGGTCGTTTCCGGCATCTCCCTCGAGGAGATCAACGACGTCTTCGCACTCAGGGGCCTGCTGGAGCCGCGCCTGCTGGCCGATGCCGGCCCACGCATGAGCGCTGCCGACATCGAGGTGATGACGGCGATGGAGGAGGAGTTCGAAAAGGCGATCGCGTCCGGGGATGCCGCGCGCTGGGGCGAGCTCAATGCGGCCTTCCACCTTGCTCTCTATGCGCGGACGACCCTGCCGCGAACGCTGGCGATCGTCGCGGGACTGCTCCAGACCAGCGAGCGCTACACGCGTCTGCAGCTCTCGAAGGCCTCGTCGCTGACGCGCGCGCGAGACGAGCATGGCGAGTTGGTGCGGCTGTGCGAGGCGGGCAAGCTGGCGGAGGCCGGCGTCTTGCTGTCCGCCCATATCGAGACGGTGAGAGCCGAACTCGTCATGGTGCTGTCGGCTGCGGGTCTGTGCGAACCGCCTGCGGCCTAGACATCGCGGCGCGTCGCTCCCGGCCCCTCGCGGTGATCGCCGTCGCCGTTCCGGCGAACTAGCCTGGCTTTGCGACGTGGGTCGCTCTTATGCGGCAAATGGGTCGGGATTAGTTAATTGTTCGACCGATCGGGCGCTGCCAAGATTCCTCGAGTGGTTCCCGCGGCGCACCTCAGATCTTTGCAAGGCTTCACGCCATGCTGCCTACTCCCCCGAACCCGAGCGGCGACGCCGAGTCCTGGCGATACGACCTGCGGAAGGTTTCGGAACGGATGTCCGCCGAGCGGAAACTCACAACGAGAAAGATCGTCTTCGTCGGCAATTGCCAGCTCATCAAGCTGTCCGCCCTCTACCGAAACACACTGACGGCCGGACTGCACGGAGCCGCCTACCACATCAATCCGCTGCTGGAACCGACGAAGGCGGATCAGCATGAGCTGGCGCAGGCGGATTGCGTGATCTGGCAAATCGCGGACGGCGCCAGCAAGGTCGATCGATCGCTCGTTCCGCGCACCACCGAGGTGATCGATGTTCCGCTGATTTCGGCAGTCTTTCTCTGGCCTTTCGCGGGCCGGCCGCATCCCAGAAATCAGAGGCTGCCGCATTCGCCGAACGGACCGTTCGATCCGGAACTGGGCGACGTCTTTCTCAACGGATTGATCAGGGACGGTGTCCGGCCTGAGGAGGCGGTCAAGCGCTATCTCGAGCTGGATCTGTCGAGACGCACCAACCTCGATCGCCTCTTCGAGCTGTGGCGCGAGGCTCAGCGTCGCCGCGATCGCGCGTCCGGATTCGAGATGGTCGATCTCATCGAGCGCCGCTTCCGCGACGAGCAGGTCTTCCTGACGCCTCACCACCCCGGCCTCCCGGTCTTCACCGCGCTGGCCCGACAGGTCCTCCGCCGCATCGGATTTGCCAACGAGACGGTCGACCGGGCGCTCGCCACCTTGCGGATGAGCCCCTTCGCACCGACCTGTCTTCCGGTTCACCCCGCCGTCGCAAGGCATTTCGGCCTTCGCTGGGTTGCCGGGAATCAACGTTATCCGCTGCGACACGAGGGCGAGTTCACCTTCCCCGAGTTCGTGCGCCGATATGTCGAGTTCGACTGGAACGAGGCGTTGGCGGAGGGACTCCATCTCTCCGTCGGACCAAACGCTGTCCGCGCACGAGCCCTGCTGGAGGAAGGTCTGAAGCGGGCGCCGGCTTCGGCCACGGGCCATATCGTGCTGTCCCAGACGGCGCTGCGGACCGGCGATGCCGCAGCCGCGCAAGCGGCGGCCCGAATCGCCATCGCGCTGGAGCCGTCGAATCCTCATGGCCAGGTCGCGCTGGGTTCCAGCCTGGCGCGGAGCGGCGATCTGGCGGGCGCGGAGACAGCCTTTCGCCGCGCGTTGGCTTTGGATTCCGCCTTCCAGCCCGGGAGCCTCGAACTCGGCCGCCTGCTCATGGATCAGAAGCGGCTCCAGGAGGCCTGCGAGGTGGTAGGGGCGGGTCTCGACCATCTTCCCCGTGATCTGGCGATGCTGTTGCTGGCCGCCAAGATTCTCGTCGAGCAGGGATTGCTGGACGAGGCGGAAGGCCGGCTGAGGGAGGCGATCGCGATCAAGCCGACGCTCGCCGAACCGCATTGGCAACTGGCTGAAGTCCTGGCCATGCGAGCGCGGCGCGATGTCGTCGCGAATTACGAGGCCTTGGTCGAAACGAATCCCGGCAACGGCGACGCTCAGGCTGGCCTGGGCGTCTTGCGGATGCGTGTCGGGTCTTATGCGGAGGCCGAGACGTCGTTCCGATCCGCGGTGCAGCTCTCGCCGACAGAGATCGGCTACAAGCTCCAGTTGGTCAATGCGATTTCGCGTCAGCGGCGTGTATCGGAGGCCCTGGCGCTCGCCGAGGGCCTCGCGCGCGACAACCCTTTCGATCCGTCGGTCAAGGCGCTCGTCGAGCGGCTAACCTCACAGGCAAAGAACGAGACCGACGTCGCCGACGACAGCATGAAGAAGGTCGTCGCCCCGGTTCGAGATCGCGAGCCGCACAGGATCGCTCCCGCGGCCGCCCTGGCGGAAATGCGACCATGAGCGCGCAAGCCAGAACGGGTCTCTACTGGCTTCCGGAGCCGTCCGATTGGCGAGGGAGCCTCGCCGCCGTCGGCAGCGGGCCGCTCGACGACGACGCCTGGGACGGCCTTGCGGCCTTGGCGCGGCAGAATCTCGACCTTGTTCAGACGATTCAACTGGACCGGCTGACCCAGGGGCTGTCCCGCGAGGGCTTGGCGGGCCGGCCGGTGCGTCTTGCCCTGCTTGGATCGTCGACGACGACCCATCTGCTTCCCGGCATCCGGGTCGCGGCGCTGCGGCGGAAGCTGTGCCTCGAGACCTATGAGCCGGCCTTCGGGCAATATCGCCAGGAGCTCGCCGACGACACCTCGAAACTCCGGACCTTCGCGCCCGATTTCGTTCTCCTGGCCTTCGATGCCTGCCATGTCGTCCGAGGTCTGGACATCGGCGCCGGGCGCGAGGAGGCCGATACCCATCTTGGCAACGCCCTCCATGACCTGACGGATTTTTGCCGCGCCATCGGCGATCGCGCGTCATGCCGGATCATCGTGCAGACCGCGCTGCCGGTCTTTCCGGCAAGGCTCGGCAACAACGAGCATCGCCTGCCGGGCTCTCCCCGACAGGCCATCGCGGACTGGAACCACAGGCTGCGGGATCTGGCGGAAAAAGAAGGTTTCGACCTGCTGGCCACCGATGCGCGAGCCGCCGAGGACGGCTTGCAGAGCTGGCATGACCCTGTGCTCTGGAACAAGGCGAAACAGGAGATCAGCCCGCTGGCGGCGCCGGTCTATGGCGAGCTGGTGGCGCGGCTGCTGGCCGCCCGTCTTGGCCGCTCGTCCAAGTGCCTCGTGCTCGATCTGGACAATACGCTCTGGGGCGGCGTCATCGGGGATGACGGGCTGGAGGGCATCGTCCTCGGGCCAGGCAGCGCCATGGGCGAAGCGTTCCGGGCCATGCAGGACTATGCGCGCGATCTCGGTCGCCAAGGGATCATTCTGGCCGTCTGCTCCAAGAACGACGCAGCGACCGCGACGGCCGCATTCGAGCGTCACCCCGAGATGGCGTTGCGAATGGGCGATATCGCGGCTTTCCGCGCAAACTGGGATGACAAGGCGACCAACATCCGATCCATCGCCGACGAGCTCGGCATCGGATTGGACAGCATCGTGTTCGTCGACGACAACCCGGTCGAGCGGGATTTCGTGCGTTCGAGATTGCCGATGGTCTCGGTTCCCGAGATCCCCTGCGATCCCGCCCTTGTCCCGCGCGCCTTGAGCGACGCCGGATACTTCGAGGGCGTGGTGGTGACGGAGGAGGACCGGCACAGGACCGAGCAGTATCAGGCCAACCGCGCACGATCGCGCTCGGCTTCGACGGCGACCGACATGGAGGGCTATCTCCGCGATCTGGACATGAAGCTCGTCTGGGCGCCGTTCGACAAGGTGAACCTGCAGCGCGTCGTTCAGCTCATCAACAAGACCAACCAGTTCAACCTGACGACCCTGCGCTGCTCGGAACAGGACGTCGTGCGGTTTGAAGAGGATCGCGCCTGCCTCGGGCTTTACTTCCGTCTGGCCGACAGGTTCGGCGACAACGGCATCATCTCCGTCGTGATGGCGCGCGAATCCGAGGACGACGAATTCGTCATCGAGAACTGGCTGATGAGCTGCCGGGTTCTGGGGCGTGGGGTCGAACGCGCGGTCCTCGACGTGCTGGTCGGCGAGGCGCGTTTGCGCGCGCTGCGGACACTCGTAGGGCGCTACGTGCCGACCGACAGGAACGGCATGGTCCGGGACCACTATGCCCGGCTGGGCTTCGCTTCGCGTCCAACCAGACACGGCGAGGCGACAGACTGGAGCCTCGACGCAGGCGCCTATGAGCCGAGAGCGATACCGATCGAGATCATCGGGAGAAAACCGGAATGGACGAGCGCGCAGTTTACCATGGCCTGACCGACATCTTCCGCGACCTGTTCGGCGATCAGTCCATCATGTTGGCTCCCCAAACCACGGCCGAGGATGTCGACGGTTGGGATTCGTTCAACAACATCAACATGATCGTCGCCGCGGAAAGCCGTTTCGGCGTGAAAATCGACAGCAGCGAGATCGAGAATCTGTCGAATGTCGGCGACCTCGTTCGGGCGATTCACCGGAAACTGCCCAAGGTCTGACAGTCGATGATCGCGGCGAAGGGAGATGCAGCCGGCCGTATTCGGTGTCCCGCAGCGAGAACGTCGTCCCGATCCATGGCATGAGCGCGAGGAAAGTCGAAATGCTGACGCAGAATGACGCCCTGGTCGCCACCTTCGCCCGTCATCGCGAAGCCGAAACGGCAATTCGGAGACTGGACGCAGCCAAGTTGGAAATGAGGCATTTCAGCATTGTCGGGAAGGACAATCCTGTAACGAAACAGGTCGTCAACGTTTATAATGCCGACGATCTGATACGGTCGTGGCAAAGACAGGGCTCCATGAGCGACCATCTTTGGGGCGTGTTCTTCGGGTGCGTGAAAATCAACCTTTCAGAAATCGGCCCGGTCATCGTCGTGGGTCATTTGACCGGCATAATCTTCACGGCAGAAGGCCCTTCCGAGACTGGCGCCCTCGGCTTGCTCGGCTCGGCATTTCACCGCATCGGCCTGCCGCAGGCCAGCGACATCCGCTACGAGGACGCGCTGAAGTGCGGCGGGTTCCTGATCATCGCGCATGGCCCCGCCGCCAAAATGGCCCAGGCTAGGGCGATCGTCGCAACAAGCAGTCCGATCAATATCGATCTGCATCGAGACGTGCCGGCGATGCCTGCCGTTCCCGACGCTCCCTTCTAGAGGTTTGGCGCCGAGATGAGGCGGCAAAGATCGATAGGCGCCAGGCGGCATGAGGCGGGTCGCCGCCTGACCCATGGATGACGGTCTCGCCGAGCCGCCCGCGCCCTACTGGCCGTAGCCGACGAGCAACCTCGGCAGCCACAGGACCGTCGCTGGAAACAGCGAGATGATGATCAGAACGACGACGCCGGCGCCGAGGAAGGGGCCGAGTTCGCGGCTCTCCTCCTCCAGTTTCACGCCGGCGAAGTTGGCGCAGATATAGAGCAGGATGCCGACAGGCGGCGTAATCAGGCCGAGGCAGAGGTTGAACACCATCACCAGCCCGAAATGGACGAGGTCGATGCCGACCGCCTGCACCACCGGCACCAGCACCGGGATCAGGATGAACATCGCCGGCAGCGGCTCCATGAAGATGCCGATCACCAGCAGGAAGACGTTGATGATCATCAGGATGATCGTCGGATCGGTGGAGACCGAGCCGATCCAGGCCGCGATCGCGCGCGGCGTGCCCGAGACCGCGAGCAGCCAGCCGAAGCCCGAGGACAGCGCGATGATGTACATCACCAGCGCGGTGTCGAGCGCGGTCTGGACGAGGATCGGCCAGATCGTCTTCAGGCTGAGCTCCTTGTAGACGAAGAAGCCGATGAAGGCGGCGTAGACCACCGCGATCGTCGCGCTCTCGGTGACGGTGACGACGCCACCGGTGACGCCGATCAGGATGATCACCGGCATCATCAGGGCCCAGCTCGCCGGCAGAAAGAGTTTCGGGATCTCCCGGATCGGCACGGCCACCGAGACCGGGTAGTTGCGCCTGACCGAGATCACATAGGCCGCGATCATCAGCGAAAGCGCGAGCAAGATGCCGGGCACGATGCCGCCGAGAAAGAGCGCGATGATCGAGACGCCCTTGGCGGCGGAGAGCCCGTAGATCACGAGCGGAATCGAGGGCGGGATGATCGGCCCGTTGACGCAGGCCGAGGCCATCAGCGCCGCCGCGAAGCCGCCGCCATAGCCCTGCTTCTTCATCGCCGGGATCAGCACCTTGCCGAGGGCGGACGCATCGGCCGCAGCCGACCCGGAGAGCCCCGAGAAGATCATCGCCGCCGTCACCGAGGTCAGCGCCAGCCCGCCCCGGAAACGCCCGACCGTGGCGTTGGCGAGGTTGATGATCTGGTGGGTGATCCCGCCGCCATTCATCAAATTGCCGGCCAGGATGAAGAAGGGGATCGCCAGCAGCGCATAGGAATCGGCCCCGACCAGCGAGCGCTGCGCCAGGATCGACATCGGCAGCGAGCCGTGCGCCATGATCGCGGCGATGGTGGCGAGCCCCATCGCAAACGCGATCGGGACCGACAGCGCCAGCAGCAGGAAGAAGCCGCCGATCAGGATCGTGCTCATGTCTAAAAATCCCCCGCGAAGCCTTCGGGCTGGCGTTTCGAGGGATCGACGATCTTCTCGACGAAATAGAGCATCATCATCGCGCAGGAGACCGGCGCGGAAAAATAGAAGAAGGCCGGGCTGATGTCGAGCGCGCCATAGGTGTTGGGCAGCACGTCTATGGAGAGCTTCAGGCTGTAGATGAACAGCACGATGATGAACGTCAGGTTTGCGATCTCGATCGCCCAGAACATCACCTGCTGGGCCCGGCCCTTCAGCATGCCGATGAACATGTCGACGCCGATATGCAGCTTCTGGCGGTAGAGCACGGCCGCGCCCACGAAGGTGATCCAGATGAAGAGGATATTGGAGACCTGCTCGATCCAGGCGATCGGCGCGTTGAAGACATAGCGCCACCACACGGCCGCGAGCGTGATCAGCACGATTGCGGCGACGCAGGAGCCGAGCGCGGCCTTGGCGATCTCGGTGACGATGTCCGACAGCCTGCCGATGAGCGCCTTCATGCGAAAGCTCCGCTGTTATGCCGGGGTCGCTCCGCCGGCGCGCTCGCGCACCGCTCCGACCATGGGTCGAAGCGGTGCGCGGGAGCGTGGTTACAGGTGCGTCTCAGGCGATCTGGCCGATGCGGTCGGCCCATGTCTTGCCGGCCGGGAACTCGGTGGTCAGGTTCTTCACCGTCGCGGTGAAGGCTGCCTTGTCGACCTCGGAGATCACGATCTTCTTGGCCTTGACCAGTTCGAGGATGCGCACGTCGTCGGCGATCACCTTGGGCCGCATCTCGGCCTCCATGTCGCGGGCCGCCTGGTCGACCGCCTGGCGGAGCTCCGGCGTCAGCTTCTGGTAGGCGTCGTTGCCCATCAGGATGCAGTTGTCCTGCATCATGTGCTCGGTCAGCGAGAGATGGGTGTTGGCGTCGAAGATGCCGGAGTTGTAGGTCAGACCGATCGGGTTCTCCTGGCCGTCGATCACGCTCGCCTTCAGGGCCTGGAACACCTCGGGGAAGGGCAGCGGGGCCGGCGAGGCGCCGAACAGCTCGAAGGTGCGCCGCCACAGGGCCGTCTCCGGCACACGGATCTTCAGCCCCTTCATGTCGGCCGGGACTTTGACCACCCGGTTGCAGGAGAGCATGCGCGGCATGCGCGGGATCGCGCCGAGCGGGCGCAGCTTGGCGGCCTTGGCGATGTCGTCCTGGTACTCGGCCCGCATCGTGTCCCAGACGCGGTCCTTATGGGCGACGTCCTTGAACAGATAGGGGTGGGTCCAGACTTCGGCCGGGCGATACCAGCCGGCGACCACGCCCTGGCCCGGCGTCGCGATCTGGATCGCGCCCTGCAGCAGCGCCTCGACATGCTCGCGCTCGCCGCCAAGCGCGCCGCCATGATGCGCCTGGAGCGTGATCTGGCCTTTGCTGAGCTCGGCGAGGCGCTTGCCGAAGAAGTCGAGGCTGATGCCGATGAAGTCCTGCTGCGAGGCGGCGTTGGCGCCGATCCAGCTTGTTTTCTGCGCCCTGAGCACGCCGGGCATGGCGATCATCGTAGCGCCTGCGGCAAGGCCGCCGAGCGCCGCGCGGCGGGTGGGTAGGTTTCGTCCCTCGATGGTCATGATTGTGTCCTCCTCTGTCTGGTTGGCCCGTTCTCGGGCTCTGGGGTGTTGCGACGGGGCGCCTTGCGCCCCGTTGCGGAGTTGCTCACGCCGCCCTGGTGTTTGGGCGCGCGAAGGCTGCCTCCATCTCGCGCCGGACCTTCACGGCGGTGCTGGCGGGGTCGTAGGCGACGTCGCTCCATTTCAGGCGCTGGCCTTCCGCGATGTCGGTCTTGAGCTTGACGTTGTGGGCGAGCCCGAGCGGCAGATAGCCCTGGTCGAGCGAGGCCGAGGCCGGGGTCTGCTTGCCCCAGACGCAGAAGCCGCCTTCGCCGTCGAGCATCTCGCCGGCCTTCAGCGCGCGCTTGGCGGTGGCGACGACGTCGGAGTTGAACATGACGGCAGCGCCGGTCGCTTCCTTGCGCAGCGCCGCCGATGCGACCGAGATGCCGAGTTCGAGCCCGATCATGTGGATTGGCCGGTACAGACAGGCGTATTTGCCGCTCTTGTCGGGCAGCATGCTGTACTCGCGAAAACACTCCTCGCTATAGGCGCTGTCGGTCTCGAAGACGACATAAGTGCCCATCACCAGCGAATGCGGCACGTCGGTCCCGTCGCGATAGACCGATGACGTGACCTCGGTGACGCCGGCCCGCTCCAGCACGCCGCCATCGGCCTTCGGCTTGCAGATTTCGGCGTGTTCGAAGCGCGTCGCCGGCGGGAAGGAGAGCCCCTCGGCCTGCGACTCCAGCCCCGTCGCGTTGCAGACCGCCGTCATCTCGATGCCCGACTTCGTGCCGTCGACGAAGGAGTTGAACATCTTCGGGTTGATCGAATTGCGGTCCTTGATCTTCATGTATTTGTCGAGGATGTCCCAGACCGTGTCGGGCGTCGACTGGTGATAGGTCGGGTGGTAGCGCGTGCCCTTGCCGGCGCTGACCACCTTGAAACCGGCGGCCCGGGCCCAGTCGACATGGTCGGCGATCAGCGCCGGCTGGTCGCCCCAGGCCAGCGAATAGACCACGCCGGCGGCCTTCGCCTTGCGCGCCAGGATCGGCCCGGCGACCGCGTCGGCCTCGACATTGACCATGATGATGTGCTTGCCGTGTTCGATCGCCTTGAGCGCGAAGGCGATGCCGGCGCCGGGATCGCCGGTCGCCTCGATGATCACCTCGACGGCGGGATGCGTGACCAGGCTGTCGGCATTGTCGGTGATCACGGTCGAACCGTGCCTGAGCGCGTCATCGATCGAGGTCGCGGCGTATTGCTCCACCGGCCAGCAGCCGAGCTTGAGCTGCGAGCGCGCCCTGTCGGTGTTGAGGTCGGCGACGCCGACGATGTGCATGCCGTCTGTGTTGCGGGCCTGCGAGAGGAACATCGTCCCGAACTTGCCGGCGCCGATGATGGCGACGGTGACCGGCCGTCCGGCCGCCTTCCGTTCGAGGAGCATGCGATGCAGGTTCATGTCGTCTTAGCCTCTTCGTCTCGGCCGATCCGGCCAGCCTCACTCTGAGAGGACAAGACGACAGGGAAAACGAGCGCCGCGCCGCTCATCGGCGGTCCCGGCCACGACAGGGCGAGCGAACCCCCTGCCGGTCCTACGCCTCCTGCTCGTGGCGCAGGCGACGTCTCCTCCCGATCGTCCGCAGCTTCGTTAGGTGAGCTGCATTCCTCATCAATCAGTGCTAACACGACGAAATACAGCATCAAAAGCGAATAGGGATAGGTGTGTCGATGAGCCAGATTCGTCGATGATCGGCGGGCTTCCGCCCCTGCAGTGGCTGTCGACCTTCCGTGCCGTGATGGAGGCCGGCAGCTTCGCCGGAGCGGCCAGGCTGCTGAACCTGACGCCCTCGGCGATCAGCCACCAGATGCGCGCGCTCGAGGGCATGCTGCAGCGCAAGCTCTTCCTGCGCGTCAAGCGGAGCGTGATCCCGACCGAGGAGGCGCTGACCTACAGCGCTTCGATCGGCGAGAGCTTCGCGCGGCTGGTCACGGCCACGAGCCGCGTCGCCTCGGGCGCGGGCGTGCGCCGCCTGCCGATCCATGCCTCGCCGAGCTTCGCGACCCTGTGGCTGGTCCCTCGTCTGGGTCAGTTCCTGCGCGAGCACCCGTCGATCGACATCGCACTCTATGCCAGCCACGAGCCGGCGCGGCTCGGTCAGGACGGCATTCTGGTCGACATCCAGTACGCGAGGCCGGTGCCTGAATCCTGCGAGGCGGTGCCGCTGGTCGAGGAACTCATCGTACCGCTCGCCAGCCCGGCCTTCATCGCCGAGCACCGCCTGACCGGCCCGGCCGACATCGCCCGCGTGCCGCTGATCCATTCGCTGCGCTGCGTCGTGCCGTGGGACCAGTGGTCGGCGCGGCACGCGCCGCTGGTGCCGCTCAATCCGCGCGGCCTGCAATTCGACCGCGCCCATCTCGCGCTGGCCGTGGCGGCGGATGGGCTCGGCCTGGCGCTGGAATCGACGCTGCAGGCCGGCGGCCATCTGCGCCGGGGCGCGCTGACCATGCCGTTCGGGCCGCTCGGCATCACCGCCATCGCCCATCGGTTGCTCTACAGGCGCGAGGACCGCGCCAATCCCGAGATCATCGCCTTCGTCGACTGGATCACCGGGCTGATGGCGCAGGAAGGCCCTGCGGAGTGGCTTTGACCAGGCCGACGATCTCGACCCGGTTCGGGTTCTTGCCGGGCGGATAGCGCTTCAACTCCTTCAGCGCGCCGGTCTCAGTGTCGATCGCATAAAGCGTCGCGGAATCGGACTTCTGTATCGAGATCGCACCATGACAGCACGGATCGGTCATGGTCGAGAACGGCGATCGAGCAATCCGCTGCGCAAACTCGGCCGATCTGATACGCTGGAGGCGAGTGTGAAGGGCGCCAGTGCAGCCTGACGCACGGCTGAGGTCGTCGGAGTTGCTGAACCGGGCGATCGACCGCTGCTGGTGCTTTCGCGCGTCCCCGTCCAGGTCTCTGGTGAAACGCAATGGCGTTATCTGGAATTGAACACGCGGCCGAACATCGTTTCAAGTCGCCAGAGAGGAAGAAGGTCCGATTTAAATCATATCATTATCAATGAAATGCCATGACCGGAATATTCGATTACATTTGGCGAGCCAGCCGACGTGAGCAACTCAAGCTCATCTGTATCGTTGTTCTGTCGCTGCCGTTCTATTATGCCTTGCTCGATCTTCCGAAATATATCATCTCCGATGCGCTGCAGGGGCGAGCCTTCGAAGGCGGGCAACCGGCCGCCAGACTCTTCCACATCGCGCTCGATCTGCCGCCAGCCCTCGGCGGCCCGCGCATCGTTTTCGACGGCGTCTGGCTCGATCGGCTGTCCTATCTGCTGGCGTTGTCGGGACTGTTCCTGCTGCTCGTCCTGATCAACAGCCTGTTCAAGTTCATCGTGAACATGCGCAAGGGCGCGCTCGGCGAACGGCTGCTGCAGCGCCTGCGCTTCGCGCTGTTCTCGACGCTGCTGATCGTCAGGCCCGGCGCACCCAACCGCATCAGGCCGTCCGAAGCCGCCACGATCATCCGGGACGAGGTGGAGCCCATCGGCGGCTTCGCGGGCGACGCCTTCGTCCAGCCGGTCTTCCTCGGCGGTCAGGCGCTGACCGCGCTGGCCTTCATCCTGGTCCAGAACGTCGTGCTGGGGTCGATCGCGGCCGGCATGGTGCTGATCCAGGGCGTCGTCATCTCGCATCTGCGGCGCGAGCAGACGCGCCTCGGCAAGCAGCGGCAGATCGCGTCGCGGGCCTTCGCGGGCAAGATCGGCGAGGTCGTCGAGGCGGCCGGCGAGGTGTCCAATCATGGCACGTCCGCCGTTGAGAAGAGCCAGGTCGCGCAACGGCTGGAACTGCTCTTCCGCATCCGCTACCGGCTCTACGGTCGCAAATTCGCAGTCAAGGCGCTGAACAACCTGCTGGCGCAGGTCACGCCCTTTCTGTTCTACGCCGTCGGCGGGTATTTCGCGCTCACCGGGCGGCTCGATCTCGGCCAGCTCGTCGCCGTCATCGCGGCGTATCGCGAGCTGCCGCCGCCGGTGAAGGATCTGATCGACTGGGACCAGCAGCGGCTGGATGTCGAGGTCAAATTCCAGCAGATCGTCGAGCTTTTCGCGCTGAACGGCGAAGCGCCCGCCCGGATCGCGGCCGGCGGATATCAGGATGCGGCTGGTCTGCCCGCGGACGGGCTGATCGTCGCACAGGGGCTCACGGTGTTGAACGCGATGGGCGATCGCGTGCTCGACAGGGTCTCGCTGTCGCTGCCGCTGCGCCAGCACATCGCCCTGTCGGGCGAAACCGGCGCGGGCGCGGGCATTCTCGCGCAGGCGCTCGCCGGCAGGGTCAGTCCAAGCGAAGGCTCCCTGACCATCGCCGACATTCCGCTGGCGGCTCTGTCGCCCGAGATGCGCGGCCGCGCGATCGCCTATGCAGGGCCGGAGCCGGTCATTCTCGACGGCAGCCTGCGCGACAACATCCTCTACGGCCTGCGCCGGGTCGAACCCGGCGCGCCGGGCCCCGCCGGCTGGTCCATCGATCATCGCCGGGCGAATGTCTCCGGAGAGGCCGAGCTGGCGCTGAGGCTGGTCGAGATCCTGCGGATCGTCGGGCTCGCCGAACCGGTGTTCAGATTCGGGCTGGCGCGCACGCTCGATCCCGACAGCTCCGCCGATCTGGCGCTGCGCATCCCGGAAATTCGCACCCGCATCCGCGAAAGGCTCGCCGCCCGCGGCGCCGACGCGGCGATCGAGCTCTATGATCCGGCCCGCTACACGCGCAACGCGACGATCGGCGAGAACATTCTCTTCGGCGTGCCGGTCGAGCCCGCCTTGGTCGGCTCGCGACTGGCCGGCCACGCCATGACGCGAGACGTTCTGGCCGGGCTGGGCCTGACCGGGACGTTGATCGGCATCGGACGCCGCATCGCCGCGACGATGCTGGAGATCTTTCGCGATCTCGCCCCCGGCCATGTGCTGTTCGAGCAGTTCTCCTTCATCGCGGCCGAAGATTTCCAAGAGTACCGCGAGCTGCTCGGCCGGGTCGAGGCCGGCGCGGGCGGCGAGGCCGATCGCACGCGGCTGATCGGGCTGGCGCTGCTCTATGTCGAGCCCCGGCATCGTCTCGGCCTGCTGGATGGCGTCGTCGAGCAGCGCATTCTGGCGGCCCGGTCGGCGTTCCGTGAACGGGCGTCCTCCGATCCGGCGAACCCGGTCGCCTTCTACGACCCGGAACGGTACTGCCCGGCCGCGCCGCTGCGCGACAACCTCATGTTCGGGATGGTGGCGCATGATGCGGCCGACGATGTCATCCGCGAGACGCTGGTGGAGCTGGGCCTGGATGGCGAGGTCTATCGCTGGGGTCTCGATCAGCCGGCCGGCTATGGCGGCCGGCTGCTGTTTCCGGCGATGAAGGCGCAGATCGCTCTTGCCCGCTGCCTCGTCAAGCAGCCGCAGATGCTCATCCTGGACGATGCGCTCGGCGCATTCGGTCAAGCCGAGGGAGCGCAGATCCTCGAGCGCATCCGGGCGGCGATGGCCGGCAGGACGCTGATCGTGGCAGGGCGCGATGTCGGTTCCTGGCGGGGCTATGATCGGCATGTCGCCTTCGACGGCGCGAAGCTCGCCATCCTGCAGGAAGCCGCCGGCGCGGCGTCGGGCGTCGCGCTTGCCGCGAGCGGTCCCGACCGGTCCGTCGCGAGCGAGAATGACGAACTCCGGACCCTGCGCGCTGTGCCGATCCTCGGCAATCTCGACACCGCCAGGCTCAGGCTGATCGCCTTCACAAGCCAGCGTATCGTCTATGCGGCGGGCGACGTGCTGTTTCGGCAGGGCGACGAGTCGGACGCCGCCTATGTGCTGCTCTCCGGCACGGTCGATGTGATGAGCGAGGCCGACGGCAGGGGGGCGGTCCGGATATCGAGCCTCTCCCGGAACGCGATCCTCGGTGAGATGGGGCTGGTCACCGGCGATCCGCGCTCGGCGACCATCGTCGCGACATCGCCCGTGGAAGCGCTGAAGCTGCGCAAGGAGATATTCCTCGCGCTGCTCGCCGAATTTCCCGCGATGGCGCAGTCGGTCATGCGGCTGATGGTCAAACGGCTCCAGGGCGCCGCCGCCAGCGGCGATCATGAGTGGCGGGACGACGGGCGATATCCGTGAGCATCCGCCTTATGCCGGCCTTGCTCCGGTCAGGGCGGGACATGGGACAGCTCCAGCGTCAGGGGCGGGCCGACGACGCGGCGGGCTGTCGAGATGGTGCGCACGCTCGTCGGATCGGCGTCGATCTGGTACATCCGGATCAGACGCGCGATCTCGATATCGTGGTCCTGCAGGTCCAGGCGCCCGGGCGCGATCGACTCCGCCACGCAGCCGGAGAATGCGAACGGCGTGTAGACCGGCAGCTCATAGGCCTCCCATCCGTCCGATCCCATCGGGCTGGGGCGTTCCATGATCCATTCGGCGGTCGCTCCGCTGATGCGGCAGGGTGTGGGCGCGAAAGCGAAAAAGGCCGTGATCGCGTCCTGCGTGACGTTTCGTAGCGCGACGACCACCGTCGTTTCATCGAGCACGGTGATGATCGCCCGCATCTCGTCGCCGGCGGCGACGGGCAGCGCGAGGTCTTGCTGCGGGTTGTCCTGGCCACGCGCCCACCACTGGAACCAAGCCGAGTACTCCGCTTTGGCGACCGGGCCCGTGACCCACCTCTGCAGCGTGCCGGTCTGCGGCAGCGACGAGTCGAGATAGAACTTCTGCCCGTCGAGGCCGATCCAGGTCGAGCTGCGATATTCGGCGGCCGTCCCTCCCGGCGGCGCGGAGACGGCCGGGACGGTCCATGTCCCCATGACGGCGACGAAGCTGCGACCGTCGCGCGGCGCGACATAGCCGCCCGACCAGTTGACGCTCTTTTGCGACGGCCAGGTCGCGAGCGCCGCGATCGGCCGAACGCCGGAGGGCGGCGCGCCGGCGCCAGGCCCTCTGGCGAGAAGAAAGCGCAAGGGCGGTCCGTCCGGTCGTCGCCGCAGGAAGGCGCGGCGGAACCCGCTCGCGGCGGCGTTGCGAGCCATCGCCCGTTCGGTCGGCAGCCCATAGCGCTCAAGCTCCTCGTCCGGCGCCGTTTCGGGATCGAAGCCTTCGGGCGGCAGCGGGCGGGGCGCTATGCCTCCAGGAACTGGCCGGGCCGGGGCGTCGTCCCGCGCCGGCTTGTCGCATGGATCGTCCTTCATCATGGGAACCCCCGCGCCGGATCCCATTCGCGTCGCGCGGCTGCGATCGCCGCCCGGGCAAAGGCCGGTATCGCGTAGTTTCCGGGAATCTGCGGATCGCCGGAGTGGCTGCTCAAGATCGCGATGGCGGCCTCGGCGAGAGCCTTCCCGGCCTGGGAATCGCTGCGGAAATGCAGGCCTGCGATCTCGCGATTGCGCGCCACGCGTCGCGCCAGGGCGTTCAGCGTCTCGCTCAGCGCGCTGATATCGCCCGCCGGTAGCGCCGGCGAAACCAGATTCAGCACATAGATCATGGTCAGCGCTATCAGATGCGCCTGCGTCGCATGCCCGCTCGGATAGGAGGAGTGTCCCGGCACCGGCACAGGCGGCATCAGCGCCGGGAACTCCCAGGACGGGCGCGGCCGGTTGAACTCGTCCTTGAAATGCAGCGCTGTGAACGAACCGATCAGGCTGGCGATGTGCAGGACGCGGAAGGTGCGGGGGTGGGAGCCCGGCGTCATCGCCAGCGCTTCCATGAAGGCGGTGATGAACTCGACATCCTGGGTGAGAATTTCGCCGAGCGCCGAGGGCCGCTCGTCGCGCGCCATCGCGACGAGAAGATCGAACTCGGCCTGACGCCTGGTCTTGCCGGCGGGCATGGCCGGATCCTCAGGGTCCTTCAGGCGTAGCAGGATCTCGGCCATTTCATTATGCAGGGCGACGGTGTCCCAGCCCTGCGCGGCGAAGGGCTTGAGGACACGGAACGCATACCAGCGCGCGCCCCAGTTGTTGTCATCGAACGCGACGGAGGGGGCGGTCGGCGCGTCGGCGCTGCGAAACCTGACTTTCTTTCGTCCCGCTCCGGTGGTCTCGTCGCGGATATGGACGACCCGGCGCAGGGTCCTGATCCGGGTCCCCGTATCGCCGGTCTCCATCACGAACGGGAAATCGCCCCTGTCGGGCACCGTCCAGCCGCCTCCGACATCGCCGTTGATGCCGGCGTTCCCGGTGTTGCCTGTGTTCCCTGTATTTCCGGTGTTGCCGGTGTTTCCAGTGTTCCCTGTCATGTCATTGGCCCCCGCATCAAAGTTGCTGACTCGTGCTGCGACAATCCAAGTTCGGGTTCAGTCGGGTAGTCCGGCCGCCCGCAGATGGCCGATCCATGGCTCCAGGATCGACGGCACGAAGGGGCAGCGTGGGGTATAGGAGGTCAGCCGGAAATCGGGCTGGACCGCGAGGAGGCGTGCGGCCGCGCCCGCGGCCTCGGTCATTCGGCCCGCAGCGGCGAGGCTGGCGGCCAGCGTGCGAAGCGTGAAACGGATCGAAGGGTTGTGGGCGACTGCGCTACGCGCCCAGCCGATAGCCTGGTCGAGGTCGCCGTTGATGTAATGCGCCTGGGCCAGGATTCCCTCGTGCCAGAAGCGATAGGGATCGGCGGGCGCCAGGCGCTGACCCTTCTCGGCATGCAGGACCGCCAGGGGCCCGTTTCCGACGAAGCCCCGCGCCGCGCTGCTCATCGTCCAGGCCATGGCGACGCTGGGGCCCGCCTCGATCGCCCGGTCGAGGAAGCGCTGCGCCGTGACGGTGTCGCGCAGGAGGAAGGCCTGGACGTGGCCGTAGATCGCGAGCGCCAGCGCGTCGTTGCCGTCGCGCTCGATCGCGGCGAGCGCCCGGTCGGCGGCGGCCTTGCTGTCGCCGTCGGGATCGGGCGAGCCGAGCTCGCCGACGCGGAAGATATGCCAGAGCGCGGCATAGGTGAAAGGCGGCGCATAGGAGGGGTCCAGCGCCATCGCCTGCTGCAGCAGCCCCCTGGCGCGCGCGAAACTGTCGGTGTCCATCTTGTAGAGCAGGTCGAGCGCCTGGAGCAGCAGGTCGTAGCCGGTCAGGTTCTGCGGGTGCTTGCGCAGGGCGCGCCGCAGCTCGCGCTCGCGAATATGGGGAGCGATGGTCCTGACCAGCTTCAGGGAAATGCGGTCCTGCAGCTCGAACAATTCGCCGATCTCGCCATCGTGATGGTCGGCGCTGACGACAGCGCCATTCTCGTTGGCAATCAGTTCCGTGCTGATCCGCACATGCCCGTTGGTGAGCGAGACCGCGCCGTCCATGACGTAGCGCACGCCGAGCTCGCGACCGACCGTGACGGGATCGACGCGCCGCCGGCCATATTGCAGGGTCGATCCGCGCGAGATCACGAAAAGCTCCTTGTGGCCCGACAGGGAATGGATGATCGAGTCGACGACGCCGGCGGCGACGAAGGACCTGTCGGAGCGCACGCTGTTCATGCGGAACGGAAGGATGGCGATCGAGGCCCGCTCATCCGCGCCGGCCTTGCTCTCGCCGATCCTGGCGACCGGCGTCCCCGACGCAACCGGCCGCAGTGCGAAGACGCGCACCGGCCGCTCGTGATTGCGCAGGAAAATCTCGCCGATGTCGAAGCCGAGCGACCTTGTCGCCTCGTCGAGCTCGTCGAAGACGGCTGCCGAGACGATGACGTCTCCCGCTTCGGCATAGGATTGCAGCCTGGCCGCGATGTTGACGCCGTCGCCGAAGATGTCGTCGTTCTCGAGGATGATGTCGGCGAGGTTGAGCCCCATCCGGAAGGCGATCCGCAGTTCGGCGGACTGATCGGCCGTCGCGGCGGCAAGCGAGCGCTGCAAGGTGAGCGCGCAACCGACTGCCGCGGGTGCGCTGTCGAAAGTCGCCAGAAAGCCGTCGCCCGTGTTCTTGACGATACGCCCGCCATGCTCGCTGACGCAGGGATCGATCAGGCTGTCGCGCAGGGTCATCAGCCGTCGATGCGTCGCTTCTTCCGCCGCCTCGCTGAGACGCGTGTAACCGATCACGTCGGCCGACAGGATGGCGGTCAGATGGCGTTGCATCGTCGCAATGAAGATCTCGCGTCCCCGCCCGCATCCGAAGCCTCGGCCACTCCGGTCAGGGCCGCCGCCAAAAACGCGAGTTCGCCCGAATGCTGGCATGAGAGCGTGTCCGGGTCCACCTGCCCGTGTCGTTGCGTCAGCGTTGCGTGCGGACAGGCCGGATGCGGCGATGAGCCCCTCCGGCCGGCGCTGCATGGCGCAGGCGCGCCTCGAGGCGGGCGTTCCGGCGCGCCCGCCCCTCAAGCGATCGGCCGAGACCTGTCGCGGCATGGCTTGGGCGCAAACCAAATCAGCGGCCGGCGCGGAACGGAACGACCACGACCGGGCGGCCGTTTCGCCGCGGGGCTGGGCCCCAGTCCGCCGCCTCCATGCGGCTCAGGCCGATGTCGTTCAGCGTGTGGTCGTCGATAGCCGCGCCGCGGAAGCGCTTCCTGCGGCGTTCGAGCGCCTGCGCCAGCCGCGGCCGCAGGCCGCCGAACGCGCGCGAGACCCGCGCCATGAAGGGACATTCGCCCCTCCGCGCCGCCGGCGCGGTCTCGCGCAGCGGTTCGAGGGCTGCTAGCGTCAAGAGCGTATTGTGACGATCCAGAGCGTTATGCATGATGTGACTCCCCCGGTTAACCGGCTCGGCCCGTGACCGTCGATACTGGTCAGGGGCGGCCGATCGGATCGGGTTTCTGCGCCGTTTTTCGCCGCGCTTCTGTGCGACAGATCACATTGGCCGCGGAACGTTTCGCCACGCCCCCGGGCTCCGGATGGCCGCCGATGAACGACGCTCCCGATCGTGTTGTCAGCCTGCTCTCGGCGAATCCGTTCTTCGCCGGCTTTGCGCCGGACGCGCTCGGCAAGATCGCCGCCATCTGTCGGCATCGGCAGCTTGCGGCGCGGGAGGTCCTGTTCCTGAAGGGCGACCCGAGCGACGGGCTCTACGCCATCCGGCGTGGCCTGGTCAGGATCGGAACGACCGACGATCTCGGCCAGCAGATGACGATCAACGTCCTGGGCGGCGGCGACATTCTCGGCGAGATCGCGCTGCTCGACGGCCGCTCGCGCACGGCCGATGCGGTCGCCATGGAGGACACCGCGATGTTCTTCCTGCCGCGGCGCGATTTTCTGGGCCTGCTCGAGCGCGAGCCGTCGATCACGCAGCAACTGATCGGCCTGCTCTGCGCCCGGCTGCGCGACGTCATCGGTCGCATGGAGGAGACGACCTTCCTGCCCGCCGCGATCAGGCTGGCGCGGCGCATCCTCGTGCTGGCCGCCGATTACGGGGCGGAGGTCCGCGCGTCCCAGGAGGAGTTGGCCTCCCTCACCGGCGTGACGCGCGAAACGGTCAATCGTCAGCTCCAGTCCTGGAAGCGCGCCGGCATCATCTCCCTGGCGCGCGGGCGGCTGGTGATCAACGATCTCGAGGGGTTCCGGCGGCTGGCGAAGGTCGATGCGCGCTGACCCTCGCGGCGCATCCTCCGGATACTGATCCGGCGCGAACTCCCTTCGGCCAACTGATCGAGGCCGATCGGACAGCGCGCTAGCCGCGGTCGCCGGCGGCAACGGCGAACATCCGAACGGGTCGATCGAAACCCTTGAGGAGCCGCGCATCCCGTTCGACCAGCGGCGCCCGCCCGCCCGCCGCGCTCGCGGCGACGGCGTCGACGAGGATTTCGCAATCGCCCGCGCTCGCGCAGAGGCGCGATGCGAGATTCACGACGGTCCCGATCGCGGTGTAGTCGAGACGGCCTCCGGAGCCGATCCGTCCCACCGTCGCGAGCCCCATCGCGAGCCCCACGCCGAAACCCAGGCGATGATCGAGCGGCCGCCGCCCAAGCAGGAGGGACTGCACGCTCGCCTGCATGTCACGCGCCATCTCGATCGCGCGCAGAGCGGGATCGTCGCAGGGCACCGGCGCGTTGAGCAACAGCATCATCCCGTCGCCGGAGAAATGCGTCAGCGTCGCGCCATGGTCGCTGACCACCTTGTCCAGCGTGTCGTAATAGTCGCTCAGGACGCGCATCACCGTTTCGGGCTCGGCGCGCGCCGAGAAGGCGGTGAAGCCCCGCAGGTCGCAAAACACGACCACCACCTCCATGCGCCGGCCGTCGAGCACGCCGTCGTCGCCGGTCCGGTCCACCAGTTCGGCCACCTGCGGGGCGAGAAACCGCTTCAGCCGGCTGATGCGTTCCGAGCGTTCCTGCGATACCGCAAGCTCGCCAGCCATCGCGTTGAAGCGCGTCGCGAGGCGCTCGAACTCGTCGCCCGTGGCGATGTCGATCCGGTGGTCGAACTGCCCTGCGCCGATCCGGGCGGTTCCGTCCTCCAGCAGGCGGATCGGACCGATCATGCGCTGGGTCAGCCAGTAGGCCAGGGCCGCCGCCAGAGCCGCGCCGCCGATGAGCAGCGCGCCCGTCCGCCACATCGCCGCATAGATCGGCCCGAACGCTTCGGCGACCGGCTGCTTGACGACGACGCTCCAGTCGACGCCGGGAATCGGCGCCATCGCGGCGAGCACCGTCTGTCCCGTGACGTCCCGCCCGGCGGTCGCCCGGCCGCCATGCGCGAGAATCGCCGCCCGCAGGGCCTGGAGCGGCTCTGTCGTCGCCTCGTCGGCGCGCAGGACGAGACTGATGTCGGGATGAGCGACGAGACGGCCTGGTCGATCGAGCACGAACGCCTCCCCGGTGCGCCCGACGCGGATCGTCGAGATCACGTCCCAGATCAGCTTGAGATTGACCTCGGCCACGACCACGCCGACGGCTGCGCGGTTGCCTGCCGCCGCGATGCTCATGAAGGGTTCGGAGCCGGCATGGAACGTGACCGGGCCAAACCAGACGCCGCCCGAGCGGGCGCCGATCACGGCGGGATTCGTCGCATGGTCGCCGCCGCCCTCGATCCTGTTCAGGCCGATGCGCGACACGAACAGGCGCTCCCGCCCCGCGGCGTCGACGAGGGTCAGGCTGGCGACAGCGGGAACCTGGCGCAGGAGGCGGAAGGCGTCGAGCCTGCGCCTGTCGTCGGCGCTCTCCGACCACGGCAATTGCACGGTCCAGGCAAGCTGATCGCGGATGCCGTCCATGAAGTCCTGGATCTTCGCTGCGGCTGATCGGGCTTCCGCCGCCAGAACCTCGTTCAGCCTGGCGCGCTGGTCGTGATGGCCGAACCAGGCTTCGCTTCCGCCGGCGACGAGAAGCGGCACGACGACCGCCGCAAACAACGCGAGAAAATATTTCGCGAAGAGCGAGGTTCGTCGGGCGAGTGGCGTCTCGGTCACCGTTTCAACTCATGCGCCGGCTCGCCGGCCAGGTCATTCGATCACGACGTCGGCGCTGCTCAGCAGCGCGGGCGGAACAGCGATGCCGAGCTCGTTGGCCGCCTTCAGGTTGACGAAGAGCTCGACCTTCGTCACCCGCTGGACCGGCAGATCAGACGGCCTCTCGCCCTTGATGATGCGGCCGGCATAGACTCCGGTATGACGGTGCGACTGCTGAAAATCGCCGCCATAGCTCATCAGTCCGCCGGCGATCGGGAAGTCCCGCGCCTGGGTGATCGCGGCCACCCCGTGGCGGATCGCCCGCACGGCAAGCTGCCGGCTGCGATAGGCGAAATACGGATCGGAGGTGAAGACCAGTCCGCCTACTCCCATCTGGGGAACGGCCGCGAACATGGCGTCGAGTTCCGCCTCGCTGCTGGCTTTCAGGATGCGAAGCTGCAATCCGAGACTGCCTGCCGCGGCCTGGAGATTCCGCGATTGCGAGCCGGAGGTCGGGCTGGTCGGATTGACGGCCACTGCGAAGGCGCGCGCCGCCGGGAACACGTCGCTCAGGAACTCCAGCCGCTTGCGCGAGACCTCCACACTCAGGCTCGTCACGCCGGTGAGATTGCCTCCCGGCCGGGACAGGCTGTCGACCAGACCGAGGGCGACGGGGTCGCCGCCCATTTCGAAGACGATCGGGATCGTCGTGGTCGCCGCTCGCGCGGCGAGCGCCACCTCCGCACCACCTGGCGCGACGATGACGGCGACCGGACCGGCGGCGAGATCCATCGCAAGCGTCGGCAGTCGATTATAGTGGCCTTCCGCCCAGCGAAAATCGATCGCGACGTTGCGGCCCTCGGCGTAGCCGGTCTCAGCCAGGCCCTCGCGAAAGGCGGCGAGGCGACTGGCGTAACGCTCGGGGGATTCCGAACCGAGATAGCCGATGACCGGAATGGCCGGCCGTTGCGCGCGGGCAGCGAAGGGCCACGCCGCCGCCGCGCCGACGAGCGCGATCAAGTCGCGCCGCGTCGGCCGATCACCCCGGCAAACTGCGGAGGGCATGCAACGCACGGCCGTCCCCCTTCCGACCGACATCGGTTTTGTCTGGAAGCGCCTGATCCAACTCCTGTCTTCCGGCCCAGCATAGCTCCGCCGGCTGCATTGCGAAACCCGTTGACCGATCGCGCGTCGGCGTTCCTCGCCTCGTCCGGCTCGCGCTCGTTCGGCCCCGGCCGGAGTGCGCTCCGGCGGCGGAAGTTCGTGCGGGCGGGACAGGCGGGAAAGATGCAGCGGGGTCGATCAGGGACCGGCGGATCTGCGGCAAGGTCTGGCGCTGCCGCAAGCCGCGCGGCGAACCGCGGCGCGTGATCAGACCGGTCGACGAAGCCAGGCGAATGCGCGACCCTGCCCGCGCGGCGGCGCGGGCAGGGTCGCGTCGCGCTTGACGCTAGCGCCGTGTGACGACGACTTCGAGATAGCTGCTCGGCACCACCATGGTGGCGTCGCCCGATCGGTTGAATTGCCCGATCAACGCCAGCAGATCGCTCTCAAACGCCGACTGCGCAGGCGGCGCGAGCGCCGCAAAGGCCTTGAGCACCGGGCCGTAATAGAGCCTGAAGACCTCGAGCCAGTGTTGTGGCGAGCGATAGCGGAAGACGAAGTCGCGCCGCGTCGCCTGCACCGTGGCGTGATCGGGCCCGAACAGCTCGGTCAGCCGGGCCTCGGCGCCCCACAGCGCCGGCGAGCGGGCGCCGGCCGGGGGCGCGACATGCTTGCCGATGGTCTTGAAGAGCTGGCCGATGAAGCCGTCCGGCGTCCAGTTGGCCAGCCCGATCCTGCCGCCGCGCCTGCAGACGCGCAGGAGTTCGGCCGCGGCGCGCTCCTGATCGGGCGTGAACATCACCCCGAAGGTCGAGACCACGGCGTCGAACGCGCCATCGGCGAAGGGCAGCGCCTCGGCATCGGCTTCCCGGAACGAGATGTCGAGACGCTCGGCTGCGGCGCGCTCGCGGCCGCGATCGAGCAGCGCCGGGACGTAATCCGTGCTCGTGACGACGCACCAGCGGCGCGCCGCGGCGAGGCTGGCGTTGCCGTTGCCGGCGGCGACGTCGAGAACCGTCTGGCCGGCGCGAAGATCGAGCGCCTCGCACAGGCGCTCGCCGACGATCTGCAGAGTTGTTCCGACGATGGCATAGTCGCCTGACGACCAGGCTCCGTGCTGGCGGAGCTTGATCGCCTCGTAGTCGATCGCCTGCGGGGGATGGCTTTGAAGCATGGATGTGGCGGACATTGATCGCTCTCCCTATCGGTGATGTGCTTTTGCGTCGTGGTGGTGGTCCGTTGCGGCCGCACGATGCCGGCCGCTCGCGGCGCTGTTCAGTTGCAGCGGCCGCGGATCAGCGCGCCGGAGACCGCGGCGTCGATCTCGGAGCGGGTGATGCCGATATCCTTCAGCATCCTGTCGTCGAGGTGCGACAGCTCGCTGGCCGCGCGGCGCAACCTGATCTGATGCGCGATTCCGCGCAGCCGACCCGACAGCGCCGCGATCAACCGCTGCGTCAGAGGGCGCTTCCGTTCCGGCTCCGGAGCGGGGGCGACGAATGGACCATGAACCTCGTAGAGGAACTGCTCCCCGAAGATCTGGCCGGTCGACAGACGTCCGACCAGACGGTCGAGCATCGTCTTGCGGCGCGGGCGGATCGCATCGGTCAGATCGTCGATGTTGTAGAGAAAATCGCTCTTCAGCGTGTACATGTGGCGCTCCATCGCGGATTTCGCCGCCGCCTGGTTCGGCAGCGGCGCGGCGTTGTCGCGGTTTTCGGAGCGCTGCGTCTGTGAGGCGTCGCACAGAGGCGCGTCAGCGTTGGTTTGAGATCCAGTTCGGGCAGGGGCTCGACGCCGGGGCATCGATTCCGCACATGCGCGCCCGTCGCTTGCCCTGCCGCGCGGATGCGCCGGGGCTCACTCGAACGGACGTCATTCGCGGCATATCAATGCTCGTCAGACTCCCGGCCGCCAGCCTTCCGAGCCAACGCGGCTCTGGCGAGGCTAGCGTTCGCGAAACACGCGCTGGGCGTGGTCGAGAACGGGCTTGACCAGATAGGAGAGGGCGGTGCGGTCCTCGGTCGTGATCAGGACCTCGACAGGCATGCCGGGCACCAGCGTCTTGCCCTCGAGCGCCGGCGCGTCTTTCATGGAGATCTCGACCTCCGCCATGTAGAAGGGCGCTCCCGTCTGCGGATCGCGCGTCGTCGCCGGCGAAACATGGCGGACGCGGCCCGGAATCTCCGGCGTGGTGTTGCGCGCGAAGGCGGCAAAGCGCAGGCGCGCTTCCTGACCTTCGCGCACCTGATCGATATCGGCCGGAGCGAGCCGAACCTCGACCAGCAGGCTGGCTGTGCGGGGCACGATCGTCGCCAGCCGCGCGGCCGGCGTGATGACGCCGCCGACCGTGAAGACGCTGAGCTCGTTCACGGTACCGGCGACCGGCGCCTTGATGACCGCGCGCGAGAGCCGGTCTTCCGAAGCGACCCGGCGATCGGACAGTTCCGCGATCCTGGCTTCCACGCCGGTCAGTTCGCGCTGAGCCTCCGTGCGCGCCGTCTCCTCGATGGCGATGATCTGCAGACGGGCTTCGCTGATCCTCAGCCTGGCGCGGGCGATCGTCGCCTCGATCTCGCCGCGCTCGCCCAGAAGCCGGGCCCATTCGCGGTTGATGTTGAAGACTTTCACGCCATCGACGAAGCCCTTCTGGAAAAGGCCCAGATATTTCTCGCGTTCGATCTCGACGAGCCGGAGTTCCTCCTTCTTGGCCGAGAGGCGCGCGTCGAGACCGCGGATCTCCTCGCCGGACTGCACGATCGTGATCTCGAGCAGGTCCTTGCGGCTGGCGCGGTTCTGGCGGTTCCCGTCGAAGAGCCTGCGCTCGCCGGCCATGATCTGGGCCGCTTCCTCGCTGAGGACGGCCAGGCCCGGCGGTTCGGCCATGGTTTCGAGGCCGTCGCGTTCGGCCGTCAGCCGCGCCCGTCGGCCGAGGAAATCGGCGAGCTGCGACTGGACGATGGAGAGCTCCGTCCTGATCTGGACATCGTCCAGCCGGAACAGGATCTGCCCCTCTGCGACGCTGTCACCCTGACGCACGGCGATCGCCTGCACCGTCCCGCCGTCGCGATGCTGAACTTCCTTCAGGTTCTGGTCGACCTTGACCGACCCTTGGGCGATTACCGCCCCGGCCAGCCTGGCCGTCGCGGCCCAGCCGCCGCAGCCGACGACGAGGCCGATGCCGAGCAGCAGACCGAAGAGGACGTGGCCCCGCAGGGGAAAACTCTGCTCACGCCGCGCCGGCAGCGCGGCTGCGCTCGCGATCAGCTCGCGGTCGAAATTATGCGCGTTCATGGTTTACTCCGCCCCCGGCCACGCATCCGCCGCCCGGCCGACTGGCCGGGCAGGGGACTGAGCGCGACATCGTTGTCTTCAGCCCGATATTCATGTCGTTCGGCGCGCCTTCGGCGAGGTCTTCCTAGGCATAATAGTAGAAGCGGTGCGCGCCGCTGATCTCGATCGAAAGGTCTTTGTCTGCGTCGTTCTCGATCTCGACGTCGATGAAGGTCGACTCGTGCTCGCCGATCTTCTCGATCCGGAACCGGAACGGACCATCATCCTCGTCGTCGCCGTAGATCCGCCCGAAGTCGTCGCCGCACTCGTCCTCGCGGCCGTCATCGTCGTCGTCTCGCCGCAGCGTGTACTGGCTGACCACGATCCGGTCTCCGACCTCGAGGTCGAGGATGCGATGGATCAGCTCGCCGGCGTCCTCGGCGGCGTCGCGGCCTTCGACCTCGAACTTGAAGGTGTCGCGGCCACGACCGCCGCTCATCGTCGTCGCGGTCTCGTTCGAGATGACGAGGGTGTCGTCGCCAGAGCCGCCGATCACGACCTCGAACTGTCTGATCGTATCGTCGCCGGCATCGATACCGCTGAGCCGGCCCTGGACCAGGTCGACCAGCGTGTCGCACTCCAATGCGCCGAGATCGAGCGTGTCGCGGCCCGAGCCGCCGTCATAGGCGTCGTTGGCACGGTCGGCGTCGACCTTGACGATGTCGTCGCCCGCATTGCCTTTCACGTCGTCGCGACCCTTGCCGCCGAGGAGCTGGTCGTCGCCGGCCGAGCCGTGCAATTCGTCATCGCCGTCGCCGCCCGCAATGAAGTCGTCGCCCGCGCCTCCGACAAGGCAGTCGTCGCCGGCCTGGCCCAGAAGCACGTCGTCGCCGTCCCCGCCCTCGACCCGATCGTCGCCGCCGCCGGCGAGCACGACGTCGCGGCCTTCCCCGGCCGCGACCCGGTCGTCGCCCTCGCCGGCGAGAACCGTGTCGTCGCCGCTGTCGGCCTCGATGCGGTCGTGGCCATCGCCGCCGTCGAGCAGGTCGTCGCCGGAGCCGCCGGTGAGATGATCCCGCCCCATGCCGCCGACCAGTTCGTCGCGGCCATCTCCGCCGTCGAGCCGGTCGTCGCCCGCCCCGCCGTCGAGCCTGTCGTCGCCGGCCTCTCCGAACACGGCGTCGTCGCCGGCCCCGGCTTCCACGACATCATTCGAGCCGCCCGCCCGCACGACGTCGGCGCCACCGCCGAGCTGGACCAGATCGACGCCCTCGCCGCCGATCACGACATTGCCGCCGTCTCCGGCGACGACGGTGTTTCGTCCCGAGCCGGTGAGGATGGTGTTGCGGCCCGTGCCGCCGTCGATTCTGTCGTCGCCGTCGCCGCCATCGATCAGGTCGTCGCCATCGCCGGCGGCGATCTCGTCGTTCCCGGCCCCACCGACGATCTCGTCGTCTCCGCTGCCGCCGACCAGGATGTCATTGCCGGAGCCGCCGTCGAGGCGGTCGTCGCCCGCTCCGCCCGTCAGCAGGTCGTCGCCCGAGCCGCCATGGATGGTGTCGTCGCCATCCTCGCCGTGAAGCTGGTCGTTGCCCGCCCCGCCGCGGATGACGTCGTCACCAGCGCCGCCATAGACGATGTCGTCGCCATCGCCGGCATCGATGACGTCATTCCCCGCGCCGCCGAAGATGGTATCGTTCCCGGTTCCGCCGCGGATGATGTCGGCCGAGCCTCTGCCTTCGATGATGTCGTTGCCGCCCAGACCGTCGATCTCGTCGCGGCATTCCGTGCCGATCAGGACGTCGTCGCCCTCGGTGCCGATCAGGCGCAGGACCTCGACGACGTCGAAGGTCGCGCTCTGGGCGACGAAGGCCTGCCCGTCGCTGACCTGATAGGCCAGCGTGACCGGGCCGAAATAGCCCCGCTCCGGGGTGTAGCTCCAGCCAGCCTCTGTCTGTTCGAGCAGGCCGCGCGACACAGAGAGGTTCCTGACGGAGAGAACGTCGCCATCGGCATCCCTGGCGCCGGCGAGAAGCAGGAGCGCCGTGAACAACGGTGTCTGGCAGGGGCCGACATCGGCGAGCCGCAGGGCGCCGCTGACGCGGGGCGCACGGTTGCGCGGCGTCGGGGCATCCGGATCGGGATCGCCGGGCGCCGGCCCGGGCGGGTCGAGACCGGGGCCGGCGCCGGGCGGACCGTCGGAGCCGGGAGCGATGATCGGCGGCGTGAACGGCGCGACCACCGTCGGGAAGCGGAGGTCTGCCCCGCCGCCACCGGAGCCGATCGCGTCCTCGACGAAGAACGACCCGCCGCCGCCCTCGCTCCCGGACGCGAGGAAGCGACGATTGTCGTTGCTCGCATCGTCCTCGCCCAAGGGCGGCCTGATCGGCCGGGACGTCGGCAACGGAAGACGGTCGAATTCGAAGGCCGGGGAATCGATCCCCATGAAGTCGCCCAGCCCGGGCAGGGGGGAGAGCGGCTGCCCCGAGCCCAGAAACTCGTCGCTCTCGCCGCCGAGCGAGCCGGTCTCGTCCTCCGGCTCCGCCTTATTCGGCTGCGTCTGCGGGCTTGCCTCCTCGGCCTGGGCGGCCGCGGCTTCGGCGCCCGGCTGCTCCTGCTGCGTGCTGTCAGGCGCGCCAGCCGCCTGACTCTTGCCGACGATGCCCTGCAGATAGGCGATTGCCGTGGCGAACAGGGCGACGAGCACAGCCGGCCCGCGCGCGGACAGGGGCGCGTCCTGCTCGCCATGCTGGTAGATATGGGCGGGAGAGCGGCGCGCCTCTTCCGAGACCCGGGTGGCTTTGACGTCGATCATGCCGACACCCTTTCCGGTTCGAACTGCGCGGGAAAGGACGTCGCCTTGGGCATGCCGGACGCCCTTCTGACCGGCTCGGGCTGGGCCGCCCCGGTCGACGGCTTGATGATTTGGTCTTTCGGCCCGAACGCCGTCAGCTTGCCGCCCTGGACGACGCCGACATAGTCGACCGCCACCAGCGCGCTCGGCCGGTGGGCGACGATGACGACGATCGCGCCGCGGGCTTTCAGGTCCTCGATCGCCTTTGTCAGCGCCGTCTCGCCCTCGCCGTCGAGGTTCGAGTTCGGTTCGTCCATGACAACCAGGAACGGGTTGCCGTAGAGCGCGCGCGCCAGCCCGATGCGCTGGCGCTGGCCGGCGGAGATCGCCATGCCCTGCTGCCCGAGCGGCGTGCGATACCCGCCCGGCAATCTGACGACCATATCGTGGATGCCAGCTGCGTTCGCTGCCGCGACCACGCCCGCCGACTCCTCGTATTCGGCGAGCCGCGAGATGTTCTCCTCGACGGTGGCGTCGAGCAGGCTGACCTCCTGCGGCAGGTAACCGATCGCCCGTCCGAGATCCTCCTCGGGCCATTGTTCGAGTTCCGCACCGTCGAGACGGACGGAACCGCGCAGCATCGGCCAGATGCCTGTGAGCGCGCGCACGAGCGTCGTCTTGCCGCCGCCGCTGGGGCCGATGATGCCGACGGCCTTGCCGGCGACGAGTTCGAAACTGACATCGCTGAGCAGAACCTGCCCGCTGCCGGGCGCGGCGACGGTGATGCGGTCGACCTTGAGGTAGCGATGGGGCGCCGGCAGCCGCATCGGCTCGACCGCCTTGCTCAGAGCGACGACCGTTTCGCGCAGGCGCGCCAGACTCTGGCGGGCCGCGACGAAGGGCTTCCAGTTCGCGATCGCCTGATCGACCGGCGCGAGTGCGCGCGAGGAAGCGACCGAGGCGGCGATGATAGCGCCCGCCGAGAGTTCGCCCTTGATGGTGAGAAAGGCCCCGAGCCCCAGGACGGCCGATTGCAGGATCATCCGGAGGACCTTCGCGAAGGCCCCGAACGAGCCGACGAGGTCGCTCGCGCCCGACTGCAGCGCAAGATGCGCCTCGTTCGCCACGGCGAAACGGCGGGTCGCCCGGCCGGCGAAGCCCATCGCCTTCAGGACCTCGGCGTTGCGGGCGTTGGATTCCGCGATCGTGGCGCGCGCCAACGCCGCCTGACGGGCCTCGGTCGAGATGCGCCGCGCGAAAACCTCGCTCGCCAGCGTGAGCAGGGTCAGGATGACCGCTCCTCCGAGCGTCAGCGCGCCAAGCCAGGGGTGCAGGAGATAGATGAACGCCAGATAGATCGGAATCCAGGGAATATCGAACAGCGCGCCCGGACCCTGGCCGGCCAGGAAGGAGCGAACCGAATCGACGTCGCGTCCGCGCTCGAGCGCTTCCGTCGTGGTGAAGCCGAAGCGCGGCATATCGATGGTGACCCGATGAGCGACCGGCGCGACGTCGCGATCGAAGCGGGCGCCGATCCGCAACAGAACCCGTGAGCGGATGGCGTCGAAGCCGCCCTGGAAGAGGAACAGCACCAGAGCGATGACCGACAGGGCGACCAGTGTCTGGACGCTGCCGCTGGTCAGCGCCCGGTCATAGACCTGCATCATGTAGAGCGAACCGGTCAGCGCCAGCACGTTGATGAGGCAGGAGACCACGACGAGATAGACGACGATTCCGCGCAGACCCTGCGTAAGCTTCGCTGCGTCGCGCTTGCGTGCGAGCGCCAGATTTGCTGCGGCCATGACGCTAACTCCCGAACCAGAACAGACAAGGGCGGCTGCCACCTCGGCTGCAGGCCGGGGTGGCTCGAGCGCCGGGCATCAAAGGACGATCGTGCCCGGGCTCAGGGTGTGGACGCCCTTCAGGTTGATCTGGAAGTCGGCCTCCAGGTTCCCGCCCGTATTGCCCGACACCACGGTGTATTCGCCGTCGGCCCGAGTCTCGTAGCTCACCAGCAGTTGCGCCGAGGCGGTGAAGGCCGCGCCGCTGACGATGGTGAAGCTCTGGTTGCCGTCGCTTCCTGAACTGGCGTCGATCGCGGCGAGGTCGAGCCGGTCTCCTGGTTCGAAGTCGAGGATCGTGTCGCCGTCGGCCGCCTGCGCGCTGGTGAAGCGGAAGGTGTCCTGGCCGTCGCCGCCCTCGATCACGTTGACCGCCGCGCTGGCGGTGATCGTGTCGTTCCCCGAGCCCGTGGCGACATTCTCGATGGACCAGAGCGCGTCATGTCCAGTCTGGACGCTGACGGCGCTGCCCCGCCCAAGCAGGCCGGAGCCGAGATCGACACTCACCGAAGCGGTGACCGCCGACATGTCGAGCGTATCGACGCCCGTGCCGCCGGCGAGCTCGTCGCCATGATAGGTGTCGTCGCCGTCGCCGATCGCGGCCACGATCAGGTCGTTGCCGGCGCCGCCGACGACGGTGTCCGAACCGGCGCCGCCATCGAGCCTGTCGTCATCCGCGCCGCCGAAGAGGCGGTCGTCGCCGGCCTCGCCGTACAGCGCGTCGCGCCCGGCGCCGCCGAAGCCATGGTCGTCGCCGGCACCGAGGAAGACGGTGTCCACGCCCGCTCCGGCATCGACGAAGTCCGCGCCTTCGCCGGCCGAGACCGCATCGTCGCCCGCCTCGCCGATCAGGACGTCGTCGCCACCGAGGCCGATGATGTTGTCGGCGCCGGCGGTTCCGATGAGGACATCGGTCTGCGCCGTTCCGGTCCGCAGCGCCCCGCCCGACGGAGAGGCCGGCGGCGGGATGACGACTCCGTCGTCATCGCCGTCGCAGCCGCAATCGTCGCCATCGCCGTCGCTGTCGTCGCCATCCTCGTCTTCGTCGTCGTCTTCGTCGCCGTTATCGACGTCGTCCTCGTCGTCCTCGTCATTATCGACGTCTTCGTCTTCGTCGTTGACCTCGAAGATCTGTTCGTCGAGCCCGGTGATGCCGGTGACGCGGGTGACGATGTCGGAGAACTCCTGGCCGTCGATGAAGGCGTCGTAGAAGTCGAACGCTTCCAGCCTGTCCTTGTAGTAGAAGCGGTCCGCCTCCTGAAGGCGATCGAACTGCTCGTGCAGGACGACCCAGAAGGTCTGGCCGACGACGCCCCCGTTGATGTGGTGCTCGGCGAGCCCGCCGACCCATAGGTCGACGCGGTCAATGCCTTTGACGGTGTTGCCGTTGACCAGCGTAATGTCGGGATTGGCCGCGGTGAATGCCGCGAGCTTCGCCGGCGTGTCGAGCACCAGGTCCGGATAGGCCTGCCTGAACTCGGCGATCACAGCGTCGCTGAGACCGTTGCGCTGCTGGAAATCCTCCCAGGACGCATAGGGCGACATGTCGCCGGCATAGCCGACCGCTTCCGCGACGTATGAGTTCTGCGACGCCGCCAGATCCGAGCGGATCTGATTGAGCGTGCCGAGCCCGATATCACGGCCGCGAGCCACATTGAACGAGAACAGGTCGGCCTGAATGCGGACAAGATCGTTTCGCACCGCATCGACGATGTTGAAATCGACCTGTTCGGCAGGCTGGCGGGCAATGCCGGCCAGGATCGGATTGACGCCGTATTGTTCGTAGCCGGGCTGGGGCACGTAGCCAAACTGGGCAAGCTGGCTCAGCGGGGCGGTGAACACGTCCGGATCGTTGCTCGGGTTCAGGAACGCGTCGAACAGCGGCACCTCTTTCGGCTGTCCGTTCTCGTCGAGCACGGTGATCGTCTGGCCGATCAGCGAGTGGCCGACGCGATAGACCGCGGCGGCGAACTCATGGGAGATGCCGGGGTCGGCATCCGGGTTGTAGCCGTTGTTGCCATGGTCGCCGAGGCCGCGCATGCCGCCGAGAAGGGCGTCGGCGAATTCGGTGAAGACCACGCGCTGGTATTCGGCCTCGTTGATGACCTTGGCCGCCTCGAACAGCTCCTGCTCGCTGCCGTCGAAGCCCGCCGCGCGAAGCTGCTCGGCGTGGAAGTTGTGGTTGCGCGCCCAGATGGTGTGCATCGAGGTCAGCGTGAAGTTCTCGTTCGCGCGTCCATCGCCGGCGACATAGTGGTCGAGGAGGCTGATGAATGGATTGCTGTCGAGCATCAGGGACTGGCCGGAGCCCATGAAGTTGTTCGCCAGCTTCGACAGAACCTGCGGATCGAAGCCGCCGGCGCCGTCCGTCAGGTCACCCGTGACCGTCTCCGAGATCGGGAAGTTCGTGTAGTAGTCCCGGAAGCTGATCTGGCCGCCCGGCAGCGACGGATCGATGAACAGCGTATTGTTGACCCAGTGGTGCTGGATCGCCTCGCGCAGGGTCGGCAGCAGCGAGAAGTCCGGGTTGGACGGGTCCGGCGCGCCCTTCAGCAGATGCGCCGTGAGACCGCCCTGGCCATCGCCTTCGCGCAGGAACTGCGTGACCAGAGCATGCGAGCCATAGGCCTGGTTCTGGTCGACGAACGCGGTCGTCTTGTTCAGGTGCTGCGGCACGCCATCGCCGTCGATCGCGAAGACCTCGCCGCGGGTCAGGTCGGCCGGATTGCCCTGACCGGGCCTTCCGGTGCCGGGCCCCCCGATCTGGACCGTGCCGTTGGCTGAGTTCTTCGGCAGGAAATCGAGGCCATGGTCGAAGTACTGGCCGAACGCCATGAAGAAGATGTTGGCTTCGTTCGAAGCCTTGGGCAGGCCGGCTTCCTGGGCGCCGAGGATATTGGAGATGGCGCGCGGATCGAGCCCCTCGAAGATCGGATTGAGCGCCCGGTTGTTGATCGCCGCGTCGTATTCGCCATAGCGCGCTTCGGTCAGCCGGATGAACGGCGTGTCGGAAACGCCGAGGGCGGGGTTGTCCTCGTTGTTGCCGGCGCCGGAGATGTTGCGCACGCCGAGCGCGTGCTCTGCGTCGTCGTCGTCGTCGAAGGGCAATTCGCCATTGATGAGCTTCTTGAGCCCGGCGAGGTCGCGAGCGGTGATCTCGAAGGCGCCGCGCGGCGGGGCCTGCTCCTCGCGGATCACCGCGGCGCCGGCTGACGCGAAGGTGATCGAGTGCGAGCCGTTGCTCAGGGTCTTCGTGCCGTTGGCGTTGGTCGTCTCGACATAGTCCGCGAGCGAGGTTCCGCGCACGACTTCGATCACGTCCTGCGGCCGCAAGGTTCCGACGATCGTGTCGTTGCCGCCATTCGACCGGAACACGATCCGGTGCGCGGAAGACAAGGCCGAGATGTCGACCGTATCGTTGCCGCTTTCACCATTGATCGTGATGGTGCTGAAGTTCAGACTCGTGTCGGTGAAGTTGCCGACGATCTGGACCGTGTCGCCGCCGGCAGGACCCTGGTTCAAGCCTCCGCCGTCGTTGGCGGTGACATTGAGGGTGTTGACGACGATCTCCTCGACGTTGTCGAGTTCGGCGATGACGCTCTCGACGCCGGCCACCGTCCGCGTCACGACGATTTCGGTGGTGGCGGCGAAGGTCGTTCCGAGCGAAGCCGCGAGAGAGACCGCGACACCCGCGTTGAGGCTCGTCACGGCGTAGATCCGGAACGTTTCCGTTTCAGCCCCGCCCGTCAGGCGGTAGGTGTCGGCGCCTGCGCCGCCATCGATCAGATCGCGCCCTTCGGCGCTCGCCTGATTGATGGTGTCGACGCCGGCCCCGCCGCGCACCGTGTCATTGCCGGCGCCGCCATTCAGCGTGTCGTTGCCGCCGAGGCCGTCCAGCACATCGTTGCCGCCGAGACCATTGAGCGCGTCATTGCCGCCGAGCGTGATGAACCCGAGATTGAGCGGGTTGACGCCGGTCGCGACGTCATCGCCGCCCGTCCCCGTGAACGTATTGTTGGTCGCGGCAGCGCCGGTCCACAGGTCACCGACAGGGCTCGTCGGCACGGAGAACAGAACCTCCGGATTGTCGGCCTGGTCGATGAAGCTGACCCGGACCCTGAGCGCGAGACCGATCTCGTTGCCAACGCCGAGGAAGCCGTTGTCGGGCGTGAAGGACGCCGAGGTCGCGCCGGGGATGTTCGTCCAGGTCGTCCCATTGGCGGAGGATTGCCACTGATAGGAAAAGGCGCCCAGGCCGTTCGCGTCCGCGATGCCAGCGGTCGACACCGTCAGGGTCTGATTCTCGAGCGGCGTGGTGTCGCTGATGATCGGCAGGCCGGTGGCGGCGATGTTGTCATCGACCACGGGCGCGGTCGCGGCGGAGATGACCTGTTCGGGATTGCCGCGCCCGTCGACGAAGCTCGCCACCACGCGCAACTGCTGATTGACCTGCGCCTGCTGTGGCGTGAACGAGGCGCCGGTCGCGCCGGCGATGTTCGTCCAGGTGGTGCCGTTCGCGGAGGACTGCCATTGCAGGCTGAGGGGTCCGATCCCGTTCGGATCGACGATCTGCGAGGTGTCGACGGTGAGCACCTGGCGCTCGTCTGGCGTCATGTCGCTGATGACCGGCGCTCCGCTGGCGGCGACCTGGACCAGTTGGCCGATGTCGAAGGTGCCGTCGGAGAACCGCAGCCGCTCGATGTTGCGGAGCTTGTCGACGCCGTCCGAGACGGCCTGCAGGCCGTCGGGGACGTTGGCGGCGTCGAAGCCGGTATGCGAGACCAGCACGCTGCCATCGCCAGCCGCAGTGAAGGTGTAGTTGGCGCTCGCATCCCAGTAGGCAGCGGTGTCGATGTCGCCGACCCCGTCGTCCTCGACGATCTCGCGGACGATGTTGAGCTGGACCGGGTTGATCGCGCCGGAAAGCATCAGGTTGTGAAGCTGCTTTCCGTTCCAGGCCGCATAGTCCGGATTGGTCATCGCCGCCGTGCTGACGACCACGTTCCTGGATAGGCCTTCTGCCGTCGCGATCTCCAGCCCGCTCTCGTCACGGATGGCGATACGCACATTGAGCCAGGCGTCGCCGTCGATGAAATCGTTGCCGCCGCGGCCCTCGATCACGTCGCTGCCGCCGCCGCCAAGCAGGATGTTGCCGTCGTCGAAGGCGACGACGCTTTCGAGGTCGACGCCCGGCGTCGTCGGGGCCGGCGAGACCCAGTCACCCAGGAGCGGGCGAAGTCCGTCGATCCGATCGACGCCGGCCTGGCTCAGTTCATGGCCGACCATGGTGTTCTCGGCCCCGGCCAGCCCCGGCGTGGCTTCCGCCTCGCCAACGGCGTCGCCACGGTTGTCGCCCCAGAGCTGGTCGTCGTCCTCCCATCCCGATAGCGCCTCGACGGCATCGAAGCGGTCGCGCAGGATGTCTTCCTCATCGGTGGTGAAGATCGGCTTGGTCAGGTCGGAATCGGCGCCCAGGCGGTTGCCCTTGTGGATCGCCCAGTCGAAACCGAGCATGCCCTCGCTGCGCATGACGCTCTCGCCCTGCACCATGATGTCGTCGCCGGACTCGGCGTCGAAATCGTGTTCGTCGGTGCCGGCGAACATCACGTCATGGCCGATGATGGTCGAGTTGAAGAACAGCTCCGAATTGTCGCCGGCCGTCGTGTCGAAGCCGCCGCCGCCCTCGATCCAGTCGTCGCCTTCGTTGCCGAGCAGGAAGTCGGCGCCTTCGCCGCCGAGGATGAAGTCGCCGTCGAGCCCGCCGAAGGCTTCCTTGCCGTCGGGTCCGGTGATGATGAAATCCTTGCCTTCGTTGCCGAAGATCAACGCCAGGCCGCTGCCGCCATGGATGACGTCATTGCCGGCCTCCCCGTGAAGCATGTCGACTTCGCCGATATCGGTGCCGTTGTTGGTGATGATGTCGTCGCCGTCGCCGCCATGGATCTTGTCGACGCCGTATCCGGCCTCGATCCTGTCGTCGCCGCCCCGGCCCCAGACGCTGTCGTCGCCGCCGCCGGCGATGATCGTCTCGTCGCTGTCGGTGCCCTGGATCAGGACATGGTCGTTGGTGTTGACCCGGATGTAGCTCGAGACACCCGTCGGATCGCCTTCGACGGTGACGCGATTGCCGTCGGCATCGCGCCGTTCGATCATCGGCGAGAGGACCTGGAGGAAGATGTCATCCTGCTGCGGATCGGTGTAGCCGAAGCGGATCTGCTGCGCATGATCGAGGTAGAGCGTGTGATCCGGCACGGAGAAGATGTCGCCGGGCAGCGCGAAGCCGGATTCGCCCAGGTCGGTGTTGTTCAACACCATCTTCGCGAGCGAGTTGTTCTCGAGCTCGTTCAGGAAGTTCAGGCCCTGGACGCGCGACAGATAATAGAAGCGGTCGGCGTTCTGCAGGTTCTCCATCTGCAGCTCGAAGACGAATGAGAAGGTCGAGCCCAGCATGCCGCCGAAAGCCATCTTCTTCTCGGCCATGCCGCCGACCCAGAGGTCGACCAGGTTCAGCCCGCCGAGGTCGGCGGCGTAGTCGTTGCGGCCGTTCAGGAAGTCCTGCCGATCGGCCTCGTCCAGCGACGCATCGCCGAAGACCAGCTTGGCGGCGGCCTCGCGTCTGGCGGCGAGTGTCGGCGCCGCTGCCGCCGTCAGTGTTTCATGCGTCCCGTAGGCCGCGATGAAATTCACGATCGAGGCGGGATTCTTGAGATTCAGCGCGTAGTCGATCCAGCTCGTATAGGGGGCGAGCTGGGTGTCGCCATTGGCGATGGCCTGGAACTGAGCACGCGCCTCGTTCAGCGGCGGGATGCCTGTGTCGCGGCCGCGCGCGATGTTGAGCGCCGCCAGGTCGAGCGGGATGCCGACGAGCTGGTTGCGCAGCACATGGGTGACGAACTCATCGATCTCGCTGCCGACCTGGGCCGTCATGCCGCGTACGATCGCGCCGGCGGCCGAGGCATGGTCGAGCAGGATCGGCTGTCCGTTGGCATCGAGGATCGGGTTGCCGTCAGCGTCCGTCTGCAGGCCGCCGAAGGCGAGCGGGTTGAGGAAGGCGTCGAACAGGTCGAGATCGCCGTTGGTGCCGTCGGCGTAGGTGCGGTCGACCTGCTCGCGCAGCATCGAATGGCCGAAGCGATAGACGACATGCGCGAACTCGGCGAAAATCGCCGGGTCGATATCGGTCGAGGGGTTGAAGACGAAGGCGTCGACGTCCGGCTGCACCTTGCGCGCGAATTCCTCGAAGACGAGGTGCTGATACTGCATTTCGGTGGTGAAGCGGGCGGCCTGGAACAGGCGCTCGCCGTTCCACGCCAGCTCGGCGATCGCGGCGCCCGTCGGAATCGCCGAGACCTCGTCGCGGAGCCACTGGTTGAGGAACTCGACGTCGCCCGAGGCGAGAGCCTTCTGCTTGATCTGGTCGATGGTATGGTTGTGTTCGGAATGGAACACATGATGAACAGCCGACAGGCCGATGTTCTCGTTGCCGCGGCCGTCGCCCGTGACGTAGTGAGCGTCGAGCAGTTCGTTGTCGTAGGCGACCTTGTTGCCGCGGCTGTCGGTGGCGATCGTATTGCCGGCTATGCTGTCGGAATCGGCCTGGACCATGACCGCCGGCGTCGCCGGGTTGCCGTCATGGTCGAACATCGTGCCGGGCACGGCGGCGTGGGCGATGTCGTCGAGGAAAGCGTGGCCGGTGCGAACCGCACTGGCGGTCGAGATCGGCGCTGCCGGATTGCCCTCGAGGAAGACGTCGGCATCGGCGCCGACGCCCCCGAAGGCATTGTCCGTCCCGAGCGAGACCACGAGCTGCGGGAAGCCGTTGGGTCCGCGCACGAACTGGCCGTATTCGTCCATCACGAACAGCGGGACGTTGTGGACATCGGTGTCCGCCAGCTCGATGCCGAGCTTGGCGCGGGCCTGTTCCTTGACGTCGGCCCAGGTCGAAAGGCCGCCGCGCTGGCCCTCGGGCTGCCCGTGCGTCCCTTCCAGCAGCTTGCCAGTCGCCAGCGGGACGTCGCGGCCCCGCACAGCATCGAACACCATCTCGTATTCGCGCAGGAAGAGTTGGTGCGAGCCTGCGGAGGTGTAGGTCTGGTTCTGGTCGACCCACGGGGTCGTCAGGTTGCGCGCATCGGTCGGAGACCGCGTCAGCGCCATGAAATTGGTGTTCGGCGAGGCCGGATTGAACAGCGGATCGTCCGGCTCAAGCGGAATGTAGATGGTGCCGTTGCCGCCCTTCTGGACAAGGTCGAGGCCGTGGTCGAAAAACTGGCCAAACAGCGTGAACCAGGAATTGTACGGAGCCGACAGGCCCTCGTCCGGCGCCACATTGGGCAGAATGACGGTGTTGCCTTCCAGCTCGACGCCGTGAGCGGCCAGGGCTGCGTCCAGCGCGGCGGCGTCCCCCGACTGCCTGGCGGTGAAGATCTCGCTCATCGCCGTGGTCAGCGCGCTGCCCGACAATCCGGCATAGACCAGCGCGGCGTAGACGGCGGCCGGGTTGTCGAGCGTCTGATCGACGATCAGGTTCGAAATGATGCGGGGATCGGCGTCGACGACGGTGCCGCCGCCGAGGCCGCGGGTCGCCGGCGGCGGATTGCCCATCTCGGCGTAGTTGTTGTCATTGAAAACGGTCTGGCCCGGCGTGCCGGCTCCAAAGACGATACTGTCGTCGCCCTCGTTGCGATAAGATGGGGTGGTCAGGCGCGGAAACGGGTTGTCGGCGGCTCCCCACTGATCGCGTTCTGCGACAAGATTGTTGTAGCTGCCGTCGACGGTACGAAGGCCGAAGGGCGCGAGCGGATGGCTGATCGCCAGGACCGCGCCCGGCGCGCCGGCCGGCACGACGTCGCCGTTGGCGTCGACATAGATTCCGGTCAGGGGCGTGCCGGCGGCGTGCGCCTCGGCGATCTTGATCTGACGGAGGATGAAATCGAGATCGTGCTTGACGAGGTTGACCATGACAATACTCCCCCAAACTTGAGCCACAGAGTCGCGTTCCTGGAATCTTTTGATTCCAGGTCAAAAATTACTGGGATTCGCTTTGCAGTCCCCAGCGTGTCCGCTAACGTTGCCGGGCCAATTCTTGCGAGAAGCGCGAAATCGGCGACGTTAACGATTTGTTAAGCTCAGGATGCTCGCCCGATGGCGCGACCGGTAGATGGCAAGGTCGATGTGATTGCGAGTCCGGAGGAGGGGGCGTCGACCCGTCACAAGGCCGATGCGCACCACCGACTTTGGTCGCCATTCGAGATGATCGGCCGGTGGTGGGCGGGGTTCGCGCTCGAACAGCGCTTTTCGCTCGTCACGGCGATTGTCGTGACGCTGGCGATGGCGATGCTCGGCTATTGGGTGGAGCGTAGCGTCCGCGCCGGCTGGACACAGAGCATGGCCGAGGTCGCGGCGACCTATGTCGAGGCCGTCGTCGCTCCCCATCTGAGCGAACTGGAGACCGGCGATCCGCTGTCTGCTGCGGCGAGGGCGGACTTGACCGCGCTGATCACCGGCACGCCGCTGGGCGGCAAGGTCAAGGCCATCAAGGTGTGGTCGATCCGGGGCGACCTGATTTTCTCGACAGCCGGCCCGACGGACGGACAACGGCTCCGGTCCAAGGATCTCGCGCGGCTGCTCGCCGGCGAGGTGATCGCGCCCGTCGGCAACCATCCCGCAACCTCGCCGAGCAGACCGAACATGATCGAGGTCTACGCGCCCGTCTTCGGTCGCAGATCACCGTCGACGGTGGTGGGAATCGCCGAATTCTACAACACCACCGATCTGCTCAACCGGGAGGTCGAACAGCTCAAATATGCGCTCTGGTTTCTCATCTTGAACGTCAGCATGGTCGTCGGCGTCATGCTCTACGCGCTGATCCGGCGGGCCGGCAGGACGATTGCGCGCCAGCAGGGTCTGCTCGAGCAGAACCTCGCCCGCGCCGCGGCCCTGGCGAAGCGGAACAGGTCGCTGCGACAGGCCGCCGACCGCGCCCGCGTGAACGCGGCCGTGACCAATGAAGAATATCTCTCCCGGATCGGGGCCGACCTTCACGACGGCCCGATCCAGATGCTGAGCCTGATGATGCTGCGCCTGCCGCCGCCTTCCGGCAACCAGGAGACGGAGGATGTCCGGGAGCAGCTCCGCCCGCTGATCGAGCAGACGCTGGGCGAATTGCGCAATCTTTCCGCCGGGCTCGTTCTGCCGGACATCCGCGACCTGTCGCCGCTTGCGACGATCGAGGCGGCGGTGTCGTATCATGAACGGAATACCGGGACGAAGGTCACGAGGCAGTTCGCGGATCTGCCCGGCGAGATGCCCGAGGCGATCCGGATCTGCGCCTTCCGGGTGGTCCAGGAAGCGCTCATGAACGCCTACAAGCATGCCGACGGCAAGGGCCAACGCGTCGAGGTCGCCTTCGATCAGGGCCACCTCCTGCTGCTCATCGAGGATGCAGGGCATGGCGGGCCGGCCATCGTGGTCGGCGGCGGGCTCGGACTGCGCGGCATGCGCACGCGCGTGACCGCCCTGCGAGGCTCGCTATCGATCTCCCGCCCGGAGACCGGCGGACTGGCGCTTCAGGTGCGGCTGCCCGTCCGCGCGCGCTCGCTCACGGCATTGGTTGGCCACGACGATTCTGCTGATCACCAGGCATGAACTTCTGCGCGGCGATGACAACTTCGAGCCGGTTGCGGGCATGCAGCTTGGCCATCAGGTTGCTCATATAGCTCTTCACCGTCTTCTCGCTGAGAGTTAGCGCCGCGGCGATCTCGCGGTTCTGCTTGCCGCAAAGCAGGAGACGGACGATCTGCTCCTCGCGCACGCTGAGCTTGAGCTGCTCGGCGGCGCGCTTTTCGGCCTCCTTCGCCTGCAGGGCGCCGATGACCTTGGCTGCGAAGGACGGCGTGATGAAGACCTCGCCGCGGCAAACGGCGTCGATCGCCTCAACGAGTTCAGCCGCCTGGCTGCCCTTCAGCACGAATCCGGCGGCCCCGGCGGCTAGTGCACTGACGGCATGATCAGTGCTGGTCGACGCGGTGAAGACGATCAGTTTCGTCGAACATGCGCGGGCGCGAACCTGCTCGACGGAGCCCAAGGCGTCTCCCGGCATGTTGAGATCGACCAGGATGATGTCGGGTCCGTAGTCATCGATGATATCGAGAATGTCGTCAGCCTTGTTGCCTGTCGCGATCACCCGCAAATGATCGTAGCGACCCAATACCGCGGCAAGCCCTTCCGCAAGGAGGGGATGGTCGTCCACGATCGCGATTGTTCTCATGCTCATTTGATCTAGCGTTCGCTACCTAGGATCTCTTGCGACGACCTTGTCGCATCTGACCTGTGATGTAAACAGCCCGCAGTCTAGACAGTTAATTTACGAACCACGCAAGGTTGCGAACTTGGGTTTGACAGCATCTTTGCGAGCGATACATGATGTTCGCCGCCAGACCATATGCAGTCATCGATGCAGCCCTCAACCCGCCCGAGCCCCCGTATCCTTTCCCGGCCCGGCTCTCCGGAAGACGAGCCGTCCCTGGCGGAAGTATACCGGACCATACGCGTCCCTTCCGAGGGCGCCTGGACGCGCAGGCTGGTGGCGTTTCTAGGCCCGGGCTATCTGGTCGCGGTCGGCTATATGGACCCCGGCAACTGGGCGACGGCGCTCGGTGGCGGCGTCAAGTTCGGCTATGCCCTTCTGTCCGTGGTCGTTCTGTCGAGCATCATGGCGATCTTCGTGCAGTCCCTTTGCGCGCGACTTGCGATCGCGACCGGGCAGGATCTGGCGCAGGCCTGCCGAACCCACTACGGCAAGCGCGTGTCGTTCGGGCTCTGGATCACTGCCGAGATCGCGATCTGCGCGACGGACGTGGCAGAGATTCTGGGAACGGCGATCGCCCTCAACCTGCTGTTTCGCCTGCCGTTCGACGTCGGTATCGCGCTGACGGCGCTGGATGTGCTGGTCGTTCTGTGGCTGCAGAGCAAGGGCTTTCGCTGGATCGAGGCTTTCATCATCACCCTGATGATCGTGGTGGCGTTGAGCCTTGGCTACCAAATCCTGCTCGCCGCGCCTGACTGGAGCATGGCGTTCCGGGCGCTCGCGGAGCCGCCGCCGCTCCACGCCAACCCGGAGATGCTCTATCTCGCGATGGGCATCGTCGGCGCGACGATCATGCCGCACAACCTCTATCTCCATTCGGCGATCGTTCAGACGAGGGCCTTTGGACGGCAGGTCGCGGAAAAGCGCGAAGCTTTGCGCTATGCCACGATCGACGTGGTTCTCGCGCTCGGCTTTGCATTGGTCATCAATGCGTCGCTGCTCGTGTTGGCGGCGGCGGCGCTGCATCGGCATGGCGCGCCCTCCGGCGCGTTCAGCATCGAGGATATTCACGCCACCCTCGGCCTGACGCTGATGTCGCCTCTGGCGCCGACGCTGTTCGCCGTGGCGCTGTTGTGCTGCGGGCTCAGTTCGAGCCTCACGGCGACCATGGCCGGGCAAGTGGTGATGGAAGGGTTCATCTCCCTGCGGATACCGGCCTGGGCGAGACGCCTGCTCACGAGACTGGTGGCGATCGTTCCCGCCAGCCTGTTCCTGCTCTATCAGGGCACCGAGAAGACCGGCGTTCTCCTGGTCGCGACCCAGGTCATCCTTGCTGTCCAGCTTCCCTTTGCGCTCGTTCCGCTCCTGTCGATCTGCCGTTCCAGGCAGGTGATGGGCGAGATGCGATTGCAGGGGCTGAACCTGCTCGTGGTCGCGCTCATCGTGGTGCTAGTTCTGATCATGAACGCCATGCTGATCTATTCGCTGATGTCCTGAGCGCCGTTCCGCTGGCCCCGGTCAGTAGATCGTCAGGGCCGGCACGTAGCTGACCAGCAGCAGCACGATCATTGCGACGCCGAAGAAGGGCCAGAGCTCCTTCGTCGTCTCGCCCAGCGTCGTCCGGGCGATCGAGGTCGAGATGAACAGCGTCGTGCCGATCGGCGGGGTGTAGAGCCCGATCCCGAGGTTCAGCACCATGATGATGCCGAGCTGGACCGGATCGAGCCCGATCGTCGCCGCCAGCGGCACGAAGATCGGCCCGAGCAGCAGGATCGCCGGCGGCAGGTCGATCGGCATGCCGACAAGCAGAAGCAGCACGTTCATGGCGAGGATGATCAGCAGCGGGTTCGAGATCGTGGCGCCGACCCATTCGGCGAAGCGCTGCGGCACCTGGTCGAAGGTCAGGATCCAGCCGACGATGGCCGAGCCCATGATCACCAGCATGACGACGCCGGTCGCGATGCCGGCCTCGATCATGCTCTGGCGGAAGCGCGCCCAGCTCATGTCGCGGTAGAGCACGAGGCTGAGCACCAGCGCGTAGAGCACGGCGAGAACCGCGATCTCGGTCGGCGTGGCGATGCCGAAGCGCAGGCCGAGCAGGATGATCACCGGCATCAGCAGCGCGGGCATGCTGCGCCAGGCGAGGCGGATCAGTTCGCGCTTGCCGACGGGGTCCTCGGCCGAGACATAGCCGCGCTTGCGGGCGATGTAGTTGCAGAGCAGCACGAAGCCGCCGGCCATCATCAGGCCGGGCAGGATGCCGGCGGTGAAGAGGTCGGCGATCGAGACGTTGGAGACCAGCGAATAGAGGATCAGCGGGATCGAGGGCGGGATCAGGATGTCGATGATCGCCGAGGTGGCGTTGTTGGCGGCGCAGAGCGGGGCTGGGTAGCCCTGGCGCTTCTGCCAGGGGATCAGCACCGAGCCGAGCGCGCTGGCATTCGCCACCGCGCTGCCCGAGACGCCGCCGAAGACGACCGAGGCGACGACCGTGGTCGAGAGCGGCCCGCCGCGCCAGCGCTGCATCGCCTTGGAGGCGAAGGCCAGGAGTTCCGAGCCGAGCTTGCCGCCCAGCATCAGCGAGCCCGCCAGCATGAAGAAGGGCAGCGCCAGCATCGGGAAGGACTGGGTCTGCTGATACATCTGCTGGGCGATGATAGTCAGCGGGAGCTGGCCCTGCCAGGCGAGCGTGACGCCCGCCGCCACGATCAGCGCATGGCCGACGGGGATGGCGAGCAGCATCAGCACGGTGAAGGCGGCGACGAGGACGAGGCTCACGTGACCAACTCCTCGGGGCCCGGCACCGGCATGGCCTCGGGGCCGATCAGGGCGACGCGAATCGCGAGGGTCAGCGTCGTCACGATGATCAGCACAGTGCCGACGCCGAGCGTGTAGTAGCCATAGCTCGACGGCAGGCCGAGCACCGGCGAGCGGTCGATCGCCATGATCTCGGCCAGCCCGAAAATCTCCCGGCCGAGGATGACGTAGGAGACGATGACGATGGCGTGGCCGACCAGCAGCAGGATGCGCGCGCCCTGCCGGTTCAGCATGGCGAGCACGGTCTCGACCGCCATGTGCCCGCCCTTCTGCACGGCGAGCGCGACGCCCGCCATGATGAAGACCGGGAACAGCCGCTCCGGCAGCTCCTGCGCGAAGCGGAAGCCGCCGGAGGCGAGCGCATAGCGGGCGAGCACGTTCGCGCTCAGCAGAGCGAGCAGCGCGCCGCCGACCAGCAGCACGACCGCTTCGCAAAAGCGCGCGACCAGCCAGTCGATGCGCTCGCTCAACCTGAGCAGCGCGGCGCGCGCGCCCTCGCTCACCGGGTCAGACCCGCGCCGTCTTGGCGAGACGGTCGACGAAGTCGCCGAAGGGTTTTTGCTTCCAGGCGTCGACCACGCCGGCCGAGGCCTCGCGGAAGGCGGCCTGGTCGGCCTGGTTGATCTCGACCTTCGGGTTGGCCTTGAACTCGCCGGCGAGCCTCACCTCGGTGTCGAGGAAGAGCTTGCGCTGCAGGTCGCCGGCCTCCTTGGCCGAGGCCTTGATCACCTCGCGATCGGCCGGGGACAGCCGCGCCCAGGTGATCTGCGACATCAGGAAGGGCGAGCACTCCCATTTATGGGCCGAGAGCGAGATGAACCTGTTCACCTCGAAGATCTTCGAGGAGGAGATGTTGACCAGCGGATTCTCCTGCCCGTCGACGACGCCCTGCTGGAGCGCGATGTAGAGCTCGCCGAAGGAGATCTGCTCGGTTGAAGCGCCCAGCGCCTTGAAGATGTCGATCGTCATCGGATCGGGCGGCGTGCGGATCTTCAGCCCCTTGAGGTCGGCGGGCTTGACGATCGGGCGCTTGGAATTGGTGATGTGGCGGATGCCGTTGTCCCACCAGCCGAGCGGCACCATGCCGATCTTGGCGAAGCGCTGGTCGAGCTCGGTTCCGATCGGCCCATCGAGCACCTTGAAGGCGGCGGCCGAGTCGGCAAACAGGAAGGGCAGGCCGAGCGCGGCGAGTTCCGGCAGCAGCGCCGAGGTCGAGCCCTGGCTGTTGACGGTCATGTCGACCGCCCCTGTCCGGAGGCTGGTCAAGAGCGACTGCTCGTTGCCGAGCTGTTCGGCCCCGGCGACGCGCACGCTCATGCGGCCCTGGCTGCGCTCCTTGACCAGTTCGCCGAACTTGTCGGCGGCGATCCAGCGCGGATTGCCGGCGGCGGCGTTGTGGCCGAGCGTCATGTTGACGGCGGCTTGGCTGCCGCGCGGGAAGGAGAGGATGGCGGGCGCGGCGATCGTGCCGAGCAGGATGTGGCGGCGGCTGATGGTCATGTCGTTCTCCCTGGGTTGATGCCTCCCGTTGACCGGGCTGGCTGCGTTTTTGGGTTCGGTCCCTACGTTGTCATTCCGGGGCGACCCGAAGGGTCGAACCCGGAACCCACGACCGGGTGAGTCCTTCACGACGCCGATCGAAAGGTCGCACCCGGTCGTGGGTTCCGGGTTCAGCGCCGTGCGCTGCCCCGGAATGACAAGGGGTCATCACATCCACCCCTTGATGCTGGTCGTCATCGCATCGGTCGAAATCCCGTAGCGGTCGTGCAGCGTAGGCAGTGCGCCGGCGTCGAGAAAGGCGTCAGGCAGGGCGATCTGGCGGAAGGCGGGCGGGTGGATGCCCGAGCGCATCAGCTCTCCTGCAACCGCTTCGCCGAGGCCGCCGACGATGGTGTGGTTCTCGGCGACGATCACCATGCGGCCCGTTTTGGCGCATTCGCGCCGGATCGTCTCGACGTCGAGCGGCTTGATCGTCGGGACATGCAGCACCGCGACGTCGACCTTGTCATCCTCCAGCCGCTTCGCCGTCTCGAGCGCGCGCATCGTCATCAGCCCGGACGAGATGATCAGCGCGTCGTTGCCGCCGCGGATCAGCTTGGCCTTGCCGAGCTCGAATTTGTACCCGTACTCGTCGAGCACGAGCGGCACGTTGCCGCGCAGCAGTCGCATATAGACCGGGCCCTTGTGGGCCGCGATCGCCGGCACCGCCTGCTCGATCTCATGGGCGTCGCAGGGGTCGACGATGGTGAGCTGCGGCATGCCGCGGAAGATCGCGATGTCCTCGGTCGCCTGATGGCTCGGCCCGTAGCCGGTGGTCAGGCCGGGCAGAGCGCAGACGATCTTGACGTCGAGATTCTCCTCCGCGATCGCCATGAAGATGAAGTCATAGGCGCGCCGGGAGGCGAAGACGGCATAGGTCGTCGCGAACGGCGTGAAACCCTCGCGCGCAAGGCCTGCCGCCGTCGAGATCATCACCTGCTCGGCCATGCCCATCTGGTAGAAGCGCTCGGGATAGGCCTTCGCGAAGACGTGCAGGTCGGTGTATTTGCTCAGATCGGCGGTGACGCCGACGATGTCGGGCCGCGTCTTCGCCAGTTCGACCAGGGCATGGCCGAACGGAGCCGGTCTGGTGCGCTGGTCAGGCCCGGCGATCGACGCGATCATCGCCGAGGTCTTGAGGCGCACGCCGCCGGCCGGCGGGTTTTCGAGATGCGCGGGGCGCTCGTATTTCGACCGCCTCATGCCGGCCTCCCTTCGTCCAGGATGGCCAGCGCCTTCGACCACTCTTCCGGGTCGACGCGGAGAAAATGGTTGCGTTCGCGCTCTTCCAGGAAGGGGACGCCCTTGGCCATCTGCGTGTCGCAGATGATGATGCGGGGCTTCGGCTCCGTCGCGTGGCGGGCGGCGTCGAAGGCCGCGACCAGCGCCGCGATGTCGTTGCCGTCGACGCGCTGGACCTGCCAGCCGAAGGCCTCGAATTTCGGGACCAGCGGCTCGAAATTCATCACCTGCGTGGACGGCCCGTCGGCCTGCATGTTGTTGACGTCGACGATGCCGATCAGGTTGTCGAGCTTGTAGGAGCCGGCCGCCATCGCCGCCTCCCAGGTCGAGCCCTCGTCGAGTTCGCCGTCGGAAAACAGGTTGTAGACGAAGCTTCTGGACTGCTTGCGCTTCAGCCCCAGCGCCATGCCGACCGCGATGCCGAGCCCATGGCCGAGCGAGCCGCCGGTCACCTCCATGCCGGGAGTATAGGCGGCCATGCCCGACATCGGCAGGCGCGAATCGTCGCCGCCATAGGTCTCCAATTCGTCGTCCGGGAGCACCCCGGCCTCGATCAGCGCCGAATAGAGCGCAATCGCATAGTGGCCGATCGAGAGCAGGAAGCGGTCACGCCCTTCCCATTCCGGCTCGTGCGGGCGGTAGGTCAGGGCGTGGAAATAGGACACGGCGAGCACATCGGCGATGCCGAGCGCCTGCGCGATATAGCCCTGGCCCTGAACCTCGCCCATGCGGACCGCATTGCGGCGGATGCGCCAGGCCCGCTCGGCCAGCGAGACGTTGGGGATGGCGTGGGCGGCCACTTCAACCATGGATCAACATGCCCCCGTTCACGTCGATCACCGCGCCGGTGACGTATTGCGACAGGTCCGACGCCAGGAAGAGATAGATGCCGGCGACATCGTCGGCCGTGCCGAGCCGGCCGAGCGGAATGCCCCTGGCGATCTCGATTTTCATCTCCTCGTTCAGCATGCCGCCGGTGATGTCGGTCTGGATCAGGCCGGGCGTGACGCAGTTGACGCGGATGCCGTCCGGCCCGAGCTCGCGCGCCATCGCCTTGGCGAGGCCGAGCACGCCGGCCTTCGCCGCCGAGTAATGCGGGCCGCCAAAAATGCCGCCGCCGCGCTGGGCCGAGACCGAGGACATGCAGGCGATCGCGCCTGCCTTGCGCTCGCGAAAATGCGGGATGAAGGCCTGACTCAGGTTCAGGACGCCGCGCAGGTTGACGTCGAGGATGCGCTCCCAGCTCGCAGCGTCGATCTCCATGATCTTCACCGGCTGGGTGACCCCGGCATTGTTGATCAGGATGTCGGCGTGGCCGAAGGCGGCGAGCACGGCTTTGGCGGCAGCGTCGCAGGAGGTGCGTTCGACGACATTGCAGGCGAGGGCGATGTGCCGCTGACCGGGGAGATGGGCGCTCAGAGACCGCACCGCCTCCTCGGCGGCGGCGATATCGAGATCGAGGATTGCGACGCTCGCGCCATGCGACGCGAATAGCCGCGCCGTCGCCAGCCCGATCCCTCGCCGGCTCGCCGCGCCCGAAATGGCCGCGACCTTGCCCTTCAGCAACATGCTTCACTCCCGGAGACGTCTTGTCGCTTCTTGGCGGCGAGTGTTCCGCCGACGGGCCGGCAGGACAAGCGGGTTGTTCTCACCAATAGATGAATCAGATTCATGTATTTCGCTACGCAGGCGATGAAGCATCCGCGCTCATCCTTTCGGCGCAACACGATTACGGCGAGGCGGCGCGGGAAGCGTCATCGTACTTTACAGCCGCGCATGAATTGGTTTCAGTCGGCCTATGCTCAGCCATGTCTCCTTGCCGGCCGTGCGGGCTTTTGAGGCGGCGGCGCGGCGCGGCTCGTTTCGCGCGGCGGCGGCCGAGCTCAACATTTCGCCGAGCGCCGTCAGCCATGCCGTCGTCAAGCTCGAGAAGGCGCTGGGCGTCATCCTGTTCGAACGCAGCGGCCGCACTGTCAGCCTGACCATCAACGGCGAGACGCTGATGCATCATGTCCGCAACGCGTTCGAGGAGTTGCGGCGCGGTCTGGAGTCGATCTCGGCGCAGGGACCGCAGTTGCTGCGGGTGCATTCGGCGCCGAGTTTCGCCGCGGCCTGCCTGACGCCGCGGCTTCCGGCCTTTCTGGCGCAGCATTCCGGCATCGAACTCAGGCTCGCGGCCGGTACCGACTACACCCGCTTCACGGGCGACGATTTCGACGTCGACATCGTCTACGGCCCGGTGCGCGGCGAGGGACTGGTCACGATCGATCTGCCGCAGGAAACGGTGACGCCACTCTGTTCGCCGGCGCTCGCCGACCGCATCCGGACCCCGGCCGATCTGCTGCGGGCCAACTTGATCCACAGCGACAACAAGCAGGTCCGCTGGAGCCACTGGTTCGCCGTCAACGACCTGACGGCGCCCCCGCCGCACGGCATCCGCTTCGACCGAAGCTTTCTCGCGCTGGCGGCGGCGGGCGACGGCCTCGGGATTGCGCTCGAATCGACCTTGCTGGCGGAGCGGGAGATCGCCGCGGGCAAACTCGTCGCGCCACTGGCCGGCCGCTCGCAGGACGTGCGCTATGTCGGGCACCGGATCGTGTTCCCGAGCCTCAATCGCCAGCGCCGGATTGTGCGCTCCTTCATCGAATGGCTGCAAGCTTCATTCGAGGGATCGGCCGGAGCTGGCGGCCGATGACGCGCGTTCGATAGCCGGAAACGCTTTTCCGGCCTCGCCGCCCCGTCATGCTCCCTTTCTCCGCAACATCGTCGAAATTGACGCCCGAAACGTTTCGGATTAGCGTTTGGGCAGAGGTTGTGCATGTCCCTGACCCGCATCGCATCCGCGCTCGGCCTGTCCGTGACCACCGTGTCGCGGGCGCTCGGCGGCTTTGACGACGTGGCGCAGTTGACGCGGCGCCGCGTCGAGGCGGAGGCCGAGCGCATCGGATACCGGCCGAACGCGACTGCGCGGCGTCTGCGGGGCGGCCGCAGCGGCGCGGTCGGCATCGTGCTCCCGACCGGGCCCGGCCAGCTCGACGAACCCTTCTTCCTGCGCATGATCGGCGCGCTCGGTCCACGCCTGGCGGCGGCGGGGCTCGATCTGATCGTGTCGAGCGCGCGGGCCGGCGCCGACGAACTGGCGCTCTATCGCCAGTTCGTCGAGAACCGCCGGGTCGACGCCATGGTCGTCGCCCGCACGCGTCGTCGCGACGAGCGCGTGCGCTACCTGATCGACGCGCGCTTTCCCTTCGTGGTGCATGGCCGGACCGCCGATGCCGGGCATGCCTTCGTCGATGTCGACGGCGCGGCCGCCTTCCGCGAGGCGGCGCAGCGTCTGATCGCTTTCGGCCATCGCCGCATCGGCTTCATCGGCGCTCCGCTCGACTACAGCTTCGGTTTCTTCCGCGAGGCCGGCTGGCGCGAGGGCCTCGCCGAGGCAGGGTTGGCGGCGGGTCCGGCCCGGTTCGGCGAGGCGACGGAAGAGAACGGCTTTCGTCTCGCCGGGGCGCTTCTTCGCGACAGCGAGGCGCCGACCGCGCTGCTCTGCGCGACGGATCGCCTGGCGTTCGGTGCGCTGCACGCCATCGCCGGAGCCGGATTGCGCGCCGGACCCGACATCTCGGTCATCGGCTATGACAACTCGCCGGTCGGGAACTATGTCGCGCCGCCGTTGACGAGTTTCGATCCCGATATCGAGGGCGCGGCCGGGCGGATGCTCGACATGCTTTTGGCCCAGCTCGGCGGCGCGGCCGCCTCCGAACTCGGCGAGGTCCGCCGGGCGAGGCTGGTCGCCCGGCAATCAGACGGGCCGGCGCCGGCAACCATGATCGACAACGGCTCGTCCAAGGGCCGGACGGCAGCAAGGGAGGATGTGTCCGATGAGCAAAGGTTTCTGGACTAGACGGGGGCTGGGCTGCGCGGTCGCGGCCGCCGCCCTGATCGGCGTCAGCGGGTTCGCCAGTGCGCAGGTCGTGTTCCTGTCGACGCAATTGCGGCCGATCGAGGCGGCGCAGAAGATGCGCTCCGAAATCCTGAAGGATTTTCCGGGCGGGGCGGAATTCGTCACCGAGCAGCCGCCGCAGCTCGGCGTCCATATCCGGGCCGAGCAGCAGGCCGGCAAGCCGGTTTCCAGCCTGATCGGGGCGCTGCACGGCGAATTGCAGCCGCTGGCGGCCGATTCGCTGATGCCGCTCGACGATGTGATGGCGGCGCTGAAGGATCGCGGCCTCAACCCGGGCATGGTCGAGGCCGGCAAGCTCGGCACCGACAAGCAGATGTTCATCCCCTGGATGCAGGCGACCTACATCATGGTCGCCAACAAGCAGGCGCTGCCGTTCCTGCCCGAGGGCGCCGACATCAACGCCCTCACCTATGACCAGCTCGCGCAATGGGGCGCGAACATCCAGGCCAAGACCGGCAAGCGCATGCTCGGCTTCCCGGCCGGGCCGACCGGGCTGATGCACCGCTTCTTCGAGGGCTATCTCTACCCCTCATATACGGGCGGCGTGGTGACGACCTTCCGATCGCCCGAGGCGGTCGCGATGTGGACGAAGTTCCGGGAGCTCTGGAAGACGGTCAATCCGAACTCGACCAATTACGGCTTCATGCAGGAGCCGCTGCTGGCGGGCGACGTCTGGGTCGCCTTCGACCATGTCGCGCGGCTGATCGACGCGCTTTCGCGCAAGCCAGACGAATTCGTGGCCTTCCCGGCGCCATCGGGTCCGAAGGGGCTGGGCTACATGCCGGTCGTCGCCGGCCTCGCCATCGCCAAGGGCGCGCCGCAGGTCGAGGAGGCGAAGAAACTGATCGCCTATCTGACGCAACCCGACGTCCAGGTCAGGACCGCCAAGGCGGTCGCCTTCTTCCCCGTCGCCAAGGTCGAGATGCCGGCCGACATCAACCCCGGCCTCAGGCTCCAGATCGACGCCGTGCAGAAGATGACGAGCGCTCCGAACGCGCTGGTCAGCCTGCTGCCGGTCGGCCTCGACCAGCGCGGCGGCGAGTTCGACAAAGTCTATGTCGACACGTTCCAGCGCATCGTGCTGCGCGGCGAGGATCCGAAGGCGGCGCTCGACCGGCAGGCGGAGGCGCTGAAGCGCGTCATCGGCGAAACGAAGGCCGCGTGCTGGCTGCCCGACAAGCCGAGCCAGGGGCCGTGCCCGGTCGAGTGAGCCGCGGCGATGCGCGAGACCCGGGCGCTGCCCTATCTGCTGATCGCGCCCTCGGCGCTGTTCCTGACGGGATTGTTCCTGATCCCGCTCGGGCAGACGGCGCTGCTCGCCTTCCAGCAGGGCGGCGCCTGGGGGCTCGGCAATTTCCACCGCATGGCGGACGACCTGAATTTCTCGGACGCGCTGTCCAACACCTTCAAGGTCGTGTTGCTGGCCGTGCCGCTGCAACTCGCGCTCGCGCTCGCCATGACGATGATGCTGCGCAAGGTGAAGCGCGGGCGCGACATCCTGGTCTGGGTCTGGTCGATCCCGCTCGGAATCTCCGATCTCGCGGCGGGGCTGGTCTGGCTCGCGATCCTGACCGACCAGGGCTGGTTCAACTCGGCCCTGTTCCAGCTCGGGCTGATCAGCTCGCCGCAGGCCTGGCTGACCTATGAGACGCCGGCGGCGCTGCTGGCCGCGATCGTCATCGCCGAGATCTGGCGGGCGACCGCGATCGTGTTCGTGATCCTGCTGGCGGGCGTCCAGCTCCTGCCGAAGGAATACGAGGAGGCGGCCGAGGTCTTCGGCGCGACGCCGTGGCAGCGTTTCACGCGGATCACCCTGCCGCTGCTGCGGCCCTCGATCCAGACGGCGCTGATCCTGCGCACGGTGCTGGCCTTCGAGATGTTTGCGATGGCGTTGGCGCTCGGCGGCCGGAACTTCCCGGTGCTCGTCAGCGAAGCCTTCAACTGGCAGTATTTCAGCCAGGATTACGGGGTCGCCGCCGCCTACGCCGTGCTGGTGATGGCGATCTCGATCGCGGCCACCATCGTCTATCTCGTCGCCCTGCGCGTGCCGGCGGAGCAGCGGGCATGAATCCACGCGCCTCCCGCCTCGACCGTGCGCTGTTCCTGGCCGGCCTCGCCGTGCTCTGCGCCTGGACGCTGCTGCCGATCTATGTCCTGGCGCTCGGCGCGACCGGCGGGCGCGACATCGTCTCGCAATGGCCGAAGCCGTTCGCACCGTTCGGCGTCTCGCTGGAGACGCTGAAGAGCTTCCTCGCCATCGACGGCGTCTGGCGCGCGACCTGGGTCAGCGTCAAGGCGGCGGCCATGACGATGGCGATGGCGCTGGCCATGGGCGTGCCGGCCGGCTACGCGCTGGCGCGCTTCCGTTTCCGGGGCGCCGGCGCCTATCGCATCCTGATCCTGATGACGCGCGCCTTTCCCGTCGCGATCCTGGCGCTGCCCCTGACGGTGTCGTTCATCCGCCTCGGCGTCTACGACACGCCCTTCGGCGTGGCGCTGGTCCATGCCGTGCTGGCGACGCCGTTCGCGACGCTGGTCTGCGCCAGCCTGTTCATGGGCATCCCCCGCGAGCTCGAGGAGGCGGCCTGGGTCTTCGGCTGCTCGCGCTTCACCGGCTTCGTCAAGGTCGTGCTGCCGCTGGCGCTGCCCGGCATCGCGGCGGCCTCGATCTTCGCCTTCGTGCTGTCCTGGAACGAGGTCTTCGCGGCGTCCGTCCTGACGGTCCGGCAGCGGACGCTCACCGCCTATCTGCTCTCGGTGCTGTCGGAATCGCCGCTGCACCTGCAATTCGCGGGCGGGCTCATCCTGATCGTCCCCTCGGTCCTGTTCATCTTCCTCGTGCGCCGTCGCCTGTTTGCGATGTGGGGCATCGGCAACCGCTAGGGGCAGCATGGCCAGCATCACCATCAACGGCGTGGCGAAATCCTTCGGCGAGGTGCAAGCCTTGGCCGAAGTCGACCTCGCGGTCGCGGACGGCGAGTTCGTGGCGCTGCTCGGCCCGTCCGGCTGCGGCAAGACCACGCTCCTGCGCATCATCGCCGGGCTCGAGACGCAGACGAAGGGCCGCGTGCTGATCGGCGAGCGCGACGTTTCCGCGCTGCCGCCGCGCAAGCGCGGGCTCGCCATGGTTTTCCAGAACTATGCGGTGTTTCCGCATCTGACCGTGTTCGAGAACGTCGCCTTCGGCTTGCGCATGGCCAAGGCGGACAAGGCGCGCGTCGCCGCCCAGGTCGAGAAGGCGGCGGCGCTGCTCCACATCGAGGGCCTGCTTCAGCGCTATCCGGCGCAGCTCTCCGGCGGGCAGCGCCAGCGCGTCGCCGTGGCGCGCGCGCTCGCGGTCGAGCCGGCGGTGCTGCTGATGGACGAACCCCTGTCCAATCTCGACGCCCTGTTGCGGCTGGAGATGCGCGCCGAACTCAAGGGCGTTCTCGCCCAGGCCGGCACCACGACGCTCTACGTCACCCACGACCAGACCGAGGCGATGGGTCTCGCCGACCGGATCGCCGTGATGCATGCGGGCCGCATCGAACAGGTCGGCAGCCCCTCCGACATCTACGACCGGCCGCAAACGCGCTTCGTCGGCGGCTTCGTCGGCTCGCCGCCGATGAATTTCCTCGAACTGCCGGTGAGCGCCGGCAAGGTCGATCTCGGCGGCCTGACGCTGAATGCGCCGGCCGGAGCGGGAGGCCGGGTCGTGCTCGGGCTGCGCGGCGAGGATGTCGCGCTGGCGGCCGAAAGCGAGCCGGGCTTCGCGTTTTCGCTCAGGGTCGCGGAGCTGCTCGGGCCGCAGATCCTGCTGACCGGCACGGCCGCCGGCGGCCAGCCGATCCGCGCCGTGCTGCCCGCCGGCGGCGCGCTGCCGCCGCTCGAGCCCGGCGCGGAGATCAGGCTGAGGCCCGACCCGGCGCGCCTGAGCTGGATGAACACCGATGGCGTCGCTTTGGAGACCCGCCCATGACCCGCATCGCGCAGGCCCGCGCCGTCCTCGCCGGCAATGACCGCGGCGGCTACACCGTGCCGACCGATCGGCTCTATCCATTCCAGTGGAACTGGGATTCCGCCTTCGTCGCGATGGGCTGGGCGACCTTCGACGGCGAGCGGGCCTGGCGCGAGATCGAGCGCCTGCTGGAAGGTCAGTGGGAGGACGGGCTCGTGCCGCAGATCGTCTTCCATGCCCCGTCCGACGATTATTTTCCGGGGCCGGAGGTCTGGGGTGTCACGCGGTCGCCGCCGACCTCCGGCATCACCCAGCCGCCGGTGCTGGCGAGCGCGGTGCGCTTCGTCCTTGAGCGGCTGGGCAAGGCCGGCGAGGTGCGCGCGGCGGCGATCTACCCCCGCCTCGTCCTGAATCACAGCTGGTGGGAGAGCGCGCGCGATCCGCAGCGCATGGGGCTGGTCGCGACGCTGCACCCCTGGGAAACCGGCATGGACAACAGCCCGGCTTGGGACGAGGCGCTGGCGCGGGTGCCGACCGACACGGCGACGCCGATCCGCCGGCGCGACACTGGCCATGTCGACGCCGCCTTCCGGCCGCGCGGTGACGAGTACCGGCGCTTTATCCATCTGGTCGATACGTTCCGCGATGTCGGCTGGAATCCGGAGCGGATGCTGGCGGCCTCGCCGTTCAAGGTGGCCGACGTCGCGACGAACGCGATCCTGCTCAGGGCCGAACGCGATCTCATGGCGCTGGCCGGGCGTTTCGGCTCAAAAGCCGAACAGACGGCGATCGCAGATCGTATCGCCCGCAGGGACGCCGGCGTGTCCGGTCTCTGGCGCGAACAGCTCGGTGCTTATCTGTCGCGGGACCTGATCTCGAACGAAGCGATCCCGATCCGGACCTCGGCCGGCTTCCTGCCGCTCTTCGCCGGGCTGCACGACAAGGCCGGAACTCTGGCTGGACGGTTGCAGGCCTGGCATGATGCCGGCGTCGCGCTGGTGCCTTCGACCGATCCCGACGATCCCCGCTTCGAGCCGCAGCGCTACTGGCGCGGGCCGGTCTGGGCGGTGGTCAACTGGATGATCGCGGAGGGCCTGCAGGCCGCGGGGCAGCGCGCAGCAGCCACGCTGGTGCGCGACGATACGCGCCGGCTGATCGGCGAGGCCGGTTTCAGCGAGTATTTCGATTCGACCAGCCGCGCCGGCATCGGCGGCGGAACCTTCTCCTGGACGGCCGCGATCGACCTTTTGCTCGGCGAGACGGCGCCCGAATGAGCCTGCCGACACATTCTGCCGGCGCGAGGCCTGGCGCGATCGACTGCGACCTGCATCCGGCGGTGCCCGGCATATCAGCGCTGATCCCTTATCTCGAACCGCACTGGGCGGATGCGGTGTCGCAGCGCGGCATCCACGACCTCGAGCCGACGAGCTATCCGCTGCGCGCGCCGCTGACCTCGCGGCCGGACTGGCGGATCGCGGGCGCGAAGGCCGGCTCGGATGTCGACCGGCTCTGCCGCGAGGCGCTCGACGGCTTCGGCAGCCGGGCGGGCATCCTGAACTGCCTCTACGCCGTCACCACGCTGTTCAGCGAGGACATGGCGGCCGCCTTCGCCCGCGCGCTCAACGACTGGCTCGCCGCCGAATGGCTCGACCGCGACCCGCGACTGCGCGCCTCGATCGTGGTTCCGATCCAGAGCCCGGCGCTGGCCGCCGCGGAGATCGAGCGCCGGGCCGGCGACCGACGCTTCGTGCAGGTGTTGCTGCCCTGCCTGTCGGACCAGCCGCTGGGGCGGCGCAGCCTCTGGCCGATCTACGAAGCGGCCGAGAGGCACGGCCTGCCGGTCGGCGTCCATGCCGGCTCGACCTATCGGCATCCGGTGACGCCGGTCGGCTGGCCGTCCTACTTCACCGAGGATTATGTCAACCAGGCGCAGGGATTCCAGACGCAGCTGACGAGCCTGGTCTGCGAGGGCGTGTTCAACAAATTTCCGGCGCTCAAGGTCGTGCTGATCGAATCCGGCTTCACCTGGCTGCCGGCCTATCTCTGGCGGCTGCACAAATATTGGCGCGGCCTGCGCATGGAGATCCCCTGGGTCGACCGGCCGCCTCCCGAGATCATCCGCGACCAGGTCCGCTTCACGCTGCAGCCGGTCGATGCGCCGGCCGAGGGCGACGCGCTCCAGCGCGTGCTCGACCAGATCGGCTCCGACGAGATCCTGTTGTTCTCGACCGACTATCCGCATTGGCAGTTCGACGGCGACGACGCGCTGCCGCCGCTTTTGCCCGACAGCCTGAGACGCAGGATCCTGATCGACAACCCGCTGGCAACCTATCCCCGTATCAAGGAGGATCTGGCATGAACATCGAGCTTCCCGGCCGGCCGAAGGCTGAGCAGGCGATCGTGCGGCCAGTCATCGCCGATTGCGATATCCATCCCTGCCTTGCGAAACCCGCCGACATCCTGCCCTATTTGCACAAGCGCTGGCGCGAGCACGCCATGACCTACGGCATGTTGCCGCGCCATGGCCACCAGAGCGGGCCGGCCTATCCCAAGGGGCAGCCCGACGCGGCGCGGCTCGACTCCTGGCCGGAGAACGGCCGGCCGGGCAGCGACCTCGCCTTCATGCAAAGGCAGCATCTCGACGCCAACAAGGTCGAGCTCGGCATCATGACGGTGATCGCGCCCGCCGCCGGCGCGGCGCAGAACCTCGACTATAGCGCGGCGCTCGCCCGCGCCCTGAACGAATGGCAGGTCGCCGAATGGACGAGCAAGGACAGCCGGCTCAAGGCCTCGATCGTGATCCCCTACGAGGATGCGCAGGCCGCCGCCGCCGAGATCGAGCATTGGGCCGGGCACGAGGCCTTCGTCCAGGTTCTCCTGCTCAGCCGCACCGCCGAGCCGCTCGGGCAGCGGCGCTACTGGCCGATCTATGAGGCGGCGCAGCGCGCGAAACTCCCGGTCGGGATCCACGCCTTCGGCTATGGCGGCTATCCGGTCACGGCCGGCGGCTGGCCGTCCTACTATATCGAGGAGATGGTCGGGCATGCGCAATGCTGCCAGGCCCTGCTGACCTCGATGGTGCTGGAGGGCGTGTTCGAGCGCTATCCAGGCACGCGCCTGGTGCTGATCGAGGCCGGCCTCGCCTGGCTGCCCTCGCTCGGCTGGCGGCTCGACAAGCACTGGGCCCGGATGCGCGACGAGACTCCGCATCTGACGCGCAAGCCGAGCGACTACATCCGCGAGCATGTCTGGATGACGACGCAGCCCATGGAGGAGCCGGAGAAGCGCAGGCATTTCCACGACATCGTCGAATGGATCGGTCTCGACCGGTTGCTCTTCGCCACCGACTATCCGCATTGGGATTTCGACGACCCGCTCTGGTCGGTGCCGGTCAAGCTGGAGGACGCGGCGAGGAAGGCGCTGTTCATCGACAACGCCCGGGCGCTCTACGGAATTCGCTGATGGCGCGGCACGTCATCGGACTGGCGAGCGCGGTCGCGCCAGGCGAGCGACTTATCGCCGAGGTCGCCGGGCGGAAGGTGGTGGTCTTCAATCTCGACGGCGAGTTCTTCGGACTGTTCAACCGTTGCCCGCATCAGGGCGGCGATCTCTGCATGGGGCGCACCACCGGGCTGGTCGAGGCCGGGCCCGAGCCGGGCAGCTACAGCTATACGCGTCGCGGCGAGATCCTGCGCTGCCCGTGGCATGGTTGGGAGTTCGACATCCGCACCGGCAAGTCGCGCGCCGAGCCCGACCGCATCCGCGCCAAGGCCTATGACGTCGCGCGAAAGAGCGGCGCGGAACTCTTCGAAGGGCCCTATGTCGCCGAGACGGTGCCGGTCTTCGTCGAGCAGGATTACATCGTCGTCGAGGCGTGAAGCGCAATCGCTTCAGGCCAAACGACGCCTGATCCTGCCGTGACGCCGCGAAGACGTCGTCGGATGCTGTTCGCGCCGCTGCGGCCTCGCAAAGCCCCGGCCTGAATGGCGCGGGCGACAGTCATCCAGCCGTCATCCGGCCGGCCTAACCAGCATCCGGTCCCGTTCGGTACTGGTGGTTCATGCGTCGCAACGTTCTTCTCATCGTCGTCGATCAGTGGCGCGCCGACTTCGTTCCCCATCTGCTGCGGGCGAAGGGTCAGCAGCCTTTCCTGAAGACGCCGAACCTCGACCGGCTCTGCGCGGAAGGCGTCACCTTCGCCAACCATGTCACCGCCTGCGTGCCCTGCGGGCCGGCCAGGGCGAGCCTGCTGACGGGCCTCTATCTGATGAACCATCGCGCCGTGCAGAACACGGTGCCGCTCGACCAGCGCCATTTCAACCTCGGCAAGGCGCTGCGCGCCATCGGTTACGACCCGGCGCTGATCGGCTACACCACGACGACGCCCGACCCGCGCACGACCGCCAAGAACGATCCGCGCTTCCTTGTGCTCGGCGACCTGATGGACGGGTTCCGCTCGGTCGGCGCGTTCGAGCCGAACATGGACGGCTATTTCGGCTGGGTCGCGCAGAACGGCTATGATCTGCCGACGAACCGCGAGGACATCTGGCTGCCAGAGGGCGAGGGCGCGGTGTCCGGCGCGACGGAGCGGCCGGCGCGCATACCAAAGGAACTGTCGGATTCGTCGTTCTTCACCGAACGGGCCCTGACCTATCTCAAGGGCCGCGCCGGCAAGCCGTTCTTCCTGCATCTCGGCTACTATCGGCCGCATCCGCCCTTCGTCGCGCCGGCGCCCTATCACGACATGTACCGGGCCGAGGATATGCCGGCGCCGGTCCGCGCAACCTCTCCGGAGGCCGAAGGCGCGCAGCACCCGCTGATCAAATACTATGTCGACGCCATCAGGCGCGGCTCGTTCTTCCATGGCGCGGAAGGCTCCGGCGCGACGCTCGACGAGGCCGAGATCGCCCAGATGCGTGCGACCTATTGCGGGCTGATTAGCGAGATCGACGACTGCCTCGGCCAGGTCTTCGCCTTTCTCGACGAGACCGAGCAGTGGGACGACACGCTGGTCGTCTTCACCTCCGACCATGGCGAGCAGCTCGGCGACCATCATCTGCTCGGCAAGATCGGCTTCCACGACGAGAGTTTTCGCATCCCGCTGGTGGTGAAGGATCCGCGCGGGGCCGACGAGCGGCGCGGCGCGATCGAGGAGGCCTTCACCGAGAGCGTCGACGTGATGCCGACGATCCTGGACTGGCTCGGCGGCGAGGCGCCGCGCGCCTGCGACGGCCGCTCTGTGATGCCGTTCCTGGGCGAGGGCAAGCCGGCCGACTGGCGCACCGAACTGCACTACGAATACGACTTTCGTGACGTGCACTATTCCGAGCCGGAAAAAGTGCTCGGTTTGTCGATGGACGAATCCAGCCTCTGCGTGGTGCAGGACGAGGCCTATAAATACGTCCATTTCGCCGCGCTGCCGCCGCTGTTTTTCGATCTCGCGAAAGACCCCAACCAGTTCGTCAACCTCGCCGACGACCCGGCCTATGCGGCGCTCGTGCGCGACTACGCCCAGAAGGCGCTGTCCTGGCGGCTCGTCCACGCCGACCGGACGCTGACGCATTTCCGCTCCAGCCCGCGCGGGCTGGAGGAGCGCGATCCCAACGCCCCCCAGACCGGAGACGAGACATGGTCCGTTCCCTCACGCGTCGCGGCGCAATAGCGCTCGGCGGCTCCGCCCTCATCCTGCCGCGCTTCGCCGTCGCCCAGGCCGACAACCGGCCGGCGATCACCATCGCCGTGCAGAAGATCGCCAACTCCAACACGCTCGACGTGCTGCGCGAGCAGTCCAATGTCGGCGAGCGCATCTTCTTCTCGTCGCTCTGGGAGAGCCTGATCGGGAAGAACTGGACCGGCAATCTGGAGACGGTCCCGGGCCTCGCGACCGAGTGGAAGCGCATCGACGACCGGACGGTCGAGCTTAAGCTGCGCCAGGGCGTCAAGTTCCACAACGGCGACGAGCTGACCGCCGAGGACGTCGCCTTCTCCTTCAGCCGGCAGCGCATGTTCGGCGACACGCAGCCCGCCGCCGGCAAGACGATCTCGGTCGATTTCCAGGTCGGCGGCGGCCGCGCCAGCAAGGAGCTGCCGCCGGAGGTGCCCGCCGTGGCGCGGCGGTCCTGGCCGGCGCTGCTCGGCGTCGAGATCGTCGACAAATACACCGTCCGTTTCGTCAACGGCACGCCCGACGTGACGATCGAGGGCCGCATCTCGCGCTTCGGCAGCGACATCATGAACCGGCGCGCCTTCGAAGAGGCCAAGACCTATTCCGACTGGGCATTGAAGCCCGTCACCACCGGCCCCTATCGCGTCGCCGAGTTCCGGCCCGACGTCTCGCTGTTGCTCGAGGCCCATGACGAGTATTGGGGCGGCCGGCCGCCGCTGAAGTCGATCCGCTTCGTGGAGGTGCCCGAGACCGCCTCGCGCATCAACGGGTTGCTCTCCGGCCAGTACCAGTTCGCCTGCGACATCCCGCCGGACCAGATCGCGCAGATCGAGAAGAACCCGGCCTTCGAGGTGCAGGGCGGCACGATCCTGAACCATCGCCTGACCGTGTTCGACAAGAATCACCCGCAGCTCGTCAACCCGCTGGTGCGCCGCGCGATGACGCATGCGATCGACCGCCAGGCGATCGTCGATTCGCTCTGGGCGGGCCGCACCGTGATCCCCAAGGGGCTGCAATGGCCCTATTACGCCGACATGTTCCATGCTGATTGGACTGTGCCGGCCTTCGATCTGAAGCTGGCGAAAGATCTCGTCAAGCAGTCCGGCTACAAGGGCGATCCGATCCCCTACCGCCTGCTGAACAACTATTACACCAACCAGACCGCGACCGCGCAGATCATCGTCGAGATGTGGAAAGAGGCGGGCCTGAACGTCGAGATCCAGGTCAAGGAGAACTGGCAGCAGATTCTCGAGCGGACGCCTTCGCGCGCCGTGCGCGACTGGTCGAATTCGGCGCCGTTCAACGATCCGGTCTCGTCGCTGGTCAACCAGCACGGCCCCAACGGCCAGCAGCAGCAGGCCGGCGAATGGCGCAATGACGAGTTGAACAGGCTCTCGGTCGAACTGGAGACCTCGACCGACAAGGCCCGCCGCCGCGCCGCCTTCCGCCGCATGCTGGAGATCGCCGAGCGCGAGGACCCGGCCTACACCGTGCTGCACCAGAACGCGACCTTCACCGCCAAGCGCAAGGACATCGCCTGGAAGTCCTCGCCCGCCTTCGCCATGGATTTCCGCGCCGAGAACTGGGGCGGCCGGAGCTGAGGCCGACCAACACCCTCCGCCCTCATCCTGAGGAGCCGCGAAGCGGCGTCTCGAAGGATGCTCCAGAGCGCGCTGGACGATCCTTCGAGACGCCGTTCCTCCGGAACGGCTCCTCGGGATGAGGGCTGAAGTTCGATTGAAAACAGGGAGGCTCTTATGGTCCATCCGACCCGCCGCCACGCGCTCGGCCTCGCCGCCGGCACGGCCTCGACGCTGATCCTGCCGCGCTTCGCGACGGCTCAGGCCGACGACCGGCCGAGCATCACCATCGCCGTGCAGAAGATCGCCAACTCCAACACGCTGGAGACGCTGCGCGAGCAGTCCAATGTCGGCTCGCGCACCTTCTTTTCCTATGCCGAGCCGCTGATCGAGACCGATTGGGCCGGCGATCTCTCGCTCAGGCCCGGCCTCGCCAGCGCCTGGCGCCGGATCGACGACCGCACCGTCGAGTTGACGCTGCGCGAGGGCGTGAAGTTCCACAATGGCGAGACGATGAGCGCCGAGGACGTCGCCTTCTCCTTCGGCAATGAGCGGATGTGGGGCGGGGCGGCCCAGGCCGGCTCGGCCGGGCTTTTCGGTTCGGTGACCGCCGGCCAGGCCGGCAAGCAGCCGCCGGCCGAGGTCGTGGCGGTGGCCAAGCGCGCCTATCCCGGCTTCGACAAGGTCGAGATCGTCGATGCGCGCACGGTGCGCTTCGTCAACAAGACGCCCGATGTGACGCTGGAAGGCCGCATCTCGCGCAATGTCGGCATCATCATCTCGCGCAAGGCGTTCTCGGAAGCCGCGAGCTGGCTCGACTGGGCGCGCAAGCCCGTCGGCACCGGCCCTTACCGGATCGCGGAATTTCGGCCCGATGTCTCCCTGACGCTGGTCGCCCATGACGACTACTGGGGCGGGCGGCCGCCGCTGAGGGAGATCCGCTTCGTCGAGGTTCCCGAGACCTCATCCCGCATCAACGGCCTGCGTTCCGGCGAATACGACTTCGCCTGTGACATCCCGCCGGACCAGATCGCCGAGATCGAGGCCAATCCGCGCCATGAGGTTCAGGGCGGGCTGATCTCGAACCACCGCCTGACGGCGTTCGACAAGACTCATCCGCAGCTCGAGAACCCGCTGGTCCGTCGGGCGATGACCCATGCGATCGACCGCCAGATCATTGTCGACGCGCTCTGGGGCGGGCGCACGCGCGTGCCGAAAGGTCTGCAATGGGAATTCTATGGCGACATGTTCCATGCCGACTGGGCCGTGCCGGCGTTCGACATCAAGCTGGCGAAGGACCTCGTCCGACAGTCCGGCTACAAGGGCGACCCGATCCCCTATCGCCTGCTGAACAACTACTACACCGGCCAGGTCGCCACCGCGCAGGTGCTGATCGAAAGCTGGCGCGAGATCGGCATCAACGTCGTCATCGAGACCAAGGAGAATTTTCCGCAGGTGCTCGCCAAGGGGCCGAGCCGGGCGGTGCGCGACTGGTCCAACAGCGCCTCGTTCAACGATCCCGTCGCCTCGATCACGGCCCAGCACGGCCCGACCGGCCAGCAATGGCAGATCGGCGAGTGGCGCAATGACGAGATGGGCCGACTGTCCGAGCAACTGGAGACCTCGACCGATCGGGCCCAGCGCAAGGCGATGTTCCGCCGCATCCTCGAAATCTGCGAGCGCGAGGACCCCGCCTACACCGTGCTGCACCAGACCGCGAATTTCACCGCCAAGCGCAAGGACATCCAATGGAAGGCGGCGCAGGCCTTCGTGATGGATTTCCGCGCCCGCAACTGGGGCGGCATCCGCTCGTGAGCGCGGACGCCGGCACGGGCGGCGTCGCGCCGCTGGTCGCCATCCGCGATCTCGCGGTCGCCTTCGACGGCGTCAGGGCGCTGCACGGCATCGACCTCGCGGTCGGGCGCGGCGAGGCGGTCGGCCTCGTCGGCGAATCCGGCTGCGGCAAATCGGTGACATGGCTCGCCGCGCTCGGCCTGCTGCCGAAAAAGGCGCGCGTCACCGGCAGCGTCACGCTGGAAGGCCGGGAACTGCTGCATGCCGCGCCCGCCACGCTCGATACGGTGCGCGGCGGCCGCGTCGCGATGATCTTCCAGGACCCCGCGAGCGCATTGAACCCGGTGATCCGGCTCGGCAGGCAGGTCGGCGAGGCGCTGGCGCTGCATCGCGGGCTGTCCGGCAGGGCGATCAGGGCGGAGGCCAGGCGGCTCTTCGATCTCGTCGGCATTCCGGACGCCGCCCGCCGGCTCGACGCCTTTCCGCATGAACTCTCCGGCGGCCAGAACCAGCGCGTGATGATCGCGATGGCGCTGGCGGGTGAGCCCGATCTGCTCGTCGCCGACGAGCCGACGACGGCGCTCGACGCCACCATCCAGGCGCAGATCCTCGAACTGCTCGGCAAAATCCGGCGCGAGACGGGCATGGCGCTGGTGCTGATCAGCCATGATCTCGGCGTGATCTCGGAGACCTGCGACCGCGTCTGCGTGATGTATGCGGGCCGCATCATCGAGACGGCGGCGGCGGACGCGCTGTTCGCGCAGCCGCTGCATCCCTACACGCAGGGCCTGCTCGCGGCGCTGCCGCCATTGGAGGGCGTACGCCGCAGGCTCGATCCGATCGAGGGCAGCGTTCCCGAGCCCTGGAACCTGCCGCCGGGCTGTTCCTTCGCGCCGCGCTGCCCGCGCCGGGTCGAGGCCTGCGAGCAGCGCCTGCCGCCGCTCGATCTCAAGGCCCCGGGCCGGCAGGCCGCCTGCATCATGACGCCCCCGCTGGGACTGGCGCAGCAGCAGCCGGAGCCGGTCTTCGCATGAACGCCGCACCCCTGCTTCAGGCGCGCGGCGTCGCGCGGCGCTATTCGATGCGGCAGGGCCTGCTCGGCCGGCCGGTCGAGATCCGCGCCGTCGACGGCGTCTCGCTGAGCGTCGAGCGCGGCCGGACGCTCGGCCTCGTCGGCGAATCCGGTTCGGGCAAATCGACCGCCGGCCGGCTCGTGCTCGGGCTGGAGAAACCCGATGACGGCGACGTCCTGTTCAACGGCGCGGCGATGCCGGCCACGGGCTCGCGCGACTGGCGGGCTATGCGGGCGCGCATGCAGATGATCTATCAGGACCCGCTGGGGGCGCTCGACCGGCGGCTCTCGATCCTCGAACAGGTGCGCGAGCCCTTCGATGTGCACGGGCTCGGCGAGGCGAAGCAGCGCGACGCGATGGCGCTGGCGCTGCTGCAATCGGTCGGCCTGCGCGCCGATCAGGGCCGGCGCTATCCGCATGAACTCTCCGGCGGTCAGCGCCAGCGCGCCGTGATCGCGAGGGCGCTCGCGACAAAACCCGATCTGCTGGTCTGCGACGAGCCGGTCTCGGCGCTCGACGTCTCGATCCAGGCGCAGGTCGTCAACCTGCTGGTCGACATCCAGCAGGAGCTCGGCCTCGGCATGCTGTTCATCAGCCATGATCTCAAGGTGGTGCGGCAGGTCAGCCACCGCGTCGCAGTGATGTATCTCGGCCGCATCGTCGAGGAAGGCGAGGCCGACCTGCTGCTGGCCGCGCCGGCGCATCCTTACACGGAAGCGCTGGTCTCGGCCTCGCCGACGCCCGGCCGCCGCGCCCGCCCGCGCATCGTCTTGCAGGGCGATCCGCCGAACCCGGCTGCGCGTCCCGCCGGCTGCGCCTTCCATCCGCGCTGCCACGCCGTGCGCGAGCGCTGCAGGGTCGAGAGCCCGACGCTTCTGCCGCTTCCCGATGGCCGGCTCGCCGCCTGCCACGTCGCCCACGACCAGGCAAACTTCCTGAGGGCGGCGAGCTGATGCTGCGGTTCTTCCTGATCCGGCTCGGCCGCGCGGCGCTGACCGTGGCGCTCGTCGTCACCTTCGCCTTCGTCGTGCTCAGGCTGTCGGGCGATCCGGCGCTGCTGATCATGAGCGTCGACGCCCCGCCCGAGGCGATCGCGGCCTTCCGCAAGGCCTGGGGCCTCGACGATCCGATCTGGCTGCAATATCTGCGCTATTTCTCGGCGATCGGGCAGGGCGAGCTCGGCCAGTCGATGCGCGACGGCCGCCCGGCGATCCAGCTCGTCGCCGAGCGCATTCCGGCGACGCTGGCGCTCACCCTGCCGGCGCTGGCGCTGAAACTCGGCATCGGCATCCCGGCCGGCATCTACGCCGCGCTGCATCGCGACAGCCTGATCGACCGCGTCGTGATGGTGACGGCGGTGGCCGGCTTCACCGTGCCGAGCTTCGTGCTCGGGCTCGTGCTGGTGCTCATCTTCTCGGTCCAGCTCGGCTGGCTGCCCTCGGGCGGGCAGGATAGTTGGCGCCATGCCATCCTGCCGGTTCTGACGCTCGGCATCGGCGGGGCCGCCGTGCTCGCCCGCTTCACCCGCTCGGCCATGCTGGAGACGCTGGGCCAGTCCTATATCCGCACCGCCAGCGCCAAGGGCGTGCCCTGGGCCGCTGTGGTGCGCGGCCACGCCCTGCCCAACGCCGCGATACCGACCGTCACCATCGTCGGCTTCATGGTCGGCAGCCTGATCGCCGGCGCCGTCGTGGTCGAGAGCGTGTTCTCCTGGCCGGGCGTTGGAAGGCTGCTCGTCGTCGCCGTCTCGAACCGCGATCTCGCCGTGGTGCAATGCATCCTGCTGCTCGTCGCGGTGACGATGGTGACCTCCAACCTGATCGTCGATCTGCTCTACGGCGTGCTCGATCCGCGCCTGCGCAGCGGCGCCAAGGCGGGAGCGCATTGAGATGGCCGATATCACCGTAGCCGGCGCCGCGCTCGCGACGCCAGCCGACAGGGACCGTCCCGCCCCGAAACGACGTCTCCCGCTGCTGGTCTGGTTCGGCATCGTCTGGATCGCGTTCATCATCATCGTCGCGCTCGCCGCCGACTGGATCACGCCCTATCGCTTCACCGCCTACGACCTGCGCAACCGGCTCTCCCCGCCCTTCCACCCGCTGCACTGGCTCGGCACCGACGAACTCGGCCGCGACGTGCTCTCGCGGCTGATCGTCTCGATCCGCATTTCGCTGCTCGTCGCCTTCGGCGCGACCATCATCTCGGCGACGCTGGGCACGGCGCTGGGCTTCCTCGCCGCGCATTTTCGCGGTTGGGTCGAGCAGTTCGTGCTGATGCTGGCGGATTTTCAAGCCGCGATGCCGTTCCTGATCCTGGCGCTCTCGGTTCTGGCCTTCTTCGGCAACGCCCTGCCGCTCTTCATCGGGCTGATGGGCCTTTATGGCTGGGAGCGCTATGCCCGCATCTCGCGCGGACTGGCGATCTCCGCCGGCGCGCAGGGCTATGCCGGCGCGGTGCGTCAGATCGGCGCGTCTCCGGCGCGGGTCTACCTCAAGCATATCCTGCCCAACATCGCCTCGACACTGATCGTCTCGATGACGCTGACCTTTCCCGAGGTGATCCTGCTGGAAAGCGGGCTGTCGTTCCTGGGTCTCGGCGTGCAGCCGCCGATGACCTCACTCGGCAACATGGTCGGCTATGGCCGCGAATACCTCACCCGCGCGCCCTGGATCATGCTCGCGCCGGCCTGCACCATCGTCCTGACCACGCTCGCGGTCAGCCTCGTCGGCGACTGGCTGCGTGATAGGCTCGACCCGACCCTGCGCTGAATCCCGGAGACCTTCCATGCAGTCCAACGGCGTTCTCGGCACCGGCATTTCCGCGCCGCATCCCAAAAGCGATCTCTCGGATTTGCCGGCGATCCTCGACCGGGTCGAGGCGCTCGGCGTCGAGACCATCGAACTGCCGATCTTCGACATGGACCTGATCGCCGGCGGGCGCATCCAGCGCGGCCATCTGGCCCTGTTGAAACAGGCCTGCGCCGGCCGCAAGGTCGCTTACACGGCGCACGGTCCGCTCGCGATCAACTTCTTCGACGACCCGGCCCGGCTGCCGCGCCATTTCGAGGTCATGCAGGCTTCGCTCGAAATCGCCGCCGAAATCGGCGCGGTGCATTACGTCGTTCACTCCGGCATCATGCCGGTTGCACCGGCCGAGGTCATCGAAGCGGCCTATCTCCGCCAGCGCGACTGGCTGGCGCGGGCCGGCGATGTCGCCCGCCAGCATGATCTGCTGGTCTGCGTCGAGACGATGTTCGGCGGCCACCATGGCGCGATGCACGCCTCGACACCCTCGCGGCTGGCGCAAGAGCTGCAGGCGATCGGCCATTCCCATGTCTGGGCGACGCTGGATTTCAGCCATTCCTATCTTCGCCTCGGCTATTTCGGTGGCGATTATCTGGCCGAGATCGCCGCGCTCGCGCCCCTGTCGAAACATCTGCACATCCACGATTCCTTCGGTCGCGCCGATGCGATCGAGACCTGGAGCCCAAGCGAGCGCCTCGCCTTCGGCCATGGCGACCTGCATCTGCCCGTCGGCTGGGGCGATATCCCGTGGCGGGCGCTGATGGATGGCTGCCGCTTCCCGGACTGCGTCGTCTTCAACATCGAGCTGAACCCGCGCTTCTGGTATGCGGCCGAGGACTGCGTCGCCGCGACCAAGGCGCTGGCCGCGACGGCGCGGGTCGAGGGCCTGAGGAGGAGCGCATGAACGCGTCCAGTCCCGCCGACCGCGTCGTCATCTGCGTTTTCGATGGCTTGCGGCCCGATTTCGTCACGCCCGAACTGACGCCGAACCTCGCGCGCTTTGCGGGTCAGGGGACATGGTTCCGCGAGGCGCGCAGCGTCTTTCCGTCGATGACGCGCGTCGCCACCACCTCGATCGCGACCGGCGCGCCGCCCAGCGTGCATGGCGTCGTCGGCAACGCCTTCTATTTTCCGCAGGTGACGCAGGACCATGTGCTCGACATGAGCCGCGCCGACGATGTCGCGCTGGCGCAGGCGGCGACCGGCGGCAGGCTGGTCGAGGCCGAAAGCTTCGGCGACGTGCTGGCGCGGGCCGGCAAGCGCCTGGCGATCGTCCATACCGGCTCGGCCGGCTCGGCCCATCTGCTGAACCCGCGCGCGAAAACCAACGGCCACTGGACCTTCTCGATCTTTGGCTGCGAACACACGCAGACGCCAGAGGCCGTCGACGAGGCGGTCGCCCGCTTCGGGCCGCCGCCGGCGCGCGAACTGCCGCGCTTCGCCGAGGTCGACTACGCCGAGCGCGTGCTGCGCGAGCATGTGCTTGAGGTGCTGAAGCCCGATGTCGCGCTGGTCTGGTTCAACGAGCCCGACACCTCGTTCCATTACCGCTTTCTCGGCTCGCCCGAGACGCTCGCCGTGCTGAAAGCCGTCGACGCCGCCTTCGGCCGCATCCTCGCCTGGATCGACGCCCAGCCCGACGCCGACCGTTACGCCGTGATCGCGGCCTCCGATCACGGCCAGATCTCGACCAGCGGCGCGATCGAGCTTTCGGCTCTGCTCGGCGCGCAGGGGCATGCCGGCCGCCGCGCCATGGAGCGCACGCTGGAAGGTGCGCAGTTTTGCATGACCGGCGGCAATATGGGCGAAATCCGCATCCTGGAGGGCGGAATGGCCCGCCGCGACGCCATCGCCGCCTGGCTGATGGAGCAGGATTTCCTCGGCATGCTGTTCTCGCGCGGCCGCAATGCGGTCGAAGGCGAGGTCGACGGCTCGTTCGCGCTGTCGCTGGTCGATCTCGACCATGCCCGCCAGCCCGATCTGGTCTATGTCCTGCGCTCGGACGACAGCGCCGATGCTTACGGCTTTCCGGGTCTGGGTGTGCTGACCAAGGCGGATGTCCCGGTCGGCGGCGGCATGCATGGCGGGCTCAACCGGCACGAGCTGAACACGGTGCTGATGGTGCGCGGCGGCGGCGCGGCGGCGGCCGCGGTCGACCGGCGCGCCTGCGGCATCATCGACATCGCGCCGACGGTTCTCGGTCTGCTGGGCCTGAAGAGCCCGGCGACGATGACCGGGCTGTCGCTCGCGGCCGCCGCAGCCGACGAGCGCGCCGAGGTCTTCGAGACTGGAACGGGGGCTTTCCGGCAGCAGCTTGCGCGGGTCGGCCGGCAGGGCGGCGCGATCCTGCAATCGGGCGGCCGGGCCGCGCCATAGCGGGCGTCGCGCCTTCCGGTGGGTCATCCGCCGACCTCGCGCAAATAATTGATTCCGCTGAATGTTCCGCGTTTTTCTCAGGTTTTTGTGAGGAACATTGTCGGGCGGGTTTCCGTTGGTTTGGCAAGCGGCGAGCGCCGCGTCATCCCCGGAGACTTGTGATGAAGACACTGATCCTCGCCACGGCGCTATGCGCCGCCACCGCGTTCGGCGCCTTCGCCCAGACCGCGACCACGTCGCCCCAGCCGGCCCCGACCGCGCCGGCGGACGCGAACGCGCCGCTGCCGGGCACCAACAGCTTCACCGAGGGCCAGGCAAAAAGCCGCCTCGAGGCGAATGGCTACGGCGCCGTCACCGACCTGAAGAAGGACGACCAGGGCGTCTGGCGCGGCAAGGCCACCCAGGGCGGCCAGTCGGTCAACGTCTCCGTCGACTATCGCGGCAACATCGTCCGCAACTGACCCTCATCTCTCGCGACAGGATTTTTCACCATGACACGCACCATCACCCGGTCTTACGAGACCTATGATATCGCCAGCGCCGTCGTCGGCCGCCTGGAGGCCGCCGGCGTGCCGAGCGACGACATCAGCATCGTCAGCAACCGCGGCGAAAACGGCAAAGGCGACAGCAACGCCGGCGAGGGCGCCGGCATCGGCGGCGCGCTCGGCGCTGCGGCCGGCCTTCTCGCCGGTATCGGCATGCTGGCCATCCCCGGCATCGGGCCCGTCGTCGCGGCCGGCTGGCTCGCCAGCACCGCCGCAGGCGCAGCTGTCGGCGCCGCCGCCGGCGGGCTCGTCGGTGCGTTGACCAGCGCCGGCGTCAGCGAGGACGACGCCCACTATCACGCCGAGACCGTGCGGCGCGGCGGCTCGGTCGTCTCGGTCCGGGCGAGCGACGAACAGGCTCCGGCGGTCGAGGCGATCCTCGATGGCGCGACGCCGCTCGACCCCGCGGCAGGGCGCGCGGAATATGCCCGCGACGGCTGGACCGGCTTCGACGAGAACGCCGGCCCCTATCGCCCGCCGGTCGTCTAAACGCCGCATTTTTTCCCGCTCCTGACCCCCGCAGTCCTGCTGCGGGGGTTTTTCATTGGCGCTCAGGCATGTGACGCCCTGCCGTTCCATCGTCATATTTGCGGCGAAACCGTGGAACATCCGGCGCCTCAGGCGGTTCATGCTGCTCAGATCATGGGGTGTCGACGATGAAGACCGTTTTTCAGATTGCTGGTTTTGCAGTCGCCGCCAGCCTTCTCGCGGGCGTCGTCGTGGCGCAGACGCGCGGCGAGGCCACGACGGGCCAGCGGGTTTCGGTCGAGCTTTCGGCGAGAGCCCAGACGCCTGCCTCGATGATCGTGGCCGAATCGGACGTCTCGCCTACGAATTCCGCCGCTCAGCCCGCGCCGGCGCGCAAGGTCCGCGTGATCGTTCCCTCGCCGTATCTGCAGTGATGCCGGCCTGCGCACGCAGCGGGTGTCATGACGCGAAGCCGCCGCGATAAGAGCGCGGGGCAAGACAATCTGCCGCTGCCCGTGGCGCAAATGTCGCGCAGCCTTGTTCCGAGGCGTCGCCGTTGACCTTGTGACAAGTTAGGTGTTGCGCGTCGCGCAAAACCCCCTAACGCTACGTTAACGCGGACGGGATCGCGCAAACCTCCAACGACCGCGCCCAAGCGCGGGACCGAGCGCGTTTCCGGATCCGTGCTGCGCTGGGGGGCGCGTCGATGGCTCACGGTTCCGGGGCGGCTTGCCGCCATTCGCGCGCGAAAGCGCGTTTGCGCCTGTCGGCGAGCCTGTCCGCCATCCTCTTGCTAGCGTCGATCGCACCGGGTTCCGTGTTCGCGCAAGGCGGGCAGGGGGGCGTCGGCAATGGCGGCGCTGGCGCGGGCGGGGCGGACAATCCGGTCGCGGCCGGCGGCGCGGGGGGCAATGCGACGGCGCAGGGTGGCGGTGGCGGCGGCGGGGCTGGAACCAGCGGCGGCGCCGGCGGCTTGAACGCCAGTGCCGACCCTGTCCTCGGACGCGGCGGCGCGGGCGGTGCGCATGGCGTTGTAGGGGCCGGCGTTCCGGCCGGCGCTGCGACGGGCAGCGGTGGCGGGGCCGGCGGCAACGGCGACGCGACCTCCGCTGGCGGCGGCGGCGGAGCCGGCGGCTTCGGCGCGGTGGTGACGGGCACGGGCGCGCTCGGCTCGCTTGCTCAGCCGGTCACAGGCGGCGCGGGTGGGGCGGGCGGCCTCGGCGGAGCCTTTCAGGGCGGGTTCGGCGGCAGCGGCGGGACTGGCCTCTTCATCGTCGACCCGACGGGGCCGACCCAGCTCACGATCGACACGGCGGTGACGGGCGGCGTTGGCGGGGCCGGAGGCGGGGGCGCATCCGCAGGCGGCCATGGCGCGGGCGGCAGCGGCGTCGTCGGCGCGAATCTCGCGATCACAATCGGGCCGGGCGGCACGGTGTCGGGCGGGCTCGGCGGAGATGGCGTCACGCGCGCCGACGCGATCACCTTCCTTGCCGGCGACAACGGCCTGCGCTTCACCGGTCCGACGGCGAACCTCACCGGCGCCATCGCGATCGTCGACAGCGCAGCGACGCTGACCATCGACCAGACGACGGATATCACGCTGGCCAACGCCATCACGGGGGCAGGTTCGCTGGCGAAGAGCGGCGTCGGGAGGCTGGTGCTGACCGGAACCAGCGCGATCGGCGGCGGTCTGAGCGCCAGCGCCGGCGCACTCGTGCTGCGCGGCGGCAGCTTCGCGGCGGGGATTTCGGGCACGATCGAGGTCCAGGGCGGGTCACTGACCGTCGAGCAGGGCGCGACGCTGACGAACGGGACCGGCCAGTTGGTGGTGATCAACGGCTCGACGCTCATCACCGGCGCGGGCTCGCGGGCGATCGTGGGCTCGGCGCTGGTTCAGGGTGCCGGGGCCGGCGGCGCCGGTTCGCTGACGATCGCCGATGGCGGTGTGGTCGAGAGCGGCAGCGCAAGCGTCTTCGGTTTCTTTGGCGGCACAGCGGAGGTCCTGATCACCGGCGCGGGTTCGCGCTGGGACCTGTGCAACTGCGCTACTCTCTCCATCGGCCTCGGCTCAGGGTTTGCGGGCAGCGTGACGGTGGCTGACGGCGCGACGCTGACGGTGTCCGAGATCCAGATCGCCGAAGGCAGCCGCCTCAATATCGGCAATGGCGGCCTGGCCGGAACGATCGAGACCCCGCTGATCTCCAGCAGCGGCCTCATCGTCGCCGACTTCAGCGGAACGGGGACGCTCGCCGCCAATATCGAACCACTATTCTTCGAGGGCGGCGGCGGCGCGTTGACGAAGCGCGGGCCGGGCGTGCTGACGCTGAGCGGCGCGAACACCTATACGGGCCCGACCACGCTCGAAGGCGGCGTCCTCAGCGTCGCGGCGGACAACAATCTCGGCGCGCTGGCGAGCACGCTCGCGCTGAATGGCGGCGTGCTGCGCGTCACCGGGACGGGCTTCGCTCAGAGCCTGCGCCCGATCAGCTTCGGTCCGGCTGGCGGCGGCTTCGACATCGCCAGCGCCGGCCACGTCTTCACGCTGACGCAGTCCTTCTCAGGGACGGGCAGCTTCAGCAAGGCCGGGGAGGGCACGCTGCTGCTCGCCGGGGCGCACAGCTATTCGGGCGCGACGAACGTCAGCGGCGGCGTGCTGCGGGCCGGCGTCGCCGGCGCATTCTCTCCGAACTCGGCCTTCGTCGTCGCCGCCGGCGCGACGCTCGCGCTCAACGGTTTCGACCAGTCGCTCGGTTCGCTCGCCGGCGCGGGTGCGGTCGAACTCGGGTCGGCGACGCTGACGACGGGCGGCAATGGCGGCACGACCGCTTTCGGCGGTGCGATCACGGGCACGGGCGGGCTGGTCAAGACCGGCGCCGGCACCTTTTTGCTAGATGGCGCGAACAGCTATTCCGGCGGCACCACGATTTCCGGCGGCGCGCTGAGCGGGAACAGCGTGAGCCTCCAAGGCGCGATCCTCAACAACGCCGCCCTGATCTTCGACCAGGCCTCGGCGGGGACCTATGCAGGCGCGCTGTCGGGTTCCGGCACGCTGACCAAGCGCGGCGCGGGCGCATTGACCCTGACCGGCACGAGCCCCTTCACCGGGCCGACCAGCGTCGAGGCCGGCCTTCTGGTCGTCAACGGCTCGCTGGCGGGTTCGGTCGTCACGCTGAACGGCGGCGCGCTCGCCGGGACCGGCACGGTTGCAGGCGTCAACGCCGCGTCCGGCATGGTCGCGCCGGGCAATTCGATCGGCACGCTGACCGTGGTCGGCAATGTCGCGTTCGGCCCGGGCTCCATCTTCCAGGTCGAGGTCGATGCGGCCGGCGCCGGCGACAGGATCGTCGCTACGGGCAGCGCGCTGATCACCGGCGGGCTCGTCCAGGTGCTGGCGGCGCAGGGCGACTACGCGCCGACCAGCCGCTACACCATCCTGACCGCGCAGGGCGGCGTCAGCGGGCAATTCGCCAGCCTGACGACCAATCTCGCCTTCCTGACGCCGACGCTGAGCTATGGCGCGAACGACGTGGTGCTGACGCTGGCGCGCAACGACGTCTCCTTCGCGCCGGGTCCGTCGGCCCGGTTCGTCGCCGCCACGCGAAACCAGGCTGGCGTCGCGCGTGCGGCCGAAGCGCTCGGGCAGGGCAACCGCGTCCATGACGCGCTGTTGTCCTCAACGATCGCCGAGGCGCAGGCGGGCTTCGACGCGCTCTCGGGCGAGGGCCATGCGCAGAGCGTGGCCCTGGCGATTGAAACCAGCGAGCTGGTGCGCAACGCCTTGCTGGAGCGCATGCGCGCGCCGCTGGGCGGCGGCGTGGCGGGAACCGTCCTGGGCGGCTTTTCGGCCGACCTGCCGGGCCGGCGCGACGGCGTCACCCTGCCGGCGCCGCGCTTCGATGCGCGGCGTTTCGCGGTCTGGGGCGTCGCCATCGGCGCGAGCGGGCGCAGCGACAGCGATCGCAATGCGGCCTCCTATGAGCGGCGCGGCGGCGGCCTGCTGTTCGGCGCGGAGCTGGACTCGGCGGCGGGGGATGCGCCCTGGCGCGTCGGCGTCGCAGCCGGCTTTACGCGCATGAACCTCGATCTCGACGCGCGCCGCTCCGACGGGACGCAGGACAGCATCCATGCCGCGCTCTACGGCGCGGCGCGCTTCGGCGCGGTCAATCTGCGCGCGGGGGCGGCCTATGCCTGGAACGAGACCGAGCTGAGCCGCTTTGTGGCCATTCGCGGCTTTTCCGACGCGCTGCGCCATGACGGGCGCGGGTCGACGGCGCAGGCCTTCACTGAAGCCGGCTACGGGCTGACGTTCGGGGCGGTGGCGCTCGAGCCCTTCGCCCAGCTCGCGGTCATCAGCGTGCGCAACGAAGGCGGCGTCGAGCGTGGCGGGCCGGCGGCGCTTAGACTTTCCGGCCGCGACCAGACGCTCGGCTTCAGCACGCTTGGCCTGCGCGCCGAGATGCAGATCGCGGCGCTGCCGCTGTTTGCGCGCGGCATGCTGGGCTGGCGCCACGCCTTCGGCGAGATCACGCCGACGGCCGAACTCGCCTTCGCCAGCGGCGGCGGCCGCTATCGCGTCTATGCCCGGCCGATCCTGCGCGACGCGCTGGTCGCCGAGGCGGGGCTGTCCTGGCGGCTCGCCGGTTCGGCGAGCCTCGGCGTCGCCTATGGCGCGACGCTGGGCGAGGGCAGCCGCGATCATGTCGTGCGGGGCCGCCTCGACGTCAGCTTCTGAAGCCTGCCGCTGGCGAGTCCGTCGCTTTACGGGCGCGTTACGCGCCAGCGCCGCCTTCGCCATGGCGGCTTTACGGGCGTGAGCCCTAGCTCCCTCCGGTAACATCGTCCGGAGTTTCGCTTCATGATCGCCGATCTGCTTTTCCTCGCCGGGGGGCTCGCCCTTTTCGGCTTCGCCGCCATCGCCGTAATGGCGACGGAACGGTTGTGAGGGTGCGGTCATGCCATTCGACATCGCTCTCGGCCTCATCGTCGCCGTCCTGCTGTTCGGCTATCTCGTCGCGGCGCTGCTGCGCCCCGAAGCCTTCTGAGGGAGCTGCGCCATGAGCATCGATCTCATCCAGGCGGCGCTCTTCGCCGTCCTGCTCGTCGCCGCCGCCGTGCCGCTCGCCGCCTATATGGCGCGCGTCTTCACCGGCGACATCGCCTTCCTCGCGCCGGTCGAGCGCGCGCTCCTGGGCGCGGCCGGCGTCGACGGCGGCAAGCCGCAGCGCTGGACCAGCTATGCGCTGTCGCTGCTCGCCTTCAACGCGGCGGGCTTCGCGCTGCTGTTCCTGATGCTGCGTTTCCAGAATCTGTTGCCGCTCAACCCGCAGGGTTTCGACGGGCTGTCGGCGCATCTCGCCTTCAACACTGCGATCTCCTTCGTCACCAACACCAACTGGCAGTCCTATGGCGGCGAGACGACGATGTCGCATTTCAGCCAGATGGCGGGGCTGACGACGCAGAACTTCGTCTCGGCCGCCAGCGGCATGGCGGTCGCGGTCGCCGTGGCGCGCGGCTTTGCGGCGCGCGAGCAGCGCTCGATCGGCAATTTCTGGACCGACCTCACACGGGCGACGCTCTACATCCTGCTCCCGGGCGCCGTGCTGCTCGCCATCGCCTTCGCGGCGCTGGGCATGCCGCAGAGCCTCAACGCCTCGCTGTCGGCGACGACGCTGGAGGGCGCGCAGCAGACGCTGTCGCTCGGCCCGGTCGCGTCGCAGGTCGCGATCAAGCAGCTCGGCACCAATGGCGGCGGCTTCTTCAACGTCAACTCGGCGCATCCTTTCGAGAATCCGACGGCGCTGACGAACCTGCTCTCGACGCTCGCCATCCTCGTCATCCCGGTGGCGTTCGCCTTCACCTATGGCCGCATGGTCGGCGACAGGCGGCAGGGCCGGGCGCTGTTCCTCGCCATGAGCGTCCTGTTCGTCGTCGGCTTCATGGCGATCTATCTGGCCGAGAAGGCGGGCAATCCCCTGCACGCCGCCTTCGCCGACGCCTCCTTCGGCAACATGGAGGGCAAGGAGGTGCGCTTCGGCGTGCTCGGCTCCTCGCTCTGGGCGGCCGCGACCACCGCCGCCTCGAATGGCTCCGTCAATTCGATGCATGATTCGTTCACGCCGCTGGGCGGGCTCGTCGCCATGCTCAACATCCAGCTCGGCGAGGTCGTCTATGGCGGCGTCGGCCTCGGCCTCACCGGCATGCTGCTCTTCGTCATCCTGACCGTGTTCCTGGCCGGGCTGATGGTCGGCCGCACGCCGGAATATCTCGGCAAGAAGATCGAGGCGCGGGAGGTCAAGCTCGCGGCGCTGACGCTGCTGATCATGCCGATCGGCATCCTCGCCTTCGCCGCGCTGGCCATCGCGACCGGCTACGCCCAGTCCTCGGTGCAGGATGCGGGGCCGCACGGGCTGTCCGAGCTGCTCTACGCCTACACCTCGGCGACCGGCAACAACGGTTCGGCCTTCGCCGGCTTCACCGCCAACACCGCCTGGCACAACGCCTTCCTCGGCATCGCGATGATGCTCGGCCGTTTCGGCTACATCATCCCCATCCTCGCCATCGCCGGCAGTCTCGCCGGCAAGAAGACGACGGCCGCGACCGCCGGCACGTTCCCGACGCATGGGCCGCTCTTCGTCACGCTGCTGGTCGCCACGATCCTGATCGTCGGCGCGCTCACCTTCCTTCCCGTTCTCGCGCTCGGGCCGATCGCCGAATACGTGTCGATCCTCGCCGGCCAGACTTTCTGAGGCCCATCATGAGCAAGCACGCTCCCGCCGAGATCGGGCTGTTCGCGCCCGAGATCATCACGCCCGCGATCCTGCAGGCCTTCCGCAAGCTCGATCCGCGCCGGCTGGCGCGCAATCCGGTCATCTTCTCGACCGGCGTCGCGGCCGCGCTGGCGACGGTGCTGGTCGTCCGCGAGGGGTTGACCGGCGGACCCACCTTCTGGATCGGGCTGCAGGTCGCGATCTGGCTATGGTTCACCGTCCTGTTCGCCAATTTCGCCGAGGCCGTGGCCGAGGGACGCGGCAAGGCCCGCGCCGACGCCTTCCGGGCGACGAAATCCTCGGCCCTGTGCAAGGTGCTGGTCGATCCGGAGGACCGCGTCGTCTACGGCACCAAGGAGGTCGAGCTCGTCGAGCCCGGCGAGGTCATCCTGGTCGAGGCCGGCGACACCATCCCGACCGACGGCGAAATCATCGACGGCGTCGCCTCGGTCGACGAGAGCGCGATCACCGGCGAATCCGCGCCCGTGATCCGCGAGGCCGGCGGCGACCGCTCCTCGGTCACCGGCGGCACCCGGCTGGTCTCGGACTGGCTCGTGGTGCGCGTCACCGCCAAGCAGGGCGAGACCTTCCTCGACCGCATGATCGCGCTGGTCGAGGGCGCCAAGCGCCAGAAGACGCCCAACGAGATTGCGCTCGACATCCTGCTCGCTGGGCTGACGCTGGTCTTCCTGTTCGTCGTGGTGACGCTGCCGTTCTTCGCCTCCTGGTCGGGCACGACGATCCCGGTGGTGTATCTCGTCGCGCTGTTCGTGACGCTGATCCCGACCACGATCGGCGGCCTGCTCTCGGCGATCGGCATCGCCGGCATGGACCGGCTGGTGAAGGCCAACGTCGTCGCGAAATCCGGCCGCGCCGTCGAGGCGGCGGGCGACATCGACGTGCTCCTGCTCGACAAGACCGGCACCATCACCTTCGGCAACCGCATGGCGGACGCCTTCGAGCCCGCGCCGGGCGTCAATCAGCGCGACCTCGCTGAGGCCGCCTTTCTCGCCTCGCTGGCGGACGACACGCCGGAAGGCAAGTCGATCGTCGATCTCGCCAGCCAGAAATTCGGCTTCGAGAGGACGGCCGGCGAGGGCGCGACCTTCGTGCCCTTCACCGCGCAGACGCGCATGTCCGGCGTCGACCTGCCGGGCGGCGGCGCCATCCGCAAGGGCGCCTCGGACACGATGGCGGCGCTGACGGGCGGGACGCTCGCGCCGCAGGTCGACCAGATCGTCAAGCGCATCGCCTCCTCCGGCGGCACGCCGCTGATCGTGGCGCGCGACGGCCATGTGCTCGGCGTCGTGCATCTGAAGGACGTGGTCAAACCCGCCATCCGCGAGCGCTTCGCGGAACTGCGCCGCATGGGCATCCGCACGGTGATGATCACCGGCGACAATCCGCTGACGGCGGCGGCGATCGCGGCCGAGGCCGGCGTCGACGATTTCCTCGCCGAGGCGACGCCCGAGCGCAAGCTCGCGCTGATCCGCGAGGAGCAGGCGCAGGGGCGGCTGGTGGCGATGTGCGGCGACGGCTCCAACGACGCGCCTGCGCTCGCCCAGGCCGATGTCGGCGTGGCGATGAACTCGGGCACGCCGGCCGCCAAGGAGGCCGGCAACCTGATCGATCTCGACAGCGATCCGACCAAGCTGATCGAGATCGTCATGGTCGGCAAGCAGTTGCTGATCTCGCGGGGCGCGCTGACCACCTTCTCGATCGCCAACGACGTGGCCAAGTATTTCGCCATCCTGCCGGCGCTGTTCGTCACCGCCTATCCGGGGCTGGCGGCGCTCGACATCATGCGGCTGGGCACGCCGCAATCGGCCATCCTGTCGGCGATCATCTTCAACGCGCTCGTCATCGTGGCGCTGATCCCGATCGCGCTGAAGGGCGTCAGATACGCGCCGGCCTCGGCTTCGACCCTGCTCGGCCGCAACCTGCTGATCTACGGCCTCGGCGGGCTCATCGTGCCGTTCGTCGGCATCAAGGCGATCGACATCCTCGTCGATCTGCTCCGTCTGGCCTGAGGAGACATCATCATGACCCCCTATCTGCGCCCCGCGCTCGTCCTGCTCGGCGTCTTCACCGTGCTGACGGGGCTCGCCTACCCGCTCGCCATGACCGGGCTCGCCCAGGCGGTCTTCCCGGTCCAGGCCAACGGCACGGCGATCCTGAGGGACGGCAAGGTCGTCGGCTCGGCGCTGGTCGGCCAGTCCTTCGCCTCGGAACGCTATTTCCACGGCCGCCCCTCGACCACCTCGGCCGCCGATCCGCAGGATGCGAGCAAGACCGTCGACAGCCCCTACAACGCGGCGAACTCGACCGGCTCCAATCTCGGCTCCAGCTCGGCCGCCCTGCTCGAGGCGGTGAAGGGCCGGGCCGAGGCGCTGGGTTCGGGCCCGATGCCGGCCGATCTCGTCACCGCCTCGGGCTCGGGGCTCGACCCCGATATCTCGCCCGCCGCGGCGCTCGTCCAGGTCGGGCGCGTGGCGAAGGCGCGCGGCATGGACGAGGCGCAACTGCGCACGCTGGTCGCGAGCGTGTCGGACGCCCGCCTGCTCGGCCTGCTCGGCGAGCCGCGCGTCAACGTGCTCGCGCTCAATCTGGCGCTGGACAGGGTCAAGCCGTGATGGTCAAGCTCGACGGCGATGCCGACAAGCCCTGACGCGCGCCCCACGCCGGAATCCTTCCTCGCCGAGGCCCGCAGCGAGGAGCGCGGGCGCGGCGCGGCGGGGCGGCTGAAAATCTTCCTCGGCGCGTCGCCCGGCGTCGGCAAGACCTATTCGATGCTCGAAGAGGCCCGCCAGCGGCAGCGCGCGGGCCTCGACGTCGTCGTGGCCCTGGTCGAGACCCATGGCCGGACCGACACCGCCGCGCTGCTCGACACGCTGGAGCAGTTGCCGCGACGCCCCGTCGCCTATCGCGGCCAGATGCTGAGCGAGCTCGATCTCGACGCGCTGCTGCAACGCAAGCCCGGCCTCGCGCTGATCGACGAACTGGCTCACACCAACGCGCCGGGGTCGCGCCACCCCAAGCGCTGGCAGGACGTCATCGAGGTGCTCGACGCCGGCATCGACGTCGTCACCACGCTCAACATCCAGCATGTCGAGAGCCTGAACGACGTCGTGGCCCGTATCACCGGCGTGCGCGTGCAGGAGACCGTGCCTGACGACATCCTCAAGCGCGCCGACGAGATCGAGCTGATCGACCTGCCGCCCGAGGAGCTGATCAAGCGGCTGAAGGAGGGCAAGGTCTATGTGCCCCATCAGGTCGGCCGGGCGCTGGAGAACTTCTTCGGCAAGGGCAATCTGACGGCGCTGCGCGAACTCGCCTTGCGCACCGCCGCCAGCCGGGTCGACGCCGAGATGCTGTCCTGGATGCAGGCCAACGCGGTGCAGGGACCGTGGCCGACCGAGGAGCGGCTGCTGGTCTGCATCAACGAATCGCCGGTCGCCAAGAACCTCGTGCGCGCCGGCAAGCGCATGGCCGAGCGCGCGCGGATCGGCTGGATCGTGGTGACCGTGGTGACGCCGCGCCACGAGGCTCTGCCGGCCGATTCCCGGGCCGCGACGACAGAGGCGCTGCGGCTGGCCGAGGCGCTCGGGGCGGAAACCGTGACGCTGCACGCGGAGTCGGACGCCGCGGCCGAACTGCTCGCCTATGCGCGGCGGCGCAACGTCTCGCGGCTGGTGATCGGCCGGCCGCGCTCGCACCGCTCGCTCTGGCGCAAGGCGCTCGGCCTGGTGCGGGAGCCGGTGGCCGACCGCGTGCTCGACGAGGCGACCGATTTCGAGGTCACCGTGATCACCCCGCACGCCCGGATGGAGCGCCGCAAGGTTTCGCGCGCGCCCTTCGTCGCGCCGGAATGGCGCGGCTATCTCGTCTCGCTCGCCGGCATCGCGCTCGCCACGCTGGTCGCCTGGCCGATCGCGGTCTGGGATGCGGTGCCCGGCGGCGCGATCTCGGCGCTCTACCTCACCACCGTGCTGATCGCCGGCGCGCGCTACGGCCTCGGCCCGTCGCTGCTGGGCGGCGTGCTCGGCTCGCTCGCCTACAACTTCTTCTACACCTCGCCCTTTTACTCCTTCCACGTCAGCCGGGCCGAGGACATCGTCTCGATCGTCGTGTTCCTGCTCGGCGCGCTGTTCACCGGCAGCCTCGCCAGCCGGCTGAAGGCCCAGGTCGAGGCGATGCGGGCCGCCCAGCGCCGGACCGAGACGCTCTACGATTTCGCGCGCAAGATCGCCGCCGCCAACGACACCGACGACGTGCTTTGGGCGGCGGCCTTCCACATCGCAGCGACGCTCGACTGCCAGTCGCTGATCCTGACGCCCGACGGGCGCGGCACGCTGCAGCAGGTGCAGGGACATCCGACCATCGAGGAGCTCGATCCGCGCGCCGAGGGCGCGGCGCGCTGGGCCTATGAGAAGAACGAGCCGGCCGGGGCCGGCACCGCCACGCTGCCGATGAGCGACTGGCTGTTCGTGCCGCTGGCGACGGCGGCCAAGCCGCTCGGCGTCATCGGCGTGCGCTTCCGCGACCGCTCGCGCGGGCTCGACCCGGAGACGCGCCGCCTGCTGATCGCGGTCGAGGACCAGATCGCGGTCGCGGTCGAGCGGACGCGGCTGGCGGAGGAGCTGGCGGAGGCGCGCATCTCGTCGGAAAGCGACAAGCTGCGCGGGGCGCTGCTCAACTCGGTCAGCCACGATCTGCGCACGCCGCTGGTCACCGTGATCGGCGCCGTCTCCAGCCTGGCCGAGAACGAGGGCGGCCTGAGCCCGGCCGATCGCGGCGAACTGACGCTGACGGCGCTCGACGAGGCGCGTCGGCTCGACCGCTACGTGCAGAACCTGCTCGACATGACCCGCCTCGGCCATGGCGCGCTCAAGCCGCGGCGGGCGGCCGTCGACCTGCGCGAAATCCTCGGGCGCGTGCGCAGCGACCTCAAGCGCGTGCTCGCCGGACATCGCCTCGAGATCGAGACGCCGCGCGATCTGCCGGCGCTCGACATCGACCCGGTGCTGATCGGCCAGGCGCTGGCCAACATCGTCGAGAATGCGGCGAAATACGCGCCCGCGGGCACCGCGATCCGGATCGTCGCGGCGCATGATGCGGGTTTCGCGACGATCTCGGTGATCGACGAGGGGCCGGGCATTCCCGCCGAGGAGCGCGACCGCGTCTTCGAGATGTTCCACCGCGTCGCGCAGGGCGACGCCAAGCCCGCCGGAACCGGCCTCGGGCTTTCGATCGTGCGTGGCATCGTCGAGGCCCATGGCGGCACGGCTCTGGCGGAGCCCGGCCCGGCTGGACGCGGCACCGCGATCGTGGTCAGGCTCCCGCTCGCAGCCACGGCGGGCGGGGATTCATGAACGAGAGCAAGCCGGCCCGCATCCTGGTGATCGACGACGAGGCGCCGATCCGGCGTTTTCTGGCGATCACGCTCGGCGCGGGCGGTTTCGAGGTGATCGAGGCCGAGCGCGGCCGGGCCGGCGTCGAGCGCGCCGCGACCTCCGCGCCCGACGCCGTCGTGCTCGATCTCGGGCTGCCGGACATGGACGGAAAGGCAGTGATCGCGGCGATCCGCGAATGGTCGCGCGTGCCGATCCTCGTCCTGTCGGTGCGCGACGCCGAGACCGAGAAGATCGCGGCGCTCGACGCCGGGGCCGACGACTATGTGACGAAACCTTTCGCCACCGGGGAATTGCTGGCGCGGCTGCGGGCGCTGCTGCGCAACCGGCTCGACCGCGCGGCCGAGCCGGCCGAGATCGTGCTGGGCGGGCTCGTCGTCAACCTCGCCAGCCGCAGCGTCGCGGTCGACGGCGTCGAGACCAAATTGACGCGCAAGGAGTTCGACGTGCTGGCCTTGCTCGCGCGCCATGCCGGCCGGCTCGTCGGCCACCGGCAGGTGCTGACCACGATCTGGGGGCCGGCCCATGCCGAGGATACGCATTATCTGCGCATCGCCATCGGCCACATCCGCGACAAGCTCGGCGACGACGCCGCCGATCCACGCTTCATCATCACCGAGCCCGGCGTCGGCTACCGCCTGATCGATCGCTGAGCGCGTCTCAGCCGGTGATCTTGATGCCGGTGCGTTCGGAAACCTCGCGAAAGCGGCGCAGCTCGGTCTCGACGATCGCCTTCGTGGTTTGCGGCGTGTTCGCGCCGTCCCAGGCCGCCATGCCGGCGCCGAGGAAGCGCTCCCGGGTCGTCGGCTGCGTCAGCGCCGCCGCGCTCGCCTTGTTCAGCATGGCGACGACGTCCGGCGGCAGGCCGGCCGGGGCGTGGACGAGGTAGTAGATGTTCAACTCCATCTCCCTCATGCCGAGTTCGGTGAAGGTCGGGATGTCGGGAAAAAGCGGGAAGCGGTCGGGGCTGGTCACGGCTAGCGCGCGCAGCAGCCCGCCCTGAAGCAGGCCGGCTGCCGAACCGAGCGAGGCGACGCCCCAGGCCGTCTCGCCCTTGGAGACGCTGAGCACGGCCGGCGCGCCGCCGCGATAGGGCACGTGGCGCGAGGCGTTCTTCGGGCCGAGGATATGGCGCAGCAGCTCCGCGCCGATATGCGGGATCGAGCCCGCGCCGGAGCTCGAATAGTTCAGATCGGTCGATTTCTCCGAGCGCAGCAGCTCCAACGCCTCGGGCAGCGTCTTGGCCGGGAAATCCGGGCTGACGATCAGCGCCATCGGCGCGGTGCAGATCGTCGCGACCCAGTCGAAATCGGCGCGCGGATCGTATTTGACGCCCTCGGCATGCATCGCCGGCCAGATCGCGAAGGACGAGGATTCCGACAGCAGCAATGAGTAGCCGTCCGGGTCCTGCCGCTTCAGCCAGGCGGCGGCGACGGTGCCGCTCGCGCCGGCGCGGTTCTCGACGATCAGGCGCTGGCCGCCGAGCCCGGCCGACATGCGGTCGCCGACGAGCCGCGCGGCGACATCGGTCGAGCCGCCGGGCGGATAGCCGTTGGCCAGGATGATCGGCCGGACCGGAAAGGACTGGGCCCGGGCCTGCCCGCCCAGCAGCGTCAGTGACGACAGGCCGAGCAGATACTCGCGACGGTTCATGCAGTCCTCCCGGGGGGTGGGCCGGTCGCTTGCCGCCAGCCTCTTGACGATATGTTCGAACTTTAATCGCGACGGGCGGATGATCAAGCCGGATTCGCGCCGGGCGCCATTATCGGCGGGACGTATCGGCGGCGTATCGGAAGGTCTTCGGCAGGCCGGCGCGATTGAGCGCGCCGGAGAAGCGTTCGCCCGGTAGCCAAGGCTCGATCCGGGCGCGCAAGGCGAGTAGCGCGTCGATGTCGACGCCGGTGTCGAGCCCGAGCGATTCCAGCAGGAAGACCGTGTCCAGCGTATCGATGTTGCCGGTCGCGCCGGGCGCGAAGGGGCAGCCGCCGAGGCCTCCCAGCGAGGCGTCGAAGCGGCGAACGCCGGCATCGAGCGCAGCCGTGACATTGGCGAGGCCGAGGCCGCGTGTGTCGTGGAAGTGCGCCGCCAGCGGGATCGGGCCGAGCGAGGCCGAAAGCGCGAGAAGCAGGCGCCGGACCTGGGCCGGGTCGCCATAGCCGACGGTGTCGGCCGCCATGATCTCGTCGGCCCCGCAGGCAGCCAGCAGTTCCGCCACCGCCAGCACGCGCGTCTCCTCGACCGCGCCCTGGATCGTGCAGCCGAAGGCGGTGGCGATACCGACGCTGAACGTCACCCGCCCGTCGAGCCCGCGCGCCCGGCGTTCGGCCACAATCAGGCGGAACTCCTCGATCGCGGCGTCGGTCGAGCGGCGCGCATTGGCGAGACTGTGAGCCTCGCTGGCGGAGACGACGTAGTTGATCTTGGTCAGCCCCGCCTCGAAAGCGCGCACAGCACCCTTCAGGTTGACGACCAAAGCGGAATTCAGCGCCTCGCCTCCCGCCGCCAGCGCGCCGGCCGCGACCTCGGCCGCATCGACGAATTGCGGCACGATGTGCGGCGGCACGAAGGAGGTGATTTCGATCTCGGGCACGCCGGCGGCGGCAGCGTCCCGGCGCCAGGCGAGCTTGTTCTCCGTCGACAGCACGGTCTTGGCCATCTGCAGGCCGTCGCGCAGCCCGACCTCGCGGATGAAGGCGCGCTCGGTCATCGCAGCGCTCTAGCGCCCCTGGAAGCGCGGCGGGCGCTTCTCGTTGAAGGCGAGAACGCCCTCGCGACGATCCTCGGTCGGGACCATGCGGGCATAGGCCTCGATCTCGAAGGTCAGCCCGTCGCGCAGCGACATCTGGAGCCCGCGATGGATCGCCTGCTTGGCCTGGCGGGTCGCGATCGGGGCGTTGGCGGCGATCCGCTCGGCCGTCGCCTGCGCCTGGGCCATCAACTCCGCCTGCAGGAAGACGGCGTTGACCAGCCCCCACTCCAGCGCCTGCGCCGCCGAGAAGGGCCGTCCGGTCAGGATCAGCTCCTTGGCGCGGCGCTCGCCCATGGCGCGCGGCAGGGTCTGGGTGCCGCCGCCGCCCGGCATGATGCCGAGCGTGACCTCTGTCTGGGCGAAGCGGGCGGTTTCTGCGGCGTAGAGGAAGTCGCAGCAGATCGCGATCTCGCAGCCGCCGCCGAAGGCCGCGCCATTGATCGCGCCGATCAGCGGCACCGGGCAGTCGAGCAGCGCCCGGACCATGCGCTCGAACACGGCATGCTGCCGCTGCCATTGCTCGTCGGTCATGCCCCGGCGCTCCTTCAGGTCGCCGCCGGCGCAGAAGGCTTTTTCGCCTGCGCCGGTCAGGATGATGCAGCGCAGATCGCCGGGATCGAGCGCGATGTCCTCGAAGACCTGCACGAGGTCGCGGCCCATCTGCGTGTTGAGCGCGTTCATCACATCCGGCCGGTCGAGCGTGACCAGCATCAGATGCGGTTGCGGGCGCGACAGGCGCAGGGTTTCGAAGGCCTTTTCGGTCATCGCTGTTGCCTCGGCATGGGCTGGCGTCAGGACTGGATCGCCCGGCGAAGCGCGCTGAGCCAGGGTCCGATGTCGTCCATCAGCGCGAGGCCGGCGCCCTCGTCGAAGAGCGCACCGGCTCTCGCCGCCGGCAGTGCGGGCCGGGCGCGCTGCAGGCAGTCCTGCCATTTCGCCTGCAACTGCGCCGGCGTCAGCGGGTCCTGCAGGGAACCGGGCGAGGGGATCACGGTGCGCGACAGCGTGCCGCCCTCGCGCGGTGTCAGTGTGACGGTGACCGGCGCGCTGCCGACGTCGCTGCCCTTCAGCGACTGGCCGGGGGCCTCGATCAGCGCGACGTCGGCGAGGCGGGACTGGATTTGCGGCCGCAGCACGGCTTCGTCGGTGAAGCTCTTCAGGTCGATGCGCCCGTCGGCGAGGCTCGCCATCGCGGCATAGGGCGCGCTGAACAGGGCATTGAGGCCGCTCTTCGGGAACGGGTGGATCAGCGGTTTTGAGCCGCCGGCCGGCATGTCGATGCGCACTGCCTTGACCTGATCGAGCCCCAGCCCGCTGTCGCGCTTCAGCGCCAGCGTGCCCTCGATGATCTTGTGCAGCATGTAGCAGCAGGGATAGCGCTTCTGCTCGAAGCCGGGCTCGGCGATGGCGAAGGGCGCGCCGAGCGCAAGGTCGTCCGGCCAGCGGTCGCTTTCGCCGCCCGAGAAGGCGTGCAGGAAGCCCTCGCCCTCGAGCGGCTCGGCCGCGCCCTCGATGCCGGCCCTGGCGAGGCGGACGGCCTTCAACCCGTTGGCGGCGGCGATGCCGACATGCAGCGACTTGACCATCGAGCCGAAATTCTTGCGCAGGCCCGATGACATGCTGGCGGCGATGGCGATGGCGTGGCCGGTCTGGCGTGGGTCCAGTCCGAGCAGCCGGGCGCAGGCCGCCGCCGCGCCGACCGCGCCGAGCGTCGCGGTGGCGTGGAAGCCGAGCGCGTAATGGCGGAAGCCCATGGCCTGGCCGAGCCGGATCAGCACCTCCGTGCCGATGGCGAAAGCCTCCAGCATCTGCCGCCCGGAGGTTTCGCGTGGAGCGCCGGCGAGCAGGGCCGAGAGCACCGGCGCGCTCGGGTGGCAGACGGTGAGCATGCTGACGTCGTCATAGTCGAGGACATGGCTCGCCATGCCGATCAGCAGCGCGGCGTCGTCGGGGCGATAGCCGGCCTGGCTCCAGAAGGAGGGGATCGCGCTCGCCTGTTCCGAGGGTTCGAACGAGGCCGCCAGCGCCCGGACGCCAGGCTCCGCGCCGCCCGCGATCGTCACGGCGAGCGTGTCGAGGACGGCGCGCACCGCCTGCGCCAGAGCGGCGTCGTCGACCTTGGCCGAGGTCGCGAATTCGGCGAGAAACGCGGTGGCGGACGGCGGTTCCGGCGCTGTTTCAGGGGCGGGATGCGAAGCGGCTGCATGCGGGGTCATCGGCTCGTCTCCCGTCAATAGGATCGCGGCATGCCGAGCGCGTGCTGCGCGATTTGGGCCAGGATCAGATTGTTGGAAAGCGGCGCGGTGCGGAACAGCCGCGCCTCCTTCCATTTGCGCTCGACATGGTATTCGCAGGCGACGCCATAGCCGCCAAACGTCGTCATGCAGGCCTCGGCCGCCTCCCAGGAGGCTTCGCTGGCGAGGTATTTCGCCATGCTGGTCTCGGTGCCGCAGGGGGCGCCCTTGTCGAACAAAGCGGCGGCGCGGTTGCGCATCAGCTCGGCCGCCAGAATGTTCATATGGGCTTTTGCGATCGGGAACTGGATGCCCTGGTTCTGGCCGATCGGCCGGTCGAAGATATTGCGGTCGGAGGCGTAGCGCGAGGCCTGCTCGACGAACCATTTTCCGTCGCCGATCGATTCGCTGGCGACCAGCAGGCGCTCTGAATTCAGCGAGTCGATCAGGTAGTGGAAGCCCTTGCCCTCCTCGCCGACGCGGTTCTCGTCGGAGACCTCGAGATTGTCGATGAAGACCTCGTTGGTGTGGTGGTTCAGCATGGTCCGGATCGGCCTGGATTTCAGCGCGGTGCCGGCCTTCGCGATATCGACCAGGAACAGCGTCAGCCCGTCGGTCTTCTTCGCCACTTCCTCGAACGGCGTCGTGCGGGCGATGAACAGGTACATGTGCGACTGGAGGTAGCGCGAGGTCCAGATCTTCTGGCCATTGACGACGTAGCCGCCCGGAACTCTCCTGGCGAAGGTCTTGATCTTCAGCGTGTTGGAGCCGGCGTCCGGCTCGGTGACGCCGAAGGCCTGCAGCCGCAAGGAACCGTCGGCGACGCGCGGCAGGTATTTGCGCTTCTGCGCCTCGCTGCCATGGTTGAGCAGCGAGGCCATCGTGTACATCTGGGCGTGGCAGGCCGCGCCATTGCCGCCGGAACGGTTGATCTCCTCCAGGATGACGCAGCCTTCCATGACGCCGAGCCCCGAGCCGCCATACTCTTCGGGGATCAGCGCCGCCAGCCAGCCGGCATCAGTCATCGCCTGGACGAATGCCTCGGGATAGGCGCCCTTCTCCTCGCAACTAAGCCAGTAATCCGGGCCGAATTCGGCGCAGAGCTTTCGCACTGCGGCTCGAATCTCCTCCTGCGTCTCGCTGTAGTCGAAATCCATGTCGTGTCTCGTTTCGTCCTCGATAGGGGTGCGCGGCGCGCGCCTCAGCCGACGGCCCCGGCCGCGCGCAGGCCTGCGATCTCGTCTTCGCTCAATCCGAGCCCGGCCAGCACCGCTTGCGTATCCTCGCCGAGCAATGGGGGGGCGCGCATCGCGCCGCTGCGCCTGCCGTCGGCCTTCAGCGGCAGCGCCACCACCTTGTGGCCGGGCGCGCCTTCGACCGGCAGATCGGCGATGATGCCGCTCGCCTGCACCTGCTCATGGGCCAGCATCTGCGAGACGTCGTTCATCTCGCTGCAGGGCGCGCCGGCGCGGCGCAGCCTTGCGACGATCTCGGCCGTGGGCAGCGTCAGGGTGACTTCCGACAACACGCCATGCAGCGCAGCGCGGTTGCCGACGCGCAAGGGATTGGTGCGGAAGCGCGAATCCGCTGCGAGGTGCGGGCAGCCCAGGCCCGCGCAGACCCGCTCGAACAACCCGTCATTGCCGGCCGCGATGAAGACGTGGCCGTCGGCGGAGGCGAAGAGCTCGTAAGGCGCAGTCATCGACATCGCCGAGCCGAGTCGTTTGGGCAATGTCGCGGTGGCGAGGTAGCTCGCGATGAACACGCTCATCCAGGTCACGCCGGTCTCGAGCAGGCTCGCCTCGACGCGCAGTCCGCGGCCGGTGCGGGCGCGGTCGATCACGGCGGCGAGGATGCCGAGCGCCGCCCACATGCCGGTGCCGATGTCGATCAGCGAGACGCCGACGCGGACCGGGTCGTCGCCGTCATTGCCGGTGGTGCTCATGATGCCGGTGAAGGCCTGCATCAGCGGATCGTAGCCGGGCAGGGCGCTGAGCGGGCCGGTCTCGCCGAAGGCGCTGATCGCGCAGTAGATCAGGCGCGGGTTCTCCGCCTTGAGGTCGTCATGGCCGAAGCTGCGCGCCTCGGCGCTGCCGGGCTTCATCGAATGGACCAGGATGTCGGCCGACGCCGCCAGCCGGTGCAGTAGCGCGACACCCTCGCGGCTGTCGAGGTCGAGGCAGATGCTGCGCTTGTTGCGGTTGAGCGCGAGGAAGGTCGAGGACTGGCCGCCGATCTCGGGCGGACGCCAGTCGCGCGTGTCGTCGCCGCGGCCGGGGCGCTCGACCTTGATCACCTCCGCCCCGAAATCGCCCAGCACTTGCGTGCAGAACGGGCCCGCGACGTTCTGGGTCAGGTCGACGACCCTCAGTCCGGACAGGACGCCTGCAAGCATGGAATTTCCGTTGTTCCGGCCCATCGCGCGATTGCGATGCGCAACCCCCCGGCAGGGAAGGCCTGCCATACCGGCTTTTGGATAAGGCCAAAGGCCATCGGGATCAATCTGTCGGATGAATAACCTCGTTATAAAATTCGAATGTTTGACTCATGCCTTGCCGGCGGCCGGCCGCGACCGCCAGGCATCGTCACGGGCCAGTGCTCCGGCATCCGTCAAAACAGCGCTTTCATTTCGCCAGCCGGACTTATACGAATTGCGCTTCCGATCACGATTCAACCGGCTCAATGGACACCAACCAGAGTTCGTCCGCGCGGCACGCCGCCCTGGCGGGGACGTTATCGGCCGAGGTCGCCACCGGGCTTTATCCCGTCGGCTCGCGCTTCCCGACCGAACAGGACCTGCAGCAGCGCTTCGGCGTCGGCCGCCACACCATCCGCGAGGCGCTGAAGATCCTGACCGAGCAGGGCCTGCTCGGACGCCGGCGCAAGACCGGCACGGTCGTGCTGTCGCAACGACCCGTCTCGCACTACGTCCACAGCCTGCGCGACATCCGGAGCCTGTTCGATTTTGCCCAGAGCACCAGCCTGGACATCCAGTACGAAGGCTTCGTCTCGGTCTCCGAGAGCAGCGACGATTTCGCCGGCCTGCCCGACAAGCGCTGGCTCAGGACGGCCGGCTTGCGTTCGACCCGGCAGGACGGCTCGCCCTTGTGTTGGTCGGAGGTGATGGTGCCGGAGCGCTTCGCGCCCGACCGCGCCGAGGTTCGGAAGGGCGAGCGCGCGATCTACGAGATCGTGCTGCGGCAATACGGACTCAAGCTCGATTATGTCGAGCAGACGATCACGGCGACGCATCTGCCGCCGCAATATGCCGATTTCCTGCGGGCGGCCGCCAACAGCGCCGCCCTGCTGGTGCGCCGGCGCTATGTCGCCCATACCGGCGCGAGCTTCGAGATCTCGCACAACATGTATCCGGCCGACCGTTTCTCGATCCAGAGCATCATCCGCCAGCGCGCCTGATCAGGTGGCGAGATAGCCGCCGTCGACCGGCAGCATCACCCCGCTGACATAGGCCGCCATCGGCGAGGCCAGGAACAGCGTCGGCCCGACGAGGTCCTCGGGCTCGCCATAGCGCCCGAGCGGGGTGCGCGCGATGTAAGGCTGCTTGACCGCAGGCTCGTCGCGATAGCCTTCCGTCATCGCGGTGGCGATCCGGCCCGGCGCGATGCCGTTGACGCGGATGCCGTCGACGCCGAGTTCGGCGGCCAGCGTGCGCGTCATCTGCAGCACCGCGCCCTTGCTCGCGGTGTAGGCGACGGCGCTGGCGCTGCCCCGGAACGAGGCGATCGAGCCGATGTTGACGACGGTGCCGCGCGTCGCCCGCAACTGCGCGTGGAAGGCGCGGACCATGTTGATGCAGCCATCGACATTGACGCGGAAGATCTTCTGCCAGGACGCCTCGAATCCGTCGGAACCGACCGGATCGCGCGCCAATACGCCGGCATTGTTGATCAGGATCGAGGCCGGCCCGAACGCCTCCTCGACCGCCTTTGCGAAATCGCGGCAGGCTTGCAGGTCGCCAACATCACTGGCGCGGGCCAGCGCGCGACCGCCAAGCCTCGTGATCTCGGCGGCAACCGCCATGACCGCCTCCTCGTCGATGTCGAGCAGGCCGACCGCCGCGCCCTCGCGCGCCAGACCGAGCGCGATCGCACGGCCATTGCCGTTGCCGGCGCCGGTCACGACCGCGACCCCGTTCTCCAGAAGCTTGTCCATGTCGTCTCCTCATGGGCCGCGCGCTTGCTTCGGCCGGCCGTCATCCTCTTGCGCGGTGTTGGAGCAGCGTAGACGCTGCCCGCCGTCATCACCATTGTGAAAAGATATTTGACAGGCTGATCTTCGATGCCATGCTTGGCAGCGATCTTCGGACCTTACGACGTTCGCTGCAATCGTCCGAATGAAATCCGGCGGAGATGAGGCCGGGCGGGCGTTTCAACAGGAGACAGGCGCAATGCTGGACAAGGCGACGACATCCGCAGGCGGCGCTGCGCCCAGCTCCGCCATTCTCGACGTGGCGATCATCGGGGCCGGCTTCTCGGGCCTGTTCGCGCTGCACCGCATGCTGGGCCAGAACCGCTCCGTCAGAGTGTTCGAGGCCGGTAGTGGCGTCGGCGGCACCTGGTTCTGGAACCGCTATCCGGGCGCGCGCTGCGATGTCGAGAGCATGGAATATTCCTACTCGTTCTCCGACGAGATCCAGCAGGAATGGCGCTGGTCGCATCACTATGCCGAACAGCCGGAAATCCTGTCCTATCTCAACTTCGTCGCCGATAAACTGGAGCTGCGGCCCCACATCACCTTCGGCACACGGGTGCTGTCGCAGACATATGACGCTGAACGCCAGCTCTGGACGATCGAGACCGATACGGGCGAAACCGTCGAGGCTCGCTTCTGCATCATGGCGAGCGGCAATCTCTCGATCCCGCGCGTGCCGGATTTCCCGGGCATCGGGAGCTTCCGCGGAGAGTGGTACCACACCGGCCAGTGGCCGACCGAAGGCGTCGATTTCAGCGGCCGCCGCGTCGGGTTGATCGGCACGGGGGCGACCGGCATCCAGATCGTCCCCAGGGTCGCGCCGCAGGCGAAGCATATCCACGTCTTCCAGCGCACCGCGAACTTCTCCGTCCCGGCGCGCAACAGGCCGCTCAGCGACGAGATTGAGCAGTGGTACAAATCGAACTATCCCGAGCGGCGGCAGGCGGCGCTGAAGACGAATTTCGGCATTTCGAACGTGACGATGCCGACCCGCTCGGCGCTCGAGCCGAACGATGGCGAGCGCGACGCCGCCTTCGAGGAGCGCTGGCAGATGGGCGGCAGCCCGGCCTTCCAGCTCGCCTTCAACGATCTGCTCGTGAACATCGAGGCCAACGACAAGGCCTCCGAGTTCGTGCGCCGGAAAATCCGCGAGACGGTGAAGGACCCTGCCACCGCCGAATTGCTGGCCCCCAAGGACCATCCGATCGGGACCAAGCGGCTCTGCGTCGACACCGACTATTTCGAGACCTTCAACCGCGACAACGTCACGCTGGTCGATGTCCGCTCGGCCCCGATCACGGCGATCACCGAGACCGGCATCGCCACCACGGACGCGCAATACGAACTCGACGCGATCATCTTCGCCACCGGCTTCGACGCGATGACCGGCGCGCTGACCGAGATCGCGATCCGGGGCAAGGACGGCCAACTGCTCCGCGAGGTCTGGTCCGGCGGACCGGTGACCTATCTCGGCCTGATGGTGGCGGGTTTTCCGAACCTGTTCATCGTCACCGGGCCGGGCAGCCCCTCGGTGAAGTCGAACATGGTCTGCTCGATCGAGCAGCATGTCGAATGGATATCTCAATGCATCGCCGATCTCGACGCCAGGGGCGCGACCGCGATCGAGGCGGACGAAATGGCGCAGCGCGACTGGGTGGCGCATGTCAACGAAGTCGCCGATGCGACGCTCTTCCCGCGCGCCGCCTCCTGGTACAGCGGCTCGAACATCCCGGGGAAAGCCAGGGTCTTCATGCCCTATGTCGGCGGCATCCCGGCCTATCGACGGGTCTGCGACGAGGTCGTCGCGGCCGGATATCGCGGATTCTCGATCCGCAGCGACGGTGCGCGGCTGCCCCGGCGCGAGGCCCGCACCGAGGCAGCGGCCTGACATGCCGCTGCACCCAACAATTCAGGCGATGTTCGCAAAAATCGCCGAACTCGGCCGGCCTGCGCTGTCGGCCGGTTCGCCCGACGACGCACGCGCGCTGGTGCGCGCCACCCGGGTCGCGCTCGGCCAGGGCCCGCAGTTGCACGAGGTCCGCGAGATTTCGATCCCGACCCGCTCCGGCGCGATCGACGCCCGGCTGTATTTGCCAGAGAAGGCCGTCTCAGGGCTCGTGGTCTACTTCCATGGCGGCGGCTGGGTCGTCGGCGAACTCGACGATTATGACGCGATGGCGCGCACGCTGGCGGCGCGTAGCGGCTGTGCGGTAGTGATGCCTGATTATCGGCTCGCGCCGGAGCATCCCTTTCCCGCCGGCATCGAGGATGCGGAGGACGCGCTCCGCTTTGCGGCGCGTAATTTCGGCGATTTGGCGGGCGGCGACGCGCCGCTGATCGTCGGCGGCGACAGCGCCGGCGGCAACCTCGCGACCGTGATCGCGCGCAGTCTCAGGGACGAGGTCGCGCTGGCGGCGCAGGTGCTGGTCTATCCGGTGACCGACCATGATTTCGGGCGGGCCTCCTATCTCACCCTCAGCGAGGGCATGCAGTTGACCCGCAAGGACATGGAGTGGTTCTTCGACCACTACGCCCCGCGTTCGGTGCGCGACGATCCGCGTATCTCGCCGATGGTGGCGCCCGACCTTGCGGGGTTGCCGCCGGCCGTGATCGTCACCGCCGAATACGACGTTCTTCGCGACGAGGGCGAGGCCTATGCGCAGGCGCTGTCGAAAGCCGGCGTGCCGGTGACGTTCCGACGCATCGACGGCCTGCCGCACGGCTTTTTGCGAATGCACAATCTGGTCGACATCGCCGACGAGGCGCTGGGCTTCATCGCCAGCGAGATCGCGGCCGCCTGTCGGACGGCCCGGCGCTGAGAGCCGCCAAAAGGAGAACCTCAGTCGATCAGGAAGAGCGAGATCTGCGGGAAGGCGATCATGATCGCGACGATGATGATCTCCATGATAACGAACGGGATGCAGCCCTTGAAGATCTCGCTCAGCGAGAGCGATGGAATCGTGCTCTTGACGACGAAGGCGTTGAGGCCGACCGGCGGCGTCAGGCAGCCAATCTCCACCGCCTTGGTCACCAGCAGGCCGAACAGAACGCCGCTGAAGCCGGACTGCTGGACGATCGGGTAAAGCAGCGGCACCGTGATCAGGATCATCGAGATGCCGTCGAGGAACATACCCAGCACGATGTAGGGCAAGAGGATGATGACGATCAGCGCCGTCTGCGACAGTTCGAGCTTGGTCACGGCGCTGGCCAGCGCCTGCGGAAGCTGCGTCGTGGTCAGGCCGAGGCTGAACAGGCCGGCGCCGAGGATCAGCACGAAGATCGAACAGGTGGCGGAGCCGGTCTCGCGCAGGCCCTCGGAGATGTTCTTCCAGCGGTTGGGCCGGCGCAGCACGGCGATCATGGCGAAGAGCGCGCCGAGCGCCGCGGCCTCGGTCGGCGTGGCGACGCCGAGATAGATCGAGCCCATCACCAGCGCAAAAAGCACGAAGAGCTCCCAGGTGCCGCCGAGCGCCTGGACCTGCTCGCGCCAGGTGTAGCGCCGGGTGATCTTCGGGCCGGCGAGGTCGGGGTTGATCTTCACCATCAGCCAGATGCCGATGATGTAGATCACCGCCGTCATGACGCCCGGCACGAAAGCGGCGAGAAAAAGCTGGGTCAGCGAGACCTGGGTGACGATGGAATAGATCACCAGGATGCCGCTGGGCGGGATCAGCACGCCGAGCGTGCCGCCCGAGGCGACGCAGCCGGCCGCGAGGCGCTCCTTGTAGCCGTGGCGGAGCATCTCCGGCAGCGCGACCTTCGCCATGGTCGAGGCGGTGGCGACGCTCGAGCCGCAGATCGTCGAAAAGCAGGCGCAGGCGAAGATGGTCGCCGCCGCCAGCCCGCCATGGAAGCGTCCGAGCCAACGCTGCCCGGCCTCGAATGCGGTGCGCGACAGGCCGGCCGAAAACGCCATATGCCCCATGAACAGGAACAGCGGCAGCACGATGTAGGAGAAGATAGCCGTGTTCGAATAGGAGAAGGTCGCGAGGATGTACTCGATCGCGCGCCAGGGCCGGTCGGAGGCGAGGCCAAAGATGCCCGCCGCCGCCAGCGCGAAGGCGATCGGCACGCCGGCGACGAGCAGGGCGATCAGCAGGCCGATCATCACCAGCCCGGAGTGAAACAGATCCATCAGGCGGCTCCGGCGCGAGGTCTCATTCGCCCTGCAAAGGCAGCTTGTCGTCCTGCGGGGCAGGAGCGTATCCGCTCAGCGTCTTGAAGACGTCGATGACCAGTTGCAGGGCGAGCAGCCCGAGCCCGACGGCGATGATCAGCCGCGCCGGCCAGATCGGGAAGGGCACGCTGCCATAGTTCAACTCGTTGGCGGCGAAGGATTTCAGACCCTGTTGGGCGCTGTACCAGAACAGCACCGCCACCACGCCGAGGCTGACGAGCAGCCCGAAGATCTCGCAGGCGCGCCGCAGCCCGGCGGGCAGCATCTCGACGACGATCTCGACGGTGTAGTTCAGGCGCTGCTGCTGCGCCGCCGCCAGCCCAAGGAAGATCAGGGCGACGAGCAACAGCTCGGCCAGTTCGGTGGTGCCGTCGATCGGCCGGTTGAACAGGCTGCGCGAGAACACGTCGAGCGAGACGGCGAGCATGATCAGCAGCACGCCGAAGCCGCTCACGACGCCGAGCCCGAACGGCAGCTTCTCGAACAGGCCGATCAACGATCTCATATCGATTCATCGCCCCCGAGGGCGATGGCGGAGGCGGTCTCCGCCATCGCCGGATCGTTCACTTCTTGCACTTGGGATCGTTGAGGCGGTCGAAGCCTGAGCGCCAGGTCGAGGTCTTCTCGCCCTCGCGGACAAGGGCGGTGAATTGTTCGACGAATTTCGCGGTATCGACGCCGCGATTGGTCTCGGCCGCCCATTTGATCCATTCCTGCTGGATCACCGGCGCGACGGTCTCGCGGATCTTCTTCTTGTCGGCGTCGCTGAACAGGGTGACGGTGAGATTGCCCTTGTAGGTGCAGAGCTTGTCGGCCGCCGCCTGAAGCTCCTGGTCGAGGAATTCCAGGAACTTCGCCGGCGCTTCGGCGGAGACCTGCTCGAACAGCGCCTTGTGCTTGTCGGAGAGCTTGTCCCAGCGCGCCTTGTTCATCGCGATCGAGGCGAATGAGAAGATGCCCATGTCGCCGCCATCGGTGCCGAATTTGGCGGTCTCGTAGATGCCGCCGAGCACGGCCGAGTCGAAGGGAGCGGAGGAGACGGCGTCGACGACGCCGCGGGTCAGGCCCTCGACGGCCTCCGGCCAGGCCATGGTGACCGGCGTGCCGCCGAGCTTCTGCACCGCGGTCGCGACCGACTGGACGCCGCGGATGCGCATGCCCTTGAAATCCTCGACCTTGCCGAGCGGTTTTGAGGCCCAGAAGGTGTTCTCGGCCCAGGGCACGACATAGAGCATCCTGGCGTTGCGCTTCTCGTATTCGGCGCGGAAGGCGTCGTTGTTCTTGTAGAGTTCCTTCAGCGCCGCATTCACCGCATCCGCCTTCGAGGAGAGATAGGGCTGGATGACGTTGGAGAGCCTATAGTCGTTGCGGTTATAGGCGGCCGGCGTGCCCGAGACGATGTCGGCCGCGCCGCTCTGCAGGCCGGGGAACAGGTCGGCCGCCTTCAGAAGGGTGCCGTTGAAGTAGCGCTCGAACTTGATCTCGCCGTTGGAGCGCTTCTCGATCTCATTCATCAGCCAGGCGTCGGAGCGGGCGACCGTGTACTGCTCGGCCATGTAGCTGGCGAAGACGAATTTCTCGACCGCGCCAGCCGAGGTCGAAAGGCCGGCGGCGGCCAGACCCGCCAGCATCGTTCTCCAGATCGATTTGCGCATGGTGTTCTCCCTGAGGTGCTTGTTGTCCGCCGGGTTTTCCGCCCGGTCGTCGTCGCGGCGTCTGGTCGGGGCTTAAAGCAGGAACACGCCCTTGCCAGAGGTCTGCGCATCGAAGATGCGATAGGCTTCGTCCGCCTGGTCGAGGCTCCAGCGATGGGTGAACAGGCGGTCGACGTCGATCTCGCGGTCCGCGATGAAGCGGGCGCAGTCCGCCTGCCCGACCGTCGAGAAGGTCCAGGAGCCGATGATGGTGACCTGCCGGCGCAGCACGTCGGGACTGACGTCGAGCGTCATGTTTCCGCCCTCGCCGACGAGGCAGGCCTTGCCCCAGGTCCGGACGCTCTGGACGCATTGGCGGCGGGCCTCGGCCGAGGACGAGGCTTCCAGCGTCGCATGCGCGCCGAGCCCTTCAGTCAGCTCGCGGATCGCCGCGACGGCGTCGGTCTCCTTCGGGTTGATCACATGATGCGCGCCGAATTCCCTGGCGCGCGCCAGCCGTTCCTCGCTGATGTCGAGCGCGATCACACGCGCCCCCAGCGCCGAGGCCAGTTGCGTCGCCGCCAGGCCGACCGGCCCCTGGCCGAAGATGGCGATGGTCTGGTCTCCGGTCAGTTCGAGCCGACGCAGCGCGCCCCAGGCCGTGCCGGTGCCGCAAGAGATCGCCGCCCCGGTCTCGAAGGAGAGTTCGTCGGGCAGTGGCACCAGCGTGGTCGCGAGGCATTTCATGTAGCGCGCATGCGCGCCATGGCCGGTGACGCCATAGACCTCGGCGACGCCCTCGACGCAGAGCTGCATCCAGCCGGTCGAGCAATGCGGGCAGGCGCCGCAGCCGCGATAATGATGCACCATCATACGCTGGCCGAGGCGGGCGCGCTTCTCGCTGACCCCGGGGCCGATGGCGACGACGACGCCGCAGGGCTCATGGCCCGCGATCACCACCGCGTCGCTGCTGAAGCCGAGCGCGCGCAGGGTCTCGCCCTTGGCTCCGCGATAGAATTTGAGATCGCTGCCGCACATGCCCGAGGCCTTGATCTCGAGCACGACCTCGCCCTGTCCGGGGGTCGGATCGTCGACCTCGCGCAGCTCGACCCGCCGATCCCCGGTAAAGACGACGCCCTTCATCCGCTTCCCCGCTTCCGCCCCGAGCGGGCAGGTTGTCTATTCATTCGAATATATTTGAGGGTCGACCCTTGTCAATCGCCGCAGGCCATGGAGACGCGACGATCGGCGCCCGTCGAAGCGCGAGCCGAGACGTGGCCATCGTTATTGGCCGAACAATACAACCGGGGGGATGTGTCGAGGGCTCAGTGTGGCGGACGGGCGGCGCTCGCGCCCGGCTCCGGGCATTGCGGCGGCGTGGGTGCATCGGGCAGACTGCGCGCGCCAGCGGACCTTCGCTGCGCCGTCGATCCCGATGTGCTCGAAAGGAGCGTCGCCATGTATCGCCTGATCAGCGCTACGCCCAGCCCCTATGCCCGAAAGGTCCGCATCCAGCTCGCCGAAAAGGGCATTCCCTTCGAGCTGGTCACCGAGGTGCCGTGGAACTCCGACACGCAGACCCCGCAATACAACCCGCTGGAGAAGCTGCCGGTGCTGATCTGCGAGGACGGGTCGAGCGTCTTCGAGTCGCGCTACATAAGCGAATGGATCGAACTGAAGCATCCCGAGCCGGCGCTCGTCCCGAAGGATGTCGACGGCATCCTCGCGGTCAAGCGCTTCGAGGTCATCGCCGACGGCATCTGCGACGCGCTTGTGCTGATGTTCTTCGAGAAGTCGCGTGATCCGCACAAGCGCAGCCCGGAATGGAGCGCGCGCCAGCAGCGCAAGGTCGATGGGGGCCTGCGCGAACTGTCACGCGTCATCGGCGAGAGCGAGTTCGCCCATGGCGGCGTCTTCTCGATGGCCGACATCGCGAGCGGGACCGTGCTCGGCTATCTGACCGTGCGCTGGCCGGACAATCCCTGGCGGGCGCAGTATCCCGGCCTCGCCGCCTATGCCGACCGGCTGGCGCGACGACCCTCCTTCGCCGCGACGGTGCCCGTCCCGCAGATCATCCGCGACAAGGTGGCGTGAGTCTTTCGGGACGTCGGCCTGCGGCGCGAAAGGCTCCACGACCTGCTCATCGCGACGACAGCCGCAGCATGTAGGGCAATTCGGCGACGCGGATGTCGCGCGAGGCCATCTCGACGCGCGCGACGGCGCGTTCGCTGGCCGCCCGCAAATGCGCTTCGAGCGCCCTGGCCGCCGCTGCGACGCGGCCGGCCGCGAGCGCGTCGATCACCGCCGCGTGCTCGGGCAGGAACGGCTCGACCCGGTAGGGCGCGGGCGAGAGCGCGTAAAGGAAGGTGTGGGCGACGAGGAGCGACTGCGATAGCCTGAGCGCCTCAATCAGCGTGCCGTTGTCGCAATGGCCGAGATAGTCGACATGCAGCTCCGCTTCGAGCCGGTCGAGTTCGCCGCCGGTCAGGCTCTCGGCCCGGGCCAGCGCGTCATTCAGGCTGGCGCGCAGTTGCCCCGCGCAGCCGGGCGGGGCGCGCGAACTGGCGCGCGTCAGGGCGACCGGCTCCAGCGTCCAGCGCATCTCGTAGAGCTCCAGGATGTAATCCGAGGTCAGCGCCGGAGCGTACCAGCGCGCCCGGTCGTCGCGCTTGATCAGGCCGCGCTGGTTCAGCCGCGCCACCACCTCGCGGGCGACGGTGCGGCTGACGCCGTGAAAGCGGGCGATCTCCGCCTCGATAATGCGCCAGCTCGCGACCGAGGTGCGCGAGACGATCGCCATCTCGACATCGCGGTAGATCGCCTCCCAGCTCGCTGTCGGCACGATCTGGCCCTCGTCGGGGATCGCGGCGAGAGGCGGCATCGCGCGTCCGGGCCGCGGCGGATTGATGGCGTAGCCCTGGCCCGCCAGGCGTCGGATCAGGCCCTGTTCCTCGAGCGCGGCGAGCGCCTGCCGCACCGGGGCGCGGCTGATCCTGAACTCTTCCGCCAGCCTGGATTCGTGCAGCCGGGTCTCCGGCGCCAGCACGCCATCGACGATGCGCCGCATCAGGATCGCGTGAGCCCGGGCGTATAGGCGCGGGGCCGGCCCCTGCCCACGCGGCGTCCTCTCCGTCTCCTCCGCTCCCGGCTCCGGCACGGCATCGCTCCCCAATGTCCCGGATGCTAGCGCGCCGGGCCGCGAGTCGACAGCGCCAACGGTGCTTGCGCTCGCTCCGTCTATCGTCCAGTGTATGCACTAGACAATCAATCCCCGGCATGACGGAGACGATGGGTGGCGGCCGGACGGCTCCAGGGAAAGCGGACCATCGTCACCGGGGCCGGCCAGGGCATCGGCCGCGCCTGCGCGCTCGCCTTCGCGCGAGAGGGGGCGCAGGTGATCGCGATCAGCCGCAGCGCGCATAAGCTCGACGACCTGCCGGGGCTCGACGGCGCAATCACGGCGCTGGCGCTCGATCTCTGCGACGTCGAGGCCGTTCAAGACAGCCTCGCGGATGCGGGCCATATCGACGTGCTCTTCAACGGCGTCGGCTGGGTGCATGACGGGACGCTGCTCGATTGTTCGCCGCAGGACTGGTCGTTCAGTTTCGAACGCAATGTGACGACGATGTTCACGACGATCCGCTGCGTGCTGCCCGGGATGCTGGAGCGGAAATCGGGCTCGATCATCAACGTCGCCTCGGTCGCCTCGTCGATCACCGGCGTGCCGCGCCGCGCCGCCTATGGCGCCAGCAAGGCTGCGGTCATCGGCCTGACCAAGGGGGTGGCGCGGGACGTCGCCGCGAGCGGCGTGCGCTGCAATGCGCTCTGCCCCGGCACGACCGACACGCCCTCGCTCGCCGAGCGGATGATGAGTGGACCCGATCCGGAGGCGGCGCGGCGCGCCTTCGTCTCACGACAGCCGGTGGGACGGCTCGGCACGGCCGAGGAAATGGCGGAGGCCGCGGTCTATCTGGCGAGCGACGCCAGCGCCTTCGCGACGGGCACGGTGCTCGTGGTCGATGGCGGCCAGACCCTGTGACGACGACCGGCTGCAACGCAGAACCTGAGAACACCATGATCGGGAGGAGACGCACATGAAGACCTGGATCAAATTCGCAGCGCCGACCCTGCTCGGACTTTGCGCGCTGGCGGCGGCGTCCTCGGCCGCGCTGGCGCAGAAGACCTTCACCCTGCGCTTCAACCATGTGCTGGGTCCCAGCGAGCCCTATCATCTGGGCTTCCAGAACTGGGCCAAGCGCGTCGAGGAGCGCACCAAGGGCGGGCTGAAGATGCAGATCTTCCACTCGGCCCAGCTCGGCGTCGAGGAGGACATCATCGAGCAACTGCGGCAGGGCGCGAATATCGGCCAGAACACCGATGCGGCCAGGCTCGGCACCTATGTGAAGGGTCTCGCCGTGCTGAACGGGCCCTATTTCGCCGAGACGCTCGACGACGTCGGCAAACTCGCCAAGGCCCCGAGCATCGTGCAGTGGCAGGACGAGCTGGCGCAGAAGCACGGCCTCAAGGTCGTCTGCTTCGACTGGGTGCAGGGCTATCGCCACTTCTTCACCAACAAGGCGGTGCGCAAGCCGGGCGACCTCGCCGGCCTGCGCATCCGCACGCCGCCGGCGCCGATCTGGCAGGAATCGATCCGGGCGCTGGGCGCGGCCCCGACCGCGATGGCCTTCGGCGACATGTATCCCGGCCTGCAGCAGCAGGCGATCGACGGCGTCGAACTGGTCTACAACAACATCCCCGGCGCGCGCTTCTACGAGGTGGTGAAATTCGCCAGCGAGACCCGGCACATCATGCTGGTCAACTTCCAGATCGTCTCGACCGCCTTCTTCAACGGGCTGCCGCCGGATTACCAGTCGGCGCTGACCGAGGAATGCGCGAAGGCCGGCCGTGAGACCTCGGAGAAGATCCTCGCCTCGGAGAAGACGGTGCGCGAGGACCTGAAGAAGCGCGGCATGACAATCGTCGAGGACGTCGATCTTGCCGCGTTCAGGGCGGCCGGTGAGAAGGCCTATCAGGCGCTGGGGCTGACCGAGGCGAAGGCTGCGGTGCACAAGGAAATCGGCAAGAATTGACAGGCTGCCGAGACCGGGGACGACTGGCCAGCGATGAAACGAGCCTATGATCTGTTCTGCCGCGCGGAGGTGCTGATCGCCGGCTCGTTTCTCGTGCTGATGGTGCTGCTGATCTTCACCGGCGGCATCGCCCGGATGCTGCGGATGCCGCAGAACTGGACGACCGAGGCCGCGACCTGCCTGTTCGCCTGGGCCTGTTTCCTTTGCGCCGACATCGCCTGGCGGCGCAACAGCCTGATGGCGATCGAGGTGGTGACAGACCGGCTCGCGCCGGACCTCCAGACGCTGCTGCGCTTCGTCAACTACGCGCTGATCGCGGCCTTCCTCGCCTATCTGATCTATATGGGCTTCAGGCTGACCTGGGTCAGCCGCTTCCGCACCTTCCAGGGCATTCCCGGCGTCAGCTATTCCTGGGTGACGGCTAGCCTGCCGGTTGGCGCGGTGCTGCTGCTGCTGACGACGCTGTCGAAGGTCAGGGCCGAACTGCGCGGCGAGCGGCAGGTCAACCGCGCCGTCGACGTGGTCTGACGCGCGATGCTGCTGGTCCTGATCTGCTTCGCCGTCCTGCTTGTCATCGGCATGCCGGTCGCCTTCGCGGTCGGCATGTCGGGGCTCGTCTTCTTCCTGCAGAACCCCGATCTGCCGCCGACGATCCCGATCCAGCTCACCGTCACCGAGACGCAGAATTTCGCGCTGCTGGCGGTGCCGCTGTTCATCCTCGCCGGCAATTTCCTCAACGGCTCCGGCATCACCGACAACCTGCTCAGGCTCGCCTCGGTGCTGACCGGGCGGATGTGGGGCGGGCTGGCGCAGACCTCGATCGCGCTATCGACGCTGATGAGCGGCGTCACCGGCTCGTCGATCGCGGATGCGGCGATGAACGCCCGCGTCATCGGCCTGAAGATGCTCGATCGCGGTTTTTCGCGCGGCTATGCGGCGGGCGTGATCTCCTACGGCTCGCTGATGGCGCCGATCATCCCGCCCGGCATTGGCTTCATCCTCTACGGCACGGTCGGGCAGGTCTCGATCGGGCGGCTCTTCGCGGCCGGCATCATCCCCGGCCTGATGCTGTGGGCCTCGCTCGCCGTCGCGATCTCGCTGACCGCCCGCAAGCGCGGCTATCGCGCCGAGCGCGAGCGGGCGCCGCGCCTGCCCGAGATCGGCAGCGCGCTGGTCGGCGGCATCTGGGCGCTGCTCTTCCCGGTCATCCTGCTGCTCGGCCTGCGCATGGGCGTGTTCACACCCTCCGAGATCGGCGCCTTCGCGGTAATCTACGCCGTCGTCATCGGCTTCTTCGCCCATCGCATGCTGACGGCGAAGGGTTTTGTCGAGGCGGTCGAGGCCAGCCTCGTCGACATCGGCGCGGTGATGTTCCTGCTCGCGCTCTCGGCGGTGTTCGGCTACGGCATCATCTTCGAGCAGGTCCCCGAGGCGATCGCGAGCTGGATGCTCGGCTTCACCGACAACGCCCAGCTGGCGATGGTCGTCATCGTCCTGTTCATCCTGGTCGCCGGTACCTTCATGGAAGGCTCGGTGCTGATCATCATGCTGACGCCGATCTTCATGCCGCTGCTCAAGCAGTACGAGATCGACCCGGTGCATTTCGGGCTGGTCTTCATCATCGCGGCGACGATCGGCAATTATACGCCCCCGGTCGGCGGGGCGATGTTCGTTGTCTGCCAGATCCTGCGCTGCCCGATCGGCGAGTACACGCGGGAATCGATGCCGTTCCTGCTCGCGGTCTCGATCGTGACCCTCCTGCTGGTCTTCCTGCCGCAGGTCGTGCTGTTCGTGCCCGACATGATGTTCGGACCCTGACGGCGCTGACGACGCTCAGTGATGAAAGGTCCAGAGCAGGCTCTCGCTCAGGCTTTTCAGCGCTTCGACGGCGTCGGGCCGTTCGCGCGCCAGCGTCGTCACCAGCGCGTCGGCCAGCGCGAAGGCGGCGGTCGGCGAGTTCGGCAGGAAGCGGTTGCGCGCCGGGGCGAACAGCGTCATGTCCGCGACCGCCGCCAGCGGCGATGACGGCGCGTCGGTGAGCGCCAGCAGCGCCGCGCCGCGCTTCTTCGCGAAATTGGCGAGGTCGAGCGTGGTGCGCGAATAGCGTGGCATCGAGATCGCGATGGCCAGATCCTCGGGCCCGGCCGAGAGCATGTGGCGGATCGCCCGCTCCGGCCCGCCGCGCGAGGCGGCGAAGACGACGTCGGCCTGGAGATAGAGCGCCAGCCCGTCCTCCAGAAACGCCGCGACGTGATGGCTCGCGCCCGAGCCGACGATGAAGATGCGCCGCGCCCCGAGCAGCAGCCCCACCGCCCGGCTGACGGTCGCCTCGTCCAGCGTCGTCAGCGCCTCGTCGAGATTGGCGGCCTCGTCGCGCAAGGCGATCGTCATCGTCTCGAACACCGAGCCGGCGGCGGCGCGCGCCCCGGCCAGCCCCTCGACCGGGCCGAGCGCCAGCTTCAGGGCGGTTGACAGCGAGGCGCGGAAATCGCCGTAATTGCCGTAGCCGAGCGCGCGCACGAAGCGCGTCACGGTCGCCGTCGACGCCCCGCAGCGCTCGGCCAGCCCCTCGATCGTCATCGTGGCGGCGTCGAGCGGATTATGCAGCACGAAGTCGGCCGCCTTGCGGTGGCCGTTGCTCAGCGAGGGGTAGACCCGGGCGATCCGGTTGGCGAGGTCCGTCGTCGGCTTCAGGGCGCGGGACATGGCGTTTCCGGTGATTGACGTCGGATCATTTTCATGTTTGCTACCGCGTGAAACTAAAGCTGTCAAAAGTGATCGGCAGCATGGGAACGGAGACGGATCGATGCGCCACGGCAAGCTCACCACCCTCCTGCTCGGCGCAAGCCTGCTGAGCGCACCAGCCATAGCGCAGAATCTGCGCATCGCGCTCGCCTCCGAGCCAACGGCGGTCGATCCGCATTATCACGATCTCACGCCCAACAACGCGCTGGCCGCCCATATCTTCGACAGCCTCGTGCTCCAGGACGAAAAGCAGATCCTGAAGCCCGGCCTCGCCACCGCCTGGGAGAATGACGGCAAGAACCGCTGGACCTTCAAGCTGCGGCCGGGCGTCAGCTTCTCCAACGGCAAGCCGTTCAGCGCCGAGGACGTGGTCTTCACGCTCTGCCGGACGCTGAAGAACGAGACCAAGGTCTCGAACTCGTTTGCCGACATCACCGGCAATTTCGCCTCGGTCGAGACGCCCGACGCGCAGACGCTGGTGATCACCACGACCAATCCCGAGCCGCTGCTGCCGAACCTGCTCGCCAGCCTGCCGATTCTCTCGACCTCGATCACCCAGCACGGCCCGATCAGCTACGACATCGCCAAGAACTGCGGCGTCACCGGCCCGTGGCCGGCAGTGAACAACTTCAACGATGGCACGGCCGCGATCGGCACCGGCCCCTACAAGCTCAAATCCTATGTCCGCGGCTCGGCGATCGAACTCGAGCGCAACCCGTCCTACTGGGGCGCGGCTGAACCCTGGGCCAGTGTCCGCTTCGTGCCGGTGACCAATGCCGGCCCGCGCCTGGCCGGCCTCCTCGCCGGCGATTACGACGTGATCGAGAACCCGGCCGCGCGCGATCTCGGCCGCATCCGCAACGACAAGCGCTTTTCCCATGTGATCACGCCCTCGAACCGGGTCATCTATTTCCAGCTCGACGTGGCGCGCGAGCCCAGCCCCTTCGTCAAGGCCGAGGGCGACAAGAACCCGCTCAAGGATGTCCGCGTGCGCAAGGCGATGTCGCTCGCGATCGACCGCGAGGCGATCGTCAAGCGCATCATGGACGGCGCGGCCGAGCCGGCCTACCAGTTCCTGCCGACCGGCATGTTCGGCACGCTGCAAAACCCGCCCAAGCTCGGCTACGACCCCGCCGCGGCCAAGAAGCTGCTGGCCGAGGCCGGCTATCCCAACGGCTTCCAGGTCACGCTCTCGGCGACCAACGACCGCTACATCAACGACAGCCAGATCACCCAGGCGGTGGCGCAGTATCTGACCCAGGTCGGCATCAAGGCCGAGGTCGATGCGATGACGCGCACGATCTATTTTTCGCGCCGGGCCAAGAAGGAGTTCTCGATCGCGATGGGCGGCTGGGGCTCGGGCACCGGCGAGGCTTCGTCCTTCCTGCGGCAATGGGCGCCGACGCCCGACGACGCCAAGACGATCGGCGGCTCGAACTATGGCGGCTACAAGAGCGAGGCCTTCGACAAGGTGCTGCGCGAGGCGATCACGACGCTCGACGACGGCAAGCGGGTCGAATTGCTGCGGCAGGCCGCTACGATCGTGCTCGCCGACGGGGCCTTCATCCCGCTGCACTTTGAGTCCTCGATCTGGGCGTCCAAGGCCGAATACGCGGTCACCGGCCGGGCCGACCAGTTGATGCTGGCCATGTCGGTCAAGCCGGCGAAGTGAGGCGGGCGTCAGGGGCTGTCTTTTTGAGCCCTCATCCTGAGGAGCAGCCGCAGGCTGCGTCTCGAAGGATGCTCCAGGAGGCTCCGGAGACATCTGAAGCATCCTTCGAGACGCCATTTCTTGCGAAATGGCTCCTCAGGATGAGGGCCGTGGGTATGATTGACCGAGCTTTGAAGACATGACCGCCTACATCCTCCAGCGGCTGATCCAGAGCGTCTTCGTGCTGCTGGCGGTGTCGGTCGTGGTCTTCTTCGCCGTCTACGGCATCGGCGATCCGATCGAATTGCTGGTGCCGCCGCAGGTCAGCGACGCCGAGCGGCAGGTACTGATCCGCCGGCTCGGGCTCGATCTGCCGGTCTGGCAGCAATACCTCACCTTCATGGGCAACGCGCTCAGGGGCGATCTCGGCACCTCCTTCGTGCATGGCGTCTCGGCGATCGAGCTGATCCTGGCCCGCGCGCCGGCGACCTTCGAGCTGGTCCTTCTGGCGATGACGCTGGCCGTTCTCGTCGGCGTGCCGCTCGGCCTGCTGGCCGGGCTCAATCCGGAGAGCCGCCCGTCGCGGGTGATCATGGCGGGCACGGTGCTGGGCTATTCGCTGCCGAGCTTTTGGAAGGGCATGATGCTGATCCTGCTGTTTTCGGTCGTGCTCGGCTGGCTGCCGACGGCCGGGCGCGGCGAGACCGTGTCGGTGCTCGGCGTCCAGACCAGCCTGCTGACGCCGAACGGCCTGCGTCATCTCGTGCTGCCGGCGCTGAACCTCGCCATCCCAAACCTCGCGCTGATCATCCGGCTCGTCGCGGCCGGCACGGCGGAGGCGACGACGCAGGACTATGTGAAGTATGCTCGCGCCAAGGGCGTGCGGCCGCGCCGGATCGTCGGCCGGCATGTGCTGCGCAACATCCTGATCCCGGTCGTTACCGTGGTCGGCATCGAGTTCGGCAGCCTCGTCGCCTTCTCGACCATCACCGAGACGGTGTTCGCCTGGCCCGGCATGGGCAAGCTCTTGATCGATTCGGTCTACCAGCTCGACCGGCCGGTCGTGGTCGCCTATGTGCTGCTGGCGACGCTGCTCTTCGTCACGGTCAACTTCATCGTCGACATCCTCTACGCCGCGCTCGATCCGCGCGTGAAGCTGACCGGAGAGATGGCATGAGCGTTTCAGCCGTGCCGACGCATGCGGAGACGCCGCTGCGCAAGAAGGTTCTCGACAAGATCAGGAGCCGCCCGACGACGCGCGGCGCGGCGATCCTGCTCGCGGTGATGGTGGCGCTGGCGCTGCTCGCGCCGGTGATCGCGCCGCAGAACCCGCATGATCTCGGCTCGCTCAGCGTCATGGACAACCGCCTCGCGCCGGGCGAGCGCGGCATGACCGGCACGCTCTTCCTGCTCGGCACCGACGCGCAGGGTCGCGACATGCTCAGCGCCATCCTCTACGGCCTGCGCACCAGCCTGATGGTCGGCTTGGCCGCTACCGCCGGCGCGCTCGCCATCGGCATTGCGGCCGGGCTGGCGGCGGCACAGTTCGGCGGGATCGTCGACGCGGTGCTGATGCGCATCGTCGATTTCATGCTCGGCTTCCCCTCGATCCTGGTCGCGCTCGTGCTGCTGGCCTCGATCGGGCGCGGCGTCGACAAGGTCATCTTCGCGATCGTGCTGGTGCAATGGGCGCAGTATGCCCGGCTGATGCGGGCGGCGGCGCTCGTCGAGCGGCGCAAGGAGTATATCGAGGCGGCGGTGAATTTCGGCCTGCCGACGCGCCACATCATGTTCTCGCATCTCCTGCCGAACTCGGTCGGCTCGGTGCTGGTCGTCGCGACGATCAGCATTGCCGGCGCGATCACGCTGGAGGCGACGCTCTCCTTCCTCGGCGTCGGCGTGCCGGTGACGCAGCCCTCGCTCGGCCTGCTGATCGCCAACGGCTTCGAGTTCCTGCTCTCGGGCGAATACTGGATCTCGGTGTTCCCGGGGCTGGCGCTGGTGGCGCTGATCATGTCGCTCAACCTCGTCGGCGACAGGCTGCGCCGCAGCTTCAACGTGCGCTCATGAGCGATGCCCCCCTGCTTCAGGTGCGCGGCCTGCGCACGGTCTTCCATGCGCTCGACGGCGCCTGGGCCGCCGTCGACGGCGTCGATTTCACGGTCTCGCGCGGCGAGGTGCTGGGCCTCGTCGGCGAGTCGGGCTCGGGCAAGTCGGTGACCGGGTTCTCGCTGGTCCGGCTGATCGATCCGCCGGGCGAGATCGTCGCGGGCGAAGTCGTCTTCGATGGGGCCGACCTGCGGACTGCATCCGAGGAGCGGCTGCGCAATCTGCGCGGCGACCGTATCGCGATGATCTTCCAGGACCCGCTGATGACGCTGAACCCGGTGCTCAGCATCGGCGAGCAGATGAGCGAGGCGATCCTCGAGCATCGCGACGTTTCGCGCGAGGAGGCGCTGCGGCAGGCCGCCTTGGCGCTCGGCCGCGTCGGCATCTCCTCGCCGGAAACGCGGCTGCGGCAATATCCGCATGAATTCTCCGGCGGCATGCGCCAGCGTGTCGCGATCGCGACCGCGCTCTTGAACGAGCCCGATCTGATCATCGCCGACGAGCCGACGACGGCGCTCGACGTCACCATCCAGGCGCAGATCCTGTACGAGGTGCAGAAGCTCAGCCGCGAGACCGGGGCGGCGGTGATCTGGATCACGCATGATCTCGCCGTCGTCGCCGAACTCGCCGACCGCGTCGCGGTGATGTATGCCGGGCGCATCGTCGAGATCGGCGCGGTCGACATCGTGCTCGACCAGCCGCGCCACCCCTATACGCAAGGGCTGCTAAACTCGTCGGCGGCGCTGGTCGAGCCGGGCGAGCGGCTGCACCAGATCGACGGCATGGCCCCGCGCATCGACTCGCGCCCGTCGGGCTGCCCCTTCCGTCCCCGCTGCTTCAATGCGCTGCCGCTCTGCGCGGAGGATGACCCGGCTCCGCGCGAGCTCGATCACCGAATCATCCGCTGCCACAACCCGGTCGGGCAGGGAGCGCCGGCATGAGTGCGCCGCTGTTCGAACTGCGCAATGTCGCAAAACATTTCCGTGGCAAGGCGACGCTGGCCCAGCGCCTGCTGACGGCTGTCGACCGGCATGCGCCGCCGCCTGTGCTGCGCGCCGTCGATGGCGTCGATCTTTCGGTCACGCAGGGCGAGGTGCTCGGCCTCGTCGGCGAATCCGGCTGCGGGAAATCGACCCTGGCGCGGATCGCGACCGGCATCCTGAAGCCCAGCGCCGGCGAGGTGGTCTACAGGGGCAAGGCCGCCTCAGGGCTCAGGGGCAAGGAGCGGCTGGACTATTTACTCAAGGTCCAGATGATCTTTCAGGACCCTTACGCCTCGCTCGATCCGCGCATGCGGGTCAGCAAGATCGTCGGCGAGGCGCTGTCGGTCCACAAGCTCATACCGAAGGCCGAGATCGACCCGGCGATCGACCGGGCGCTGTCGGAGGTCGGGCTCGATCTGGCCTATCGCGAGCGCTATCCGCACCAGTTCTCCGGCGGCCAGCGCCAGCGCATCGGCATCGCCCGTGCGCTCGCGGTGAAGCCGGATTTTCTGGTCTGCGACGAGCCGGTCTCGGCGCTCGACGTCTCGATCCAGGCGCAGGTCATCAACCTGTTCATGGATCTGCGCGCCCGCCACGGCCTGACCTATCTCTTCGTCAGCCATGACCTCGGGCTGGTGCGCCATATCAGCGACCGCGTCGCGATCATGTATCTCGGCCGCATCGTCGAGATCGGCTCGGCCGCCGCGATCTTCGCCGAGCCGGCGCATCCCTACAGCGCAGCCCTGGTCAAGGCGATCCCCTCGGCGGCGCGGCGGAAAAGCGCCTTCCAGCCGCTCAAGGGCGAATTGCCCTCGGCGCTGGCCCCGCCGCCGGGCTGCCCCTTCCACCCGCGCTGCGAGCACGCCATGGCGGTCTGCCGCGAGGTCCGCCCCGCGCTCGCCGAGATCGCGCCCGGCCGCAGCGCCGCCTGCCATCTGCACACGATGCCCAAGACCGAACGGCTCAAGACCGAAAATCCGGAGACGCCATGACCACGCTCGCGCTCGATCCTCCGCAGGGCCGCTCCTGCCTGCCCTTCATCGACGCCTGGCATCCGGCCCGGCCGCTGGAGGTCAACTTTTACCGCCCTGCCGGGCATGGCCCCGACGATGCTGTCGTGGTCGTGCAGCACGGCATGATGCGCAATGGCGACGACTATCGCGATTTCTGGATCGACGCGGCCGAGAAGCACAATCTCCTGATCGTCGCGCCGACCTTCGGCAATGAGCGCTTCCCCAAGGCCGAGGGCTACAACAACGCGCTCGTCGTCGGCGAAGGCGGCGCGATCGCGCCGGCGCAGGACTGGCTCTACGGCGTGCCGGCGCGCGTGCTTGCCGCCCTGCGCACCGCCGGCGTCACGCGGCGCGAGCAGGTCAAACTGTTCGGCCATTCGGCCGGCGGCCAGTTCGTGCACCGCCTGCTGGCGACGCAGGATCATGGCCCGTTCGAGGCGGCGATGGCGGCCAATTCCGGCTGGTACACGCTGCCGACCTTTGACAAGCGCTTCCCGGAGGGACTCGGCGGGCTCGGGCTCGACGAGGCCGCGCTGGCGCGCTGGTTCGCCTATCCGATGGTGATCTTCGCCGGCGACCAGGACATCAACACCAGCGACCCGAACCTGCCGGCGCAGGAGGAGGCGCTGCGGCAGGGGCCGATGCGCTATGCCCGCGCCGGCTTCATGCACGATTTCGCCAGAAGCGAGGCCGGGCGGCTCGGCCTGCCGTTCAACTGGACGCTGGTGAGCGTGCCCGGCATCGGCCATGACGGCGCGGCGATGTCGCGGGCGGCGGCGGCGTTCTGGTTCGAGGGGCGGATTCCGCCGGCGGACGAACTGCAGGGGCGGGAGACCATGGTCGCCTGAGCCGGCTCAGGCGAACGGCCCCGCCGCGCAGCTCTGGCCGCCATCGACCGGCAGGCAGACTCCGGTGATGAATTTCGCTTCGTCCGAGGCCAGGAACACGGCTGCATGGGCGATGTCCCATGCCGTGCCCATCTTGCCGGTCGGGACGAGCGCGTCGCGCGCGGCGACCATCTCCTCGACCGAGCCGTACTGCCCCGAAATCTGCTTGTAGATCATCGGCGTGTCGATCAGGCCGGGGATGATGGCGTTGGCGCGGATGTTCTGGCGGGCATATTGCAAGGCGATGGCCACGGTGGCCTGATTCACCGCCGCCTTGGTGGCGTAGTAGGCGAAATAGGGGTAGCCGACCCAGCGGATCGCAGCGAGCGAGGAGATGTTGATGATGGCGCCGCCGCCGCCCTTCAGCATCTGCGGGATCACCGCTTTCGAGCAGCGGAAGACCGGGCCGAGATTGAGGTCGATCGCCGCCTGGAAATCGGCCTCCGAGAGCTCGACCGGGCCGCCCATATGGGTGACGCCGACATTGTTGTGCAGGATGTCGATGCGGCCGAAGCGCGTCATCGTCGCCGCCACCGCCGCGTCGATCGTCTCCTGCTTGGTCACGTCCGCCGACAGCGCGGTGGCGATGCCGCCCTCGTTCTGGATGATCGCGGCAGTCTCCTCGGCCGCCGCGAGGCTGATGTCGATGCAGGCGATGCGCGCGCCCTCGCGCGCGAAGGCGACGGCGGTCGCCTTGCCGTTGCCCCAGCCTTCGCCGGACGAACCCGCGCCGAAGACGACGGCGATCTTTTTGCGGAGGCGGTCGGCCATGGCTTGTCCAAGACTTCAGTCAGATAACGCGCCGTCATCCTGGCCGAAGCGAAGCGGAGCGCCGGGATCCATCATCGAGCGCTGCCGTGCCCTATGATGGATCCCGGGGCTGCGCGGCTTCGCCGCTTGTCCAGGATGACGGCGTAAAGGAGATGGCTGCGCTCAGCTCAGCGAGCTGCCGACGGCCTTTTCCAGGATCGCCCAGGCCTCGTCGCCGTATTTCTTCTTCCACTCGGCGTAGAAGCCGGCCTTGCGCAGCGCCTCGCGGAAGGAGGCGGCGGGCGCCTCGTTGAAGACCATGCCCTTCGATTCGAGCTCCGCCCGCAAGCCGGCGTTGAGCTTGGCGACGTCGGCGCGCTGGAGGACGGCGGCGTCATTCATGTTCTTGGAGACGATGGCGCGCAGGTTCTCCGGCAGGCGCTCCCAGGCGCGGCGGTTGCCGAGGAACCAGAAGCCGTCCCACATATGGTTCGTCACCGAGCAGAACTTCTGCACCTCGAAGAGTTTTGCGGTCGCGATGATGGCGAGCGGGTTCTCCTGGCCGTCGACGACCTTGGTCTGCAGCGCGGTGTAGACCTCGGCGAAGTTGATGCTGGCGGGGGCCGACTCGAAGGCCTGGAACATTGAGGTCCAGAGCGGCGAGACCGGCACGCGGATCTTGAAGCCCTTGAGGTCGGCGGCGGTGGCGATCGGCCCTTTGGACGAGGTCATCTGGCGGTAGCCATTGTCCCAGATCTTGTCGAAGACGACGAGGTTGGCCTTGGCGATCTGGCCGCGGACATAGGCGCCGAGCTCGCCGTCCATCGCCGGCCAGACCTGCTCGTAGCCGGGGAAGGCGAAGCCGATGCCGCTGACCGAGGCGTTTGGCACCAGCGTCGAGAGGATCAGCGGCGAGAGCGTGAAGAACTCGATGCCGCCGGAGCGGACCTGGCTCAGCATGTCGGTGTCGGTGCCGAGCTGGCTCGAGGGGAAGATCTGGATGACGATCCGGCCGTTCGATTCCTGTTTGATCTTCTCGGCGGCTTCCGTGGCGCGGATGTGCAGCGGGTGCGAGGTCTGCAGGTTGTGGGCGTATTTATAGGTGAATTCCGGCGTCTGCGCCTGCGCGCTCCCGATCTGGAACGTGCCGATCGTGGCGGCGGCGGCGGAGCCCTGGATCAGGCTGCGGCGTGAGATGGTCATGGTTTCTCTCCCTGGTCGTTTCTGTGGTGGTTGCGGCGAGTGTCGGATGCGGCGGTCGTTGCGGACAATCTCCAAAAGCGGCGGGCGGCCCTGCCTTTTGCTCACAGCAGCACGGTCGAGATCCACGGCACGGCGGCGATGATCACGACCCCGACCAGCAGCGCGATCAGATAGGGCCAGATCGCGCCCATCGCCTCGTCGGGCGAGACGTTGCCGATCTTGCAGGCGATGTAGAAGCCGATGCCGATCGGCGGCGCCATCAGGCCGATATTCATCGCGGTGACGACGACCATCGAATAATGCACGTCGTTGATGCCGAGCTTGCGGGCGATCGGGAACATCAGCGGGGCCATCAGCACCAGCGCCGGCAGGCCCTCCAGCACGCAGCCGAGGATGATGAACACCACGATGGTGATGGCCATGAAGCTGATCCAGCCGCCCGGCAGATTGCTCATCCAGACCGCAAGCTGGCCGGCAAAGCCGGTCTGCGTCAGCGCCCAGGCCATGGCGAGCGCCGTGCCGAGGATCATCAGGATCGCGCCCGACAGGGCCGCGGTCTCGACCAGCATCGCGTAGAACTTGCGCGGGGAGATGCCGCCATAGAGCACGATGCCGACGATCAGGGCGTAGAGCACCGCGATGGTCGAGACCTCGGTCGCGGTGGCGACGCCGCCGCCCACCGCGCTGCGGATGATGAAGGGCAGCACGAGCGCCGGGGCTGCGATCAGCGCGGCCTTCCAGATCACGCTGAGGGGGGCGCGCCTGACGTTCTTCAGGCTCTCGATGCCGGCTTTCCAGCGCGCCAGCACGGCCAGCACCAGAAGCAGCAGCATCGCGACCAGGAAGCCCGAGGTGAACAGCCCCGCGATCGAGACGCCGGCGACCGAGCCGAGTACGATCAGCACGATCGAGGGCGGCACGGTCTCGGCCATGGCCGCGCCGGTGGCGAGCAGCGCGATCAGCTCCTTCGGCTTGTAGCCGCGCCGCTTCATCTCCGGGAACAGCGCCGGCGCGACGGTCGCCATGTCGGAGACCTTTGAGCCCGAAATGCCGGAGACCAGGAAGAGCGAGCCGAGCAGCACATAGGACATGCCGGCGCGGACATGGCCGAACATCGCCGCCAGCACGTCGACGATCGCCTTGCCCATTCCGGTGGCGTCGAGAATGCAGCCGAGCAGCACGAAGATCGGCACCGAGAGCAGGATGATCGAGGACATGCCCTCGTCCATCCGGCCGATCATGACGAAGACCGGCACGCTGGTGGAGAAGGCGAGGAAGCAGAGCGTGCCCATGCCGAAGCAGAAGGCGATCGGCACGCCGGCGACCAGGCAGAGCGCAACGACGGCGACAAGGAAGATCAGGATGTTGGTATAGCCCAGCCCCCTGAACACCGGGGTCAGCAGCCAGAACGCCGCGCCGATGGCGCAGAGCAGCGCCAGCGCCAGCAGAAGATCGCGCGGCCGCGACGTCCGGATCGCATAGCGCAAGGTCAGCAGGAACATCGAGGCGACGCCGAAGGCGATCGCCGAGACGCGCCAACTGTTGGGGATGTTCAGCGCCGCCGAGGTGACGAAGCTCTCCTCATAGGCGTAATCGACCGCCGGGTAGATCATCGCCAGCAGGAAGGCCGCAACGACCAGCAGCGCGAAGGTTTCGACGAAGCCGCGCAGGCGTTCGGGCATCATACCGGTGAACAGCGTCAGGCGCAGATGCTCGTTACGGTCGATCGCGATCGCAGCGCCCAGCATGGCGAGCCAGAGGAAGGAGATCGAGGCGACCTCGTCGATCCAGATCACCGGCAGCGAGAAGACATAGCGCGAGACGACGCCGAGCAGCAGCACGCCGACGATGACCATAAGCAGGATCGAGGCGACGATCTCGACGGGCCGCATGAAGGCCGAGCCGGGGCGCAGGCCGGTCTCCAGCGCGATCTCGGGCAGGGCGATCCTGTCGGCGATATCGACCATGGCGGGGCGGCTCAGTTCCGGCGCGCGGTCGCAGGACCGCCCGATGCGCTCGACAGATGGCCGGTGCGCCGCTCGCGGGCGTCCTGCGACATGGTTCGTCCCTCCCAGGCGCGTCGCCTCGTGCTTGTTGGCCAGCACTCGACGCGGTCCATACTGTGGATATATCCGCAGCCGGACGGGCCGGAGATTACACAAGGCAAGCAGCGTTGCAATCCTTAAACGATCAAACTAGGCTCGGCTGACAATAATAAGGTCCATATCATGGATCGCTCCGAGGATGGCCGGGTGGAACAGCTTCTCCAGCAGCGCGCCGAGGCGTCGGGCTCGCAGAGCGTCGACCGCGCTTTGCGGCTGCTCGCGCTGATCGGGCGTGAGCCGAAGGGCGGGCTGCCGCTCGGCGAGATCGTCACCGGCAGCGGACTGAACAAGCCGACCGCGCGGCGGCTGCTGATGGCGCTGATGCGGGCCGGCCTCGTCGAGCAGGAGCCGCAGACGCGGCACTACTGTCTCGGCGAGGAGGCGTTCGTGCTCGGCGTTCTGGCCGGGCGGCGGCACGGTTTGCTGGAGCTGGCGATGGACAGCCTGCGGCGGCTCTCGGCGATCACGCTTGATACGAGCTTCCTGTCGGTGCGGCGCGAGCACTACGCCGTCTGCCTGCATCGCGAGGAGGGCACCTATCCGGTCCGCACCCATGCGCTGCAGGCCGGCGACCAGCATCCGCTCGGCGTCGGCGCGGGCTCGCTGGCGATGCTGGCGGCGCTGCCCGACGCCGAGATCGACGCCGTGATGGCGGCCAACGAACGCATCCTGCTGGCGCGCTATCCGGGTTTTCCGCCGGAGGTTCTGGCGCAGGACGTGCCGCTTGCCCGCGAACGCGGCTTTGCGCTCAATCCGGGCCGGCTGGTGGCGAGTTCATGGGGGCTGGGCATGGCCTTCCGCTATCCCGACGGCCGGGTCGCCGGCGCGTTCAGCCTGGCCGCGATCGACAGCCGCATGCAGCCGGCGCGGCAGGTCGAGCTCGCCGGCCATCTGACCGAGGAGGTCGCGCGCATGGAGCGCCGGCTCGCCGGCATGTTCGACGCCAAGACGGCGAGCCCGGCCGCGCCGCGCGCCGCGGCCCAAGCCAGGAGCGCTTGAGATGACGCAGACAGCATCGCCCCTGCCGGGCGGCGTGACGCCGATGAGCCGCCGGGTGATGAACCTCGCCCATATCGTCACCCAGAACGGCAAGCGCCATGGCGACAGGCCGGCCTTCATCTGGGGCGAGCGCTCCTGGAGCTGGGCGCAGATCGACGCGCAGGTCTCTGCGCTGGCTGCTGGGCTTGCCGCGCGCGGCGTCGGCAAGGGCGACCGCGTGCTGGTGCATTCGAAGAATTGCGACGCGATGTTCGTCTCGATGTTCGCGACCTTCCGGCTGGGCGCGGTCTGGGTGCCGACGAATTTCCGGCTGTTGCCCGACGAGGTCGCCTGGCTCTCGACCTCTTCTGGGGCGAAAGCCTTCCTCTGCCATGGCGATTTCCCGGCCCATGCGGCGGCGGTCGCGGCCGCCAGCCCAGCTACCGAATTCACCTGGCGGATCGGGCCCGCCGCCTTCGGCGAGGACGATGTCGAGGCGGTGGTCGCGCGCCATGCCGGCGAGAGGGTCGCCAACGCCGCCGTCGAGCATGACGATCCGTGCTGGTTCTTCTTCACCTCGGGCACGACCGGGCGCTCGAAAGCCGCCGTGCTGACCCATGGCCAGATGGGCTTCGTGGTGACGAACCATCTTGCCGATCTGGTGCCCGGCGCGACCGAGGCCGACGCCTCGCTCGTGGTCGCGCCGCTGTCGCATGGCGCGGGCGTGCACCAGCTCGTGATCTCGGCGCGCGGCGCCCCTTCGATCCTGCTGTCGAGCGAGCGCTTCGACATCGACGAGGCCTACCGGCTGATCGAAAAACACCGCGTCACCAACATCTTCACGGTGCCGACGATCCTGAAGATGCTGGTCGAGCACCCGGCTGCCGACCAGCACGACCATTCCAGCCTGCGCCATGTGATCTATGCCGGCGCGCCGATGTATCGCGAGGACCAGAAGGCGGCGCTGGCGAAACTGGGGAAGGTCATCGTCCAGTACTTCGGTCTCGGCGAGGTCACCGGCAACATCACAGTGCTGCCCACTCGCCTGCACCTCGCCGAGGACGGGCCGGAGGCCCGCATCGGCTCCTGCGGCTATGAGCGCAGCGGCATGGAGGTGCAGATCCAGGACGATGACGGCAACGCGGTCGCAACGGGGACGCAAGGGGAAATCTGCGTGATCGGCCCGGCCGTCTTCGCCGGCTATTACGACAACCCCGAGGCCAACGCGAAATCGTTCCGGAACGGCTGGTTCCGCACCGGCGATCTCGGCCACATGGATGCCCAGGGTTTCGTCTATATTACCGGGCGCGCATCGGACATGTACATCTCCGGCGGCTCGAACATCTATCCGCGCGAGATCGAGGAGAAGATCCTGACCCATCCGGCGATCGCGGAGGTCGCGGTGCTGGGCCTGCCGGACCCTGTCTGGGGCGAGATCGGGGTCGCGGTCTGCGTGCCGCGTGCCGGCCAGGCTGCGAGCGAGGCCGAGATGGCCGCATTCCTCGGCGAGCGCATCGCCCGCTACAAGATGCCGAAACGCTTCTTCTTCTGGGAGGCGCTGCCGAAATCGGGCTATGGCAAGGTGCCCAAGCGTCTCGTCAGGGACGAACTCGAGGCGCGCGGCGAACTGGGCTGGCTGCGCGCGTGAGCGGCGATGCGCACGCATGTCCCCGGATACGGAAAAGCCTCCGGCTCCGGGTCTCCCCGATGCCGGAGGCTCTTCATGGTGGCGGCTCAGCGCTGGCTGCGGCTGCGCGCGCGACGGTCGATGTAACGACGGCGGCGATAGCCGCCATAGCCGTAGCGGCGGCGCCGATAGCCTCCGTAGCCATAGCGACGGCGATAGCGGCGGCGGTAATAATACTGGCTGAATTCGGCGTCGGCCTTGTCGAGCGCCTCGGCCGCAGGGGCCTCGGCTGCGTCCGGAGCGCCGTCGGGCAGGGGCGAGAGCCTGGGCTGGGCGGCCTCGGCGAGCGCGACGCCACCGAGGCTGGCGGCGACGCCGCCGCCGATCAGGGCTATGAGGAACGAGCGTCTGTCCATTATTGTCTCCTCCATCTCGTCTTGAACCCCGCTCAGGCCCGACCGGCATGAAGGGTCATCAGGCAACACCGGGCCGGGCCGATGGTTCCGACGCAGCACGGCGGCCTGGCCCGATCTCCGCAGGAGGGTTAACTCCGTGAGACGCATCCAGCAGCCCGGCCCGGCGGCGAGCGGGCGGATCGAGGCCGTCGCGGGCCATGGCCTGCGCTTCGAGATGCCGTTGCAGCCCGGGCTGACGCTGCTCGAATCGGTGCGGCGCGGCTTCGCGGCGGCGGGTTTCAGCTCGGGCGTCCTGCGCATCGACGGGCTGGCGCTGACGCCCTTCGCCTATGTCATGCCGGCGCTGTCGAAGACGCGCGAGCATGCGGCGTTCTACAGCGACATCGTCCGGCCTGCGGGCATCGCCCGGATCGAGACCGGGGCGATGACCTTCGGTGAGCGGGACGACAGCCCGTTCTTTCACTGCCATGCGCTCTGGACGGAGGCCGACGGCAAACGCTGCGGCGGTCATATCCTGCCCGACGAGACCGTGCTGGCGGAGGCGATCACGCTGCCGGCGGTCGGGCTCGATGGCGCGGGATTTTCCGCCTACGTCGATCCCGAGACCAATTTCAAGCTGTTCGGGCCGGTCGCCATGGAGCCTCTGAGCGCGACGCGCGAGGGCCGCTTCTTCGCGATCCGGGTGCGGCCCAACACCGATCTCTTCGGCGAGCTGGAGCGCTTCTGCGCCGAACGCGGCATCGCGCGAGCGACGATCCATGGCGGCGTCGGCTCGACCATCGGGGCGCGTTTCGAGGATGGCCGGGCGGTCGAGAACTTCGCCACGGAGGCCGCGATCAAGGCCGGGACGATCGCGGCCGACGGGGCCGGCTCGGCGATCGACGTCGCGCTGGTCGACTACACCGGCGCGCTTGCCGAGGGCCGGCTGAGGCGTGGCGACAATCCGGTGCTGATGACCTTCGAGCTCGTGCTGGAGGCGGGATAGGGCCATCCGTCATTGCGAGGAGCGCAGCGACGAAGCAATCCAGGTGTGGCAGCGCTCTACCTCCCCCTGGATTGCTTCGCTGCGCTCGCAATGACGATCAGCCGCTACGCTTGCGCGCCACCTCGCGATCCCGCAGCGTCTTGCGCATGATCTTGCCGGTCGCGGTCATCGGCAGCTCCGTCACGAACTCGATCTCGCGGGGATACTGGTAGGCGGCGAGCCGCTCCTTCACGAAGGCCTGGATCTCGCCCGCCAGCGCGTCCGACGCAGCAAAGCCCGGCCGCGTCATGACGAAGGCTTTCACCACCTCGGTGCGCACGGGGTCGGGCGAGCCGACGACCGCGACCATCAGCACCGCCGGGTGGCGCATCAGGCAATCCTCGATATCGCCCGGGCCGATGCGGTAGGAGCCCGAGGAGATGATGTCGTCGTCGCGGCCCTGGAACCAGAAATAGCCATCGGCGTCGCACGCGCCGGCATCCCCGGTGAGGAACCAGTCGCCGACGAATTTCTGCGCCGTCGCCTCGGGCTGGCGCCAGTATTCCAGCATCATCACCGGGTCCGGCCGCGCCACCGCGATCAGGCCCTGTTCCCCCGCCGGCAACTCCTCGCCCTGCGCCGAGATCACCGCGACCTTGTGGCCGGGCACGGCCCGGCCCATCGAGCCGGGCGCGACCGGAAACAGCCCGGCGCTGTTGGAGACGATCAGGTTCGCCTCGGTCTGGCCGTAGAACTCGTTCAGGTCGAAGCCGAAGGTCTCGGCCCCCCAGGCCAGCATGTCGGCGCCCAGCGTCTCGCCGCCGGTGCCGATCGAGCGCATGCGAAAGCCGAAGCGGCGCGGATTCTCGACCTGGCGCATCAGCTTCAGCGCGGTCGGCGGCAGGAAGGCGTTGCGCACCTTGTGGCGGGCGATCAACGCGAAAGCGGCTTCGGCATCGAACTTCTTCGCCCGCGAGGCCAGCACCGGCACGCCGAAATAGAGGCTCGGCAGCAGCACGTCGAGCAACCCGCCGGCCCAGGCCCAGTCGGCCGGCGTCCAGAACAGGTCGCCGCCTTGCGGAAAGAACTCCTGCGGAAGCTGCACGCCCGGCAGATGGCCGAGCAGGACGCGGTGGGCGTGCAGCGCGCCCTTGGGCTTTCCGGTGGTGCCGGAGGTGTAGATGATCAGGGCCGGGTCGTCGGCGCGGGTGTCGAGCGGGGCGAAACCGTCGGAAGCCTTCGCCATCTCGGTCGCGAAATCGAGATGGCCGAGAGCCGCCCCCGGCCCGTCGATGACGAAGATGCGCCGGAGATCGGGCAAAGCGTCGCGGATCGCCTCGACCTTACTGAGGTTCTCGCCATCGGTGATCAGCGCAGCAGCCCCGCTGTGCTGCAGCCGGTGCTCCAGCGCATCGGGGCCGAACTGGATGAACAGCGGCAGCGCGATCGCGCCCAGCTTGTAGATCGCCAGATGCGCCATCGCGGTTTCCGGCCGCTGCGGCAGCAGGATGCCGACGCGCTCGCCTGCGCCCACGCCATGGCCGGCGAGCATGTTGGCGAGCCGGTTCGAGGCGCGCTTCAATTCGTCGAAGCTCGTCGTGGCGACGCCGGCCCCGTCCTCGTAGATCAGGGCCGGCCGGCCGGAGCCGTCGGCATGGCGGTCGCAAGCCGCGACGCCGATATTGAAGCGCTCGGGGATCCGCCAGGCGAAGCCGTCGAAGGTGGTGCGGTAGTCGGCGTGGCGCTGCAGCATCAGCCCTGCTCCGGCCGGCGCTTCATCAGGAGTTTCATATGCCCGGTCTGGACCTGCTCGCCGCGCTGGTTGAAGACGTCGAGCCGGAGCGTCACCACGCCGCGATCGGGCTTGCGCGAGGGTTTTCTGTCGGCCGTCGTCACCACGGCATGCACCGTGTCGCCGATCCTGACCGGCCCGGCAAAACTCCAGTGCAGGTCGAGCAGGCCCATGGTGGTGGCGTCGATCAGGTTCTGCTGCGACATCAGCCCGATCGCCATGGAGAGCGTCAGCGGGCCATGCGCGATGCGCTCGCCGAACGGCGTGCCGGCGCAATATTCGGCGTCGACATGGAGCGGGTTGAAATCGCCCGAAAGCCCCGAGAACAGCGTGATGTCTCCCTCGCCGACGGTGCGGCCGCGCGTGACGATGCGCTGCGCCTCGTCGAAATCCTCGAAATACAGGCCCATCGCGTCCGCCAACCCTGTGTGCCGTCTTCTGGTTGGCGCGATTAGGCGCGCGTTCGCAGGCGGCTGACAAGTTCGCCGGCTGGCCTTTCTGCTCACAACCGCAATGCGGGGATGGCTCTGCGCTGCTCGGCTCACCTTCGCGTGAGCGATGCTGCGCTGCGGAACAAACCCCGCCTGCTGCCGTTTGGGCATCGGTGCGACGGCCTGAGGCCCGATGCGCCGGCCTGGCTGGGGGCAGCCAGGGCGCTCTCGCGCCGTTCGGGTATCGGACCAGCGGCGGGAGAACGCCCTGCTGTGGTCGGGCGTTTCTCGAACCCGACGCCGGAGCTCCAGCATGTCCCTGTCCGCACTCAACGGCCTCAACTTCTTCATGGCCGATGTCAGGGACGGGCTCGGGCCCTTCCTCGGCGTCTATCTGCAGCAGCGCGGCTGGGGGCCGCAGGATATCGGCTTCGTCATGACCGTCGGCGGGCTCGCCGGCATGGCCGCGACGACGCCGCTCGGCGCGCTGGTCGACGCCACCCGCTACAAGCGCGCGGTGATGATCGTGGCCTCGGCGGCCATCATCTTTGCCTCGCTGACGATGCTGTTCTTTCCCAATCTCACCACGACGGTCGCAGCTCAAATCGTGCAGGGCGTCGCCGGCGCGGTGATCGCGCCCGCCATCGCCGCGATCACGCTGGGCCTCGTCAGGCAGGCCGGCTTCGCGAAGCAGCTCGGCCGCAACGAGGCCTTCAACCACGGCGGCAACATGACGGCGGCGCTCGTCGGCGGCGCGCTCGGCTATGTCTTCGGCCTGCAGGCGGTGTTCTACTTCATGTCGTTCATGGCGGTCGCGGCCATCGCCGCGACGCTGATGATCCCGGCCGAGGCGATCGACCACGACGCGGCGCGGGGGGCGGAGGCGGAAGCCGGGCGTGACGCGGGCGAACAATCGAGCTGGTCGCTGCTTTTGACCTCCGCGCCGCTGATCACCCTGGCGGTCGTGCTGATGCTGTTTCATCTCGGCAACGCCGCGATGCTGCCGCTGCTCGGCCAGGCCATGGTGGCGCGCGGCGATGGCGACCCAAGCGCCGCCACTGCGCTGACCGTGGTCGTGGCGCAGTCGACCATGATCGGCATGGCGCTGCTGGCGGCCAAGCTGGCCCAGAGCCGGGGTTACTCGATCGTCTTCGTCATCGCTCTCGTGGCGCTGCCGATCCGCGGGCTGATCGCCGCCTCGTTCTCCGGCTTCTGGGTGCTGTTTCCGGTGCAGGTGCTGGACGGCGTCGGGGCCGGCATGCTGGGCGTGGCGCTGCCCGGGCTGGTGGCGCAGATCCTGCGCGGCACCGGCCATTTCAATGTGGGCCTCGGCGCGGTGATGACCGTGCAGGGCATCGGGGCCGCGCTCAGCGCCACGCTGGGCGGCTCGGTGGCGCAGGCCTATGGCTACAGCGCCTCGTTCCTGGTGCTCGGCGGCATCGCGCTCGCGGCGCTGGCGCTCTGGCTGGTCGCGACGATGCTGTTCGACGGGGCCTGGGCAGGGCGGGGCGGCGCGCGGCCCTCCGGCGCGGGCTCCGATCTCAAAGCCGCGTGAGGCGCTGGCATCCGGCTCCGAGCGGCGTTATAATATCTGTATAACGTCATCGGAGGCTCGCGTCATGAACGAGATCGTCAAGGTCGAGGCGGACAAGTCCGTTCTCCAGATCCGGAAGATCGGCAATTCCATGGGGATCATCCTGCCCAGGGAGTTGCTGGCGAGCCTCAAGCTGAAAGAGGGCGATTCCCTGCATGTCGTCGCCGTTCCGGGCGGCGGCTTCCGGCTTCTCAAGCAGAAGCCCGATTTCGACAAGGCGATGGCTGCTGCGCGACGCGGCATGAAAATCTATCACAACGCCTTGGCGGAACTCGCCAAATGACGGAGCCGCACTGGCTGTCGGTCGAGATCGTGACCGCGATCCACGACGAGCAACTGGTGATCCATGGCGGCGGGCAGGGCCTGCGCGACGAGGGCATGCTCTTGTCCGCGCTCGAACGGCCGGTCAACAAATGGAGTTACGAGCAGGCTGACCTGCCCGAGCTGGCGGCGGCCTATGCCTTCGGGCTGGCCAAGAACCATCCGTTCATCGACGGCAACAAGCGAACCGCGCTGCTGGCGCTCTATACCTTCCTCTCCATCAACGACGTCGAATTCGTCGTGCCGGAGGAGATGGCCGCAGCCGCGATCCTCGCGCTCGCGGCCGGCGATGTCGACGAGGACGGGCTGACGCGCTGGATTCGCGACAACTGGCCGAAGGATGCGCCCGCGTGACCAAACCCATCTGGATCGAGGCCGCGATCAACGGGCCCTGGGGCGTCGCGCGCCAGCCCGGCATCCCGATCGCGATTCCCGACATCGTCGCGGACGGCATCGCGGCGGTCGAGGCGGGCGCTGCGATCGTGCATCTGCATGTCTACGACGTCGGGAGCGGCCGGCAGCGCGACGACTGGGAACTCTACGCGCAGGCGATCGAGGGCATCCGCGCAAAAGTCGACGCCATCGTCTATCCGACCATCCCGATCGTCGGCTCCTCCTATGCCGGCGACATGATCGGCTCGGGCCGCTATGCGCATCTGGAGGAACTGGCCAGGCGCGGGCTGGTCGAATGGGGCGTGCTCGATCCCGGCTCCTGCAACTGGACGACGTTTTCCGGCATCCCCGAGGGCGAGGGCGGCTTCATCTACCAGAACCCCGAGGAGCATATCCGCGAGGGCATGGCGGTCGCCGAACGCCACAAAGTGCATCCGAGCTTCGCCATCTACGAGCCCGGTTTCACGCGTCTCGGCGCGGCGCTGGCGAAAGCCTATCCCGGCATGCCGACGCCGATCTACCGACTGATGTTCTCCGACCATTTCGCCTGGGGCTTTCCGCCGCGCGAATATGCGCTCGATGCGCATCTTGCGCTGCTGGCCGAGGATGCGCCGGGCGCGCCGGTGATGATCGCGGGGCTGGGCGTCGATCTGTCCGATCTGATCGGCCCGGCTGTGGCGCGCGGGGTGCATGTCCGGGCCGGGCTGGAGGATGCGCCTTTCGGCTGCGGACGGACAAATGCGGCGCTGGTGACGGACGCTGTGCGGCTGGTCGAGGCGGCAGGCGGGCGGGCGGCGAGCGTGGCGGAGGTGAGGGCGTCCCTCTCAGCGTCTATCGCGGCCCCGTAGACCATTCACGGGATAAGCCGAGGCGCAGAGCGGACAATCATACTGCGCAAATGACCAGTCGTCATCAGACAGGCGATCGACTGATGCTCGGGCGGTTCGTCTCGAAACCGGCGAGGCCGCACCCATGAGCCCGTTCGCGATCGGTTGCATCGCCTTCCTCTGCGTCTTCGGAGCCGCCTTGCTGGGCATGTTCTTGCGTTCGCGCCTGCCCGAGCATCATCTGACTCTGGAATCCCGCGAGGCGATCAAGCTCGCCACCGCCATCGTGGGGACGCTCTCGGCGCTGGCGCTGGGACTTCTGATCGCCTCGGCGAAGCGCTCCTTCGACGATGCCGGAACCGAGCGCAGGACATCGGCGGCGCGGCTCCTGCTGCTCGATCGCGTCATGGCGCAGTACGGCGCGGAGACCGCGCCCTTGCGAAAGGTGCTCCGGACCATCGTCGAGGCGCGGTTGAAGGCCGTCGATGACGGCTTCGGCAGCGATACCTCCGTCGCCGAGGGCGTCGATGTCGAGACGATGCAGGGTGGCCTGCGGAGCCTGTCGCCGCAGACCGACGCGCAGCGTTCGCTTCAGGCGCGCGCGCTGCAGCTCGCGGGGGATATCGCGGAAGCGCGCTGGCTGAGAACCGAATCGGAGGTGGGAGGATTTCCCGCGCCCTTCCTCGCGATCCTCATCCTGTGGCTCGCGCTGCTCTTTGCCTCCTTTGGCGTGCTGGCGCCCGGCAATGGCACCGTCGTCGCGACCTTGTTCGTCTGCGCCGTGTCGGCAGCGCGGCGCTGGTGCTGATCATCGACATGGATCACCCCTATCTCGGCGTCATCCGCGTCTCCGACGCGCCCTTGCAATCGGCGCTCCAGAGGCTGGGCCAGCCTTGATTGCGGTCGGCTCGTATCTCCGGAGCCCTGCCGCGAACGCGGCTGCCGCCTGATTCCGGAGAGGCGCTGGCAATACGCGCTGGCGAGCCTAGATCAGAGTCCGATGCCCGCCCTCCGGTAACGAAGCCCCCATGTCCGACCACGACTCCGAAGCTAATCGCTTTTCCGCCCGCGCCGCGCGCTATGCCCGCGTCGGGGCCAGTGTCGGCGGGGTGGCGGCGCGGATGGCCGGGGCGCGTCTGTTCAATGTCGACAACCGCAACCTCTCCAACGCCGAGGCGCTGGCCAAGGCGCTGGGCGGGCTCAAAGGGCCGATCATGAAGGTGGCGCAGCTCGTCGCCACCATCCCTGACGTGGTGCCGCCGGAATACGCCGCTGAACTGCAGAAATTGCAATCGCAGGCGCCGCCGATGGGTGCGGCCTTCGTCAAGCGCCGGATGATGGCGGAGCTCGGCGCGAACTGGCGCGAGCGCTTCGGCGAATTCGACCTCAAGCCGGCGGCGGCGGCCTCGCTCGGGCAGGTGCATCGCGCCGCGACGCGCGACGGCGTCGGCCTCGCCTGCAAGCTGCAATATCCCGACATGGAATCGGCGGTGGAAGCCGATATCTCGCAGCTCGACATCCTGTTCGCGCTGCACCGGCGCATGGACCCGGTGATCGACACCAGCGAGATCGCCAAGGAAATCGGCGCAAGGGTGCGCGAGGAGCTGGATTACGTCCGCGAGGCGAGGCACATCGCGCTCTATCAGGGCATCCTGAAGGACACGCCGGAAGTGCGCGTGCCGGCGCTGGAGGCGTCGCTCTCGACCAAACGCCTGCTGACGATGCACTGGCTGGAGGGCGCGCCGATCCTCGATCACAAGCAGGACGATCAGGCGGCGCGCGACCGCATCTCGACGGCGATGTTCAAGGCCTGGTGGCGGCCCTTCAGCCATCACGGCGTCATCCATGGCGATCCGCATCTGGGAAACTATACGGTGTTCTCGCAGGGCGGCGCGCCGCAGGGCATCAACCTGCTCGACTATGGCTGCATTCGCATCTTCCCGCCGAGCTTCGTCGGCGGCGTCGTCGATCTCTATCGCGGCATCCTGGACAGCGACGAGGCCCGAATCATCCATGCCTACGAGACCTGGGGTTTCAAAGGCCTGACCAAGGATCTCGTCGACACCCTGAACATCTGGGCGAAATTCATCTACGGGCCGCTGCTGGAGGACCGGGTCCGCCGCATCGCCGAGGATGTCAGCCCGGCGGAATACGGCCGCAAGCAGGCCTTCCAGGTGCATCAGGCGCTGAAGAAAAAGGGGCCGGTGACGGTGCCGCGCGAGTTCGTCTTCATGGACCGCGCCGCGATCGGGCTAGGGGGGGTCTTCCTGCATCTCGACGCGGAGCTGAATTTCCACCAGCTGTTCGAGCGCGAGATCGAGGATTTCTCGGTCGCCCGCGTGGCGGCCGAGCAGGGCGCGGCGCTGGCCGCGGCCGGGCTCGCGCCGACCGCCTGATCGCAGCTTGCCCTAAACCGCGCGCTTCCGGCATGATCGGCCGCGGCGCGGCGCGAAGGGGAATGCGGTGGTGGAAGCTGCCGGGAGCAAGCGCCGCTACGCCCTGTTCGTCAGGCGCGGCGGCGGCATGTTCTTCACGCTCCGCGACGAGGGCGCCGGCCTCGATGGCGGGCTGCTGTTCTGGCGCAGCGGGCAGGGCGAGATCGCCCGGCCCCTGGGCGACATCGTCAGCGTCAACCTCACCGTAGTGCATTTCGGCAGGCAGGGCGATTTCGGTCAGTGCACGATCGGACTGACGGGCGCGCAGCCCCTCGTCGTCAGCGGAAGCGGCCGGGACCGGCAGCCCGATCCGGCCCGGAATGCGGTCTACCGCGATTTCCTGCGCGACCTGCATGCGAGCCTGATCGCGGCGGGACAGGCCGGGACCGTGCGGTTTTCCGCCGGGGCGAGCCCGGCGCGCAGCCGCTTCATGAAGATCATGGTCGCCATCATGGCGCTGCTGATGGTCGCGCTGCCGGCCGCCCTGCTGCTGGCGACGCGCGAGCCCGGCATGATCGCCGCCACCACCATCGGCATCGTCATGACCTGGGGCTATCATGGCTGGACACGGCGGAACGCGCCGCGCGACTACGAGCCGGGCGCGATCCCGCCCGATCTCGTCCCGTGACATCGCGGTCCGGAACAGGTCCCGGGCATGCGGCATGCTTTGCCGCGTTGCCAGACCCTTCTCGACTGCGCTACAGGGCGAGAAGCTCCTTCTTCAAAACCCCGGGACCCGTTTCATGGCCGAGCACGGACACCACCCCTCCGACATTCCGCAGATGGACTATGTCGAGCATGAGGGCACCTACAAGGGCTTCATCCACTTCGCCGAGGTCGGCACCGTCGCCTGCCTCGCCATCGTTCTGGCGCTCGCCGTCGGCGGCAAGGGCGCCTGGGGCTTCGCGATCTTCGGCACGCTCTTGACGCTGGTCGGCACAGGTGTCGGAATTGCCTCGAAGTCGCTGGGCTGGAAGGCGCCGGCCGTGCCGTTCGCCCTGCTGCTGATCGCGCTCGTCCTCCTGCCCTCCGCCCACTGAGACCAAGCCCAGAGAGGTCGTGCCCGCCATGCGCATCGCCGTTCCAGCCGAAACGCAAGGGGGCGAGACGCGCGTCGCCGCGACGCCCGAGACCGTCCGCAAGTTCATCGGGCTCGGAGCCGAGATGGTGGTCCAGGCCGGCGCGGGCGTGGCGTCGGGCATCAACGACGCCGATTACGAGGCGGCCGGCGCCAGCATCGCCAACTCGGCCAAGGACACGCTGAAGGGCGCAGCCGTCGTGCTCAAGGTGCGCCGTCCCGGCGAGAGCGAGATGGCCGGGCTGCCCACCGGCGCGCTCGTCATCGGCATCATGGACCCCTATGGCGCGGAGGCGCAGCTCGAGGCGCTGGCGCAGGCCAGGGTCGCCGCCTTCGCGATGGAGTTCATGCCGCGCATCACCCGCGCGCAGGTGATGGACGTGCTGTCCTCGCAGGCCAATCTCGCGGGCTACCGCGCCGTCGTCGACGGCGCTTCCGAATATGGCCGGGCGCTGCCGATGATGATGACGGCGGCCGGCACCGTGCCCGCCGCGCGCATCTTCGTCATGGGCGTCGGCGTCGCCGGGCTGCAGGCGATCGCGACGGCGCGGCGGCTCGGCGCGATCGTGACCGCGACCGATGTGCGCCCCGCCACCAAGGAGCAGGTCGAGTCGCTCGGCGCGAAATTCCTTGCCGTCGAGGACGAGGAGTTCAGGCAGGCGCAGACCGCCGGCGGCTACGCCAAGGAGATGTCGCAAGAGTATCAGGCCAAGCAGGCCGAACTCACGGCGAGCCACATCGCCAAGCAGGACATCGTCATCACCACGGCGCTGATCCCGGGCCGGCCCGCGCCCAGGCTGATCACGGCCGCCATGGTCGAGAGCATGAAGGCCGGCTCCGTCATCGTCGATCTCGCGGTCGAGCGCGGCGGCAATTGCGAGCTCGCCAAGCCGGGCGAGGTCGTGACGACCAAGAACGGCGTCAAGATCGTCGGCCATCTCAACGTGCCGGGCCGATTGGCCGCGACCTCGTCCAGCCTCTACGCCAAGAACCTGTTCGCCTTCGTCGAGACGCTGATCGACAAGAACGCCAAGGCGCTGGCGGTGAACTGGGACGACGAGCTGGTCAAGGCCACCGCCCTGACCAGGGACGGCGCGGTGATCCACCCGAATTTCGGCGGCAAGCCCGCTGCGGCGGAGCCCGCCCCTGTCGCAGAGCCCGCGCCAGCCGAACCCGAATCCGATCTGGCCGAGCCGGCGCCTGTCGCCGACCAGCCGGCGCCTGCCGAAGCCGAAACCGCGCCTGCCGCCGAGGGGAGTGTCAAGAATGGCTAATCCGACACCGGAACAGGCGGTCGAACAGGCCCGCAACGCCGCCACGCTGGCGCGCCAGGCCGCCGAACTCGCCGAGAAATACGCCGAGCAGGCGGCTCTGGCCGCGAGCGTCGCCACCGGCGGCGTCGACCCGACGGTGTTTCGCCTCGCCATCTTCGTGCTGGCCTGTTTCGTCGGCTATTACGTGGTCTGGTCGGTGACGCCGGCGCTGCACACGCCGCTGATGTCGGTCACCAACGCGATCTCCTCGGTCATCGTCGTCGGCGCGCTGCTCGCGGTCGGCGTCTCGGCGGCGGACGCGATGGGCGACGGGCCGGGCTGGGCGAAATTCTTCGGCTTCGTCGCGCTGGTGCTGGCCTCGGTGAACATCTTCGGCGGCTTCCTCGTCACCGAGCGCATGCTCTCGATGTACAAGAAGAAGGGCTGAGCGCCGATGGCCGCGAACATCTCCGCCCTGCTCTACGTCGTTTCCGGCGTCCTCTTCATCATGGCCCTGCGCGGCCTGTCGCACCCCACCACCTCGCGACAGGGCAACCGCTACGGCATGATCGGCATGGCCATCGCCGGCGTCACGACGGTGCTGTTCTTCCCGCCGGCCGGCATTTCGGGCTGGCTGCTGGTCATCCTCGGCATCGCCATCGGCGGCGGCGTCGGCGCGTTCATGGCGCGGCGCGTGCAGATGACGCAGATGCCGCAGCTCGTCGCCTTCTTCCACTCGCTGGTCGGCCTCGCCGCGGTGCTGGTGGCGGCCGCCGCGCTCTACGCGCCGGAAGCCTTCGGCATCGGCCGCGTCGGCCAGATCAAGGGCGCGAGCCTGTTCGAGATGGGCTTGGGCGTCGCCATCGGCGCGATCACTTTCACCGGCTCGATCATCGCCTTCCTCAAGCTCGACGGGCGGATGAGCGGCAAGCCGATCATGCTGCCGCAGCGCCACGGCATCAATATCGGGCTGGGGCTGGCGCTCTTCGTGCTGCTGCTGATCTTCATCCAGAGCGAGAGCCACTCCGTGTTCTGGCTGATGGTGCTGGTCTCGTTCGCGCTCGGCGTGCTGCTGATCATCCCGATCGGCGGGGCGGACATGCCGGTCGTGGTCTCGATGCTCAACTCCTATTCGGGCTGGGCCGCGGCCGGCATCGGCTTCACGCTCGGCAACATGGCGCTGATCATCACCGGCGCGCTGGTCGGCTCGTCGGGCGCCATCCTGTCCTACATCATGTGCAGGGCGATGAACCGGAGCTTCGTCTCGGTCATCCTCGGCGGCTTCGGCGGCGACGACGCGGCGGCGGCCGGCGGGGCGGCCGAGGCGCGCCCGGTCAAGCAGGGCTCGTCGGACGACGCCGCCTACATCATGAAGAACGCCGGCAAGGTCATCATCGTGCCGGGTTACGGCATGGCGGTGGCGCAGGCGCAGCACACGCTGCGCGAGATGGCCGACCTGCTGAAGAAGGAAGGCGTCGAGGTCAAATACGCCATCCATCCGGTCGCCGGCCGCATGCCCGGCCACATGAACGTGCTGCTGGCCGAGGCCAACGTGCCCTATGACGAGGTCTTCGAGCTCGAGGACATCAACTCGGAATTCGGCCAGGCCGATGTCGCCTTCGTCATCGGCGCGAACGACGTCACCAACCCGGCCGCCAAGACCGACAAGGCCTCGCCGATCTACGGCATGCCGATCCTCGACGTCGAGAAGGCCAAGACGGTGCTGTTCATCAAGCGCGGCATGGCGGCGGGCTATGCCGGCGTCGAGAACGAACTGTTCTTCCGGCCCAACACGATGATGCTGTTCGGCGACGCCAAGAAGGTGACCGACGAGATCGTCAAGGCGATGGCGCATTGACGAAACCCGCTCCGGCGGCCGTCTGACTCAGGTCTTCTGCGCTTCCGGTGCTCACGGACTGTAGTCCGCTCCGCTCCGGTTCTCGAAGACCACGCCAGCCGACTCGCCGGAGCGAGTTTCGAGGTGGGCGCTGCGGCCTCTTTCGTCATGTTCCTGTTGCGAACGACCGGCCTCGTGCCGGTCTCTTCGTTCGGAGACCTTGTTTTGACCCTGTCGCTGCGCCCGATGCTGGAGACCGACCGGGCCGCCGTGCTCGGCCTGCTCGGCGAACTGAACGATCACGAGGCCGAACTGAGCCATGACCGCGCCACCGGGCCGGAGACGGCCGCGGCCTGTCTCGCCGATGATGCGGAGAAGGCGCGCGAGACCGGCGGCGCGCAGATCGTCGCCGTGATCGGAGGGCGCGTCGTCGGCTATCTGGCGCTGCAGCTCGGCCGGGCTGGCCCTTACGTGCATGAGCATTGGCGCGATCACGTGCATATCGAGAACATCGTCGTCGCGAGCGGCCATCGGAAGGCCGGCATCGGCCAGGCCCTGCTGGCCGAGGCGGAGCGCTTCGCCCGCGCCGCCGGCCGCAAGGTCATTCTGCTCGGCGTGCTGCCGCGCAACGAGATCGCGCTCGCCGCCTATCGCCGCGCCGGGTTCGCCGAGCTTTCGATCGAGATGGTCAAGGTGCTCGATTGAGCGTCGCGCTGCCGCCATGCTGACGGGCGAGGGTTCGCCATGAGATGGTTCGCCCGCCTGCTCCTCATCGCCGTCGCAACTTATGCCGCGCTGCTTGGCCTGCTCTTCGTCAAGCAGCGCGACCTGATGTATCCGCGCAATCCTGCCCGCGCCGAGACGGCCGGCGTCGATCTGCCGGCGCTGGAGGAGGTTTCGCTGACCGCGTCCGACGGCGAGCGGCTCGTCGCCTGGGTCGTGCCGCCGCGCGAGGGCAAGCCGGTGCTGCTGTTCTTCCACGGCAATGCCGGCAATTTCGGGCGGAGCTGGCGGCAGGCGCGGTTCCGGGCCCTGACGGAGGACGGCACGGGGCTGTTCGCGGTGAATTATCGCGGCTATGGCGGCTCGACCGGCGCGCCCAGCGAGGCCGGCCTGCATCTCGATGCGCGCGCCGCCTATGGCGCGGCGGTCGAGCGCTTCGGCGCGGGCCGCCTGATCGGCTATGGCGAATCGCTCGGCACCGGCGTGGTGCTGAAGCTCGCTGCGGAGGCGCCGCTGGCGGCGGTCATCCTGGAGGCGCCCTATCTCTCGACGGCGGCCGTCGCGCAGGGCGTCTATCCCTTCGTGCCCGTCGGCGCGCTGATGCTCGACCAGTTCCGTTCGGACGAGGTGATCGGGCGGGTGCGCGCGCCGCTCTTGGTGCTGCATGGCGAGCGCGACGGCGTCATTCCGTTCGCGCAGGGACAGGCACTCTATGCCATGGCCAACGAGCCGAAACGCTTCCTGCGCTTTCCGTCGGGCGGCCACGAGGATCTGCCGCGACATGGCTCCGTGCCGCAGATCAGGCGGTTTCTCGCCGATGTCGCGGGTGGCGGGCTGGTCGGCTCCGACAGCGTGACGGTCGAGGAGCCGAGCCGGCCTTCGCCCTGACACGAACCGGCCCTGACGCGAACCGGCCCGATCGTCATTGCGAGCGCAGCGAGGCAATCCAGGGGCGGCAGCGCTCTACGGCTTCTGGATTGCTTCGTCGGCTGCGCCTCCTCGCAATGACGGCAGGCGTCAGCTCCGGAACAGCCCGAAACCGCCGCCCCCGCCGCCGATCCGGGCCTGGCCGGCGCGGGCGGCGGCGTTGTTGCCGTCGAGGCTGAGCGCGCGCTGGTAGTTTTCGGTCGCCTCCGCCTTCTTGCCGAGGCGCTCATTCGCCAGCCCGCGCCCGGCCCAGGCCTCGGCGTTGCGATTGTCGACATTGAGCGAGGCGGTGAAGTCCTCCAGCGCCGAATCGAACTTGCCGACCTGGATCAGGCTCTGGCCGCGCGCCGTATAGGGCGGGGCGTTGTAGGGATTGCGGTCGATCACCGAATCGAAATCGGTGATCGCGTACTGGTGCTGGCCTTCCTTCTGATAGACCAGACCGCGGGCATGGAAGGCCTCGGCCGATTCCGGATTGAGGCGGATCGCGGTGTTGAGGTCGGCCAGCGCCTGGGCGCTGTTGTTTTGCATGCGCAGCAGGTTCGCGCGGCCGATATAGGCCGGGGCGTAGTTCGGATTGGCCGTGGTGGCGCGGTTGAAATCGGCCAGGGCCGCGTCGTTGCGCCCGCTCTGGCGCAGCGCCAGCGCCCGGTTGGTGTAGGCCGAGGCGAGGTTCGGGTCGAGCTGCACCGCCTTGGTGAAGTCGGAGATCGCGTCGGAGAAGCGGCCTGCCCGCGCATAGGCCGCGCCGCGCGTGTTGTAGGCGTTGGGGTCGTTGGGGTTACGGCTGACGACCTCGCTGAGCGAGCCGATATTGACGCTGGCGTCGGCCGAGGCGGTGGTGTCGAGCTCGGCCACAGCCGGCTGGGAGCTCAGGTTCGAGACGGTGTCGCAGCCGGCGAGCGCGAGCGCCATGCCCGCCGCCGCCATCAGGCTCCTGCTCCGGTTCAGGAAGACATCCCGGTCCATGCTGTGCCTCATCGGTTCTGGCTCCGTGCCTGCCGTGTCGCCGGCGGAGAGTCCTGCGCCTGCAAGACATCCCGCCGCCCGCGACTGATTGCGCTCCCCAGCCGACAGCGCCCCGCAAGAGAGAACGCCTGTTTCATGCCAAGACTTGGTTAACGTGGCTGAAAAAGCAACTGCGCCCGGAGCGGGCTCCAGGCGCAGCGGTTATCGCGTGGGCGTTGCCGGACAACCGGCGTCAAGACGTCGAATCAGGGGCGCTTGGGCTTGACCGGCGCGGGCAGCAGGCCTTCGCGCTGCATCTTCTTGCGCATCAGCTTGCGGGCGCGGCGCACGGCCTCGGCCTTTTCGCGGGCCTTCTTCTCGGAGGGCTTCTCGAAATGGCCGCGAAGCTTCATCTCGCGGAAGATGCCCTCGCGCTGCATCTTCTTCTTGAGGGCGCGGAGAGCCTGGTCGACGTTGTTGTCGCGAACGAGAACCTGCACGTGGATTGTCCGTCTTTGGCGGGTTGGTCTAAGAAACCTGGACCGGAGCCTGCAAATCAGGCTCCGGAAGGTTCGTGCGGATATCAGAGTTCCGCCCGGCTGTCCACGCCGGAACCACAGGAAAACCGATGCCGAACGAAGCCGAAGACGATCTCGACTCCGAGGCCCAGCGCCGCATCATGCTGCTGGCTGGCGATCTCGCCTTTCCGGCCTGGGAGAAGGTCGAGAAGGCCTATGCGCGCGGCCTGACGCTGCCGCAAGCCAAGCAGAGCGTGCTCGAAGCCGAGATCGCCCGGCTGGCGGAGACGACCGAGGAGCGCGTGCTCGAGCGGCTGGTGCAGCTCGTGATGCAGACGCCGGCGACCGGCCTGCGTCCGGCGGCGCGCCGCCACCACCGCAAGGTCGTGCTGGCGCGGCTCGAGGAGCCTTATCGCGAGGCCGGCGGCTCCGCGCCCGGCGCCTTCGCGCTCTGGCTCTACGGCCGGTTCGGCATCGTGCCGGGCCCGATCAAAACGTTCTGGGCGCGGCGCGGCGAAAGGCTCGGCCGCGTGCTCTGATCAGGCCGTTTCGGGCCGGACCCGCGTGACATGACCCATTTTTCGCCCCGGCCGGGCGTCGCGCTTGCCGTAGAGGTGCAGATGCGCGCCGGGCTCGGCCAGAAGGTCGCGCCAGCGCAGGGCGGCGTCGCCGATCAGGTTCTCCATCTCGACTTCGCCGCGCCGCATGGCCGAACCGAGCGGGAAGCCGCAGACCGCCCTGACATGCTGGTGGAACTGCGAGGTTTGCGCGCCCTCGCTCGTCCAGTGGCCGGAATTGTGCACGCGCGGGGCGATCTCGTTGACGATGACGCGCTCGCCGGCGCCGTCGCCGACGACGAACATCTCGACCGCGAAGACGCCGACATAGCCGAGCGCCGCGCCGATCGTCCGCGCCGCCTCGATCGCGGCGCGGGCGGCCTCGCCGGAAAGCCGCGCCGGGACGCGGGTGACGGCGAGGATATGGTCGCGATGCTCGTTCTCGCAGACGTCGAAGGCGGCGAAGCCGCCGTCGGCGCCGCGCGCGGCGACGACCGAGATCTCGCGCGAAAACGGCACGAAGCCTTCCAGGATCGCGGGGAAATGACCGATCGCCTCATAGGCGTCAGTGAGATCGGCGTCGCCCGCGATCCTGACCTGGCCCTTGCCGTCATAGCCGAAGCGGCGCGTCTTCAGGATGCTCGGCGCGCCGATTTTGGCGACCGCAGCCTCGAGATCGGCCAGCGAATCGACCGCCTCGAAGGGCGCGACCGCGAGGCCGAGCCCGGCGACGAAGCGCTTCTCGCTGAGCCGGTCCTGCGTCACCCCGAGAGCGCGCGCGCCGGGATGCAGCGGCGTGCGGGCGGCCAGGAACGCGGCGGTCGCGGACGGCACGTTCTCGAACTCATAGGTGACGATGTCGACCGCGTCGGCAAAGCGCGCGAGCGCCGCCTCGTCCTCGTAGTCGCCGACGGTGTGGCGCGCCGCGACGTCGAAGGCCGGGCTGTCGGGCTCGGGCGCGAAGATGTGGGCGCGCAGGCCGAGATCGGCCGCCGCCAGCGCGAGCATGCGGGCGAGCTGGCCGCCGCCGAGGATGCCGAGCGTCGCGCCGGGCGCAAGGCCCGATGGGTCAGGCGTCGTCATGTCTCGTCCCTGGCCGGGCGTTCCGCGATCGCGGCGCTCTGGCGGGCGCGATACGCGTCGAGGCGGCCGGCCAGCGCCTCGTCGGAGAGCGCCAGCACGGCGGCGGCGAGCAAAGCGGCGTTGACTGCGCCGGCGCGGCCGATGGCGAGGGTGCCGACCGGGATGCCGGCCGGCATCTGCACGATCGAGAGCAGGCTGTCCTGGCCTGACAGGGCCTTGGACTCGACCGGCACGCCGAAGACCGGCAGCGGCGTCAGCGAGGCGGTCATGCCGGGCAGATGCGCCGCCCCGCCCGCGCCGGCGATGATCACCCGAAAGCCTTCGGCCTTCGCGCCCCTGGCGAAGGCGACCATGCGCTCGGGCGTGCGGTGCGCCGAGACGATGCGGGCGTCAAAGCCGATTTCCAAGGCATCCAGCGTCTCGGCGGCATGGCGCATCGTCGCCCAGTCGGACTGGCTGCCCATGATGATGGCGACGGGGGCAGGGGCGGCAGGCGAAGGGGCTTTGGCCATGAAACGATGCGCTTCCGCGGCTCGCTGGGGGAAGCGCGCGATCTAGACCGGCGGACGCTGCGGAAGCAAGCGGGGAATCGGGGTCGGCGTTCTGGAAAGGGTCAGATCCGGCCGCTGCGAGCCAGCAGAACGACGCCGAAACCAGCCGCCAGGATGCCTGCCGCGTAAAAAAGGTTGAAAACGATGAAATCGGTCATGGCTTGAGGCTTCTCATGAACCATCTGCCCAACAGATGTAAGCCTAGTCCAACCAGAATCCAAACTGCCGCTATTCCCAGGCTGACCACAAGACGTGTGCCGTCGAGCGTTAGCAGCGTAAGTGAAGGCGCTATAAATCCCGCCACCAGCGCGCCAACCCCGAGATTGTTGAGCCAAGTCGCCGTCAGCTTCGTGCGCTCGTTATGAACGAGATCGAGGCGCTTCTGTTGAATTTCATCGGGGAGGGGCGCTGCCTCAGTCACGTCGAGCCCTCGACGGCGGCCCTTTTTGTTTCGCGAGCACCACCGTGATCGCCACTCACGCGATGATGTCCGGCGTCAGCGCGTCCTCGATCTGGGCGATGCGGTCCTTCAGATAGAGTTTCCGCTTCTTCAGACGCTGGACCTGGATCTGGTTGACCGCGCCGACGCGCTCGAGCGCGTCGATGGCCGAGTCGAGATCGCGATGCTCCTCGCGCAGACGCGCAAGCTCGGTGGTGAAGGCCTCGATCTCGTCGGAGCTGAGCTCGAATCCCATGGCCGTCCCATCATCGCCGCGTTTGGCCACGACTATGCTTGAGACGCCGGTTCGCCCGCAAGTGCGACGGGCCTCCGGCGTGCGCGGCGCGGCCTCGTATTCGCGCCGTCGAGGACAGGGAGCGTTCACGATCACACAAAGTCATGGTGCGGCGCGAGACAGCCCCGCAGACGTGAAGCCGGCTCTGTGTCAGACTTCGTCCGTCAACCGCTCATCAGGAGGATCCAGATGTCGTTGCAGACCCATCTCGTCGAACTCGAACGCAAGCACCGCCAGCTCGAAGAGGCCATCGCCCAGGCCGTCTCGAGCCCATCCTCGGACGATCTCAGCGTCACCGAGATGAAGCGGAAGAAGCTCGCGCTGAAGGAAGAGATCGAGCGGGTGCGACAGACGATGCCGGACCGAACGCTGCATTGAAGGACTGGCCGGGCCGCGGCGGACCCGGTTCGCGATTACATCTTGTGAGATCGAGCCGGCCCCGAAAGGGGCCGGTTTTTCGTTGCAGGGCGTCGCAGGCGACGCAAAGCCCGGCGGCTGGACGGCCGCGCAAGCGATGGCGGCCGCTTCCTCCAGCGAATTTTCGGGCGGGCATGGAACAAGCGGGCAGCCCGGCGGTCTTCATCGATGACGTTAGGTTCGCACCCGGAAAGACGATGCGCATCCATCCCTCCGCTCTCGCCCTGATCTGCCTGCTGTCATTCGGCGGCGGCCCGGCGACGGCGCTGATCGCCGAGGACGTCAACCGCTCGGTCCTTCCGGACGCGGAGCCGTCGGAAGAGGAAGGACCCGACCCCTTCATCGTCAAGGCGCAGGTCCTGCTCAGCCGCCGGAACATTTCGCCCGGCGTCATCGACGGTTTCGCCGGTGAGAACTACCGGAAGGCCGTCGCCCAGTTTCGCCGGCAGGCGGGGCTGCCGGCGGGCGAAGCGATGGATCATGCGACGTTCACGGCGCTCGGCGGCGACACCGCAGAGACGATCGTCGCCGAATACACGCTCTCCGAGAAGGACATCGAGCACAAGTTCGCCGCCGCGATTCCGCGAGACTATGCCGCGCAGGCCAGGATGAAGCGGCTCGCCTATACGGGCCCCGTCGAGATGCTCGCGGAGCGGTTCCATATGGGCGAAAAACTGCTCAGGGCGATGAACCCGAAAGCCGACTTCAAAAAGGCCGGCTCGGTGATCACGGTCGTCTCGATCGCCAGGTCGGCTCCCGAAGGCGTGGTTTCGAGGGTCGATGCGGTCAAGAGCACCGGAATGGTCGTGGTTTATGGCGAGGCCGATGCGATCCTCGCCAGCTATCCCGCCACGATCGGCAGCGCTGCTTCGCCCTCGCCGGACGGCGAATACACCGTCACGCGCATCGTCAGGAACCCGACCTACGAATACGATCCCGAGAAGAACTTCCAGCAGGGCCGAAACACCCGGCGATTGACATTGCCGCGGGGTCCGAACAATCCGGTCGGCACGATCTGGATCGCCCTGTCGAAGCCGACCTTCGGCATCCACGGCACGCCCGAGCCGGCGCTGGTCAGCAAGACCTCCTCCCATGGCTGCGTGCGCCTGACGAACTGGGATGCGGAGGAGCTGGCGTCGCTGGTCAAACGCGGCGCGGTGGTCCGGTTCGTCGAGTAGAACTGTCGATCCGCGTCGGCGGCCACGACGCGCGATCGCGTCGATGCGACCGGAGGCGCTCGGCTGCTCACAGCGCCTTGGCCATCTCGCGCAGCCTGAATTTCTGGATCTTCCCGGTCGAGGTCTTCGGCACCTCGCCGAAGACCACCGTCCTCGGGCATTTGAACGAGGCCAGCAGCCCCCTGCACCAGGCCATGATCTCGGCCTCGGTCGCAGCCTTGCCGGGCTTGAGCTCGACGAAGGCGCAGGGCGTCTCGCCCCATTTCTCGTCGGGCCGCGCCACCACGGCCGCCGCCTGCACGGCGGGATGCTTGTAGAGCGCGTCCTCGACCTCGATCGAGGAGATGTTCTCGCCGCCGGAGATGATGATGTCCTTGGAGCGGTCCTTGAGCTGTATGTAGCCGTCGGGATGGCGCACGCCGAGATCGCCGGAATGAAACCAGCCGCCCGCGAAAGCCGCCTTCGTCGAGGCCGGATTGCGCAGATAGCCCTTCATCACGACATTGCCGCGCATCATCACCTCGCCCATGGTTACGCCGTCGCGCGGCACGGGCCGCATGGTTTCCGGATCGAGCACGTCGAGCCCCTCCAGCGCCGGGTAGCGCACGCCCTGGCGCGCCTTCAGCGCCGCCTGCTCGCCCGCCGGCAGGGCGTCCCAGTCGCTGTTCCACTCGTTGACGACGGCCGGCCCGTAGATCTCGGTCAGGCCGTAGAGATGCGTCACCGCGAAGCCGTTCTCGGCCATCGCCGCCAGCACCGCCTCGGGCGGCGGGGCGGCCGCCGTGAAGAACGAGACGGTCTGCGAGAACGCGCGGCGCTCCTCGGCCGGCGCATTGAGCAGCGTCGACATCACGATCGGCGCGCCGCACAGATGCGTCACGCCATGGTCGGCGAGCGCGTCATACATCGCCTTCGCCCTGACCTGGCGCAGGCAGACATGGGTGCCCGACAGCACCGAGATCGACCACGGGAAGCACCAGCCATTGCAGTGGAACATCGGCAGCGTCCAGAGATAGACCGGGTGACGGCCCATGGCGCAGGTGACGACGTTGGAGGTGGCGAGCAGGCTCGCGCCGCGATGGTGGTAGACCACGCCCTTGGGGTCGCCGGTGGTGCCAGACGTGTAGTTCAGCGAAATCGCGTCCCATTCGTCGGCCGGCATCTCCCAGGCGAAATCCGGTTCGCCCAGGCTGAGAAAATCCTCGTATTCGACGCTGCCCAGCCGCTCGCCCGGCCCGTCATAAATGGGGTCGTTATAGTCGATCACCAGCGGCTTCACGGCGCAGAGCGCCAGCGCCTCCTTCATGGTCTTCGAGAATTCTCGGTCGGTGATCACGACCTTTGCCTGGCCGTGGTCGAGCGAGAAGGCGATGATCGCGGCGTCGAGCCGCGTGTTGAGCGTGTTCAGCACCGCGCCGCACATCGGCACGCCGTAATGGCATTCGAGCATGGCCGGCGTGTTCGGCAGCAGCGCCGCCACCGTGTCGTTCTTGCCGATGCCGTGCTGCTTGAGAGCCGAGGCGAGCCGGCGGGCGCGGGCGTAGAACTCGGCATAGGTTCGACGCAGCGGCCCGTGGATGATCGCGACGCGGCCCGGAAAGGTCTGCGCCGCCCGCTCCAGGAAGGTCAGCGGCGTCAGCGGCTGGAAATTCGCCGGGTTGCGGTCGAGATCGGTGTCGTAGGCGGAAATCATGCGCATCCCCCGAACCGGCCCGTCGCTCGGCAGGCCTTGGCCGCAGTCCAGCCTCTTGTCAGCTCACACGCAAGAGCCTTGCTCAACGAGCTACGTGGTAGCTACAAACCGATCAACCTATGGGAGAGTCACATGCATGGCGCCGAGGTTGTCCGCGCCCGGATCGACCCTGACCTCAAGAGGCAGGCCACGGAGGTTCTGGGAGAGATGGGGCTGTCTGTTTCCGACGCCATCCGGTTGCTCCTGGTCCGGGTCGCATCCGATCGGGCGATGCCCTTCGAGGTGCGGGCTCCCAACAAGGAGACGGTCGCCGCGTTGAAGGAAGCGGAACGTGGCGACCTGCCCGCCTTCGACAGCGTCGATGCGCTGATGACCGATCTGAACGACTGATCGCTCTGCGTGTTTGGGACCGGGAGCCAGAGAGGTTCCGGGCGCTTTGCCGCTTCCGCGTCTGTGCGAAAGTCTGACGCGCCGGCGCTTGCGCGATGGCGCGTTGCCGCGCAACGATCCCGCGCAAAATCGACCCCGCCGCGGCCGGCCAAACGGCAGCGCCCGGGCCAAAGGCTGCGGAGAGGAATGCGCCCGATGAACGCCCCGCATGCACATGGCTATGCGCAGACCTATGCGCGCTGGCAGGCCGATCCGGACGGGTTCTGGCGCGAGGCCGCCCAGGCGATCGAGTGGATCAGGCCGCCGCAGACGATCTTCGATCCGAAGGCGGGAACCTATGGCCGCTGGTTCCCGGACGCGACCTGCAACACCTGCTTCAACGCGCTCGACCGCCATGTCCGCGACGGACGGGCGGACCAGACCGCGCTGATCCACGACAGCCCGGTCACCGGGACTAAGGCGAGCTTCACCTATGCGCAGATGCTCGACGAGGTCGCGACGCTGGCGGCCGTCCTGCAGGAACTCGGCGTCGGCAAGGGCGACCGCGTCATCGCCTATATGCCGATGATCCCGGAGGCCGCCTTCGCGATGCTGGCCTGCGCGCGCATCGGCGCGGTGCATTCGGTGGTGTTCGGCGGCTTCGCCTCGAAGGAACTGGCGACGCGCATCGACGACGCCCGGCCAAAGGTGATCCTGACCGCCTCCTGCGGCATCGAGCCTGCGCGCGTGGTCGAATACAAGCCGCTGCTCGACGCCGCGATCGAGATCGCCGCGCACAAGCCCGATGCCTGCCTCGTGCTGCAAAGGCCGCAGGCCGACGCCTCGATGCATGCGACGCGCGACAGGAACTGGCGCGCGATGGTCGCCGCCGCCAGGGCCAATGGCCGCAAGGCGCCTTGCGTCGAGGTCGCCGCGACCGACCCGCTCTATGTGCTCTACACCTCGGGCACGACGGGGCGGCCCAAGGGGGTGGTGCGCGACAATGGCGGCCATCTCGTCGCGCTGGCCTGGACCATGCACAATCTCTACGGCGTGAAACCCGGCGAGGTGATGTTCACGGCCTCCGACGTCGGCTGGGTCGTCGGTCATTCCTACATCGTCTACGGGCCGCTGATCCACGGCGCGACCTCGGTGCTCTACGAGGGCAAGCCGGTCGGCACGCCCGACCCCGGCGCGTTCTGGCGGGTCGTCGCCGAGCACAGGGCGGTGGTGATGTTCACCGCGCCGACCGCCTTCCGCGCCATCCGCAAGGAGGACCCGCAGGCCAAGCTCCTGGCATCATACGACCTCTCGCATTTCCGGGCGCTCTATCTCGCCGGCGAGCGGGCCGACCCCGACACGCTGAAATGGGCCGAGGATGTGCTGAAGGTGCCGGTGATCGACCATTGGTGGCAGACCGAGACCGGCTACTGCATCGCCGGCAACCCGATGGGGCTCGAATTGCTGCCGGTGAAGCACGGCTCGCCGACCGTGCCGCTGCCGGGTTTTGCGGTCGAATGCCTCGACGAGGCCGGCAAGCCCGTGCCTGCCGGGACGATGGGCGCGATCGTGGTGAAGCTGCCGCTGCCGCCGGGCGCGCTGCCGACGCTCTGGCAGGACGACGCGCGCTTCCGCGAGGCGTATCTGACGGCTTATCCTGGCTACTACAACACCTCGGACGCCGGCTATATCGATGCGGACGGCTATGTCTTCATCATGGGCCGCACCGACGACATCATCAACGTCGCCGGCCACCGGCTCTCGACTGGCGGCATGGAGGAGGTGCTGGCCTCGCATCCCACGGTGGCCGAATGCGCTGTGGTCGGCATCCGCGACGCACTCAAGGGCGAGCAGCCGTGCGGCTTCGTGGTGATGAAGTCCGGCGTGACGCAAAGCGCAGCCGAGGTCGAGCGCGAACTGGTGGCGTTGGTGCGCGACAGGATCGGCCCGGTGGCGGCCTTCAAGCTGGCGCTGACGGTGGCGCGGCTGCCGAAGACGCGCTCGGGAAAAATCCTGCGCGCGACGATGAAGAAGATCGCCGATGGCGAGGAGTATGCGATGCCCGCCACGATCGAGGACCCGGCAGTGCTGGACGAGATCGGCGTCGCGCTGAAGGGCAGGGGGATCGGGTAGGGCTTGTCATTCCGGGGCGCGCCACAGGCGCGAACCCGGAACCCACGACCGGGTGTGGCCTTTCCAGCGCGACGGCGAGTGCTCACCCGGTCGTGGGTTCCGGGTTCTTCGCTGCGCGAAGCCCCGAAATGACAGCTCAAAACCCCACCGTCGCGCCGTTCCAGCACAGCAGCCGCTCCGGCAGCGCGACCCGCATCAGATCCTCAGCCACGATCAGCGGGCCGGCATAGCCCGCCGCCCTGATTTCGCGGGCCAGTGCGGCAGTGTCGGCGGCGGGCGGCACGAGATGGGTCAGGGCCAGCGCCTTCGCCGCCGAACGCACCGCAAGTCCGGCCACCACCGCCGGCGTCATGTGGTAGCTCGCGACCGAGGCTACCGTCGCGGCCGAGCGCACACCGGCGACCACCGGCATCTGGGCGTCGATGAAGACCTCGCAGACCAGCAGATCGCAGCCCTGCGCCGCGGCCTCCAGCGAGGGCGTCAGGCGGGTGTCGCCGGAGAAGACGATGCGGCTGCGCTCATGCGAGCAAGCCAGCCCGAAGGCGGGCTCGACCGGGCGGTGATCGACGAGAAAGGCGTCGATGGCGAGGTCGCCCAGACCGTCGATGCGGCCCTCGCGCAGCTCCTCGAAGACGACCTCCAGCCCGGTCGCGTCCGGGCGCTTCTCGAAGGCGATGCGAAGGCTGCGCTCGCGGGCGAAGGCCTCGTATTGGGCGGCCATGTTGGCGAGCGCGGGCGCCGGCGCGAGCACGCGCCAGGGTCGGCTGCGGCCCTGATGCCAGGACGAGATCACGAGCTGGTAGAAATCGACCAGATGGTCGGAATGCTCATGGGTGACGATGAGCGCGTCGACATCCGCCCCGCGCGTCCCGGCCGCGACCAGCCGCTGGCTGACGCCCGAGCCGCAATCGATGAGAACCCTGCAGCCCGCCGCCTCGACGAGATGGGCCGGGCCGGCGCGGCGCAGGCTGACGGGCGGTGCGCCGGTGCCGAGGAAGGTGAAGGCGAGCGTGGCGTCGGGTTTGGTCATGATCGAGCACCCCAAGACCTGAGAGACCGTCTGGAAATCCACTCAGCCCTCATCCTGAGGAGCCATTTCGGTTCGAAATGACGTCTCGAAGGATGCTTCGGGAGGCGCCGGAGACATCTTGAGCATCCTTCGAGACGCCGCTTCGCGGCTCCTCAGGATGAGGGCTGACGATAGTACGGGAGCCGCGACCCTGAACGAAAAGGGCCGCTGCAGGCAGCGGCCCCCGATCCTCAATCCTCGTCCTCGTCGGCCGGGCGCTTGATCTGCTTGAGCTTGGAGAACACCGAATCGACGTCGATCTCGGCCTCCTCCTCGCGCTTGGGCTTGCCCATATCGGCGAAGGTCTGGTTCAGTGCCGGGGCGGGGGCGGTCGTCTCCTCGGCCGGGAGAAGCGTCGAGCCGGTCTCGACGACCGCGGCAGGGCGGTCCTTGGCGGCGCGGCCGACCTCGAAATCGAGATCGATCTGCGAGCACAGGCCAAGGCTGACCGGGTCGATCGGCGTCAGCGTCTGGGCGTTCCAGTGGGTGCGGTCGCGGATCTGGGCGATGGTCGACTTGGTCGTGCCGATCAGGCGGATGACCTGCGCGTCCTTGAGCTCGGGATGGTTGCGCAGCAGCCAGAGGATGGCGTTGGGCCGGTCCTGGCGCTTGGAGACCGGGGTGTAGCGCGGCCCCTTGGTCTTCTTCATCTCCGGCACCTTGACCTTGCGCTCGGCGAGCTTGAGGTGGTGGGCCGGATTGCCGGCGGCGCGCTCCAGCTCCTCGCGGGTGAGCTGGCCGGAGGTGATCGGGTCGAGCCCCTTGATGCCGGCCGCGACCTCGCCATCGGCGATGCCGCGCACCTCCAGCGGGTGCAGCCGGCAGAACTCGGCGATCTGCTCGAAGGTCAGGGAGGTGTTCTCGACGAGCCAGACCGCGGTGGCCTTGGGCATCAGCGGGGGATTTGACACGGAATTCTCTCCTGATCTCGAAGGCCGGCCTCTGACCGGGTCGGTGTCGCGGACAATAGCTCTCGGGCGCAGACCAGCCTCCCCGGCCGGCCATCCAAATCATCGATGATGAGTGGGATAGCGCGGCTTATAGGCGAGGGCGCGGCGGCTGTCCATGCGAGCTTGCCATGCGAGCTTGCCATGCGAGCCTGTCGATCGACCCTGCGCCGCGATCCCGGGCGCGGAGGCGATCCGGGATCGATTGACCTGCCGCCGAGGAGGCGGGTCAGCCGGAGACTTTCTCGGCTCTCGTCCCGTCGGCAGCCCCGAAAAGCGCAATCTGCTCGGCGTGGGCCTTCCTGAACGCGGGCCGGTCGGTCACACGGGCGACATAGGCCTCCGACGCCGGCCGGTCGCCGAACGCGCGGACCTCCGAAACCCGCAGCACATCCGCCATCAGCAGGTCGGCGATGGTGAAGCGGCCGGCCGCGAGCCATTCCCGCTCGCTCAGGACCTGCTCGACATGGTCGAGGCGCTGGCCCAGCCATCCGGTGAGCTGATTGTCCTCATCGCCGCAGATCTTCAGGAACCACCAAGGCACGGTGACCATCTCCATCGAGTTGAGCGCGGCGATGGTCCATTGCAGGGTGTCGGCTTCCCCTGCCGGATCGCGCGGCATCAGCCTTTCGCTTTTCCGGGCGAGATGCAGCAGGCAGGCGCCGCTTTCGAAGATCTCCAGCGCTCCGTCGTTCAGATAGGGAACCTGGCCGAAGGGCTGGCGCGCGAGATGATTGGTCTGGCGGTCGTCGAAGGGAACCGTCGCGACCGCGTAGCTCAGGCCAGCCTCCTCGCACGCCCATCTCAGCCTGAGATCGCGCACGAACCCGCGCGGGCCTTCAGGCACCCAGTCATAGGTCCAGATCGTCAGTTCGCTCATCGCGGCAAGCCTTTCCTGCATCAGTCAACTGGGGATCGGTCGTAGACCTCTGCAGACCTCACAGCGTCAGCACGATCTTGCCGATATGGGCGTTGCTCTCCATCAGCGCGTGGGCCGAGGCGGCTTCCGCCAGCGGGAAGGTCTTGAACATCACCGGCCGGCAGCGCCCGGCCTCGATCAGCGGCCAGACCTTTGCGTGCAATTCGGCGGCGATAGCGGCCTTTTCGGCGATCGTGCGCGGGCGCAGCGTCGAGCCGGTATGCGTCAGCCGCTTCATCATCAGCTTGCGGAAATCGACCTGCGCCTTGGGGCCGTTGAGGAAGGCGATCTGAATGATCCGCCCGCTCTCGGCGGCGGCGTCGTAATTGCGGTCGATATAGTCGCCCCCGACCATGTCGAGGATCACATCGACGCCGCGTCCGCCGGTCGCGGCCTTAGCGGCCGCGACGAAACCCTCCTCGCGATAATTGATCGCATGGTCGGCGCCGAGATCGCGGCAGGCCTGGCATTTCTCGGCCGAGCCTGCGGTCGCGATCACCGTCGCGCCAAACGCCTTCGCGAGCTGGATCGCCGTGGTGCCGATGCCCGAGGAGCCGCCATGGACCATGAAGCTCTCGCCCGATTGCAGCCGGCCGCGCTGGAAGACATTGGTCCAGACGGTGAAATAGGTCTCGGGGATGGCGGCGGCCTCGACCGGCGAGAGCCCTGCCGGAGCGGACAGGGCGTTGCTCTCATGCACCACGGCGTATTGCGCATAGCCGCCGCCGGCGACGAGGCCGCAGATCGCGTCTCCCGTCCGGAAGCGGCCCGCGTCCTCGCCCAGCGCCACGACCTCGCCGGCGATCTCGAGACCCGGAATGTCGGAGGCGCCGGGCGGGGGCGCGTAGCCGCCCATGCGCTGGAGCACGTCGGGACGGTTGATGCCGGCCGCCGCGACCCTGACCAGCACCTCGCCCGCGCCGGGCCTCGGGACGGGCCTGGTCTGCGGGCGCAGCACGTCTGGTCCGCCCGGCTCGTCGAAGCCGATCGCGGTCATGGTCGGGGGAAGCTCGCTCATGTCGGTCCGATATCCTGTTTCGTCGGGAGGGTGGAGTTGCGGGCGAGACCGCCCTATTTTCTCACCGCAGCGCAAGCGACGAATGTGAGGCAGCCATGTCGATCTTTCCAGAGGACGACCGCCCGAAGCTGAATTCGATCCACGAGATCGGCCAGGACCTGTCGATGCTGTCGCTGGAGGAGATCGACCTCCGGATCGCCGCGCTGAACGACGAGATCGAGCGGCTGTCGCAGGCCCGGGCGAAGAAGGACGCCTCGCGCGCCGCGGCCGACGCGTTCTTTCGCAAGGACGGCTGAAGAACCCGCATTGACGCTGCGGCATTAACCCGGCCTTAACGATTCCAAAGTATGAATGGCATCGTCCAGTTTTTCTGGATGTCGAGTGGCTCCTGCCCACTCTGTTTGACGCCTCCCTGTTGACCTTCGAGCCGCCTCTGGGCGGCTCTTTTTTGGTCGCATTGGCCTCGTTAAGGTTAACCCGATCTTACCGCAGCCTGCCAAGCGCATCGGCGCTATCCTTGCGGTGTTGGCGGCATGAAGCGCAGCGGCGTCCCGGACCCGCACGCAGCCGTGCCGATAGGGGACCCGCCGAATGAACGATGTGCTGATGCAGGACGCCGGGACGGATGACGGGGCGATCCCGTTCGCGCGCGGCTTCGTCAAGTCGGACGCCTTCATGGCGCTGTTTCGCGAGGGCATGGGCCTGGTCGAGCAGACCGCGGCCTATCTCGACGGCGAGGGCCGCGCCGATTCCGCCGCCCTGCCGCGCGACATCGCGCTGACCTACGCGACCGAGAGCATGCGGCTGACCACGCGGCTGATGCAGATCGCCTCCTGGCTCCTGGTGCAGCGCGCCGTCGCCGAGGGCGAGATGACCGCCGAACAGGCCCGCGCCGAGAACAGCAAGGTCAGGATTTCGGAGCCGATGATCCAGCCGGCGCAGGCCGAGGCGCTGGCGCTGCCGCAGGGCCTGCGCGAGCTGATGGCGCATTCGGCCCGGCTGCAGGACCGTATCCGCCATATCGAGGGCCAGATGTCGGGCAGGGCCGCGCGCGAGAAGGCCAACCCGGTGCAGGACCAGCTCGCCAGCCTGCAGGCGCGGCTCGGGCTGGCGCGCTGATCGACGCCGAATTCCCCGATCGACCACGTTCAGCCCGCATCCTGAGGAGCCGCGAAGCGGCGTCTCGAAGGATGCTCCAGCTTGCGCGCGAGACTTCTGGAGCATCCTTCGAGACGCGCCTGCGGCGCTCCTCAGGATGAGGGCTGAGGGAGAGAGGCATCGTCCAACAGGAACGCCAACCCGCGACCAATCGCCGCCAGAACGCGAAAACCCGGCCGCGAGGCCGGGTTCCCGATCGTCCGAAAAGTCACGCGACCGTTGCCGGTCGCCGCGATTCACTTCTTGCCGAGCGCGCCCAGGCCCGCAAAGCGGTTGTTGAAGCGCGAAACCCGGCCGCCGCGGTCGAGCATCGTCTGCGAGCCGCCGGTCCAAGCCGGATGCGTCGTCGGGTCGATGTCGAGGTTGAGGGTGTCGCCCTCCTTGCCGAGCGTCGAACGGGTGAAGTATTCGGTGCCATTGGTCATGACGACCTTGATGGTGTGATAGTCGGGATGGATGCCGGTCTTCATGGCGAAATCCTCAGAAACGAAAAACGGGCCTGCGACGATCCGCGGGCATGGGTGGCCGGCCCGTCGAAGAATTCGTATGAGCCTGTCTGTGAAGTCGCGTGCCCATAACGCAGACGCGCCGGCAGCGCAAGCATGACAGGACGATTACGCGTGGCCGAAGCCAGTGACACCGACGCGAAAGCACGGCCCGATTTCCGTTCGCTCTCCTCCTTCTGGCCCTATGCGCTGCGGCAGAAGGGCCGCATCGCGCTGGCGCTCGCGGCGCTGGTCGTCGCCTCGGGCGCGACGCTGGTGCTGCCGCTGGCGGTGCGCCGGGTCATCGACGTCGGTTTTTCCGGCGGCGAGCAGCAGATGGCCAACAGTTATTTCATCCTGCTGATCGGCGTCGTCGCGGTGCTGGCGCTGGCGAGCTCGGCGCGGTTCTACCTCGTGATGACGGTCGGCGAGCGCATCGTCGCCGATCTGCGCGCCGACGTGTTCGCGCATCTGACCAGGCTGGAGCCGGCCTTCTTCGATTCCAGCCGGGCGGGCGACCTCGTCTCGCGGCTGACCGCCGACACCACCCAGATCAAGTCGACCTTCGGCTCGACGGCCTCGATCGCGCTGCGCAACGGCATCATGGTGATCGGCGCGCTGACCTTGATGGTGATCACCAGCCCGCAGCTCTCGGCCATCGTGATCGGCGCGATCCCGCTGATCGTGCTGCCGCTGGTGCTGTCGGGGCGCTCGGTGCGGCGGCGGGCGCGGGCGGCGCAGGACAGGCTCGCCGACGCCTCGGCCTTCGCCTCGGAGGCGGTGGGCGCGATCCGGACGATGCAGTCCTTCGGCGCGGGGCAGGAGACGGCGCGGCGCTTCGCCTCGGCCTCCGACGAGGCCTATGGCGCCTCGCGCGCCGCCACCGCCTCGCGCGCGCTTTTGTCGGGTGTGGCGATTTTCCTGGTCAGCGCCAGCGTCGTCTGGGTGCTGTGGACCGGCGCGACAGAAGTGTTCGAGGGCCGCATGACCGGCGGGCGGCTGTCGCAGTTCATCCTCTACGCCGTGCTGGCGGCGAGCTCGCTCGGCCAGCTCTCGGAGGTCTATGGCGAGATCTCGGCGGCCGCAGGCGCTGCCGGCCGTCTCGGCGAGATCCTGGCGACCAAGCCCGCCATCGCCGCGCCACCGAACCCGATGCCGATGCCGCAACCCTCGCGCGGCGAACTCGCCTTCGAGCAGGTCTCGTTCCAGTATCCCGGCCGCACGGCGCAGGCGCTGCACGGCCTCAGCCTCAGGGTCAGGCCGGGCGAGCGCGTGGCGCTGGTCGGCCCCTCCGGCGCCGGCAAGAGCACGGTGCTGCAACTGGCGCTGCGCTTCTACGACCCGGCCTCGGGCCGCGTCGTCGTCGACGGCGTCGCGGGGCCGCAGGCCGATCCGGAGGCCTGGCGCGAGCGCTTCGCGCTGGTGCCGCAGGAGCCGACGGTGTTCGGCGTCTCGGTCGCCGACAACATCGCCTATGGCAGGCCCGGCGCGACGCGCGCGCAGATCGAGCAGGCGGCCGGTCTCGCCGCCGCCGACGGCTTCATCCGCGCGCTTCCCGACGGTTACGACACCGTGGTCGGCGAGCGCGGGGTGACGCTGTCGGGCGGCCAGCGCCAGCGGCTGGCGATCGCGCGCGCGGTCCTCAAGGACGCGCCGATCCTTTTGCTCGACGAGGCGACGAGCGCGCTCGATTCCGAAAGCGAGCGGGCGGTGCAGGACGCGCTCGACGCGCTGATGGCGGGCCGCACCACGCTGGTGGTGGCGCATCGGCTCGCCACCATCCTCTCCGCCGACCGCATTCTGGTCATGGACGAGGGCCGCGTCGTCGAGGAGGGCAGCCATGCCGAGCTCAAGGCGCGTGGCGGGCTCTACGCCAGGCTGGCGGCGCTGCAGTTCGGGCTCGAGGCGGCGTGAATTCGGAACGCCGCGATGGCTGCCGGGTTGCCCGGTCTCAGGCGTCCACCGCCATCTCGTCGAGCCGCTGGTAGCTCGCCTCCATGCCGTGCTCCATGCCGGTCGCCAGCATGGCGCTGCGCACCTCCGCGTCCGGCAGGGTCATGCGCAGGGTCAGCAGCGTGCCGGCGCCGTCGGCGGCGAAGGTCGTCTCGACATGGTTGTCGGGCGTCGGGTCGGGCAGATGCATGCGCTCGACATGGACGATGCGGCTATGCGGCACGAGCTCCACATATTCGCCGGTGAGATGGAAGCCGTTGCCCTGGCCGTCCGACCATTCGAAGCGGATCTTTCCGCCGGGGCGCGGTTCGCTGATGCAGGCCGGCATGCTCCAGCCCGGCGGGCCGAGCATCCATGTCTGGATCAGGGCCGGCTCGATATGGGCGCGGTAGACGGCGGCGGGCGGGGCCGCGAAGCGGCGGGTCACGACGACGTGGCGGTCGCCCTCGGTGGTCAGCGTCATCTTGCTCATGGGTCTTTCCTCTCCGTTTCGTCGTTGCTCATCGCGGCGAGGACGGCGTCCAGCCGGTCGTAATTCGCCGTCATCGCCTTGCGCATCAGGCCGAGCCATTCGTCGATCCCGGCGATGGCTGCGGGGTTCAGGCGGCAGGGACGGCGCGTGCCGTCGACCCTGCGCACGATCAGGTCGGCGTCCGCCAGCACCTTGAGATGGCGCGAGATCGCCGGCTGGCTCATCGCGAAAGGCTTTGCCAGCTCCATCACCGTGGTCTCGCCGAGCGCCAGCCGCGCCAGAATGGCGCGGCGGGTCGGGTCGGCGAGGGCGGCGAAGGTTGCGTCGAGATACATAACTGATTCCTTATATAACGAAGTTATTATATAATGGGTCAGCGTGTCAAGAGGGTGTGGAGCGGTGGTGCCCTGGGAGCGCAGCCCCTCCCGCTGGCGGGAAGGGGTGTGTCGGGCCGCTGTCCGAAGAGGCGCGGGGAACCCTCTCCCGTAGGGAGAGGGCAGGGTGAGGGGTCGGCCGTTTGATACTGTGCTGTGACCTTACCGCTGCCGCTGTTGGGTTCTTACCTCACTGGTCCGGGAGCCGACACCTCTCCCCTGCCCCTCCCCTTACAGGGGAGGGGTTCCCCGCGCCCTCCGACGATGCTCGCGCCGAAAACCCCGCCGGCTGATCGCCGCGAGGGTGTCTCGTCGTCCACAACCCGAAAGG
>JAESGW010000087.1_pt1 | contig 241635 bp, 253 predicted proteins | sample 9269791 | NCBI WGS metagenome assembly JAESGW01 (sample SAMN16773120, study PRJNA677053) | algae metagenome | isolation source: Aphanocapsa lilacina HA4352-LM1 and co-occurring heterotrophs from near cave... | place: USA: Maniniholo cave, near Haena, Kauai, HI | collected 2009-07-28 | reverse complement strand
CCTCATCGAACGAACGCGCCAAGGCCATTCACCAATGGGCAGCCAACTACAACCTGGCACGCCCACACTCGGCCCTTGGAGGCATCAGCCCGTTCCAAAGACTGAACAACCTTCTTGGAAACGACACTTAAGTCGCGCCAGGCTCGGCCGCTTGGACTCGAATTCGAAGGCCGACACCGTGGAGCTTTTCAAGGCATCCCCCCCTCATGTTTCGGGGCGGAAGCTTGCCGATAATCGCTCGCAGTCGACGGTGGCGCATATCAGCAACCGTCAATGTTCCGACAATAGGTCATTCTGGCGCCAAGTGCCCTTGGCGGGTCGATTGCGCCTAAAAGAGCGCAGCGATGGCGCCGGCTATTCCGAAGGCTGCCAATGCGAGGATGGTGATCGGATAAACGACAAACGCGGCGACATCGCCGCCAGGCAACGACGTTCGGAAGTTTGCGAGCACAGGCAACAGGGCAACCGCGAGCAGGATAAAAATCGCGCTGACCGACAAAGCCACTTAGCTCTCCTTCCTGTTGCAGCAGACGCGGCCACGTCATCGCAGCCGGAAGAGCGTTCTACAGGTGCACAGTTCACGGCGACGATCACGTGCGCCACATCCTCGGCAGTCGCCGATCCTGTTGGCGTTCATTCTTCTGGGCAGCGGTCATCCCCAACGGAAAAGACCGCCCGGATGTTCCTCCCGATCCGGGCGGTCGCTTCAGGAGATCGCCTGCCGTCCTTCCATCTCCTGAAGTCTTATGTGCGTTCCGCACACCACGCTTCGGGCAGTGCACTTGGCTCGGCCATAGCCTGCCCCGTCTTAAGCGCATCCTCGAGGCAATCGGTGAAATACGCGGTTTCCGCAGTCGCCCCGAAGTGGTTGATGCGTATTCGGCCCTGGGACTTGCTCATGACGATGCCAACCATCCTCAGCCTTTCCTGCACGTCGCGATACTTCATCCCTCTCCACCCCCTTCATTTCACGTCAGAACACACGCCGGCCAACCTCCCTGGCGGCTGATATGAAGGCTCGGCGGGCGTCCGGGGGAGCCCGCAACCCATCGAGCACATCGCGACATATGCGAACGGCCGAACGGTATCGCGGGCCTGTGCAAGCCGGTCTTCGCAGTCGCAACCACTCCAGCGCTTCCCAGGCGGACGCTATCGTCCTGCGTCCGGCTCGGTTCTCGCGTGCTATCACCACCGGTGGGTTGAATTCCTTGTCCATGTTGAAACTCCCGGCGCGGGGCTATCCTTCGACCGCCGCCGAGGACGTCGTTTCGGGCACGCCGTCCATGGCTGCGAGCTTGTCAGCGCACATCACGGCAGCGCCTGCGACTTCCTCCGACCCGAACTGGCTCCAGCCGCCGTCTTTGACAAAGTCATCTCGTTGCCAGGAACTGAGAGCTTTCAGGTCGGTCAGTCTTTGGGCCGCATCGGTGCCACCGAGAAAGCGGTTCACACATTCCGTAGAGGCCAGTTCCGCCACGGCATCCCGCGCCGCCACCGTCGCCATAAGCCTCGCGGATCCGCCGGTAACCCAGCCTCCAGCAGTAAAACCGAATATCATGGTCAAAATAGCGCTGATCACAATTGACCAAGCCAAACTCTTCTTGCTTGGTCTGTAATCTGAAATCCTCTGATCCAAGGACTTCCGGTCATTGTTCGCCTGATTCATTTCGGGCTCCTTCCGCATTGATTGCTGCGAGATTGAGCATTCACGAAGTGTAACACATTATTTCGATCTGTGGGGCCGCCCTCACGGGATCGTGAACAAGCGTTACTGTGGGGATATCATCAAAAAGTGAGCGTTCGCTTGGCGGCGCGCTCACAGGCCGCGAACGCGGCCCGCAACCTGCAGGCGCCGGCAGAGGCGGGCGCCAGAACCAGATGTCCGGGCGCCGCATCTTTCATCGGCGGCCAATCATGGCCATTTCGCGTGAAGGTGCGCGCCTGCCCCGTGGCGCGGGCCCATCCCGCGCCACTGACGCGACATGCAGATCAGTCGAGATGCTCCGGCATGTCTTTCAACTGGTCCTTCGTCCACGATGTCACCGCGTGGACCTCGCCATCCTCGTCGCGCATGAAATCGAGCTGGCTGACGGGCACCGCGACCGGTTTTGCGCCGATGCCGAGGAAGCCGCCGACATCGATGATCACCTAGGCCGTGCTGCCGGATCCGTGGACATGCGACACCGATCCGATGTCCTCGTCGTCGGGGCCATAGATGGTGGCGTCGGCAAGCAGATCGGGCGTGAGTTCGGCCTCGGTGAGGCGGACGTGATTGCTGTGGTCCATGACTGGTCTCCTCTTGGTGGGTGGATTGGCGAAACCATCCAGTCGGCGATCCGTTCCGACAAACCCACCGCGCGGCGACAATCGTGATCATGCAGCGGCGGCTGCGGGTGCCGGCTCGCGGTTCGATCCGGGCGGGGCTCGGCTGGGTGCTCACCCAACGATGGAACTTCGGCGCTGTTGTCGGGTTTAGACACTGCACATGTAGCCGGTTTCGTCCCTTTCCCGGCTGCGCATCCCAGAACCTGACGGCCTGCCGACGGAGACGTGGGCAGGCCTTTCTTTTTGGTGCATCAGCGCTTCAGCTTGCGCTGAAGCTTTTCGACGTCCTTGTGGGGCGCGGTGTCGGGCTGGTTTTCGTCGGCGTCCGGATTGGCTGACGGGTCGTCCCGCGTGTCTCGTGTCGGTTTGTCGTTGCGCGTCGGTTCGTTCCTGGGCGTCGGTTTGTCGTTGCGCGTCGGTTTGTCCTGGGGCGTCGGTTTCACCCTGGGCGTCGGATTGTCCGGGGGCAGTGCCGGCCTGGGTTCGGCTGGGCTTTGCCGCGTTGCTGTCTTGGCCATGGTGGGTCTCCGTTTCCTGTCAACAACCCGCCGTGCTCAGCTAGGGTTCCCCCACGCAGCGAAGGATGCCGCCCGGCTCAAAAAATGTGCGTCTGTAAAAGAGGCCCGTCTGGTTGCGGCTGAAGGCGATATCAGCCGTCACCACCCGGTTTCCGGTCTGCGGGTGTCGTTCGACAGTGACGATGCGCATTTTGCCGGCAATCCTGCTCGCCACCTGCATGGTGGCGACCCGCGCGCCTGAGCCGCGGTCAGGCCAGTTGATCTGCAGCGTGACAGTATCGCCGCTGCGTCTGCCCGCAAGGCTGGCCGCACCGCGACGTGAACCGACATAGGTGCCGGAATAACGCGCCCCTTCGGCGCGCAGATCGACGCCGATGCGCCTGGAGAAGACGATTTTTGCCCGGCAATTGCCGTCCAGATTGAGCGAAGCGCCCTTGCTGCGTGATCGCAGCGTGCAGACGACCGGGACCGGCGCCGTATCAGGCCGCAGCCGGACCTGGCCGGAGCCCTGCCATCTGCCGGAAAGCGTTTGAAGAAAGTCCTTCTCCGCAACAACGGCCGCCGAAAGCGACATCAGCGCCAGCGGTATTGCCAACAAAGCCCTGGTCATCTCAGTCCCCCTCTCGAGGTTGCGAGGCGAGCCCTCTGTCGGGACGGGCCGGCCGGCATGGCATGGATCATGCCGCAAGCGCCTGGCGATCGGCCATGCCGTCAACCGAAAGCATCAACTCTTTGCGGCGCGGCGGTCTGCGACACCCTTGGGACGGCATCTTGTCGGAGCATCTGGTCCCCGCCGTGGCGACAACGATCGAGAGCCGCCGTGGTTCCCGGGTTGGATGGCAGCCTCTGTTCGAGGCTGCGTATACAGGTCTCGATCTCGGCCAGGTCGTCCCACGGCGTTTCACCAGGGGCGTAGAGTGCGCGATGCAGGCTGCGAAGATTGGCATCGAGGTTGCGCAGACGATCGATCTTCTCATCTGTGGAAAGATCCGGGTTGTCGACGATTTCGGGCGGCAACATGGCGCTCACCTTTGCATGCACGTGTCGTGCCGGCCTCGGCCGGCCGGCATTTTCTCAGTAGCCGCCGATGATCGGCAGGATCTCGCCGGTGATGTAGCTGGAGCAGTGCGACGAGGCGAGGAACACATAGGCGGGGGCGATTTCCTCGGGCTGGGCCGGGCGCTTCATCGCAGTCTTTGCGCCGAACTGCGCGACGTCCTCAGCCTGCTTGTCCGACGGGTTCAACGGCGTCCACACCGGTCCCGGCGCGATGGCGTTGACGCGGATGCCGCGATCGACAAGGTTGGCGGCAAGCGCCCTGGTGAAGGCATGGATGCCGCCCTTGGTCATCGAATAGTCGACCAGCTCCTTGCTGCCCCTGATGCCGGTCACCGAGCCGGTGTTCAGGATGACGGCGCCTGGCCCCATATGCTCGAGCGCTGCCTTGGCCATGTGAAAATAGCCGTAGAGATTGACCTTGAGCGTGGTGTCGAAATGCGCCTCGGTGAGGTCGGCGACATCGGCCGAATGCACCTGGAAGGCGGCATTGTTGACGAGGATGTCGAGCTTGCCGAATTGCTTGACTGTCCTCGCCACCGCCTTGCGGCATGCGGCGGGCGAACTGACATCGCCGCGAAGCAGGATGCAGCTGCGGCCTTCCGCTTCGACGGCGAGCTTTGTCTGCTTCGCATCGACGTCTTCGCTGAGATAGCTGATGGCGATGTCGGCGCCCTCCCGCGCAAACAGCACCGCAACCGCCCGACCTATGCCAGAATCGCCGCCGGTGATCAGCGCGACCTTGCCGGCGAGCTTCTGCGAACCGAGATAATAGGGCGCGTCATACAGCGGCGCCGGCTCGACCGAGGTTTCGTGGCCGGGCTTCGGCAGATGCTGCTTCGGGAATGGCGGGGTCGGATACCGCCTGGCGCCGGCCTGCATCGCCTTGGGCGGTTTGACCTTGCGCTGCTGCCTGTCGTCCTTGTCGACCTTCGCCTGGATCGCGCGTTGCCTGCCTGCGGCGCGTGGCTGAGCGGCACCCATGGCTCAACTCTCCGCCTTGAATGTCCTGGCCAGCTCATCGAGCTTGCGGCGGTCGCGGCCATGGCGCCTGACAAGTTCGGCCGCCTGGAGCGGCGACAGGTCGCTGGTTTCCACCAGGTGCATGACGAGCTCGTCATCGGTGGGCAGGGTTGGGGTGGTCGGTTTCATGGTCGCGCCTCCGAATGGCTGTTGAGGGGGCGCCCCACAGCGCTGCCGGTTTGTTCGGCAGAGCTGCGGGGCTGTCGATCATGCGGCCAAGGCCTGTCGGTTGGCCTTGCTGTCCGCCAGCATGGTCAGATCCTTGTCGGTGGTCTCTTCCTCGGCCAGGGTGGCGGCGAAAAGCTCGGCCGCCTCCGGCATCTTCATGATTTCAGCCCAGCGGCGCAGCGTGCCGTAGCGGGTGATTTCATAATGCTCCACGGCCTGGGCAGCCGAGATCAGGCCGGCGTCGCCGGCCGCCGTGCCCTTGAACTCCTCAAGGATTTCCTCGCCTTCCTCGATGATGCCGTCGATCGCCGGGCAGGTCTTGCCCTGGGCGCGCTTGCCGATCAGCTCGAACACCTGCTGAAGCCGCTCGACATGGCCTTCGGTCTGGTCCCGGTGTTTCTCGAACGCCGCTTTCAATTCCATGGAACTGGCGCCGCGGGCCATCTTCGGCAACGCCTTCAGGATCTTGCGCTCCGCGTAGTAGATATCGCGCAGGGTGTCGTGGAAGAGGTCTTCAAGGCCCTTTTCTTTGGTCGGCATGGTTGGCTCCTGTGGTTGAGATCCCTCCGGGCCAGAACGACTGGTGGCGCTTACAGTTCCAGAGGATTCAGGAGATCCGCACGTCGCCGCCGCATCGGAACCCTCGTGCGCGCCGGTTGCAAGGAGACCAAGGTCATCCTGCTGGAGGACGGCAAGAGCTTCACTGTCGGCGCCGGCATTGCAGCGCCTGCTGCGCCTGCGGTCGGCAAGAAGGTGGTGGTCACCATGGATGGCGACGACATGGCCAAGGTCACGCAGGTGACGCTGTCGCCGCCGATGTGATCTGGTTCTCCAGATCGAGCCCCGCTGCCTTGAGGTGGCGGGGCTTTTTGCAATCCTGCACCAGGAAAGGCAGTCAGGGCTCTGTCGAACCAGTTGCAGCGCATTTGAACCAAGGGCACCAAGGGCGACATGACCGTCGTCTCCAAGCTGACGGCCAATGGTTATGGGCCCGCCGAAATCCACCTCACACGGGTTCATGGCTTGGATTGGCCGCCCGTTCCGGCCCACGCGGTACAACTCTATGTCGAATCCGCCGCATGGCAAAAGCCAGGGTTGACAACAGGACGGGGCTGCCCTACATCTGCATCATCGATATTTGCTTGCTGAGCTTTGGTTACCGCGCGTCTGGCACCGCGCCCTGAACGAACCTTTTCTTTCAAAAATCGCTATCACCATCCGCAGCGCTTCGGCGTTGTGGTCCCACTTTTGCTATGAAAGGGTTCATCATGACCACTGGCACCGTTAAATGGTTTAATTCCACCAAAGGCTTCGGCTTCATCCAGCCCGACAATGGCGGCGCGGATGCGTTCGTTCACATCTCTGCCGTCGAGCGCGCCGGAATGCGCGAACTCGTCGAGGGCCAAAAGATCGGCTTCGAGATGGAGCGCGACAGCAAGTCCGGCAAGATGTCCGCCTGCAATCTGCAGGCCGCCTGAGCCATCCAGTATCTGTCTCTCCGTTGACCACGGATGTACTGGCACTGTGAGAGCATGATACCGATCAAGGTCAGGCAGCCCGCCTGACCTTTTTTATTGCCGCGCACCTATGCGGCCTCCCAATCGGAAAAACCATTGTTTCAGACACACAGCAAATCCCGCCAACAGGCGGAGATTGCCTTCAGCCGTGCGCAATCGCAATTTTTCGCACGCAACACCCCCCTCGATGTGGTGGACGTCCTCGTTCGCTCGCGCGAGGAAAAGACGCTCCGGCTTCGTCAGGCGCGCCTCGCAAAGGAACTGCATGATCGTGCAGGGGCGACCGCGATCGCTCCTGGCCAGGCAAGCCGAGACCAACGGACGGCAGCTGTCGCGAGACAGGTCTGACGCGGCGCCCTGTCATCCGCGCCTTGTCAGGCGGCTGCTCAAGCCCCGCGTGAACCAGGGCCCCGCGTGAACCAGGGCCCCGCGTGAACCAGGGCCCCGCGTGAACCAGGCCCCGCGTGAACATTGTCCAGGGCCGAGCCACCCAAAGGAATAGCCATGTCGGAAGACACCAATGAAATTCACGCGATCAACACCGCCTGGCAAATAGCGATCCAGGAGGTCCTGCGCATGGTCATCCGCGACATGTATCGCTCGGACGGGGAGGTCGCTTTCATGGCGCATATCAAGCGCATCGAAGAGGCGGCGGTCGACAGCATCTACACCGACCTGAGGCTGCGCGGCACGGACGACTGGACGACCATGCTGGTCAAGGAAAAGGCGAGCAATTTCGTGACCACCTTGCTGACATCGTTCACATTCGACCGGGCTTGATCTTGGCGACCGGGCTTGATCTTGGCGACCGGGCTTGATCTGACGACCGGGCTTGATCTGGCTGCGACGACCCGAACCGTCGGGCGTCGACCAGCGGAGATCGTGGCAAGGCGGATCCGTGCCTGAGCGTCTTTCCCGCGCAGTGCCAGACAACCCTCCGGCGTGCCTTCGCCCGGGGAACTTATCGAGGCGACCAGAGTTGTAGTGGCGAGCATGGCCTCCCCCCTCCGGTCATGCTCACACCAGGCCTGCCGGATGTGCCCCATCCGGCAGGCCTTTTCCATGGAACCTGTCATGAACTCGGCGATTGAGCTTGCCAGCGGGCAATTGTCCGTTGTGCAGGCTGCCACCGAGGAGGCGCCTGCTTTCTTCGCCAGCCAACTGGGTCGCGATCCCCGACAGGCAGAATTCAATGAACATCCTCCGGCAATCACCTGACGCTGAAGCCATCCGTCACGACCTCAGGCCGCTCAGGAAACGCATCGCCGGCCTCGACGATCGCGCCCTCTTCGATGACGTCGATGTCCTGTTGTCGGTGGCGGAAGCGCAGGTCGACCAGCACCTGGCCACCCTGCGTCATGCCGGCGGATAGGATGGCCGATGGTTTGAGGTTGGGCCACGGCTTGAACCAACGCATCCATGAGCGCGTCGGGATAGGTCTTTTCGGGACATAATTCGGCGATCAAGCATCGTGCCAGCGCATGAAGGTCGGATGGGTCGGTCGGCAACGGGATCATGCGGCGCAAGGCGCCGAGGACAATTTCGAAATCCAGTGCCGAGACGTTCGAGGAGCTGTTCACGGCTTCCCGCCCGCAATTGGGGCGGAAGCTTGAGGCCAACAGCCACTGCCATGCAGTATCAGGCAATTGGGGCGGCGTTTGCCGCAGCGACCATCTTTTGACGGCATTCTGGAGATTGTTTCACACAACTTGCGCGCAAGGCAAGCACCGCTATCGCCGCCGCTTCGGCGCAAAGCGCATGCGGAAATTCCGTCGGGCTTCATCATCATGGATCGTCTGGCACTGGTCCGCGGCGACCAGATTGGCCTCGGGCACCATGCGGTCGAATGCCTCTTCCGTGCTGCGGATGCGATAGTGGCGGTGGCCGTTCTCGCTCGGCAATATCGTCTTGACGATGAAGCTGTTGGGCGTGCCCAGGGGCACGCCGGCACGGGACCTGAGACTGACCGTCTGGTCGACGCTGAAGGCGGTGGGCTGGCTCGGTTCAGGCATCTGTCCGGGTCATCTGCCCGCGCGGCCGCTGCGTGATGATGGCGTCAAGTTTGCGGCGGGACGGGCCGTATCGCCTGATCATCGCCGCGGCTTCGCCGCGCATCAGGTCATATTTGCGCGCGAACTCCTCGATCTCATATTCCTGCTTCGATACGAGCTTGCGGTCCTGCTCGGTTTTCTTTGGATCGTCCGGCATGTCTGCCTCCTGTATTAGCAAATGGTAAAACGCGCATGCGAGCCATTCGATCCGTCAGCTGGCGGCATGGGCCGCCATAGCCAGGCGGCCCGATCGGAATGCCGGATCGGGCCGTCAGCATTGCCCGGGGTCAGACGCCCGCGTCGAAGAAGCGACGGCGGCGGTTGACACCGGTTCAGACTACGGGTGTCGGATCAGTGGGGTCAGACCACCGGAGGAATGCGCGTCGCGTATCGCCGGCGCTCTTCCTCGATATCCCTGGGCGAGTACGGGTCGGCCGTTTCGTCGAAGGCCGTCCAGCCGCCATCGGCATAGACTGCCCGGCGCTCGCTGACATCGACTGGATTGGCGTTGTGCAGGATGGACCTTGCGGTGTCTTCCTCAGCGCCTTCGGTGACGCGCGCGGTCACCAGCGTGCCACCCCGTCGGACGCCTTCGGCGTAGACATGGGCGTCTTCGGCTGGGACGCCGGAATCGGTCAATGCCCCGATGAGACCGCCCGTCGCACCGCCTGCGAGTGCACCGGCCGCAGCACCTGCGGCGGTCGCCGCCAGCCAGCCGGCTGCCACCACCGGGCCAACCCCGGGGATTGCCATGACGCCGAGACCGGTGAGCAGGCCGCCTGTGCCGCCAACCAAGGCGCCGATGCCCGCGCCGGTGCCGGCAGCGTCTGCCGTCTCCGACGAGCGGGCGTCATAGGAGCCGTCTGCATTGCTCGCCACGACACTGATGTCGTCATGCGAAATGCCGGCGCGGTGCAGCTCTTCGACCGCTGCCTGTGCGTCGGAATAATTGTCGAACAACCCTGTCACACTGACCATTGTGATCTTCCTTTTACGATTTGAAATGATGGGAGGAGGCGCGATGACGTCATCGGGCCCGACTATTGGGCGACGACATTGCCCTGGTAGTCGAGCGAAACGGCCATTTCCTTGCCGTCCTTGGTGGCCTTGCCCTGCCAGATGCCGCTGTCGGCCTTGACCAGCGCCGTCACGTTCTGGAAGCCCGCCTCTTCGATCTTGGCCTTGGCCTGGGCTTCGGTGAAGCTGTTGGCGCCGGCCACCGGAGCCGTCGGATTGACGCTGTCAGGCGTGGCAATGGCCGGCGTCTGAGGGTCGGTCGACGGCTGGGTCTGCGCCTGGGCATGGAAAGCCGTGGCAGCCAGAATGGCCGCGCTAAGTATAAGATTTTTCATTGTTTTCTCCTGACTTGCGACAATAGAACCGTTGGCAGGACGATTGGTTCCCAAAAAGTGCCGGCACAATTTCGGCCCGCCGGCTCAGGCCGCCGCCTGGCATCCATGGCCGATCGGACGGATCAGCAGGGCGACCGGGATGTCGCAAATGCCGGCTCTGCCGGTTCCCCGGAGAGCGGTAGTGCCAGTTGCGGCCCCCTTCATGTCGCGTCCCCCACTTCATTTCGCGGCCCAGGGAACCGCACCGGCGTCGCGGCATTGAGGATCATGTGCGCATCGCACCCCCTCTCCAAGGAATGAACAATGGCCAAGTCAACGAACCGCACGTCGGGCAAGCTCGCCACGATCCATGACCAGAAACTCCGGCGCGGCGAAGGCGGCGAACTGCACCAGCTGGCCGAAGGCGCAACCCCTGTGCTCACCACCGCCCAGGGCGGCCCGGTCTCGGATGACCAGAACTCGCTGAAGATCGGTGCACGCGGACCGACGGCGCTGGAAGACTTCCACCTGCGCGAGAAGATCTTCCATTTCGACCATGAGCGCATTCCCGAGCGCGTGGTGCATGCCCGCGGCTATGGCGCGCATGGCTATTTCGAGACCTACAAGTCGCTGGCAAAATACACCCGCGCCGACATCTTCCAGCGTGCCGGTGAGAAGACCCCGGCCTTTGTCCGCTTCTCCACGGTTGCCGGCAGCAAGGGCTCGGTCGACCTGGCGCGCGACGTCCGCGGCTTTGCGGTCAAGCTCTACACCCAGGAGGGCAACTGGGACATCGTCGGCAACAACATCCCGGTGTTCTTCATCCAGGATGCGATCAAGTTTCCCGACATCATCCATGCGGTGAAGCCCGAGCCGGACAGCGGCTTTCCACAGGCGCAATCGGCCCACGACAATTTCTGGGACTTCATTTCGCTGACGCCCGAGAGCATGCACATGATCATGTGGGTGATGTCCGACCGGGCGATCCCGCGTTCGTTCAGGTTCATGGAGGGTTTCGGCGTCCATACCTTCCGGATGGTCAACGCCAGGGATGAATCGACCTTCGTCAAGTTCCACTGGAAGCCGAAGCTCGGCCTCCAGTCCGTGGTCTGGAACGAGGCGGTCAAGATCAACGGCGCCGATCCCGATTTCCATCGCCGCGACCTCTGGGACGCGATCAAGGCCGGCAATTTTCCGGAGTGGGAACTGCAGGTCCAGCTGTTCGACCAGGAGTTCGCCGACAGCTTCGATTTCGACGTGCTCGACGCCACCAAGCTCATTCCCGAAGAGCTGCTGCCGCCTGTCCCGGTCGGCCGCCTGGTGCTCGATCGCATGCCCGACAATTTCTTTGCCGAGACCGAGCAGGTGGCGTTCATGACGCAGAATGTGCCGCCCGGCATCGACTTCTCCAACGACCCGCTGCTGCAGGGCCGCAACTTTTCCTATCTCGACACCCAGATCAAAAGGCTGGGCAGCACCAACTTCACCCATATCCCGATCAATGCGCCCAAATGCCCGTTCCATCACTTCCAGCAGGACGGTCACATGGCCATGCGCAACCCGGTCGGCCGCGCCAACTACCAGCCGAATTCCTGGGGCGAGGGGCCGCGCGAATCCCCGCAAGCCGGGTTCCGCTCCTTTGCCGACGTCGAGAGCGGGCCCAAGCAGCGGCTGCGCGCCGAAAGCTTCGCCGATCACTACAGCCAGGCCAGACAATTCTACCTGAGCCAGACCCCGCCGGAGCAGGCCCATATCGCAGCGGCGCTGACCTTCGAACTCGCCAAGGTCAAGACGCCGGTCATCCGTGAGCGCATGGTGTCGCATCTGGTCAATGTCGATCGCGGCCTGGCCAACGGCGTCGCCGCCAATCTGGGCTTGCAGTCGATGCCCAAGGCGGCCGACGCTGCAATGCCAACGCGCCAGGATCTCGAGCCGGCAGCCTCGCTCAGCATTCTCGCCAAGGGACCCGAGCGCTTCGAAGGACGAAAACTCGGCATTCTCGTCACCGACGGCACCGATGCCGCCCTGCTTTCGGCGCTCAAGGACGCGATCGCCAAGGCCGGGGCCAGCTGCGAGATCATCGCGCCGAAGGTCGGCGGGGCCAAGTTGAGCGACGGCAGCCTGGTGCCGGCGGACCAGATGATCGCCGGGGCGCCCTCGGTGCTCTATGACGCGGTCGCGCTGCTGCCGGACGAGAAGACGATGCCAGCCTTGTCGGACAATCCCGATGTTCGTGACTTTGTGTCCGATGCTTTCGCACACTGCAAGTTCATCGGCCATGTCACGGCTGCCAAGGGGCTGGTTGAGAAGGTTTGCGGCAACGGCGCACTGGAAGATGAGGGCGTCATCCGCCTTGCCACGCCGCAGGACATGCCGGCTTTCGTCGAGGCTCTGGGCAGATTGCGGGTGTGGAAGAGAGAAGCGCGCTGACGCATGTCAGACGCAGGCGAGCGCGCCCCGGTGGCCCGCTCGCCTTGGCCGCTGCCGGCGCGTATCCTCTAGAGCGTTTCCGCTTTTCTTCGAATCGCGGAATCTCTCTATCTTCTTGTTTTTGCGCAATTCCTGACGGAAAACCGCTGCACACTTTTCCTGGAATTGCTCTAGCGCAGAAGCCCGGCCGATCGCAGCGCATCCTCGATTGTCCTGGTGATCCCCTCGGCGCGGGCCGGCTTGTCGGGAGCCGCTGCTCTTTCTCGTTTTTGCGGCAGCAGGATCTCGACCTGCGGATCTGCGATTTGCCAGAATTGCGCGATGCGCTGCGTCGACGAGATGCCGGCGTCGATCATGAACGGGCCGGGGGTCCCGATGCCGTTTGCAGCCAGCGGCGTGCCGTGCCCCATGCCTTTGATGCGATACTGTTCGATCACCTCCCGTCCCGAGCCGTCTTTCCAGACGCGACGGCTGTGGCCGTCGACCATGGTCGTCGACGGCGGCGCTTCATCGTCGATGCCGTGAATGGTTCGCCATTGGCCGATGATGTCGTCGGCGTTTGATCCGACGACGATCTGGTCGGCCGAGCCGTGCCAGACGGAGAGCGTCGGCCATGGGCCCGTGTGGGGCGAGGCGGCGCGCAGCAGCTGCTGAAGCCGCGCCTGCGAGCGGCTGCCATGGCCGCGCATGCGGTCGAAGGCCGTCGGGATCGAATTGGCCGTGCCAAAGGGCAAGCCGGCGATGATGGCGCCGCCGGCAAACACCTCCGGGTAGGTCGCCAGCATCACCGACGTCATCGCGCCGCCGGCCGAAAGCCCGGTGATGAAGATCCGGCTGCGATCAAGCCGATGCGCCAGGACCATCGCCTCGATCATCTGGCGGATCGACAGAGCTTCGCCGCCGTTGCGCATCATGTCGCCCGGCTCGAACCAGTTGAAGCAGAGATTGGCATTGTTGGACCGCTGCTGCTCCGGAAACAGCAGCGCGAAGCCCTGGCTGTCGGCAAGGGCGGACCAGCCGGCGCCATGGTCGTAGCCCGACGCGGTCTGGGTGCAGCCGTGAAGCACGACGACCAGCGGCGCTGAGCCAGGCAGGTTCTCCGGAACATGGCTTCTGGCTCGCAGGGCACCGGGGTTCGAGCCGAAGTTCACCAGATCCGTAAGCGGGTCGTCATGCCGCTCCGGCGCGACCGTTTGCGCACGGCGTGCTGCCAGGCGCGAGATCGTATCAGAGAGGTTTCTCATGGCGGTGTCCTGTTTCCGCAGCCCTGACCGGACCGCGCGCCCTCCACAACGCCGATGAGCGCCTATCGTTGCTGCACTGCACAATAAATCGCGCGGCGCAGTTTCCAGCCGGGCAGGCGCGACAAAGGCCTGCTGAGGCCGCCGCCTCAACAGGCCTTGGCCGGGCAGGCTGGCTGGCTGGTGCTGATCTGGGTGGCGGGCAGGGCTGTTCGCGACCTCTGTCTCCCCGACGCGCCCCGCACGATCCGGAATCCGAAGACCTTGTGGGCCTGGCCGCTGGTGGCAGCGGCCAGGCGGCGTGGCGGTTTCGCAGGGTCTGGTGTTGTCGGCGCCTGCGCCACCTTCCGCCCGCGCTGGCCACGTCCACAGGTGGAAGTCGGCAGAAGACCTGTCCTGCACGATGCGCTGCCAGAGCCGGTCGGCCGCCCGCTGGATGGGCGCTTGGGTCAGGCCGAGATGTTGTGCCGCCTGCGCGATGCCGGGTCCCAGGCAAGGCGATCTTGCGTGTTCGACATCAGGACGTCGACGAGCGCGTCCCTGACTTTGTGCATCGGTCATCCCAAGGCTCTGGTGCCAAGCACCTGGGGCCAAGGCGCAGCCTCGGACCTTGGCCGACGCCCGGCCTCGCAGCCGTGCGCGGCAACAGCTCTGACACAAGTCCGATTGCTCCGGCATCGGCAAAGACCAGGCCGATGTTCTCCACGATCCCAAAACCGCCGTCGAACGGCCGAAGGCGAAACAACAGTCGTTGCCCCCGGGGGCGCCGCCAGGCGGCTCATGTCTCCGGCACCATTTCAGTTTCACGGCGGCGCCAGCCGATGCTGGCAAAGGCGATGGCCGCGGCGATGCCCAGCACGATGGCGATGGCGAGCGCAGGCCAGGTGCCGAAACGCGCCATCAGCACTGAAAAGACAAACGGAGCCAGTGCCGATACGATCAACCGGATCGACGATATCTTGCCCAGCAACGCGCCATAGCCCTCGGAGCCGAACAGGGCGAGCGGCAGGGACCCCTGGACGATGCTGGTCAATCCCGACCCGAGGCCGAAAAGGATGGCGAAAGCCGCCGCACCCCAGATCCAGGGAGCCGACACCAGCAAGGTCGACAAGCCGGCGACGAGGAAAGCGGCGGAGATCACCGCCAGCACCAGCTGCGACAGCCCGCGGCCGGCCAGCATGTTGATGAAGCGGCTGAACACCTGGGCAGGGCCGAACAGCGTGCCCACCAGCACAGCACTCGCCCCAAGCCCGACGGCGCTGAGCAGCGGAACCATGTGGACGAGCAGCGCCGACAGGACGAAGCCTTCGAGCGCGAATCCAAGGCCCATCAGGGTGAACGCCCGGCGCCGATCCCAGGAGGCGACGCTTCCTGCGATCGCTGCCACGGCTCCGGCCCTGTCCTTGCCGCCGCGGCGATCGGCGTTCATCGCGCGTGCCAGCCAGCAGTGAAACGGCAGGCACGCCACCAGATGCAGGACGGCGAAGGCGAGATAGACCTGCCGCCATGTCAGATGCGCGTGCAGTTCGGTGGTGATCGGCCAGAACAGGGTCGAGGCAAAACCGGCGATCAATGTCAGATGGGTGATGCTCTTCTGGCCGCTTTGCGGCGTGATCTGCACCAGGGCCGCAAAGGCCGCGTTGTAGAGGACGAAGGCCGAGGCGATCTCCATGACGATCATGCCGGCGACGAAGGTCAGGCGATCGGGCGCGAGCCCGCACAGGACCAGCGACAAGGCCGCGACCAGCGAGCCCAGGGCCATCATCGTTCCGGCGCCATGGCGATCGATGCGGCGGCCGATGGACGGCGCGGCGAGACCGCCGATCAGCAAGGCGGCGGAAAAGACTGCGAATACCCATTCCTGCGTCCAGCCGAAATCCCTGGCCATCCCGGGCGCGAGGATGCTGAAGCTGTAATAGAGCGTGCCGTAGCCGATGATCTGGGTCAGGCCGAGGCCCCAGATGACGGTGCTGCTACGCTGTTCAGTTGAAACGGGCGGTGCCATTTTCCATCTTTCCGGGATTATCGAAATAGCTGTCAAAAAACTATGCCGCGTTGTCTTTCGTCTGAGGGGAGCGAACGTCGGCGCAGCATTCGTCGGAGAGGAAACCGAGAAGGCCGTTCATTGCGGCGTAATTGGCACGGCAGATCAGTGTTGTTGCCTGGCGCTCCTGCCCAACGAGACCAGTGGCGATCAGTCGATGCAGATGATGGGAGAGGGTCGATGCGGCGATGCCGATCCTCTCCTGCAGATGGCCGACGGCGAGCCCCTGTTCGCCGGCGCGGACGAGGGCTCGGTAAATCCGTAGTCGCGTCGGGTTGCCGAGCGCTTCGAGCTGGGTAGCTGCTGTTTCGAGTTTCATGGAAATAGCTAGCGCCCATGGAGTGGCAACGTCAATGGGTATTTCGAGAATACTGGAAATATGACGGATGGACGACGAACGCTGTTGACGGCACCAACCCCGGACATCAGGAGTCGTTCGAATGCGACAGAAGGACGGGAACTGCATGGGGGACACTGAAGCGCCGACACGCTCCAAGGTGCAAGCATTTGGGAGCGGGGCGGTAATCGGGGCCTTGGGTGGCCTCATTGGCCTCGGCGGGGCGGAGTTTCGGCTGCCACTGCTGATCGGCCTGTTCCGGTTCCGGCCGCTGGAAGCAATCATCCTGAACAAGGCGATGAGCCTTGTCGTCGTTGCGTCTGCGCTTCCGTTCCGTATGCAAACCGTTCCCGCCACTGAGATTTTTCAGCATTGGGGAACAATTGCCAATCTGCTGGCCGGGAGCCTTCTGGGCGCTTGGTTCGGAGCTGGCTGGGCAACCCGGTTGAGCTCGGAGATGCTATTCAGGATCATCGCCGTTCTTCTTGTGGTGATTGCCGCAGTATTGCTCTTCGGACATGGAGGAGCAGGTGGCGTTGGTCTCGCTGGCCCCTATCTGCTGGTCACTGGCGTGGTCGTAGGTTTCGTGATCGGCATAGTTGCTTCACTGCTCGGGGTCGCCGGCGGCGAACTCCTGATACCGACGCTCATTCTGCTGTTCGGTGCAGACATCAAGCTGGCTGGAAGCCTGTCGCTGGCGGTCAGCCTTCCGACAATGCTAGCCGGATTTGCCCGCTACAGCAGGGACCAGAGTTTTTCGGTCCTGAAGCGCAACCGGGGGTTTCTGCTGATCATGGCAGCGGGATCGATTGTAGGCAGCTATGTCGGTGGACGGCTGCTTGGCATCGTTCCCGACAATATCCTGCTGCCGATGCTGTCACTGGTCCTCTGCATCTCCGCCGTGAAGGTCTGGCAGCACCGCTGACGACCCCCGCGGCGGGACCAGATGCTCAGATGGCCTTGAGCCTGACGCGCGCCTCGAGCTTTTCGGCATCTTCCTTGCGCTCGCTGTAGCGGTCGGTCAGGTAGCCCGAGACATCGCGGGTGATGAGCGTGAACTTGACCAGCTCTTCCATCACGTCGACGACGCGGTCGTAGTAGGATGACGGCTTCATGCGGCCAGCCTCATCGAACTCCTGGTAGGCCTTGGCCACGGAAGACTGGTTCGGGATGGTGATCATCCGCATCCAGCGGCCGAGGATGCGCATCTGGCTGACCGCGTTGAACGACTGCGAGCCGCCCGAGACCTGCATCACTGCCAAAGTGCGCCCTTGCGTCGGCCGGATCGAACCTGTGGCCAGCGGGATCCAGTCGATCTGCGATTTCATCACCCCGCTCATCGCCCCGTGCCGTTCCGGGCTGGTCCAGACCTGGCCTTCCGACCAAAGCGACAGCTCGCGCAGTTCCTTGACCTTCGGGTGATCGGTTGGCGCGCCGTCCGGCAGGGGAAGGCCGGAGGGATCGAAGATGCGGGTCTCGGCGCCGAAGTGCTCCAGCAGGAGCGCAGCTTCCTGGGTCAGGAAGCGACTGTATGAGCGTCCACGAAGCGATCCGTAGAGAAGCAGGATCCGCGGCCTGTGGGTCGACAATTCGACGGACAGCTTGCTGCGGTCAGGCAGGTCCAGCGCGTTGCTGGCGATGTTGGGCAGGTCAGGCAACGCGGTTTCCCCAGGCATCGATCAGCACCTCGCCGTCTTCCTTGTGAAACGGCCCTTTTTGCGGAAGCGGCAGGATGTCGAGCACGATCTCGGAAGGTCGGCTGAGCCGCACGCCCCAGGGCGTGACGACGAACGGCCGGTTGATCAGGATCGGATGCGCCAGCATGGCGTCCAGCAACTTGTCGTCGGTCAGCTTCGGATCGTCCAGGCCCAGTTCCGCATAGGGCGTGCCCTTCTGCCTGATGGCTTCGCGCACGCTGAGGCCAGCCTTGGCGATCATGTCCTGCAGCACGGCGCGCGCGGGCGGCGTTTTCAGATAGTCGATCACAGTGGGCTCGACCCCGGCATTGCGAATGAGCGCAAGCGTGTTGCGCGACGTGCCGCAGGCGGGGTTGTGGTAGATGGTGACGTCCATCAGGCGGACCTTTCAGCTTCGTTGGAGGATTTGACGGCCGCGCCGCGCTCGTACCAGCCCTTGCTGCGGTTCACGATCCAGACGACCGACAGCATCACCGGAACCTCGACAAGCACGCCGACGACGGTTGCAAGTGCTGCACCCGAGCTGAAGCCGAACAGGCTGATGGCGGCAGCGACCGCCAGCTCGAAGAAATTGGAAGCGCCGATCAGCGCCGACGGACCCGCAACGCAATGCTGCTCGCCCGAGATGCGGTTGAGCAGATAGGCCAGGCCCGAATTCAGATAGACCTGGATCAGGATCGGCACCGCCAGAAGCGCGATGATCGCCGGCTGGGCGATGATCTGCTCGCCCTGGAAGCCGAACAGAAGCACCAGCGTCGCCAAAAGCGCCACCAGCGAGAGCGGCTGCAGCGAGTGCAGCAGTCGGTCGAGCGCGGCCTGGCCCCCTGCGGCGAGCAGCCGGCGTCTGATCAGCTGGGCGATGACGACGGGAATGACGATGTAGAGAACCACCGACAGGACCAGCGTGCCCCAGGGAACGGTGATCGCGGACAGGCCGAGCAGCAGGCCGACGATCGGCGCAAAGGCAACCACCATGATGGCATCGTTGAGCGCCACCTGCGACAGGGTGAAATGCGGTTCACCCCTGGTCAGGTTGGACCAGACGAAAACCATGGCCGTGCAAGGGGCGGCTGCCAGGATGATCAGACCCGCAATGTAGGAATCGATCTGGTCGGCGGGCAGAAGCGGGCGGAAGAGCCAGCCGATGAACAGCCAGCCGAGCAGCGCCATGGAGAACGGTTTAACCGCCCAGTTGATGAAGAGCGTCACCCCGATCCCGCGCCAATGCCTGCCCACTTCGCCCATGGCGGCGAAGTCGATCTTCAGCAGCATCGGGATGATCATCAGCCAGATCAGCACGGCGACCGGGATGTTCACCCTGGCGATCTCGGCGCCGCCGATGGCGTGGAAGACAGCTGGCAGCAGATGGCCAAGCGCGATGCCCACGACGATGCACAGCGCGACCCAGAGGGTCAGATAACGTTCGAATGTCGACATGATTTCTGGCCGTCCCTTAACAGCAGGCGGGCGCAAGGGCCGGCTGGCAGATGGCCGGGTTGCCGGCGCAGCAGTCCTCCATCAGAAACCGGATCAGGCCGCTCAGCGCCTGATAGTCGGCCGAGTAGACGATGGAGCGTGCGTCCCGGCGGGCAGTGACCAGCCCGCCACGCTCCAGCTCCTTGAGGTGGAACGACACATTCGATGCCGTAACCCCTGCGGCCTCGGCAATGATGCCTGCGGCCATGCCGTCCGGCCCGGCCTTGACCAGCAGCCGGACGATCTTCAGCCGCGTTTCCTGGGACATCGCCCCGAAGGCGATCAGCGCTTGACGTTCATCCATATTTCAACAATCCTAGAAATGTCGAAATGAGGAATAACCGAGATGCCCACCCCTGACAACCACGATTTTGCCGGCTCGACCGATTTCCCGGGCGACGGCATTTCGATCGGCGCGCTGTTGTCCGTCCTCGCCGGGCACAAGGAGAAGCCGTTGCTGTTCAGCTATGGCGGCCGCATGGTGAAGCCGGGCTACCACGTCACCGAAGTGAAGGCCGGAGCCTTTGCAGCACTTGATTGCGGCGCAAACCCCGAGGCCTGGACCGAGCTCTTCATCCAGCTCTGGGATGTCGACGAAGACGGACGGACCCATATGACCGCGGGAAAATTCGCGGCCATCATCGGCAAGGTCGGCGCGCACGTGGCTCTTGATCCCGGCGCCAGGCTGACCTTCGAGGTCAGCGACGGCATCGCTGCGATACAGCTCCACAAGGCATCCATGCCGCTTGTCCAGGGCGGCGAGGTCCATGTCCAGCTCTCCGCCCGGGCGTCGAGCTGCAAGCCGCGCGACCGTTGGCTTGTCGAGCAGGCGAAGGCCAGCTGCTGCGGCCCCGCCAAAGGCGATGGCCAGCCCTGCTGCGGCTAGGTAGTGTCTCAGTTTGAAATTTGACGCCTCGTTTGTCGCGAACCGGACCGAACTCCTATATGCTTAGCGGAAAGCATGGCAGGTTCGCGGTGTCGGACTTCGATTTCATAACCTATAAGGCGAGCGACTTCGCATACCAATATGCGATGGACAAGGAGTTTGCGTCGTGCCCGAAATCAGGCCGGTCTAGGCGCATTAGAAACCCATATCGCGAGGAAGCGCAGCGCCGATTTGGTTTATGGGATCGCGAGGTAACTCGGCGACAAAAGGCTGGCGAGCCGTTCAGTGACGCGCTTATGTATCGTGAGCACTACAGGGAAGAAATGCTGCTTTGGTCGCAGCCGCGTTAACGCCAACCGGACCTAAGGGCCAGAAGCGCCCTGCCGACGTGTTCGGGAACGCCGTCCGCGTCATTTACATTGGCGAGGAAGCTGATGACGTTCAGGACGACGGCAAGGACGCCGCAGCGACGGAGCTTGGTCGCAAGGGTGGCAAGAAGCGCGCCGCCAACCTGTCACCCTGACGGCGTGCCGAGATCGCGAAGAAGGCGGGGGAAAGCCGGCGGAGGCGCGATTGAGCGGCTTGACCTTGTTAATATCGGCGGACTGAGGTCGGTTTGACTGCCGGTACGACGGCCCCGGCAGTCCACGCCGATGCCTCTGCCGCATCGCCGGAGGCGTCGTCGCCGCTGCCGAGGCGGCGCCGCTGTTCGGCCTGCCCGCAGGCGCCTCGCCGGGGCGCGGCGACGGTCGCCTGTGCGGCTGAGCTCAGACCTTGCCCTCTTTTTGCGCCTTTTCGAGCTTTTCGTGGGTCTTCTCGAACAGCGTCTTTTCGACAGGCTCCGGCCGGAACTGCTTGTCCATCTCCTTGACCTGTTCCATCGCCTTCTGGTGCGCTTCGGCTGCACCGACGATCTTTCCTTCGTTGGGCATGATTATTCCTCCTCTTCTCCGGTTGATGACATCGACGCGTCTAGCGAACGTTCCAGTTCGTGATGGCAAAATCCACGATCATCCATCCCATGGTCAAAACCAGCGCAGCGCCCAAAGCCGCATCGACATAGTCGCCATATTTGCCGGGCAGGATTTCATCGAGAAAAACGGCAACGAAAAAGCCGAGTATCGCCCCGAGCGCGCCCAGGGCAGCAGCGCCGCCTTGCCCCCAAAGAACATGTCCGGTCACGACCAGCAGTACGAAAATCAGTATTCCAACGGCGCCGGCAGCGTGGTTCATTGTCTTTCGACCCGCGATCTCCCGTATAATACGGCACGAAATCTCGATTGCTGCAAGTTGTCGACAGTGTTGAGTGCGGCTAAGCTTTGCCACATGCTATCTCGTTTCAGATTCGCCTCGAGCCTTGGATTTGCGCTGGCCGTTCTCGCCTCCAGCGCGGCCGTCGCGACGGGCGCCTGTCCGCCCGTCAGCCGGGCGTCCGAACGCGGCAAGCTGCAACAGCTGCTTGCATCCAGGCGGAGAGCGAGCGGACCTTCCTGCTGGCTGGTGCCGACCGGCGGATCGAGCAGATCCCATCGAGCGCCCTCAACGCCGATGGCGCGATTTGCGGCATCTCGGTCGTTCGTGCCTATGTGCTCACCTGCATGAACGCCACTCTTGGCGAGCCTTTGCGCGCGATGCCAGCGGACAAGGCCTCAGGCAAGGCGCTGTGGGGCCGGGCCGGGCTGTCGGCCCGCGGTGCCGTGTTCATCCGCATGTTCGAAGCCTGCCGCGGCGGCGCCGCGGAGGCGTTTCTGTCGCGGTGACCTGATCCGTCGGGGTGCCCAGATCTACCCCGCCCAGCCGCCAAGATCTGCCCAGCTGCCATGCGCACGGGGCGAGCAACAAGCAGGATTTCCGCATGAGCCTCTTTGTCATCACCGGCGCGATGGCCGCCGGCAAGACCACCGTCGCCAAGGCGCTGGCGCAACGTTTCCCCCGCTCGGCCGTCGTCGGCGGCGATGTCTTCCGTCGCATGATCGTCAACGGTGCGGCCGTCATGGGGCCGACGCTCGACGCCGAAGCGCGCGCGCAACTGACGCTGCGCCAGGTGATCGCCACCGATGCCGTGCGTCGTTACCACGACGCCGGCTTCACCGTTGTCTATCAGGACATTCTCATCGGGCAGGATCTTGTCGCCGCCGTCGAGCGCCTGGCCGACCTTGATCCGCGCGTCGTGGTGCTGGCGCCGTCGGCCGAAGTGCTGGCGCAACGCGACAGGGACCGGGCGAAAACAGGCTATTCCGACCATTTTCCGCCCGCTGTTCTCGCCGAGGCCCTGGCCCGCGAGACGCCGCGGCTCGGCCGGTGGATCGATTCATCCGCCATGGATGTCGAACAGGTGGTCGACGCCATTCTCGACGACTGACGTCTCAGCGTTGTTTGGCGAGGGGGGTGCACGGCATCGCTTGAACTCTCAATTCGCGACCGCCCCTGCTGCTGGAGTCGTCGGTGCGAATGGGCTGGCAGGAGAAGACTGGCGAAGTGAGGCGCCGGCTCGGGCTATGATTCCGCAGGCGCCCACGCGCCGCCTGCGCCATGGTAGGTTTCGCATTGGAGCTCAAAGCCCCGGGCGCAACTTTTGCAGCGGAAGCCGTAGCTGATGACGTCTTGCCACGGGCCATCAGGATCAAGGTCCAGGAAGGGGTGGCCAGGATGCGCATCGGCGAACAATGCACCTGAAAGGACGGCTTCGCGGACCGTCTTGATGACTTTGGACAGCTCGCCGGGAGACCGGATAAGCCGTTGAAGGTCATATGGCGCACAATCTGAACAGTTCATCGGTTTCGCACCTGTTTGCCGGTAGGCGGCCTATAACTTGCCGACACTGGAAATCTCGATCTGGCTCGCTTTGAAGGCGAGGGCGCTTGTCCTGTCGCCTGTGAGGCGGCCGATCTTGCGGAACTGATGAAGCTGCTGGCCCACGGCGGCTTCAAGGGCAGCTGGAGACCTGCACGGTGTGGAACGGATGCCAGTCCTTCGTCCGGTAGTTGGCCTGCATGATGCCGCCCATCCTGATGAAGTCGGAGGTGCCGCTCATGTCGCAGAGGAATTTTGACAAGTTCGTATCGATGTCGTCGGTGATGGCAGCCCAGCTCGTACCCTTGGCGGCAAGCATCTGATCCATCTCCGCCTTCGTCTGGTTCCAGACGATGTTGAAGACGGACCTTCGCCCGTTGGCGACGACCATGTCGAGTGTCTGAAACTCGTCCATGCGCTTCGGCAATGACGCGGCAAATTCCCTTGCCGCCAGCTCGGCGAAAATGCACGCGTCCATCTCGCCCGTGGGAGAGCCGCAGTCCTGGGAATGGGCAGGGGCCGCAAGGGCGAGAACGAAAGCTGCGATGAGAGCGCGCAGTCCAGTCCGGGCAATCGACACGTTTGTCCTCGTTTTCTTGGTCACGACCAGCCTCGGCATCGTGACAGCTGCCAGGCAGAGAGCAGACATTGCAACGGGTCGAAACGCGGCGGTCGCGTTGCCCGCCGGCGATCGGGCCCGCGGCTAACGAAGCCCAAATGACACACGCTTCGACACGTCATCGACCTGCAGCCTGAAGTCGATGGTATAAAAGGTCGATCGAGCGGCAACGCCATCCCTGAGCGTCAGGAAGCTGTCGCGACTGAATGAACACCCCGTTGTTTGCAGAAGCTGCGACGTCGCAGCGACCTGATCGACGGTCTTTTCGTCCAGGCGAACAAGCGCGGGGTAGATGGCAATGCACTTTTCGCCGCGGTTTTCGACCGGCAGCCATCGTGCATCGAAGAAATATGTTGCCCGCAGGCGTGTGTCGGTTCGCAGCCACCCATGTTCATCGCCCCACCGGGCACGCAAAGCGCGGTCCCAATCGTTCCGCGCGATCAGCTCCGACTTTGCTGCCTCGACGGTATGGACGATCGAATAGACGCGGGCGCCCGATAGCGGCGAGGTCAGGGCGAAATCATACTGGAAGGACCGACCCGCCACCTTGTCGGCGCCAGCAATCACCACTTTATGCAGATAGCTGGACCGGGCTTCCGGGGAAAGCTCGATGTCCTTGCGGTTGTTGAGGGCGCGGGTCCGATCTTCGCGCTGCCAGTCGGAAAAGCGCGCAGCGATCACCTCTTCCAACTCCTCCAGGGACATGCCAGGGCGGAACACGGAACTGGGCAGCAACTGTTCGAGCGCCTGTTGGGCCGTGGCCGGCGGCGTTTCGGCCGCCGAGGCTGCGGCAGGCGCAACAAGGAGGGTCGACAGAACAAGTGCGAATGTCGACAAGACACTTCTGAACACAACATCTCCCATCCGTCCTGAGCGCAAGTCGAGGCAAAGTAGAGGGCGCCGCAGCGGTTGGGAAGACGGTGTCATACCGAGGTAACAGGTGTCGGGCATCGATGTCGCAGTTCGACTACAACGTCGCCGAAGAACACCCTCGACCCCGCTACGTCCACATCGAGCGCATCTTGCCCTTGATGTCGACCGAGGTGCGCGGCCGCGTCGCCTTGTCCTTCTGGAACGACTGGCTGGTCCAGGCGGTCGCCTCGAAATGGGTAAGCAGATGCTGCGCAATGAAGCGGCTGCGCGAGGCATAGACATGCCTGTCGCCGCGCGCCGCCTGGCCGGAGGTGAAGAAACGCTGCGGCGTGATCAGGTGCAGCGAATCCTTGGCCCGGGTCATGGCGACATAAAGCAGCCGGCGTTCTTCCTCGAGCTCCTTGCGCTCGCCGGCGCTGAGGTCGATCGGCATGCAGCCGTCGACCGCGTTCAAGACGAACACCTTGGTCCACTCCTGGCCCTTGGCCGAATGGATCGTCGACAGGATGAGATAATCCTCGTCGAGATGCGGCGGTCCGGCCTCGTCGCTGGTTGCCGAGGGCGGGTCGAGTGTCAGCTCGGTGAGGAAACGCTCGCGGCTGGGATAACCGGAGGCGATCTGTTCGAGTTGCAGCAGGTCGGCCCGCCGTGTCGTCGCATCCTCGTGCTTGCGCTCGAGATGCGGCTCGTACCACAGCCGCGCCCGCTCCATCTCGGCCGGCCAGCCGGGGCCGCGCCGGAGGTCCGAAAACAGCGCGACAAAACCGGGCCAGTCGCTTGCCGCCCGGGCCGGCGGGGAGAAGCGCGCCAGCCCCATTTCGAGGTCGAGCGACTGCTCCATGCTGTCGATGGCGTTCGACGCCGCCGACGGGCCGACGCCCGGCATCAGCTGCATCACCCGGAAGCCGGCGATGCGGTCGCGCGGGTTCTGGGCAAAACGCAGGATGGCCAGCACGTCCTTGACATGGGCGGCATCGAGAAACTTCAGCCCGCCGAACTTGACGAAGGGGATGTTGCGCCTGGTGAGCTCGACCTCGAGCGGCCCCGAATGGTGCGCTGCCCGAAACAGCACCGCCTGTTCCTTCAGCAGCGTGCCGGTCTCGCGCTCCTTCAAGACCTCGTCGCAGACATAGCCGGCCTGTTCGGCCTCGTCTGCAACCGTCACGATGCGGGGCTTTTCCAGCGACCGGCGTTCGGTCCACAGGTTCTTGGTGAAACGCTCCTCGGCCTCGCCGATGACGGCATTGGCGGCGTTCAATATGGCGTCGGTCGAGCGATAGTTCTGGTCGAGCGTCACCACCTGGGCAGGTTCGGCAAACAGGCCGGGGAAATCGAGGATGTTGCGCACTTCGGCGGCGCGGAACGAATAGATCGACTGGGCGTCGTCGCCGACCACCGTCAGGCCGCGGCCGTCGGGCTTGATCGCCGTCAGGATCGCCGCCTGCAGCCGGTTGGTGTCCTGGTATTCGTCGACGAGGATATGGTCGAAACGCTGGGAAAGATGGGCGGCGATGTCAGGCTCGGCGGCCATCTGCGCCCAGTAGAGCAGGAGGTCGTCATAATCGAGGATGTTCTGCGCCTGCTTGGCCTCGACATAGGCGCCGAACAGCGCCTTCAGCTCGTCGCTCCAGCCGACGCACCAGGGAAAGGCGTGGCCGAGCACCGCCTCGAGCCTGTCCTGGGAATTGACGACACGGGAATAGATGGCAAGGCAGGTCGCCTTGGTGGGAAAGCGCTTCTCCGTCTCGGAAAAGCCGAGCTGGTGGCGAACCAGGTTCATCAGGTCGGCCGAATCCTCCCGGTCATGGATGGTGAAGGCCGGCTCGAGCCCGATGTCGAGCGCATAGTCGCGCAGCAATCTCGCGCCGACGGAATGGAAGGTGCCGGCCCAGCTCAGCCCTTCCATCAGGCTCGCCGCGCGCTCCTGCAGCACGTCGGCGGCGATGCGCTCGACGCGCCTGCTCATCTCGGCCGCGGCACGGCGCGAAAATGTCATCAGCAGGATGCGCCGGGGGTCGGCGCCACGGACGATGAGATGGGCAACCCGGTGGGCGAGCGTGTTGGTCTTGCCCGAGCCGGCGCCGGCAATGATCAGCAAGGGGCCCGACACCGCGCCGTCGCCATGCAAGACGGCCGCACGCTGGCCCGGGTTCAGGCGGGCGAGATAACCGGAAACTGCTGCCGAATCACGGATGGCGATGTTCATGCCGGCATGAAGCATCGTTTCCGTTTCGTTCGCAACGGCCTGCACCGGCGGGGCGAAGCCTGCGGCGCGCGCCATTGCCTTGCGTTGGCATTTTGTGAATTGACGCCAGGAGGTATTTGTTCCTATTTTGTTCTCATGCCGATGTTATCCGAATTTCCCTCCGACAAGATCATCGTCTCCTGCGACAAATGCGGGATGCGCAAGCAATACGACCGCGACGCGATGGTGCGGGCAGGCGGCGACCGCACGCTGGCGCTTCTGCTGGACGCGATCGTCGCGCGCATCGGCTGCACGCGGACCAACACGTTCAACATCTATGACCGCTGCGGCGCCAAATATGAGGAACTGGTGCGGCTGCTGGGGATGTCGACGTCGCATCGCGCGCCGGACCGATGAGCGTCGTGGATGGGCTCCCGTATCGCCTCGGCGATCAGGGGCGCGCGCCAGGCGATGGCGAGGGCGCCGGCCTGGTCGCATCGCGGCCGCGTCGCAGTCCGGTCAGACAGGAGCAAACATGTCGCGCAGGCACCACAGAAACGACAGACTGACCGAGAGCGAGATCGAGGCGATCGTCCTGGCGGCGATCCCTTTGCGTATGGCGATCCAGAAGTGCTTCATCAGCCTGAAGCCCTTCAACGAGACCTATTCGCTGCTGCATCACCACGTCGCCGGGCTGGACGCCGTTCTGGAGAGAATTACCGGCCGAAGCCTCGATTACCGCAGTCGGGATCTCGGCCTGGTGCCGCGTCGCGATGGCTAGGCACATAGCTCGCCGGCATCGCTCTCACCGGCATCGCCCTCACTGGCAGGCTTGAGCAACGCGCCCGCATTCGGCCGGCCCGCGCTTCGCGTCATCGATGGCTATTTGAGCAGTTTCGCATATCATGGCAAAGGCCTTTCGGTTGATCAGGGGCGACGAGGCCTACGCCGCCTGGCGCGCCAGGATCCGGTCGGCGAAGCGGCGGAAGAAGCGCAGATGCAGGCGCATCGCCTTGGCCTTGGCGATTGCGGCGGCGTGGTTGTGCCGGCGCCATGTCGGCATGGCGCGGATGCGGAGGATGAAGGCTTTGATGTCTTCGAGCGCCTCGTCGACCGTCTCGGCCGGATGGATCATCGCCTGACACAGCGCGGGATCCCGGGCGAGGGCGTCGGTGAGCTTCTTGCGGGCAAAATGCGCCGCCCGCGCCTCGGCGATGCCGGAGCGGCGGATGGTTTCGAAGGCGGCGAGCATGGCAGGGCTGTGGCCGGCATAACCGCATTGCTCGGCAAAGGCTTTGCTGGCGTTCATCGCTTGCTCCATCCCATGGGGTGATGGAGCAAGTTTCCATTATGGAAACATCGCTGTCAATCAAAAGTTTCCAAAATGGAAATTCACCGGATCATCATCTCCCGGATGTTGCGAATCGCCCTGGCGCATCGCTGATCCGAACGCTGGGGCAGGGGCGCCGCTAGTTGGCGGCCAGGCCGTAGGCGATATCGGCGCGCACGCGCCGCCCGGCCGGCCCTTCGACTGCCAGCACGGCGCGGAAGAAGCGTATCGTTGCCCGGCACAGATTTTCGTCCTTGGGGTCGAGGGCGGTGAGCGACTGGAGATCGTCGCTCGTTCCGCCCTGGGCAATCAGGGCATTGCCGACTTCCTCCCAATCGGCGTCGGTGACCGCTTCGATCGGCTGCGGATTCTCTCGCGCCGCACCGATCGCCCCGAACACGTCGACGGCATTGGCATCGAAGGCCCTGAGATATTGCTTGTCCGGCCCGACCAGTGCCGCCGGCCCGCTGATAATGAAGCGGGCGCAGCTTGCCGCGGTCTCCCTGGCGGCGACAAGTTGCATCAGGTCGAGTTGCGAGGTGAGCGCAGCATGCAGGCTCTCGTCCGGCGCCTGATGCATCGATTTCGCGTGCTTCTTGCGGATCGCCGCGGTCGCCTGAAGGGCCTGGTCCCTGGCCTGGGCGGCTGTCGGCCGCCTGGCGACGATCGCCGCTATTTCCTGTGTCAGCGCGGCATAGTCTTCCGGCAGTTGCTGCTCCATCACGTCGTACATGCGGTAGCCCTGGCCTCGGAGCTCGGAGATGATTTCCGCGGCGGAGGGGCCGGCGGCGAATTGATCCACCAGATAGGTGCCGCCGACAGCGCCGAAACCACCTGCCAGAAGCTTGACCAGAAGGAAGGACCCCAGGCCGGCCGCAACAACGATAACGCTCTTCCATCTGGACATTTCGAGCTTTGCCCTCAAATCAGCCGGCTCGATCCAATCACCTTTCCATATCAGTCACAATCAGGGGATGGAGGAATATTTTCCTCTGATGTTCTTGACACTGCTTCGAGGAAAATGTTCCTATATGTCGCAGAAAAAGGGAGCCGGGATGGCGATCAGACATCAGATCAAGGCGCGCTACCGATCCCGCAATGACGAGATCGTCGCCGGGCTGCGCGATGCCGCGCACGCCGCAGCCCCGCTTGATCCGATGATGGTGGTCAAACGCAAGGCAGCCGAGATCTCTACCGCGATGGCTCTTTTGCACGGCGGCGACTGGCGGGTGCAGATCGATCACCGGGAAGGGCTTGTGCTGATCGTTCGCCGTCGTCATCGAGGAAACCCTTGACCACGGCAACCGCCTTGCCGAGGTCGTCCTTGTCGACACCGAAGGCCAGAAGGGCGGCGCGCAGCTTGCTTTCCGGCGAGGTCACGGCAGCCGCCGTCGGATCGCGGTAAAGCTCGATCGGGCTCGCAAGCTCGAGCGCTGCCGCAAACTGCGCCAGCCAGACGCCGTCGATGTTTTCAGGCCTGGCGAGCTTCTTGCTGATGGTGCCGCCGGCGACCTTCATGCGCTCGGCCAGCCGCTTCCTGTCCAGGCCAGGAATGGTCGCCATCCATTCTTCGATATAGAGCCGCGGCGCCTCGAAATCTGTCATGGCTAACTCTTTCATGGCCAAAATGTAGCTTTCCAGAACGGAAAGCGCAAAATTTCCAAAATAGAAATAATTGCTTGACGAATGATTTCCATTATGGAAATCATTCGCTCATGTTCACATCCAACAAAGACCGGCGCCGCGCGGCGCTGAAATCGGCCGACCGGGCAGCGCCGTCGCGCCGCCTGTGCCGCCCTCGGCACGCAGTCCGCCCCGCGGGCGGCTTCGAGCTCGACACGCCGGGCGGCACCGCACGACAGGCGGGGACGTTCAGATGATCCGGCTCGAGCTGGACATCGCCAGGGCCAGGGGCCGCGTGCCTTCGGCGTGCGACCGGCGCGCTGACCTCGAGGCCGCCCTGTCAAGCCAGCGGCCGCGCCGGCTCAAGGGGCCGGTCCATGTCCGCCTCGCGGCATCAGGCGCCCGCGCTGAGGCCGGCTGCGGCGACGCCGCCGATTTTGGCCGGTGCATTCTCGACACGCTCACGGCGCATGGCCTGATCGACTGCCTGGTTCGCCGGCTGACGGTTGCGTGGGTTGCAGATGGCAAGCGGGCTGAAGACGGCCCGCGCTGCGTCGTGCTGGTCCAGCCGGGGGTGGCCGCATGAGCGACATGCCCTGGGTTCGCTTTTTTGCCTCGGACTGGCTCGCCGGCACACGCGGCATGGGGGCTGCTGAAACCGGTATCTACATCACGCTGGTGGCCTCGATGTATGAGCGCGGCGCGCCGGTGCCGGAAGACCATCTTCGCCTCGCCAGATTGTGCGGCGCCTCGCGCGCTGCCTTCAAGGCAGCACTCGAAAGCCTGGTCAGTGACGGCAAGATCCGCCGCATCGACGGCGGGCTGTGGAACGGGCGTGTCGCCAGGGAATGCGTCATCCGTTCGGAAAAGTCGCTGGCCGGCAAACAGGCGGCCCGGGCGCGCTGGCGGAAAGCCGAGCAAGATCAAGGGGCCGCCGATGCCGATGCTGTGCCGCCGCACAGCGTTGGCACTGCCAGCCAGAAGCCAGAGACCAGATCCAGAGAAACGGAAGCTTCCTGCAAAAGGCGCGGCAGCCGGCTGCCCCAGAGCTTCATCCCTGATTTCGACGACGCGGCCAAGGCAGGGCTTTCGCCTGATGAGGCGGCACGCGAGGCGGAGAAATTCCGCGACTACTGGATTTCGCAGGCCGGACAGAGGGGCGTCAAGCTCGACTGGCCGGCGACCTGGCGCAACTGGTGCCGCAATGCCGCCGAGCGCCGCCCGCGCCCGCCACCCCAGCGCAAGCGCACCTTCGTCGACGTGGCAATGGACCGACTAGGAGCTTCCCATGGACCAGAAAGCCTATTTGGCAATCACCGCAATGTTGAATTCCTTCCCCCAGACATCGGGCAATGCCGACCTGACGATGCAGACCTATGAGGCGGTGCTGGCCGACGTCGCGCCGCAGGCGGTGATCGAGGCGGCCCAACGGTTCACCACAGGTGCCGTGGCGGGCCAGAACGGCAGCTTCGCGCCCTCGGTGGCCGAATTCGTGCGCGAGGCGCGCCGCATCGCCGAGATCATGCCCCACCGCGGCCGCAAGGCGCTGGCTGTGCCGGTTCGCGCCCCGCGTCGCGAGCCGAGGCCGGACGAGCGCGCCCGCATGTGCCTCAAGCTGCCCTTGCTGCAGGCCGCCATCCGCAACGGCCGCGCCGACCTTTTGGCCGAGGCCAGCCGCCACGGCCTCGATGAGCTGGTGGCGCTGGCCCGGAGCTGGCGCGTGCCGGTGTCGGAAACAATCCTGACGCAGCTGAAGAGGGCACAATGAAACACCAGCAAGCCGAGCCCATGGCATCCCGACCCATGACATCCCGACCCATGGCATCCCGACCCATGACCTGGGACCTCGATCTCGCCGGCCGGATGCGTGGATCCGGCATGAAGTTCAACCAGATCGCCGTGGTCTTCGGCCTGTCGCCCGACACGGTGCATTGCCGGCTCGACCCGGACTATCGGCGCAAGCGCGCCGACGCCAAGCTTGCGCGCTGTCAACCGGTGGCTCCCGGCTTCCGCCGCCAGGACGACAGGGTGACCCGGGCCGAATTTGCCGCGCGCCTGGCCGAGCTGCCAAACGACGACCGCGACCTCACCGCCCGTGTGCTCGGCGACCCGGTCTTTGCCCGTTCCGCCGCCGCCAAGGCAGCACTGCGGCCGGCCGCAAGCAACAACATCACCCTGCCGCGCCTGTCGTTCCTCGGCGACAGGGTCTGCGGAGAGAAGACCCCAGGAGACAAGATGCCCCGAGACGACATCCCCCGAGGCAATATGGCAGGAGGCAGGCGATGAACCATTTCCACGCCAAAGCCGAATGGATCGACGGCGCCTGGCGCGCGCTGGTCCGCTACAGCCACAAGGCCGACTACTGGCCGGTCATGTCGGGCGAAACGCCGGCGGGCTTCGCCTCGCGCGACAAGGCGCTGATCGCCGCCTACCAGGCCCAGGAAAAACACCTCAACGGCACCATCCGCGGCTTCGGCGACAAGGTTTGCGCCGCCCGGGCCGAAGCCGAGCGGCTGTTCAGGCCCGGCAAGAAGCCCGTCGCCGTCGAACGCGCCCGGGCGAGACCGCTATGAGCAGGGCCAAGCTGAGCAAGACGGGCACGGCAGACATGGGCACGGTTGGCAAGGCGGGCATGGGCACGGTTGGCGAGGCAGACATGGGCACGGTTGGCGAGGCAGGCATGGGGAAGGTGGGCAAGGCAGGCCTGAGCAAGTCGGCCACCAGCAAGTCGGCCAAAAGCATTTCGGGCACGGGCAGGGCGAAAAAACAGCCGAAGCCGCCGAGCCCGCTGGTCACCGTCGAGGTCGAAAACCCCGACTGGCGGCCGGCGCGTGACGGCGAAAAGGCGTTTCCGCGCATCATTGCAGCCCAGAAAAACATCCGGGAAAGTGCCGTCGAGACCTTGTTTGCCCGCGGTTTCCTGGCGCGCGCGCAAAAGCAGGCGGCAGACCGCTTCCGCGCCTGTTGGGAAAAGGCCGGCGGCACGGTGCGCAGCCTCGACCACACGCTGGACCGCGTCGACGGCGGCCGCGGCGACCCGCTCGCCGCCCGCATCGTCGCCGCCAACGAACTCAAGCGCTGCCGCCAGCTCATCGGCCACCGCGGCTACCAGGTGCTGCAACTCGTCTGCGCCGAGGGCCGGGCCCTGGCCGAGATCACCCCGCACAAACGCGAACGCCTGACCATGGCCGACAATTTGCGCGCCGACCTCGATGATCTCGCGGCGATGTGGGGGATCCAGACCGCACGGAGGCGGGTGGGTGGGTGAGGGGCCGAGACCAGTCTTGAGAACCTTTGAAGCTTGGCTTGAGGGTTTGTTGACCCAACAATCGTAGAAATATGCATAATCGCGTGTTAACCAGCGCGCGGCTTCAATCGGACGGGAGCGGACAATGGGCACCATCTATACGATCGGGTACGAAGGAACCGATATCGAAACCTTCGTCCGGACGCTGACTACGGTTGGTGTCCAGGTGCTTGCTGACGTGCGAGCCGTACCACTTTCTCGGAAAAAGGGGTTCTCGAAGAACAAACTTCGCGAGCGTCTCGAACTTGAGGGGATCGAGTATCATCCTTACCAAGAACTAGGAGACCCGAAACCTGGAAGGGACGCAGCTAGAAGTGGGCGGTTTGATGAGTTCAGAAGAATTTACACGTCTCACATAGAGACGGCCGAAGCTGCAAAGCGTGTCAGCGATCTGGCAGGGACGGCGGCGACCAAGACGACGTGTGTCTTGTGCTTCGAGCGAGATCCAAAGACGTGCCATCGATCGATTGTCGCGGAGAAACTGGCACCGTTTGGTATTGCGCAGTTCGATCTCTATGGCGACGATCCCGCAAAATACGAGCGCAATCTGCACCTCCTTCCGACTAGAGGTCTCGTTGCGGCTGAGTGAGACCTTCGAACATATCGGGAGTCTTTTCGGCCGGTTGTGCTCGAGGCGGGTAGATGAGGCTCACGATGAGCCATTTATCGGGGAACCTGTGGATGGTTCCCATAAGGAAAATCAAATCCTTGGCAGCGAACTCTACCTCAAGTTTTTGCCTGAAAGGGCGCTCCCAATCGTCGCCGTATCGCCTTTGGCATTTCCAGAATAATACGCCAGCCTCCCAATCGACGATCTTGTGCCTGTATTCACGATCCTGGCCGTCTGCATGCTCACAAATGTACCTATAATGAAAGTCGTAAGGGAGCTTTCGAAGCAGCGCGATGTCACGCTTCTCGGATTGGTCGAACAAGCCCTCCTGAGTTTGGTGGCCAACGAGTTTCTCTAGCTCCTCCTTAGTCCACTCGGCGTCTTTGACCGGAGTTATGTCAAGCCCGACCAACCTCTTTGGTCTTAGCAACGCCAACGTATTTCCATTTGCTTGCCGATTGAGTTCGAGCGCGTCGAAGTCGGAGAACGTGATTGCCCGGGCAATTGCTGCCCTTCGCTTCTCCCAATTGTTGTCCGTGGTGAGCGGTTGTCCGTCGCACTCGATCGCATCGACATTGATCGCATGGCTCTCAGGGCGCCTGTCTTTGCGCGCCTTGTTAAACTGCAGCGAGACCCACTGCCACTTTTTGAACTGCTGCTCATCTCTGATCAGCCTGAACGGTACCGGAAACAATCGCACAAGCTCGCCGCGCGCATTGATGCCTGCAACGCATGACGTTTCCGAGTATTTCCCGCTTGGTGATGGGTATGTCTTGCAAAGAATAAGAACTCTGTCTCGAACCGCGCCCATTTGCTTTCCCCAAAGCCCAGCCCATCATCCCTGTTCACGATGTTTGCGCAAGAGAGGAATTTGTTACTCCTTTGGTTCCTGACGGCAGGGTAGAGTGCCTTTGGTGACCAGCACGAACGCGCCGAGAAGGAAACACTTAGCTTGCACCTTCTTGCGGCCAACAACCTCGCCTTTGCGGTTCGCCAATTCGTGGGTTTGCGTGGATATAGGTGCTGCAGCTGGCTTGGGTCGAGGGCACTGCGCTGGCCGCCCGCACAAATGCGAGCGCCTGACCATTGCCGACAATCTGCGCGCTGTCCTCGACGACATGGCGGCGATGTGAGGAATGTAGGCAGCGCTGCATGGCCCTATCCCCGCGCACACAACCTCGACGGGGAGCTTCGGATTTACGTTTTGGCATCTCGAAAGAGGACGGGTACAGGAGTCGGCAACTCAGTCAACGCGCGCCGCGTGAAGACGGACTTTGTGATCTTTCCACTTTTCGCAGAACGCGCGGGTACGCTCCGTAATCTCTGAATCTGGATTAATCACAAAAAAGGTACGACAGCTGTAGGCCGTCGCCCTGACTGCAATCGCCGGCATCCCGAGAGCACGTAACCAGCTTTCCACCTCAGCGTCGTGCCCGCCTTTGAACCGGCTGTTGTGGTGATAAATCACTGCGCACCGCCCCGCACTCAAGGCACGGGCCTCTGATAGAGGCATCTGCTTACCGAAGCCTGGAGTCCTACGACGCCACTCTTGGTCATCAACAAGCCCGTTGTCCGGATCCGCGAAAACCAAATCGCATTGGCTCAGAGATTCAAGATTCCTATCAAACCAATCTTTCCGAGCGGCGCTACGCCCTGAAGCGGCGAATCCGGCCGGGACCGGTTCCACGGCAAAGCGCGATTTCTTGTCGAAGCAATTCTGAAGCGCCTGCACGGACCTTCCACAACGAACTACGTCGCCAAGAAAGTCAAAGAGCTCGGGATCAAGAGGACGCCAAACCACAGGATGGGAAAGATATGCCGTGTGCATGCCGTCAGCATTATGAGCTTCATTCGGGTAAAGATACCATACAACACCCAATTCATAGCCGTCGGCTATGTGCCTTAACAAGGCCAGCTTCATAAAGTCGCCGATGTCTCCAGCGTACCTATTTTGCATCTATCATTTTCGTAGGCTCTGGTGGAGCAGAAGATTCATCACCTTTTTCTTCTGGTATACCCCGTTGTCCTGCCAGCTGCTCAACGATCCTCTCCAATTGAGCAATTCGCGCATCCAGCGGTTTGATGTCCACTGTGTCCGCGCTTTTTGTAACATCCTTAAGTAAGGCATAGGCCTGCTGGGTAAAGCTTTTGTTAGCATAAATCTCACTTAGCATTATCGCCAGGAAACTTACAAACAGAGCTATGCCGCCGAAATACCCAATGCTTTGCACGCGCCTCGCGATATTAACTGCATCTTTCGATCGTCTCTCTACATCGAAAAGAAGAGGTCTTATCGAGCTCCTTATTGGAATTTCACGTCTGAGATGCTCGTTGTATGATGCTTTATGTAGCCACTGCCTGCCGTCAGATATCTTCTTGTACTCAGGGTAGTTTCCATACGGCTCTGGACGATCTTCATCGTAAGTCGTCCTGGTGAATTCGAGCCAAATAAATCCATCATCTTTGTGTAAATAATAATCTTCTGACGTAAGATTATGCAGGGGAACCAGCAATTTACCTCTGAAGCCGGGATCGACAAGCGGACCAGTTCCCAATAGAAGGCCCCGGTGCACATGCTTAATCTGAAGGTTAAATCTCGCCGCAATATAGCGTGGAAGGCGAAATGTCACTTCGCTCTCTACGAACGTAATTTCATTCGCAGGAACTCGAAGGTACCCGTCGGCCGTTAGCGTAATCTTTTCGAATCCAGACTTTCCATAGATGAACGCATTGTGCCCTATACAGGCCTCATAGGAGGCATGTTTTAGCTTATCTTTGCTGATGGTAAACGGTGAAATCATCGCAGTTGCTTTGACGTAAGCAACTATATCGGTTGCTGATAGTAGAGAAGGCGGAATCTTATTTTTTGTTTTGTGAAATGGGTCTTTCTCAAAAGTTTCCTTTGAGAGAATGTCCGCCTCATCATCTGACCATTCAAGGCGATCGACTTCAATAGCCCTAGTCATACGAATTCCGCACTGCTGGCTGAAATACCCGTCGGGCTAAATCCAAACCATTCTATGTTTCTGTTTATCGCGGTTTGGATGTTCTCCACAAAAGCGCTAACCGCACTCTTTGGGTCCAAGAGAGAGCTTGCTGGTCCAATGTAGTCCAAGTGATTAAGAACTATTCTATCCGGCGCGTTAGCAAAAATTGCTCTGTTGACTTGGGCTGCGTCAAACTCTCCAACGCGGCGCTCCTTCAACGTTACTGTAGTAAATTCGCGAATATCATCAGTACGTCCGCCGCGGCGCGCAATCTCAGACCAAGTCGTTTCACCAACTAAGTTGCCGGAATCTCCAGCTACACGTATGGGGAAGCTGCGCAATACCAATGTGACATTGTCAACATATCTAGGACTTAGTCCGGCCTCAGCGAGCGCTGCCGCTGCTGTAGTTGAACGAGCCGTCGCTTTTGGCCAGTAACCTCCATCGAGCAATGATAGGCCAAATCCCTGCGAACCCTCGATGACAATCCGCCTGCCTATCGTCAGTTTTTCATTCAAGACCGATGTAGTATCGGCAGCAAAAGGCTCGAGTTTTTTAATGTCGTGCGCATAAACGGCTCTGAGTGGAAAGTTTGCTGCCTCTCGCGCCGCTGCTGCCATTACCGCAGCACCCACACCAGATGCTGTCGATCCTATTGCTCGGCTGAGACCCGCAGCTCTTTCCCATGCTTTATGCTCTTCGGTTATGACATTGGCGTATTCGCTGATCTTAATGCGATCGCGCGGATAGTCGAGTTGCTCAATTTCTTTGAATAGCACATCAAGATCGAGGTATGACCCGGCTGGGAAAACCACATCGACATCCCGGTCAACGCACGCAGCAGGCATCTGCCTGAGCGCCCACTTCTTACCTGAGCGATCATATGCAGTATGGCCCGAGTTTGGCCCACCCACCCTGATGACCGTTACGGGACCACGGCTGCGCCTTGCAATTTCAAGCGCGACCTTTCCTTTGCCTTCGGATCCAAATTGGCCACCAACTACGATGGAGATTGGCATGTCTTGTTCCTAGCCTCCGCGGCAAGTTTCACTGCCCACAGATCGACTTCCTGGATGAATCCATCGTTCAAGAATACATGATGCGCCAGAGAGCGCATGGATTCCACCTTGCTTTCAACTTCAGAGGTGGCGACTGCATCGAAATTGCCATCAATGGCCCGGGCCGAGTATCTAACCCGGCGCTTTTGCTCGCCTGCGTCAACGAAGACATGGACGTAGCTTCCGCCGGCACGCTCGGCAAGGAATGCGTGATCCTCAGGGAACCGAAGGCCATCGACTACGATGGCCTCAGCGTCACCCACGCGCGCGAGCGTCTGTTCAGCTAGCCATCTCTGCTTTCCGGAGCGATTGATCTCATTCCCAAGTTCTTGGCGATGTTGCCTGTCCAAGGGCTTGCCCTGCGCCCGCAGCTCGTCATCGATGACGAGGCTGAACCGCGTATACGCGAAGCCTATTTTCTCAAGAGCTCGTGCCACTGTCGTTTTGCCCGCAGCGATCGGTCCACTGATGCCAATGATGATCGGATGGGCGTTCCCATCAAGCTTCGGGATGATCAAGGGCGGCTCCTCGGCGGTCCCCATGGCTTCAACGAGGCCTGCCCAATGGAACGAGCCAACCAGCGCGGAAGTGATGGCGTCTAGTTCATCATGCGAGGCGGCACTCAAATCGCCGATCACGCCAAAATCCGTGAGGCCCATTTTCAACCATTCGACACCAGCGCCCTTTCTGGGGATTCGCATTATGTCCTGAGCGGCTCCAGGGTAGCTCTCAATGACCGGTACGCCCAGCTTTCTCAGCGATGTAGCAAGACGTATACCCCTTGCCGTCAGTTTCTGCATACTGGGCAGCAGGCAAGGGTAGACGTTGACGCCGCGTCTCTTCAGCTCGCGCTCGCATTCGCGCATGATTCCAAAGCGCTCTCGGCCCGGATCGCTGTCTTCAACGCTCGTTCGCCCCGTGGGAAGACAAAGCGGGGAGTCGATCGAAACCACGTCCGGATTGCTGCTCAGCGTCTGCTGGAGGATGTCGTCGTCGGTGAAGACGGTTCTGAACGACGCCCTTTTGCCGTCCAGCAAACACCAGCCGGATCCCCGAGCCTCGGAGCCCGTCAGGTCGATTCCAACCACTCGGACATTTTCCGCAGGACTACCACCGAGCAACTCATCAAAGTCGGGGGCTGACGAAAGTTCAGCTCCAGCGGCACCGAATTGCGGAATGTCGATCCATCCAGTCGGTGCTGCCCATTCCTTGAAAGCCGCGCGCGTTAGGAAGAGGTCTGGCTCGATCCAGAGCCTGTCGAGAACTTGATCGAAGATGGCACCCATGGCTGCAATATCGGCACGGTTGTACCGAACTAGGGTCTCCAAAGCGGCAATGTCGCCGCGCAGATATCGATGCCACAACAAGACCGCAGCAAAGCCATCTATATCTCCAATCTCGGCTCTCAGCGCGAGACCAAGCTCCTTTTCAATCGCCTTTTGGCCACCCGTAAGACCCACTCGGCGGCAGAGATACATCAGGTCAATGTGATGCTGAGGCAGCGTGACGTCCGGGAACTCCTGTCGGATGAATCGCTGGTCAAACCGGATGCCGTTGAATGTCACCAAAGCGAGCGCTTCCTTGGCATCCTCCAGCAGGCGCTGATGGCTCTCACCCTTAATCATCGTGGACGCGCGACCACCAATGGACCAACCAACGACGGTGATCTCGTCGTAGTGGTGGCTCAGGCCAGTGGTCTCAATATCTAGAAAAAGCACACGTTCCGGATATTGGCTACAGAGAGCAAGCTGCTCTTTCAGCCGCAGCGGCAAGACAGGTCTGCGCTCACTCGTGGTGGCTTTCGGAGGACGGGCAAGCATCAAATGGGGTCTCTGAAAGTTCGGAGGGCCCGCGGCGCTCGCTGGCAGGGAATCGGCCCGAGTAGGTTTTCCCAGTCGGATTTCGCCTGTGCCACGACCCTCTCTTCTGGTTGGATTGCTGGCACCCTCATGCTCCGCTTGCTGCCCCGCGCTAGGCTACCTCTATCAGGCCCTTTTGGCGATAATTGGCGATTCGTTATACAAAGGATATTCGATAGGCTCGTGACGTGCAGGTGACCACTTGAAGCGGAAGAAGTCAGAATACGTGGTGGGGAAGTACGACGTAACAATCGAGTGGATTGTCGATGATGCGTCGCGCCTTCATGACTACGGCTTTAGCCGTTCAACCTGGCACCGTGGGGCGAACCTGATGCTGCGCCTCGGTTCCGACCGCGCACTGGAACTCATGGATGCAAGAGCCGACCGTGCGCTCGCCCGTGGTGATCTGGCAATGTGTCACAAATGGCGAGACCTTATGGGCGTGATACACGCTATCGAGTCTGACGAGCCGCAGCCGAACGACAGGGTTCACTGAGGTCGAGCTATTTGCCCTGTGCGGGCTCAACCGACCAGGAACTATGCTCGCTACCAAGAAGAGCGGTTAATTCCTGACAAAGGAGCTGAAGCCTTTCATCGATCCTCCAAGGAGGATTGCAGATAACCAAGCCGCTGCCGGCCAAAATGACGCCGTCACGGCGATAGGGGCAGAATTCAGCGCGGAGGACATTGTTGAACCCTGCGTCGATTGCGGCTGTTGCGATGCTGTTCCCCAAGATTGCATCTTTTATGGGATACCAGACTGCGTAAATCCCAGTTGCCCATTTGCGAAATCCCACCTGGAGCGCAGTCGCGATCTGATGCGTTTCGTCCTTCCGCTCAAACGGGGGATCAATGAAGACCAATCCCCTACGTTCTGGAGGTGGCAGCATCGCCCCGACTGCCTCGTAGCCGTTTCTCTGGTGGACTGAAATTCGATGGTCCTTCCGGTAACGTTCCTTCAACACTGATCCGTCTTCCGGATGCAATTCACACACGATGAGCCGGTCATTCTCCCGCAAAGCATGCCTGACAAGCTCAGGTGAACCGGGATAGAGCTTGAGGGATTGCTCGTTCAGAGCATCGAGGATTTCGAGATACATAGGCGCAGATGAGAGCGTCTTGCCATGCACCTTCTTGATCCCCGCATCCATCTCATTTGTCCGGACGGCTTCTTCTGAAGTAAGATCGTAAACTCCCAATCCGCCATGGGTATCGAGTACCGCAAACGGCTGCGCTTTCTGCCGCAAGTGTTCCAGGATGAGTGTCAATGCGGCATGCTTGAACACCTCGGTGTGGTTTCCTGCGTGGAACGCGTGTCGATAATTCATTCTTTTTGGAAGCCTTTCCCCTAGTGAGCCAGGAGTCTACGCCGAGGGTCTTAGACCGAAGGATGGCTTTGGAGAAGGCCAGAATGTCCGCAGTTCGCGCGATGCGGAAGGCGACGGCAATAGCGGCGGTATCAATTTGCTAACGGTGCGGCGCGGTCGTAGCCTGCTTCCACTGGCTCAGCAGCAGGTTGAGCGCCTTGGTGACCTGCATGATTTTTGGGGGGCTCCGGTTCTCAAGTCGCGGTAAAAGCTTGCGCGGGAACAGGTCAGTTGGGGATATGGTAATTCTGCGAGCTAGAGCCAAGCGTGTCCACGAGCCAAGCTTCAGCTTCCAGCGGTGGGGGGCAGCCCGCTATTGGGAGGGCGAACTCTATGGATAGCTGCCATTAGAGATGCGTGGGCCTATTCGACTAGCTCGACCACTTCGGCAATGTCGTGCAATGACCCTAAGTCGACTATAAACGGCGTCAGCTCTCTTTCCTCATGGAACTGCCAAATAAACCTATATTCGTTCTGATAAAGGTATTTTATGTTCTTGCTAAATGCAGGCATGAGCTGGTCGCGCCGGGTCGTGTAAGGGTCGTAATACTGGATTGGACCGTGCCCAATCACGGCGTCTGGCAACTGTTCTGCCATGGCTCGGGTAAAGCGATCCTCAAATGCCGCTTTGTCTTTCACCACAAGTGCCGCATTTGCCTCAAATTCGCCGAAGAGCCGCGCATCGTAGCCAAGGCCGCAGCACCAGACATAGAAGTTCGGGACGTTCATGTAACGGAACAATTCGCCCCAACGTGGCTTGATCTCAACCTCGTTGCCATGCTCGTCGAGACCGATGAGGCGCATCATTAAGCGCTCGTTGGGACTTCTGACATAGTGCTGGAGTTCATTGTCGAGCTGTGCGGCATTGAGCGACGGGTCGTTATACTTGGCTGCTGGCTGGATAAAGAGCTTCCCGGATAGTGCGGGGAGAATATGCTCCTTCTTCCCGAACTTGGCGTAACAGTCTGGACCAAAGGTGATCGCACGCGCCGTTCGACGCTGGATATAGTTGGCTGAAGCCTTAAGTCGCAGGGCGGCCTCATCAAAGACAAGTTCGCCCGACTTGGACCGCTCCATCTGTTCCCGAAGAACGTGAGTATATAGCTCAAGCATTCCGCGCCGATGGTCGAGGCTGCGAGGTTGGGTGATCTCTCCGTCTCGGCCAGTAGACCAGAGATTGTTCCCAATGTCGTCTAACCGCTGCTGGAGGGCTTCAGAAGTCGCTTCGCGCAGATAGCGGGACTCCATGTATTGGTCGCACGCAGCCTTAGCATCGATCCCTCCATAGCGCTGTGAAACCGACGTAACGAGGCCTCGAATCAGAAAATCGTCGTCCGCTTTAGGCATGCAAAAATCCTTAGGTCGCTCGCTGAGCGTTCACAATCGTTAATAAAGTTGAGCGTTGGTCACCTGGCTTGTGGCGAAAGATAATCGCTAACACATCGACAAAGTATTCGTCGAGTGTCGTGGTATCTATTTGCAGAGTTATTTCGACCGCCGGCGAGCTCGGCGACAATAACGTCGGTCGTTGCTCGGGTGGACTGGCCCATAAGGTCCTCAGGCCGGCTGGCGCCCATGAGCCAGCATATGCCGGTGTCGGGGAACGCTTTGATAGCATAGGCGGCCCTGCGTGAATCGGGAAAACGCACATTGTGGCAGATGACGATGCCGGGCGGCTGGTCGTCATTGATGCAGCCGTGCAGCGCCGGATCCGCGGCCATCTCGATGCCATAGGCAACTTCCGCCTGGGCAGGCGTCGCCAGCCCGCACAGAATGCCGGCGAGCTGGCCTGGCCATCGTTTGTCGTGTCCCATCCTGGCCACTCCAGCATCATCCGCTTGATGCCGTTCATCAACACAAGGCCAGCGCCGCGAGGTCATCGCTCACCCTCAGCACCAACGCTCAACCGCGATCGTCGTTACGCAGCATCATTTCTCCATCGTCTCAGCTGATACGTCATCAGCAATAGTCATCGATGGAGCCGCCAAGGTCCTCCCCAGCCAGTTCGCAGAAATGCTTCAGTGCGCCCCTAAGACTAAAGAACGTGAATTCGCTACGGTGATAGAAAAGGCCGTCATGGAGTGAAATGTGGGCGACCGCCCAATCCTTGATGGTTTCACCGGCGAAATGAGTAAGAACGATCAGGTCATCGTTCCTCAGACGCCGGTCGACGACTAAGCTCGTGGAGAACTGGTTGCGAGCGAAGACACTGCCGAATGAAAGCCGCGATTCATACAGAAGAAGGGCATCGTCGGTGAATTCCTCCGGGCACGCCGGGAATTCGGTGGGAACCCTCCAGCGGATCTGGACCGCCAACGGAGTCAGAGAAGGGTAGAGGGTTTCTGCCTGGTTGATCATTCTTCTATCCTCGCGGCGTAAGCGCCTTGACGATCAGCCTTGCCGAGAAACAACACTAGGTAAAGACTGTAGCTGCTAAGCTTGGGTGTGCGTGTCACTAAATGCATATAGTGCTGGCGATCATGACAACTATCGAGTGTTGCGCTGCCGCCACGATAAGACTGATTAAACGACTGCCGATGCTGCACTGTCAGCAGCATGATTCGCAATGACGGGCAGGCAACCCGGCTGAAAGGTCTTCCAGTTATGGCCAACGACAATCGCTCCCCGCGCCTCGCTGTCCTGATCGACGCAGACAATGCGTCGGCGAAGATCGTCGATGGTCTTTTCGATGAGATCGCAAAGATTGGCGAGGCCAGCGTCCGGCGCATCTATGGCGATTTCGCCAGCCCGAGATCGAAAGCGTGGATCGATGTCCTGGCACGGCACGCCATCATCCCACAGCAACAGTTCGCTTACACGACCGGCAAGAACGCCTCTGATATCACCCTGGTCATCGATGCGATGGATCTGTTGCATAGCGGCCGTTTCGACGGGTTCTGCCTGGTCTCGTCCGACAGCGATTTTACCCGGCTGGCGGCGCGTATCCGCGAGCAGGGCGTGGATGTCTTCGGCTTCGGCGAGCAGAAGACACCGGAAAGTTTCCGCCAGGCCTGTCGACGCTTCACCTACACCGAGAACCTGCTGCCCGATGCGCCGGCCAATGCGGAGGCGGCAGAAAGCAAATCCAAGCCGCTGCAGCCGCCGAGTGCAGCCGCGCCGATCATCCGCCGCGTTCTCGACCAGGTCGAGACGGAAGATGGCTGGGCAGCGCTGTCGGCGGTCGGCAAGCAATTGTCGAACCTGTCCTCCGACTTCGATCCCCGCAATTTCGGCTTCCGCAAGCTCAGCGATCTCGTCCGCGGAACCAATGTCTTCGAGATCGAAAATCCGGAAGGGCGGGGCATGCGCATCCGCAAGAAGCCGGCACCAGCGAAGCCCAAGCAGAAATCGTGACAGCTTCCCATTGCACCTGGCGCCGCTTGCCCGCTGTCGGCTCGCAGGATCTGCATGTCGCCGCCGTTTGCACCGGCAATGCCACGAGCCGTTTGGGCAACCTGCAGCGTTCGCATTTCAGCCTGTCAGCCAATCACTTGCCGGGCAGCTGAACCGGTGTCTCGCTCAAGCTCCTGAGATAGGCGATGAGGTCGGCGCGCTGGGTTTCGTCGGCCAGGCCGGGGAACGACATGTCGGTTCCGGGCAAGGTGAGGGCGGGGTTGGAGATGAAGGCGTTGAGGTCCTCGAAGCTCCAACTGCCGCCGGCCTGCTTCAGGCTCGACGAATACTCGACGTCGCCCTGCGATCCCTTCGGCCGCCCGACGATGCCCCAGAGATTGGCGCGTTTCGGAACCTTGAGCCCGGGCGCAACAAGATGGCAGGCCGCGCAGCTCTTGCCGAAAATCTCCTTGCCCGCTTGCGCGTCCGCCGAGGCAAGGCGTGGCGAAATCGCAGCGATATCAGGTCCGTGGGCGCCGTGACTGGTGAGATAGGCGACGACGTCGTCGTGGCCGGCGAGCTTGGCCAGATGGATCGGCGGACTGCCATTCGACGTCAGGGCATTGACCTCGGCTCCCGCCTCCACAAGGTGCGTCACGCAGGCAAGGCAGCCGGCCTCGGCCGCCACATGCAGCGGGGTCTGCGCTTTCGCCAACTGGTTGGGATCGGCGCCATGGCTGAGCAGCAGCTTGACGATGTTGGCAAAGCCGGCCTTGGTGGCGGCGTAGAGCGGCGTTCTTTGCCAGCTGACGGGGAGATTGACGTCGGCGCCACGCGTGATCAGCAGCTCGGCCAGCGCGGCATTTCCGGTTTCGCAGGCGATGTAGAGTGCGGTGACGCCGTCGATTTCGTCGATCGCCGCACCCTTGTCCAGGGCCGAGGTCACCGCCGCGACGTCGCCAGTCCTGACAAGATCGCCGAGCTCGTTCGCCTGGGCCGGCAGCGCAACAAGCCAGAGGGCCGCCGAAGCCCCTATCATCCACATGCGTGCCTGCTTGATCATCGCATCCTCTGAGCTGAGGAGTTCCATGACGGGCTCATCTTAGGCCAAGGGCCTGCCGGCGACAACGCCCGTGCCGGCGGACGAGGTTGCCTGGAGAGCGACCGTTCCGGGGCCGCAAGCCGAACGACCACGCGTCTGATCCTGAAATGCGGAACTGGCCGGGCCTGCCGCGCGCTCGCCGGCATCCCGTCGCCGAACGAGCTGCCGGCCGGATGCTCATCGACCAGGCGTTCGGCCTGTCGGTCGCGACCGTCCCATTCCAGACAGGAACGTTTGCGCAAAGAGCGGCCCACCCGCTGAAAGGGGCTGTGCTGGCTCAAGCCGCAAACCCGCGCTGTCGCATTGGTTTTGCGCAAGGGGTGAGTGTCAATTCCGGCAAGCTGTTGCCGCCTCATGCAGGATCGAACCGAAGCGGCTATGGTCGTGAGGTGGGGAGCATGGTGGTCGCAGCCTCCGGAGCCGGCCGGCCGTCATGCCGAAAATGTCCGCGGGAGAGAGTGTGACGTGAGCCTGAGCAATCACGATGTGGTGGAACTGACGGCCTGGCGCAGGTTGTTGCATCAGCAGCCCGAGATCTCCAACGAGGAAGAAAACACCGCAGCAGCGGTGGTGGCGTTCCTCAGCGACAGCGGGCCCGACACGGTGCTGACCGGGATCGGCGGACATGGCGTCGCTTTGGTCTATGACGGTGCAGCACCGGGGCCGACGGTGCTGTTTCGCTGCGAGCTCGATGCGCTGCCGATCGAGGAGCTGTCTGAGGTGGCCCATGCCTCGCGTGTGCCTGGCAAGTCGCATATGTGCGGCCATGACGGGCATATGGCGATCGTTGCCGGGCTCGGCCGGCGCTTCGGGCGGCAACGCCCGGCACGCGGCCGCGTCGTGCTGATGTTCCAGCCGGCCGAAGAAACCGGCGACGGGGCGGCCGCCGTCGTCACTGATCCGCGTTATCAGGAGATCGCGCCGGACTTTGCCTTTTCGCTGCACAATCTGCCCGGCGTGCCGCTCGGCGACGTCAGGCTCAAGGCCGGCACCGTCAACTGCGCCTCGCGCGGCATGCGGGTGCGGCTGACGGGCAAGACCGCGCATTCCTCGATGCCCGAGACCGGCACCTCGCCGCGTCTCGCCGTGGCCGAGCTGATCACGGCATTTCCCGGCCTGGGCAGCGAGACATTTGCCGACGATGGCTTTCGCATGGTCACCGTCACGCATGCGACGATGGGCGAGGCGGTGTTCGGCATCGCCCCGGGCTATGCAGAGGTCTGGGCGTGCCTCAGGACCCGGCAGGACGACAACATGGCCAGCCTGTGCGCGGCTGCCGAACAGCTGGTGGCGGAAACGGCAGCGGCTTCTGGCCTCGACCACGCCGTCAGCTACCACGAGATTTTTGTCGCCAGCGTCAATGCCGAGGACGCCGTCGAACATCTCAGGCAGGCGCTGGACGAGGAGGGCATAAGCCACAGCGAAGAGGCGCTGCCGATGCGGGCATCGGAAGATTTCGGGCTGTTCGGCCGCTCGGCCAGTTCGGCGATGTTTTTCCTCGGCGCCGGCACCACCCACCCGTCGCTGCACAATCCCGACTATGACTTTCCCGACGATTTGATCCCGATCGGGGCGCGTGTCTTTGCCCGCGTCGCCGACAATCTGCTCGGCTAGGCGCAGGAAAAGCGCGCAGCGCCTTTCGCAGGAATTGCGTCAAAACAAGGAGATAGAGAGGTTTTGCGATTCAAGGCATGAGCGGGATCTAAGGATGACGAAGGGTGGGGCACAGACTTGGTGATGATTGCCGAGCGCGTGCTATCCGCTTCGTCGCCGAGAACAGACTTTCACTTCGTCATCCCAGAGGCTCGACCCTGGGATCCATGCCGTGAGGGTGAGGAGGCGGGTGGAACAGGGAGCACGCGTTCTGAACCGTCTGTACGCTGCCGCGAGGTCACGGCATGGCAACTGTGTTCAAGTGAGCAGGTGATCTTTCTTCTGCCCTCTCCGCATTCTTCACCTTCACGGCATGGATCCTAGGGTCGCCGCGACGGAGCTGGGCTCCTGCTTTGCCCTAGGATGACGAAGGGCGAGGGCGTCGTCGCGGGCTTAGGTGGTGAGCCGGTTGCCGCGAGCGGCCTCTCCGCTTCGTCATCCTAGGGCGAAGCAGGAGCGCAGCGACGCGGAGACCCTGGGATCCATGCCGTGACCTGTCGGCAGCGCAAAGACGGTTCAGAACCCTACACGTTCTTCCACCCGCCTCACGCTCCTGACCTTCACGGCATGGCAACTGTGTTCAAGCGAGCAAACAGGTGATCTTTCTTCTGCCCTCTCCGCATTCCTCACCTTCACGGCATGGATCCTAGGGTCGCCGCGACGGAGCTTCGCTCCTGCTTTGCCCTAGGATGACGAAGGGGTGGGGGCGTCGCGGGCTTAGGTGGTGAGCCGGTTGCCGCGAGCGGCCTCTCCGCTTCGTCATCCCAGGGCGAAGCAGGAGCGCAGCGACGCGGAGACCCTGGGATCCATGCCGTGAAGGTGAGGAATGTGGGGCGGGTGGAAGAATGAGCAGGCATTCTGAGCCGTCTGTGCACGGCCGCGCCTCAGTTCGAAGCCTTCAGGCCCGATTCCACCCCCTTGAACGGCGATGACGCCTCCGCGCTGCCCATCAGCGAACACATCCTGTTCTTGGCATCGAAGTTGAAGCCGGCACAGGCCTGATCCTTGGCGCAGGCCAGGACACATTCGGTATGATCGGCCACAGCGCTGGCATAGGATTGGCCGACGACCACCGTGTCGCTGGCAAACACCAGGGTCGAAAACGTGATGGACGGTTCCAGGATCTTGCGCGCGGCCATCGTCGCTTCGTCGCTCCTGACCAGGATCGAGGCGTCCGACTTGAGGAAACAGGCGCGGTGTTTCTTGTTGTAGGTCACGGCGAGGCACTTGGCGTCGTCCTTGCAGCGGGCCTGGCACTGGTCGAAGGAGACGTTCCTGATCGGTACACTGAGCATGTCGTTGCCCAGCGCATCCCAGCCATCCCTGGTCAAAAACTCCTGCACCGCCTCCATTTCCCGGCGTTTTGCGAAGCTGGGTTGGAAGTCGGCGCTGGCGAATTTTGCCTCGTCCAGCCAGGGGCAATGGCTGGCGAGCGCGACAGCCTGTGCGTCGTTCAGGCCGGCGGAGGCAAGGGTTGGAGCAGGCGACAGCGGCGCCTGGGGCCGGGCGGTCGGCGACAGCCGGGCGGCAAGGTCGATGTTGACGTCGATGCCGTTGACGACCTTACGCGTGTAACACCAGGCATTGTCCCAGCTTTGGTCTTTCTCGTCCTTGAAATAATGGCCCGACGTCAGTTTCCAGGTCTCGCCCAACAACGGCACGTCGACATTGAGAAACTTGGTGTAGTTGACGGTGGCGACGTCAGGCTCTCTCGGCGCCTCCGGCGGGGCAGGTCGTACGGTCGGGATCGGGATTTCCTGGGCGGGGTCGGCTGGTCCGGGCGTGTCGGCCGGGGGCAGCTCGGCCTGTGCCGTTTCCGCCTGGGACGGGGCACCGAAGTCGGTGGCCACAGGCGTCTCGGCAGGCCAGAGCAGGGACACGCCGATGCCGATGCCGATCGCGGCGATGGCGATGGCGCCGCCCGTCGCCAGCCGGCGGAAGCCGGTGGCGCGTGCGATCCTGTCCTGAGCGGCGGCTTGCGCCTCGAGCGTCGGGATGGCCGAACGCTTGACCAGCAGGTCGACCGCCTGTTCCAGAAGCTGGGTGTTATGTCGAACTTGCACGCCGCCGCCGCCCATTCTTTGCCCAGACACCGTCCGTTGCCGAGACGCCGTCGGTTGCCGCAACCCCGTCGGTTGCCGAGACCCCATTCTCTGCCGAGACCGTGTCCGCAACCCCGTTCCTGGCCGCAACCCGGTTCCTGGCCGAGATCTTGACCAGTTCCGCGACATCGGACGGCAGGTCCGCGTCCAATGCCTTGCGCAGGGCGTCGGGATCGTCGGTCAGAAGCGGAACATAGAGGATCTCCTTGACCACCCTTTCGACCGGCACCTCGACGCGCTTTTCGACTTCGCGATCGACGGGAACCTCGACCGGCACGGTGATTGTGCGGGTCCGGCGCCAGCGCCATTTGAGCAGCAGGGTGCGGATGAGCCGCGACAGCCTGCCTTCGACCCGATGTTCGGCCCGCGCCGCGATGCGCTGCAGGCCAAGCGCCACCATCGCCGTGATCGGCCCGGCAAGGGCGGCGATCAGCGCCAGCGAGCCGAACCAGATGACCGACACGCTGCCGGCCTGGCTTTCTGAGACCTCTTCCGGCTTCACGCCATACCAGCGCCCGGCAATGCGCCGGACCTGGTCGGTCCTGGCGATCGGGATGCGCTGCTTTTCATCGGCGACGATCTGCTTGGCGATTTCGTCCTGCCGCAGCTGATTGGCCGCAGCGGTCCTGGCTTCGTTTGCTTCCGCCTCCTGGGCATGGGCCCAGCGGGTGCGCGCGTCATCCTTGCGCGCCTGCCAGTCCGACGCCGTGCTGGCGTAGAGGCGTTCGAGCCCGTCCTTCTGGTCGGTCAGCTTTTGTCGCTGCGCCGCCGTCATCGCAGGACCGGAGGCGCGGAGACGATCGAACTCGGCCCTGAGGCGGTTGAGATCGCCATCGAGCGGCTCGATCGTCTGGTCGAACTTGGCGATGATGCGCGGCCTGGGATTGGCGAGCTTGGCGACCTCCGCCTCCAGCCGGCGCGCCGAGTCGGTGTCGCCGGCGCTGCGGGCCATGGCGATGCGTTTGTCGAAGCTGTCGCGCTGGCGTTCGAAACCGTCGCCGGCTTCCTTGGCCTCCCTGTCCCGTTGCGCGAGCAGGGCAGCCCTGGCCTGCTCCTTTTCGTTGATCTGGTCGCGAACGGCTGCTGCCGCCGGCGTCAGTGCCGTTGTCGCCAGGAGTTCAGTCTTGACGTCCTCGATCTCGGCCTGGATCGCCGCGAGCTCGCGATCGGCCTGCGCCACCGTCTCGTCCATCACCGACTTGGCGTCGGCGACACGATCGGTCTTCCGGGCGAGCGCGTCGGCGGCGGCCAGTTCGCTGGCTTCGGCCCGGAGCTGATCGATCCCGTTGGCAAGCTCCTCATATTGCAGCTGGCGCAGCGTGGCTGCCCGCTCGAGCCCCATGAACACCGTCTCGAAGGTGATGGCGGCGAGCACCAGCAGAAACGCCAGGATCACCGGCTTCCACAGCCAGGAGGCGCTGAACAGCAAGGTGGCGATCGGGATCTTGGTCAGTTCGGCGATCGCGACCATGAAAAACGGCGCGCTGGCCAGCGTCAGGTCCATGGCGGTTGCGGTCTGGCTGGCGGAAAACGCCTGCAGGCCAAGGGCGAGGCCGGTTGCCAGGCCGATCGTCGCCGCGGCGATTTCCAGCGCCCAGGCACCGCGATAGGTCCACTGGCCGTAGCTGGCCAGCTTCTCGCTCATCGACGCATGCATCCTGACCCCCCAAAGCCTGTCCCAGGAAACAGTTTGCCATCTCGGGAGCGGCTTTGCATTACATTGTTCTGGGCTGAGCCAAGAGAACATCCGCCTTGGTGTTGGACGACAGCTCGTTGGACGCACGCCCGCAAGTAAAACGGTGCCGTTCGACATGGTCGTGGGTGCAGGGGCTGCCGGCTTTTCCTGGAGCCTGTGGCCTGACCGGCCTTGCCGTTCGGCCGGGCCGTCATGCCGCTGCCAGGATGTCAGGCCGCACGTGTCTCGGCGGCCGAACCGGGGGGCTTTGGCGCCGAGATCAATGACCTAACGTTATGTTAAGCCGGTGCTGATATAGGCAGGCGGATCAATAGCCTGCGGACGCCATGGTCGTACAGAGCCACCCCCGACCGCTGACCTTTCAAGTGACGCTGACGGTGTTGGCGCTTGCCGTTCTGGGCCTGGGCCTGGCGGCAGGTTTCGGATTGCTTGCCACCCTGCAGGTCGACCGCACAGCCCTCGACACTGAGCGCACCTTCCTCGTCAACGGCCTGAAGGAAGAAGGCCAGGCGCTCAGCCGAGAACAGGAAAGCGTCGCCGTCTGGGACGATGCCGTCACTTACGCCAAATCAGGCGACCAGCAATGGATGACCGAGAACCTCGGCGCCTGGATGTATTCCTATTATGGCCATGACCGCGTCTATGTCCTGGACGATCACGACCAGCCGGTGCATGCCATGCGCGATGGCCAGACATTGGCGCCGGACGTCTTTTCCGAGGACCGCAATGCGATCCTGCCCGTCGTTGGCCGCATGCGGCAAGTGCTGGCCGGCAGTGCCGGATCAACTGGCACTGCCGACAAAGCTGCTGCCGAAGACCTGATCACGATCGGCGACAGGCCGGCCATCCTCAGCGTCATGCCGCTGGTTCCAAGTTCAGATCGGGTCGCCCAGTCGCCCGGCAGCGAATTCGTCCACGTCGCCGTGCAGTTCATCGACGAAGCCCTGACAGGCAGGATTGCCAGCCGATACCAGCTGAAAAACCTCCATGTCCTGCCCCGCCTGACCCAGACAATCACCGACGCGACAGTCCCGCTGATCGGCAGCCATGGCGTGATCCTGGGCTATGTCGGATGGCAGCAGGCGCGTCCGGGCACCAGTCTTGTCCGCGAAGCCGCGCCGGCCCTGTTCGGCGCCATCGCGATTTCGGCGGCGATCCTGATCTATCTGTTGCGCCGGCTGCGCCGCGCCTCCGGCCAGCTGCAGATCAGCCAGGACAAGGCGCGTTATCTCGCCTTCCACGATACGTTGACCGGGCTGCCCAACCGCGCGCTGTTCGAGGACCGGCTGCGGCGCGCTTTGGTCAATGCCGACAGGGACAAAGGCCGCGTGGCGCTGCTCTATGTCGATCTCGACCGCTTCAAGCATATCAACGACACACTCGGCCATCCCGCCGGCGACGAGCTCGTGCGCCAGACCGCGGTGCGGCTGGTGCAGTCGGTGCGCGAGATCGATACCGTGGCACGCCTGGGCGGCGACGAATTTGCCATCATCCTGAGCGGCGTCAAGGACGCGTGCAACGCCGAAGACTTCTGCGACATCGTGCTTGCGCAGTTCTCCATCCCGTTCCAGCTGGCCGACGACCAGGTCTTTGTCAGCACCAGCATCGGGATCGCCCTTTCCCCCGATGTCGGGGCCGATCCCGACGACCTGTTGCGCAAGGCCGACATTGCCCTCTACGAGGCCAAGAAGAATGGCCGCGGCCGCTACCAGGTGTTTGCCGGCGACATGGACGAAATCCTGCTGCGCAAGCGCCGCATCGAAAGCGAATTGCGCGAGGCGCTGACCTCGGGCGACCAGATCAGGCTGGACTACCAGCCGATCTATGCCGGCGACTGCCAGACCATCCTCGGCGCCGAGGCGCTGCTGCGCTGGGCGCACCCGATCCACGCAGCACTTCCGCCGGGCAATCTGGTGGCGATCGCCGAAGAGCGCGGCATGATCGGGCTGCTTGGCGACTATGTGCTGCGGCAGGCCGCATGTTTTGCCGCCACCAGCACCTTGCCCTGGGTGGCGGTCAATGTCTCGCCGCTGCAGCTGCGCGACAAGGGTTTTCCCGAGCGCCTGGCGCGGCTGCTCGAAGAATGCGGGCTGACGCCGTCGCGCCTGCAGCTCGAGATCACCGAAAGCGTGCTTCTGGCCAACAACGACACGACACGCAGCGTGCTGGCAGAGTTGCGCGCGACAGGCATACTTGTCGCCCTCGACGATTTCGGCACCGGATATTCGGCGATCAGCTACCTCCGGCATCATCGCATCGACAAGCTGAAGATCGACCGCTCCTTCATCCAGACGATCGGCAACGACGCCGGTGCCGCGGCAATCGCCAAGGCCCTTGTCGACCTGGCGCTGGCGCTCGACATCCGCGTCACCGCCGAGGGTGTCGAGACGGAGGCGCAGAAGGACCGGCTGATCGCCATGCGCTGCCATGAATTCCAGGGCTTTCTCTTGTCACCACCGCTGGAGGCGACAGAGCTTTCCGCCTTGTTGGCGGGCGAAGCACAGCCATTGCACATGGTCGGATCCAGGGACTAGCGCCGCTGTAACGACAGATGCTTCCGGACGGGCGCATGACGGCACGGCAACGACCAAAACACGCCGGCCGCGTTTGCCTGATGGCGGGTCGATCCGGTGATCGCGAGCGGCGGTTCCCGGGGGGCCGCAGGCAGGCGGTCCCATGCCGCGCCGGTTGAACGGCCGCCGTCGCCTCTCCCGCCGGGGCTTCGGGTGAGGGCGACGACGGCCTGCCTTGTTCAGTGTTCGATCGAAAGCGTCTTGCCGTCCCATTTCATGAGGAAGACCTCGCGGCGCGGTGTGGCCTCGCCGTCCTCGCCGCCGACGATGAGCAGGCCGCCGGATACAGGGAACGAGGCGCCATAAGCGAGCCCGGTCGGCAGTTTTCCGACTTCCCGCCAGATCTTGCCGCTGGATGCCTTGTTGCCAGAAGTCTGGCCGCCAGCCTCGCCGTCAACGGCTGTGCCGTCTGGGGCCTTGTCATAGACGTAGACCTCGTCGCGCCAGCCCTTCTTCAGCCCGTCATGGGCGAACCACTTGCCATCGGCGGCATTCGCCTGGGCGCCGACAAAATTGGCGCCGCCGGCAACGAGGACGGCACCGCCGACGTCGCCGGCAAAGGCCCCGGCAACACCTTCCTGGCGGTCGTTTGCTTCAGGGCTGGGCAGGTCGGCCAGCTTCTGCCAGGCGGCGGAGGAACCTGAGATGCTGACCTTTTTGACCTCCGGCGTGCGCAGGCCCGGCTTGATCTCGCCGCTGATGAGGGTGAAGGCATCATCGCCAAGTGCGGCCACCGCCGCGTCGCAATTGGGCAGGAACGGGCTGTCGCCGAGACTGCTCCAGCTGTTGGCCCGGGGATCGTAGGACAGCAGCTCGGCATTCCAGCGATAGTCGGCGGGGGGCATGCCCATATAGGCGTCGACCAGCTTCTTGAAGCCGTCCGGGTTCTTCTCCTTGTCGGTGGCTGCGACCTTGGCGAGGTAATCGTCGAACAGCTCCTTGTTGTAGCCGCCGACAAGGGCGATGCGGCCGTCTTTCAGCGCCAGCGCCTTGGCGCCCGACAGTCCGACAGGCGTGGTGGTGTCGACCTTGGTCCAGCCGTCGGTATCAGGGTCATAGGCATAAACAGTGTCGAAGATGATGGCGGATCTTGCCTCGTCGCTTTCCTTGCCGTTGCCGGAGAAGACGAAGATCCGGCCGCCCGACACCGCCGCCGCAGCGCCATTGGTGGCGGGGCCCGAAAATGCGGCGCGCTTGACCCAGCCGGCAGCGGGATCAGCGAGATCGAGCGCGTAGAAGTCGCTGCCCGCCGAGCCGAGCCCGACATAAAGCGTGTCGCCGATACGCGCAGCGATGCCGCTCTTGATGCCGATGGGCAGGTCCGGCCAGGCGTCGGCGGCCATGGCCGTCCCCATGGTGAGGGACGAGGTCAGAGAGATTGCTGTGGCGGTCATGACGGCTCTCGACAGGGATTTGCGGGGCAGGGGCGATTTGCGGGGCAGGGGCGAATTTCCGGGCATGTGGGCACTGCTCTCCTTGGTTGTTGCGTGCAGGCGCGGCGGTGCGCCGGCGGGCAGGGGCGCTGGCTGCGGCTTCGGCTGAGAAGCGGCGCAGCGTCGCCGGCAGTCGGCTTCCGGCGGTCGCGGCCGAGCGGTGAACTGTGGACGGCGCGCCTGGGGTCGGCCTGCGGCAGCGAATGGACTTCGGTCATCCAGGCATCTGCGCTATCCCTCAGGTGGAAATGAGCAACAAGTGGGCATTCCAATATCCCGTTGACAGATATCCTACAAGTGGGTAATCAACTCACCGGGTGCTGTTTTTCGGAACGCCCACAGGCAACCGGAGACGAAGATGAGCCTGAAATCGATCAAGCCACTGAAGCGCGCGCCGCTTTTGCATGTGTCCGTGCAGGAGAGCCTGCGCGCCTATATCGACGACAACGGCCTTGCCGCCGGAGCACCGCTGCCGCCGGAAGGCGAGCTTGCCACCCAGCTCGGCGTCAGCCGCAACTCGGTGCGCGAGGGCATCAAGGCGCTGGAGTCGCTCGGCGTGGTCGAGTCCAGGCGCGGCATCGGCGTCTTCGTCAAGGCGTTCTCCTTCGAGCCGCTGCTCGAAAACCTCGCTTATGGCCTGGGCGATGCGCTGAAGCAGATCGAGGAGGTCATCACCATCCGGCGCACGCTGGAGGTCGGCCTCATCGACAGGACGCTGGAACTGATCGGCAAGGACGACATCGCCGAGCTGCGCGAGACGCTCGACAAGATGAAGGCGCTGGCCGAACGCGGCGAGAGCTTTCCCGACGAGGATCGGCACTTCCACTATCTGTTGTTCCGCTGCCAGGACAACGAGGTGCTGTCGCGCCTGATCGAGGTGTTCTGGCTCGCCTTCTACAAGGCCTCCGACTTCGTCAACCTCGACAATGCCGACCCTGTCCAGACCTGGCGCGACCACGCGGCCATCGTCGACGCGGTTGAAGCAGGCGATCTCGCCGCCGCCAAGGACCGGCTCGCCAACCATTATGCCGGCATCACCAAAGTGATCGCCGACAACAAGACACATCAATCAAACGGGAGGAGTACATGAACTACAGGACGATGATCTCGGCGCTTGCCTTGTCGGCGGCGCTCTTTGCAGGTGCCGCCACCACGGCCGCGCCGGCCAATGCCCAGGGGGCAACGATCTCGGGCGGCTTCGATGTCGGCCCCGGCGGCTTCCAGGGCAATTTCAACCCGCTGGCCGCCACCGGCGGTTTCACCTGGCTGGTCACCTATTTCGAGCCGCTGGTGATCTATGACGACAAGCTCGCCAAAATCATCGGCGCGCTGGCCGACAGCTACGAGGTCAGCCCCGACCAGAAGGCCTACACCTTCAAGCTCACTGATACCAAGTGGCACGACGGCAAGCCGTTTACCGCAAAGGACGTGAAGTTCACCATCGAGCTCGCCAAGAACGACAAGGCAGGCTCGGTCTTTGCCGCCCGCCTCGGCGCCATTGAAACCGTCGAGACCCCCGACGACCGCACCGTGATCGTCAAGCTGAGCTCCGCCACGCCGAGCATGCTCGACACGCTGACCAAGCTGATGATGCTGCCCGAGCATGCGCTCGCCGCCATCCCTGTGGAACAGATCGCCAAGAATGCCTGGTGGTCGACGCAGCCTGTCGGCACCGGACCGTTCAAGTTCACCAAATATGTCGCCGACCAGTATGTCGAGCTCGCCGCCAACCCCGATTTTCACGGCGGCAAGCCGGCGGCGGAAAAACTGATCAACCGCTATTTCGCCAATCCGGCAGCGGCCATCGCAGCGCTCCGCGCCGGCGAGATCCAGTTCACCTATGTCGATTCCAACGACGTCTCGACCTTCACCGGCGACAACGCCTTCACCGTCATCGAGGGCGATTCCTATGTCGTCAACTATGTCGGCTTCAACCAGGAAGTGCCTTTGTGGAAGGACCTCAAGGTCCGCCAGGCCTTCATGCATGCCATCAACCGCGACGCCATCATCCAGAGCCTCTATGGCGGCGCCGCAAAACCGGCCAACTGCGTCTATGTCGCCGACCGCCTGGTGCCCCAGGGCATCGACCAATACGCCTATGATCCCGAGAAGGCCAAGCAGCTGCTCGCCGAGGCCGGCTGGGACAAGATCAACGGCGACAAGCCGATCACCATCCTGACCTATTACACCTCGCCGCTCGCCACCAACGTGCTCGCCGCCATGCAGGCGATGCTGGCCCAGGTCGGCATCAACATCGTGCCGCGCGCCGTCGACACGCCGACCTACAATTCGATCGTCTACCAGCAGTCGGGCAATGCCGGCGACTTCCCGCTGATCTATGCCGGCCTGCAGAACGGCCCCGACGCCTCCAACATCAACATCGGCCTCAACGAAAAGCAGATCCCGCCGGCCGGCGCCAATCTGATGCGCATCCGCATGCCCGAGGTGACCAACGCGCTCGATGCAGCCCTTGCCGAGACGGATGCCGCCAAGCGCGACGCCCGCTACCAGGACGTCTGCAAGGCGACCAACGCCAACCTGCCCTGGGGCACGATGTGGGTCGCCAACCGCTACGGCGTGGCGTCGAGCAAGCTGAAGGACTTCGTCTGGACGCCGGCGCCTGCCGGTGGTCCTTACCAGGCCCACCCGGAAAAGTGGTCGATCGCCGACTAGGCCAACTCCTCCCTCGGGGGGCGGCCATCCCAGTGGCCGTCCTCCCATTTTTTCCGGACGCTTTTTGCTCCCGGAAGCTTGTTCCCCCCGGACGCCAGCTTCTTGCTGGAGCCCGTTTCTTGCTGGATGCCCGTTTCTTGCTGGATACTTGCCGCCGCTGGCCTGGCTATCCCTAGACAGAGAGCCCCAATGCTCCGCTATTGCCTCAATCGCCTGTTGATCGGGCTCGGCATGCTGCTCGCACTGACAGTGCTGATCTTCGTCTTGCTGCAGCTGACGCCGGGCGATCCGATCGACGCCTATATCGACCCCAACGTCGCCATGTCGAAGGAGGCGATGGACGCGCTTCGTGCGCAGCTCGGCCTCGACCGGCCGCTGCCGGTGCAATATCTCGCCTGGCTGTCGCAGGCCGTGCAGGGCAATCTCGGCCACTCGCTGCAGCGTTTCAACGAGACGGTGTCAGGCCTGATCGTCTCGCGCATCGGCCCGACGCTGCTTCTGATGGGCGCCGGCTTGGCGATCGCCATCGTTGTCGGCATCGCCTCGGGCATCGTCAGTGCCGTGCGCCGCAACTCCTTGCCCGACTATTCCTTTTCGGTGCTGGCGCTGCTCGGCATTTCGAGCCCCGCCTTCCTGACCGCCTTCCTTGGCCTGTACCTGTTTTCGGTCAGGCTGAAATGGGCGCCCTCCGGCGGCATGCTGACGCCGGCCAGCGATTTCTCGATCGCCGACCTGTTGCACCACCTGATCCTGCCGGCCTGCGTTCTGTCCATCGGCCATGCCGCGCTGATCATGCGCTACATGCGCGCCTCGATGCTCGAAGTGCTGAACCAGGACTATGTCAGGACGGCCCGCGCCAAGGGCGTCAAGGAGTTCTGGGTGGTGACCAAGCATGCCTTGCGCAACGCGCTGCTGCCCGTCGTCACGCTGATCGGCTCGACGATCGGCCTTGCCGTCGGCGGCGCCATCTTCATCGAAAGCGTGTTCAACTGGCCGGGCATGGGCCTGCTTCTGATTAGCGCCGTCGAAACCCGCGACTATCCCGTCATCATGGGCGCCACCTTGGTCATCGGCGCCTGCGTCATCGTGGTCAACATCCTGACCGACCTTGCCTATGCGGTCATCGACCCGCGCATCCAGGTGGCCTGACATGAGCGTTCTGACCCTGTCCTCGACCGGCCCGATGGCCCGTGCCTATAACCGCTTCACCCAGAACCGGGCGGCCCTGTTCGGCGCGGCGCTGCTTCTGCCGATGCTCGTTGCCGTGCTCACCTATCCGCTGTGGCTGCCCTACAAGCCCAACGACATCGACCTTCTGGCGATGAACGGCGCCCCGTCGTGGAAACACTGGTTCGGCAGCGACGGCGTCGGCCGCGACGTGCTGGCCCGCACGCTGGAGGGCGGCCGCATCTCGCTTCTGGTGGCGGTCTCCTCGGTCGTGCTGTCGACTGGTATCGGCTTCCTCGTCGGCGCGATCTCGGCCTTTGGCGGCCGCTGGGCCGATGCCCTGGCCATGCGCTCCGTCGACCTTGCCATGACGCTGCCGCCGGTCATCTTCCTGCTCGTGCTCGCCTCCATCGTCGGCTCGGGCATCTGGTCGACAGTCCTCGTCATCGCCCTTCTGTCCTGGCCGGTGCTGGCGCGCATGATCCGCGCCCGGCTGCTCGAACTGCGCGAACGCGAATTCGTCATGGCCTCGCGCGGCATGGGGGCGGGCCTCGGCCACCTCTTGTTCCGCCACGGCCTGCCCAACTCGATCGACATCCTCGTCGTCTACGCCACGCTGCAGGTCGCCAACGCCATCCTGCTCGAAGCCGGCCTGTCCTTCCTCGGCCTCGGCGTGCCGCCGCCGGCCGCCAGCTGGGGCAACATGCTGAACGCCGCGCGCTCGACGGCGGTGCTCGAACAGTTCCCCTGGCAATGGCTGTTCCCCGGCGCGGCACTGGTGCTTGTCGTGCTGGCCATCAACTTCATCGGCGACGGGTTGCGAGACGCCTTCGACCCCCGCGCCGACCTCAACTAACCCTCTGGAAGAGAAGCAAAAAATGTCCAAATTCTTCGGTGTCGTTCCGCCCGTCGTCACCCCGCTTTACGACGATTTTTCAGTCGACTACGCGTCCTACACGCGTGTCCTCGAATACCTCATCGACAATGGCTGCCACGGCCTGTTTCCGTTGGGGTCGACAAGCGAGGTGGTGTTTTATGACGACGCCGAGCGCCGCAAGATCCTCGAACACACGGTCAAGGTCGCCAATGGCCGCGTGCCGGTCATTGCCGGCGTCATCGACCCGACCACCGACCGCGTCATCCGCCATGCCCGGACTGCCAAAGACGTTGGCGCCGACGCCGTTGTCGTCACAGCCCCTTTCTACACCATCACCAGCCAGGCCGAGACGCTCGACCATTTCCGCATCATCCGCGACGCCGTCGACATTCCTCTGATTGCCTATGACATTCCGGTCTGCGTCCACAGCAAGCTCGCCCGCCAGACGGTGGTGACGCTGGCCAAGGAAGGCACCATCGTCGGCCTCAAGGATTCTTCCGGCGACGACGGCAATTTCCGCTATGCGCTGAGCGACCTTGCCGGCAACAAGGAGGTGTTCCTGATGACCGGCTCCGAGATCGTCGTCGACAATGCCTTGCAGATGGGCGCGCATGGCGTCGTGCCCGGCCTCGCCAATGTCGATCCGGCCGGTTACGTCCGGCTGTGGAACCACGCCCAGAAGGGCGACTGGGAGGCCGCGCGCAAGGAGCAGGAGCGGCTCTGCCGCCTGTTCGAGATCGTCTGGGTCGCCGCCGGCCGCGTCAGCGGTGGCGCGTCAGGCGTCGGCGGCTTCAAGACCGCCATGCGCAGCCTGGGTATCATTTCGACCAATGTCATGGCCCGCCCGCGCGCCCCGCTCAACGACGCCGAGACCGCCCGGATCGACGAGATCCTGCGCTCGGTCGGCCTGCTCAGCTGAGGTTTCAGATGCGCACCGAACCCATCCTCGAGATCAAGGGCCTCAGAACCGTCTTCCGGGTGCGCGGCCGCGAGATCGCCGCCGTCAACGGCATCGACCTTGTCGTGCATGCCGGCGAAACGGTGGCGCTGGTCGGGGAGTCGGGTTCGGGCAAATCGGTCACCAGCCTGTCGGTGATGCGGCTTTTGGCCCGCGGCATCGGCGCGATCGATGCCGGTGAGATGCTGTTCCGCGGCAAGGACGGCACGGTCCGCGACCTGGCAGCCCTTGGCGAGGAGGAGATGCGGCGCATCCGCGGCAACGACATCGGCATGGTGTTCCAGGAGCCGATGACCAGCCTGAACCCGGTCTACAGCATCGGCGACCAGATCTCGGAATCGCTCAGGGTGCATCGCGGCACCGGCCGCAGCACAGCGCTGGAGGCGGCCGTCGCCCTGCTCGACAAGGTCGGCATTCCCGATGCCCGCCGCCGTGCCGGCCAGTACCCGCATGAGCTGTCGGGCGGCATGCGCCAGCGCGCCACCATCGCCATGGCGCTGGCCTGTGACCCGACATTGCTGATCGCCGACGAGCCGACGACGGCGCTCGACGTCACCATCCAGGCGCAGATCCTCGACCTGCTGCAGGGCCTGCAGCGCGAGCGCGGCATGGGCGTCTTGTTCGTCACCCACAATCTCGGCGTCGTCGCCGAGATCGCCGACCGGGTGGCTGTGATGTATGCCGGCCGCATCGTCGAATGCGGCCCGGTGGCCGAGGTGTTCCGCAACCCGCGCCACCCCTATACGCTCGGCCTGCTGAACTCGATGCCGCGGCTGGGGGCTGCCAGCGCCATGAAGCGCGCCGGCGAGAAGCTGAACGCCATTCCCGGCATGGTGCCGAGCCTCGCCGACATGCCCGCAGGCTGTGCCTTTGCGCCACGCTGCGCTTTTGCCATCGAGGCATGCCGCCAGAACATTCCCGCACTCGAGAGCGTCGCTGCCGGCCATGGCAGCCGCTGCATCCGCTGGCAGGAGATCGCCCGATGACCCCGCTTCTTTCGGTCCGTGGCCTCGCCAAGCATTACCAGACGCGCGGCGCCACCTTGAAGATCCTCGAAGACATCTCCTTCGACGTCTTCAGGGGCGAGGTTGTCGGGCTCGTCGGCGAATCCGGCAGCGGCAAGACCACCATCGGCCGCTCGGTGCTCCGGCTGATCGAGCCGACGGCGGGCGAGGTCAGCTTCGACGGCACCGACATCACCAGGCTGTCCAATGGCGAGATGCGACGCCGGCGGCCGCGCATGCAGTACATCTTCCAGGATCCTTATGCCTCGCTGTCGCCGCGCATGACCATCGGCGAGATCCTGACCGAGGGCCTGAAAATCCAGGGCATCGGCACCAGGGCGGAGCGGCTGGAGCGGGCGAAGAAGGCGCTCGAACAGGTCGAGCTGCCGGCAGACGCCATCCACCGCTACGCCCACGAATTCTCGGGCGGCCAGCGCCAGCGCATCGGCATTGCCCGGGCGCTGACGCTGGCGCCCGAATTCATCGTCGCCGACGAACCGGTCTCGGCGCTCGACGTGTCGATCCAGGCGCAGGTGATCAACCTGCTGCGCGACCTGCAGCAGCGGCTCGGCCTGACCATGCTGTTCATCTCGCACGACCTCGCCGTGGTCGAATATATCTGCGACCGCGTCATCGTGCTCTATCTCGGCCGCATCATGGAGATCGCCGCAAGCGAGGATCTTTATGCCAGGCCCGAGCACCCCTACACCAGGGCGCTGATGTCGGCGATCCCGTCGCCGGACCCGGAGGCGAAGAGAGAGCGTGAGATTCTCAAGGGCGACATTCCGAGCCCGGCCAATCCGCCCAGCGGCTGTGTCTTCCGCACCCGCTGCCCCAACGCGCTCGACGCCTGTGCTGCAACGCGACCTGCGCTGCGCGAGGTCAGGCCCGGGCATTTCAAGGCCTGCATCCGCGATGATCTCTAGCGCAGGAAAACTGCGCAGCGCTTTTCCCTAGGAGCTGCGCAAAGACGAAAGCGCAATTCCAGGAAAACTGCGGTGGCTTTGCCAAGGAAGTGCGCAAAAACAAAGAGTTGGTTTTGTCGCCTGAAGCCGTTTCCATCAGCTGGCTTGCGCCGCTGTCCCTGGCAGCGCCGTCGAGGCAGTCGTTCTTGTTGTGAGGTCCGAAATGAAATTGTCCTTCCTGGGTGTCGGCCATTGGCATGCGACGATGCATGGCGAAGCGGCGATCGCCGCAGGCGCCGGCATTGCCTCGGCCTGGGACACGGAGCCCGAGGCGGCCGCCGGCTTCGCCAAAAAATTCGGCTGTCCTGTCGCGCCGAGCCTGCAGGCCGCGCTGGAACATGCCGATCTTGCCGTCGTCATGGGCCGGCCGTTCGAAATCGTCGAACGCGGCCTCGCTGTCATCGCAGCCGGTGTGCCGCTTCTGCTCGAAAAACCGCTCGGCATTTCGGCTGATGCCGCCGACGCTTTGATCGCGGCGGCACAGCACAAGGGCGTATTCACAGCCATGGCCTTGCCGCACGGCATGGCGATGCTGGCGGCACTTGGCGATCTTGACGCTGCCGGGCGGCGCGGGCCGATCTCGCATTCGCATTTCCGCCTGATCAACGGGCCGCCGCAACGTTATGTCGACGACGGCGTCGCCTGGGTGCTGGATCCCGCGATCGGCGGCGGCGGCGCGCTCAGAAATCTCGGCATCCACGGCATCAACGCCTTCCTGATGCTCGCGGCCGGGCAGGAGGTCGAGATAGCAAGCGCCTCGTTCGGCCGACCGCTTCACGGAACCAAGGTCGAAGACTACGCGGCAATCGTGCTGCGCGCCGCCGACGGCATGCTCGGGCTGATCGAAGCTGGTTACACCTTCGCCTCGATGAAACGCGGCCTGTTCGAATGGCGTGTCTCCGCTGCGAATGCCACGCTGAGCGACCTCGGCGACCGGCTGGCGCTGTCGACCCTCGATGACGAGAAACAGACCGACCTGCCGGCGACGCCTATCGCCCGCCGTTATCACGACGTCATGGCTGACACCCTGCAGCGCCTGGCCGCCGGCCGGCCGCCGGCGGTGTCGCTCGCCGACGCCAGGCGCGCCATGGCCATCATCGACCGCTGCTACGCACTAAAGGGAGCCTCGACATGATCGGGATCGGCATCATCGGCGCCGGCCATTTTGGCGCGGCCCATGCGCGTGCCTTGCGTGACGTCGAGGGCGCGCGCCTCGTTGCCTCCTGCCGCAACGATGTCGACGAGCTCGCGGCCTTCACCGGGGAGTTCGGCGGCAAGGGCCATCTCGACTATCGCGAGCTGCTCGCCGATCCTGACGTCGACGCCGTGGTGGTGGCGCTGCCGCACCATCTCCACACCGAGGTGGCGATTGCCTGCGCTCAGGCCGGCAAACACATCATGGTCGAAAAGCCGATGGCACCGACGGTCGCCGAGTGCCGGCGCATCATCGATGCGGCGAATACCGCCGGCGTTGTGCTGATGCCCGGCCACACCATGCGTTTCACCTTGCCCTATCTCGCGGCACGGCAGGTCATCGACGAGCGCGGGCTGGGGGCGATGCGGTATGGCTCGAGCCGCATGGTCAAGCTCTGGATGGAAGGCAACCGCCGCGACTGGCACCTCGACCCTGCGACCGGCGGCGGCATGCTGTTCACCGCCGGCATCCACGCCCTCGACCGGCTGCTCGCCTTTTCAGGCCGCCGCGCCACCCATGTCAGCGCGATTACGGCAACCAGCTTCCACCAGCAGAAGGCCGACGATGTTGCGCTTCTGCTGCTGCGCTTCGGCGATGATGCCGTCGGCCAGGTCGCCAGCATCGGTTATGCCGACGGCGCCTTCATCTCGGGCGACGAACTGGCCTTCGATCGCGGCGTGCTCACCGTCGATTTTTTCAACGGCGTGACGCTCGGCCGCGGCCAGACATGGCAGAAGGTCGAAAACTCGATCGAGCCGGATGTCGCCGGCCGCGGCCTCGTCCGCCAGTGGCAGGCCTTTATCAAGGCGATCCGTGACGGCACCACGCCGCCCGTATCAGCCGAAGACGGCCTGCACGTCGTCGCCTGCATCGAAGCCGCGTTCACGGCCTCGCGCGAACGCCGGGAAGTGGCGGTGGAGTAGGGGTGGGCGAACTGCTGGGGCGGTTTTGGTGCCTTTCGGTTTGCAACCTGATCAGATAATAGCTGCCGCGTCGCTTAACAGTCGCATCCTTACGAGCAACGACCGGATTGGGCATTCGCCCGCCTAGCTTCATGTGGGCTGAACGGAAAGCAAGACGCCAAGTAACCAGACGCTCCCTTGCGCGAGAATCCTATCATTGCGATAGTCTCGCGGGGGATCGAAATGGACAAGAAAAGCCTAACGGAGCGCGATATCTGTACCAAGTTCATCCTGCCGGCCGTCAAACGTGCTGGCTGGGACGAAATGGTACAGGTCCGGGAGGAGGTTTATTTCACCAAGGGCCGAATCATCGTGCGCGGTAAGCTGGTAACGCGCGGCAAAGCGAAGAAGGCCGACTTCGTTCTCTACCATAAACCAAATATCCCGATCGCGCTGATCGAGGCCAAGGACAACAATCACAGCGTCGGCGACGGCATCCAGCAGGGCCTCGATTATGCTGCGACGCTGAATGTTCCGTTCGTGTTTTCCTCAAACGGCGACGGTTTCGTCTTTCACGATCGCACCGGCCGGAGCGTGCCAATCGAGACAAACCTCGGGCTCGACGCCTTCCCTTCGCCGGCCGATCTTTGGGCGCGCTATTGCGCTTGGCAGGGCCTCGATGCCGAGGCCGAGCATATCGTACTTCAGGACTATTTCGACGACGGCAGCGGCAAGGCCCCGCGCTATTATCAGGTGAACGCCATCAACACGGCGATCGAGGCGATCGCCAAGGGCCGCGATCGCGTGTTGCTGGTGATGGCGACCGGCACCGGCAAGACCTACACGGCGTTCCAGATCATCTGGCGCCTATGGAAGGCAGGCCGCAAGAAGCGCATATTGTTTCTTGCCGATCGCAACGTGCTGATTGACCAGACGATGGTCAACGATTTCCGCCCATTCGGCGCGGCAATGGCGAAGCTCTCTACCAACGCCAAGACCATTGAGCGGCAGGATGGCATGTCCGTCGATCTGACCCTGGCGCTCGACAAGAAGCGGCGGATCGACACCGCCTTCGAGGTCTATCTCGGCCTCTATCAGGCGATCACTGGGCCGGAGGAGCGGCAGAAGCTCTATCGCGAGTTTTCGCCCGGCTTCTTCGATCTGATCGTCATTGACGAATGCCATCGTGGCAGCGCGGCCGAGGATTCGGCCTGGCGGGAAATCCTCGCGCATTTTTCTGGCGCGACGCAGATAGGCCTGACCGCGACCCCGAAAGAAACCGAATATGCCTCCAATACCGACTATTTCGGCGAGCCGGTTTTCACCTATTCGCTGAAGCAGGGTATCAGTGACGGCTTTCTTGCGCCCTACAAGGTCATCAAGGTTCACATCGACCGTGACGTGGAAGGCTATCGCCCGGAACTCGGGCAACGCGACCGCGACGGCAACGAGGTCGAGGACCGTATCTACAACTCCAAGGATTTCGACCGGAACATCGTGCTTGACGACCGCACGGTGCTGACTGCGAAAAAGATCACCGAGTTCCTGAGGGAAAGCGGTGACCGCTTCCAGAAGACCATCGTGTTCTGCGTCGATGAGGAGCACGCGGCGCGGATGCGGCAGGCGCTCGTCAATGAGAACGCCGATCTGGTGGCCGAAAACCAACGCTACGTGATGCGCATCACCGGCAGCGACAAGGAAGGCCAGGACCAGCTTGGCAACTTCATCGACCCGGAATCGAAGTATCCCGTACTGGTGACGACCTCGCGACTGCTCTCGACCGGCGTCGATGCGCAGACCTGCCGCCTGATCGTGCTCGACCGTCCGGTGGGCTCGATGGCCGAGTTCAAGCAGATCGTCGGGCGTGGGACCCGCGTCCACGAGGACACGAAGAAGTTCTTCTTCACCCTGATCGACTTTCGTGGCGCATCCAGCCATTTCGCCGACCCGGAATTCGATGGCGATCCGGTGCAGATTTACCAACCTGGCGAAGCCGATCCGATCGCCCCGCCTGATGATGCGCCAGACGGCTTTGGCGAGGCTGGGCAATCGCCCTACGAACCGGACGATGGTGAAACCACGGTCGATCAGCCGGGCTCCCCGCCACCGTTGGGTGGCCGCATCCGCAAAATCTATGTCGATGGCGTCGGCGCGCGGATTGTCGCCGAGCGCGTGGAGTATCTTGATGAGAATGGCAAGCTTGTCACCGAATCCCTGCGCGATTTCACCAAGGCGGCGCTGAAGAAGCGTTTCGCCAGCCTCGATGACTTCCTCAAGCGCTGGAAATCGGCCGAGCGAAAACAGGCGATCGTCGAGGAACTGGAGGCCGAGGGCCTGGCGCTCGACGCCGTGGCGGACGAGCTCGGAAAGAATCTCGATCCCTTCGATCTGATCTGCCATGTCGCCTTCGACAAAAAGCCGCTCACGCGCAGCGAGCGCGCCCAAAATGTGAAGAAGCGTGACGTGTTCACCAAATATGGCCCACAAGCCCGCGCTGTGCTCGATGCACTGCTTGAAAAGTATCGCGACGAGGGCGTGCTCAATCTCGATGACGCCAATGTCCTGAAGGTGACGCCCTTCACGGCCATGGGCAGCGTCGTCCAACTCATCAAGGCGTTCGGCGGCAAGGAGGGGTTCGAAAAGGCCGTCCACGAGATGCAGGACGCACTCTATCAAGAGACGGCGTGACTATGGCTCATCTCGGAACGTACGAGCTTGCGGATCATCATTTTCCGGATCGCATCCAGCGACACCGACTTGAATTTCCAGACGTTGACCTGTTGGAGCATATCGCGGTGGAGCTTGCGCAAGCGGGCTTCCCCGCACCCGCTTCGCTCAGATTTGTACGCCAGGTCTGCCGATGGGGAGGCTACTATGGGATCGCAGCACGGGTGCGGAATGCCAATCAACCCGAGGCGATCAGCGCTGCATTTCAAAACGCATTCGAACTCATCGGGAACGGTGACCTGGTGGGAGCGCTGGTCGCGGTTAACGCGCTCGACGGGCTTGGGCGTCCGTCCTTTGCATCCAAATTCATCAGATTCTTGGCGCCGCAATTGGCAGCCATTCTGGATCAGGTAATCCACCGACACACAGGCTTCCCGCTGAGTGCAGATGGCTACGGTCAACTCATCCAAGCCTGCCAACATATAGCCACGCAACTTGCTGAAGCGGGGGTTGTGAACCCTGTTCGCTCGGATGGAAGGTGGTATATCGCCGATATCGAAGCGGCGTTTTACGCTGATATGGAGAACCTCAACGCATGATCGTCCGCACCGCCGTCAAATCCATTCAGGACATCATGCGCCAGGACGTGGGCGTCGATGGCGATGCGCAGCGCATCAGCCAGCTCACATGGATGTTCTTCCTCAAGATCATCGACGACCAGGATCAGGAATTAGAGTTGACCAGGGACGGTTATCGCTCGCCGATCCCCGAGAAATTCCAGTGGCGCAACTGGGCGTCGGACCCGGAAGGCATCACCGGGCAAGTCTTGCTGGATTTCATCAACGATGAGCTTTTCCCTGCGCTGAAGGGCCTGCAGCTTACCAATCAGCCCGGCGATCGCCGCCGCGTGGTGCGCGACGTGTTCGAGGATGCCTACAACTACATGAAGTCTGGTCAGCTGCTGCGGCAGGTGGTCAACAAGATCGATCAGGTCGATTTCAATAGTCTCGACGAGCGGCGGCATTTCGGCGAGTTCTACGAGCAGTTGCTCAACGATCTGCAATCGGCCGGCAATGCCGGCGAGTATTACACGCCACGCGCTGTCACCGCCTTCATGGTCGATCGTATCGACCCGCATCCCGGCGAAATCCTGTTCGATCCCGCCTGCGGCACGGGCGGATTCCTTTCCTGCGCCATCAACCATATGGACAAGAACTACGTCCGCACGCCGAAGCAGCGCGAGACGATGCAGAGCGCCCTGCGCGCGGTGGAGAAGAAGCAGCTGCCGCACATGTTGTGCGTCACCAACATGCTGCTGCACGGCATCGAGGACCCGAGCTTCGTGCGCCACGACAACACGCTGGCCCGGCCCCTGATTTCATGGAGCAAGGATGAGCGCGTCGATATCATCGTCACCAATCCGCCGTTCGGCGGAAAGGAAGAGGACGGCATCGAGAACAATTTTCCGACCTTCCGCACTAAGGAAACAGCCGACCTGTTCCTCGCGCTGATCGTGCGTCTCCTGAAAAAGGATGGCCGCGCCGCCGTGGTGCTGCCCGACGGAACGCTGTTCGGGGAGGGCATCAAGACTCGGCTGAAGGAACATCTGATGGAGGAGTGCAATCTCCACACCATCGTTCGCCTGCCCAATTCCGTGTTCAAGCCCTATGCCTCGATCGGCACCAACCTGCTTTTCTTTGAAAAGGGTGCGCCGACGAAGGACATCTGGTTCTACGAGCACCGCGTACCGGAAGTGCAGAAAGCCTATTCGATGACCAGGCCGATCCGGCTGGAGCATTTTCAGAGCTGTGTCGACTGGTGGGGCGGTAAGGAGCGGAAGGGCCGCGAGGAGACGCCGCAGGCATGGCGCGTCACCGCCGACGAGGTGAAGGCGCGCGGCTACAATCTCGACATCAAGAACCCGCATAGCGTTGCCGACGATCACGGAGACCCGGAAATGCTGCTGGCCGATTTGGCCCGCGCCGAGGCCGAGGCGGCGGGCTTGCGCGACCAATTGAAGGCGATTTTGGCCGAGGCGCTTGCCCGATGAACGCGCAACGCCTGCTGGCGCATTACGAGGAGATTGCCGACGGCGCGGAAGCGATTGCCCGCCTGCGCCGCTTCATTCTCGACCTGGCCGTGCGTGGCAAGCTGGTGCCGCAGGATGCGGGGGACGAACCAGCCTCGGATTTGCTGAAGCGGATCGCGACGGAGAGGACGCGGCTGGTGAAGGCGGGGGCGATCAGGAAGCCGAAAGCAATCCCCAGGCTCGCCGAAACACCGTTCCCGATCCCATCGAACTGGCTGTGGTCGCAGCTTGCCGAAATCGGCGTGTTGAGCCCGCGTAACGAGGCACACGACACGCTCGAAGCATCCTTCGTGCCAATGCCGCTGATCGCGGCCGAGTATGGCGTCGCGAACCAGCACGAGGTCCGCCCCTGGGGCGAGATCAAGAAGGGCTACACACATTTTGCCGAGGGCGACGTTGGCCTCGCCAAGATCACACCGTGCTTCGAGAACGGCAAATCTTCTGTGTTTCGAAATCTGACGGGCGGGATCGGTAGCGGCACGACCGAGTTGCATATCGTGCGCCCAATATTCATCGATCAGGATTACATACTGCTTTTCCTCAAGAGCCCGCACTTTATCGGAGCCGGCATACCGAAGATGACCGGCACGGCAGGCCAGAAGCGCGTGCCGACCGAGTTTTTCGCGCACTCGCCGTTTCCTCTCCCACCGCTCGCCGAGCAGCACCGCATCGTCGCCAAGGTCGATGAGTTGATGGGCCTGTGCGACCAACTGGAGGCGGCGCGGGCCGGCCGCGAGGCGGTACGCGAACGGCTGGCGGCGGCAAGCCTCGCCCGCCTCAACTCGCCCGACCCAGACACATTCGAGGTCGACGCCCGCTTCGCCCTCGACGAGCTGCCGGCGCTGACCGCGCGGCCCGACCAGATCAAGGCCCTGCGCCAGACCATCCTCAACCTCGCCGTGCGCGGCAAACTCGTGCCACAAGACCCGAACGACGAACCAGCCTCGGAATTGCTGAAGCGGATAGCGACGGAGAGGACGCGGCTGGTGAAGGCGGGGGCCATCAGGAAGCCGAAAGCAATCCCCAGGCTCGCCGAAACACCGTTCCCGATCCCATCGAACTGGCTGTGGTCGCAGCTTGCCGAAATCGGCGTATTGAGCCCGCGTAACGAGGCACACGACACGCTCGAAGCATCCTTCGTGCCAATGCCACTGATCGCGGCCGAGTATGGCGTCGCGAACCAGCACGAGGTCCGCCCCTGGGGCGAGATCAAGAAGGGCTACACACATTTTGCCGAGGGCGACGTTGGCCTCGCCAAGATCACACCGTGCTTCGAGAACGGCAAATCTTCTGTGTTTCGAAATCTGACGGGCGGGATCGGTAGCGGCACGACCGAGTTGCATATCGTGCGCCCAATATTCATCGATCAGGATTACATACTGCTTTTCCTCAAGAGCCCGCACTTTATCGGAGCCGGCATACCGAAGATGACCGGCACGGCAGGCCAGAAGCGCGTGCCGACCGAGTTTTTCGCGCACTCGCCGTTTCCTCTCCCACCGCTCGCCGAGCAGCACCGCATCGTCGCCAAGGTCGATGCGCTGATGGCGCTTTGCGACCGGCTAGAGGCGAGCCTCACCGCCACCGCCGCCACCCGCCGCCGCCTTCTCGACGCGCTCCTCGCTGAGGCCTTGGCACCGACTGACGCTAGTCTGGTGGGCGTCAGCGACCGACCAACTGTCGCGTTGGCTAATGGTGACCGGGAGAAGGTTATTTTCGCCGAGAGGTCAGCCTATATCCTGTCGCTTGCGTATGAACGTCACCGCTTTGCGCGGAGGGAACGAACGTTCGGGCATGTCAAAGCCCAGAAGATTCTTCATCTCGTGGAAGCGGTGGCAGGGTTCGATCTTGGCCGCGCACCAATACGCGACGCCGCCGGCCCGAACGACTTCAAACACATGCTCGCCGTGGAGCAGTGGGCGCGCGAGCATGAACGCTTCGTATTCGAAACCAACGGCGCCGGCTACCTGCTTCGACAGCTCTCCAATTTTGATAAGTCGCTGAAGACGGAGCATGGCCCTGCCCCGCACGCGCGGGCGATTGCCACTAGACTTATTGACATTCTTGTTCCCATGGACACGAGGCAGGCAGAAATATTTGCGACAGTCTATTCCGCTTGGAATAATCTACTGATTGAAGGCAAGTCGCCGACTGACACAGAGATCGTATGCGCAGCGCGCGACGACTGGCACCCTGACAAGCTGAAATTGCCTGCTGGTGAGTTCTTTGCTGCCCTCGCTAAGCTCAGGCTCGAGGGGATAGTCCCTAAAGGTACGGGCAAGTTCGTCGATGGTCCGCATCAGAAAGAACTGTTCAATTAAGCCACTTGTGAGAGTCCGGAATGGCGCTCAACGTCTCCCAAGCGGAAGCGATACTCAGGTCGAGGTTTGGCGAGCCGGCCAAGCCGCCCACCGACTACGTGGTCGGCTTCAAGACAGCAGAGGGCAAGGTTCTCGCGATTCATCGCGAAGCCGCCGAGACGCGCATCTGGTTCCAGCCGCCTGCGCCGCCGACTCTCGACGGCGTGCGGCTGCTGGACAGCGCCTCGAATGGAAACTCGAACATCAACGGGCCACTTTTACCGCTTCGCGCGCCGACAACGCTACGCGTCGAAATCGACAGTCCTGGCGCGCTGAACAGGTTCCTTGGCTGGTATTCGCGTTCTGGCAGTGCGCCCCGCACCGTCACCGCTGCTGCCATTGATCCGCTCGAAGCGGAAGGCGCAATTTCCAACCCGGCAAATCGAAGCAGCGATGGAAGGATTGTCGGTGGATGGGAGCGCTCCATCATCGAGATGCGAATGTCGATCCTCAACACCGTGCGCAACTCCAACGGACAGATTGTCGAACGGGTAGTAAAGGACAAGCAATTGCTGATGGACGCTTCTAAACTTGATGAACTTATCAGGTCGAGGCTGGAGCTTCAGCAGGGCAAGTGCAACTTGACAGGCCTTAAGATGCACGCACACGGATCAGACGCCGACCCCAACCTGCTTCCCTCAGCAGACCGGATCGACAGCAGTCGACACTACGAACTCGACAACATTCAGGTTGTTTGCCGTTTCATCAATTTCTGGAAAGGCGCCAGCGACAATGCCGAGTTTCAAAGGCTTCTGGTGATGGTGCGCGGGGTGGACCAATAGGGCCTTGCCCGGCTCAGAAGCCTTCGCCACGATGGCCTTTCGGGGAGCGCGCTTCGGATCGATGCCGATCACGGGGCGTGCAGCGGCCCCCGTTGCCAAGATGGCGCGGTACCACCAGGCACATCTTGCAAACAGCGCGAAGCGCATCGGTTTTGCTAGTAGAGGGTGATGAGCCGTAGCATTTTGGCTGCAGCCTTGTACTCAAGCGCCGCCAACAATCGAACCGGTTTTGCGTTCTTGGGGCCAGTCAGTTCGATGATGATGTTGAACTTCTGAACGTTATGCTCTTCGTCAAAAGCCATGTTGTAGATATAGCTATCAAGCACCTTTTCTCGAATACGGCTGGCGAGATCAGCGCTACTCGCGGCTTCCAACCCGGCCAGCGCCAGCGAGTCCGCTTTAGCCTCCTTCAGATACGCGAGCTTGGCGTCCTCAACCTGAATCTCAAAATCGGCTAAAGGCTGCGGGTCGGTGCTGATGGCGTTCAAGGAGAACTCAAGGTCCTCTTCGAAGCCTTCGATCACCGGGCGTTCGATTTTGTAGGAGAGAAGCGTGCCCTCTAGGTACGAGGGGATACTCCGGCAAATGTAGCCGCTCTCGGCAAACGGATATCCGCTCATATTGATGTCTTCATCAAGGTCGCGGTCGTCTTCGTGGCCTTGAATAATGATGTTGCCGTGCTTGACGAAGACACTCGGGAGCATGGTCGAGATCAGGAATTTGAAGACCGATGCGTAGGTCGTGTCTGCAATGCCGACATAAGCGTCATAGCCCTTCAGTCCCTCGTCGAAACGCATCACCATCTGGTCGGTGAGGTTATTGATATAGACGATGAAAAACTGGGTACTGTGTTCGTACTCGATGTCACGCCTCAACATCACCGCATCATTCATGGCGGTGAAGAGCATCGATTGGTTCTCGTTCTCGCCAAGGTAGTCGCCCGCGAGCACGCTGTTGTTACTCTTCGGGTCGAAGAGCGGGATTAGGCGTTTGAAGATGTCGTAGCCATACCAGCTTGTCTTTATCGCGGTGCTGTCAAACACCAACGCAATATCACGCCGCTGGCGATCTGGGACGAGTGCTGACTTAAGCTTGTCATAGCTGATGCCCTTGCGGGCCAAAGCCGTCTCGATCGCCTCACGGAGACCTTGAATTTCCCGATGCATGCGCTCGGGTGACAGCTTGAAGTAGGAACGGGCGACTTCAAGCATGATGTTGCCGCGCGCATTGAGGGTGTGGAGAGATTTCGTCGTGCCCATGCAGAACTATACCAAGTCCGCGTCGGATTAGACAGAAGACGGCTTGCGCGCGGACACGTTTGGATTTGCCATAAGGCCGATTAGTACGGCAGCTCGGACTGGTTTTCGCAGACAGGGAGAACGAACATCAGGCCTTGGCGCTGTGTGAGCTCCGTCGGCAGTATGTCGAAGGAAGCAACCTATCGTTCATGGAAGGTCAGCATGCCCTCACGCGGCTTGCCGGCGCTGCCGGGGATGATGACCTCGGTGTCGAACAGGCCAGTTCGGGCTCGCACGGGTTGAAGGAGATCGGCGAGAGCTGGACGAGAGTGTCCGGCGGCTTGCCGGCGGCGCTGGTGACCAATGTGCCTTGCAGCACCTGATTGTGTCCGGGGCGTCCGGGGCTGTTGCTGAAGACAGCCCGCAGGCCGGCAAGCCTTGGCGCCTTCATCTGCAATAACCCTGCCAAACCTGCGACCCCGCCCAGTCCGCTCAAAAACTCATCGCAAAGCCCACCGTTCCCTTGACGCCGTAGCTGCCGGCGAAGCTGGTGGAGGCCAGCGCCTCGCCGTGCAGGGCGCCGCCGGCCCAGCGATAGGTTCCGCCCAAGCCGAGTTCGGCGCCGAAACGCTGCGTCGCAAAAGACGTGTCGAGGCCTGAGACCATCACGCTTGTGCCGCCGCCGAACTGGTAGGTCAGGTTGGCGATGCCGTGGAGCTGCATTCCGGCCGCTTCATGGTTGGCGGCGATGCCGATGCGGCCCTTGAGGCTGTCGCCGTCCTTGAGCGAGACGACGGCGCCGAAGCGGTCGGTGAAGCTGTCGAAGTCGACCGACGACCAGGCAAGCTGCGCCTGCGGCGTCAGCGACCAGCCGTCGCCGAGCGCGATGTTCCGGCCGGCCTCCAGGCTGAGCGCATGGCCGCTGCCGTGAATGTCGTCGCCGACCCTGCCGATGCCGGTGGCATCCAGGTCGCTGCGCAACAGGGCCATCTGCACCTGTCCGTCGACATAAAAGCCGTTCTCGCCAAACCAGCTCAGCGTAGCGCCGATGCCGTAGCTGGTGGTCGCGTTGGATCCGTCGCCGATGCCGGAGAAGATGTCGGCGCCGGCGCGGCCATAGTGCACGGTCAGCCCGCCTATCCACATGCCCTGGGCGTTGGCCGCCAGCTGGCCGTCGAGGCCGGCCTGCAACAGCGCGCCTGTGGTGTCGAAGCCGGTGCCGCCGCTGGTCGACCCACCTGATTTGACGCGGCCATGCGCGCCCTCGATGCGGGCCCAGATGGGGCCTGGCGCTACGCCGCCCGAAGTCGTGCCGCCGATCGGCGCGGCACCGTCCAGCGCCATGTCGTAGCGGGCGCCGACGCGCTGCTTGAGGGTGGGCAGCTCGACCATGCCGAGCAGCAGCTGCGGGTAGGTCTCGTAAACAGGCAAGGTCGGCGCCAGGCCGGACGAGCGCAGATACCAGTCGCCATCGGCGGGGTCGGCAATGCCGTTGTGGTACAGGCCATAACGATAGGCGCCGGCGATGGCCGGCCCGGCGAGCGCGAAGGCACCCGCATCGGAGATGCCGTCGACCCGGATGACGCGGATGCCGTCGGCGGTGGTCAGGCCACCCGTGCCGCCGACATTGACGACGCTGACCAGCGTGGTGCCGCCAATGCTGTTGCCGCCGATGACGAGCAGGTCCGTCGGCGCGGTGTCGGTGCCGAGTTCGGTGGCGATCTCGAGCGTGCCGCCATGACCGGTATAGTCGCCGGCAACGGTCAGCGTCGTGCCGGGTGTGCTGCCGAACGTCACCCGCCCGGCATTGTCCAGCGATCCGACAGACTGGTCGAAGCCGCCGAGCGCAAGCGTGGCGCCGCCGAGAACCATATGCGCCGAGCCGGCACTGAAGACATTGGCAGCCCCCGCGGCCAGCACGCCTGACGCAAGCGTCGTGCCGCCGGCATAGCTGTTGGCGCCGTTCAGCGTCAGCCTGCCCAGGCCATCCTTGGTCAGGCCGCCCGCGCCGGTCATTTCGGGGGCGATGCCGATATCGTGGCCATTGGTGTCGATGATGCCGCCGGATGTGCCAAGGCTGATCTGTTGAGCGCCGTAGTTGCGGAAGAAGGTCGCGTTGTCGGCGATGGCGCGGATGATGCCGCCATCCAGCGTGACATGTGCCGTGCCCATGCCGCCCCGGAAGCCGCTGGTTTCCACAACGCCGCGGGCACCTGGGCTGCCCAGCACGTCAAGCGTGCCGCTTGCCGCCGCATCCGACATGCCGAGATAGACGCCGCTCTGCGCAAAAACCCGGGCGCCGTCCGCGATGGTCATGGCGCCTATGCCGTAATTGCCCAAGGTGAGATTGGAGCCGGTCATCTCCCAGCTCGACCCCGCACCCGTCACGGTGACGGAGCCGTCGCCACCGGCATTGGCGCCGACATAACCCTGGTTGCTGCTCACCCGGGCGCCGCCCTCGATGCGCAGGACGCCCTGGGCGCCCAGGCCGACCGTCAGCTGGTCGGTCATGGTCCAGGACCCGGCCGATGTCAGCAGCGCCTCGCCATAGCCGGCGACGCCGACGATCGCGTCGTGGCTCGAGACGGTGGCGCCGTCCGAGATGGCAATTTCGCCCTGGCCGTAAGTGCCGATGTTGATGCGGCCTGTGGTCACGACGCGGCCGCCCTGGGCAACATTCAATGTGCCGCTGCCCTCATAACCGACATTGAGGTCGTTCTGCTGGGTCCAGGTCGAGGCGTTGCCCTGGCCATCGTCGCCCGACACGGTGACGACACCGACGCTGCCGGGGCTTGCGCCGACATAGCCCGACGCGCTGCTGACGCGCCCGCCGGCGAGAACATCGAGCGTTCCAGAGCCGGACTGGCCGATGACGACGTCACCGAGATTGTTCCACCATGAGCCCTGGCCGGAAACCGTAACCGAACCGGTGCCGCCGGCCGCATCTCCGACAAAGCCGCCGCTGTCGGTCACCACCCCGCCATCGAGAATGTCGAGGGTGCCGCTGCCCTGACCGCCGACAGTGAGAAAATCCGTGTTGGTCCAGCTGGAGGCGTTGCCCGCGCCGTCGCGCCCGCTGACGATAACAGTGCCATTGCCGCCGACATCGCTGCCGAGCGTGCCCTGCCTGTTGGTCAGCGTGCCGCCATCCTGGATGGTCAGGGCGCCGATGCCGGTGCGGCCGATCGCCAGATCGTCAGCGCTGGTGATACCAGTCGGATCGGACGGATCGACGTCGCCACTGAGGATGACCTGCTGCGCAGACACCGGCGCGCTCGCCAGCATCAGGGCCAAAGGTGCTGCGACCATAAGCAGGCAATGGCGGGACAGTTGGAAAGCCCCAAACGGGCGGCGATGCTTCAACATGGAAAACCGAAATGATTCAAATACCAAGCGAGGTTGGGAGGATCATGGTTAAAACTTCGCTAATCTGCGCCTGCCGGCCCGATCATAAAGTCGTGGGGCAGAGGGGCTGTGACGAGAGGTCGGGTTCGTGGGGATGGCGCCGGACGCAGAAGGCGGACATAATCAGGACATGCCCGAGCCGTTGCCTGGCGAACAGAGGGCAGGGCTCTGGATGGTCGGAGACGCGCCATGGATATCCGGTCGCTGTTGACGGAACTGAGCGACGCTTTCAACGCGCATGATCTCGATCGCATCCTCGCGCTGTTTGCCGACGATTGCGTTCTGGAGATGCCGAGGGGCAATGCGCCGTGGGGCGCGCGCTTCGAAGGCAAGCCGAAGGTGCGGGAGGCACTGGCATCGCGCTTTCAAGGTCTGCCTGACGTCCACTACGGCAACACAGAGCATTTCGTCGATGCGGCGGCTGAAACCGGCATCTCGAAATGGACGCTGACGGGCACGACCCCGGATGGCGTTCGAAAGCAAGTCCGTGGCTGCGACTTCTACACGTTTCGCAACGGCAAGGTGATCCGCAAGGACTCCTACTGGAAGATCATGGAGTGAAGCCTCGGCCCATGCCGGCATCGTGCTGCGCTCCACCCGCAACAGGCGGGTCGACGCGATCTTCCCGAGTGCCTGGACGACCACGCGCCTGCCCATAGCCAACGACGCCGGCCGCCGCGGACACGCCCGGTGGGTGGGCGGCTGCTCCGCCCGCCGCTGCCGCCGCGATCCGGAAACGCTGGCGCGTGCGACCTTGCGCGCTGAACTGCCTCGATGCGCCGGAACAAGCTGCTGATTTGTTAGCCTGCCTAAACAGACGAGCTTTCGTTCTAAATTGAGCTAAACAGGCAAGCGCGCTAATCAGGACGGGTCGGAACGCGGTCAGTCCTGCGCCGGCCTGGAGGGAGGAGCCTCCCAGCATATTCTGGAATTTCAACCGTCCGGCGCAGCCGCCGGATCGTTGCGCTTTTCCGTCCTGTTGCACCTGGCGGCCGACTGCCTGCGGCGACGGATGGATTTCGCGCGACCGCTCGCGAACAAAAGGGACCTTCCATCATGAATCTCGCCTCACTTCTCGCCGCCCGCACCGCCGCGGGCAAGCCGGTTCGGGTCGGACTGATCGGCGCCGGCAAGTTCGGCTCCATGGTGCTGGCGCAGGCCCAGCGCATTCCCGGCTACCACATGGTCGCGGTTGCCGACCTCAATGTCGGAAAGGCGCGGGACGCGCTCGAGCGTGTCGGCTGGCCGAAGGAGCGCTTTTCGGCGACCAGTGCCGCCGATGCGGTCAGGAACGGCACGACCTTCGTCACCGACGACGTCGCCAGGCTCCTGGCCTGCGGCGAGATCGAATGCGTCATCGAAGCGACCGGCCATCCGATTGCCGGCACGCGCCACGCGCTTGCCGCCATCGAGGCGAACAAGCATGTCGTCATGGTCAATGTCGAGGCCGACGTCATGGTCGGGCCGATCCTGGCCCAGAAGGCGGCGGCAAAGGGACTGGTCTACTCCATGGCCTATGGCGACCAGCCGGCGCTGATCTGCGAGCTGGTCGACTGGGCCCGCGCCACCGGCTTCGAGGTGACCGCAGCCGGCAAGGGCATGAATTTCGAGCCGCGTTACCGCTATTCGACCCCCGATACGGTCTGGGGCTTCTTCGGCTGGTCGGAGGAATATGTCGCCAAGGGCGACTTCAATCCGAAGATGTACAACTCGTTTACCGATGGCACCAAGGCGGCGATCGAAATGGCTGCGGTGGCCAACGGCACCGGCCTCGATTGCCCCGACAATGGCCTGGCCTTCCCGCCGGCCGGCCTGCACGACCTGGCAAAAGTGTTCCGGCCGGCGGCGGACGGCGGCCGCATGGACCGCAGCGGCCTCGTCGACATCGCCGCCAGCCAGGAGCCGGACGGCCGCGAGGTGTTCAACAACATCCGCTACGGTGTCTTCGTCACCTTCAAGGCGCACAATGAATATTCAAAAGCCTGCTTCAACCAGTATGGCCTGCTGACCGACCCGTCGGGCTGGTACGCCTCGATGTGGCGTCCGTTCCACATCATCGGCCTGGAGACGTCGATCAGCGTGCTGTCCGCCGTGCTGCGTGGCGAAGCCACCGGCTGCTCGAAGGAGTTCCGCGGCGATGCGGTGGCGACCGCCAAGAAGGACATGCAGCCGGGCGAGATGCTGGATGGCGAGGGCGGTTTTGCGGTCTGGGCCAATGCCATTCCAGCGACGCGCAGCCTGGCGCACCGCGCCCTGCCGATCGGCCTTGCCCACAATGTCAGGCTGAAGCGCGCGATCAAAAAGGACCAGATCGTCAGCTTCGACGACGTCGAACTGGTCGACGATCTCGATGTCGTGGCGCTGCGCCGCGACATGGAAAGCCGCTTCGCGCCGAAGCCGGGCGTGGCCGCCTGATCGTTGGGAGGCAAAGCCGATGGCCGAGGCCCTGCCTTTCGTGGTGATCCCGGAATTCCGGGTCAGGCCGGCGGCCAGGGCAGCGTTCCTCGAGGCTGCCCTGGACGACGCGCGGCATTCGCTTGCCGACGAAGCGGGATGCCGTCGCTTCGACGTGGTCTGCCCCGAGGGCGTGGAGGAGACGGTGGTGTTCTACGAAGTCTATGACGATCGCACAGCCTTCGAAGCGCATCTTGAGACACCGCATCTCAAACGCTTCCAGGCGGCGATGCAGACGCTCGGCGTCGACGAAACGGTCGTCCGTTTTGCCGCATTGCAGAACGGCTAGAAAGTGAGGGGAGGCCCCACAATGGGCAACAGGCAAGGCAGGCATATCGGGTTCGTCGGCACCGGCATCATGGGCGGCCACATGGCCCGCCGGCTCGCCGAAGCGGGTTTCCGGGTGACGGCCTGGAACCGGACGGCCGACAAGGCCGCGGCACTGGCCGCAGCAGGCGTCGAGCTGGCCGGTAGCCCGGCCGGCGCCGCCAGCGAGGCGGACGTGGTCATCTGCATGCTGAGCTCGGGGCCGGTCTGCGACGAGGTCCTCTTGGCTGCAGGCGGTGTGCTGGAGGCGATGCGCCCCGGCGCGACGCTGGTGGTGATGAGCTCCATTCCGGTGGAGACCGCGCGCAGCCAGGCAGGGCAGGCGGCCGAAAGGGGCGTCCGTTACGTCGACGCCCCGGTATCGGGCGGCGAGACCGGCGCCCGCGACGGTTCGTTGGCCATCATGGCCGGCGGCGCGGCGCAAGAGGTTGCGGCGCTTGCCGATGTCTTTGCGCCGCTGGGCCGTCTCACCCATATCGGCCCGGCAGGCACAGGCCAGTTGGCCAAGCTCGCCAATCAGCTGATCGTCGCCTCGAACATCTGTGCGGTCGCCGAAGCGCTGGTGCTGGCCGAGCGGGGCGGGGCCGATCCGGCCAAGGTGCGCGAGGCGCTGCTCGGCGGCTTCGCCGACTCGACGGTGTTGCGCCAGCACGGCCAGCGCATGGTCGACGGCAATTTCACCCCGGGCGGACCGGCGAAATACCAGCTCAAGGACACCGGCACCGCACTGGCACTGGCCGGCGCGCTGAAGCTGCAATTGCCGATCGCCGCGACGGTCGACGCGCTGTTTCGCCGGCTCGTCGAGGAGGGCGGCGGCGATCTCGACCACAGTGCGGTTTTTCTGACATTGCAAAACATGAACCAAGCCGGGGGCGCTGGCGCCCTCTAAGATCTATCAAGGGAGGAAAATGACATGACCATGCACAAAGCCATTCGTGGCCTGCTTGCCGGTGCCGCGATGCTTGCGGCAAGCGTTGCCCAGGCAGCGACGACGTTCACGCTGTCGACGCCCGATCCGGATGCCGCCGAGATCACCGTTGCGGCCAACAAATTCGCCGAACTGGTGGCGGCCAAGACCAAGGGCGAGGTGACGATCAAGGTGTTTCCGAACGGCACGCTTTATGGCGGCGACCCCTCGGCGGCGGTCAAGCAGCTTGCCGGCGGTTCGCTCGACATGCTGGTGCTTGCCGGATCGCTCTACGCCAACTTCAATCCGAAGTTTTCCGCGATTTCGATCCCCTATCTGTTCGACGACGAGGCACAGCTGCGCACCTATCTGGCCGGCGAGCAGGGGCAGGAGCTGGTCGCCGACCTGAACGGCATCGGCATCAAGGGCCTCAGCCTGTGGACCCGCCCGTTCCGCCAGATGACCAATTCCAAGCTGCCGATCGAAAAGCCTGCCGATCTCACTGGGCTGAAGTTCCGCGTGCCGAACAACCCGCTCTGGGTCGAGTTTTTCAAGAAGATGGGCGCCGCACCGACCCCGATGGCCTTCGCCGAAGTCTACAACGCCTTGCAGCTCAAGGTCGTCGATGGCCAGGAAAACCCGATCAGCGTGCCGCTGGCGGCCAAGTTCTACGAAGTCCAGGGCTTCGTCTCGATGACCAACCACATGGCCGACTCCTGGGTGCTCGGCATCAACCCGGCCAAGTTCGACGCCCTGAGCGACGCCGAAAAGGCGGCGATCAACGAGGCGGCGAAGGAAACGGAAGCCTGGAAGGCCGACAACGACGCCGCCCAGGCCGAGACGATCCTCAAGGAGCTGGAGGGCCATGGCATGAAGGTCAATCGCCTGAGCCCCGAGCAGCAGGCCGCCTTCGTCGCCGTGTCGAAGGAGCTCTATCCGGTGTTCGCCGGCCTGGTGAAGGACCAGGCATTTTTCGACAAGAGCGTTGCCTTCGTCGGCAAGAAGTAACAGCTGGCGCCAAGGCGGCGGGAAGAGGGGCCCGCCGCTGCTTCTGGGAGGAGCATATGGACAAGCCCATGGACGAGCCGGTGGACAGGCCGGTGGACAGGCCGCGCAGCCGTTGCGATGCGACGCTTCACGTCCTGCTGGACGGCCTCGCCGGCCTCGCCATGACAGGCGTGATCGTCGTCGTCCTGGCACAGGTCGCCAGCCGCCTGCTCGGCGTGCCGTTGTCGTGGACCGAGGAAGCCACGCGCTTCCTGTTCGTCTGGATGATCTTTCTCGGCATCGGGGCCGGCTTCCGGACCGTGGAAACGGCCCGCGTCACCGTCTTCATCGGCATGTTCAGGGGCGGGCTGCGCCGCCTGGCGGTGCCGATCTATGTCGCCTCGTCGGTGCTGTTCTTCGTGCTGATGGCATGGACCGGCTGGAAACTGGTCCAGCAGCAATGGATGATGAACGAAACCGCCGCCACGCTGATCGTGCCGATGTGGGTGATCGGCTCGATCATGCCGATATCGGCCATCCTGGCGATCGCAGCCATTTTCGAGTCGCTTCGCACACGCCGCAGGCAGATCGAGCTGCCTGACCTCGATCTGCAGGTGGGGCAGGCAGTCGACGTCGACGTCAACGTTCCCGACACGGAGCCGAAGCCATGAGCATCGCACTGCTCGTCCTGTTCCTTTTGTTGAGCGCGCTCGGCGTTCCGCTTGCCGTGGCGCTCGGCCTGGCAGCCGTCGCGGTGATCTTCGCCTTCACCTCGACCCCGATCGACCTGTTGTCGCAGAGCATGTTCTCGGCGATGAACTCCTTTCTGCTCGTCGCGGTGCCGCTGTTCATCTTCGTCGGCGTGCTGATGGAGCGGGGCCGGGTCGCCGAGAAGCTGTTCGACTTCGCCGAAGCCTGCGTCGGCTGGATGCCGGGCGGCATGGGCCATGTCAACGTCGTCTCGTCGGTCATCTTCGGCGGTGTATCCGGCTCGTCCGTCGCCGACATCGCCTCCATCGGCGCGATCGAGATCAAGGCGATGGAACGCCACGGCTATCCCAAAGGTTATGCCGTCGGCATGACGCTGTGCACCTCGACCCTGTCGTCGATCATTCCGCCGTCGATCCTGATCGTCATCGCCGGCTCGATCGCCAATGTGTCGATCGGCACGCTGCTGGTGGCGGGACTGATCCCGGGCCTGTTCATCGCTTTCGCCTTCATGGTGTTCAACCATGTCTATGCCGTGCGCCACGGCTACAATCCGCCGTCGCCGATCAACCTGCGCAAGATAATCGTCACCGGCATGGGTGCCATCCTGCCGATGCTGACGCCGGTCATCCTTCTGGTCGGCATTGTCGACGGCTATTTCACGCCGACCGAGGCGGCGGCGATCGCTGCACTCTACACGCTGTTTCTTGCCGTCGTGCTGTACCGGACCATCGGCATCGGCGAGCTGCCGGGCATCGTCGTCGAGACGGCGCGCACCTCCGGCACCATCCTGTTCATCGCCGCCACCGCCAAGCTGGCCGCCTGGGTGTTCACCTTCGACGGCCTGCCGCAGCAGGTCGCCGCCTTCCTCGGCGCCGTCAGCACCGGCCCGACAACGGTGCTGATCCTGGTGTTCCTGTTCCTGATCGTCGTCGGCATGTTCATGGACGCGATCGCGGCGATGTTCATCCTCATCCCCGTGCTTCTGCCGCCGGCGGTTTCGCTGGGCGTCGATCCGATGCATTTTTTGATCGTCACCGTCATCACGCTGACGCTCGGGCTGGTGACGCCGCCGGTCGGCGTCTGCCTGTTCGCTGCAGCGCAAGTGGCCAAGATGTCGATCGAGGACGTCATCAAGGGCGCGATGGCGCCGATGTCGATCCTGGTGCTGGCGATCCTGGCGCTGGTGCTGTTTCCGGTGCTGACGCTCGGGCCGATCCGCCTGATGGGCCTCTACTGATGGCCCCCCACTGATGGCCTCCTTGCTGATGGAAAAGCCCGACTTCATCGTCGTGATGGGTGTCTCCGGCACCGGCAAGTCGGTGATCGCGCGCCGCCTTGCCGAGCGGCTCGGTGTCGACTGGATCGAGGCCGACAGCTATCACAGCCCAGAAAATGTCGCGCGCATGCGCAGCGGCCAGGGTTTGACCGACTGTTTGCGCTGGCCGTGGCTCGCGGCCGTGGCGGCAGCCGCCCTTGATTTGCCCGGCCGGCCGGCCGTGGTCGCCTGCTCCGCCTTGAAGCGCAGCTATCGCGATTTCCTGCGCCAGCGCCTGGGCGATGTCGCCTTCGTGTTTCTGGACGGCGAGGCCGAGCTGATCCGGCAACGGCTCGGCGACCGCGCCGACCATTTTGCCGGTCCGTCGCTGCTGGCGAGCCAGCTGGCGACGCTCGAGCGCCCGCAAACAGACGAACGCTTCATCGCCCTGTCGATTGCGTGGAGCCCGGATCGCATCGTCGACACGGCCGCCGCAGCCTTCGCTTGATCAGGCTCCGGCTCAGCTTCAGATTCAGGCTATGGCTCCGGCGCTGCGCTCCGCGCGCAGCCAGTCGAGAAACGTCCTGACCTTCTTGTGGCGCAGGTGGTCGCGCGGGCAAACGATCCATTGCGTCACGATGCGGATCTCGGGCGGGCTCTTGACCGGGCAGACGACGGCACCGGCGGCAAGCTCGCGCTGCATCATCAGCGTGCTTTCGAGGGCGATGCCCATGCCGCCGGCGGCAGCGTCGATTGCCATGTGACTGCGATCGAACAGCACCCGGCGCCAGCGGTCCCTGGGCTCGACGCCGGCAAGCGTAAACCAGCGCGGCCATTGCGCCTGCGATTTGACCGAGTGGATCAGGCGATATCCCAGGACATCCCCAGCCTCGAGGCTGCCGGGCCCGGCCAGTCCAGGCGAACAGACCGGAATGAAGCTCTCTTCGGTCAGTCCCTCGACGAACAGGCCGGGCCATTTGCCGTCGCCATGGCGGATCTCGACGTCGACCGCCTCGCGGTTGAAATCGGTCGGTTCGTTGGTTCCGTCCAGCCGCACCTCGAGATCCGGGTTGGCGGCCAGGAACTGCTCGAGGCGCGGCAGCAGCCATTTGTTGGACAGCGTCGGCGTCGCCCTGACCGTCAATGTCGTCACCGAGCGGTAGCCGCGGATGGCGTTGGTCGCCTCGGTGATCAGTTCGGCACTTTCGTCGATGGACTCGAAGAAGCGTTCCCCGGCCTCGGTCAAAACGACCCCGCGCCCGACCTTGGCCAGCAGCGACACGCCGAGCTGCGTTTCCAAAGACTGGATCTGCTGGCTGACGGCCGACGGCGTGACGCCCAGTTCGCCTGCCGCACGCGTAATGCTGCGGCTGCGGGCCACCAGGTGGAACACCCAGATCGAGCGAATCGGAACTTGCGACACAGAGACATCCTAACCCTTGGATCGCACGGTCTTATCGCGCGTCGGCCAAGTCAATGCATGCCCGGTGTCGCCGACGCGGCCTGTTTGCCGACGCAAGGACTGCACCACGCCACCTCCCGGGCTGCCCGGCAATGCGCGCCGGGGCCGGCAGCTATGCGTCGAGCCAGACCTTTTCCAGGAACAGGCAGAATGTCGGGTGCATGGCCATGTCTTTCACCTGCGGCGCGGTGTGGTGGTAGAGCTTGCGCCAGAACGGCTGGATGATGATGCCTGAAGACTGGAGGATCGCTTCGATCTCCGCCATCAGGACGCGGCGCTTGTCCGGATCGGGAATTGCCAGTGCTTCGGCGAGCCTGTCGTCGAATGTCTTGTCGGCGAAAGCCGTCTCGTTCCACGTTCCGTCCGACTTGTAGGCCAGGCTCAACACCTGAACCGCCAGCGGCCGCATCGCCCAGTTGGTCAGGGAGTAGGGGTATTTTGTCCAGTCGTTCCAGAAGGTCGACCCGGGCAGGACGGTCCGGTTCACCTTGAAGCCGGCCTCGCGAAGCTGCGCGGCTATCGCATCGCCGGTGTTCTTCTCCCACTCTTCGTCGACGGTGATGAGCTCGTGCTCGAAATCGAGATGGCCGGCCTGCTCGATTCGCGCTTCTTTCCCGCGCCGAGCGCGATCTTTCTGTCGGCGGTCGAGATGCTGCGCACCGGCATGCTGCAGAAGGACGTGCTGGCAAGCGCTTTGCGTGTGCTCGCCGGCTTCGCCATCGGCGTCACCACAGGCCTCGGCGCCGCCCTGTTGCTCGGCCTGTCGCGCCTGACGCGGGCAGCATTGGAGCCGTTTCTTACCGCGCTCTACACGGTGCCGAAGCTCGCTTTGTTGCCGCTGCTGCTGCTGATCTTCGGCCTTGGCGAACTGCCGAGCGTGCTGCTCGTCGGCATGACGGTGTTTTTCCTGGTCTGGATCCAGTGCATGGAAGCGGTGCTCGCCATCCCCGAAAACTATCACGAGGCGGCGCGCTCCTTCGGCGCCAAGGGCTGGAACATGTTCAGGCACGTCACCTGGCCGGCGCTTTTGCCCCAGCTGTTCATTTCGATGCGCATCGCCATCGGCACGGCGGTGCTGGTCATCGTCGGCGTCGAGTTCGTCCAGGCCAGCCAGGGCATCGGCTACCGCATCTGGCATTCCTGGTCGCTGTTTCAGGCCAACCGCATGTATGTCGGCATCTGCACCGTAGCCCTGATGGGCTTCCTGTTCAGCTCGCTGGTGCGCTGGCTCGGACGCCTGATGCTGCCCTGGACGGCGTCCTCGACCAAGTCCCGCTAGAGCGGGCCGAGCGTCCGAACTGCTCAGAAATTGGCCTGCTCGCCGCGCCGGGCCGTCTGGCCGCCGTCTTCTGCCCGTTTGTGATGCCGCCCGACAGGGCGCGGCACAAGCTGACCCCGTGGGATGCCTTGGCATGAATTCCAAAATCTACATCCACGAATATGTCGACATCATCGGCGCCAACCGGGCCAACTACTTCAGGCATATGACGACCGACTGGGGGCGGCACAGCGCCGAACGGCTGCAGAAATGCTTCGGCGTCTGGGGCACGCTCGGCAGCACCGGCCGTTGGCCCCAAGTGGTCAATCTGTGGGAATATGACGGCTGGGACAGCCTGGCCGCCAGCTTCGCCCATGAGACCGGCACCGACACGATGCAGGACAAGGCGCTCGAGACGTGGTGGCAAACGGCGAGAGAATACCGCAGCGGCGGCTTCGACCGCCTGCTGATCGCCGCCCCTTATTCACCCGATATCGATGAGCTTTGCGCTGACAAAAGCGTCGTCGGCGCCAAGGTCTTCCTGCACGAGACCGTCACCATCAGGCCGGGCCTGGCGCAGGACTATCTGCGGCTGGTGTCCAAGTACTGGCTTGGTCAGGCGAGGGGACTGAGGCTGCATCTCGTCGGCGCCTTCCGCACCGCCATGCGCAATGACTCCGAGGTGGTGCTGATCTGGGCCATGCGCGAGTGGAAGGACTGGGCCCGCGTCAGCAAGGCCGAGGACGGCGAGCCTTTCCGGACGTGGCGCACGAGGACCAAAGACATCGCCATCGACTGGGTCGGCCACCTGATGTGCTCGGCCCCAGCCTCGCCGCTGAGGACCGGGGTGCAGCCCTGAGGGGGGCGGTCGAAAGCGCGATCCAGGGGGCGGGCTCGTCCGGGCAGTCCTTTACGAAGGCCATCCGCGACGACGCCAAGCCGCCCGTGTCAGCCGAATGCATGTCGTCGCCTGCATCGAAGCGGCTTTCAAGGCCTCACGGGAACGCCGGGCGGTGGCGGTGGGATAGGGGCTGTCGATATACCTAGGGCGGGTTCTGGGGCCGCTTGCCGACTGGCAGCTGTTAGGCACTGGGCCGCGAAAGCGGACGCTGGTCGATCAACCGGCAACAGCGACTGCAATCAGGTCGCTTCCCGACGGCTTCTTTGTTGCCCAATGTCTCCAAGCCTAGACGTCGTACCTGCGATACGCCCACAGAGGCAAACAAATCGGGCGCGCGTCGACAGACAGTCGAACACGTCCCAGTGGTTCATAAACCATCGTTCGATGGACGCGTACCCCCCCCCATTTTGATTGAATTACCTTCGATTGCAGCCCCGATTAATTGGGATATAGTTGGCCTCCCCGGGGGGGGACTATGCGGATAGAGTTTGTTGAAGTTTCAAATTTCAGAAAGCTGATCTCTACGAGAATTGGCCTGTCTGCTGAAAAGACCGTCTTCGTTGGCGCGAATAACAGCGGGAAGACCTCAGCGATCACCGCCTTGCGGTACTTTCTCGTCGATCGAGATCGAACCAACTTTTGCTTCAATGATTTTACTCTGTCCCATTGGCCTGGAATCGACGCAATGGGTGCTGCCTGGGAGGCGGCGCACGTAGCGCAGCAAGCCCTGCCGGAACCGGAGTGGGATGCGTTCCTGCCGTTTCTCGACGTTTGGATGCAGGTCGAAGAAAACGAAGTGCACTACGTTCAGGGCATCCTGCCGACGTTAGATTGGGTGGGAGGCCGCCTTGGCGTTCGCGTCAGGTACGAACCAAAGGATCGTGAACAACTCCAGAAGGATTACCTGGCAGTCCGCTCCGATGTCCGTGATCTGCAAACTGCGGGCGCTGCGCTTGCAGAAGAACAAGGTCAGGACGCTGCACAGTTTCAAGTCGCGATCTGGCCGCGGACACTGGTCGAATTTCTGCAACGCCGCGTCACGCGCTACTTCACGATTCACACCTATGTGCTGGATCCGACCGCATGCGTCGATCCGCAGCACGGGCGGGCCCAACCGCAAGCGCTACACGGAAGTGAGCCCATTGAGGGCAATCCGTTCAAGGGTCTTATCCGCATTGACGAAATCAGCGCGCAACGCGGCTTTGGCCATGCCGGCGAAAGCAACATTGACGAAAGCGATGCGTCTGGATCAGGTTCGACGTCTCGCAGACTTTCGTCCCAGCTTCGGCAATACTACAAAAGCCATCTTGATCCATATGAAAGTCCGGATGCCAAGGACCTTCTCGCGCTCAAGGCGATCGAGGAAGCCCAGGAGGCATTCAATGTCCGCCTCAGCGACGGCTTTGAAAGCCCGCTTGAGGAAATGCACACGCTTGGCTATCCCGGCGTGACAGATCCCAAACTCAATATCTCAACGCGCTTGCGGCCCGTCGAAGGGCTCAACCACGACGCCGCAGTGCAATTTGTCGTGCCGATGCAGACGGGCGGCGCTCCAATCAATTTGTATCTGCCCGAAGATTCCAATGGGCTCGGCTATCAGAACCTCATTTCCATGGTGTTTCGCCTGATGGCGTTTCGCGACAGTTGGATGAGGGTTGGAAAAGCGCAAAGCAAAGCGTCCGATGACGCGATCATCCCGCCGCTACATCTTGTCCTGATTGAAGAGCCCGAGGTGCATCTGCACACCCAAGTGCAACAGGTCTTTATCCGGCAAGCCTACAAGATTCTTCGTAATCACGATCGGTTAGGGGCCGCTTCTAACTTCGTGACACAAATTGTGGTGAGCACCCATTCCAGTCACATTGCCCACGAATGTCACTTTGACTCTCTTCGCTACTTCCGACGGCTCCCTGCCAGTGAGCACGCTATCCCAACATCATGCGTGGTGAACGTGGGCGAGGCTTTCGGCCATGAGCAGGAAACCAAGCGTTTCGTGACCCGCTACCTGAAAGTCACCCACTGCGACCTATTCTTTGCCGACGCCGCCGTACTAATCGAAGGACCGGCAGAGCGCATTCTCGTTCCCCATTTCGTGAACTCGCACACCGAGTTTCATAAGCTCGCTGAGAGCTACATTACATGGCTCGAAATCGGAGGCAGCCACGCCCACAAGCTACGCAGCCTCATCGAGAAGATCGGACTAACAACGCTGGTCGTGACCGACATCGATTCTTGCGACGCGGCGGGCTCCAGTGCGGTGCCCATGCGTGGGGCGAACTACACGACGCGCAACCACACCCTCAAAACGTGGTGGCCCGAGATCGAGGAATTGGACGCGTTGCTGGACAAGCCCGAGGACGAAAAATCCAAGGACTATGACGCAGAACAATTCACGCTTCGCGTCGCGTATCAGTGCCCGATCGAGATCGAGTTCAGGGGGGCCACAACTGAAGCGTTGGCGTACACGCTGGAAGACGCGATCGTCGTCGCCAACATCGAATTGTTCGCCACGCTTCCCGGCACCGGCCTCATCGCAAAATTCCGGTCGGACATTGAGAATAGCGTTGATTTTGCGGCGCTCAGCGCAGCCATGAAGGAAACGTTGAAGGGTGGCGGCAAAGCCGAATTCGCGCTAGATCTGCTTGAGATCGACAATCCCAGTGATCTGAAACCGCCCAAATACATTCGCGAAGGCTTGCTGTGGTTGGCAGCGCAGCTTGAGCAGAAGCAGACCGAGCTGGGGCTGGTCGCGATAGCGCCGGTAGAAGCCGAGGCTGGCGCCGATGCCGATGCTGGCGGTGAGGTCGCCGCGTGAACGTTGAGAGCGCTTCAGTTGGATCGAATGTCACGCGCGACGATGCGGTCGAGGACGAGATCGCGTCGTATCTCGATCTGGAAAATCCAACGAGTTTCTTCTTATTCGCCGGTGCGGGCTCCGGGAAAACCCGGTCACTCGTCAACGCACTTAGGCACATCGCTGCAAAATACCGGGATACGCTTCGCCTGCGGGCGAGGCACGTCGCGGTCATCACCTACACCAACGCTGCCTGTGACGAGATCACGCGTCGGCTGGAATATGATCCGCTCTTCGTCGTCAAAACCATCCATAGTTTCGCGTGGTCGCAAATTCAGGGGTTCAACTCCGACATACGGGAATGGCTGCGCGTAAATCTTCAGACGGAAATCGCCGATTTGACAGCCGAGGAGGCCAGGGGCCGCGCCGGTACGAAAGCGTCCGCAGCGCGGCTGACGTCGATTGAAACAAAGCATCGCCGCCTTGCTCGGCTCGATGGGATCAAGGCTTTCACCTACAATCCCAACAGCGATAACCGCGAGCGTAACGCCCTCAATCACAGTGAAGTCATCAAGATATTTGCGACTTTCCTGCTGGAGAAGTCGCTGATGCAGCGAATGTTCGTCGAGAAATATCCGTTCCTGCTGATCGACGAAAGTCAGGACACAAACAAGACGTTGATAGACGCCCTCCTGACGGTTCAACAGGCGCACGCAAGTCGTTTCTGCTTGGGGCTCATCGGCGACACGATGCAGCGCATTTATCTGGAAGGCAAAGAGGACATCGAAAGCTCGTTGCCGCCGGGCTGGAAAACGCCCGAGAAGGTGCTGAACCATCGCTGCCCGAAGCGTATTGTGCGTCTTATCAACGCCATTCGATTGGGTGCAGACGAGCAGGTTCAGGAGCCTCGCGACGACGCGATTGAAGGATGGGCACGACTGTTCGTGTTCCCTGTTGATACGCCGGATAAGCCCGGGATGGAGGATGAGGTTCGCGCCTATATGGCAGCTATCACCGATGATACGGGTTGGAGTGACCGCGAACAGTGTAAGATTCTCACGCTGGAGCACCACATGGCCGCGAAACGGATGGGGTTCGAGCAACTGTTCGAGGCGATTGCGCCGATCGAAGCGTTCCGCACAGCGTTTCTCGACGGCAGTTTCGCGCCGACACGATTTTTCACGCACAGCGTTCTTCCGCTCGTTACGGCCACCCAACGAGGCGATAAGTTCCTAGCGACCAAGCTCATCCGTGAAGCGTCGCCGCTTTTGAGCAAGGACATGCTCAAAGGCTCCGAAAAGCCGTTAAATCAATTGCGCGCGGCGCAGGCGGCAATCGATAGCCTGATGTCGCTCTGGGCGAACGGCGACCCCACTTGCGGCGCCGTTCTGGAAAACGTCGCGAGCACCAATCTCTTCGTTGTGCCCGATAGCCTCAAAGCCGCCCTGGCAGCATTGAGTGCGGAGCCGGTAGTTTGCGACGACGACGAGGAGGCTGACCCGGTTGGCGAGAATACCGCCGCGCTGCTGACCCTTCTGGATTGTCCGTTCTCGATGATTGCGCCCTACGCTTCATATGTCGCGCACGAGGCCTCCTTTGACACTCATCAGGGGGTCAAAGGCCTCGAATTTGATCGCGTAATGGTCCTCATGGACGACGGGGACGCACGCGGCTTTCTATTCGGATACGACAAGCTGCTTGGAGCCAAAGGGCTGAGCGCCAGCGAATTGAAGAATGCTCAAGAGGGGAAGGATTCCTCAATCGATCGCACGCGACGGCTGTTTTACGTCACTTGCAGCCGGGCCAGATCGAGCTTGGCGCTTATTGCTTACTCAGCCGATCCCGGCGCGATGAAAGCGCATGTGATCCAGTCAGACCTTTTCAAAGAGGATGAGGTTTTTCTTGGCCCCCCAAGCATAGGAGGATAGTGGTTCGCGCGCAGGTACTTGTGCAATCGTTAAGACGCGCGCCAACAAAAAGCGAGGGTTTCATAGTACAGTACGCGATAGTCGGAAGCGAACGCCGCGAGGCCACGCCCGGAGCGCGCGGAACGTGCGCTAACTGCGGCTCAGCGATGGTTGCAAAATGCGGCCCGCGCATAATCCACCATTGGGCGCATGCCTCCCGCCGCGATTGCGATCCATGGTGGGAAAATGAAACCGCGTGGCATCGGGAATGGAAAGGGTTGTTTCCGGTGGAATGCCGCGAAATCCATCACGCAGCGCCCGATGGGGAAATCCATCGCGCCGACATCAAGACCGCCAGTGGAATATACGTCGAAGTCCAGCATTCGAGCATGACCGACGCCGAGCGTCATTCGCGCGAAGCATTCTATCAAAACCTAGTCTGGGTGATCGATGGGCGCGGCTTCCGCCAGAATTTCGACATCTATCACATGCTGCCGGACCCAGAGTCCGTGCTGGCCCAAGACCTTGTGTGGGCCAAAGCGACGCGCGCGATGAGGGGCGCTGCAAACGGTTTGTTTTTCCGGCTCTCGAGAAACCGCGACAACTATCCCGATGCAACCAAGGCGACCCTCGAAGGTGGGTGGATCGAGAGTTATCATACGATCCAGAACGATATCGAGGCGTCCTATTCCGGCCACCACCAATATGACTGGGTGCGTCCGCGCAAAACCTGGCTTGATGCGACGTGCCCGGTCTACATCGACCTTGGAGACGATCTACTTGTGAAGCTGGAAACCTACGACGCGAGTGGTCTGCCCTGCATACGGCGCGTCGCTAAGCGCAAGTTCGTGCATGACGCGATGACCGAAACCCGCGCGATCGACATTGCGACGCGGTTCTATCCAATCCCCAAATCGCCAAAAGACTAGTCAGTCTGCGAACAATCCGGAAAGCGGACCGGGCGCGCTGAACGCCCAGATGTTCTTCGTCGCGTGCCCCTTGCTATCCACGTCCGCGAACAATACGCCGCCATAGAGCCGATACCGCCAAATGGTCAATGCGGGAGTGTCGAATGCCCGCGCGCCCTCATACTCAATCAGCCCCCCAGCGAGGGTCGCCATAGCTCGATCCTTCGCGTTCATCGCCAATAGCCGGCGAGTGATCTCTTTGCCGCGCTCCGTCAGAATTCCCGCGTTGACGGAGTCCTGCGGGATTTGCGCGCAAAAGGCATCGGCGACCATGCCGCGCGTGATCAGCACGCACAGGTCGGACAATTTCCGACTTTCAGACGGATGGACGGCTGAACAGTGCCGCGGGCTTGGACGAACAGCCTTCCGCTCAAGTAGGTTGGATGAACGGCTGCTTCCAGGGCTATCGACTTGGCCCGCGAACGTCCGAAATGAGGGCGCATTGCCGTCGAAGCCATGGGGCCGGGCTGCTTTGCGATGTGATTGTTTTTGCGGCGCCTGACCGCCGCAGGCCTAAATGGCGGAGTGGCTAGACAAGCCTTACCTAGCTTCTACGCCCGCCTTAGGTTGCCCTTACGTCCAAGTTGCGGCACGAACCCATCCGTTCCCGCCACATCTCCCGCGCACCCGCCAGCCAGCACCGCTCCCCCCGCCGCCATCCAGCGGCTGCACCGCAGCGCCCGGGAAAATCTTCTGCAAATTGCCGGAGATGATCTTGTCGCCTTCCTTGATGCCTGACGTCAGCAGGTCGCCGTCGGTGGGGCCGAGGGCGACGACGCGTTGTTCGGCCGACGACATAGACATATTTGCCGAACTGGCTGGAGCCGAGTGCGGCACCATCAGCGCGTTGGGCAATTCCCTGATGTGCAGGCGGATGCGGACATATTGGCCTGGCAGCAGCGACAGATCGAGGTTTTCGATCGTGGCGCGGGCGGCGATCGTGCCGGTGTTGCGCTCGACCGCATTGTCGATGAAGGTCAGCTTGCCCAGACGCGGCTTGGCTTTGGCATGGCAGCGGATCGCCGCCGTCATGGCTGGCAAGACCAGACATGGCCATGCCGGAGGCTATCGCTTCACTTTGCGAAGATGGGCCTGGAGACCGCGCTCGCCAGACGACATTCCCTCATGCCGAACCTCGCTCGGCGTCACGCCAAACTACTCGCGGAAAGCCCTTAAGAACTGATTGCTGCTGGAGAAACCCAATTTGTGGGCGATGCTGGTGATCGAACCGGTCTTGCCTTGGTGCGACAGGAGCTGGCGGTAGGCGGCATTCAGCCGCCTGTCGCGGATGACGGCCCGCACCCCGCCGTCGCCGGCGAACATCCGGTAGAGATGGGCGCGCGACACCCGGAACTGCTGCATGAGAAGTGCCAGATCGAGGTCCGGGCGGTGCAGGTTCGCATCGATGAATTGCAGGACACGCTGGCGGAAAACACGGCTCAGCACCGGATCCTCCGGCAGCTCGTCGATCGTGTGGCCGGCAATCACCGAGACGAGCAGCGTCGTGACCGCCTCCTCGATGGCCAGCGCAACCGCAATGCCCATGGATGGCAAGCGGTCCAGACTCAAGATCAGATCGGAAATCAGCCGGGTGACCGGCAGGCCGGCCTTGAGCAGGAGGCCGTCCAGGGGCCGGCCGCCCAGCGCCCGATCCAGCGGCGCGCGCGGCAAGACAAGGGGCAGCGGCTCGCCCTTCACCGTCGCGGGCGTGCCGATTGCAAGGGATGCACTGGTGCTCGATGTCGGACTGGACGTGGCGATTGCCAGCAACACCACCCTCGGCATCTCCTATGGCGGGCAATATGGCGGCAACGCCATCGACCAGTCCGTTCGCGCAAACGTCAACGTCAGCTTCTGACGAGAGCAAGCTCGGCTTTTCCGAGGCGTTCGCTGCCACCTTCCTGACCGCCTTTGCGGCCCAGGCTCAACAACGTCAGGCGCTTTGCGAGGTCATTGTTTCTGCGGCGCCCGGCCGCGGCAGGCTAGCGCGCGCGTCAGCCAGCCCCGCTCACCCGCCCCCGCCGTCGAGCGGCTGCACCGGGGCGCCGGGAAAAATCTTCTGCAGATTGCCGGAGATGATCTTGTCGCCTTCCTTGATGCCTGACGTCAGCGTCACCAGCTCGCCGTCGGTGGGGCCGAGGGCGACGACGCGTTGTTCGACGAGGTTGTCCTTGCCGACGACATAGACATATTTGCCGAACTGGCTGGAGCCGAGGGCGGTCTGCGGCACCATCAGCGCGTTGGGCAGTTCCCTGATGTGCAGGCGGATGCGGACATATTGGCCCGGGAGCAGCGAGAAGTCGCTGTTTTCGATCGTCGCGCGGGCGGCGATGGTGCCGGTGTTGCGCTCGACGGCATTGTCGATGAAGGTCAGCTTGCCCTGACGCGGCTTCTCGGCGCTGCCGGGGATGATGACCTCGGTCTCGACGGTGCCATTGGCAAAGGCCTGCTGGATCTCGGCCAGCTCGGTCTCGCCGGGGTTGAAGGTGATGTAGATCGGCGAGAGCTGGACGAGATTGTTCAGCGGCGTGCCGGCAGCGCTTGTGACCAGCGTGCCTTCGGGCGCCTGGTTGCGGCCGAGGCGACCGGCGAAGGGGGCACGGATCTCGGTGTTCTTCAGATTGATCTCGGCGGTCCGCATGGCCGAACGTGAAATGGCAAGGGCAGCTTCGGCCTGTCGCACGGCACTGCGGCGCTGGTCGAAGCCGTCCTTGGCGAGATAGCCGTTGTCGGCGAGCTTGTTGCCGCGGGTGAGGCTCGACTTGAGGTATTCGAGCGAGGCCTGGTCACGCTCGATCTGCGCCTTGGCCTGGTCGAGCGCTGCCTGATAATCCGTGGCCTCGATCCGGTAGAGCAGCTCGCCTTCATTGACGTCGGCGCCGTCGGATACGGGCTGCGCCTGGAGATAGCCCGACGCCTTGGCGCGCAAAGTCACGTTGCGGATGGCTTCGGTGCGCGCGGCATATTCGAGATAGATCGGGATCGTCTTCTTGACCACGCCGACAACCGGCACCGGCATCGCCTGGGGGGCTGCTGCCGAAGGGGCTGCACCGGCAGTCGTTGAGCCGACGCCCCAGCCCTGTTGAGCCAGCAGGTAGCCGCCCGCCACAGCCAGAGCGAGGAGGCTGGCGTTCAGACCGAGTTTGAAAATGCGCATCGTAATACTCCTGATTATTCGGCCGGCTCGACCGCATGGGGATGCTGCGAGCGGCGGGCGAAACGTTCACGCCAGGTTTCAAGCACGACGTAGAAGATCGGAACGAAAGCAAGCGTCAGCACGGTGGCGATCAGCATGCCGCCGAAGACGGTGGTGCCGATCGACTGCCGGCTTGCCGCGCCGGCGCCCGACGCCAGCATCAGCGGCACGACGCCGAGGATGAAGGCGAAGGCCGTCATCAGGATCGGGCGCAGCCTGAGGCGCGCGGCTTCGACGGCCGCGGCGACGATCTCGACACCTTCTTCGCGCCGGCGCTTGGCAAATTCGACGATCAGGATCGCATTCTTGGCGGCGAGGCCGATCAGCATGACAAAGCCGATCTGCGAATAGACGTCGATCTGCAGGCCGCGCAGCCAGATCGCCAGCAAGGCGCCGAGCAGGGCAAGCGGTACGGCGAGCAGCACGACGAAGGGCATCGACCAGCTTTCATACTGCATCGCCAGGACCAGGAAGCAGAAGACGATGGCGAGGCCGAAGACCAGGTTGGCGATCGAGCCGGCGCGGATCTCCTGATAGGTGATGCCGGTCCATTCGAAGGCGAAGTCCCGGGGCAGGGCGGTTGCCGCGACACGCTCCATGGCGGCGACCGCCTGGCTCGAGCTGTAGCCTTCGGCGGCCGCGCCATTGACGAGGGCCGAGGGATAATTGTTGTAGTGGGTGACCGTTTCCGGCCCCGAAACCGCCTTCAGCGCGCCCAGCGTGCTGAGCGGCACCATGTCGCCCGTGTTGCTGCGGACATAGAGCCTGGAAATGTCGGTGGCCTGGGCGCGCGCCTGCTGTTCGGCCTGAAGAGTTACGCGGAATGTGCGGCCGAACAGGTTGAAATCATTGACATAAAGCGAGCCGAGATAGATCTGCAGCGTCGAGAAGATGTCGGGCAGGTCGAGGCCGAGCAGCTTCGCCTTGTTGCGGTCGAGGTCGTAGGAATATTGCGGCGTCGAGGTGCTGAAGGTGGTGAACAAAGTGAACGGGTTCAGCTCCGGCTGCTTGCGCGCCTCGGCAAGCAGTGCCTGCGTCGCCTCGTCGAGGGCGACCGCGCCGCGGCCGGTCAGGTCCTCGACCTGGAACTCGAAGCCGCCGGTCGCACCCAGACCCTGGATGGAGGGCGGGTCGAAGGCGAGGACCAGCGCTTCCGGAATCTGGATCAGCTTGCCCTGGGCGATGTTCTTGAGCTCGGTGGCACTTTCGCCGGCGCCGCGCTCGTCCCACGGCTTGAGCACCGCGAACTGGACACCCGCATTGGACTGGTTGGCGAAGGTGAGGAAGGAGAAGCCGACGACCGAGCCGACGGATTCGACGCCGGGCAGGGCGCGCAGGACCTCCTCCGACTTCTTGGCCACCGCCGCCGTGCGCTCCACCGAGGCGCCGTCGGGCAATTGCAGGACGACGAAGAAGTAGCCCTGGTCTTCGACCGGCAGGAAGGTCGAGGGAATGCGCTGCGACAGGGCGTAGGTGGCATAAAGAGCGAGCGCGAACAGCCCCATGAAAGCCCAGCGCCAGCGGACGAAGCTGCGGATGCTGCCGGCATAGGCGTTGGACAGCCAGCGGAAGCCTGAATTGAACCAGCGGAACAGGACAAATTTCGGCGCGCCGCGATGGCGCAGGAACACAGCACTCAGGGCCGGGCTGAGCGTCAGCGAGTTGAAGGCCGAGATGGCGAACGAGATCGCCACCGTCAGCGCGAACTGGTTGTAGAGCTGGCCGGCGACGCCGGGAATGAAAGCGACGGGCACGAAGACGGCGAGCAGCACGCCCGTCGTTGCGATGATCGGGCCGGTGACCTCCTTCATCGCGATCTTTGCCGCCTCGAGCGGCGGATGGCCGTGTTCGAGCTGGCGTTCGACGTTTTCGACGACGACGATGGCGTCGTCGACGACCAGGCCGATGGCCAGCACCATGCCGAGCAGCGACAGCATGTTGAGCGAGAAGCCGAGCAGATACATCACCGTCAAGGTGGCGATCAGCGACACCGGAATGGCGATGATCGGGATGATGGTGGCGCGCCAGCTCTGCAGGAAGATGAAGACGACGAAGACGACGAGCAGCAGCGCTTCGACGAGCGTCGTGATCACGTCGTCCATGGCGGCGGAGACGAAGCGGGTGGTGTCGTAGAACATGTTGTAGGACATGCCCGCGGGGAAACGCTTGGACAACTCGTCCATCTTGGTCTTGACGCTGCCCTGCAGGTCGAGCGCGTTGGAGCCCGGGGCCTGGAGCACGGCGAGCACGACGCTGTCTTCGCCGTCGAGGCTGAAGGACGAGGAGTAGGACAAAGCGCCGAGTTCGATGCGCGCGACGTCGCGCAGATGGATCGCGGCGTGGGTCTCGGGATCGACGCGCAGGATGATCTCGCCGAACTGCTCGGGGTCGCTCAGGCGGCCGACGGCGCTGACCTGCATCTCGAAGGGCGTGCCCGACGGCGCCGGCGACTGGCCGATCTTGCCGGCCGCGACCTGGATGTTCTGCTCCTGGATGACGTTCTGGACATCGACGGCGGTGACGCCGAGGCTCGCCATCTTGTCCGGGTCGAGCCAGACGCGCATCGAATAACGGCGCTCGCCGAAGAACTGGACGTCGCCGACGCCGGGCAGCCTTTTGATCGGGTCGAGGATCTGCAGATAGGCGTAGTTCGACAAGGTGGTGAAATCGACCGACTTGTCGGGCGAGCTGAGATTGACCAGCACGTTGAAGTTCGGGTTCTGCTTGATGACGGTGACGCCGGTCTGGTTGACCAGAGCGGGCAAAGAGGGGGCCGCCTGCGAGACGCGGTTCTGCACGTCCATGGCGGCGATGTCGACGTCATAACCGACCTGGAACGAGATGGTGATGCGCGCCGAGCCGTCGTTCGAGCTCGTCGACGACATGTAGAGCATGCCCGGCACGCCGTTGAGCTGCTGCTCCAGCGGCGTCGTCACCGTGTCGGCCACGACCTGGGCGCTGGCGCCGGGATAGTTGGCGGCAACCACGATCTGCGGCGGGGTGATGTCGGGAAACTGCGACACCGGCAGCAGGAAGTAGGAAATGGCGCCGGCCAGCACCATGATGATGGCGATCGCCGAAGCGAAGATCGGCCGCAAAATGAAGAAGTTGACCATGATGGCTCTCTCCGAGGCGGCTCGTGATGGTCGATGGCTGCCCTGGGAGATGGCAACGAAAAACCGATGCAGCGCACGGAACCGTGCGCTGCTCCTGAACAACCCGATATTGACTTCAGAAGGTGGATGTTACTATCTAGTAACAGGATAAATGTTACGGATCGGTAACATTGTCAAGGGCGTTCCAGCGACAAGACTGGAAGCGAGGAAACGTTGATGACAGTTGCTGTCAAATGTCCCCCGAGGGAGCGGATCATCGACGCTGCGCGCGACCTGTTCCGGAAGCACGGCATCAAGGGCATTGGTGTCGATGCCATCGCCGAGGCCGCCGACAGCAACAAGATGACGCTCTACCGCCATTTCGGCTCGAAGGACGACTTGGTGTTTGTCTGCCTTAAGGAGGCGGCCGCCGAGGCCGACGCCTTCTGGGAAGGCACCAAGGCCGCCAATCCCGGGGATGCCAAGGCGCAATTGCGTGACTGGGTCCGCTGCGCCGGCGAATTCGTCACCGTCGAACATTGCAATTGCGAGCTCTTGGATGCCGCAGCCCAACTGGTCGAGATCGACCACCCGGCGCGGCAGTTCGTCGAGGAGCTTCGCAACCTGTACCGGGTGCGCCTGGTCGAGCTCTGCGAAGCAGCGGGTGCTGCCGACGCCGAGCTGATGGTCGATGCGTTGACGCTTCTGGTCGAAGGCGCCAGGACCAACTGGCGCAGCGCCGGGCCTGGCGGCGCGGCAACGCGTTTCGTCAAGGTCGCGGAGATGATCGTCGACGATTTTCTGGCCTAGGCTGGCGGCAGCTTTGGGCCGGATCCAGACAGTCCGATCAAGGCGCCTCGACATCCACGAGAATGTTCTGCGCAAATGGGGGCGCGGGACCGATCTGCAGCATGCGTTTTTCGGTCATGGGCACATGACACCGGAGCAGCAGACCGGCGGGCCGCCGTCTCGATCGCAACCTGTTCCAATGGAACGGCGCTGTGGGCCTCCCTCATCGCCTTCATCGCGGCGGACGCGGATTGCGTGCTTGTCCTCATCAATGGCATTTTAGCTGTCTCTGTAATATGGTTGTCACAATTCGGTTTGCTGACATCGGCATCCTGTCATCAGCAACCGATCCGCGCTCGAACCGATTGCGGTGGGCAATGCAGGCTGGGACCGATCCGAACAATCCTGCTTTGCCCTATGGCGAGGAGCCGGAAGGGTTCAGGCTCGCACGCATAGGCGACCTGCAGGATCTGGAAGGCGGCGTGTATTGGCCGCGGCTCCAGCCGCACTTCCTCAAGCCTCATTTCAAGCTGTTGCGCTATAGGATCCAGGAAAGGACCGGGGCCGACCGGACCCCGAAATTCTTTTCGGTCCGGGGCGCGAGCGGGGTCGGCGATCTTGATGTCGCCTATGTTGCGGATCGGCTCGCCGCGACGCTGACTGTCACCGGATCCGGCATACCCGACTACTGCCTCACCGCCGTGAGCAGGGGCGCCTTGAAGTTCGGCGGCGCGCCGGGCGCTCGGACAGTGCCTGGAATCGACCGCAGCGTGGGCCTGGTATACCGCGGCGAGCCCGGAACGACGCTGTCCGCGACCGGGAGCCACGAGCGACTTTCGGTTTGGATTCCTGCGACGAGCCTGAACCAGCGATTGGCTGCGTTGCTGGGTGGGCCCGTGACGAAGGACATCGCCTTTGAGCCGGTCTTCGACTGGGATGCTGTGCCGGCGCAGCGCTTGAGGCGCCTCTTGGAGCTGATGGTGGAGGAGCTTCGCGCGCCGACACCCTTTGCGGGCAGCGAACTCGCCAGCCACTCCTTCATCGACCTCATGCTCTACACACTGCTGCGCGCACTCCCTCACAACCATTCGGATCATCTTGCCCGGGCAGGCAGCCCCGCTGTCCCGGGAATCATACGGCGGGCGGAGGCCTATATCCACGCCCATGTCGAAGAGCCCATCGCGCTGCACGAGGTGGCGGAGGCCGCGGGGTGCAGTGTGCGCAGCCTGCAGCTTGGCTTCCGGCGGTTCCGCGAGACGACGCCCCTGGAAGCGATCCGCCTCGCCCGCCTCGTCGCGGTGCGCGACGCGCTCAGGACCGGCGACATCGCGGGCACGGTCACCGACCTCGCCCTTCGGTTCGGCTTCACCAATCCCAGCCGCTTCGCGCACGACTACAAGGCGGCATTCGGTGAGGCCCCGCGTGACGCCTTGCGTCGCGGTTCAGGACATCGACGACACCGCAGGTGATTTAGGCGCCACGCAGGCCCGTGGGCAATTTGCCGCTTTCGCGATGTTTGCGCGATCTGTCCTGCTCTTTCGCTTTCCGCATAGAACGCAGCCTTAACGTAGCGTTAACTTAAGCCTGTCGCGCTCAGTCCGGCTCTCTTGCCGTTGAGCAGCGCAGCCGCCCCTGCGGCTGCCAGGCAACCGACACTATGACACCAACCGCAACTACCAAGTTCGCTTAGGGAGGGCTGATCATGAAACGCGCGCTATCTGCACTTCTTGCATTGCCTGTACTTCTTGCATTGCCTGTACTTCTTGCATCGCTCGTACTGTCGCATGCGGCACAGGCGGATACGAAAACAGTTGTGGTCAAAAAGAAAGCGGTCATATCTGAGGAAAGCCCGCCGGCTCTCGACAAAAAGCCCACCGGATCGGTCAGGCCCGCATTCGATGCGATCACAGAGCCGGCCGACAAAACCGGCAAAGACCCGTCCTATCCTCCAGCACTGTGGTTCACGTTCTAAGCAGCGCGGCGCGTCCTTTGGGGCGTGCGAACGACGTTTTGACACGTCGAGTTGACTGATGACGGCACGCGTCAGCTTCGCTGATCTGGAGCGATGTGTCGCGTGCGGTGATCGACCACAGGGCGTTTGGCCTGCTGACCCCCGCGCCGATGGTTGGGGCGGCCGGTGGAAGCGCGCTTCATGCTGCAGCGAGCCGGCGCAGGATGTACTCCACCCTCTCATCGGCAGGCAATGGCGGCACGGTTTCGAGAGGGAAGCCGAGGGACCGGTACACGTCGATCAGCAACGCATGGATCCGGTGTTGTGCACCGGTGTCTTCGGTCCGCGCATAGTCCCTGGCGAGCGGCAGCAGGTCGAGGACGAACACCTTCCGGTAGGAGGCGGTTTTCAGCGCTTCGATCAGTTCCGGCTCCGGCTCGAGCGACAGGAAGCGGTAGTAGGCCAAGGCATCGGGCAGCGCGCGGTCGAGGAAGCAGACCTCGTCCGGGTCGAGCATTCCTTCCTGCTCGATCTGCATCTTGAGAACGCCCTTCTGGAACTCGCGCTGGTTGGCCCGTATCTCGGCGACCGTCCGTCCGGTGACGCGCTGCGTGTCGATGAAGTGCCGTGCGTGCTCGATCGTGGTGCGATAGCCACGCTTGGCGAGCAATTCGATGGTCGTCGTCTTGCCTGAACTCGGTCCGCCGGTGATCACGTACCAGTTTGTCATGGACGGCAGCCTGACACGCGGCGGCGATCGCGCCCTTGATCGGGATCAATTGGCAGCACAGGCATCGTGCTGGTCCAGACCTCTCTTCCCAGTCCCGCGAGGCAGGCATGGTCAGCCATGCGAAACTTGCCGAGACATATGCTCTGCAGGTCGGTGACTTCGAGGGTGACGGTTTTCACGCTCGGACCTCGGGGTCGGCAGCCGAAGGTCGAATCATGCCGGCCGCCTTGTGGGAGAGGTGGTTGCAGTCGTCTGATGCTGTTCCAACCGCGACTGGACGGTCGCGGTTGGGGGGATGGCATGGAACTGCCGCTGCTGGTCATTGAAACCGCGCCGGCCCTGCGGCCGGCCCGTCTCACAGTCCGCGTGCCGCGACGGCGTTATGCACCGCAGCCACGATCGCGCCTGCAATGATGCCGAAAACGAGGCTGAAGAAAATGCCTTCGAGCCAAGCCTGGGGCGACGTCACGGGTGCGAGCGTGAACAGTCCTACCCAGGCATGCGTCACCTGCAGGCTGGGAAACAGCACTCCCACGAGCGCGCACAGGACGAACAGCACGATCAGCGCTGCGCTGGCCGCCATTGCCAGCCCCAGCATCGACAGCGTGCGTCTATTGACGATGTCGGTCATGGCATGTCTCCCTCAGCAGGGGCCTCGGGTGCGGGGATGTCCTTCTGCATCTGCCGCATCATCCGCATCATGTCCATCTGCATCATCTGCATGGACCGCATCATCTCCATCATCTGCATCTGCGGCGAGCCGCCGGCGCCTGGCTGCATCATCCCGCCACTCTGCATCTGCTGCATGAGTTGCAGGTGCATCTGCATCATCGTCATCATGTGCATTTGCATCATCGGTATGGCTGCTCCCCCGCCGCCCTTCATCATGCCCATCATGTCCGGGCATTGGGCCGTCGCGTTGGCTGCGGGCGGGGCAGGAAGCTGGGCAATGTTGCCTGCCGGTGTCCCGGTCGTGGCAGAGGGGGTATCGGCCCCCTCGGGGTGATGCGGGTCGGTCTGGGCGATCGCAGGATTGGCGAGGCTGAGGAACAGCGCCGCCATGAACAGGGGCCTGGTAACGCGCATGGGTCTTCTCCCTTTGCGTTGTGCTGGATTGAATGGGTGGTGACGAGACGCCGGACAACGGTGCAATGCAGGGCAGTGCGCGGGTGAGAAGCGAAACGCCGCGGCCGTCAAGGTCGCTTGTGTCAGCCGAGGTCGCGGGGCGGATGGCGGTTGACGAGCGGATCGATCCCGTGGAGGCATTGCGCTCCTGCCAAGGTCCAGGTCCGGTGCGCGGAACCGGCAAAGCCGGGCGCGTCAGCCGGCGCCACGAGGGCAATACCGCTGCAATGCGCCAGGCTTGAACAGCAATCGGCGAACCGATCATCGCACGGCTCTTGCCCGTTGGCGTCGTGCGCGATCGATGCAGGATGGACGATGGCCAGATGGTGCAGTTGTTCGACGGACGTGCCGGGCAAAGCGGCAACCGCCGCAGCGCCGACGCCAAGCGCCAACGCCAGGCTCAAAATCAGCGCCGTCGCCAGAAGCCGGAGTTCATCGCACAACCAAACCATGTTGACACGATAAGGCCATCCCGCAAGCTGTCCTTGATCGAAATCAAAATCGCGTCGCCGGACGTTCGAGCTTGCGGCCGGCCGGTTCGAGCCGCACGCCGGTTTCGGCGGCCAGGTCATCATAGCCAATGGCCTGGTCGCGGCGGTCGGGATCGTCTGCCTTCTCAAAAATCGTTCGTTTCCGCGTTTTCGTGCGCTTGCTCTGCGTCAATTCGGATCCGCAGGCCAGGTGATAGGCTGGCGTCGGATTGTGGTGCCTACGCGCCGTCTCGCACGCAAACTGGACAAAGCGTCGGCCACTCGCCGGACGCAGAAAAAGGAAGGGATATGTCAGCAACGCCGGGCAGCGATCTGCCCATGGATCTAAAGCTTGCGGATGGCATGCCGCGTCGCAGCGGCCGGTGGTTCCACAAACGATATTTGCTCGTCCTGCTGATACCGGTCTTCATGTTCTTGGGCGGCGTCCTGGGTATGTATTTCCAGCCCGTACCCCTCCAGAAATTCTATGAGATTACCGGGCTGACGCCGGGTGCGGGATCAGCCTCGCCAATCGCGCTGCCTCCCAATATCGAGTTGCCGGCGCAGTTGGCCGAAACGATGCTGCCGTCCGACGTCGTGGGGCTCGCCCGCGTGATACCGCGCGGTGACGTCTCGATCGTTGCAGCGCCTTACGGGGCCGGAGATGCCAGGCTTTCCGAACTGCTCGTCGGTGTCGGCGATTGGGTCGACCGGGGCACGCCACTGGCGCGCCTGGACAACCGCGACGCACTCGAAAGCGCCGTTCTTCTCGCTGAGGCAAATCTGGCGGTACGTCAGGCTGCACTGCTTCAGACCCGCAGCACCGTCTTGTCGAGCCGCGACGAGGCGCAGGCGACGCTCGACCAGGCTCGCTCAAATCTGCGTGAAGCCGAAGCCAATCTCGATCGCACCGGGAAGCTTGCCGGTAGCGGGGTTGCGACCGGCGCTACGCTCGATACGGCGCGCGCGGCCGTCCAGGGTGCCGCGCTCAGCGTGACGCGTGCCGAGGCAACGCTCGCCCGTTTTTCCTCGGTTCACCCCGACGAGCAGCCGGACGTGGTTGTCGCCGGCCGCAACGTTGCTGCCGCCGAGGCCGATCTTGCCCGGGTGAAGCTCGACACGCAGCGGGCGCTCGTTGTCGCGCCTATTGCAGGAACGATCCTCGATATTCACGCGACGCCGGGGCAGCGACCACCGACGGAAGGGATCATGGAGATGGGTGACACCAGCCAAATGATGGCGGAGGTCGAGATCTATCAGGACCGGATTGCCAGCGTTCGAGCCGGCCAGCCGGTGGAACTGGTCGCCAGCGCGCTGGGGCGGACATTGCTGGGAACGGTGGAAAGCATCGGCCTGACTGTTGGCCGACAGGGCCTCATCTCCGACGATGCCGCCGCGAACACCGATGCGAGGGTCATTCGCATCCTCGTGGCTCTTGACGCCTCGTCGACGAAGCTGGCTTCGGGCTATACCAACCTGGAGGCTATTGCCCGCATCGACACGTCAGCGGCGACACGGGCCGCACGATGAGCCGCCTGCTGCAACGGCTCTTTGGGCGGCTCCCTATCGGCTGGTTGCAGCTGACCCATAATCGCACCCGCTTCGCGGCTGCGATCGCGGGTGTCGCCTTCGCCAACGTACTGGTCTTCGTCCAGCTCGGCATAATGAACTCGATGGCCGTTGCGACGCTCAGACCGTATGAGTTTTTTCGGGCCGACATCATCATTTCGGCGGCCGACGCCAATGCGATCGCGGACGGGGGGAACGTTGCTCGCCAGTGGATGCTGCAGGCGCTGGCAAATCCGGACGTCATCGCAGGCATGGGCCTCTTTGTCGCCAATGTGCCCTGGGACCGCGGACAGACGGACATCAGCCTCACAACATTCGGGATAGATCCGTTCAAGCAGGACTTCATCTCGCCCAAGATTGCGGCCGACCTGAACCTGCTGCAGGTGAACGACGCGGCGATCCTGGACAGGCTCGCGCGCGGAATTACGCGAGACGAAGCTGTCGCCATCCGGCCGCAGACGCCGCTCTCCTTCGAGACTGACGGCCGCACCATCAAGGCCTACAACACGTTTTCCGGCGGTGGAGGGTTCGGCGGCGACGGCTACATGCTGGTCTCCGACCAGACCTTCCTGTCGCTGTTTCCCGCGCGAAGCTCGGCCGCGCCCGATCACATCCTCCTGCGCACGAGACCCGGCACGTCAGTGGACGAAGTGTCGGAACAGCTGCGCGGCCAGATCTCGGATTCCTCGCTGCGCATCCGCAGCTATGCAGACGCGATGGCCGAGGATTTGCGGTACCAGCAGACGCGACGTCCAACCGGCGTGATATTCGGGTTCGGCGTCTTTATCGGCATACTGGTTGGCCTGATCATCATCTATCAGGTACTCTCCACCGATGTGGCGGACCACTTGCGGGAATACGCGACCTTCAAGGCCATGGGATATGGCTCGCGGTTCTTTCTGGGCATCGTATTCGAGGAAGCGTTGATCCTCGGTGTCTTCGGCTTCATCCCGGGCCTGATCGTCGGCACGACAATTCTGACTGTAATGGCAAAGGTGACGACGCTGCCGCTATCGATGACGCTCGTTATGGCGGCTTCTGTCTTCGTCGGAACGATCGCAGTTTCGTCCCTGTCGGGCGCGATCGCCACCAGACGCGTCGCAGCCGCAGATCCGGCGGACCTCTTCTGATCATGGAAACGCCAGATCGCGACGTCATCGAAGTCCGTGGGCTCAACCACTGGTTCGGCATAGGCGATGCCCGCAAGCAGGCGCTCTACGATCTCAATTTCGCGATCGAGGCTGGAAGCTTCACCGTGCTCATGGGGCCATCCGGCTCCGGCAAGACGACGGTGCTTACCCTGCTCGGTTGTCTTCGCGGCGTGCAGGACGGATCTGTGCGCCTGCTCGGGGAGCAACTGAACGGTGCCCGTGAAACCACGCTGATGACGCTGAGACGGCGCCTCGGCTTCATTTTCCAAGCGCACAATCTGCATGAGAGCCTGACGGCCTTGCAGAACGTGATCATGGGCGTTCAGGTTCATGGTGATGTTTCGGATGAACTCGCACACAAGGCAGCGGTCCATGTCCTTGAACTCGTGGGCCTGTCCGATCGAATCAACTATCTGCCCGCCAACCTCTCGGGCGGACAGAAGCAACGCGTGGCCGTTGCCCGCGCACTCGTTGGCAACCCGGCACTCGTGCTGGCTGACGAGCCCACCGCCGCGCTCGACGCCGACAGTGCATCCGAAGTCGTGGATCTCCTCAAGCGCCTCGGCCGCAGCCGCGGCACGACCACTCTCCTTGTCACCCACGACAGCCGGATACTCGAACGCGCAGACCGTATCCTTGTGCTGGAGGATGGTCGAGTTGTCTCTGATACGGCACCACGAACAGCGCAGAAACGACACCACCCCTGACGCTTTTGGCGCCCTGCGCGGTCCTCTCATGAACTTGAAAAGACAAGTTTCAGTATCCGATCGCGGGCAGCTGAACGACCGCAACGGGGCGCATTGCCGCCGAAGCTCGTCGGCCGATGAGAAGCCGCTTTGTGATGTGGTTGTTTCGGCGGCATCCGGCCGCCGCAGGCCTGAATGGCAGAGTGATCTCAGCTGGACAAGCCTAGCCCTGCCATCCTTCTGCGCCGGCCTTGTCGCGGAGGTCGAACATCCACAGGCCGCCATCGTCGACATGAGGCCGATGATAAGGACGGTCGGCCGGGATGGGCTCGAGCTGCACGCCGGTTTCGTCGGCGAGGTAACCGACGGCCTGGTCGCGGCGGTGCGGGTCGAGAGGAGGTCGCGCCGGGCGCTGCGCCGGGCCGGGTCGTTCATCTTCAGATGATAGAGGTTGAGCCCGCTGCGTTATTCGCGGAAGCCGGCGTTCTTTGGATACCAGAGATCATGCAGTCCGGTGTCGATGCGTTCGGCCGGGTCGAAGGTCCGGAACAGGCAATGGCGGATCTTGGCGCCAAAGAGCGAGGTGACTGCAGCCCCTATCTTGCTCGTCGAGCGATGATCTCATCGGTATTCGCCAGAAGCTTGCGGACCGCGTTGCGCGCGGCATTCGGCTTCTGCAGCCGAATGCACTTCTCGATGTTCTCGTGCAGTTTCTGCGCGCGCAGCAGGCTGCTGTCCTCGCGGGTCACGTGAACGAACAGGTGGTTCAAGGCAGATTCGATCAGGACACCGAGCGGCACCAGAAGGTCGTTGCCCGAGGCGCGCAGGATTGCCACGTGAAAGCGTGTGTCGGCCTGTGTCCGGTGCTGCAGCGAAGCGGCATTGCCCATGTCGTGAAGGGCCTGGCTTATGTCAGCCATCTGCGCTTCGGTCCGGCGCTCGGCGGCCAGTGCCGTCGCTTCCGGCTCGATGATGTGGCGGAACTCCTGCACCGTCCTGAGAAAGCCTTCGCGGTCGGGCGAGGCGGCGTACCAGCTCAGGACGTCGCGGTCGAGCAGGTTCCAATGCTCCTTGGGCTCCACCCAGCTGCCGATCTTGGGGCGGGAGGCCAGCAGGCTCTTGGCCATCAGCATCTTGATCGCTTCGCGCACCGCGGAACGACTGACATCGAAGATTTCGGTCCACTTGGCCTCGTTGGGCAGGATCGTTCCGGGGGGATAGTCGCCGCGAACGATCCTGAGGCCGATCTCGCTGGCAAGGGAGGTATGTACGCTGGCGCCCGAAATACGCGTGGCGTCGGTTCGGCGGCTCGCCAGCGGCTTGTCGGCGATGAGTGCGTCTGTCGGCTTCGAGGCCATTGGTCTTCCTGTTGTCGTCTTCCTGTTGTCGTCTGGCCGATGCTGGAATTTCGGGCCGCCTTCGCAACAGAGTGGTGCGCCATCCCAAGTGTCAAGCGTCGCTTCCCGGCGCTGGCCGATCAGTCCTGCACGACGTATTTTCGCCAGCTGTGCTTTTGTTGGAAACCCAGGACCTCCTTGGCCTTGCGATTGGACAGCAGCGTTTCGAACGCGCCGAGTTCATGCTTCAGCGGCACGCCGGGATAGAACCGCTCGAGCAGCTCTTGTGTCGGCAGGTCGGACGAGGTGTCGTCATTGGCCGCGTTGAAGACCTGATAGCCCAGGCCGTCTGTCTTGACCGCGAGGTCGGTGATCTGGCCGAGGTCACGCGCATCGATATAGCTCCAGGCGATGCGCTTGCGGAAACCCGGATCGGCAAACCATTTCGGAAACAGCTCGTATTCGTGCGGCTCGATGACGTTGCCGATCCGCAAGGCATAGATGTCGAAGCCGCTGCGCAGCGCAAAGGCCCGTGCCGTCTTTTCATTGACGACCTTGGAGAGGGCATAACTGTCCATCGGATCGACGTCATAGTCCTCATCGAGCGGAAAATAGTGCGGGTTTCGCGGCTCATTGGCGAAGACAAGACCATAGGTCGTCTCGCTCGAGGCGATGACGATCTTGCGGATGCCGAGTTTCACCGCCGCCTCGATGACGTTGTAGGTGCCGAGCGCGTTGATGCGGAACAGCTCGTTATCAGGTGTGAGCATGATCCGAGGAATGGCGGCGAAATGCACGACGGCGTCGACGGGCTGCGGCCGCAACGACGGGTCGAACTCGTGCAGCCCCATATAGCTGGTCAGCGCGTTGAAGAGCTGGCCGCTGTCGGTGATGTCGGTGATCAGCGTCCGGACCTTTGGATTGTCGAGCGGCCTGGCGTCGAGATTGAGAACTTGATGCCCCTGGTCGACAAGGTACTGGACGACGTGGCGGCCGGCCTTGCCGCTGCCGCCGGTAAAGATGATCCGCTTCGACATTTTGTCCTCCACATTCTGCCAGATCATTGGATATTGTCAGACAATATCATCGGTGACGACTGCGCCGAATTCAACCTGCGACCGGAGGGCATGGAAGATGGCTAACAGCACCAGATCAACCGAGCAGATCGGTTTCATCGGCCTTGGCCTGATGGGGCATGGCATTGCCAGGAACATCGTCGACAAGGGCTATCCGCTGACCTTCCTCGGCCGCAGGAACCGCGGCCCGGCCGAAGACATGATCGCCCGCGGCGCCGTCGAGGTCTCGACCGCGGCCGAGGTTGCCGCCCGCTCGACCGTCATTTTTGTCTGCGTCACCGGCTCGCGGCAGGTCGAAGACGTCGTCCGCGGCCCAAGCGGGCTGAAGCAGGCGCTGAAGCCGGGTTCGGTGGTTGTCGATTGTTCGACGTCCGACCCGGTGTCGACGATGGCGCTGGCAGCCGAGCTTGCCGCTGTCGACGTCACATTGGTCGACGCACCGTTGAGCCGCACGCCGAAGGAGGCGTGGGAGGGCACGCTGGACACGATGGTCGGCGCTTCCGATACGATGTTTGCCCGGCTGAAACCGGTGTTCGACACCTGGGCCGGGCGTGTCGTCCATGTCGGCCAAACCGGCGACGGCCACCGGATGAAGCTGTTGAACAATTTCCTGTCGCTCGGCTATGCAGCACTTTATTCCGAGGCGCTCGCCCTGGCCGGCAAGGTCGGCATCTCGCCCGCCCGCTTCGACAGCGTCATCCGCAACGGCCGCATGGATTGCGGTTTCTATCAGACCTTCATGCGCTGGACCCTCGAAGGGGATCGCGACGCCCACAAGTTTACGCTGGCCAATGCGGTCAAGGACCTGACCTATCTCGAATCGATGGCCGATTCCGTCGGCATGGTGAACCCGCTGGGAAATGCCGCCAAGAACGCGTTTGCCGGCGCCGTCGCCGCCGGCGGAGGCGAACGCTACGTGCCGATGCTGGCGACACATATCGGGCAAATCAACGGCGTCGACCTGGCGCCGCCGGAAAAGAGCTGAGTGAACCCGTCGCGGAACAGGCGTCTACCGTCCCGAGCGGGCGATCACGTCGTCGGTGTCGGCCAGCAGCCTGTGCACGGCGTTGCGCGCCGCCCTGGGGCGCCGCAGCCGGATGTTCGTCTCGATCGCTTCATGCAGGCTCTGGGCGCGTTCGTCCTGGATCTCCTGCGTCACGAAGGTGAAGAGGTGATGGAGCGCGGATTCGATCAGCACGCCCAGCGGCACCAGAAGGTCGTTGCCGGATGCACGCAGTATGGCAAGGTGAAAGCGCGTGTCTGCCTGGGTGCGTTCCTGCAATGATGTCGCCTGGCCCATGTCGCGACAGCTCTGGCTGATCTCGCCCATCTGCGCCTCGCTGTGGCGTTCCGCGGCGAAGGCGGCGGCTTCCGGCTCGATGATGTGGCGGAACTCCTGCACTGTGCGCAGAAAGGCTTCGCGATCGGGCGAGGCCGCATACCAGCTCAGCACGTCACGATCGAGCAGGTTCCAGCGATCCTTCGGTTCGACCCAGCTGCCGACCTTGGGGCGCGATGCCAGAAGGCTCTTGGCCATCAGCATCTTGATCGCCTCGCGCACGGCCGAGCGGCTGACATCGAAGGTTTCGGACCACTTCGCCTCGTTCGGCAGGATGGTGCCCGGCGGATAGTCGCCGCGGACGATCCTCAAGCCGATCTCGCTGGCGAGCCAGGCGTGCACGCTCGAGCCGCTCATGCGCGCGGCGTTGGGGCGACGCATCGCCGGCGGGCGGTCGGCGACCGTTTCCTCAGGCCTTTTGGACGTTCCGTCTGCCATCGACCGAGTTGATCTCTGCTGGATCAATTCCGTTCTGATTGGTGCAGCAAAAGCCGGCTCGGGCGGCGGAACCATCCGCGCGCGACATCAACCGCGCAGGCTTGTCGGAGCGCCGGCGAGCCGGGCGCTCCGAACTGCACCTACTTCTGGCCTGCACCTATTTCTGGATACAGGTATCGACCGTGTCCTTGGTGCATTCGTCGAGGCCGGTGAAGACCGGATCATCGACCGTCTTGCCTTCGATCAGGTCGATCATGACACTCGGTGCCTTGTAGCCCATTTCGAACGGCCGCTGGCCGACCAGGGCAGTGACAAGGCCCTCCCTGGCGATCGCCACCTCGTCGCCGATCGTGTCGGCAGCGCCGATGACGAACTCGTTCTTGGCGATCTTGTCGGCCATCGGCTTGAACAGGTCGCGATAGGGCTGCGGGGCGCCGAACAGAGGCCAGCCGCCCATGATGCCGAAGGCATCGAGGTCGGGATTGGCCGCAAGGATGTCGGTCATCGCCTGAACGCCCTTGGCGCCGTCGTCATTGGTGAAGACAGGGCAGCCGGCGACCTCGGTCCAGCCGCCTTCACCCTTCAGTTCGGTCAGGCCCTTCTGGCCGGTCAGCGTGTCGCGCATGCCCTGGGCGCGGCGCAGGATGTTGTCGGCACCCGGATTGCCTTCGATGGTGCAGATCTTGCCGCCACTGGGCTTGGCTTTCTTGATGTATTCGCCGATGCGCGCGCCCATCAGGTAGTTGTCGGTGCCGAGATAGGTCTTGCGCAGTGCCGCGTCCTCGGCGGCGAGATCCGCGTCCAGCGTCATGACCGGAACAGTCGGGTTGGCGGTCTTGATGGTCTGGGCGATCAGCTTGGCGTTCGACGGCGAAATGGCGATGGCGGCGGTGTCGGCCTTGCCCAGCATGTCCTGGACGATCTGCGCTTCGCCGGCTTCATCCGACGTCGATGCCGGACCGGTGTAGAAGCATTCATATTCCGAGCTGGCGTTTTCCTTGTTCCACTTCTGGCAACCCTGGTTGATGGCTTCGAAGAAGGGGTTGTCGAGGCCTTTGACGACGATGACCAACTGCTTCTTGGCGAACGCGTTTCCAGCGCTGAGTGCCAGGACAGCGGTAGCAAGCAATAATGCCTTCCTCATTGTTTCCTCCCATTTGAACAAACGGGCACGGCTTGCCCGCGACGAAATCAACCCGGATACCAGACAATGCGCGGATCGTTCTCCGAACGCTCGTATTGCCAGGCCGAGTCGATGAGCATTTCGAGGTCGTATCGGGGTTGCCAGCCAAGCAGGTGCCGGGCCTTGGCATTGTCCATCCAGTTCGAGTGGTACCGGCTCGCAATGTCGACCGAGGCGAGGTGACGGGTGCGGGCGAGGTGGCGGGCGACCTCGCCATAATCGACCGGACGATCCATGCAGACGTTGAAGAGTTGCTGCCTGGCGCGCGGATTGTCGATCGCCGCAAGGATCGCCGACACCAGGTCGTCGACATGGACGAAGTTGCGCTTCAGCGGCTGCCCGTCGGCATCACGCAGCAGCGGCACGGTGCCCGCCCTGGCATGGCGCCTGGCGTCTGCCTCCGGCACCAGCGTCTTCCAGTCCGGGCCGCCAAAGACGTCGTCACCGAAAGACAGCGTGTATCTGAAATCATCCTTCTCCATGATCCACGGCGCGCGCAGGCAGCACCAGTTAAGGCCATACTGGATGCCGAACTGCTCCAGCATGACTTCTTCGAGAACCTTCGACAGCGCATAGCTGCCGGGATAGGCCCGATGCCGTGCTGCTTCGGTGAGGGGCGCGTCGTTGCGATAGTAGAAATGACCGATCGCCGCGTCGCCGCCGATGAGGATGAACTGTCGGGCGGTTGGACTGAGCCGAAACGCCTCGAGCAGCCAGAACAGGCCCTTGACGGCGACGTCCATCACGTCAGCTGGCGTTTCCTTGCATGTGGCGAGGTGCACGACGTGGGTGACGCCGACAAGCGCGTTGGCAACGACGTCGCGATCGGCGATCGAGCCGCGGGCGATCTCGATGCGGTCGCCTTCATCGACGGAGCGGTTGTGACAAAGCGCGCGGATGCGGGTCTCGGAAAATCGCGGATCGTCAAGCAGCCCAGCGATGAAGTGCCGCCCGACCTTGCCCGTTGCACCGGTAACAAGGATCAGCATGCTCTTCCTCCGATGCCCAGCTAATATCCTGGCGCCGTCGTCGTCAATGCTATTTGTCGGACAAAACAGATTTTTGAGACATTTGTGCCGAACCCACCCGACAATTGATTGACGCTGTCGAGGCGTTTTGCATAAATGCGGGTCTTCGCGTTTCCCGGGAGGAGATCGGGGAACGTGAATGCGCAGTGCCCGAGCGTGACGCGTGCGGGACGGCTGCGAGGCTTGCATGTTTCGGGAGGCTAGAGGCTGGTGGCAGTTCTCGAACTCGCCAACATTTCCAAGCATTTCGGCGCCATCCAGGCGGTCAGCGACGTGTCGTTCTCGCTCGAGGCGGGACAGGTCGTCGGCCTGATGGGCGACAACGGCGCCGGCAAGTCGACCCTGGTCAAGATGATCGCCGGCAACTTTCGGCCGAGCCATGGCACGATGCGGCTGGAGGGGGCCGAGCTGGTCATGCATCGCCCGGTGGAAGCGCGGCAGCATGGTATCGAGATCGTCCACCAGGACCTCGCGCTGTGCAACAATCTGACGGCGGCGGCGAACGTCTTCCTTGGCCGCGAGCTGCGCCGGGGCTTTGGACCGCTGCGCGTCCTCGACTACAAGGCGATGTACATGCGGGCCGGCGAGATCTTCAGGGACCTGAAGTCCGAGACGCGGCCGCGCGACCTCGTCCGGCAGATGTCGGGTGGGCAGCGGCAGGCGGTGGCCATTGCCCGCACCATGCTTTCCGAGGCCAAGATCGTGTTGATGGACGAGCCGACGGCGGCGATCTCGGTCCGTCAGGTGGCGGAAGTCCTCAACCTGATCCGCCAGCTGCGCGATCGCGGCATTGCCGTCGTGCTGATCAGCCACCGCATGCCGGATGTCTTTACGGTGGCGGACCGGGTCATCGTCATGCGGCGTGGCCACAAGGTTGCCGACAAGCCGATTGCCTTGAGTTCGCCGGAGGAAGTGACGGGGCTTATTACCGGTGCCATCGAACAGGTATGATCAACCCTGCCGGTCGCGCAGTGACGAAACGAAGGTCGATGATGGCTGTTACCCTTGACCAGACCATTTCACAGAAACAGCAGAGCTGGATGGCGAAGGTTCTCGGCAGCCAGACCTTCTGGGTCCTCATTGCCGTCATTCTGGCCTGCATCTTCCTGTCCTTCGCCACCGATTCATTCGCGACGACGAAAAACCTCTACAACATCACCCGCAACGTCACCTTCGTCGCGATCATCGCGCTCGGCATGACGCTGGTCATCATCACCGGCGGCATCGATCTGTCGGTCGGTTCGGTGCTGTGCCTGTGCAGCATGGTGCTGGCGGTGGTCATGCATGCCGGATACGGCATCGAGGTCGGCATTGCGGCGGCCATCGGCACCGCGCTGGTGATCGGGGCGTTCAACGGCATCTTGATCGCCTATCTCGACTTTCCGCCATTCGTGGTCACGCTCGGCATGCTGTCGATCGCCCGCAGCCTGGCCATGGTCGCATCCAACAACACCGTCGTCTTCCAGTTTGGCCCCGACCACGACAAGCTGCTGGCGCTGGGCGGCGGCGCGTGGTTTTTCGGCATCGCCAATCCGGTGCTCTACATGATCGTTCTGGCGCTGCTGACCGGTTTTGTGCTGCGCTGGACCAGATTTGGCCGCTACGTCTTTGCCATCGGCGGCAACGAGCACGCAGCGACGCTGACCGGCGTTCCGGTACGCAAGATCAAGGTCGCCGTCTACATGATCTCGGCACTGTCCGCCGGCATCGCCGGCATCATCCAGACCGGCTGGCTCGGCGCCGTCACCACCAATATCGGCGCCGGCATGGAACTTCAGGTGATCGCGGCCGCCGTCATCGGCGGCGCCAACCTGGCCGGCGGGGTCGGCACTGCCTTCGGCGCGATCATCGGCGCGGCGCTGATCGAGGTGATCCGCAACAGCCTTGGCCTGCTCGGCATCAACGCCTTCTGGCAAGGCACATTCATCGGCAGCGCCATCGTGCTTGCCGTGCTGTTCGACAGGATCCGCAATTTCCGACTGAGCGAATAGTGGTTCTTCGGCGCGTTGACTGCCGAACCGAACAATTCCGTCCCGTTGCCTGTGCGAGCAACCGGCTTGAAGCGATGGGAAAGCCGGCCAACGGAGCCGCCGTCAATCTCCAGCCGGCAGTCCGCCCGCTTTGTCCTGGAGGTCGAACATCCACAGACCGCCATCGTCGATGTGAGGCGGATGGTACAGGCGGCCGGCCGGGATCGGTTCGAGCCGCACGCCGGTTTCGTCGGCGAGGTAGTCATAACCGATGGCCTGGTCGCGGCGGTCGGGATCGAGAAAGCTGTAGAGATCGCGCCGCGCGCTGCGCCGGGCCGGGTCGATCATCTTCAGATGATAGAGATTGAGCCCGCTGCGCAACTCGCGGAAGCCGGCATTTCTGGGGTACCACAGATCGTGCAGGCCGGTGTCGGTGCGCTCGGCCGGGTCGAAGGCGCGGAACAGGCAATGGCGGATCTTGGCGCCCCAGATGCCGTCGACGCGGTAGCTTTGCGGCGCATAAAGCTCGCGGAAATGGAACCCCCAGGCGATGCGCCCCGGTTTGCGGGTCAGGGTGGCGATTTCTGACGCCACCGCGGCTTCAAACCGTTCGTCGGGATCGACGGCCAGGATCCAGTCGGCGCCGGCCTGCCGTGCTGCCTCGAGCAGGCAGCGCCGGCGCCCGACCTCGCTGCTGAACACGCCGGTCGAGGCGCGGTCGTCGAAGGCCACCCAGCCGTCGACGAACGGATCGATATTGGCGATGAGATCGGGGACCAGATGGGCGTCGAAGCGGTAGCTGAAGACGGCGATCACCCTTTGTTTGCGTCGCAACAGCGTCTTCCACCGCGGCAGGTTCGGCTTGATTTCCAAAGAGATCATCAGGGGCAGCCTAGTTTGCGGAGATGCCTGAGGTGGCTGGCCTGTCGGCTGACCATTGCGACACCAGCACGCCGCCGGCCTTGACCGCCAAGGTGAGCCAGAAGATCGGCATCGACAGCCTGACATAGGTCAGGTCGCGGCCATCGAGGCCGGCGCGCGCAAGGGCTTGAGCCGGTCGCCACTGGCGCAACACGTCGCGGGCAATCCTTGCATGGGACTTTCCCAGGATCCGGTGCATGTCGCGGCCATAACGGATGCCGCGCCGGAACTGGTCGATCATCAGCCGCAGGAGCCGCGTTTCGTTGAGGTGGATGGTCTGGACGCCAGGCTCCCAGACCGGCTGCAGCTCGGGCGGCAGCCGTTTCAGGAACTCGGTGTCCTCGCTTGCCGGAACGGTTTCGTCGAAGCGGCCAAAGCTGTCGAACAGCGCGCGGTCGAAGGACGCGCCGAAGCGGATCGCCATGGTCTCGGGCAGGCCGGGCAGGCGCCGCATGAACATGCCGATATAGGCGGCACAGGCGACAAGGTTGCGCGGGTGGCTGTTGGCGATGGCGCTTGCCACCGCGCCGGCGCCGGAGCGGTGGCGGGCGAGGCGCCGTTCGACCCAGCCGGGACAGGCGCGGCAGTCACTGGCAAGGAAGGCGACGAAGGGCGCCCTGGTGTTGTCGATGCCGCGATTGCGCGCTGCCCCGACATAGAGCCGTTCGGCATATTCGAGTGAGGGCACGGCGATGCCGGCGCGCCTCAGCACGGCCTCGACATTGCCGCCGCCGGAATTGACCACGACGATCTCCGTCGGCATGTCCTGGTCGAGCAGGGAGCGCACCGCGCCGACCACGTCTTCCGACGCCTTGTAGCAAAGCACGACAGTTGCAAGTTCGGTTCGTTCGGCAGGCACGCGTATGAAGCTCCGGGGGGACAGCCTGGATAGGCCGCCCTTTTAGCCAAGAAGGCACAATCTGCAATAGGTATTTTCCACAACCTTGTTTCAATTATTGGTTGCATAAGGTGTGCCGCATGCCTGCCGGCGCGCCGCGAAAAGGGAAGCCGTGCGCCCGAGCGCCGCAACCGGTTACGGTCACGGCGCAAGTGCAAAAAAGTTTGTCCTTTTTTGTCCGCTCCTTGTCCTTGGCATGGCTGGCGCGGCTGGACACGAGGCCTAGGATGACGCACATCATGGTTCACGGAGTGTCCAGAAATGACCGATACCGCATTGCTCGTCATCGATGCCCAGGAGAGTTTCCGCCAGCGCGCCAACTGGCTGGAGGTCGACAGCCCGACCTATCTCCGGAACCAGCAGGCGCTGATCGACGGCGCTCTCAACAAGGGCTGGAAGATCGTGCGGGTGTTGCATGCCGAGCCCGAAGGCATTTTTTCGCCCGCCTCCGGTTTCGTCCGGCCGCTGGCAGAGCTCAGGCTCGACAAGCCCGATCTCGAATTCCACAAGTTCAGGCATTCCGCCTTTGTCGGCTCGCCGCTTGAAGTGTTCCTGATCGAAAACGGCATCCGCCGTCTCGTCATTTCGGGCATTCGCAGCGAACAATGCTGCGAGACGACATCACGCCATGGCTCGGATCTCGGCTGGCAGGTCGACTATGTCACCGAGGCGACGCACACAATGCCGCTGACCGATGCGACCGGAAGGACCTGGACGGCCGAAGAGCTGAAGGCACGCACGGCGGCCGTGCTCGATGGCCGTTTCGCCCGCGTCTGCACCATTGCCGAGGCGCTGGCCTACGGGGCCGACGAGGGCAGGGCCGCCGCCGCATGACCGCGCCGCGCCGGATTCCGACCTATGTGGTGATGCCGGCGCGCACGCTTCTGCTCGATGTCGCCGGGCCGATGGAGGCCCTGCGATACGCCAATCTGCTGCAGAAGGACGTGCAATTCGACGTCACCTATGTCGGCGCCTTGCCGGAGGTGACCAGCTCGATCGGCTTGCGCATTTCAGGCATCTCGCCGCTGCCCGAAACCATCGAGCCGGACGCCATGGTCGTGGTGTCGGGCGACACCGACGAGCCGATGGGCCAGCCGATCGAGGCGCCCGGTGAAGGCGAGGACGAGCTGGTGCGCTGGCTGAGGCGCAGCATAAAACCCGGCATGCTTTTGGTCTCGATCTGCTCGGGCGCGCTGCTGGCCGGCAAAGCCGGGCTGCTCGACGGCGTCAGATGCACCACCCATTTCGGCGATTGCGGCCGTCTCGCCGAGATCGCGCCTTTGGCCCGGGTGCTGGAGAACCGGCTTTATGTCGAGGATGGCGAACGTTACACCAGCGCCGGCATCACCGCAGGCATCGACTTGATGCTGCACATCATCGGCCGGCTGACCAATCCTGCCGTCTCGGCGGCGGTGGCCAAATCGCTGGTCGTCTATATCAGGCGCCTGGGCAGCGAGCCGCAGCTGTCGCCCTGGCTCGAAGGGCGAAACCACATCCACGCCGCCATCCACCGGGTGCAGGACGCGATCACGGCCGATCCGGCGCGGGACTGGTCGCTGACGATTTTGGCCGACATCGCCATATCGAGCCCCCGCCACCTCAGCCGCCTGTTCAACGACCAGGCCGGCATGAGCATCCCGGATTATCTCAACCGGCTGCGCGTGGCGCTGGCGCAGCAGCTGCTGAGCGAGACGCGGCTCGACATCGAGCGGGTGGCCGAGCGTGTCGGCTACAGCTCGAGCCGGCAGCTGCGCCGCGCCTGGGGCCGCTTCAACGCGACCCCGCCGAGTGCGTATCGGCGTGGAGGGGCGGGCCAGCCGCAGCAGCTGCCGACAGGCTGAAACGCTCGGCCCCGGCGCTCGAACGAGCGGCTGCTTTCCCGGCCGGAACCCGTCGCTGCGTCCGCTATCGGATTGACATCGTTACAAACTGTCGCTCGTCTTTTGGTTCAAAACAAGGTTATGCGGGGCTGGGGAAATTGAATTCTGCCGGAGTTCTGCTTGTCCATGCAATGCAGCGCCTATCATCAACGGCTGACGGCAATGCCGAATGGCTAGTGCCATCTCATCCAACTAGAAAGTCGACGCAGATTCTCTAGATACGAGTCGAGGTATGGCTCACTTCCAAAGGCAAAGCCCGACGATAAGATATCTTTTCTCTTCTGCGTCGATTTCAATTCATGCTCAATTAATCGGAAACCTTCAGTTCGCCATGCAAGCCTTCCGATCGACATTCGCACCCTACCACCGGCACTCGAGAGCTGTTCTCTGAGAGATTCTTCACTATTCTCTTCAAGGTGGACCAACCCGCCTAGCGCCTCGAACCAATCGAAGAGCAGGTCGTAATCTGGGGTGATGCCAATGAACGATGATCCCCACTCTCGGAACACATCAAGAAGGTGATCGCTCAGCGGCGTTTTCCGATGTCCTTCTTTTGTGGTGAACCCTTCAATATTGTTCCAAACGTCATTCCCCGAACCGTTCCACTCCCCAAGGAAAAGATAGTTGGCAACCCGTTTGGACTCACGATCTTCTCTCGCAATTTGCAGCGAAAACAGATCGTGGAAAACCTTCCATCGCTCAGCCCGAATGAGTCCCAATGCGTATGCTGTCAACATCAATACTGCTGGGTACGTCCGCAGACCCAACCAAGCACTTAAGCCACTGCCCTCCTTGTTCGCCTTTGCGACTACTGCCCGAATTGCATCGCTAACTAAGGCGAGTTCCGAGCCATCACCCCATCGCCCAAGCACGCCAAAAGCCTTAGCAAGTGGCTCTGACGCCGCTTCGTAGCGCGAAACTCGCTGGCGAAATTCTTCGGCGGACCAGCCGCGTTGCGGTGCCAGTTCTGGCACGTCAATGCGATCGAATAGTTTGCTGACCTCATGCGTCAACGTTTCATCTAAGCGAATACGAAATTCTGGCTTTGCGACGTACCTTTTTACCGCACCGACGATCAGATCTATTGTCAGTGGGCTCTGCTTCTGAGTCGCGGCCAATGTGGCGACCCGCTCTCCCAGAGAGGTGAAGAATACATCTGCGTCTGAAATCGAGATGGAAACCGCCTTTCGCTGAGTGACGATCTCTTCAGCTCCACTGCCGAGTTTGCCTCGCATGGTCCAAAAGGTTGGATAGCGCCGGTTGGGCGCTCGCAGCAATGCCGCGCGCAATGCATGATCCCACTCGCCTGACCACCCACAAGCGATGATCCCATGCTCATCGAAAATACGATCGAGCAAGGCGTTATAAGCGGTGGGATAGCTGCTTAGTTCCTCGTCGGTATTCAGAATGCGCGCGTCTTTGTAATCGCCGTGCACCTTCAGCACATAGCACGAACTGTGAGTTATCGGTTCGGCTCCTGACAGCGTATCAACCGACGAGATTACGGTTGGCTCAACACCAGCTTCTCGCAAGGCGTTTTCCAGTAGCCGGTCAAAGTTGGTTGTCACTATGACTTTTATGAAGCCGTCTCGAACCAGCCTTGCGATGGCATGATGCGCGGCAGTCGGCAGTTTTTTGCCTTCGGCTCGGTCGTCTTCGTCAGGCTCGATATAGGAATGCAGGATCGATCTACGCTCGGCCGGGGCAAGAGCTAACTCTTCCAGCAGAGCCGAATAACTGGCTTCGCTGCCGATCTCCTTACGATACCATTGTGCCCAGTCTGGTTGGTCTTCGATGCCCTTTGCCATTGCAACGCGCCGAACCAGATCAAGTGTGATTTCCCAGCCAGTTGGGATGCCCGCAGCACGAGAGATGCCGGAGCCAAGAAGCAAAGCGTAGACTCCTCTATTCTCGAAAATTGAGAACGCGAGTTGAGTTGTCGGATCACCTGATAGGATGCTCATGTGGCCAATGCCGTTATTCTGCCTGAATTGTCTCGGGGACGAGTTGAAAATGAACGCCGTATTCAGCCAATTTGCCCCACAAGGCTTGCACTTGCAGCGCTCTTTCTTCGATCTTTTTAGTATTGGCGTAACTCAGTCCACGCCGTCGCTGCGCCAGTGGCAATTCCTGTTCTTCGCTACTCGATTCTGCGCGTAGCCAGCGCCGGGCAATCAGATACCGAATTCGAACGGATATCTTGGCGTCCATTGGGAACGTGGCGTTGTTCTGTGGATCCCGTGTTACCAGGTCGTACTTGTCGCCAAGCCGTCTCGCAGTCTCAGCCACAAAAAGCTCGCCGAACTGATTTCCCCCGGCCTTCGCTTTCGCTCTTATCATTTCGATTTCGCTCGGGGTCGGCTGAGAACGCATGACGAACTGAACTGCTATCTCGCGAACACTGTTGCTTGGAGAATCTATCAACGAAATCATGATTTGGCGGACGGCTGCATGCCGCGCCATGCCATGTCGTTTCAGCAAATTGGCGGCAGCTCGCACCAATACGGCTGTGTCGGGCTGATCAGAAATTGCCGCAAGCAGCATTTCCCGCAATGCCTTGTCGTTTCCGATTCGTGGCGCGAGATAGCGCATAAGTTCAGTCTTGAGGAACGGCCCGACTGCACGATAGAAAAGCTCTTCAACGATTGGCAGCGCTATGTCGTGGTATTTTCCTGAACTACTAAGGTTCTTTCCAGCCCATTCGATCTGCTCCACCCATCCCCCGCGAGCAACAGTCTGTAATAGTTTTCGGGCGCGGTCATCAGATTGAAAATAACGGTCCAGCCGGGCCCTGGAAGCGAAGATGGACCCGTCAAGGTCCGCGCCGTCAAAGACCGTCGTTCTGTCCCACATCACTCGAATGCCAGTCGCCTCGCGAAGGTCCGCGTCAGTCAGGTCAAAACCGCGAAGATCGGCGTTTGTGAGATTGATCCCTCTAAGGTCGGCGTGGCGGAGATTGCGCGACCTGTCTAATCCAGCGAGCCCCACCATTTCGTTGAAGGTAGGCGCTTGCGACTTCGCTATTGCCTGGAGCGCCGCGACGGTTTCTTCCAACAAGATGCTAGATAGGAATGGGCTATCCTTCATCGAAGCTCTGCGACTTTCCAAATACGAACTTGCCATCAAACGGCTGGTCGGACCCTGCCGCGTGAAGGCTTTTGGCAATCAGCACTTTCGCGATTTTTTTCTGGTTGATCGACTGGATAGACGAGAACCAACTTGTGCTCGCAATCAGTTCCGCTTTCACATGCTTTTGCTTGACGACAAGCTGGGCTTCGACGCCATGACGATTCTTACCTGCAACTGGTGTAACCTCGCACAATGGCTCATGGTCGACGTATACTCCGTCCAAAGGCGCACCGGTGATCTTCCAGTTATCGTTTCCGACCGCTTTAACTTGATGCCGTTCGATCACGTCAGTACTTGTTGTCTTCTCATTGGCCGACTGACCAGACTTTTCGGAAGAGCTGCGACGGCCTTCGACCTTGAGTTCTGCTCCAGTCAAAGATCCACCGGCTGAAGCGCTGGCTGAGCGTGTCTTCTCGTTTTCTGCCGTCTGCGTTACAGACCGCTCGCGTTGCACTTCCTGTCGGACTTTCGGCGCCATCACAGGGTTGCCAAGCTTTGTGCGGGGCACGACCTCCAAGCCCGCGAACTGAACCGAAAGTACCGCTTCGGAAATCTCAACGGCGATAGTTCCGATTGACTCTTCGATTTCGAACGGATGGATCCGCAACTCGACAAGAAGTTCATGAGAATTGTCGCCGTCTTCTTTCGGCGAAATCTTGGTCTTCAGCTCGACCAGATCAGGAAGTGGGTTGTCATGTTCCGCTTTGAATTTCACTGCGTCCTCGCTTCGCGCGCGACAACTGTGTCCTCGCTTAATGCACGACAGAAGAATCACCGCCAATGCACCCGCGATAATATCACACACGGGCGCTTGTCTAGCAGACTGGCATCGGATGCGGGCGAGCGAAACGGTGGCAGTCAACACGATAAGGGACAACTGACCTCGGCGTCGCGCGACGGCAGGAGAGGCCTTTGTCTGCCTGTCTTCGCCCCCGGCCGCAGCTCACGCACTGTGCCGACACGGCTGACAGGGCGGCGCGGCGCGCGGCCAGATTTGCCGCCGCACTCGAAGCTGGCCAATGCCCCCATTGCCAATGCCCCGAGTGCTGATGCTGCACATCATCGGCCGGCTGGCCAATCTTGCCGTCTCGCCTGGGCAGCGAGCCGCAGCTGTCGCCCTGGCTCGAAGGGCGAAACCACATCCACGCCGCCATCCACCGGGTGCAGGACGCGATCACGGCCGATCCGGCGCGGGACTGGTCGCTGTCTGTCCTGGCCGACATCGCCATATCGAGCCCCCGCCACCTCAGCCGCCTGTTCAACGACCAGGCCGGCATGAGCATCCCGGATTATCTCAACCGGCTGCGCGTGGCGCTGGCGCAGCAGCTGCTGAGCGAGACGCGGCTCGACATCGAGCGGGTGGCCGAGCGTGTCGGCTACAGCTCGAGCCGGCAGCTGCGCCGCGCCTGGGGCCGCTTCAACGCGACCCCGCCGAGTGCGTATCGGCGTGGGGGGCAGGCGCAGATGCCGGCAGGCTGAAACGCCGGGGCAGGTGGCTGGGATCGGCAGATGTCGAAGCGCTCGGCCGGTGCCTTTGTTTCGCGGGGCTCGGAAGCGCTGCAGGATGTCCAGCCGCAGCCCGATCGACCGGCTGTTGCCTGAGAGATGTCAGGTGACGGCTGCCATTGCTCTGCCATTCGCGCCGAACCTGCATGGGTCAGACAGCAACCTCATTCGACACCTGTCGCGTCGTTGAAGTTACGTACCGCAGAATGTCTGGAGGACGCGCTCTTCGTCTTTTGGTGGCAACGCGTAGTCCGCCATCTCGGGCTGCTCGTCGAACGGGCGCGCAAGCACCGCGAGCAAACTCCGGAAAGGGCCAAAGTCGCCTTCATTGGTGGCGGCGGCGATGGCCGCTTCGACACGGTGATTGCGAGCAATGTATTTCGGGTTCACCGCGCGCATGCGAGCCGCGCGGTCGGCGGCAGTCTCCGGCTCGCGCGCCAGCCGTTCACGCCAGCGCAAAGCCCAGCTGTCGAAAGCCGTGGGGTCGATGAAGTGGTTGCGTGTTCGGCCGGAGCCGTCGACCTCATCAGCGAGATCGCGAAATGTCAGGGTGAAATCCGCCCCGTTGCGCGCCATCAGGCCAAGCAGTTCGGCAGCAAGTTCAAGGTCTTCGGGCTGTTCGGTTAACAGCCCGATCTTGTGGCGCATGCCTTGATGAAACGCCGCCTCGTAGCGTGCCTGGAACGATCCGATCGCCGCTTTCGCCTGCTCGAAGCCTTCATCGTCGCCGCCTGCTTCGCTTCCCAGAATGGGCAGCAGCGCTTCGGCCAGGCGCGCCAGGTTCCAGACGGTGATGCGGGGCTGGTTTGCATACGCGTAGCGGCCCTGATGGTCGATGGAACTGAACACGGTCGCCGGATGATAGGCGTCCATGAACGCACATGGACCATAATCGATCGTCTCGCCTGAGATGGCGACGTTGTCGGTGTTGAGCACGCCATGGATGAAGCCTGTCAGCATCCATTGCGCCACCAGCTTCGCCTGCCTTGCGACAACGGCATCGAGGAACCCGAGGTAGCGACGGGGGATTTCGGCGAGATGCGGATAGTGCCGCGATATTGCGTGGTCCGCCAACGCCCCCAGGCCGTCAATGTCTTCCCGTGCGGCAAGGTACTGGAACGTGCCGACGCGGATGTGGCTGGCGGCAACGCGCGCTATCAGCGCTCCGGGAAGCCTGGTCTCGCGAAAGACGTGCTCGCCAGTGGCAAGCAGCGACAGGGTTCGCGTGGTTGGGATGCCGAGGGCGTGCATCGCCTCGCTGACGATGTATTCGCGCATCATCGGTCCGAGCGCTGCCCGCCCATCGCCATTGCGGGAAAACCGGGTCGGACCGGAGCCCTTCAATTGAACGTCGCGCAACTGGCCTGTTGTATCGAGCAACTCTCCGACGAGGACGGCACGACCGTCGCCAAGCTGCGGCACGAAGTTGCCGAACTGGTGACCCGCATAGGCCTGGGCGATGGGACGCGCGTCAGCGGGGAAGCGGTTTCCGGCCAGCATGTCGATACCTTGGGGACCACGCAACCAGCCGATGTCGAGGCCCAGCTCCGTCGCCAGTGTTTCATTCAGTTCGAGCAGACGCGGTGTCGAAACCGGGGATGGATCCGGACTGGCGTAAAGCCGCTCGGGGAGGTCGGCGGCATAAGTGTGTTGGAACCGGGGGCTGCGCATGACATCTCGGGGCTTGTTCAGGTTACCGGCTAGATAGGGATGCCGCGAGGCGCGGGCCAGCAATTCGAGAGGGGCTGTTAAGTCGCAACCCAATCGCAGTTTCCGATGTTGGCGTCCAGCCAGGAAGCTGCTGTCAGTTGTCGCCGTAGCCCATTCCATATCCAGAAGGAAGCCAGCGGCCGAGGCTCTTATGACCTGGTCCTCGGTCTGCAAGCGAAGACCAACGAAGTCAGGTCTCGCCAGTGTCAGCGAGGACTGATAGTTCTGGGCTCCATGAACACGCTCGGTGTGATCTCGGATACGCACGGCCTTCTGCGCGAGGACGCCGTTGCGCTTCTTCAAGGCGTCGACCACATCGTCCATGCGGGCGACATTGGAAACCCCACCATCATCGAGAGATTGGAACGTATTGCGCCAGTCTCGGCAATTCGCGGCAATGCCGATGTCGAGCCGTGGGCGTCTCCGTTTGCGGATACCCTTCAAGTGACGCTGTTCGGGCAGAAGATATTCGTCATCCACGACCGAAAGGATATGACGTTTGCTCCAGCCATGATGGGCATCGATCTCGTGATTTCTGGTCATTCTCATCGTGCCAGTATCGAGAGCCGCGATGACGCCATTTATCTCAACCCGGGCAGTGCAGGCCCGCGCAGGTTCAGGCTGCCCATCACCTTGGCAATGGTCCAGATCATCCACGGGCGATTGGTGCCCAGGATCTGCGAGATTGCCTCAGATCTTCATTGAAGCCGACTGCATGGCTGACCAGGGGCCGATTGCAGACTGACCTGGTTTTGGGCCAACTCAAAGGACAACGACCCTTCGGCAAGCGGCCCACCTGCTGTCGCTTCGCGCTGACAAGCGAAACCTCCCAAGTCGCCGCACGGATCGCTCCCGCAAGCGTGTGGAGATGACCAAGCGCCATGCATTTGCCAAGGTTCGGCAGCCGAACGCGATCAAGGCTGGCGTAGACCGTGCTGTCCATCTCGGCCGTGCCGGAGATGGCCACCAAAGTTGCGAGGGTTGACGTTGCGCCGGCCGCGGTCACGCGGCAGGATGCAGCGAGGTCGAATGGCCCGTTTCAGGGAGCCTTTGCTTGGCGTTCTTCTTCTTTGGCATGAACCAGTCCCTGGATGGCTTTGTCGATCACGATCGTTTCCCCTTCGCCCCGGGCCCAAGACTCTATCGCCGCTTTGTCGAGCAGACGGAGAAGCTCTCCGGCAGCCTTTATGGCCGCCGCCTCTATGAGACGATGCGCTACTGGGACGAGGACCAGCCCGGCTGGGATGCGGACAGGCGCGCCTTTGCGGCAGCGTGGCGCAAGACCCCGAAATGGGTGGTCTCCAGGACGTTGCAGACGGTCGGGCCCAACGCCAGGCTGCTCGGCACGGAGACCGAGGCGGAAATCCGCCGGCTAAAAGTCGAGCTGGAGGGTGAGGTGGAGGTCGGCGGCCCTGAACTGGCGCGTTGCCTGACCGAATGGGGCCTGATCGACGAATACAGGATCTATCTGCACCCGGTCGTGCTCGGCCACGGCACGCCCTTTTTCGCCGGCCCCCGGCCGCCGCTGCGCCTGACCGGAACCGAGCGCTATGACGGCGACGTCATCCGGCTGAGTTATGTGCCGGCCTGATTGTGCCCCCGGCATGGCTCGAGCGGCGCAGTCCGGCGGGCAGGCGCGCGCAGCGGCACGTTTCGCTTCACCAGGCGTAACGCAGCACGCCCTTGCCTGAACAGGACCGCGTCACGTCGGAGAATTCGCCTTCGAAGCCTGCCGTCGCCGACCAGCCGTCTTGCCATCTCGTCTCGACCTCAGCGCCGACCAGTGCTGTGTCGCGCGCCATGGCAGCGCCATTGACGACGAAAGTGGCGCCGGGCAGCGTCTGGAAGGTCGCGGTCAGGCTGCGCTCGGGATCGAAATGATGGGCCCAGGCAAGGCGCCCGCGCAACGTCACCACGGCCTCGGCCATGGCAAAGGCTTTGCCCGCCCGCAATTCGACCGGATGCGGTTCGTCTCCTTGTTTGGTGTCAGCCGCTCCGCCATCGACTCCTCCTCGTCTGAAGGATCCCGGCCGGGGGCCCTTGGGCACCCGGCCGGTCAGTCAGCTGTCACTTGGTGGTATTGATTGTGATGCGCTTGGCGTTCGCCTGCGCCCTTTCCGTCTTGGGCAGGGTCACGGTGAGGACGCCGTTCTTGAATGCCGCCTCAACCTTGTCCTCCTCGACTTCGCGGCCAAGAGCAAGGCGCCGCTCGAAACGCCCGTAATAGCGTTCGCTGAACTGACGATCCTTGTCTTCGGTTTCCGATTTCTTCTCGCCGCGAAGTGTGAGAACACCGTCTTCAAGCAGAACCTCGACATCGTTCTCGTCAAGCCCGGGCATTTCCGCGACCACCCGGATTTCCTTGTCGTTCTCCGAGAATTCGACGCTTGGCCAGGTGCCATTGCGAGGCGTCATGCGGCCAAGAACCGACGGTGTGTCAAAGTCCCGGAACACCTCGTCAAACAGCCGGTTGACGTTGCGATGCAGCGACATGAACGGATCCATGTCCTCACTGCGATTGATCGCCGGGGCCTGGTTGTTGCCACGGTTCCATGGGATCAGGTCACGTACACTCATTGCCTTTTTCCTTTCGTCTTTCTTGTTTGTCCTTTCTCGTTTGGTCACGACGACACCCCACCCCAGATGGGGTGTCGCACTGGACGGTTCAGTCAAGATCATGCCGCTACGTTGCCTTCGATCCGCTTCGAGGCTGACTTCGTGTCAGCGCCGGCGTTGATCGCGATCCGTCGCGGCTTCATCTCCTCGGGAATTTCCTTCTTGAGGTCGATGATCAGCAGGCCGTTCTCGAGCTTGGCGCCCATGACGCTGACATGGTCGGCGAGTTCGAAACGACGGTCAAAGGTCCTCATCGCCAGTCCATGGTGGAGATAAAAAACGTCGCCATTTTCCGTCTTCGAGCCGTTGATGACGAGCAGGTTTGGCTCATGGGTGATCGAAAGCTCGTCTTCTGCGAACCCAGCTACCGCAAGCGCGATGCGATAGGTGTCTTCACCGAGCTTGACGATGTCATAGGGCGGCCAATTGTCGGCCTGTGGGGAACTGGATTTTTCGAGCAGGTCGAAAATCCGGTCAAAGCCGATGCTCGACCTGTAGAAGGGAGAGAAGTCCATATTTGTTCTCATAGCTACATCCTCCTTGGAGCAACATAGGTACGAGGGCGCGCCAAGAAGCCTGGCGCTCCCTGACCGTGTCGACCCTTTGCAGCAGCCGACGGAATATGAGTTGGGAAGCGATTTGAGCGACGTCAAGGGGCGAGCCATCGAGCCGACATTTTGACGGCGTGGTGGTGGGTTCACAGGCTGGGGCCGCTGGAAAGCGCTCCGTCCAATGCCCATCTAGTCTGCTGGCAAATCGATGGAGTTAGCGATGACCATGACGCGGGAAGACGTTGTCTCGGTCCTCGGGCCGGTGGACGATACGATGATTGCACAAGTGATCCTGTCCGGCGCTTCGCTCGTGGAACTCAGGGAGGCGTGGGGGTGGGCTTTCGGCGACGACGCGTTGATGGGGCAAGGCCGCCCTCTGCCCGGAACGCGGGTTGCGGCACTGATCGACTTGATTGAACCCGACGATGACGAGACAGAGGGCCCGGCTGCACCGGGCCCCGGTGCTCACTGAATCGTAAATACCCCATCCACTGCCTGCCACTCGGCAGGTTTGATCAGCCGGTGGTGGGCAACGCGCACGGAATGCAGCGCACCTTCAAGTTCCTGTTCCCAGTAGCTCAGGAAACCTCTCAGCGTTGGGAATTCCGGTGCGAGGTCGTATTCCTGCCAGACATAAAGCTGCAACAACCGCGGGTAATCAGGAAGGTGATAATGGATCTCCGCGGTCGTGAGGCCGTAACCCTCCATCTGGAGCCGGAATTCCCTGCTGACCACAAGCTTCTTCTCGGTCACCATCAAGCGTCCAATCTTTCCGGGCGTTCGTGGTTGCCGCTCTGGTCGAATTTGCAAGCGACGTCGGCGCGGATTTCATCGAGGCGGCGAAGCGCATCCATGACGGCATCGAAAGTCACCGGGGCCGCGATGCCTGGTGGCTTGCGCAGGGCCGGTATGGATTCGACCGCGCATGCATCCGATGCCCAGGAGGCAAGAATGGCGCGCTTTTCCTGAATGCCGAGTTGATCGTCCGTTATCACATCGTCGGGATGGCTGAAGAACCGGGCCGGGAAAAGCAGACGGTCCAGTGACAGATCCGTGATTTCAGGGGCGATCGAGGGGATAATCGTCGGGACAGTTCGTTCCATCGATGGTCCTCCGTTACAAAAATCTCCTTGCGTTGACGATCCGACGATGGTCCCAGGCGAACCACCGTCGGACAGAAAAATTTGGAGGATTCGAACGAAATTGCAAGCCCCCGCTTTCGCGGCTTCGCGGCGGATAGCTTCATGAATTCAGCGCGCTAGCACTCGGCAAACCCGGGCGCTAGAATTTTTGCAGCCACCTCTTGAAACTCAAAAACACCTCACCCAGATCGATTGCGCGCGATGCCGAAGAGGGTCGCGCACCCCGCGCCGGCACCGCTTCGGATGCGGCGCGGAGGAACCTCAAAAATCTGTTTGTCCATGAGGAGAACGACATGACGTTCCGTCCATTGCACGACCGTATTCTGGTCCGCCGCATCGAGGCCGAGGAAAAAACGGCCGGCGGCATCATCATCCCCGACACCGCCAAGGAAAAGCCGCAGGAAGGCGAGGTCATCGCCGTTGGTCCGGGCGCCCGCGACGACAGCGGCCAGTTGCTGTCGCTCGACGTCAAGGTTGGCGACCGCATCCTGTTCGGCAAATGGTCCGGCACCGAGATCAGGCTCAATGGAGAGGATCTCCTGATCATGAAGGAGTCCGACGTCATGGGCGTGATCGATGCCGCGGTCCAGGCGAAGAAGGCCGCCTGAGTGGAACCTGCCGTTTTGAGAAGGAGCAAGAAAAATGGCTGCTAAGGAAGTCAAATTCCACACCGAAGCCCGCGAGAAGATGCTGCGCGGTGTCGACATTCTCGCCAACGCTGTGAAGGTCACGCTCGGTCCCAAGGGCCGCAACGTCGTGATCGACAAGTCGTTCGGCGCCCCTCGCATCACCAAGGACGGCGTCACCGTCGCCAAGGAGATCGAGCTGGAGGACAAATTCGAGAACATGGGCGCGCAAATGGTGCGCGAGGTCGCGTCCAAGACCAGCGACATCGCCGGCGACGGAACCACAACGGCGACCGTGCTTGCCCAGGCGATTGTCAAGGAAGGCGCCAAAGCTGTCGCTTCCGGAATGAACCCGATGGACCTGAAGCGTGGCATCGACAAGGCGGTCGACGCCGTGGTCGCGGAACTCAAGGTCAATGCGCGCAAGGTGACCAAGAACGACGAGATCGCCCAGGTGGGGACCATCTCGGCCAATGGTGACGCCGAAATCGGCCGCTTCCTTGCCGAGGCCATGGAAAAGGTCGGCAACGAGGGTGTCATCACCGTCGAGGAGGCCAAGACCGCGGTGACCGAGCTCGAAGTCGTCGAGGGCATGCAATTCGATCGCGGTTATCTCAGCCCGTATTTCATCACCAACCAGGACAAGATGCGCGTCGAGCTCGACGAACCTTACGTGCTGATCCACGAAAAGAAGCTGTCCAACCTGCAGGCGCTGCTTCCGGTTCTGGAAGCGGTGGTCCAATCCGGCAAGCCGCTGCTGATCATCGCGGAGGACGTCGAGGGCGAGGCCCTTGCCACGCTCGTCGTCAACAAGCTGCGTGGCGGCCTCAAGGTCGTGGCCGTCAAGGCGCCTGGCTTCGGCGATCGCCGCAAGGCGATGCTGGAAGACATTGCTATTCTGACCGGCGGCACGGCGATCTCGGAAGATCTCGGCATCAAACTCGAGAATGTAACGCTGAACATGCTGGGCCGCGCGAAGAAGGTGGTCGTCGAGAAGGAAAACACCACCATCGTTGACGGCGCCGGCTCCAAGACCGAGATCCAGGGGCGTGTTGCCCAGATCAAGGCCCAGATCGAAGAGACCACTTCGGACTACGATCGTGAGAAGCTGCAGGAACGCCTGGCCAAGCTCGCCGGGGGCGTCGCCGTCATTCGCGTCGGCGGCTCGACCGAGGTCGAGGTGAAGGAGCGCAAGGATCGCGTCGATGACGCCATGCATGCCACCCGCGCCGCCGTCGAAGAAGGTGTGTTGCCGGGCGGCGGCGTTGCCTTGCTGCGCGCAGTGAAGGCGCTCGACAATGTCCAGGCCGACAATTCCGACCAGAAACACGGCATCGAGATCGTGCGGCGCGCCCTCGAAGCGCCGGTGCGACAGATTGCGGAAAACGCTGGCGCCGAAGGCTCGATCATCGTCGGCAAGCTGCGCGACAAGGCCGAGTTCGGCTATGGCTGGAACGCACAAACCGATGAGTTCGGCGACCTCTACACACAGGGCGTCATCGATCCGGTGAAGGTGGTGCGCACCGCACTTCAGGACGCGGCATCCGTCGCTGGCTTGCTGGTCACCACCGAGGCGATGGTGGCCGAGAAGCCGAAGAAGGACGCGCCGCTGCCGGCGATGCCCGGCGGTGGCATGGACTTCTAAGAGACAGACAGAGAGGCCGTGTCCGCGTCCATCGAGGCGCGGACACGGCTCCAGACGGACGGGTGATTGGCATGGATACGACCAACATCAACAAGATTGCGCCGCCGCAACGTGCGGCTACCGAACTCAATTATGAGGCCGATCTTAGAGTCGTGCTGGAGCCGGTGCTGACCGAGGTGCTCGACACGGCAGAATCCGCGGGCTGGGACCGGCGGAAGGCAGCGTACACGGTGATGTTTCTGGCAGCACGGCAGTTGTCAGCCGGAAAATCGACCCCGAAAACGGATGTTGGAAAGGGTTGAGAAAATGGAAGTGGCGCATGCCGGCAAATGAAAGGAACGGACAGTATCGTCCGTTCCAACCCGGTTAGACCCGATAGCCAGCCGGAAGCGTCGAAAGGAGGAACCTGGAGCTTCGGGGCGAAAAAGGATGACCATGAGTTCGTCGAGTTGTCTTGCCGCGCTTTCGGCAGTTGTTCTCGACATGACCCGGCAGTCCAGCCTGCGCGCGCCGCGCTACCGCAGCCTCTCGCTGGTTTTGCCGCGCGCCCTGCTGGCCCCGCTGGTCGTCCCCGACGCCGACAACACCAACCACGCCGACGACAACGCGTTTACGAGCATGCGGCGGCAGTTGCTCGGGATGGGAGCGGGGCGGGGGTAGGGGCGTGGCGGGGTGGGGCAGGGGCTTGGGGGCGATCTTGGGGCGCAAGGCTGATCGGGGAGCGCCAGTGCGCCAGAGCTCGCGTTAGGGGCTACAGGTAATCAAAGACTGGAGTGGAGCCGTTTCTTTCATGATTCAGGTTGTCGACCTCGAACGACTTGGCGACCGTGCTGTCAGTCCCTTGCCGTGGCGTTTTGGACGGCGCGAGGTAGAGAGCCATCGTCTTGGATAGCGGTGTTCGCAGGCCCGATCCCAGCCGACTTCTCGTGCAGAACGGCTGCGTCGCCCAGAATGAAGCCGGCATTCGCATCAGTCCTGATCTGCCAATTCAAGCCGAGAGCACGTTGCGGACGATGTCGCGGCCCTTTGGGTCGCGAATGAGATCGGTGAACGTCAACTCGGGGATGTTCGTCCCGGGAACCGGCAGTGCGTTTACCGAGATGAGGAACCTCGAACGCACTGCCGGCTGACGCCTGGAGTTGGGATAACGCGGCGCGCCGGGAGTGGTAGCGCGCCGCGGAAAACCAGGCGTTTCTTTACGACCGGGTCAGGAGGCCAAGGCATCAATGCGTGTTGCTGCAGCCTCCGCCTCCAGCAGAGCTGATCGCTTGCCGCGGTGGAGATCCTTGGCAAACACACAGGCCGCATCGTGTCCTGGGGACAGCTTCAACGCGGGTGGCACCTGCTGCTTGCAGTCCTCGACCGCCATGGGGCAGCGGGTTCGGAACCTGCAGCCGGACGGCGGATTGGTCGGGCTCGGCACCTCCCCCACCATCAACGGGACCTTGCGCTGTCTCTCGGCAATGGGATCGGCTTCGGGCACCGAGGCCAGCAGCATCTGCGAGTAGGGATGGCTCGGATGGTCGTAGAGCTCCTGCGACGGGCCATGCTCGACGATCTTGCCGAGATACATGACATAGACGCGCGTGGCCGCCTGCCTGACGAGTTCGAGGTCGTGGGCAATGAACAGGCAGGCGACGCCCAAATCCTTCTGCAATCGCAGGAACAGGTTCATCACCTGGGCGCGGATGGACAGATCCAGCGCGCTGACCGGCTCGTCGCAGATCAACACCCGTGGATTGACGGCAAGGGAACGAGCAATGGCAACGCGCTGGCGTTGGCCACCGGAGAGCTCGCGCGTGTGGCGATCCTTGACCGCATCCGCGAGGCCGACCTGGTCGAGAAGCTCCTTGGTGCGGCGGTCGCGATCGGCCCTGGATTTGAGCCCGTCGATCTGCAGGGCTTCGTCGATGGCTTCCCCGACCGTCTGGCGGTCATTGAGGGACGAATACGGATCCTGGAATACGTATTGCAGCGCCCTGCGGCTGTCGCGGAGAGCTGGGCCCGAAAGCGTGCTGAGGTCGACGCCATCGAGCAGCACACGTCCGGCGGTTGCCTTCTCGAGCCCGACGATGGTGCGCCCGAGCGTCGACTTGCCGCAGCCGGACTCGCCGACCAGGCCAACGATTTCACCCGGATAGAGTTCGATGGAAACATCGTCGACCGCGTGCACAAACTTGCCGCGCTGGACGCTCTTGAATCTGGTCTGCAGGTTTTCGACTTTGAGAACAGGTCCGTGTGTCATGCTGCTGCCCTTCCTTCATTGACGACGGGACAAGCGACAAAGACCGAACCGTCCGCCGAAGGCACCAAGGGAGGCCGGCTGGCCGTGCATGCGGGAACTGCAAAGTCGCAGCGCGGCGCAAATGCACAACCCTTGAGCGGAGCGCCGAGCGTCGGCGGAATGCCAGGAAGTCCACGGAAAACCGAACCAATCGGGTCTTCCCGTTTCGGAATCGCGTTGATCAGGCCCCGTGTGTATGGATGGCGTGGCGTGACCAGAACCTTGTCCACCGGACCGCGTTCCGCTGCCCGTGCCGCATACATGACAACGATATTGTCGGCGGCACCTGCGACCACACCCATGTCGTGAGTGATCAGCACCATGGCCATGTTGAGCCGACGCTGCAGGTCCTTGAGCAGGCGCAGAATCTGGGCCTGAACCGTCACGTCGAGCGCGGTCGTCGGCTCGTCGGCGATCAGCAGCTTGGGTTCGCCCGCCAGCGCCGTGGCAATGACGATGCGTTGCCTGAGACCGCCCGACAACTCATGAGGATACTGGCGGAGCCGGGCAGCCGGATCGGAGATGCCGACGAGCTTGACGAGTTCCAGCGCGCGCGCCTCCGCCGCGCGCGGTGTCATATTGAGGTGAAGCTCCGCCATCTCGGCAATCTGGCGACCGATGCGCCGCACCGGATTGAGGGCGCTCATCGGGTCCTGGAAGATGAAGCCGATGGATTTGCCGCGTAACTTGCGGATATCGGGTTCCGGCAATCCGATCAGTTCACGCCCGCCAAAGCGTACCGAACCGGACAGGCTCGTTGTCACGCCGGTGGGCATGAGACCGAGCGGAGCGAAATTCATCACCGTCTTGCCGCTGCCGCTTTCGCCGACGATGGCAAGGCACTCGCCCTGGCGGACCGTGTAGCTTACCCCGTCGACGGGACGCACGGCGGATTTTGCGGTCAACAGATCAACGGTCAGATTGCTGACGCTCAGAAGCGGTTCGTCATGCATCGGAATTCTCCTTGCCCCAGCCGGCGACTTCGATCCGCCGCGCGGCGAGCATGCGCCGCGTCAGCGGCTTCGGGATGCGATTGAGCGCGATGGACTCTCCGAGCGTGTTGAAGCCGATGACCGCAGCGGTCAGAGCCAGGCCAGGCAGGATCACCTGGCGCGGATCGGATTCGAGATAAGGCAATGCATCGACAAGCATCTGCCCCCATTCCGGCGTCGGCGGCTGGATGCCCAGACCAAGGAAGCTGAGCGTCGCGACGGCCAAAGCGGCCGTGCCGGCATCTGCTGTGGCATAGACCATGACCGCGCCGATGGTGCCGGGCAGCAGGTGGCCGAAGTAGATTCGCCAGGGGCTGGCGCCAAGCACACGCAGGGCCTCGATATGTGGCTTGCTCATGATGCTTACCGCAACCGCCCGGCTGATGCGACCGCTCATCGGCCACCATGCCAGCGCAAGTGCAAGCACCATGGTCCAGTAGCCGGGGCCGACAATACCAATGACCGCCAGCGCAACAATCAGGCTGGGGACCGACAGGCCCACGTCAACGACACGCATCAGCAGGTCATCGACCCAGCCACGGTGATAGCCGGCGATCGTGCCCATAAGGATGCCGATCGTCATTGCGATGATGAGGACCGAACCAACGCTGACCAGCGAAGTGTTCGCAGCGATGATCAGCCGACTGAGGGTGTCTCGGCCGAGATGGTCAGTGCCGAGCCAGTGAGCGGCACTTGGCCCGGCACTTCCCTCCAGCAGATTCTGCGCGCTGGGATCCTGAGGGGCGAGCCAGGGGGCAAAGGTCCCCAGCGCAACGAACAGGCCGATGACGACCAGGGCCGCGCGGGGGAACTTGTTCAGCCGGGCGAAAAGTGGATTGAGTTTGTTCATGATCAGCTCCATTGGCGCCGGATGCGGGGATCGGTCATCAGGACCGCAAGATCGACGATCAGGTTCACCACGATGAAGAAGGAGAGGAAGATCAGCAGGCATGCCTGCACGACCATGAAGTCGCGGAAGCGCACGCCTGCGAGGAAGTAGTCACCAACACCCTGCCAGGCAAAGAGCGGCTCGACGATGATCCCGGTGGCCGTCATCAACCCCACCTGGGTGCCAAGTGCATTGATGAAGACAGGCGTGATGTTTGGCAGCGCTTCGCGAAACAGGATGGCGGTGCGCCCCAGTCCCTTGCTCTTGGCCGTCAGCACGTAGGGGCTGGTCATGGCTTCCTCCAGTCCGACACGCACGACACGGCTGAGCACTGCCGCCGGCAGGACCGCAACCGTGAGCCAGGGCAGCACCCAGCTCGCGGGACCGTTGAAACCGAAGGACGGAAACAATTGGAAGGTGACGGAGAAGCCGTAGATCATCAACGCCCCGACGAAGAAGGTCGGTGTCGACGCGCCGATGAGGGCCAGACCGCGCGAAACGCGGTCCGGCAGTTTGTAGGGCCAGAAGGCACCGAGGAAGCCGAGAAGCAGGCTGAGCAGGGTCGCAATGACGGCGCTGCCGGCGATCAGCGTCCCAGTGACCATCATGCGCTGCGGCAGGTCCGCACTGACCTCCTGGCCCGTCCTGTAGGAGATGCCGAAATCACCTGTGACGGCATCACCAAGCCAATCCACGTAGCGCATCAGCAGTGGCTTGTTCAGTCCGATCTCCTCCTCGACCTGGGCGACGTAACCTGGGACGGCGACCGCGCCGCGCAGTTCGGCGATCAGGACGGCGACGTTTCCAGGGGCCGAGACGACGAGCGTGAAGCAGACCACGGAAGCCAGAAACAACAGGACCAGGGAATGCTTCAGCCGCTTGCTGATGAAGTGGATCAAGGCAGCCTCCCTCAGTCGGCCAGCACGATTTTTTCGTACGGCATGTCGTATTCGGTGACCGGGCTGGTGAAGCCCTGGACACGCTTGGAGTGCGCCCAGATGCTGGGGACGTAGACCAGCGGCGCGATGGCGTCGTTGTCGTACAGCCAGTCATAGACCTTCTGGATCGTCGGCTCGATCTGGTCGCCGGTCGCGGCCGTCGCCGCATTGATCAGCGGGTCCAGGTTGGCGGCATCGGTGACCAGCTTGCCTTCGACATCGTTCTTGAAGGTGGACAGGCAGAGCGCCACGACCGAACCGAACGGATCATAAGGAGCGCCATAGGTGAGGAAGAAGCCGAGATCGTACTTCTTCTCCAGCATGTCAGTGTGCTTGGACGCATGGTCGACAGAACGGACGACCAGGTCGATGCCGATCTCCTTCATCTCCGACTGGATCACTTCGGCGATCAGGCGGGAGCCGGGAACGGCATCGGGACTGACGACCATTTCGAGCGTCAGCGGCTTGCCATCCTTGGAGCGGATGGGACTGCCCGTCCAGCCGGCCTTGTCAAGCAGGGCCGAGGCGGCAGCCACGTCGCGGACGGGAGCGTCGTGCTGCTTGCCGGCATAGGGCAGGGCCGACGAAAACAGGTTGCCGGCCGGTTTCGCATAGCCATGGTAGAGAGCCTGGGAAATGGCCGCGCGATCGATGCCGATGCTGATCGCCTTGCGGACCTGCTGGTCCTTCAGCGCCTCGGCACGGTCGGGATTGAAGGCCATCACCAGAGAGACGTTGCCCGGGTCGATGACGACGTTGAAGCCTGCCGCTTCGAGCTGCTTGCCTTCCTCCGGCGTCAATGGCGCGATCCAGAAACCGCCGATCAGGTCGATCTCGCCGGCGCGCAGTGCCGCGACCCGTGACCGTGGATCCGGGATGACCTTGGCTTCGAGCCGCTCGTAGGACGGCATTTCGCCCCAATAGCCTTCGTGGTGCTCGAAGACGCTCTGGGTGTCGTCGGCACTGACCTGGCGCCATGGTCCGGTGCCAACCGGCTCGCCGAACTTGCCGTCGGCGCCGACGGACTTCGGGCTCAGGAAGCGAACGGGACGCGTGTAGGAGAGCTCCTGCATGAGCGCGAGGACCGGCTCCTTGAAATGGAGGGTGACGTGATAGTCGTCGACCACTTCGAGGGACTCGAAATACTTGGAGCAGTTCATCCAGCTGAACTGTTCCTTGCCCAGCCAGCGATCGAGGTTCCACTTGCACGATGCGGCGTCGAACACCGTACCGTCCTGGAAGGTTACGCCCTGCCGAAGCGTGAGATGAAGCGTCTTGCCGCCATCTTCGATCTTCCAGTCGGTCGCAAGGCACGGCTCGATCTGGCCGCCCTTGCCGTACTTCACCAAGGGCTCGAACATCAGGTCCTGGATCGCCCAGATGGCGTAGTGGCTCTGCGGATCGAGATTGCCGGCGGGCTTGGCAATGGCGACACGGAGCGTGCCGGCGGCTCCCTCGGCATACGCGATCCTGGCGAATGCGGCCTCGGCCATGACCAGCCCTACGGCCGCAGTCGATACCTGCAAAAATGAACGTCTATTCAATGACATTGGGTAGCTCCTCTCTTTGATGGTCGTTCCCTGGCGCCTTGAAACTTCCGCTACGGAAATTTAGCGCTCACTTGTATAGACATATCATTCTAGGCATGTATACAATCTTTCGTCAACATCGTATTTTTCGAAAGGAAGTTTCGCGAACGGCATGATCGACGGAGGAGAGCTGAGCTGGTCACTGAGACGCGGTAGATGGTGCTCCGAGAGGCCTGGAACCCTCCAGGCAACGGTGAAGCTTTGCCGAAAAGGCAAGCTTTGGCTCGCCGGCAACCCCGCGGACAGAATTGGCCGTCAGCCATGCAAGCATTTCGGAGACGAACTATCGCGCTCCGTTGAGAATCCATTGATGTCAAAAAATTGTATACAATATTGGAGGAGCGAATGCGAATTAAGCTGATAAATCCCAATACCACAGCTTCGATGACCGAGCTTATGGGCGAAGCCGCGCGTGCAGTCGCAGCACCAGGCACCGAAGTTGTTCTCGCGACATCTCGGTCCGGCGCAGCATCGATCGAAGGGCACTATGACGAAGCCTTAAGCGTCCTGGGCACCATCGATGAGATACTCGAAGGGGGTGCCGCCGACGCGTATGTGATCGGCTGCTTCGGCGATCCGGGGCTGCTCGCAGCCAGGGAGATCACCGCAGCTCCGGTCATTGGCATTGCGGAAGCGGCTATGCATGCGGCAGCATTTGTCGCCACCAGCTTCTCCATCGTCACGACACTCGAACGCACCCGCGTCATCTCCGAACAGCTGGTGCGCAACTACGGCATGCAGGGCTATTGTCGGCGCGTCCGGGCCACCGATGTCCCCGTGCTGGAGCTTGAAAAGCCCGGGTCCAGCGCTCGCGCAATCATCCTGGGCGAGTGCGAGGAAGCGCTGCGTGATGATCGCTCGGAAGCAATCGTTCTCGGCTGCGCCGGCATGGCGGACCTGGCGAAATACCTGGAAGAACGGCTCGGCATTCCGGTGATCGACGGCGTGGCTGCTGCAATCAAGTTTGCCGAAGCAATTGTGGGGATGCGGCTGCGCACGTCCAAGGTTGGCGATTTGGCATATCCGCTGCCAAAACCCTACCTAGGCAAGCTCTCTGGCTATGCGCCAGCAAAACTGTTTCCAGCCAATGAGCGTGAGCGCACCGCCTATTTAGCGATCCAGCGGAGCTGATCATGGATTTCGATTTCGCAGAACTGCCCGAGAACGACCGCTACCGTCTGCTCTCCAACTTCGTCGGTCCGCGCCCCATCGCGCTGGTCACCACCGTCGACGAGCACGGCTGCAACAATGCCGCGCCGATGAGCTTCTTCAACGTCTTCTCGCACGAGCCTCCGCTGCTCATCCTCGGCATGCAGACCCGTCCCGACGGCACCGCCAAGGACACTGTCGCCAACATCAGGCGCTCGGGCGAGTTCGTCGTTCACATGGTCGACATGGCGATCGCCAACGAGATGATCGTCACCGGCATCAACTTCCCTAGCGACGTCGACGAGATCGAGTTCGCCGGTCTGACCAGCACGCCGTCGGTCAAGGTCGCAGCACCCCGCATCCAGGAATCGCCTTGCGCCATGGAATGTAAGGTGCTGCAGATCCTCGACTATGGCCGTCGCACCATCGTCATCGGCGAGGTCGTGCAGATGTATGTCCGCGACGAATGCATGGACGAGCGCGGCCGCTATGTCCGGCCGGAGGTCTACCAGCCAATCGCGCGCCTGCATGCCGACAACTACATCGTCGCCGAAAACCAGTTCGTATTGAAGCGTCCGACCGAGCTTCTCCATCATGAGGGGGCCGCCGGCTATTTTGCAGCTACAATGAGGTAGGCAAAATAGACACCTGAGGGTCACAGAACCAAGGCCCAATGCTGGTATAAAACGATGTCCGAAATTGGCGGAACCGCGATCTCCAAGGCGGTTGCCGGTAGTGTCCGCACTCAGGCACGGGCAGATCTGACTTCAATGATTGCCATGGTGCGCGAAGCTGCCGGCGATGGCGGTGGTCTTCATTCAAGACGGCATGTGCTCAGGAAGCGACCGGACTCTGCGTCTGGCTCAACAGCAGACCGAGCGCCTTCATGACCGTCATGATGGTTGCGAAGACCCCGTCTCTGCTCGGGGGCCGTCAATCCACGAACTTCCGCCGCAAGCACCGGTTGTGCTAGAGGGAGGCATCCGGGCGTCCTGCCATATGTTCGATCCCGCGGAGGTTCAGTTGGTGTTTGCCCCCGATGCCCCCAGATGTGCGTGCGGAACACTCGAGGCGTTTTCGCGGGAGCCGTCGATCCCCATCGTCTTCGATGCTGAGCTCAACGAGTATCACATCGTCGGCGCGGGCCAGGAAAAGGTCATGATCCATCACTGCATCTCCTGCGGCGGCCGGGCGCCGGCCTCGCGCAGGCCCGATCTGTTCATGCATGTGAGCCTGGAAGAGATGGAAAGGCTGAGGCAGGTGACGCAGGGTCTGAAGAGGCTGGACGATGTCATCCAGGCGTTCGGGTCGCCTGATTACGACCAGCCGGCCGGATACGGTCACACCGAAGCGGCCGGTTCCGGCCCGCGCCGGACCACCTGGCACAGGCAGATGATTTTTGGTGGCCTGTCGGACACGGCCAATCTCCACGTCGCCATAGGCCTGGACGACAAGGTTCAATTCAGCTTCATGCCGAAGGCGCGCGACTGAGCAAGGTCGCCCGGCGCCAAGCTAATGGTGCGCCGAACCGGCCCACCGGAGCAGGGCCGGCATTCCACTCGGTTTTCGGGGCGTGGCGGTCAGTACCTTGCCGCTACTTCTTCTTCGGCCTCAACACCCGCGGGCCGATATTGTCGTAAACCTGTTGTGCCGGAAATGCGCCGGCTCATCGAGGCGAATGTGCCCGAGCCCGATCTCGGGCCGGAATTTCTGTGCCAGCGGCTCGGCATGTCGCGGGCCAAGCTCTACCGGCTGTTCAAGCCGATCGGCGGCGTCGGCGCATATATCCAGCAACGGCGCCTGACGCGCGCCTACCACGCGCTGACCGACCCGGCCCAGGCGCATCTTTATGTCGGCATGATCGCGACAAGATGCGGCTTCGGCAGCGCCTCGGTCTTCAGCCGCGCCTTCCGCCAGGCCTTCGGCCTGTCCCCGACCGACCTGCGCGCCACCCATCACCACCCCGACGCCGACAACACCAACCACGCGACGACAACGCGTTTACGAGCATGCGGCGGCAGCTGCTTGGGATGGGAGCGGGGCGGGGGTAGGGGGAGGCGGGGTCGGGCAGGGCTGGGCAGGCCGTCAAAGTCAAAGCAATCGGGTTGGGACCGGCGGAAGACACCGGCCACAGGCCGTCACTTCCCCTTGAGCAGTCTGGATCACGAACGGCCGCTGTCTGGACTACGTCCCGCGACCGCAAGCGTCCGCAATCAGGCGCGGAGCGGAACGGCGCTTATGCAGCCGCGTTTCGGCCTTTTGAGCCGAGTTCCCGTGCTAGCTCAACGAATGCTCTGTGCGCCGCGGATGGATTGCGTCGTCCCGGGTAATAGATGCAGAGCTCGTCGGAAGGCGGCATCCATTCCTTCAGAACGCTGATCAAGCGCCCTGCCGCAATATCCTCGCGCACGTCACGCTCCATTACGTAGCCCAGCGCCACGCCTGCAAGCACTGTGCCGCGGGACAGGCTTGCCTCATCCAAAGTCATCGGACCGTCCACATCGATCAATAGCGGTTCCCCATCCTTCTCGAAGCGCCAGCGAAAAAGCGCGCCATTCGGCAGCCGGATACGGATACACCGGTGTTGAAGGAGGTCAGTCGGTGTGGAAGGCGTGCCATGGCTTTTGAAATAGTCGGGCGAGCCTATGACCACATTTCGCTGCGGCCGACCCAGCGAGATCGCAATCATGTCACTCGGCACGAGGGTGGCGCGACGCACGCCCAGGTCGAAGCCTTCCGCGACGATGTCCAGGAGCTGTCCCTCTGTGACCAGATCGATATGGACCTGCGGGTAACGCCTGACGAACTCCAGGAGCAGGGGTGAAAGGATTTCTCGCGCGGCCGTGGCATAGGAATTGATGCGGAGCGTTCCCGTGGGGTTTGCCTGCTTTGAGCGTGCTGCATCCATGGCATCGTGGATGTCCTGCAACGCCGGACGGACGCTCTCGACAAACAGGCGCCCGGCATCCGACAGAGATACGCTGCGGGTGGTTCTATTGAACAAGCGAACGCCGAGATGGGTCTCCAGCTTGCCGACGGCATTGCTAAGGGCAGTCGTCGACATCCCCAGTTCAAGCGCCGCGCCGCGGAAAGAGGATCTGCGAGCGACGGCTACGACAGCTTCCAGATCGTGAAGGCCAGGCCTCGTCATTATCCCACTTTCCGCAATTCGACATCCATGTTTATCCCAATTATCCGAACATCGGAATACGCCTAGTTGTGGAGCGAACAATCCCCAACAGGAGACGAGAGATGAAACTCCCTCAGGCAATCCAGGCTTATTTCGAAGCGGATCGGATGAACGACCGCGAGGCTCTGCTGGCCTGCTTCACGTCGAGCGCCGCTGTCCATGACGAGGGACGCTCCCACTCCGGGCGCGATGCCATCGGCAATTGGTGGGAGTACGCGAAAGCCATGTACCGGCATGTCGCCGATCCGCTCGAGGCCCTCACCGACGAGCATGGGACGAAGGTGATCGCCAGGGTCACCGGCGAGTTTCCCGGCAGCCCGGCAAATCTCACCTACGTCTTCCGTCTGGTGGGCGACAAGATCGCAGCCTTGGAGATCGGCGCATGAACGACTTCCTGAATCTATCGGGCAAGCGCGCCCTGATCACTTCCGGCACAAAGGGAGCCGGTGCCGCAACCGTCGACCTGTTCCGCAAATTCGGCGCGCGTGTGCTGACGACGGCCCGCTCGGTCCCCGCGAACGCGTCTGCGGACCTTTTCGTGGCTGCCGACCTTTCCACGAGCGAAGGCTGCTTCACGGTGGCCGAAGCCGTCAGGGGGCAGTTGGACGGCGTCGATATCATCGTTCACATGCTCGGCGGTTCTTCCTCGCCGGCAGGCGGCTTCTCGGCCCTGGGCGACAGTGATTGGCACAAGGAACTCGATCTCAACCTGTTTCCCGCCGTGCGGCTCGACCGAGAACTGATACCGGGAATGATCGCGCAGGGAAGCGGCGTGGTGATCCACGTCTCTTCCATCCAGAGGCTGCTCCCCCTGCCGGACGCCACGACCGCATACGCTGCTGCGAAGGCGGCGTTGTCGACCTACAGCAAAAGCCTCTCCAAGGAGGTGTCGCCGAAAGGCGTGCGTGTCGTTCGCGTGTCTCCGGGCTGGATAGAGACCGAGGCTTCCGTCAAGCTCGCCCGACGTCTCGCGGATGAGGCAGGCACCGACGTTGAAGGCGGCAAGAAGATCATAATGGACGCCCTCGGCGGAATCCCCCTCGGTCGCCCCTCAAGCCCGGCCGAGATCGCCAATCTGGTTGCCTTTCTGGCCTCCGATCGCGCCTCTTCGATCACGGGTGCGGAGTACGTAATCGACGGCGGAACCGTGCCCACAGTGTAAGAAGCCTCCCATGCCTGCCCGCTTGGGTCGTGCTCGTTCCAAGCCCGTATCTTCATGGATCGCGTCACGCAGTTGCCTGAGAAGTCCTGCCGCTTGGAGCCGTTTGAGCAAGGGCCTCAGAGTGCTCGCCTCCAGCGCGAGCCTCTCGGCGATGGCGCCGATTCCGAGGCGGCGGCAACGAACCACTGCGGCCATCAGGATAGGCGTCACGAACGGTGGTGAACATCGGCACGCAGCCATACGCGGTGGGGGCTTTGCCTTTGCCGACTAGCGCGACGGGACGTCACGCTGGCCAATTGAGTTTTTCGCGCCTGTTAGTACTCCCTGACCTTCCAGCATGATGGCCGCGACATCAGGCGCGGGCGAGGCGGTGAAGGTGTCGCCGGCGACCATCAATTTCGTCAAGCGTTTCCTGGCCAGGGACGGGGTTGCCGGAGTGAGCCCGATGGCGCGCGGCGTCGCCGACAGCGACGAGTGTGAATAGCTGATCGCTCGGAAAGAAGCGGGGCCGGCGCGCATCGCGCCGAAGTCTCCAGCTGTCGATTCAGAGGCCGTTCGCAGGCAACCGACCGGGAACGAACGGGCCGGCGAACGGATTGCCTGAGGTAACCCGAAACGTCATGTTATGGTCTAGATGGCGCGGTGCGTCGACATTGTGCCGCTCGGCTGGGGGCTGGTTCGGCAGCCCTTTTCGCTTCACCGGTTCGTTCAGGTCATAAGCGCTTTTCAGGCGTCGTCACGACTGCCAGAAGCGGGCGCGCTTCATGCGGTATCCGGCCTGCTCGCTGCCACCTGGCTTTTCGATGTCGGGCTGATCGGGGTTTGGCTTGTTCCGGTTTGGCTGGTCGGGGTTTGGCCGCTCAGTGCCTGGCGGGTTCTGGCCGTCGGCGTGACGGGTCTTTTCGTTGGTCTCGTCGACAGGCTCGGTGTTGCCGTATGTGTCGGCGGGTTTCCTGTTTTCGGCGGCTTTTTGGCTGACACCGTCATCATTTTGCCTGTCATTGGGCTTTGAACTGTCATTGGGGTCGCGATAGTTTGGTGCCGGCTTGCGGGCCGCTATTGCTTTTTCGTGAGGCATGATTGGTCTCCTGCTGTCCCTGAGACAACATGCGGTGCGGCGTAAGGTTCCGTTTCCGAGGGGCAGGGTCCTGGCGCGGCCTGCCCAGGCGCACCGGCCCCAAGGAAGCCGCCCCCGGGCCATCAGCTCATGAGGGACTTATTCACCGGCTGGTCACAGGCTGCGCGTTGGGCCGCCACGGGTAGACCTGACCTTGAGCTGAAAGTCGCCGTCATAGATCCGGTTCAGGATCGAGCACGCAGATGTGGCGCTTTCAAACGAACGCTCTACAAGGACGGTATTGCCAAGTGCTGCGGGCCGGTCTTCGGCATCATCCCAGACCTGCCATGATCCATTCGGCTCCTGGATACATCTGAAACGTGGAACAACTGCGGTCACGGGCTGCCCCTTTGCTCTATGGCTGGGCTCGTTAGCTTGATGGTTGCCTTCCGCAACGCGCGAAGCGCGCATTCGTTCAATCATGGCATCTGGGCTAGAACGGGCAGGACGCCGAGCAGCACCCAGATGGCCATCAGGATCGCGGCCGCCTTGCCAAGTGGCCCCTTTGCCTCCGCCACATCAGCCCCCTTGAAAAGACCCCGGCGCAGCAAAGCAAAGCCGGTCCGCCGCGGCAATAGGGGCAGCTGGTGCAGCGCCGTTTTGCCCTCCGGCGACGCGACGTTGCAACTGGGGTGAGGGGCCACCTGATCTCGCCGTCGATCAAAACGGGATTGCGTCGGGTTACCCGATACGGCATGCTGTTCTCAACATGGCGCAGTGCGTCGATTGGGGGCTGCTTCGGCGGCCTTTTGCTTTTCAGATTGCCCGGCAGGGCAGGCAGGCCAGATCAGGAGCAGCGGATGTCACGGTCCCGGCGCAGGACGCCCATCGTCGGCATGACGACCGCTGAGAGCGACAAGCCTTTCAAGGTGGCTGAACATCGCCGCGAGCGGCGTATCGTCAGGTCGGCAATCAAGGCCGGCGACGACAGCCCCACGGTTCGGCTGTTTGGCAATCCCTGGGCTTCCGACAAGGATGGCAAGCAGTGGCTTGGCGACCGTCACCCCGACCTGATGCGGAAGTGACGGCTTTCGCCAGGCGGGCAGGCCAAAAGCCAGGGCAGCACATGCCGGGCCGATAGAGGCGAAGGCACCTTCCCACTTCGTAGCCGGGGCGGTTTTTCATGCGCCGAGGGACTGCGAGCCGGACGATGCGACGCCAGCATTCAAGCGTGTTCCAGGTCTCTGACCGATAGATTGAGCCCGAACGCCTTTACGATACTGAGCAGTGTGGACAGCTTTGGGTCGCCATCCTCACTCAGCGCCTTGTAGATGCCCTCTCTGGAGATTTTGGTTTCTCTCGCCAGGTCGGATATGCCTCGGGCCCGGGCAACATTGTTGAGGGCAAGCTTGATCCCGGACGGGTCGCCGTCCTCGAATGCCGCCTCGAGATAGGCAAGGATTTCCTCCTTGGAGTTCAGAAACTCGGCGGCGTCCCATTTTGTGGTCTTGATGGTCATTTGACCTCCTTTGCCATCGCAATGGCCTTCTTGATATCGGAAGCCTGCGTCGACTTATCGCCACCGCAAAGCAGGATGACGACAGTTGTGCCGCGCTTGACGAAGTAGACGCGGTAGCCAGGACCAGTGTCGACGCGAAGCTCGCCGATGCCGTCGAAATATTTGGCATCACCTGAGTTGCCCAACTCCAGCCGGTCGATACGGGTCAGGATGCGGGACCTGGCCTTGAGGTCCTTGAGGTCGGTGAGCCAGCCTGTGAACTCAGCGGTCCTGCGAATTTCGATCACGAGATTTGTGTACTGCAGTTGGCAGATGATTGTCAACTCTGGTTCACAGGTGGATGTTTGCGGGCCGGCGCGTTGTGACCTGTCAGCCTGACCGGCGCCGCCCCTCGCAGCCAGCGCGCCGCGCTCGCCCTCAACCGATCGCCCGGCGAAAGGACCTCCATGCCCGCACCCACCCCGTTCTGGAAGGCGCGCAGCTCTTATGGCGCGGTCTTTGCCACGCCCGACGCGCTGTGGGCGGCCTGTGTCGAATATTTCGACTGGGTCGAGGCCAACCCGCTCTTTGAAGCCAGGCCCTTTGCCTATCAGGGCGAGGTCAAGGTCGAACAGATCGAACGGATGCGGGCGATGACCATTTCGGGCCTGTGCATCTTTCTCGGCATCGGCCGCGGGACATGGGACGGCTTTGGCGAGCGTGACGGCTTCGGCGAGGTCACCGCGCGGGCCGAGGCGGTCATCCGGACGCAGAAATTCGAGGCTGCGGCGGCCGATCTGTTGAACCCGACGATTGTCGCCCGCGAGCTCGGCCTGGCCGACAAGGCGGAGGTGACCGGCAAGGCCGGGGCGCCGCTGACCTCTGCGGTGGACGAGCTGTCCAAGAACGACATTGCCCGCCGCGTCGCCTTTCTGCTGGCGCAGGGACTGAACAGTGCAGCTCAGTGAGGTGCTGGCGGCCCTCGACGCCCTGCCGGCGCAGGCGCGCCAGGAGGTGATCGACGAGGCGGTCAAGGCGTCGGTCGGCCGCTACATGATCCCCAATCCCGGGCCGCAGACCGAGGCGTGGCTGTCCGAGGCGGACGAGACCTTTTATGGCGGTGCGGCCGGCGGCGGCAAGACGACGTTGATCTGCGGCCTCGCGCTCGAAGACTACCAGCCGGCACTGATCCTGCGCAGACAGGCGACCCAGCTCAAGGGCATCGAGGACGAGCTCGCCCGGATGCTCGGCGGCCGCGGCGGCTACAACAGCCAGTCGCATGTCTGGCGCCTGGCCAATGGCGGCAAGATCGAGCTCGGCGGCGTGCCGCATGAGGCCGACAAGGAAAAATACCAGGGCCGGGCGCATAGGCTGAAGGCCTTCGACGAGATCACCCAGTTCACCGAGAGCCAGTACCGCTACATCATCGGCTGGTTGCGCGATGCCAGGGGCCGGCGCTGCCGGGTCGTTGCAACAGGCAACCCGCCGACCTCGGCCGAGGGCATGTGGGTGGTCAGGTACTGGGCGCCATGGCTCGACAAAAGCCACCCAAAGCCTGCGGCATCTGGCGAACTCCGATGGTTCACCACCGTCGGCGGCGAGGACCGCGAGGTCGATGCCGACTATGAGGGGCCGAAGGGCGAACGTCCGAGGTCGAGGACCTTCATTCGCTCGATGCTGGAAGACAATCCGGAGCTGATGGCGACGGGTTATGCCGCACAGCTCGAAAGCCTGCCCGACGAGATCCGCGAGCGGCTGCGCTACGGCTCGTTCGAGGCAGGCGGCAAGGACGATCCCTGGCAGGTGATCCCGACCGGCTGGATCAGGCAGGCGCAGGCGCGGTGGCTCGCCACCCCGCCCGACCTGCCGATGACGGCAGTGGCCGCCGACATCGCCCAGGGCGGGTCCGACAAGACACAGATCCAGAGCCGGCGCGAGTGGTGGTATTCGCCGTTTGTCAGCTACAAGGGCAGCGAAACGCCCGACGGGCCGACGGCAGCGGGGCTGATCGTCAGGCAGATGCGCGACCGTTGTCGTGTGGTGGTCGATGCCGGCGGCGGTTATGGCGGCGACACGCTGACCCAGCTTGCCCATGCCGATGTCGACTGTTTCGGCTTCAAGGGCGGCAGCGGCTCGACCGCTTCGACACGCGACGGCCTCTATGGTTTTGCCAATCTCCGGGCCCAGGCCGTCTGGCAGTTTCGCGAACAGCTCGACCCGGCTTATGGCGCGCGCATCGCCCTGCCGCCCGATGCCGAGCTGGAAGTCGATCTCGCCGCCTATCGCTATGAAATCCGCGCCGGCGGTGGCGGCGAGGACATCCTTGTCCTGCCCAAGGATGTCATGCGCGAACAGCTCGGCCGCTCGCCCGACAAGGGCGACACCACGATAATGCTGTCGGCGTCCGCCATCAGCGGGCTGAAGCGCCCGAAGGCAGCGCAGGAGCGGCGCGAACAATCGAGGCTCAGGCTTCAATCCGTGACGTCAAACAGTGCCTTGAAGGCCAAACTGCGAGGAAAACACCGATGAGTGGACTTTTCGGAAAGAAACAGCCGATGCCGGAGCCGGAGCCGCCGGCAACGATGCCCGACCCGGAAGATCCCTTGGCCAAGCGCCAGCGCAGCCGGACGCGCTCGCTGGCCCCGGCGGCCAAAAGCAGCGCCGCCACCGACCGCCTGGCCCAGGTTCCGGGTACGATCGGGCGTGAGTTCTCGCGCGGAACGCTCGGAGCGAGCTGATGAGCGACCAGGCAGGCCGCGACCTGATGGCGATCGATGCGCGCCTCTTCTCCGCCAAGGGCGCGCTCGACAGCCTGTATCAGGAAATCGCCGAATTCCTCTTCCCCGAGCGGGCCGACTTCACCACCGACATCGTGCTCGGCCAGGAGTTCGCCGCGCATCTGACGGATGCCACGCCCGTGCTGATGCGGCGCGAGCTTGGCGACCAGATCGGCTCGATGGTGCGGCCCGATGGGCGTCAATGGTTCAAGGCGGCGGCCTCCAACAAGCGCATCGGCCGTGACCGCGATGCTGCGTCCTTCCTCGAATTCATGACAGACGTGAACAGCGCCATCCTGAATTCGCGCGACAGCGGCTTTCGCCGCGCCGCCCAGCAGGTCGAGCATGACTTCGCCGCCTTCGGCATGGGCTGGCTGCAGGTCAGCTACAACAGGAACCGCGACAACCTCATCTACCGCTGCCACCATCCCAAAAACATGGCGGGGCAGGAGGGGCCCGACGGCCAGGTCAACCATGTCCACCGCAAATGCGACATGACCGCTGCCGCCATGGCCCATCTGTTCGGTGAGGCGAAGCTGCCGCATCAGGTGAAGAACGCGCTGCGCGACAAGGACACCAGGTCGACCTTCAAGGTCCGCCACATCTTCATCCCGCTGGAGCTCTACGAGCCGCGCCGCAAATTCCCCAAAGGGGCGAAGTGGGCGGATGTCTATGTCAGCGAAGACGGCACCATCCTGCAGGAACTGCCTGCTTTCACCTTCGATTATGTCGTGCCGCGCTGGTGGCTTCTGTCGGGCAAGTTCTACGCCGTGTCGACGGCGGCCTCGATCGGCCTGACCGAAAGCCGCATGCTGCAACGCATGAAGATGACGATCATCGAGGCCGGCGAAAAGCAGGTCGACCCGCCGCTGGTCGCCACCCAGGATGCGCTTTTGTCGCCGGTCGATCTCGGCGCCAACGGCATCACCTTCATCGACAGCCAGTATGACGAACGCCTGGGGGCGGCACTGCGCGTGCTCGACTTGGGCAAGAATGTCGGCCTCGGCATCGACCTGATCAACGACCAGCGCAACCAGCTCGGTGACGCGTTCTTCCTGAGCAAGCTGCAGCCGATCGCCCAGGCCGACAAGACGATGACGGCTTACGAGGCAGCGCAGCGCGTCCAGGAATGGATCCGCAACGCCATGCCGCTGTTCGGCCCGATCGAACATGAATGGACAGGTGCGGTGCTCGACCTGACCACCGAAAAGGTGATGCGGGCCGGCGGTTATGGCCCTGTGGACCGCAACGGCGTGCCCTTGGACATGCCCGACATCCTGCTCGGCCAGAACATCCAGTACGAGTTCAACAATGCGCTGAAGGAAGCGCGCGACCGGCAGGTACTCAATGCCTTCCAGGAAAGTGCCGCCATCCTGCAGGCAGGCGTGTCGCTCGATCCGTCGCTGGCCGGCGAGGTCGACGCCCGCACCATGTTTCGCGACGCCTTTGCCGCGATCCCGAACAGCCGCGCCGACTGGCTGCTCGATGCCGAGCAGGCGGCGGCCAATCTCAAGCAGAGCCAGCAGGCCATGGCCGAACAGCAGCAGATGCAGCAGGTCGGCACTGGCGCCGCTGTCGCCACCCAGGTCGGTGATGCCGCGCAGTCGATCCGGGCGGCACTCGGACAATGAGAGACAAACCTTACCGCCCCTGGCACCCGGTCACGGTGCGCACGGACAACGAGATGCCGCGCAGCGATCTCGAAATCCGCAAGGCCGATTGCGCAGCGCTCCAGGCGCTGGCCGCCGGCATTGCCAATGAGGAGCAGCAGAAGCGGGCGCTGGGCGCGGTGCTGCATATTTGCGGCCTGCATCAACCCTCCTGGATGCCGTCGGAGCATGGCGGCGAGCGCGACAGTTCTTTTGCCGCCGGCAAGCAGCATGTCGGCTTCCAGATCCGGAAGCTGATTTCCCATTCCCTTTCCATTTTGACAGGTGAGAGCAATGACCGACCAGCCCATGACAGACGCACAGGCAAACCAGCCGACGACCGCAACGCCGACCGCGCCAGACAATAGCCCGGCGCCGGTGTCGCATTCGCCGGGTTCGACGTCGCCGGCGCCAAATTCGCCGCTACCTGGCGCCGACGCGGCACTGCAGTCGTTCCGCGAACAGCTGGCCGGCGGCGATGCCGCGATGATGAAGCAGCTCGAGCGCTACAGGTCGACCGACGAGATTTCGAAGGCCTTCCGCGAAGGCTACAGGAATGCCAAGAATGGCGGCCGGCAGGTCGAACTGACCGAGAAGTCGACGCCGGAAGACGTCAAGGCCTATCGCCTGGCCAACGGCATCCCTGATGACGCCGCCCAATATCCCGGCGCGTTCCGCGAGGGTTTCGAGGTCACCGACGCCGACAGGGCGATCCTCTCCGACTTCAAGGCGGCGATGCATGAGCGCCACGTGCCGCCGAAGGTGGCAGCCGCAGCGCTTGACTGGTACCAGGATTTCGCCGCCACCCAGGCCCAGGAGCTGAATGCCCAGCTGGCCAAGGTCGCCGGCGACACGCAGAAGACCCTGCGCAGCGAATGGGGCGGCGACTATGACGGCCAGATCGGCGCCGCCCAGGAGCTGATGCGGGCGCATCTCGGCGACGACGGTTTCGGCCAGATGATGGGCCTGCGCCTGATGGATGGCTCGCGCCTGCAGGACAATCTCGGCTTCGTCAAGATGATGGCGACCATCGGCGCCGACTATTACGGCTCGACGGCGATCCTCACCGGCGACATCGAGGCGACCGGCAAGACGCTCGAAGCCCAGCAGCAGGAGCTCCTGGCGCTGCGCGTCTCCGACCCGGAGAAATACAAGAGCGACGCCGTCCAGGGCAAGCTGACCAGGATCTATGCCCAGCTCGACAAGATCAACGCTCGCAAGTGATCCGGGTGGCCTCGGATCAGGGCATTTCAGCCCTTCTTCTTCGGGAAAAGCGTTTCGGTTGCGCTGCCATTGGCCCAGGTGCCAACCAATGTCCCATCATTCTGGACCTCATAAATCACCGGATCGGCGCTGCCCCAATCTACAGTGATCGTCCGTCCTTCGAGGCTCCCAGTCCCCTCATAGATGCCGCCGACCGACCAATCGAACTGAAACTTGTTGCCTTCGATCCGGGTGATACGGCACGTTCCGGAATAGCGGCTGCCGCCGGGATTGGTGCCTTGAGCGTCGTACAGCCCTTCAAGCGAGGTTGCGAGAATGTCATGAAGCGGCTCTTTCTTGGCTTCTACGGGTTGCCTTGTCGCTGCAGCCTCTTCAATTAGATCTTCGCCATATTCAATTGAATCGACGCTATCATCAATAATATCCAGTACAAAATTGATACCATCTGGTTTATGAAATTCTTTTCCAACAAAATTTATGTATAATGGAATTGTATCAAGAAAATTATTCCACAGATTGACGATGATTGGCCTTTTCCCATATTCGGCAACTTGTATCAGCGTGAAAAACTCGTCCCCGTCGAGTTCAAATGAGTCGAGAATGAAGGTGTGAATGCGGCAATCGGCCTGGGCCTGCGCTCGGTCATTACCTTCGCTGACCGGCGTCAGATCACTGCCCAATTCCTTCAGTCTTTTCAGATCCAGCTCGGCAAACTGTCTCAGATACGCAAAATCGTCTGCCGTGAGGTGTTCGGAACTGCTCGACAGCATGGTCGAAAATGGAGGTGGAACCCCCATCTCCAGAAGGTCCCTTTCGTTTTTGAGTGATTTCGACGCGCTGTCTAGAAGTGTCAGTATGTTGTCGGTAATCGCTATCTGCTGCCTGATGATTTCGCGTCGCTTGCTGATGGACGCCAATTTTGTCCACAAGCAAAGTCTTTTGACAAAATCAGCTGTCGTCATGAGGTGTATTGAGGCGCTGACATCCTTAACCCCGATCTCACTGCCCGATACTTTCAGAGTAAACTCAAGGTCTCGTCTGAATTTATCTGCAGTTTCCTGCACCACGCTCTTTCGCTTGGGGTCAGGATGTTGCCAGGGCGGGTTGGGATTGACGGCCGCCCCTATGGATGCCTCGGCCAAGAAATTATGCTCTATGAATCGCGCGGCCTGTAATTCAGCATCGGCAGACGAAATGTCGAAAAGCAGCTTATCTCGTGAATTTTTCAGAAAGTCTTCAACGTAATTTTGAATTTCTCTCGTTTCAGATCGAGCAATGTCAATGCTCATCAGCGAAGCAAAGCTGAAAACTAGAGCTGCATATATGGAAACGACAGCGATCCGAACGTATGATTGTTTGGCATTCGATCCGATCGGGGGCATCGGGGTGGCCCTCCAAGGCCACATAGGTCGCAGTGGCGCGTGCGCGCCGGACACGATCCGTTAGAGGCAACTTTCGATCAATTCACCAGTTAGCACTACATCCGATGGGCTGGACCTGGCGGCAGGGCAGTGCTGACATTGCCGAAGCCGTCATGCTTGGGTGATGGACCGCGGAAAGCCGGTTCTCCCGCTGCACGACAGGAATTGCGCTCCTGATGGACTTGCGCTCTCTCTCTCTGACTAAGCAATTCCGGACGGAAATGCGCTTCGCACTTTTCCTGGAATTGCTTCCGCGGCACCCCGGCAACGGCCCCGCAAAACGCTCCAACAAGAAAAGCTGATGTGACGCCCCGCGACGGGGTGAGTAGCGGCCCCGTGCCCCCGGCACGGCATCCCGCGAAAGCCCTGCCTGCTGCACCCCGATCACGGCTGAAAGACCCTCCAATCATCATCGAAGGATATCGAGATGCCTTATGCCATCACGAAAACCCAGTACCGGGATGAGTGGGTCGTCGCCTTTCAGCGCGGCGAAACCTACCTCAAGGACTGCGTCACCAAGGAACTCATGATCAGCGGCCTGACCGCCTCGTTCGCGCTCCAGGGCGCTGCCGGGCGCATGACCAGGCGCGGCACGAACGGTCTCATCCCGTCGCGCAACCGCACCGACAGCCAGCCGACGATCACGCTGGAAGAAAAGCACACCAAGGAAACCCGTCCCGGCTTCGACGTGTTCACCGCGGCTGCCAACCTGCGTGAAGCGATGCAGAACGCCAGTGCGCTGACCGCCTCGCGCGAAATCGACATGACCATCATCGAGGCGCTGTCGACCGCCACCAACGCCTATGCCGGCGGTGCGGCCCAGACCCTGACCTACGGCAAGACGGTCGACGCCTTGTCCGACCTGTTCGAGCTCGACGTCATGGCCGGCAACGAGATCACCTGCCTGTGGACGCCGAAAGCCTGGGCCCGCCTGCTCACCTTCCAGGAGTTCAAGTCGGCCGACTATATCGACGCCAAGCCGCTCGTCGGCCTGACGCTCGACCGGCCGAAGCTCTGGCTCGGCGCCAAGCACATCATGCACACCGGCCTGCCGGGCATGGGCACGGCGACCGCGTCCAACTTCATCTTCGCCAAGCCGGCCGTGGGTCACGCCATCGCCGGCGACGTGAAGGTCGATGCCGGCTTCAACGGCGAGGACGACTACTCCTACGACCGTGCCACGATCTACGACGGCAGCACCATCCTGCAGCAGGCCGGCGTGATCAAGGTCGTCACCGACGACACCGCTGCATTCTCCTGAGGAGGCTTGGAAATGGCTTATGAAACGAACGGCTTCAAGCTCCTGACCGATGGTCTTTCCGGCGCCAGCACCATGAAGACGTGGCTGCTGGATTCGGTCGACGCCATCGCGACGGTCAACACCTCCAACTATGTCAGCGACGGCCACGCCAGGGGCGCCCGCCAGGGTGACATCGTCATCGTGCGCACGCGCACGACCACGCTGGCCGGCCCGGTGACGGCGATCCACCATTGCTGGGTGATCGACGAGAAGACCGGCAGCGACGGTCGCGGCATCGACCTGACCGACGGCCTCGCCATCACCGCGACCGACACCGATTGACTCGAAGCGACTGGGGGAGGCCTGCGGGCCTCCCTTTCCCTTTCATTTCCCTTTGATCCCAGGTGAAAAAAATGACTGAAGTCACCAAGCTTGCTGGGCATCGCTTCGCCCAGGCCGACTACGCCATCGGCCGTTATGCAGCGACAGTGCCGTCGGACACCACGCTCGCCGACGTCACTCACCCCGAATTCTTTGCCAACCACCTCACGGTGTTCCGGCGCGGCATGACCATCGACATCGTTTCGGACGATTTCGGCCTCGACTGCACGCTGCGTGTGCTCGCCGTCACCAAGACCACGGCGGTTGTGCGCGTGATCAGGCTGTTCGACGAGGACAGCGCCCCCAGGGCGACCGCCACCGAGGTCAGCCCGGCCGAGGTCAGCTTCGGCGGCCCGCACCACAAATGGCGTTTCCTGCATGGCGGCAACGTCATCCAGACCGGTTTCGACACCAGGGACGCGGCTGAAAAAGCAGCCGACCGGTATGTCCAGCAGATGAAGGGCTGACAATGCCATGGCGACAAAGCTCGAGATCTGGAAGCAGGCGCTGGTTCACCTGGAAAAGGCCGCCATCACAACCCTCACCGACGATGTCGAAGCCACCTATGTCTTCGCCAACGCCTGGGGCGGTGCTGTCGAGGAAGCCTTCAATTCGGGCGACTGGAACTTTGCCAAGGCCTCCATTGCCTTGTCGCCCAACGCGGCCGCAACACCAGCCCTGGGCTGGGCCCATGCCTTCGACTACCCCCAGGGCTGGCTGCGCACGCTTGTTGTCTCGGACACATCAGACTTTGCGACCTTCCACGACTATGCCGATGAGGGCGGCCGGCTGCATGCCCAGACGCCGGCGCTTTATCTGCGCTTCATCAGCGATGTGAACGCCGCCGACGACAAGGTCGTGACCTGGCCGACGATGTTCTGGCGTTACGTCGCCCTCAAGCTCGCCTTCGACACCTGCGGCAAGCTGACCTCGGGCGATACGCTGGAAGAAAAGCTGCGCCAGCGCATGGAGCGTGCCCTGGTGCAGGCCAAGAACATCGATGCCCGCAACGAAAACAACAAGCTGATAGAGCCGGGCAGCTGGCTGCGCGCCCGGCGCAGCAGTGGTGTCGGCGGCCGTCATGACGGCGGCGCAACCCTCGTCGGCGGCCAGATCAGCTTTGGCGAGGGGGAGTCTGATGCCGCGCGTTTCAGCCCCGGTCTATTCGGTCAATGGCGGCGAGATCGGCGAGGAAGCGCTGTCGCGCCTCGACCTCGAGCGCATGCAGTTCGCCTCGGCGCTGAGCTCGAACATCTTGCCGCGTGTCGTCGGCTCGATGACGCTGCGGCCCGGCCTCGAGCACATTGCCGACATCGATCTCGGTGATGTCCGGCTGCTCGAATATTCTTTCGCCGGCTCGAATGCCTCGATGCTGGTGCCGATCCTGTCGAACAACGAGATGCGGGTTTTGAAGGACAATGCCTTCGTCTCGCGCGTCGCCGTCTCGACCACGATTACCAATGGCGACTTCAATTCCTTCACCGGCTGGACCAATGCCAGCGCCGTCGGCGCCTCGGCAAATGTCGCGGGCGGCAATCTGGTGCTGACCGGCACCACCCAGGGCAGGGCGGCGGCGCGCCAGACGATATCGGTGGCAGCCGGCGACCAGGGCAAGGAACACGGCCTGCGTGTCGAAATCGTCCGCGGCCCGGTCTGGGTGCATATCGGCTCGTCCGCAGGCGCCAGCGACATCCTGCCGCTGTCGATCCTCGACGACGGCGACCATTCGATCGCCTTCACGCCCAACAGCACAAGCATCCATCTCGAGATCTACACCGACAAGGCGCGCCAGGCGCTGGTCGCCCGCTGCCAGATCGATGCGCCGGGAACGCTTGTCATTTCGATGCCATGGACGACGGCCGATCTCGCAGCCCCCCGGCACAAGCAGAATATCGACGTGCTTTATCTCGCCTCGCGCCAGTTCCAGCAGCGCGAGATCCAGCGCCGCGGCGACACCAGCTGGGGCATCCAGCGCTACAAGGTCGACGACGGCCCCTTTGTGTCAGCCGACGGCACGGTGGCGCTGACGCCCTCCGTCTACACCGGCAACGGCACGCTGACGGCGAGCCGGCCGCTGTTCGAAGCGAGCATGGTCGGCCGCCTGTTCCGCCTGTTCCAGTCCGGCCAGACCGTGCAGGAGAGTTTCACCGCCGCCCCGGCGAATGGCGCCTCGATCCGCGTGTCCGGCGTCAATGCGGCACGCGATTTCAGCTTCCAGGTCTCCGGCACCTGGGTCGGTTCGGTCCGCCTCGAGGTCGCGACCGATGACGGCAGCGGCAATCCCGGCGCCTGGAGCACGGTGAGCACCTATGCGGCCAACACCGGCCCGACCAACTACCGCGACCCCGACAACAACGTCGTCAAGTTCTTCCGCTTCGTCGCCGTCACCTTCACCAGCGGCACCATCGACACCGCGCTGGTCTACACCGGCGGCAGCCAGGTCGGCATTGCCCGCATGACTGCCTATGGCAGCGCCACCGTTGCCAACGTCGAAGTGTTGAGCCGCTTCTATTCGCTGAGCCCGACCTTCGAATGGGACTTTTCGACCTGGTCGGACTTCGACGGCTGGCCGTGGGGCATCGAGGCCTTCGGCGGCCGGCTCTACTGGGGCAAGGGCGACTTCGTGCACGGCTCTGTGCCCGATGCCTTCCACAGCTTCAACGACAATGTCGAGGGCGACAGCGCGCCCATCTACCGCTCGATCGGCGCCAGCACCGACAGGGGCATCCTCTGGCTGCTCGGCCTGCAGCGGCTCATCGCCGGCACCGACAATTCCGAGATCTCGATCAAGTCGTCGAGCTTCGATGAGCCGCTGACGGCGTCGAGCTGGTTTCCCGTCGATGGCTCGACGCAAGGCAGCTACGACCTGCGCGCGGTCAAATGCGTCAAGGACGGCATCTTCGTGCAGAGCACCGGCCTCAGGGTCTTTGCGCTGATCGCCGAGCAGGGCACGCTCGATTACAGCGCCATGGACCTGATGGCGATGCATGAGGAGGTCTGCGGCGGCTCGCCCATCGTCAGCATGGCCGTGCAGCGCCAGCCCGACACGGTGGTGTGGTTCATCCTCGAAAACGGCGAGGCCCGCGCCTTGACCTATCGCCCTTCGGAGAAGGTGGTCGCCTGGTCGCGCGTCGTCACCGACGGTGCGTTCAAGCAGGTCATCGCCTGTCGCGGCAAGGGCCAGGACAATGTCTATTTCGCCGTGCTCCGCAACGGCACGCAACGCCTGGAAAGGCTGGCCGACCTGAAGGACTGCCGCGGCGGCAAGGTGAACTGCCTGGCCGACGGTTTCAGGCGCTTCACAACCACGGCGGGGCAGACGACATTTGCCGTGCCGCATCTCAACGGCAAGGGCGTCACCGTCTGGCTCGACGGTGCGGCCCTGCATGACCAGGACAACCTCTATCCCGTTGCCGCGGGGCAGGTGGTGCTGCCGCCGCAGCCGGCCGGCCGGGCAGTGGTGATCGGCCTGCCTTATGTCGGGCGCTGGCAGTCGACCAAGCTGGCTTATGGCGCTGCCAACGGCACCGCACTGTTCCGCAAGAAACGCGTGTCGCAGCTCGGCATGTATCTGGTCTACACCATGCTGGACGGCCTGCGCGTCGGCAACACCTTCGACAGCCTGCACCGGCTGACGGTGACCAAGGGCGACAAGCCGATCGCGGCAAACAGTCTGTTCACCAGCTTCGACGCCGACATGATGTCGGTGTCGAGCGACTGGGACACCGACAGCCGGCTCTGCCTCGAACATCGCTCGCCCTATCCGTTCACCGCCGGCTCGCTGGTGATGGATGTCAAGACAAATGGCTGACATCAGGCCCGCCGACGACATCGACTTCGCCCGCTTCTATGGCGGCGTGCAGGTAACAAGCCGGTGGATCGGCCGCGCGCTGTGGCGCCGTCGCCTGCTCGCCGGTTTCGGCTGCGTCATCGAGACGGGTGAGGGCGAGTGGATGGCCTTCCTCGAGGTGCCGGCGGAAGCGCGCCGGCCCTTCATCTTCCGCCACATCCTTCAGGTGCTGGCGGAGGTGAAGGCAAGCGGCGCCCGCGTGATCAAGGCGACCTGCGATACCCAGATCCCGCGCGCCGAAGCGCTGATGCTGAAGCTCGGCTTCAGGCCGACAGACGAAATCTTGGACGGAAAGGTGGTGTGGCAATGGGTTTCCTGACACCGGTGCTCGGGGCAATCGGCACGATCGCCAGCATCGGCGGCACGATCATGTCGGTGGCCGGGGCGATGCAAGAGGGTCGCGAACAGAAGGCCCGCTTCCAGTACGAACAGAAGGTTGCCGCCCAGCAGGCCGACGAGGCTGCGGCGGCAAGCCAGCGCGACGCCATGGCCCGCTATCGCGAAGGCAGGTACCTGCTATCGCAGCAGCAGGCGGCCATTGCCGGCTCGGGCGGCACCATGACCGATCCCTCTGTGATCGACATCATGGACGACACGTCGGAGCGGGTGCGGCTCGCCGCCGAAACCGACATCTACAAGGGTGACCAGCAGGCGCGCGGCTACAACGACGCCGCCAAGGTCGCCGGCTACAACGCCGAAAGCGCCATGCGCGCGGCACGCATCCGGGCGGCGGGTTCGCTGTTTTCGGGCATGTCGTCTTTGTTCAGCCGCTTCGGCGAAAGCAACAAGAAGACGCAGGACCGGAGCTCGGTCTCTCTCCCCTACAACGCCCCCAGGTGAACAGCGCATGGTGACCATTCCCACAGCACGCGACGTCGCTTACGCCGATCCGCGTTCGGGCCGCATCGCCAATGCCGGGCCGACGCCGATGGTGGGGGCTGCCCTTGCTGACGCCGGCCAGGCCGTCGTCCGGGCGAGCTACAGCCTGCTCGAGCTCGCCGAGCGCGAAAAGATCGACGTCGCCAACGACCGTTCCAACGCTGTCTCGACCAGCCTGACCCGGTTTCTCGCCGATGAGGAACAGCGTTTCCTCAAGGCGCGTGAGGACAGTTCGGAAAGCGGCATCGGCTTCACCCGCCAGTTCATGGAAGGCCACCAGCAGCGCGCTAACGACTTCGCCAAGGCCAATTTCGAAGGCCTGACCAAGGATGCGCAGACGGGATACCTGAACAACATTCTGTCCCGCGGCAATTCGCTTTATGAGAAGGCTGACGAATACGAGCGCAACGCCAAGGGCGCCTATTACGACCGCACCACCAACAGGAATCTCGACAGCTACCGCACGCAGATAAAGAACAATGCCGCCGATTTTGTGCAGCTCAAGCGCGCGGGTCTGGAAGCGATCAATTCGACTGACATGCCCGAGCCGTGGAAGGCGGCGCGCCGGCAGCAGTGGGAAGCCGACGCTGCCGAAAGCAAGTGGCGCTGGACGTTCCAGCAGGATCCGGCCGCTGCAGTATCTCAGATGCGCGCTCCGGTTGGCGGGCGTGTCGGGCGAGCCTATCAGCGCCTGATTGCGAAGGGTTGGGCGCCGCACCAGGCGGCAGGCATCGTCGGCAACCTGCAAGCGGAGTCCGGCGTCAGCCTCAATACACAGGCCCGCAACGCTGGCGACGGAAGCGACGGCTCGGACAGCATTGGCATTGCCCAATGGAACGGAAAGCGCGCGCAGGCGCTCAAGGCGTTCGCTGCATCGCAAGGCACTGACTGGCACGACTTCGATACCCAGATCGATTTCATTGATCACGAGTTGCGCACGAGCGAGCGCGCGGCAGGCGAAAATCTCGCGCGGTCGACGAACGCAGAAGACGCCGCTGCAGCCTTCACCGGTTACGAGCGACCGGCGGGATGGTCTGCCAGCAATGCGCGGGGCGCGCACAATTGGACGGGGCGGCGTGACAACGCGCTTCGTATCGCAGGCGAGAACCCGCAGGCTGAAGACGCCGACCTCGACAAGATTCCGTATGACCGCCGGGACCAATTGGCGTCATGGGGCGAGACGGAACACAGCCAGCAGGTCACGCGGCAGCGCGCAACGACGAAGCAGCGCTATAATGACCTGATTGCCACCGAGCCGGACACGGTTCGGGAAAGCGTGATCCTGGCCGACGCGACGCTCGAAAGCAGCGACAAGGCCGACCTCGTGACGACCCTCCGCGTCGCGCAGCAGGAAAGCGGCGGCGTCAATGCGATGATCGGCGCCCTGGCCGGCGGCAAGGTCGACGTCGACAGCTTCGACAGCGACCAGACCAGCATTGCCGACAAGACCTATGACAAGCTCTTTGCCGCAGCCGAAGATGCCGTCCAGCAGAATGCAATCACATCAGAGTTTGTCGCGCGCACCGGCTACATCCCGAAGAGCGTGCAGGCTGATATTCGCAAGGGTGTGGCGTCGACCGATCCGGCGACTTTCGCGGCGGCCATGTCGAAGGCCGACACGCTCGAACCTCTTGCGCCCGTTTCGTTCGGCGCCTTCGAAGGTGGTGCACAGGCGCGCGAAAAGCTCGGCGTCTTCCGCCACATGGTCGTTGATCTCGGCCTCAGCGGCGAAGAAGCAGCAACCCGCATTCTCGCCGCGTCCGATCCGTTGATGATGGCCAATCGCGAAGTGCTGAAGACCAAGGCGGCCAGGTTCATCAAGTATCTGAGCGTCTCTGATGTGACGAGCTCCTTTGACCCGGGCTGGTTGTCTTCGGCGCCCGGCGCCGGCATCGTCCCGCAACAGCCCAACGGTCTGCTGGCCGAATATCGCGAGATCGCCGAAGAAAAGTTCTACGAATATGGCGGCGATGCCGCTGCGGCGAAGGCCGCGGCGCTCACCGACCTCAAGCGCCGTTGGAACGTCAGCAACGTTTCGGGCTCTCCGAATCTGATGCGGATGCCGCCCGAGTTGCACTATCCGGCGATCGGCGGCAGCCTCGACTATCTGCGCGAAGATGCCATGAAGACCGCCAGCGACTACGCCGCCAAGCTCGGCCGGAAGGTCGAGAACGTCGCGATCCTGGCGTCCGACAAGACGCGTGCCGACATCGAGGCAAAACGCCCCCCACGCTATCGCCTGTTCTATCAATACACGTCAGGCGGCCAGACGCAGTTCAGTGAGGTCTTCGGCCCGCCATGGGGTGTCGATGCTGCGACCTTCAAGCGATACAGCGACAAGCTCGGCAAGCTCTCCATGGCCGAGCGCGCGCGCCAGGATGCTGCGAGTGATGCGACACGCGCCGGCGATGCTGCAGCGATGCGTGCGCTCGAGGCAACCGTCGGCCCCGACTGGATGAAGGCACGCGCGGCCGAAGCTGCCCGCGAGCTTGGCCGATCCCAGTCCGAAACAATCCGAAAGCGACCGCTTGAGACTCCGGCAAAGCCAACCTTCGATCCCGAGAAACTGCCAATCACCTTCGGTCATGCGATGAACGACGCCATGTGGAGCGACGATGCCGCAGATTGAGTATCCCGATGAGCGTCCTGTGCTGGGCGCCTTCCGCGCGCTCGACTACACGCAGATGGACGAGCCGGAGTTTGATCCCGACACGGCGACGGTGATCGGGGCAGCGTGGCGAGATGGCAATACGTTCGGCTCGGCAGCCAACAACAAGCTGGCCGGCATCGATCGGACGACGCCCGAAGCGAGCTATACAGGCGAAGCTGCCTGGAATGACATTCGCGGCACGGCTTACGAACCGCATTGGGAGCGCTTCACCACGCTGCGCAACTGGCGCGCGCACGCAGCCATGAAAAGCCAGATCGACATGGAGCGGGAAGACGACCGCATTCTCGAAGCTGGCGGGTGGACTGCGACAATTGCACAATTCGGCGCTCAAGCGTTCGACTGGCCATCGCTCCTCCCGGGCGGGGCTCTGGTGCGTGGCGCAACGACCGGTGCAACCATCGCCCGTACGGCGCTCTCGACCGGCTTTGCCGGTGCGCTCGGGGCCACCGTGTCCGAAACGGCGCTGCAGGCAACACAGCAGACGCGGCCTCTCGAAGAGAGCGTGCTTGCCATCGGTGGCGGTGCGGTTCTCGGCGCGCTCCTTGGTGGGGGTGTCGGCGCATTGTTTTCGGCATCTCAACGCAAGGCGGCCCTGGCCACTGTCGACCGTGTTTTGTTCGAGGCCGACGACAGCGGGGCTGTGCCGGCTGAACTCAGGGCTGGCATTGCTGAAGAACAGGTCGCGGGCACTGCTGCGAACGGCGGTATCAAAGACTCCGACAACGCCGCGCGCGCCGAGCCGCTGGTCACTGTCGACAGTGTTTTGGCCGCGGCCGACGACAGTGGGGCTGTGCCGGCTGAATTCAGGCCCGGCGTCGCCGAAAAACAGGTCGCGGGCACTGCTGCGAACGGCAACATCAAAGGCGTCGACAGCGCTGCGGGCGCAAAGCTGCTCGCCACTGTCGACCGTGTTTTGGCGGAGGCCGACGGCAGCGGGGCTGTGCCGGCCGACTTCAGGGCGGGCGTCGCCGAAAAACAGCTCGCGGAAGCTGCAGCGGACGGCAACATCAAAGACGTCGACAATGCTGCGCGCGCCAAGCCGCTGGCCACGGTCGACCGTGTATTGGCCGGGGCCGACGACAGCGGCGCGGCTCCGGCTGAAGTCAGGGCGGGCCTTGCCGAAGAACAGGTCACGGGCATTGCTGAAGACGGAAACATCAAAGACGTCGACAACGCTGTGGGCGAAAAGCCGCTGGCCACGGTCGACAGTGTCTTGGCCGAGGCCGACACCAACGGCGCGGCGCCGGCTGACTTCAGGGCGGGCATTGCCGAAGCACAGAGCGCGGGCGTCGCTGCGGACGGCAACATCAAAGATGCCGACAACACCGCAGAGGCCGGGACGGCTGGCCCGGCCAGCGATCATCTCGGGCCGCTGCGGCGCGCCCTGGACAGTCCGTCTGCCGTTCATCGCTCGCTCATGGCCGACCTGGTCGATACCGGCTCCCATTTCGACAACACTGCGCGCGGCGAGGGTGAAATTGCCTTGGAAAGTGAAGTGAAATTCTGGGGGCGCGCCGGGGTCGCCAAGGCCCTGACCAGAATGCGCTCCATCTATGACGAAGCGCGCAAGGCCCGCGGCTTCAACATGGGCTGGGAAGAGTTCAAAATCGCCGTCGGCAAGGCCATGCGTGAGGGAGATAAAAGCGACAACAAGGCGGTGCACAAAGCCGGCGTTGCCTGGCGCAAGGCGGTGTTTTATCCGCTGAAGCAGCTGGCAATCAAGGCAGGGCTGCTGCCGGTTGGCGTGAGCGACCAGGGCGCTATTCGCTTTCTGGCCCGCTTCGGCAACGCCCCGCGGCTAAAAGCTGGCGAAGCCCGCTTCAAGGACATTGTCAGGTCGTGGCTTGACAAAGAGCTTGCCCGCCTCGAGCGCGAGGCTGACAAGACCGGCAAGCCGGCCGGCATCGAAGGGGGCAAGCCCGACGCGCTCGACCAGTTGGCGCCGGAGGCCAAGCCGAATGGCCACCGGTTTCGGTCGCCCGAGGAGCGGGCGGATTATGTGAACGGCGTCGTCGACGACATCTTTTCCCAGGTCACCAGTCGGGCAAACCAGGACATGCCGTTCTATGACATCGTGATGTCGAGACACGGGCTGCTGGCGGGACGCCCCTTCGACATCGATTTGGATCTCATCGAGGAGTTTCTTGAACACGATGTCGAATTGATCGGCCGGCGCTTTGCCCGCGTCGTTGCGGCCGACGTCCAACTGGCACGCCTGGACAGGCGCCTTGGCGGGCCGGGCAAGCCGACGCTTCAGAGCCAGCTGAGCCGGCTGGAAGACGATTACCGGCAACTGCGTGAACAGGTGCAGGCATCCGACATGGACGAAGCAGCCAAGGCCAAGGCACTCCAGGACCTGACCCGCCGGGAAAGCAGCGACATCGCGGACGTCACCGCCATGCGCGATCTTCTGCGCGGGCAGTCCGGGCTCGACAGCCGGCACACCGACTTCGCCCGCGTCTTGCGGACGGCGGGGCTGTTCGAGGTCATGGGCCGGCTCGGCGGCATGCTGGTTTCGTCGCTGGGAGATGCCGTGCGGCCGGCGATGGTCCACGGGCTGGGCCGGTATATGAACGAAGGTATCGCACCGCTGGTCACCAATCTCGGCGCGATCAAGTTCGCGGCCGCCGATGCCAGGCGCCTTTACACGGTGGTGAAACACCTGTTGCGCTCGCGTATCGCCGCCATGGCCGGGCTGACCGATCCTCATGCGATGATTCCGCCCTTCGAGCAACTGATCGACAACATGGGCACCACCTTCTCCAGAATGACGCTGCTGCCGTTCCTGACCGACGTGAACACGCACGTTTCTTCAGCGCTGGTCCAGAACCGCATCTTGAAGAATGTGCTGGCGGCGAGCGATGGCGCTTCCCTGCCGGCCCGAGAGCTGGTCATTGGCGATTTCTTTGAGCAGCCGACTGTATCGCTTGATGAGCTCTATGCGGTGGTCGGCAAACGGCAGGCCGAACTCGTCGCCGCGGGAAGCGAAGTCGCCGAGGCAACCGGCTCGACCTTCGTAAATTCTGGATTCAAGGACAAGGAGAAAGCGGCAGTCAAGATTGCGCGCAAGGGATATGACGACGCGTCCCACCTGACGGATGTGGTCCGGGCCGGTTTCGTGGTCGAGACACCTGCCCGGGCCGACGAAGTGGTTGCGAAGCTGGCGGAGCGATACGACGTTCTGGACGAAGGCTGGAAGAAAAAGACCAACGGCTACTTCGACCGCAAGGTCATCCTGCGCTTTGACGATGGAACGGTGGGTGAGGTCCAGCTATGGGAATCGAACCTGCGTGACGCGAAGTTCGGACGCGGGGAAGAGCTGTACAATCTCGCGCGAGATCTTGATCCCACGTCCGAGGAATTCCTCAAGCTGGAGAAGGAGGCCGAGAAGCTCTATTCGGCGGCGCGGGCTGCTGCAGGCGAGACCTGGTCGAGCGAGAACATCGGCGGGTTCAGTTCGCCGAAGCTCTTGAAGCGTTCGCGCCAGGCCTCTTCGGAGAGCACGTCGGCGGTTTCCCAGACATCCATGAAGTCCACCGGAACCCAAGGGGAGTTGGGCTTGAGCATGGCGAATGCTCCGGCTTCACCGATGACTGCTGGGCGGTTATCCCAATTCACTAAATTGGTGGGGCGCATATCGGATTCCTTGTTTGGAAAAAGTGTAACACAGCCGGGAATCCGGGGCTATGCGGGCCTTTCTGCGGCCGACCGCAAATACATGGAATTCGTCGGTATCGACGAGGATATGGCCTTAAGAATTGCGGCCCAGTACTCACTGTTCGGACAGATCGAAGAGACTGTCCACATTCCGCTGATCGGGCGCTGGACCGATGACGAAGCGCGCCGCGCCTTCACTGCCGCCGTCAACAAGGACGTCGACACCACGGTGGTCACCGAGAGCTTGGCGGATGTGCCGCTGTTTGCTCACACGCCGGAGGGCAGGGCCTTGCAACAATTCACGAGCTTCGCGCTGGCCGCCAATCAGCGTGCATCGATGCACGGCCTGCAAGACGGTCCGGGCTCGTTCGTCTCGGGCACGCTGGGCATGTCTGCTCTGGGCATGCTGGTCTACTGGCTCGAGGCCATGGAATCGGGCAGCGAGCTTGCGGAGGATTCCGAAACATGGATTGCCGCAGGGCTGGACCGCTCCGGCATCATGTCGGTCGGCATGGAGATCAACAACGCCTGGGAAAAGCTGGGCGGCCCCGGCTTCCATGCATTGGCCTCGGCAGGCGGGCAATTGCCCGATCCGACAGCCGAGGCGCGCCGGCCCGCCGCGCGCGTCGCCGATCGGGACGCCTACGGCTCTCGGCTCGGCCCGTCATTCCGGCTTGGGACAGATGCGGCGCGGTTGCTCGGCATTCCCGCTCACGCCTCATCAGGTGATCTCGCTATGTTGTCTGGTGATGTTGACCGCCGCTCCAGGATGGCGCCGTTCCTGACGCTGCCCTATTGGCGCTGGATCATAGAGGGTGGCTTCGGGTTGCCGGACGATTTCAGAGGTGTCGAACCTGAGCTCACCTCCCTGGCCGCATAGGGCGGCGCTTTTCAGGGGACGGCAACTGGCTGCAACTCATCTCGACATATGTCGGGGCTGGACTGTGGACGGACACTGTCGAGGGAAAAAGAGGGTGCCGCTGTGCCCGATTCCCGCCCGCCAGCTCTCTACCGGACGGGGACACGTCCGGCGGCCTTACAACAGGCGATGCTCACGAATTGGAGGGCCGCTATGGCGTTTCGGGTTTGGGGTACCATATCTGAATTCCGGGGCTGCGCCGGTCTGGATCAGGCGGCCCGACGATCGGATCCAGCGGTCCGGGTGGCGACAGCTGGTCGATCATCGGCGGGTCCAGTTCGCCGAAGCTCTTGAAGCGTGCGCGCCAGATCTCTTCGGGGAGCACGTCAGCGTTCCACCAGACATCGACGAAGTCCACTTCTACCCAATAGGAGTTGGGGCTGAGCATGGCGAATGCTCCGCGTTCACCGATGATCGCAGGACGGCGGTCCCAATCTACCAAAAGGGTGCGGCGCTTGTAGGGTTCCGTGTCCGGTGATGCAGCACTTGCGGATTCCCCGGCTGCGCCGGCCGGGAGCGCAGGCGATGGCGGCGCCGAGGCAGAAGGCTCCGCAGCCGGCCGGCCGGTCGGTTCCTGCGCTCGGGGCAAAACCTGGTCGAACATCGGCGGGTCGAGTTCGCCGAAGCGCTTGAAGCGTTCGCGCCAGATCTCTTCGGGGAGTATGTCACCGGACCACTGGACATCTACGAAGTCCACCGGCACCCAGAGGGAGTTTGGCTTGAGCATGGCGAATGCTCCAGCTTCACCGAAGATCGCCGGACAGCCGTCCCAATCCACCAATCGGGCGCCGCGCCTATAGGGTTTCGTGTCTGGAGGAGGTGCACTTCCGGCTTCCGGGATTGCGCCGGCCTGCAACGCAGGCGATGGCTGCTGCGGCGCCGAACCTCGTTCTTTGGCCATCCACCCGAAGAGCAGGGAAAACAGGCCCCTGAGGAAACCCAGATTTTCCTGCGTTGGACAGGCCATCCAGACGCCAACGGAATACCCGACCATCGCGACCGGATCGGCATTGGTCACACACGGCTTGTTGTAATTTTCGATGATGGTGGCGAGCTCATCCCGATTGCGGAGGCCGATCACTTCGAGCACCGCGTGCGTGCTGGCATACTCGAAATTCGTGCCGATCTTGGACGAGAAATGTCTCGCGGCCACCATGGCGAACAGACCCGCGAGCAAGCGCACGTCGCTGTCGACGACCGAGCGGGGTGTAATGATGTGGCTTACGAGAAGCGCTGCCGAGCGCGGCGCAAGCTGGGTATCGGACCCGGCGGCTATCATCTCGCCGCCGATCGTGGAGATGGCCGAGCGCAGCATGGCGAGGTTTTGGCCTCTGGCGCGCGCCTCCGCGAGGAGTGCTTGCTCCCTGCGGGCTTTTCTGCTGCGAAGCAGATCGAACAGTCCCATGAGAAGCCCAGTCGAAGGTCGGTTTGACCCTGGGTTGAGGCGGCGCAACACCAGGGTATGAAAACGGTAGAAGATCGCCAGCAGGAAAAGGTTGGCGATCAGGCCCAACGCTATGCCGGGAGCCTCGGTCGGCCTGACCAAGGGCATCAGGACTGCAAACACGATCGCCCCGAGAGTGATCGTCAATCCGACCGCAATCCTGCTCTTGAGTTCGAGAGCGGTCGCCAACAGAAATGCCATGAAGGCAATCCGTGCAGGGTCAATCAACAGATCGATAAACAGGCCCATCGTCCAAGCTTCGCTTATTTTCGCGTATAACGTGTATTCAACCTGAAATTGCCGCCCCTTTCAAGGCCGGCTCTCGGCCACGAAATCGCGCTCGCCCCATGCCGCACGGACAGAACCGAGCGGCACGATGTCGCCGATGCCGGATGTCCATCGCGCCCAGGCCGGCCATTCCGACCATCGGTCAAACAAACGAACAAGCATTGGTGCCCCTAGGGTCGCTGCGGTCTCAGGTCGCTCGCGCCAGCGGTTTCATGCCGGTTCTGCCCGCGACGAACAAGATTAGCGCAGATCGTCTCGACCTGCGCTGCTTCTGCGCCGGTGCCCTGACTTCTGATGGCAACAATCGTCCCAGACGTCGATCGATCTGACGGCGCGTGGTTCGCGCCAGGCGCAAAAGCATCGGCCTGTCACTCCGCATCATCACCCTGAACCGCTCGCCGCGGCGAGCCCCATTGCCTTGAGGACAAGATATGGCGACGGAATTCGACAATTCGCTGCATTGGGGCCTGTTCCTCACCGGAACCACGCTGACCAGCGAGACCGGAAAATATGTCAGGGTGTCCGAGCTGGTTCTGTCGGCGCTTCGCGCGGCCGGCGTGTTCAGCAACATGGTCGACGGCATCGTCGCACCGGCAACCGAAAAGCTCTGGCTCGACAAGAATGTCGATCCGGCCGTGCTCAAGGAATGGGACGCGACCGGGGCGTCATGGGTGCCGATGACCTATGACAGGCTGTTCGGCCGCGCCGCCGTCGACAAGCTTACGGTGACGGGCGGCACAGGCAACGCCGTCGTGGTCAGCCAGCCGGTGGGGTTCCAAGCGAACCGGCTATACCTGATGACGCCGACGCAGAACAACAGTGCCGCTGCCACCATCACGGTCGCCGGTGTCGGCAGCTATGGCGTGAAATATGGCAACGGCGCCGACATCGGCGCGACCGAGTTCAGCGCCGGACGGCAGGCGGTGCTGTTCTTCACCGGTGTCCGCTTCGAGGTGGTGTTTCCGCTCAGCGGTCTGTCGTCTGCCGTGCTGGCCGCACAGGCGTCGGCTGACGCTGCGGCAGCTTCGGCAAGCTCATCGTCGACTTCGGCGTCGAATGCAGCGACCTCTGCTACCAATGCGGCGAACAGCGCGACTGCCTCGGCAAACAGCGCGACCGCTGCGGCCAACGCGGTGGCAGCGCTGCCCTACAATTTCTCGACCACGACGACCGATGCAGACCCCGGAGCCGGCATCTTCCGGCTCAATAATGTGGCTCCCGGCTCGGCAACCGCTGCATATGTCGACAATGTCGACAGTGACGGCGTGACGGCGACCGGCGTGCTCGACACGTGGGATGACAGTACGAGCACGGCACGCGGTGTCCTGACGATCCGCTCCAAAACGAACGCAGCGATCCGGCACACCTACAACGTCACCGGCTCTGTGGTGGACGGTAGCGGCTATCGCAAGTTGACGCTTGCCTATGTCGGGGGAGCCGGCGCACTGGCCAACGGCGCAGCGCATTGGCTCATCTTCGAAAGGACGGGTGACGCCGGCGAGGTAACGTTGACTGGTACCCAGACGCTCAGCAACAAGACACTGACTAGCCCCATCATCAACGGAACCCTGAATGCACAGGGCGCTATCGTGGCCATCAACACGAGCGCGTCAGTAGGAGCAGCCCCTACGTTGGAACTCTACCGGGACGCCGTGATTACCGGGAACACCGGTATCATCCGCTTCCCAGGGAAGAACGCCGCCGGAACAAAGGTCAATTACGGCGACATCGTTGCGTCGATCATGAACAACGGGGTGGGGGTGGAATCCAGCGTACTGGATTTCCGCACCTATTGGGCCGGTGCTTATGCGGTCAAGTTCACCATCGGCTCCGGTTTCTGGATGAACGGTGCGGCCGGTGGCGACCCAGGCACAGGAAAGATCAATGCGACCGAACTGCAGCAGAACGGGGTGCCAGTCGCGACGGCTATCGCCACCTCGCAGGGAGTTGCCAAAGCCTGGGTGAACTTCAATGGCACCGGCACTGTCGCCATCAATGACAGTTTCAACGTGTCCTCGATCACCGACAACGGAGTTGGCAACTACACAGTCAACTTCGCAACAGCATTGGCCAATGCCAACTACGCCGCGGTTGGCATGGCCAGTGGCAACCTCAGGGATGTGAACTATAGCGGCGGCACTAAGACAACCACAGCACTTGGCATTGTGGTGGGCGAGTCGAACGTTGGTGGTGTTGACACCGCATATGTAGGCATCATTGTCATGGGAGACTGATCATGAACAATCGTATTATTTTCCCATCACTTAATGGTGGGGTGTGTGTACTTATCCCCGCTGGCAAGAGTGGCATTCCTATCGAAGAGATTGCCCGCAAGGACGTCCCTGCTGGCGTCCCGTATCGCATCATCAATGTGACCGATCTGCCCGAAGACCGCTCTGAGCGAGAGCTATGGTCGGCAGACTTCGCCAAACCAGACGGGCACGGGATCGGTTCTGAAGCATGGTTCGCAGAACAGGAGGCAGGGCAGTGAGCGTCATTACTATCCGACCGGCGCCACCACCAGCAATCGACGACTACAGGAAGGCGATCGAAACGCTCCTGGACGGTGAAGCCCGGACACGTAGCTATGACAGCGCGATATCAATCGCCACGTACATGGGTAGCACGAATGCCCAATGGGCCTTGGAGGCGGGGGCTTTTGTCGCTTGGCGAGACGCTATCTGGGCCTATGCTTACAGTGAACTCGAAAAGGCATCCAACGGCCAGCGTTCTCGGCCGGCCGTCTCGGAGTTCCTAGCCGAATTGCCGTTGATCAACTGGCCGGCCTAGGCCGCTTTCGGTACCACGCGTCCCATCGGGACCAAAGGCGATGCACGCGTTCATACCCTCGCAGCTTCATCAACCGATCGATATCCTTTTCTGCCTGCGTAAAGTTGTGCTCGATAGCAAATAGGCGGACGTCATAGTGCCCGAAATCAAAGCCAGCGAGGATATCGGGCTCGCTGCCTTCGGTGTCGATACTTATGAAATCGATCCGTTTCGGGGCGTTGTAGCGGGCAAGCAGGTCATTCAGACTGATAGTTGTCTGAGTCACCCTCGAATGGTTCGCGCGGCGAGGCGCATGGCTGTCCCCTCCTGCGTACTGCTGCATCGTGGACAACTCGGGTGCGTTTGGGACAAACAGCATCTCCACTTCAACGCCGGAAGTTTTCCCGACGGGCTGCATGCAGAGAGGAGATCTGCGCCGGCTGGTGATGCGTTCTTCCAGCGCCGGATTAGGCTCTGCCAAGATGCCAGACCAGCCTATCTGTTCAAGCATGAGGGTATTGGAATGGGCAACCCCATCATAAGCGCCGACCTCTACAAAGAATCCGTCAGTTCTATCTCCCACCTCCGACAGCGCCCAGAGGTCTTGCTGGAGTTGCGAATAGCTTTTGCGTTCCCCCTGGCCTCGGACGAACGCTGGTGGGAATGCTGATCTGATAAGGTTGCTTAATCGCATAGGGACCCCAGCGGAATAGACAGGGCAGCTTTAGACTATCGGCAGCCACTTTCAAACCGTCTTCGAAATTCGCAGCCTTCCCCGTATCCTGCGGGAACAACAGCACAGCCCCAAGCGCCGCTTTCGCTCGTATGATGCCGAACTGGGTGATAGCTGGGCAGCGCCTATAGCCGACAGTGTTCGCGTTTATTGTCAATTTGCCACGTGTCTTGTCGCAGTAAACCTCAGAGTTTCGTGGCCACTATTCCCAGATCGGGAAGGTTCGGATCGTTGGAGAAGTGGCGATCGATCTTAAATCCGAGTGCCTCAACCATCCTCAAGAAGTCTGTCACATCGTCGGTGATGTTGTAGTGGCCAATGTCGGGTGTCGGCCCGTGGTTCATCTCGGACCAGAACAGAAGCCTGCAGCCAGGGGCAGCATATCGGGCAATATTCGAGACGATAAAAGGCCATTTTGGAGAATGGTCGATGCAATTGCGGACGTAGATCAACCCGTCAATGGCACGTTCCATCTCCGCGATCGGCTTTGCCGCATCGGTGGAAAACAGTCGGCCACCCTCGAATACGTCGAAGCCAAAATGTCGACGCTGATACTCGACGATTTTCGCGCCCGTCGGCTCGATGATGTAGGGCGGGATGGTCGGAGCGAATCCGTAGATCATTGGGCCGCAACTGGGGCCGATCTCAAGGTTCTGACGGTCCCTGGCGTGAAGGCAGAGCGCATCGAATTCGGCCTCGTGCCCCTGAAAGAAGTAGCTCTTGAGGGTTGCGACGATGTGGGATCGGTCAGACTTGAGCGAGGTCAGGTAATCGCTAAATGCCTCGCCCTCCATCCATTGCCGAGTGAAGTTGAACTCATAGACCTGGGAGTTTTCCCAGGTTTTCGGCATGGGATTTTTGCCCCTCAGTAACTGTCGCAGGCTCGGCATTTCGAGAATCCCCATCAGGTAATGGCGACCTACCACTTCTTTTGTTCTTCGAAAAGCGAGTAGAACCACTTTCAAGCGTCTGCGAACTTAGCCTGAGTAGTCCGGACCTGCAGGAACGTAGGTAACATCCCACCATGGACCGCAACGCCGCGCGGGCGCTAACGCTCGTCCTGAAACATGAGGGGGCTGGTCGGATCATCCGGCCGATCCTGGCAGCGCCACCATGAAGGGGTGACGCTGGCGAACGTCCGCCGCGACGTGAGCCCGGGCGATCACCCATATCTGGTGGCGTTAGAGATCGAGCTCGATCTATCCGCACAAGCGGTCGGCGCGATTTGCGTTGCGGCCGGCAAGATCACCTCGGCGCCATGCATTCGCATTGCCTGCCACGTGCTCCGGCACCTGGCCTGGCGTGCGCATTCAACTGTGGCCGGAGCGGTCAGGCCGACTTGTGCCTGCCGCGAAATACCGACCAGGCAATCAGGCCGGCCCCGATCAGGCTTGCACCCCAGGCGATCAGCGCCGGCATCATCGGACTGCCGAAACATCCATAGAGGCCGATGTAATCCATCTGGTAGCAATGTCTGGCCGGGCTTTCGTTGTCAAAGCTGTAGGTTCGCGTGAACATTCCGTTGAAGAACAGGAACACGCCGGCGATGAGGATCACCCACTTCATTCAGCCCTCCCTCCCGTTGATGCTGGCAGATTGAACGACTTCATCATCAAAGGAAATCACCAGTGGCCGCAATCTACACCGGCGCTCGTCCTGAAACGTGAGGGGGGCTGATCGCACCGTGATCCGGATGCCATGGCTGCTAGCTAGTAGCCGGCCAGCCAGAAGATGCCGCTAGCCGCACCGAACGCCACGGCGATGTAGAACAGGTCAGTCCATTGCGGTCCTGGAACGTCGCTCAGATGGTCGACAGGTGCCATGTGCTCGACGCGTGAGCCCCCTGAGCCACGGAGATATAGAGCGCGTCTTTCAAGGTCATTGTCGCTGCGGGACGACTTCAGATCGGCCGTCATATTCGCCTCCCAAGAAGATTGCTTAACTCCTTGGACGGCTGACCGTTCCATGCCAGTGCGGGGCAGTCTGGCGCCTGGCCGCCCCCGGTGGAGGAAGAGGGATGGCCCCGCTCACTGCTGCGGGGCCCATCAGGACTACGCGGCGTCCGAGACGTCCGACATTTGGTCGAAAATGCCATCCGGAAGGCCGAGGGCTCGCGCAATGCGGTCCCGGTATCCCTTTTCGAAGCGATGTCCGGCCTCGATGCTTTCGACTTCATCAACCGTAAGCCCGCTTGTTACAGCGACGGCGCCGATCGAATAGCCCAAATATTGGCGGTAAGCCTGGATGGCGGGCGTTCCATTTGCAATTGCTGACAGAACTTGCGCCGGCAGCGCGAAGGGCGTTGCAATAGACATTTAGCCTCCAAATTTTGAGTACAGCGCTGGCGGTTGTTTGAAATGCGTCAGCGCTGATTGAGATGGCATGCCGGAAAAGCCGGCAACCGAAAGCGTCACTCCCGAAACGGTGAGAGGCGCAATCGCAATATGGTGCCTGGCCCCGAAGTGATCAAGCCATTCCGCCGATGTCAGATCGTCGGACGAACGCGACGTCGCGTCACCGCGCCTGCTGGCTGCTCAAACCAATCCCAACCGAAGGAATTTTTCATGGACCGCAATTTCGCGCGGGCGCTAACGCTCGTCCTGAAGCATGAAGGCGGCTGGTCGGATCATCCGGCCGATCCTGGCGGCGCCACCATGAAGGGGGTGACGCTGGCGAATTTCCGCCGCTACGTGAAGGCGGATGCAACCAAGGACGATCTGCGCGGGATCACCGACGCGCAGCTGGCCACCGTCTACCGGCGTTTCTACTGGGACGCCGTGCATGGCGCCGAGCTGCCCGACGGCGTCGATCATGCCGTCTTCGACTTCGCCGTGAACAGCGGGCCGGGCAGGGCGGCCAGATATCTGCAAGGCGTCGTCGGTGCCGTCCAGGACGGACGGATCGGCCCGGCGACGCTGAACGCTGTCAGCGCCATGATGCACGCCACCGTCATCAACGACCTGTGCGACAGGCGCATGGCCTTCCTGCGCGGCCTCGCCACCTGGCCGACATTCGGCAAGGGCTGGACGGCCCGTGTCTCCGCCGTTCGGTCGGCGGCGCTGAAGCTGGCCGTGCCCAACGCGCCTGAACACGCGCCGCCGTCACCCGCGCCGGTGGGGCACCCAGTGGACGTCAAGCAACCGACCGCCCCCACCAGGAGCGGCCTGGCTTCATTCCTGCAACTCATCACCAGGGCGATCGCCGCCTGGTTCATCAGAGGACACCGACCATGGCACCGATAATCCGCATCCTGCTGCGTTATGTCTCGCTTCCCCTGCTGGCGCTCGGCCTGATCCTGCCCGAGGAACAGCAGGCGCTCATCGCCGATCCGCAGCTTGTCGAATGGCTGGGCACCGGCCTTGGCCTCGTCGCCTCGATGGTCGCCGAGGGCTGGTACTGGGGCGCGCGCCGCTTCGGGTGGACGAAATGACCGATCGCGCCGTCCCATCAGGCCAGGCGCTGACTGTCGCAGGCTCTGTCCTGGGGCTGGCCGTTGCCGTCGTCATCCTGCTCGTAATGCATGCCACGCGGCAGCGCTGGGGAGGGGGCGGCTCATGACCGGCTTCCTGCTCTCCAACCCGACGCTTCTGGCGGTCATGGGCGGCCTTTTGGCCGCACTGGTCGCGTTCCTCAAAGGCAACAGCCGCGGCGCCCGCCGTGAGCGCGACCGGCAGGCCACGGCCGAGCAGAAGGCGAGGGACATCGCCTGCGAGGTGCAGTCGGACATTGGCGCCATGTCTCCCGACCAGCTGCGCGCCGAGCTCGCCAGAAGGACACGACAATGAGGGCGCGGCCGGAACGACACGACCATGAGGACACGGCAATGAGGACACGACAATGAAGCGCCGGCTGCTCGACCTGATCACCCGCATCCTGCTTCTGATCGTCGTGCTGACGGGCGCTGCCGCCTGCACCGCCGCGCGCGGCAGCATCTGCCTGGGTCCAGACCTCCGCTATCGGCAACAGGTCTATGACGCCATGAACGAAGCCGAGGCAGCGCGCCACCTGGCCGCCCTCAAGCTGCGCGAACAGCTCTGCCCGAGGTCGAGATGATCATCCAGGCCACGCGTCTCACCATCAACGACGTGCTGCTGATCGGCTTCGGTCTGTCGATCGGCTGGCTGGCGGTGGCCGGCTGGCGGCGGGGGGCACCGACATGAACGAACGGAACACGGAAATCGACGGCGACCTGCGGTCCCGGCTGGTGGCGCTCGAGCATCAGGGCGCCAGCCGCGACCAGCGCCTGGCCGCACTCGAAGCCCGGCAGCGCCAGAGCGATATCGCCGAGGCACGCAAGGACGAACAGTTCAAGCACATGGACATGCGGTTTTCGACGCTCGACGCCAAGATCGACGGCGTCAGCGGCACGCTCAACTGGATCGCCAAGCTGGTCATCAGCGGCATCATCCTGGCCATCGTCGCCTTCATGATGGGCGGTGGCTTCAAGCTGCCCTGATCATGGACCGAAAGCCGACGTTCTCTGAGCCCCGCTGCCTGGAGGCGGCGAGTTTTTTCTGTGCAAGCTGGCGCGGGTGCTCATGGCCCGCAGGCCGGGGCATTGGTGAATTCAACGGCGACACCGAAGCCTGGAGCCGCAGCGTCGCATCTGCCGTTGACGATCGTATTGCCTGTCGAGCCGGTGAAGATGTTTGCCTCATAGATGTGCACGGCGCGCGTGTTGACGACGTCAGATGCGCGAGCGTCGATGGAGGTGCCATGGACAGTCCCGCTCGACATGAACATTTGAACGCCAGTAACGTTGCCATTGGTGTAGTGCTCAACGGCGACGATGTTGTTGGCTATGGTCACATTGTTAGACCATCGAGCGCTGATACCAAAAGCAGTGTGGCCCGCCGATGTCGTGCTCACCGCGTTGTTGGTAATTGTTGCATGATTTACGTTTCTGGCGACTATTGCGATAGGATTGCCAAAGCTTCCCGGATTTTGGCGATGAACAACCATTCCTGAAAATGTGCTGTAGTCCGCCATCTCCACCGCAGCCTGATTGCCTGAAATTGCCGAGTTGATGGTAGCTGCTTGGGTGTACAACGTGGCGCTTCGGCCCGAAGCGCTGCTGACGATCGTGGCGCCGGCGCCCATCAACGTCTGGCCGGTCTGAAGTCGAACCGGGGCATTGGTGTCGAATGTGCCGGACAATATGACATGGCTGTTGGCGCCTGCGCCGGCCACTGCGCCGGCAAGATCTGCGCCAGTCGTCGTGCTGCTGCTGATCACCGAAAGCGAGCGACCGTCCGCCGTTTGCGTAGCCAGCTCTGCTGGTCCACCTGTCACCTGGGTGACGACATCGAGGTCCCGAACCACTCGTTCGGTCATCCGCGATTCCTGGGCGGTCAGGTGACCGCTTCTGCCGGCTGGACCAAGGGGGATGCGAAGGCGGGCAATGGCCGACGCTTCGGTGCCTCTGACATTGTCGTGCTGCAGCTCGGCCCCGACCGTCAATCTGGTACCTTCGGCCATACCGATGAGATCCGACAGGCCGTCGAAGCTGACCTCGAGGCGGCCGCGCGGGCCTGCTATAGCCTCGTCGACCTTGTCGCTGTCGAAATAGAAGCCACCGGCATAGGCGCGGATTTGGGTGGCGTCGCTCGGGTCAAGAATGGGCAGACGCCAGCCTATCTCGCCATCGAAGCCGGCGAGGGCATGCTCTTCCGTGCCCTGAATCCAGATGTTGGTACCGAAAATCGATGCGGTGGCGGCTTGGCCTGTGTCGCGGGTGCGCTGCCCGATCGGCAGGTAACCATTGAGGCGCAGCTCGAAGTCGGCATTGAGTGCCTCGATGCCGAGGGTCAGCTGTCGAAACGTGTTGTCGTGAACCGACCGGCGAACGTCGAAGTAGCCGTACCCACCAATGTTCCAGCCCTTGTCGAGCATGTGGCGAAGACCGACGCCAAAATTACCTTCGCGATTGGAGTTGTCGTCGAAACGCGCTCGGACGTCGGCGAACAAAAGCGAGGCGTCATTCTGCCACAGCGGCGCGAACAATGCGGCGTCGCCCAGCGTACGGGCCGAGCTCACTCGACCTTCAATCTCCAGATGCGCGCCCCATTTCGTTGCGAAGTCCGAGGCGAGGGCAAAGGGCATTGCAAAAAGCCATGCACCTGTCGCCAGTACCAGCCAGATGCCCCCATTCGTTCGATGCAAGTCCCCCACTGGTAGCTCCCGGCAGACGTTTCCCAAGTCGGCCGTCTACCCAGAGGACGCTTCGGAAAAAATACGTCACATGCCGTATTTCGGCAGTGCTCGCCGTAGAGCGGGTCTTTGGTCGCCTTAAATCGGGTGCGGTTCGGCGAAGCTGGCGAACGGCACCACAGATCTGCTCCCGACACCGGAAACATGTTATGCTGGCGCCACTGACCTCCCAGGAGCCCCGCTGCCGCAAAGCAGCGGGGCCTTTTTTCGTTTTCGTTCATGCAGGCCGCGAGACTATCCGTCTCTCAGGCAGTTCCTGTTGATGGAAACCGACACCAGGGAGAAAAACCTCCCCTGTTTGTCGGCCCGGGCGATGCCGCCGATGTCGAAACCGCATTCCGTCGCGGATTCGTACAGGTTCTCCGCGTCGCGAAAATTGTAGTAGACCGCGCATCCCCTGTCGTCGCAGCGCGTCAGATTGTCGATCGGCCTCGACAGGCGCACATTGAAGTAGTCACTCAGGAAGCGCCTTGTGCATGGTTCCAGCGCCTCGGCGCAGGATGCGGCCAACGGCATGGGTATTGCGAAGTACAGGCTGCAGAAGCGGTGCGAAGCCGAAAAGCTTGTGCCCGGCATTGCGACCCTTGCCTTGATCAGGCAGAGCTCGCGCAGGTGCTGGCCGTATCCGTCAGAATCGATCGGGAATTCAAATGCCTGCGCGGCCTGATAAGGCAGGACGAGCAGGACTGCCCCCGCAATCGCGCTGTGCAGATGCGGTCGCCGCCGTCCCGGATCGCTGATGTCGGCCGGAGCCGTCATGGCTTCTTCGCCGCCGCGCGGATCGTTGCACATGCGAACATTCGGAGCCCCCTGCCGCCCTCCGGAATGGCCATCCCGAATGATAAAAAGCATAGCTGCTGGCGGCAGGCAGGCAAGGGGCTTGTGGCGGGAGAGCAGCGCATCGAGGCCGGCGCGACTCATGTTATGCTCTGTGCGTGAACCTCTCCCATCCTGCCCCGCTGCCGAAAGGCGCGGGGCTTTTGTCGAGAGCGCAAAGTCGCCAGCGCAAACAAGTACGGCCCGCCTGGACGTCGCCAGGTCGGGCCGTTCGTTGCGTAGCATGGGTTGGCGGGGCAGCCGACGCAACACTCATTCGTCGATGTAAGGCGTTGCGCCGGCGATCAACCCCACCTTGCCAATGCTTGATATTACTTGAGGCAGCGGCCGGCCGACAGTCAGCTGGATGGCGTAGCTCGATGGAGCGGGTTTTTGGGTGGCCCCGCCTCGATGCATCTGCGCGAGGCGGGCAACGGCACGGCTGTCACGACCTAGAAGCCGTAGCTCGCGCCGAGCCGCACGACATGGAGGTTGGTGTCGAAATCGTAGCGGTAGGCGTCGCCAGATCCGAACGATCCCCTGTTGTCCTGGAGGTCGACATAAAGATATTCGGCGCGCAGCGACCAGTTGTCGGAAAGCGCATATTGTGCGCCGGCGCCTATGGTCCAGCCGGCGACGACATCGTCGGCGACGGCGTGGTTGCCTGGGCTGAAATCGTTGTCGTCATAGCTGCTCCTGACGTGGCCGAAGGCGAGGCCGCCGGTGACGAAGGGCAGGAAGCGGTCGACCGAATAGCCCAGGCGGGCGCGGGCCGTGCCGAACCAGTCGATGCGGGTCGAGAAGCTCTCATTGGAGCCCGGGATCATCGAGTTGGCGACGGTGGCGTCGATGTCGGTCCCGGTGATATCAAGCTCGACGCCATAGACCCATCGGCCGGATTGCCAGTTGTAGCCGGCGTGGACGCCGCCGAGGAAACCGTCCGAATCGAATCTGAATTCGGTGTCGCCAAAATTCGAGAAGGAATAGTCGTCCAGTTCGGTGACGGTGGTTCGGGCCCCGCCATAACCGAGATGGACGCCGGCATAGCCGCCGGCCCAGACAAACCCTGGCGCGGAGGCCGCGTCGGCGGCCCTGGCCGGCAGGCAGGCGGCAAAAGGCAGCGAGCCCGTCAGCAGCATCAGAACTGATGCCTGGCGGATGAATCTTGTCGTGGTCATGGCTTTCCCTGTTTTTGGCGACTGCAGAACGAACAGGGCAGCGTTCGTGGTGACAAAGGGCTGTCTACTGCAGCTTATGGTGGTGTGCAAGCGCCCCAGGCAACTTTGGCGTGGCGTGTTCTCCTGTCTGGCTGGCGTTATCAGGCGCGTTGCGGCAGAGTTGGAGCATGTGCGGCCGTGTCTTTGTCAGATCGACCCTTGCCGAGATGGTGCGCGGCTTCAGCTTTGCCGACCCCGGTGACGTCGGCGCGCTCGACAACAGCTTTCCCCGCTACAACGGCGCCCCGAGCCTGATCTATCCGGTCATCGTGCAGGACGAAGCCCAGAAGGGCAGCGCGATGTTCGTCCAGGCGAAATGGGGGCTGGTGCCGTCCTGGCAGAAGGAGGCGGCATCAGGCCGTCCGCCGCCGGTCAACGCCCGCTCGGAAACCATCGCCACAAACGGCCTGTTCAAGCGTGCCTATGCCTCCCGGCGCTGCCTGGTGCCGATCGACGGCTATTTCGAGTGGCACGACATTCACGGCACCGGCAAGGACAAGCAGCCTTACGCCATTGCGATGAAGGACGGTTCACCCTTCGCGCTCGCCGGCATCGTCGATCTCTGGCGCAACCCAGAGACCGGCGAGCTTCTGCGCAGCTTCGCCATCGTCACCTGTGCCCCCAACGAACTGATGGACACCATCCACGACCGCATGCCGGTCATCCTGGCACCAGTGGATTACCAGAGATGGATCGGCCCGGATGCCGATCCGGCCGAGCTGATGAAGCCGTTCCCCGCCGGGCTGATGACGATGTGGAAGATCGGCCGCAAGGTCGGGTCACCGAAGAACGACACGCCTGACATTCTCGATCCCGCAGAGCCGTAGCCGCCCGGAACGCGCGCATCATCTTGATGGCGGGCGGCGCCTTCACGCTGACCAGGTCATCCCGCAGGCGCCGGCAACATGCTGGCGCCACTGACCTCCCAGCGCTGCCGGGGCCTTTTTTGTGCGCGCAAACAGGAGCCCCGAGGCCGGGGTTTGCGATCGCTCTCGCGCGCTAGAACCTGTTGCTCGCGCCGAGCCGCACGGCATGGATGTTGTTGTCGAAATCGTATCTGTAGCGGTCATTTCCATCCAGCAATGATCCCTGGCTGTCGTTGAGGTCGACAAACAGATACTCGGCACGGACGGACCAATTGTCTGTCAGGGCGTATTGCGCGCCTGCACCTATGGTCCAGCCACCCACAACTTCGTCCGCAACGGCATGATTGTTCTGGCTAGGGTCGTTGTCGTCGTAACTGCTTCTGATGTGGCCCAAGGCGGCACCACCGGTCACGAACGGCAGGAAACGGTCGATCGAGTATCCTAGACGGACACGAGCGGTGCTGAACCAGTCGATCTGGTCGAGAAGCTTTCGTTGGACATCGGCATCATGGGATTGGCGACGGTTTTGTCTATATTTGCGCCGGTGAAGTCAAACTCCACGCCATATACCAATTGACCCGACTGCCGGTTGTATCCAGCGTGCACGCCGCCAAGGAAGCCGTTAGAGTTGAATTTGAACTGCGTGTCGCCGAACGCCGAGAAGGAATAGTCATCCAGCTCTGTGACCGTGGTTCGGTCGCCGCCATAGCCGAGGTGGACGCCGGCATAGCCGCCAGTCCAGACAAACCCTGCGGGAGGGGCGGAGAGGGCGTCAGAAGCGGCTGCCGGCAAGCTGGCCGCGAGCGCCAAAGAACTCGCAAAAAGTGTCACAAAGGACGCCTTGCGAATAGACTTGATTATGGTGGGGTTCATGGCTTGCCCTCATTCACGACTCAAGTCGAGCGAACAGGGCAGCGTTCACGATACAGCGTGCGGTTATCATGAGTCATGATCAGGGGCAAGGTGGTTGACTATTCAGCCAGCGGTCGCGGCAGCCAGGATCGACGGCGTCAGCGGCACGCTCAACTGGATCGCCAAGCTGGTCATCAGCGGCATCATCCTGGCCATCGCCTTCATGATGGGCGGGGGCTTCAAGCTGCCGTGACAGCGGTATCGCTCTTGTTCAGCGATATTTGACAGCTAGACGGCGCCCCGCCGCGGCAAGGTCGCGGGGCTTTCGTCGTTTCGGCCGATCTTGCGGATGCGGCTTTGTGCGGCCCGTGCTATTTTGGCGATCCTGCAAGGAGCGTGCGCAATGCGATCATTCGTCCTGCTGACAGCTTCCATCGTCTTCGCATTGATCACCCTGACGCCGGGCCTTGCAACAGCGGAGAAGAAACTCGACAGCTGCAAGAGCGACCGGGCACGGTTATGCCCCGGTTTGGCAAGGCATGAATGCAAACTCGGGCGGTACGTCGATCAACTCTCTACCATGTGCAGGGCCGTTATCGAGCCTGAAATGAAGGCAAAGGGAAAGGTGCCGAAGCAGCGGGAGGCAAAAGGAAAGGCGCCGAAACAGCGCGAGGCGAAGGGTGACGGTGCGTGCGCGGCCGATAGGGCCCGTTTATGCGGATCATCCAAGGGTGGCGCCGATTGCAGGCTTGGCAAGATGATCAATGAACTGAGCCCCAGATGCCGGGCAACAGTGCAGCAGAGGCAGGCAACCCGTTAGGCGTGGCCGATTTCCGTCGTCGGTGACCTGCTGGATCGGGATTCGCTATCTGAACATTCTTGGCTGGCCATCTTTGGGCAGGCGCGTCGATCCCGCCGGCTTCGGCCGGCGGGCCTTTGCGTTCAGCAGCATCGCTCGAGACTATTCGCCGTTGTCGTGAACGATCCCCGGCTGTCCTGGAGGTCGACATAGAGATACTCGGCGCGAAGCGACCAGTTGTCGGTGGGGGCATATTGCGCGCCGGCGCGTATGGTCCAGCCGGCGACTCAGAAAACGATCTGTTTGATCTGGATCAGGGCTTTCTGGGAACGAACGCGAGATATTGCGCCGTTCACCAGAGGGTCAAGTGATGCTCGAACATACGATTCAGGCGACGCGCATCGACGAGCACGGCAGCGTCGCGCGATGCAAGGACGCGGCGATCCGTCTCGATACTGACATGGATGGACGCGCCGACGCATTCAACCCGGCGGAGATGCTGCTGGCGTCGCTTGCCGCCTGCATGATCAAGGGCATCGAACGGGCGGCCCCGCTCCTGAAGTTCGCATTCCGGGGGGTTGAGGTCCACCTGCGCGGCGTGCGCGAGGACAGTCCGCCGCGGATGGTTTTGGTGGAGTACGAGATCATCGTCGATACCGACGAACACGACCGTCGGATCGAACTTCTGCATAAGAACGTCCGCAAATATGGCACGATCTTCAACACCCTGTCTTCGGCCACCGTGTTGTCTGGCCAGATGGTCCGGAAGCTTTGACAGGCGCGGAAGCCGCCAGGGACTCGGTACAAACAGCTCGGCCAGCCTGACCGCATGGCGGTCCATTGCGGCGGTATCGGAGGGCGGCAGATCGAGCCGCGCCGTCATGTCAGCGGCGAGCACGCGCCCGCTGGCCGCGAGGAGGTCGACCGTTTCCGTCTTGGCGACCGGCGTCGCCACCGCGAGCGCTTTCGCAGCAGCGATGTCCACCGGGATCACTGCCGCGGCGGCGTCGGCTTGGCAGTGTCTTTGAAAGGCGAGCGCAGGCGAGGTCATGGCTGCTCCGGAAGGGGCCTCGCGACGGGAGAGGGGGAGCGTCGCCGGGCGTTTCCGTCCGGCAGCGCGATGCACGGGTCAGCCCGCGCTGTATTCCATCGACTTGAACGAAAGATCCGCAGCCGAGGCGGGCGCATCCGATATCTTGCGGATATTGGCCCAGGTGTGCTTGTAGTTCGGCAGGATCAGCTCGTTCGTGCCGGCATTGACGATGTTGCCCTGCGCGCCATTCGGCGCCCCGAACACCATGAAGGTCTCCTTTCGCCGTGCAGTCGGCGTCGGATAGACCAGCGCCTGCGTCGCACCGACGTCGTTGAACACCTCGACCAGGTCGCCGGCCTTGACCCCCAGTTCGGCCATGTCGTCCGGATTGATCTCGATGAACGGGATCGGGAAGCGGTCGGAAACGAAGTCGTTCGCCTTGTCCAGGAACCAGTTCTGCCAGATCACGTTGGCGCGGCCATTGTTGATGAGAAACGCGAAGTTGTCCCTCTGGTAGGCCTTGCCCGGCGCCTGCAGCCCGCGCCATTCGCCGCCGCAGAACAGCGCCTTGCCGTCCTCGCGGCCGTGACGCGTGAACTTGCCGTCGGTGTAGAGCCGCTTGGTCCCGACCAACTGGCCGTTCTCGAAGCCGACCACAGGCTCCTGCACGCCGTTGTTGCCCATGGCCCGCAGGCGGTCATACGTCACCTCCGGATTGCCGGAGTTGTAGCCGTCCATGAAGGCATCTTCCTCGGTCTTCCAGTCGTAGCCCTTGAACTGGTCGGCATAGGCGTCGCGACCCTCCTCGCGCAAGACCCGCTCCAGGTTCTGGGCGATTGCGGCTGCGATCAGGCAGTCCGGCTTGGCATTGCCCGGACCGTCCATGTATTTCTCGACCAGACGCAGCCTGCGCTCGCCGTTCATGGAGGTCAGGTTCATCTCGCCCGACTCCACCGCCGGCAGGATGACGTGCGCGGCCTGGCCGATCTGGCTGTGGATGATGTCCACGTTGACCGAGAACAAGCCTCCCGCGTTGATCGCGCCAACGATGGCGTCTACCAGTTCCTCGCGGCTGGACCCCGCATGGGCGTCCATGGCGTCCTTCACCATGTTGGTACGGCGGTTGTATTCGCGCTTGAACTCGGTCGCGTTGAGCGTGGTCTTGTAGTGGTCGTTGGCCCAGATGTGATGCACCTTGCCCTGGCCGCCGATGATGAGCTGATCGACATAAGGCGCTGGCCGGCCGACATGTGCGTCGGAGGGCCGGAAGTAGCCTTCCTGATGACCGCCGAGACGGCACACGCCACCGCCCTCTCGGCCGATGTTGCCGGTTGCGAGCCCGATGTTCACCAGCGCGCCGATGACGCGGTAGTTGTCGTTGCCCCAGATGATACCCTTTTCGTAACCGGTGGTGCATTTGCGGCGCGAGCCGTCGTCCTTTGGCTTGGCGATCCACTCGGCAGCCTTGACGATGTCGGCTTCGGACAGGCCGGTGATCGACGCGCCTTCGGCGAGCGACATCTTGCACTTGGCGCGCGCCATCTCGAACGAGCCCAGAGCGGCAGGGTGCGCCTCGTCCAGCGGCACCGCGACGTCGCCCTGGAGGGTCGATGCCGCGATGAAGTCACTGTCCACCCATCCCTGGTCAGCGATGTAGGTGAAGAGCGTATTGAACAGCGCCAGGTCGGTGCCGGTCTTGATCGCCAGGTGCAGCACATTGTCGGCGCCGGCCTCCACTTCGCAGGCATTGGCGGTCACTGTGCGGCGCGGATCGACGATGATCACCTTCGCCCCGTTGCGCATGCCCGGCACCATGTGATTCAGGAACAGGTTGGTCTGGCATTCGAGCGGGTTGGTGCCGACCAGCATGATCGTGTCGGTCAGCGTGTAGTCCTCGTACGCGTAGTTCAGCTCGTCGACACCCATGTCGCGGGTCGAGTGAACCTCGGAATTGTAGGCCGGCCGGTTGTGGATGCGGCAGTTCTTGACCTTCATCGAGCCGAAATAGAGCTTTCCCGTGCCCCAGGTGTTCTCGTAACCGCCGGCCGAACCGCCATGGTCGAACATCGAGACGAACAGGTCGTCCTCATCGTCCTTGTCGATGACGCGCGCGGTGACGCGGGCGACCAGATCGAGCGCGTCGGCCCAGCTCGTCGGCTGCCAGGTGCCGTAGCGCCAGACCATCGGCTCCGACAGACGCTGCTGCTGCGTACCCGTCTTGTCGGAGCGGCGGTTCTCGGCCATGCGGGCGCCGCGCACGGAGCCCAGGCCGGAATTCACGACGCAGCCCCTGTCCGGCTTGATGACGAGATGGACGTCCTTCCCGTCCTGCTTGACGATGTTGTACATCGACGGCGCGTACCAGGCCTCGGTCTCCGCCGGCTGCTGCTCGGCGAGGTTCACGCCGAAGGCGTTGGCGGCGGCGTCGGTGCCGCCCTGCTTGTTCACCGGCCAGGTGTAGGCGTGGTAGCCGCAGCCGACGATGCAATAGTGGCAAGTGACGTTATGCTTCTTCGCGTCCGCCGGGATGATCGGCAGGCGGTCGATGTTTCGCTTGTAAGCCATGGTTCCCTCCCTCAGAGCACGTTCGACAGGCGGCCGTAGAGAAGTTCGTCCACGCCTTCGGCGTAGATGTCGCCCTTCTCGTCCACCCTCAGCGCATATTGCGGAAGGTTCTGCGTTGCCTGGCCCCAGATCTGCTGGCCGCCGGCCTCGCAGTCGAAGCGGGAGTAATGGCCGGGGCAGTTCAGCGTGCGGTCGGCAGCAACGTAATTCAGTGGAAAGCCCTTATGCGGGCAGATCGTCGAGAAGCCGACAATGTCGCCATCCGGTCCCGCGCCGCCTTCGACGCGCGTGCCGAGCTTGAGCAGCACGCCAGGGGCGTTCTCGTCCGGATAGGCGACGTCCAGGGGTTCGTTCGGCTTGAGGTCGGCGACATTGCCGAGGCGGTTCAAGGGATAGTCGACCCGCGCAAGCGCTGCGGCCTTTGCAGGCGCCGCTGGAAGCGCGACGGCGGTGGCGGTAGCGGCAGCGGCAATCGCGCCACCCCGCAGAAACTGACGGCGACCGACATCGACCAACTTGTCGCAACGATCCATTGTTTTCCTCCCTGGTTCGCGACTGGGTACGCATTGCGTGCAGCAAGGAGCATGCCAGCTGCCGTTCGCCACCCCGACGCCGCAGTTGCAGGGACTTTGCAAATGCCGTCGATCGCGATGTCCGGAATTCCGGACATGCTGCGCCGCCGAAGGTCCGGAAACCCGGACGGCCGAAAGTGCGGGATTTCCGGTCGATTTTGACGGCGTGCGGCGCTAGTCTATCCGGCAGGGAGGATTTCGCGTCTTGACCGCACGGTACCCAGCCGCGAGCCAGGTACTCACGCGCCGTTCGGCCATCGCGCTGTGCGGCTCGGCGGCGGCGTCGGTCGCGTTCGCGCCGGGCCTCGCCTCCGCGAAGGACGAGGGGTTCAGGTTCGGCCTGACGCCCGTCTTCCTCTCGAACGATCTCGAACTGCTCGCTGCCCTTCGCGCGTATCTGTCCGAGGCGACCGGACATCCCGTGGAACTGGTCAGCCGCCGGACTTACCAGGAGATCACCGCACTGCTCGTCGCGGGCCAGCTCCACGCGGCATGGATCTGCGGCTATCCGTACGTCCAGTTCAAGTCGGAGCTCGATCTCGTCGCCACCCCGTCCTGGCATGGCAAGCCGCTCTACCAGTCCTACCTGATCGCCGCCCCTGACAGGCCCGCAAACCAATGGCAAGACCTGAAAGGAGACATCCACGCCTTCTCGGATCCGGACTCCAATTCCGGCTTCCTCGTCACCCGAGCGCTTCTGGCGGAGAACGGGCTGAAGCCCGAAGGTTTGTTCGCCCGCACCTTCTATACCTACGGTCATCGCAACGTGATCCGCGCCGTCGCCTCCGGGCTCGCCCAGCCCGGCAGCGTCGACGGCTATGTCTGGGACGTCATGCGCGAGATGGAGCCAGGCCTCGTCGGCCGCACACGAATCGTGCGCCGTTCCGAATGGCTCGGCTTTCCGCCGGTTGCGTCGCCGAAGGCCCTGGCAGGCGATCCCCGCATCGCGCGGCTCAAGCAGGCGCTGACGACGATGGATCGGCACGAGGAGGGCCGCAAGGTGCTGGCCTTGCTGAAACTCGACGGTTTCCTCGCCACCGAGCCAGCGCTGTTCGACACAATCGCGGCGAAGGTCGATGCGGTGAGGCGGTTCGGATGAGGTTCTTCGGCCGCCTGCGCACCATTCCAGTCTCCTATCGGGTGCCTGTGCTGGTGGCGCTCCTGATGGTGGCGATCAGCGTGGTGATTTCCGAGCGCGTTCTCGACCGGCTGTCGCGCACCCAGGAATCCTTCCTCGACGGTCTCGCCGGCAGCTATCTCGACGGGCTGACCGCGGCGGTGCTGCCTGCGGTGCTGCGTGGCGACGTGTGGGAGGTCTTCGACGCGCTCGATCGCTCGCGAAAATCCTACGAGGCACTTTCGCCAATCGAGGCGGTGGTCACCGGTGCCGACGGCAAGGTTCTGGCGGCCACGGACCCGACCCGCATTCCCTCCTTCTCGGATCTGCCGGAAGCCTATGCCTCACGCTACGGTGCGAGCACGGTGACTTTCGACCGGGACTCCGCCACCGGCTTCGCTCACCGTGATCTCGTCTATCAGGGGCAGCCGGTCGGTGCGATCCACACCGCCTTCGACGCCTCCCACATTTTCGCCGAGCGCCGTGAGATCCTGGTGACGCTGCTCGTCACCAACGGAATCCTGGCGGCGGTGTTCGCCTTCGGCGGCTTCCTGCTGGTCCGCCGCATGATCGAACCGATGCGCGTGCTGGAGGATCACATGCGTGCCGCTGCGAACGGTGTCGCCGAGCCCATTCCGTCAGCCGAGTTTCCGGCGCGCGGCGGCGAGGTGGCGAGCCTCTTCAACGGCTACAACGCCCTCGTCCATGCCGAGCGCGAGCGCGCCAATTTCGCCATGCAGCTGGCAGAAGAGGAGAAGCTGGCCAGTCTCGGGCGGCTGGCCTCGGGCATGGCGCACGAGATCAACAATCCGCTGGGCGGCCTGTTCAACGCCATCGACACGCTGAAGACCCACGGCAGGACGCCCGGTGTGCGCGACACCTCCATCAGCCTGATCGAGCGGGGATTGCACGGCATAAGGGAAGTCGTCGAAGCGGCGCTTGCTACCTATCGGCCGGAGCGATCGGCCCGGCCGCTCAGCGCCGACGACCTCGAGGACGTCAAAGTGCTCATGAAGCCGGAACTGCGCAGGCGCAGGCAGCGGCTGGACTGGCAGGTCGACTGGCCTGCGGACGCCGCGGCAACGATCCCCGGCGGCCCGGTACGGCAAGCCGTGCTCAACCTTCTGCTCAATGCCAGCGCGGCGACGCCCGAGGGCGGCAGGATCGGTCTTAAGGTCGAGCGGACTGCGGACCGGTTGAAGATATCGGTCTCCGACGAAGGCCCCGGCATGCCCAGGGAATCGATCTCCATGCTGAGCGACGACGATCCCGGCCCCGCCGTCCGCGTCGGAAGAGGGCTAGGCTTGTGGATGGCCCGCCGGATGGTCGACGCCTGTGGAGGCAAGGCCACCGTAGAGCCAGCTCAGTCGTCGGGGTCGATCGTTACGCTTATCTTGCCGATCCGGGAGGAAGCAAAGCATGAAAACAGTCGTGCCGCCTGACCGCGCGCGTGTCGGGCTCGTCGAGGACGATCCCGTCATGGGCGGTTCCATTGTCCAGCGGCTGGAACTTGAGGGCTGGGAGGTGACCTGGTGGCAGACCGGGCGCGAGGCTGTCGCAGGTCTGGGTCGTGTTGCCGGCGCGCTCGATCTCGTGATCTGCGACATAAGGCTGCCGGATATGTCCGGCGAAGCTGTCTTCGAAGAGGCAGCGCGGCAGCCCAACGCGCCACCCTTCCTGTTCGTTACCGGCTTCGCCGAGATTGACCAGGCCGTTCGCCTCATGCGCTCAGGCGCGGCCGACTTCATGACCAAGCCCTTCGCAATGGACGACTTTCTGAAACGCATCGCCACAGGCCGGCGGAGCGCCTGCTCCGGCATGCGGCTGAAGGAATATGTGCTTGGCCAGTCGCCGACGATCCAGCACGCCGAGGATCTCATCCATCGCTATGCCGTGCACGATCTGCCGGTGCTGATCACCGGCGAAACCGGGTCCGGCAAGGAGGTCGCGGCGCGGCTCCTGCACCAGATCTCCGCGCGGGCAGAGCAGCCCTTCGTCGCGGTGAACTGCGCCGCAATCCCAGCCGACCTCCTGGAGAGCGAAATCTTCGGCCACGAGAAGGGAGCATTCACCGGCGCCCACCAGCGCCACCTCGGATACGCCGAACGCGCGAAGGGCGGCACGCTCTTCCTCGACGAGATCGGCGACATGCCGGCCGCGCTGCAAGCCAAGCTGCTCCGGCTGATCGAAAGCGAGTCTTTCACGCGCCTCGGCGGCGAGACGCCGGTTCCCTTCCGCGCCCGCATCGTCGCCGCAACGCACAGGGACCTGGCGCCGGGTCAGGCGTCGGGATTCCGCGAGGACCTCTATTTCCGGCTCGCCGTGCTCCCTGTCGAGATTCCGCCATTGAGACAACGGCCCGAAGACATCGTCTGGCTGCTTGACCGCTTTCTCGAGAATGCGGTCGCGCGCTCCCACGCCCGCATCCGCGGCTTCAGCGCACTAACGGAGGAGGCAGCACTCGTCTATTTGTGGCCGGGCAACGTGCGCGAATTGCGCAACCGCGTCGACCGTGCGGTCGCACTCTCGGCTTCAGAATGGATCATGCCGGGCGATCTATTCCCCGACAGTCCGGGAAGGCGGCCCGTACCTGGTTTCCTTCCTCTCGCCGACGTCCGCGACGCAGCCGAACGGCGGCAGATCGAACGCGCGCTGGAACAGACCGACGGACAGGTCATCAAAGCTGCCGAATTGCTCGGCATCGGTCGTTCGACGCTTTGGGAGAAGATGACACGGCTGGGGGTGCGTATTTGATCAGCGTGATCGCGCCACGTGGCGTGGTCGGCAAGATCGAAACCGAGCGTTGAACGGAGATCGCTTTTCACGGGGACTTGGCGTCTTCGACGACATCCAACACAAATGTCGTGTTGCCCCGCGTGTGTCCGCCCATATTCAAGGCTGTGACTGCAATTTCGCCCAGGCGAATTACGTCTCCTTCACGCAGGACGCGGTCGATCGTTGTTGGCGGATAGTAGCAAGCCTCATCCTTGCCATAGTGAAAGTGGCTCTTGCCGCCATCCAGCATGGCAGAGCCATCACCCTCCCTCATGGCAAACTTGCCGGCGCAGCATTGTGGGCTAGCTCCAGCCTTTACGGGAGCAGCCTTCCGGTGCCGTCAACTTGTTGTCGTCGAACGGCGATCAGAAGTGATAATTGACGCCCAGCCGCGCGGTATGGAACTTGAAGTCGGCCAGGAAACCATCGCCGTTGCCTTCGCCAAAACGGGCTCTTCCAAGATCGACGAACAAGTGCTCGGCCTTGGCTGACCATTTGTCGTTGAAAGCCCACTCAAGGCCGCCGCCTGCGGTCCAGCCGGTCTTGGTATCGCTGCCGCACCAAACGTCGCCAGGACACCCGCCATCAAGTTCACCACTGACGCGACCGATGGCGACACCGGCTGAAACAAATGGCAGGACTGGACCGACCGCATACCCCAGACGAGCGCGCAGTGTCGCTGCCCAATCGACCCGGAACGTGCAGATATCCTCAACACCGCAGCCCCAGTCGTCGCCGCCGTCGCCTTTACCCGACATGCGCGCCCCCGAAACGTCACCCTCGACGCCAACGACCAAGTTGCCGAATTGCTTGTTGTAGCCAACTGTTAGGCCGCCGATGGCTCCCGAGTAGCCGATGTCATCGGAGTGTACGCCATCGAATGCGCTCGTATCACCGGTTCCGTATCCGACCATGCCGCCCATATAGACGCCCGACCAGTCAACCGCGGAGCCGTTCTGGCCAGCATCGGCTGTTTCGTTGGTGACAAGCAAAGCCGCGCCCAAGAGCAGTACGACCAGTCGTTTTCTGATGTTTTGGCGAAAGGTGGAACTGTGGTCCATCTCTGATAGCCCCGACTAAAGCTCAAGTTGAGCGAACGGGGCAGCGTTCGCGATGCATTTTTGCGACTATCACGGGCGGCAACGCAAGACAAGACGGCTGATCTTCCGCCGTGGCGTCCCATCGGAACGTTCAAAACGCCCCCGCTGCCTGGAGGCAGGTGGCTTTTCCTGCGTTTGGGAGGAATGGCGGCGAAAGGCCGGCCAGCATCGGGCAGCATCGGCGGCCCGACATTGGTCTTGCGCGCCCGCTGAGCCGTGGACGCGCCTGCGCCGGCCAGCCCGTTGCTGGCATCCGACGACAGCTGGTCCTGGGCTAATCGCGGCTTTCGCCGGTGTCCCGCTCAGCACGCACCCGGTCCGGCAGGCCGTCATGGTCGCCGAGCGGCCGCTTCGGCGCGTCGTGCCACCAGTCCTCGCGGATCGCCTTGCGCTCGAGATTGACCGGATAGATGATCCGGTTCTCGTCCTTGTTGGTTTCGCCGACCACCAGCAGGCGCACTTCGGCGTCGGTGTTGTTGAGGAAGCTGTGCGCCAGCCCGGTGCCGGCGGGGAAGCCGACGGAATCGCCCGGCTTGAGGCGGTGCAGGGTGCCGTCGAGCCAGACGTCGGGCTCGCCCTCGATGACATGGACGAATTCTTCCTCCAGGCTTTCGGCATGCGGAAACGAGGTGCGCCGGCCCGGCGGCAGGCGGACATGGTGGATGCCGAGGCGTTCGAGGCCGAAATGCTGGGCGAGCGGCGCGCCGAGCCCGCGCAGCTCCGAGGTGCCGATGAAGGTCTCGCCGTCGGGCTTTTCGACCTCGCTCCAGTGGGCGATTTCGGCAGGGCGGCCTGAGGTTGTCATCTCGATACTCCCGATGAACGTGCCACATTCATAAGGGCGAACGTCGTGATGGCGACGCTGCCTGTTGGTTCGCGTGCGCAGGAAGAGGTATCACGGTCAGCTTTCGGGTGCAGCTGCGCCCGGCCGCCGCCGGTCTCACCCCACGGCGTTTGCCGCTGCCAGGCCGGCAGCGATGTCTTCTTTCAGGTCGGCGACGTCTTCGAGGCCGATCTGCAGCCGGATGATCGGGCCTTCATAAGGACCGTTGGCGATCTTGCGGTCGGCGAGGCTGACCTGCACGGCGAGGCTTTCATAGCCGCCCCAGGAATAGCCGAGGCCGAAGATCTCGAGCGCGTCGAGGAAGGCATGCGCTTTGTCAGTGCCGCCGCCCGCAAGCACCACCGAGAAGATGCCGCTCGAGCCGGAGAAGTCGCGCTTGAACAGCTTGTGGTCGGGGTGGCTTTCGAGGCCCGGATGCAGCACGCGGGCGACACCTTGCTTGCCTTCGAGCCAGCGCGCGATCTCGAGCGTGCTCTTCTGGTGATGGGCGAGCCGCACGCCCATGGTGCGCAGGCCGCGCAGCACCTGGTAGACATCGTCCGGGCCGGCACAGCAGCCGAGCGTGACATAGGCGTCGTGCAGCTTCGGCCAGCAGGCGGCATTGGCCGACACCGTGCCGCTCAAGACGTCCGAATGGCCGGCCGGATATTTGGTCGCCGCATGGATGGTGACGTCGACGCCGAAGTCGAGCGCCTTGAAATAGAGCGGCGTCGCCCAGGTGTTGTCCATCATGACGATGGCACCCGCTTCATGCGCTGCCTTGGAGATCGCCGGAATGTCCTGGATCTCGAAGGTGTTGGACGCAGGCGATTCGGTGAACACCACCTTGGTGTTGGGCTTGATCAGAGCGGCGATGCCTGCGCCGACATGCGGATCGTAGTAATCGACCTCGACGCCGAGGCGCCTGAGCATGGTGTCGGCGAAATGGCGGGTCGGAAAGTAGACGGAATCGGTGATCAGTATGTGGTCGCCCGACGACAGGAAGCCGAGCAGGGGGATCGTCACCGCGGCCAGCCCAGAGGGCACGGCGATGGTGCCGGCCGAGCCTTCGAGCTCGTCGATGGCGTGGCACAGCGCGTCGCTGGTCGGCGTTCCGCGCGTGCCATATGTGTATTTTTGAGCACGCCCGGCCATCGTCGCAGCGTTGGGGAACAGAACCGTCGAGGCGTGCACGACCGGCGGATTGACAAAGCCATGAAAGCCGTGTGGATCGTGCCCGGAATGTGTCAGCCGCGTGTTGACGCCTTTGATCCTGCCATTGTCACGAGTCATGAATCCGCACCCTTTCAGTGAAGACGCCAGCCATAAAGCGACGCCCCGAGCCGTGCAACCGCCGCAGGCGCCCGTTCGGCTGGGCCAGATCTGGCCCAAGGGTTTTGCCGGGCGTCTTTGGGAGACGGTGGCGTTTTCCTCGCGCCGCATCCGCCGCCGCCCCGTTGGCGCGCCGCAGCCGGTGTGGTCGCGCGCGCTGACCTTGCTGCTGTTCTGCGGCGCCGTTTGCGTCGCGCTTCTGTTCACCATCGATTCGAAGGTGATGAACTTCATGCTCAGCAACCGCAACGGCTTCACCGCCTGGCTCGCCTGGCTGAGCGATATCGGCAAGTCGGAATGGTATCTCGTGCCCGCCTTGCTGGTCTATCTCGCCACCGCCGCCGCCGACTGGCGCGGCGTCGGTCACGGCGTGAAGGCGCGGCTGGTGACGCTGTTCGGCCAGGCCGCCTTCGTCTTCGGCATGGTTGCCTTCACAGGCATTGCCGTCAACATCGTCAAGCTGTTCTTCGGCCGCGCCCGGCCGGCCTTCTATGGCGAATATGGCGCCTATCATTTCGACCCGTTCGTGGTGACGCGGTATTCCTCGAGCTTTCCCTCCGGCCATGCCACGACGATCGGCACGGTGGCGGCTATCCTGATGATCTGGTTCCCGCGTCATTGGCTGGCGATCGGCATCGTCGGCCTGGCACTGTCGGCGCTCCGGATTCCGGCGGCGGCGCATTATCCCTCCGACATCACCGCCGGCTTCCTGTTCGGCCTGATCGTGACCATCGCCGCTGCCCGATTCTTCGCCGTTCGCCGGACAGGTTTCACGCTGGCGCCCGGCAAGCTGCTGCCCAAAGCCGTCGGTTTCGGCAGACGAAAACGCACCACCCGCTAACGTCTTTCAAGTGAAGCCGGGCCTCGTCGCAGCAATCCTGCGGCCGGCATCTAATACTAAAGGCTGAGCCGACAGAGCCGGGCCTTTATTGCTTGACCTCACAAGAATTATCGCCTTCGATGCATGCGTGAACCGGACTGCAGCAATGCGCGCCGGACAGGACGCGCAATCCGGATTTGGGCCGGGTAGGGGATGCTGAGTTCACAATTCAAAAAGGCAGGCACAAAGCCTGTAAAAAACAGAAGGGTTCGTGGGTCATGAAGTACATCATTTCAGGCATTCTCGGGGCAGCCACGCTCGGCATGGTGGCGACCGCCGCATCTGCCGGCACCCTTGAGGACGTCAAGGCAAAGGGCTTCCTGCAATGCGGCGTCAGCACCGGCCTCGCCGGTTTCTCGGCGCCGAACGACAAGGGCGACTGGCAGGGTCTGGACGCCGATTTCTGCCGCGCGGTGGCTGCTGCAGTGTTCGGTGACGGCACCAAGGTCAAGTTCACGCCGCTCTCCGCCAAGGAGCGTTTCACCGCATTGCAGTCGGGTGAAATCGACCTGTTGTCGCGCAACACCACCTGGACCATCAACCGCGACACGGCACTCGGCCTCAACTTCGTCGGCGTCACCTATTTCGACGGTCAGGGTTTCATGATCAACGCCAAGAAGCTGCCGGGCGTCAATTCCGCGCTGCAGCTTTCGGGCGCCGCCGTCTGCGTGCAGACGGGTACCACGACCGAACTCAATCTCGCCGACTACTTCAAGGCGAACAAGATGGAGTACAACCCGGTCGTCTTCGAGAAGCTCGAAGAGGTCAACGCCGCTTATGACGCCGGCCGTTGCGACGTCTACACCACCGACCAGTCGGGCCTCTACGGCATCCGCCTGACGCTGGGTGCGCCGGACGATCACGTCGTGCTGCCCGAGATCATCTCCAAGGAGCCGCTCGGACCTGCCGTGCGCCAGGGCGACGACAAGTGGTACCACATCGTCAAGTGGACCTATTTCGCGCTGCTGACCGCCGAGGAACTCGGCATCACCCAGGCCAATGTCGAAGAGATGAAGACGTCGGGTAACCCCGAGGTCAAGCGCGTGCTCGGCACCGAAGCCGACACCAAGATCGGCACCGATCTCGGTCTCGGCAACGACTGGGTCGTCAACATCGTCAAGGCCGTGGGCAACTACGGCGAAGTCTTCGAACGCAATGTCGGCCAGGGCAGCCCGCTGAAGATCGCCCGCGGCATCAATGCGCTCTGGACCAAGGGCGGCCTGCAGTACGCACCGCCGATCCGCTGATCCGAAGTCTCACCCGGAGGGCGGCGCAGCCGCCTTCCGGCTCCTCTTTTGAAGGGACTTCCGATGGCTACGCAGGACATTCCCCAAGACGTAGGGGGCGGCCGCGCGTCGCTGCTCTACGACCCGAAGGTGCGCGGCATCTTCTTCCAGATCCTGGTGGTCGTTGCGCTCACCGCCTTCGTCTACTGGATCATCGGCAACACGGTTGAAAACCTCAAGCGCGCCAACATCGCTTCCGGTTTCGCCTTTCTCAACGGCCGCGCCGGTTTCGACGTCAGCGACACGCTGATCGCCTTCGATTCCGATTCGACCTACAAACGCGCCTTGCTCGTCGGCCTGATCAACACGGTGGTCGTGGCCGGGGCGGGTATCGTCACGGCGTCGGTTCTCGGCTTCCTGATCGGCATCGGACGCCTGTCCAACAACTGGCTGATCCGCAAGATCTGCACCGTCTATGTCGAGCTGTTCCGCAACATCCCGCCGCTGCTCGTCATCTTCTTCTGGTATTTCGGCGTGCTCTCCGTGCTGCCCTTGCCGAAGGAGAGCATCGAGCTGCCGTTCGGCTCCTATCTCAACAGCCGCGGCTTCTATTTCCCCAAGGCGGTGTGGGGCGAGGGCGCATGGCTGATCGGCGTGGCCCTTTTGCTCGGTATCGCGATGTCGTGGTTCGTCGCCCGGCAGGCGCGTCAGCGGCAGATGGCAACGGGCGCGACATTCCCGGTGTTCTGGACCTCACTGGCACTGATCGTCGGCCTGCCGCTCCTGGCGCTTGTCGTCACCGGCTTTCCTGTCAGCTTCGACCTGCCGCAGAAGTCGACCTTCAACCTGACCGGCGGCCTGCAGATCAAGCCTGAGTTTCTCTCGCTCTATCTGGCGCTGTCCTTCTACACCGCGGCCTTCATTGCCGAGATCGTGCGGGCGGGCATCCGCGGCGTCAACAAGGGCCAGACCGAGGCCTCGTCGGCGCTCGGCCTGCGCTCCGGACAGGCACTCAGGCTGGTGGTGGTGCCGCAGGCGATGCGCATCGTCATCCCGCCTCTGACCAGCCAGTTTCTCAACCTGACCAAGAACTCGTCGCTGGCGATCGCCATCGGCTATCCGGACCTGGTCGCGGTCGGTGGAACGGTGCTCAACCAGACCGGACAGGCGATCGAGATCGTGGTGATCTGGATGGTCGTCTATCTCGGCCTGAGCCTGATCACCTCCGCCTTCATGAACTGGTTCAATGCCAAGATGGCATTGGTGGAAAGGTAGGAGGCGGACATGTCACTCAACACAGTTGGATACGTCCGCACCGAGATGGCGCAGCCGCAACCGGCGCCGCTTCGCGAGCGCGGGCCGGTGGCCTGGATTCGCAAGAACCTGTTCGCCAATCCGTTCGATTCGGTGCTGACCATCATCGGCATGATCATCGTGATCATGATCCTGCCACCATTGGTCGACTGGGCCCTGGTCCAGGCGCAATGGACCGGCACCGACCGAACCTTCTGCTCGACCGTCGCCCAGGGCGGCATCCAGCCGGAAGGCTGGTCCGGCGCCTGCTGGGCCTTCGTCAACGCCAAGTTCGGCCAGTTCATGTTCGGCCGCTATCCGATCGAAGAGCGTTGGCGCGTCATACTGGTGGCGATCATGTTCGTGGCGCTGCTGGTGCCGCTGCTGATCCCGCGGGTGCCGCGCAAGGGGCTGAACGCATTCCTCTTCCTGGTGGTGTTTCCGATCGTCGCTGCCTTCCTGCTGATCGGTGGTTTCTTCGGCCTGCCACATGTCGAGACCCCGCTCTGGGGCGGCCTACTGGTGACGCTGACCCTGTCTTATGTCGGCATCGTCGTGTCGTTGCCGCTCGGCATCCTCCTGGCGCTCGGACGGCGCTCCAAGATGCCTGTGGTCAAGATGCTCAGCGTCATCTTCATCGAGACGGTGCGTGGCGTGCCGCTGATCACCGTGCTGTTCATGGCCAGCGTCATGCTGCCCCTGTTCCTGCCGGCCGGCGTCAGCTTCGACAAGTTCCTGCGGGCACTGATCGGCGTGTCGCTGTTCGCCTCGGCCTATATGGCGGAGGTGGTGCGCGGCGGCCTGCAGGCGATTCCCAAGGGCCAGTATGAGGGCGCCGATTCGCTCGGCCTCAGCTACTGGCAGAAGACCGGACTGATCATCCTGCCGCAGGCGTTGAAGCTGGTCATCCCGGGCATCGTCAACACCTTCATCGGCCTGTTCAAGGACACCAGCCTGGTCTACATCATCTCGATGTTCGACCTGCTCGGCGTCGTCAGGCAGAATTTCTCGGATCCGGCCTGGGCTTCGCCCCAGACCCCGGCGTCAGGGCTCGTCTTTGCGGCGCTGGTGTTCTGGATGTTCTGCTTTGGAATGTCGCGATATTCCATTTATATGGAGCATCGCCTCGACACCGGGCACAAGCGATAACGAACAACAAAAGGGAACGGCCCATGGCCATAGAAAACGCAGTCAGCGCCGACGAGATCAAGGTCGATGGCGCCAAGATGCACATCTCCGATACCGACGTGGCGATCGAGATCGTCGGCATGCACAAATGGTATGGCGAGTTCAACGTGCTCAAGGACATCAACCTCAAGGTGATGCGCGGCGAGCGCATCGTCATCTGCGGTCCGTCCGGCTCGGGCAAGTCGACAATGATTCGCTGCATCAACCGGCTGGAAGAGCACCAGAAGGGCAAGATTATTGTCGACGGCAAGGAACTGACCAACGATCTCAAGAAGATCGACGAGGTCCGCCGCGAAGTCGGCATGGTGTTCCAGCACTTCAACCTGTTCCCGCATCTAACGATCCTGGAGAACTGCACGCTGGCGCCGATCTGGGTGCGCAAGACGCCGAAGAAGCAGGCCGAGGAGCAGGCGATGCACTTCCTGCGTCGCGTCAAGATCCCGGAGCAGGCCAACAAATATCCGGGCCAGTTGTCGGGCGGCCAGCAGCAGCGTGTGGCGATCGCACGCTCTTTGTGCATGAACCCGCGCATCATGCTGTTCGATGAGCCGACCTCGGCACTCGATCCGGAAATGATCAAGGAAGTGCTGGAGACCATGGTCGGCCTCGCCGAAGAGGGCATGACCATGCTGTGCGTGACCCACGAGATGGGTTTCGCCCGCAAGGTCGCCAACCGCGTCATCTTCATGGATCAGGGTCAGATCGTCGAGGAGAACACGCCGAGCGAGTTCTTCGACCATCCGCGCCATGAGCGCACCAAGCTGTTCCTCAGCCAGATCCTGCACTAAAGCCGGATCCTCCACCAAGGAGGTTCCAGCAAAATCAAAAAGCCCGGCCGTGTTTCGGCCGGGCTTTTTTGTTGCTACTGCTGGACCGAAGCGGGGGCGGGGCGGTTGAGAGGAATTCTACGTCTTTTGGGCGCTGTCGTGCTTGTGGCGGTGGCGGCGGTCGCCCTGGGCACGCTGGTGCCGCGACCGTTGCTGGGGCGTACCGCCGATCAGGCGACACCGCGCCATATCCTCGTCTTCACCAACCCGATCCACACCGATATCGCCGTGCCGATCGACGATGCCGTGCTCGAAAAATTCGGCTTCCTGCTCGATTTCGGCATCCAGGCCGACCTGCCGGCGGCGCGTTACCTGGTGTTTGGCTGGGGCAGCAAGGAATTCTATATCGGCACCCCGACCTGGTCGGAGCTGAAACCCGGGCCGGTGTTTGCCGCACTCACCCTCGACGACTCGGTGATGCATGTCGATCTTGCCGGCGAAGTCGACCTGCCACAGCCGGCCGTCCAGCGTTTCGAGCTCGGCGAGGCGGGGTTTGCCGCCATGCTCGATTTCATCGACCGCAGTTTCGTCAGAGATGATGATGGCGTCGCCCAGCGCATTTTCGGGGTTGCCTATGGCGAATATGACGGCTTCTTCAATGCCGATGGCAAGTTCAACGCACTTGCCGGCTGCAACACCTGGACGGCGGCGGCGCTGAGGGAAGCCGGCCTGACGACAGGCTGGTGGAACCCGCTGCCCGTGACGCTGAACTTGTCGCTCGGCCTCTACAACCGGCCAACCGGCGGTTCCGGCGGCGTCCAGCCTGGCGGCGTCCAGCCATAAAGCCAGTCCATGCCGGCGGCGAGGCGCGCCGGCGAGTTGAGCCTGAGGAACAGGTTGCGGGCGAGCGCCACCGGCCCGCTTGCATGCCAGGCGAAATGGTTGAGCGCGCCGCGCCGTGCCACTTTTGCGACGCGCAGCTTGCGTGCCGCCTCCCACTGTTTCAACGCCTCCGCCCTGTCCTGGGCTGCGAGCACGGCATCGGCCAGCGTCCAGGCATCCTCGATCGCCATGGCCGCACCCTGGGCGGCAAAGGGCGTCATGGCATGCGCCGCATCGCCGATCAGCGCGATGCCGGATGCCGACGTCCAGGGACGGGAGGCATCGACAGTGTGCAGCGGCCACACCGTCCACGGCCCGGCCTCCTCGACAAGCCGGGAGAGTGCCGGGGCCGTGCCCTGCATGGCGCGGGCCAAGGCGCCGGCATCGGTTTTCCCTGACCATTGCTCAGAAATTGCCGTGCCCGGCGTGAAGGCGACGAGATTGACCGCATGGCCGGCGCGGACCGGATAGGCGACGAGGTGGAACCCCGGATGCAGGAAGGTCGTGACAGTCGTAAGCGATGTCACTGCGGCGAACTGCCGGCCTAGCTCGCTGTCGACCGGGATCGTCGTGCGCCAGGCCAGCTCGCCCGAAAACCGGCTCTTTTCATGCGGGCCGACAAGGCTGCGGCTGGCCGACCAGACGCCGTCGGCGGCAATGAACAGGCCGGCCTCTTCATGCGAGACGATGCCGCCTTGCATCACCGAGACGCTGAGGCCGTCCGCCCTGGGCTCGACGGTGCCGACGGTCGCCCCGGTGGCGATCGAAATCAGCTGACTTTCGCTGGCACGTGCGAGCAGCGCCGATTGCAGATCGGCGCGGTGGGCAACGAGGTAAGGCGCTTTCCAGCGGCGTTCGGCCGCGGCACCCAGCGGCACGCGGCCGCGCTCGACCAGGCTTGCCGCATCGCGCAGCACCACCGCCTCGGGCCGCACGGCAGACGTGCTGACCAGATCGAGCACGCCGAGGCGGTCGAGAATGCGGGTGGCGTTGGGAGAAAGCTGGAGACCGGCGCCGACTTCTTCGAGCACCGGTGAACGTTCATGGACGTGGACACTGACGCCATACCGGGCAAAGGCAAGGGCGGCGGTCAGCCCTGCTATGCCGGCGCCTGCAATGACGACCGGCGGCGACTGCATGGTCGTGGCTTGGCCTCAGGCGGCGCGGTCGATGACGTAGAGGCTGCCGGCCGGCAGGGTCTCGGTGGCCTTCAGCCTGGCGGAATAGCGATACAGCGTCGAGCAGTAGGGGCAGACCTTTTCGGAATCGGCGCCCATGTCGAGGAACACATGCGGATGGTCGAAAGGAGCCTTGGCGCCCACGCACATGAATTCCTTCACGCCGATCTCGATCACGGCATGTCCAGCGTCGTTCTGGAAGTGGGGGATGGAGCCACCGGCCATGGTATTTTCCCTTCTAAGGAGCCTTATTGCAGAGCGTTTGTATCATAAGCGGCGGCTTTGCAAGATGCTGAAATGAAACTGTCGCAATTGCCTGTCAGAGGATAAGTTGAGCCGGATAAGCGGCGGAACGCGGCAGTGGGGAAGGTTTGTACAATGAATCAGCTGAAACCGGTCCATACCGATTTCGTCAACGACAAGTCGCCGACCGGGGCCATCGACGGCAATCCGGACCGCTTCGTCAATCGCGAGTTTTCCTGGCTGCAGTTCAACAGGCGCGTGCTCGAGCAGTCGCAGAACCCCAACCATCCGCTGCTCGAACGTGTCCGCTTTCTGTCGATCTCGGCCGGCAATCTCGACGAGTTCTTCATGGTCCGCGTCGCCGGCCTTGCCGGGCAGGTGCGTGAAGGCATCAGCATCCGCAGCGCCGACGGCCGCACGCCGGAGCAGCAGCTCAACCAGTTGCTGCATGAGGTCGAGCGGCTGCAGGAAGACCAGCAGAAAAGCCTCGCAAGCCTGCTGGAACTGCTCAAGCTCGAAGGCATCGAGACCATTGCCTCGGCTGATCTCACCAAAGAAGAGCGCAAGTGGCTCGAAGAGCACTTCATGGAGCAGATCTTCCCGGTTCTGACGCCGCTGTCGATCGATCCGGCGCACCCGTTCCCGTTCATTCCCAATCTCGGCTTCTCGATCGCCCTGCAATTGCGCCACCGCAAGACCGGCGAGGAGATGACGGCGCTGCTGCGCCTGCCGGTGGCGCTGAAGCGCTACATCCGCTTGCCGGACCGCAAGCGCGCGGTGCGGTTCATCCCGATCGAAGAAACCGTCAACCTGTTCATCGGCAAGCTGTTTCCCGGTTATGAGGTCAAGGGCTCGGGGACCTTCCAGATCATCCGCGACAGCGATATCGAGGTCGAGGAAGAGTCGGAAGATCTTGTCCGGCTGTTCGAGACCGCGCTCAAGCGCCGCCGCCGCGGCTCGGTGATCCGCGTCGAATTCGACAGCCAGATGCCGGCGGAGTTGCGCGAATTCGTCGCCAGCGAACTCGGCGTCGCTGCCAACCGCGTCAGCGTGCTGAGTGGGCCGCTGGCGATCAACCAGATCTCGGAGATCGTCTCGATCGCCCGCGACGACCTCAAGTTCCCGCCCTTCAACCCGCGTTTCCCCGAGCGCATCCGCGACCATCGCGGCGACTGTTTCGCGGCGATCCGCGAGAAGGATTTTGTCGTCCATCATCCTTATGAATCGTTCGACGTGGTGGTGCAGTTCCTGCGCCAGGCGGCGATCGATCCGGAAGTGGTGGCGATCAAGCAGACGCTTTACCGGACGTCCAACGACAGCCCGATCGTGCGCGCGCTTGTCGACGCCGCCGAGGCCGGCAAGTCGGTGACCGCCCTTGTCGAGCTCAAGGCGCGTTTCGACGAAGAGGCCAACATCCGCTGGGCGCGCGATCTCGAGCGCGCCGGCGTGCAGGTGGTGTTCGGTTTCCTCGAACTCAAGACCCACTCCAAGATGTCGCTGGTGGTGCGCCGCGAGGACGGCCGCCTGCGCAACTACGTCCATCTCGGCACCGGCAACTACCACCCGATCACTGCGCGCATCTACACCGACCTGTCCTTCTTCACCACCGATTCGGCGATCGCGCGTGACGTCGCGCATATCTTCAACTTCATCACCGGTTATGCCGAGCCGGCCGACGAGATGTGCATCGCACTGTCGCCCTACACGTTGCGCAGCCGCATCCTCAAGCACATCGCCGACGAGGTCGAACATGCCCGCGCCGGCCGCCCGGCGCAGATCTGGATGAAGATGAATTCGCTGGTCGATCCCGACGTCATCGACGCGCTTTATGACGCCAGCCGCAGCGGCGTCGAGATCGACCTGGTGGTGCGCGGCATCTGCTGCCTCAGGCCGCAGGTTCCCGGCCTGTCGGAGAACATCCGCGTCAAATCGATCGTCGGCCGTTTCCTCGAACACAGCCGCATCTATTGTTTCGGCAATGGCCACGGCCTGCCGTCGGACGAGGCGATCGTCTATATCAGCTCGGCCGACCTGATGCCGCGCAACCTCGACCGCCGCGTCGAAACCATGGTGCCGATCGCCAAACATTCGACCGTGCACGAGCAGGTGCTGGGCCAGGTCATGCTGGGAAATATCATGGACAACCAGCAAAGTTTCGAAGTATTGGCGGATGGAACCTCGCGGCGGATCACGCTCGACGAGGGCGAAGAGCCGTTCAATGCGCAGGAATATTTCATGACCAATCCGAGCCTCTCCGGACGGGGTGACGCGCTGAAGTCTCACGCGCCCAAACGCATTGCCCAGTTCAAGCGCCGCAAGAAGGCCGAGGCGGCAGCCAGCTGATGGCGCAGCTTTCGCAGGGCCGGCTCAAGGACCGCCGACCGCTGTCGATCATCGATATCGGCTCGAACTCCATACGTCTCGTCGTCTATGAAGGGTTGGCACGCTCGCCGACCCTTCTGTTCAACGAAAAGATGCTCGCCGGCCTTGGCCGTGGCATCGTCTCCACCGGCAAGCTCGACCCCGAGGGCGTGACCCGCTCGATGGAGGAATTCCGCCGCTTCCGCGCGCTGTCCGAGCAGGCCGGCGCCGAGAAGATGTATGTGCTGGCGACCGCCGCCGCGCGAGAGGCGATCAACGGCCCCGACTTCATCCAGCGTGCCGAGGATGTGCTGGGCACGAAAATCCAGGTGCTGACAGGCCGCGAGGAAGCCTATTATTCGGCGCTCGGCGTCATCTCAGGTTTCCATCCCGCCGACGGCATCGCCGGTGACTTGGGCGGCGGCAGCCTCGAGCTGGTCGACGTCCGGGGCGAAGCCATCGGCGACGGCATCACTTTGCCTTTGGGCGGCCTCAGGCTGCAGGACATGGCCAAGGGCTCGCCTATGGCGGCGGCCAAGATCGCGCATGCCGAACTCGCCCGCGCCAAGCTGCTCAAGGGCGGGCAGGGCCGGACCTTCTATGCCGTCGGCGGCACCTGGCGAAACCTCGCCCGGCTGCACATGAACACCTCCAATTACCCGCTGGAGGTGATGCACCACTACCAGATGGATCCGGTGACGCTTGTACCGTTCCTGCGCCAGGTGGCGCGCGGCGAGGTCGAGAAGATCAAGGGCATCGAAGGCGTGTCCAAGAACCGCCGGTCGCTTCTGCCTTATGGCGCGCTGGTGCTGCAGGAGATCATCACGGCGATGAAGCCGGAGAAGATCGTGGTCTCGGCGCTCGGCGTGCGCGAGGGTTTTCTGTTTTCGCTGCTCGAGGAGCAGGAGCAGCGCGCCGATCCGCTGATTTCAGCGGCCGAGGAACTGGCCGTGCTGCGCGCGCGTTCGGTGCGCCATGCCCATGAGCTGACCGAGTGGACCAAGCAGTCCTTCGCCGCCTTCGGCATCGAGGAAACCGAAGAGGAGGCGCGTTACCGTCACGCCGCCTGCCTGCTCGCCGACATCGGCTGGCGGGCGCACCCGGAATATCGCGGCCGCCAGTCGCTCAACATCATCGCGCATGCCTCGTTCATCGGCGTCGATCATCCCGGCCGTGCCTTCCTGGCGCTCGCCAATCTGTTCCGCCATGACGGTGTCTTCAACGACAGCTTCGCCCCTGAGCTCAAGGAACTGGCGACGCCGCGTTATCTCGAGCGCGCCCGCATCCTCGGCGCGATGATGCGTGTGGTTTATCTGCTCTCGGCCTCGATGCCGGGGGTGATGCCGAAGCTGCGCTGGGAAGACAGGGGCAATGGCGTGTTGGCGCTGGTCATCCCGTCGGAGTTCGGCCAGCTCTATGGCGAGCGGCCGGCGGGACGTTTGGCCCAACTTGCCAAGGTCACCGGCCGCAAGCTGGTGCTGGCGGTCGAGGACGGCCCCAGCATCTCAGTCAAATAGCATCGCCGTCAAACAGGCTGGCGGGCGAGCAGCCGGTCGAGCGACAGCGCGCCGGCACCCGCCACTGAGAGCGCCAGCAAGCCGCCCGCGGTGGCGATGTCCTTCATCAGCGCCTGCTGGTGCATGAAGGCCATGGCGGCGTCGTCGCCGCCCTGGCCGTAATGGCCGATGAAGCCGGCAGCGAGCGCGAAGGCGGCGAGCAGGACGGGCACCACGCGGGACTGGAAACCTGTAAGCACCAGCAGGCCGCCGACCAGCTCGAACAGCCCGACGCCCAATGCGACGAGCGTCGGCAAGGGAAAGCCGAGCCCGGCGAAATAGCCTGCGGTGCCCGAGATGTTGGACAGCGTGCCGATGCCCGCCGGCACGAACAGCGCGGCGATCAGAATTCTGGCCAGAAGCAGCAAAAGGCTGTTGAGCATCGGCGTGTCCTCGCGCGCCCGCGTAGTCGGTTACAGATGCAAGGGACGAGCAGCAAATTTAGACATGCCGCCCCAAGGAACGCATGGCTTTATCTTCTGCGCGATGAAGTGCAGCCTGCAACTTCCCATCTAGGCCGCCCAATCCGCGATATGCTTCCTTGCGGTCGCGAACTACCAAGACAACCACACGGCTGGCGGTGATCGGGTGAAAGATCACGCGCATCTCGGAACCAGCCTTAATACGAAAAAAGCTCGGATGCCCTTTGATCTTTTCGATCTCAAGGGTTTCCGAGCCATCACGTAGGCGCTTTAGGGCGTCGAAAACGTCCTTCTGCCGTTCCTTGATAAGCTTTTTCAGATCACGTTCTGCTGCAGGCGAAAAGATAATCTCGGCGGGTTTCATGTCCCCTCCCCATTTGGGAGCTAGTCATTGTCTAGCTCCTTCTCAATCTCTTCCATTGTCCGTCCTCCCGAGTGATGAAATTCGTCCAAAGCATCTTGCGCGTGGGCGCTGTCAACCAACGCTTCAAGCTCCGCAAGTCTTTCCAAAACAGCTAGCGGTACTACCGCCACTTTGCGCCCCTGCCTGTCGATAACGACCGGCTTCCCCCAAAGGGCCTCATTTACGATGTCCGAGAATTTGGTGCGGGCCTCCGTTGCTGTGTATGTGGTCAGCGTGGTCATGGCTGATCCCTCTGCAGTGTTGTATGTTTTGTGCATTACGTACGTCCTATACGTTATGTACATTTTGTTGTCAATAGCGTACAGAACGTAAACGAACGGTGAATATGTACGTCGTCGACCGCTACCTAATCTGCCCAAATATGCGACACCAGATGATTGGGCACGCCGCCGAAGATGGCGATGGCGTTTGCTATGTACGCTCAGCGGCGGCGAGCTTCAGCTATGCGTCGTAATTGACGACGTACCGGCTAGGCGTACTGGTGCGAGACGTGGTGATGCTGGCCGCGACGCCGTTGCTGGGCCTCGTTGCGGATAAGCCGAGTCGGAGTGCGGCTACTTTTCCGATACAATGTCTATCCGCGATTTGCGGAAGTGAGATTAGGTTGTGACTCCGGCAAGGTAGGAGCTTCTTTCCTAAGCTTCTCGGAAAGTTCGCGGCCAACTCGTCTAGCCTCCGATATGTGACCGTCGCCTATCAAGGGTGCGATGCGGGAGGAGTACGTACGCATCCGTTCTATGTAGCCGATAGGATCGGCTTCATAACTAATTTGGGGAACCGGGACTCCAAGTTTCGAGACGCTTATCTCAAGGGATCGGACCTGATCTACATATCGCTCCAGTTGCGCAATAGAAGGCGCGGAATTGCGATCAAAGAACTGTTCCAAAATTTCCAAGTCTTTCCCTAGGGAAGCGAGACGCTGCGCTACAGCGAGGCGCGCATCATTGGATCGAGCATCGATTTTGCGGAAAAACCAATCCAGCCAAGCGCCGACAGTTGCGCCCATGAATAGTACAGTGGCAAATTGAAACCACGGCGTTGACGCTGCCTGGCCCATAGCCCTCATCACCGGAGCCACCCACTTCGAGGTGTCGACACCGGTTTCGCGCAGAAGTTCTGAAAAGAACGGCTCCGCGAACATCGCCATAAACGCGCCGGTGATACAGAGCAAAAAATAGCGTACTACCTTCACCATAGCGGTAAGAAAGCAGGATTTTGCTTGGAAGTGGAGTCGATCTATTCGTGCGGCTACACGAGCAGGCACAAAAAAGCCCGGGACGAGCCCGGGCCATTTCTTGGGAGGAATTCTGAAGTGTTAGCCGCGGCGGCCGTCGATCGACAGGGCGCCGGCGCCGAAGGCGGCGAGCACGAACAGGCCGCCTGCAATGGCCAGGTTCTTCTGCAGGAACATCACCTGGACCTGGTCGGCGAAGTCGAGATGGGCAATGGCGGTGGCAGCCAACGTGAACAGGCCGAGCACGATCGCGGCGATGCGTGTCTGGAAGCCGACCAGGATGGCGATGCCGCCAACCACTTCGACCAGGCCGACGACGACGGTGGTGACGGTCGGCAGCGGCAGGCCGATGCTGGCGAACCAGCCAGCGGTGCCGGAAATGGCGGTCAGCTTGGCAAAGCCGGCGAGGATGAAGATGATCGACAAAAGCACGCGGCCGGCAAGGGTGAGGGCCGAGGCGTTGGTGCTGAGGCCGGACTTTGCGGTGGCGATGGAAGCGTTGGACATGGGCTTGGGGCTCCGTTGAAATTCGATGGCCAACACCTAGTCGATCTCGACTGTTCACTAAAGGTGCGGATGTGTCGACAGATCGTTCACAGTTAGAATGAATTGCTCGAAGCCGTCGGCCGAACGATCTGGGCTGCACATAAAGAAACGGCGCGGCAGGTGACTGCCGCGCCGTTTCAAGGGGATCGACCCCGGGCCGAAATCAGCCCGGACGGGTCATGTCCTCGGGGCGGACGATGCGGTCATAGTCCTCGGCGCTGACCAGCCCGGTCGCCAGCGCTTCGTCGCGCAGCGTGGTGCCGTTCTTGTGCGCGGTCTTGGCGATCTTGGCGGCGTTGTCGTAGCCGATGGTCGGCGCCAGCGCGGTGACCAGCATCAGCGAGCGGTCGAGCGCTGCCTTGATGTTGTCCTCGCGCGCCTCGATGCCGACGACGCAATTGTCGGTAAACGAGATCGCCGCGTCGGCCATCAGCTGCACCGACTGCAGGAAGTTGTAGGCCATGACGGGATTGTAGACGTTGAGCTCGAAATGGCCCTGGCTGCCGGCGAAGGTCAGCGCGGCATGGTTGCCGAACACCTGGACGCAGACCTGGGTCAGGGCTTCGCACTGGGTCGGGTTGACCTTGCCCGGCATGATCGACGAGCCCGGCTCGTTTTCGGGCAGCGCCAGCTCGCCGAGGCCCGAGCGCGGGCCCGAGCCGAGGAAACGGATGTCGTTGGCGATCTTGAACAGGGCAGCGGCCGCCGCATTGATGGCGCCGTGCGAGAAGACCATCGAATCGTGGGCGGCAAGCGCCTCGAACTTGTTCGGCGCGGTGACGAAGGCGATGCCGGTGATGGCGGCAATGCTTTCGGCAACCTTTTCGGCGAAGCCGACCGGCGCGTTGAGGCCGGTGCCGACGGCGGTGCCGCCCTGGGCCAGTTCCTGCAGGCCGGGCAGGGTCAGCTCGATGCGCTTGATCGACGAGGCGACCTGGGCGGCATAACCGCCGAATTCCTGGCCCAAGGTCAGCGGCGTGGCGTCCTGGGTGTGGGTGCGGCCGATCTTGATGATGTGGTCGAATTCGCGCGCCTTCTTGTCGAGGGCGGCATGCAGGTGCTTCAGCGCCGGCAGCAGGTCGTGGACGATGCGCTCGGCGCAGGCGATGTGCATGGCCGTCGGATAGGTGTCGTTCGACGACTGGCTCATATTGACGTGGTCGTTGGGATGAACGGGCTTCTTCGAGCCCATCTCGCCGCCCAGCATCTCGATGGCGCGGTTGGAGATCACCTCATTGGCGTTCATGTTCGACTGCGTGCCTGAGCCGGTCTGCCAGACCACCAGCGGGAAGTGGTCGTTGAGCTTGCCGTCGATGACTTCCTGGGCGGCGGCAACCACGGTGTTGCCGATCTTGGGGTCGAGGCGGCCGAGCGCCATGTTGGCTTCGGCGGCGGCGCGCTTGACGATGCCGAGCGCCCGCACCACCGACAGCGGCTGCTTTTCCCAGCCGATCTTGAAATTGCCCAGCGAGCGCTGCGCCTGCGCACCCCAATAGCGGTCGGAGGCGACCTCGATCGGTCCGAAGGTGTCTGTCTCGGTTCTGGTCTTCTGGGCTGTCACGATCAGGTCTCCGAAAAATCTCGTTGCGGGCATCGGCCTATCGCGTTGCACACATCGCTTCAAGCGGAGATTGGGGCGTGCCGAAATCCTAATCGGTTCAAAGCAGTGAGCGCGAGGTCGGCATCAGGCGAAGCCGCTCGATCGGTTGCGCGAGGTGGCCGTGAAGACGCGGCAGGACGCCTTCGACCCATGACGGCTCGGCGGCAAGAGCGGCCTGGTGACGGCCATGCGCTTCGGCGTTTTCGAACGCGGAAAAGGCGATGAAGACGTTGACGTCGTCGCGCACGGGCAGGCGCGGAAAGGTGTTTTCGGCATGTTCGGTGATGAATGTCGCAAGCAGCGGCGCGCCGAGGCGGGCAAGCAGCGGAACGACGTCGCTTTCGAACAGCGCGAGGAATTCGGCTTCGGCTGCGGGGCGGAGGTGGAACATCGTTGCAACGATCATCGCGCCCGGCTGCACCTGGCCAGCCATGCCGCGCGCCTTGCCCGAAAGATCGAAACCGCCGCCGACTGGGCGCAGCAGCAGGACGTCGTCGGAATCGATCATGGTCCTGTTGGCCGCATCCTTGTGGGCAGCCCAGACCGGTCCGCCGTAAAAGGCTTCGAGTGCGGCCTTTCGGGCAGCCATGTCGTCGAAGCCACGCAACCAGACGAAGTGATCTGGTCGGTCGAGGTCGCGGAACTGGCCGATGATTTTCATGCCGCACGCTTCCTGGCTCTCGACAAGATGGCTGTCGAAAATGTCGATCAGCACGTCGCGTTGGCCCTGATGCAATGTGTATTGCCTGAGTTCGACAACAGGCGAGCAGAGTTCGGCGGCCGCCCGGGGCGGCACGGTCAGGTGTTCGGACATCATTCCCTCTCAATAACAAACCGGTTGACCTGTTTTAATAAAAGACCGGTTGCCCGGTTTTGTCAAACTGGTATTTTGCGGCATCCTCAATCCTGGAGCAGCGCATGGCGAAACCGACAGATCGAAGGACCCGCACCAACGACCCCGAAGGCATGCGCCAGAAGCTTCTGGACGTTGCCGAGGAGAAGTTTCAGGCACAGGGCTATCACGCCACGAGCCTCGGCGACCTGATGCAGGCGGCCAGTGTGACCGGCGGGGCACTGCATCATCATTTTCCAACCAAGAAGGCGCTTGGCCTGGCTGTGATCAACGAAAGGGTGGCGGCGGCGGTGGCGGAAACCTGGATCCGGCCGGTCGAGGGCGCGCTTTCGGCGCGGCAGGGCGTGCGACAGGTTTTTGCCGGGGTCGCCGATCAACTGGAGCGCCAGGGTTTCGTGCGCGGCTGCCCGCTCAACAACCTTGCGCATGAATTGTCGCTCGCCGATCCGGAGTTTCGCGCAGCACTGGCGCGGATTTTTGCCGATTGGCAGGCGGCCATTGCCGACAAGATCAGGGCTGACCAGCACAGCGGGGTCGAAGATCGGCAGACGGATCCGGATCGCTTCGCTGCCCTGGCAGTCGCGACATATTCCGGCGCCATGTCGATGGCCAAGACCGCACAACATGCAGCTGTGCTGCGGTCCTGTGCGGCCGGTTTCGAACCGATGGGGCGAGACGGCTGACCAGGCGGCACCTCATGTCAGCCGGCGCCGTAGCCGCAGCAAAAAGGCGGCGCATGGCGCCGCCTCCTCCTGTGGTGGGTGGCGCAGCACAACGTTCGGCATGCGTTACGGTTCCGGCGCCCGGTTGCAGGGTTCTGGTCGTGACGGGAGGTGCTGATGGGCCAGCCGCAATCGCCGCCCGCCGTTCAGCGCCTGCTTCTGTCGGTGCCGCAACATCGTCGACTGCGTGCTCGGCAAACTCAGGAACGTCCGTGCCGTGGCCACCGCTTCGAAGAGCACAGCCACCATGCTCTCGCCAAACTGGCTCAACCAAATCGGGATGCGCGTCACCAGTCGGCGAGCTAGAAAGGCCCGGCGAACGCTCGGAGAGGCGTTCAGGCAGGAGCATGACCATGATCAAGATGAGTGTCTACTATAGCGCCGATGGCGGTTCGACCTTCGATCACGACTACTACCGCACCCGTCATATGCCACTGCTCCAGGAACGGCTCGGCGATGCCTGCCTGCGCTACGAGATCGACAAGGGCCTTGCGGGTCGCGAAGCCGGAAGCGCGCCGGAGTTCGTCGCAGCATGCCACGTCTACTCGCCTGACCTGGCGACCTTCCAGGAAGCATTGGCTCCCCACCGCGCCGAGATCGCCGCTGATGTCGCCAACTATACCGACATCGCCCCCATCGTGCAGATCAGCGAAGTCGTTGAAGGCTAGGGCAAATCTGGATGCGCTTTGTGAAACGGTGAGCTAGGCTCAGCCGGATCTTGTCGGGCATCGGAGGTGGGGATGCGGTTGGCAATGCGCGCGGCCTGGGCCGTGGTGGCGGGAGTGTCGGCAGCCGGCTGCGTCGCCAGCGACGTCGGTCCGATCAACACGCTGACCGCGCATGTCGGCCAGGCCTCGCCCGAATTCATTCCCGACATGGGCGATGACGGCTCGACGGTGGTGGGCCTGAGTTTTTCCGGCGGCGGCACGCGGGCTGCGGCCTTCGCTTATGGCGTGTTGCGCGAACTCGACGACACCATCATCGACGAGCACCCGGCGACGCGCAGCCTCGTCGACGACATCCGCATGATTTCAGGCGCGTCGGGCGGGGCGGTCGCGGCGTCCTATTTCGGCTACAGGGGACGGGACGACTATCGCGATTTCCGCGAGCGCTTCCTGATCAAGGACGCCGAAGCCTATCTCAGGACCTCGACGCTCTCGCCGCTCAACCTGGCGCGGGCGCTCAATGGCGGCGTCAACGACCGCAACGGCCTGGCCAGATGGCTCGAGGACAATCTTTTCAACGGCGCGACCTATGCCAATTTCAGGCGACCGGATGCGCCGATCGTCTGGATAAACGCCTCCGACATCTACAACCGCACGCCGTTCCTGTTCACCTATGACACCTTCGCTGCCCTGTGCAGCGATCTCGACAAGGTCAGGCTGTCCGATGCGGTTGCAGCATCTGCTGCGGTTCCCGTGGTCTTTGCACCCGTCGTCCTGTCGGCAATCATGCCGAAATGCGGGTACAGCCAGCCTGCGTGGCTGAGCCGCGCGCTTGCCGATCCCGATGCCTCGGTGCGGCTCAAGGCCTATGCCGGTGCCTTGAAGGCCTACCAGCATGCCGACCGGCTCGACTATGTGAAGCTGCTCGATGGCGGGCTGACCGACAATCTCGGCATCACCGGCTTCACCATCGAGCGTTCGTCGGCCGGCACACCCTATGGTCCGCTGTCGCCGGCGGCGGCCGTCAAGCTGCGGACCTTGTTGTTCATCGTCGCCGATGCCGGTCGTGAGGACGATGTCGACTGGGGCGAGACCATCCACGGTCCGGGCCTCGGCGACCTGCTCGAGGCGGTGACCAACACGACCTTCTCGGCCGCCGTTCGCGACCAGCTCGACGCGCTCACCTTTGCCGTCGGCGAGTGGCGCGGCGAACTGATCCGCTATCGCTGCAGCCTGCCGGCTGAAACGGTCAGGCGGTATCGCGGAACACTTGCCGGCTGGAACTGCCGCGACATCAGGCTGGTGGTCGAGCACCTGTCGTTCCAGGACCTCGATGCTGCCGCCCAGGCAAAGCTGAACCGCGTGCCGACGCGGCTGAAACTGCCCGTCGAACAGGTCGACCTGACGATTGCGGCAGGGCGTGAAGCGCTTCGGGCCAATGACAGCTTCCAGGAAGCCGTCGCCGACATCCGTCGGCACGCCGGCGTGCTCGACCAGCAGCAGGTCGCCTCGGGCGGCGCGAACTGAGCTCTGCCCCCGAGGTCCGCCGCAGGCACAAAAAGAACGCCTCCCGCACCTGTGACAGTGCTGGAGGCGTCCTGTTCGTCGTTCGATGTTCCGTCCGAATTGCTTCTTCAGGTACCGACGACATCACCTCAATGCGCGGGCGGCAGAAAGGTTCCACCGGTTTCGAAAAAAAATTCGAAGTTTTTTCGACGCCGTTTCAGGCCATGGCGGCTTTGGCCCGGAACAGGCCCCAGGCGAAGCCGGTCCGTGCCCTTGCGTGCAGCAGCAGCGCTGAGACCACCAGCACCATCAGCAGCTCGGCGATGGGTGAGGCCAGCCAGATGCCGCGTTCGCCGAGCAGATGAGGCAGGCCGATGGTCAGCGGGATGGCCAGCAGATAGGTGCGCGCGACGCTGAGCAGCAAAGCGCGGCGGGCATCGCCGATGGCCTGGAAATAACCCGACAGCATCATCACGGGCCCGGCCAGCATGTAGAGCGAAACGGTCATCGGCAGGATGCGGGCGACCTCGCTCTGTGTCGCCGGATCGTCGACGAAGAGCGCGCCGAGGCTGCCATGGCTGAGCAGCATCGCCGCCTCGAACAGCGCGCAATAGCCGAGCGCCAGCAAAAGCCCCAGCTTCAGCCCGGCATCCGACCGTTGCCATTGCCCGGCGCCGAAATTGTTGCCGACGATCGTCTGCATCGCCATGTTCAGCCCGAGCATCGGCAGGAAGGCAAAGGTCATGATGCGGGTGATGATGCCGTAGGCGGCGACGGTTGCCGCATAGGCCTCGCCTTCCCAGAGCTGGGTCGAATAGATGACCGTGGCGGCGAGCAGCGAGATGCCGATGAAGCTCACGCTCTGCGGCGCCCCAAGCGACAGCAATGGCCGCCAGGCGGCGGTCCAGCGCATCGACGGGACAGCTGCGTATTGCAGCACCGTGCCGGCGCGCAGCCGGTAGACGACGACGAACCCAACGGCCATCGCCTGGGCCAGCACGGTGCCAAGGGCCGAGCCTGAAACCCCATAGTCGAAGCCGACGATGAGCACGTAGTTCAGGCCGGCATTGCCGACCGAGGTCAAAAGGTTGGCCGCGGCGACGACGCCGAGGCGGCCTTCGCAGCGCAGCCCGTCGCCGTTGAGCGACAGCGCAAACATCACAGGCGCACCCCAGATCAGGATGGACATGTAGCCGTAGCCCATCTCGGCGAGCGGTCGCGACCCGTTGGCAAGCCGCAAGGCCAGCTCCTTGCCGCCGAGCAGGAAGGCAGCGATCGCCAGTGCGCAGACGAGCAGGGCAAGGCCGTGCGCATCGAGGAAGGTCGCACGCGCCTTGTCACGCTCGCCGGCGCCGAGCAGGCGGGCGAGCTGGCTCGCCATGCCGCTCGCCACCAGCGTCGAAAGCGCCACAAGCAGCATGAAGGCCGGGAACATCAGGGTCACGGCGGCGAGCGCGTCGGGCCCGACATATTCGCCGAGGAAATAGGCATCGACGATGGCGAGCAGGCCGTTGGTGGCCATGATCAGGATGATCGGTGCCGCCGTCCTGAGGAACAGGCCGGGCAAGGGGGCATGCAGAAAGGCATTCGCGCCTCGAGCGTCGGGGGAAGTCATCTCGTCGTCTCCGATAGCGCATCACACGGAGATCAAATGGGGCCCGCATTGCCATTGGTCTGATGCGTCGGTTTCGACTGACACAGAAGGCTTTACCGTGCTTGCGCTGCGGGCGGCGGGCGCTTCATGCCCTGGACGCTGACTAGGCCCGCAGATAGCGGCTGTCAATCTCGGCGGCGGGCGCGCCCCGACAGCACGGCCGTCTGGCGCGGCGCGGTTGCCTCAGGCCATGCCGGGCACGTCGGACAGCTCGAAATAGACCGGAAGTCCACGTTCCCGGGCGAGCCGCACGTCTTCGTCGGCGCCTTTCGAGGTCCCGGGCAGCCGCAGCACGGCGTCGCAATGGTGGAGCAGGCGGTCGGCGACCGGATAGGCGAACTCGTCATAGAGCGGGTCGCCGGCGCCCTTCGAGCCGACCTGCCGCCCGAGCGGCAGCGCCACCCATTCGCCGATGACAGGGATGTGGCCGGCGCGAAACAGCGGAACGGCGACGCGTTCGAGGCGGCTCAGATTCTCCGCCATCTTGACCGGGTCGTCGCCCGTGCCGGAGCGATAGGGGCCGGCGATCAGGATGAGCAGCGGTTTTCCAGGGGTGTTCATGATATCTCCAGATATTGCACGAATCTGCACGAAATAGATATCGCCTCACGCATCATCGTGCAATATCGTGTGGCATCATTGAATTGACGGAGCCGTTCGAAGTGCTCACCAGCCAACGCAAACGTCTGATCCTCGATCGCCTCGCCCGGGACGGGCAGGTCGTCGCCAAGCAGCTCAGCCACGAACTCGCTTTGTCGGAAGACACCATCCGGCGCGACCTCCGGGAGCTTGCGGCGGAAGGCCTGCTATTGCGCGTTCATGGCGGGGCGATGCCGGTGTCGCCGACGGTGGTGCCGATCGCCGAGCGGCGCAGCCTCTCCCGGGACGCCAAGTCGGCGCTCGGCAAGGCCGGTGCCGCGATGATCCGGGACGGCATGACTGTCGTCTTCGACGGCGGCACCTCCAATCTGGAGATCATCCGCCACCTTCGGGCGCAGGCCCGATTCACCGCCATCACCCACAGCCCGACGATTGCCGTGGCGCTGGAGGACAGGCCTGATGTCGACGTCGTCATCATCGGCGGCAAACTCTTCCGTCACTCGATGGTGGCGACAGGCGCGCTGGCGGCCGAAGCGATCGCGCGCATCCGCGCCGATCTTTTCTTCCTTGGCGTCACCGGCGTTCATGCCGGCGAGGGGCTGACGACGGGCGACATGGAAGAGGCGGCGATCAAAAGGCAGCTGATGACAGCGTCGGCCGAGACGGCAGTGCTGGCGACAAGCGACAAGCTTGGCGCGGTGTCGCCGTTCCGCATCGGTGGCATCGGCGAGATTTCGACGCTGATCGTCGAGGGTGAAGCGGCGGAAGAGCGCATCGCGGCGTTTGCCGGCAGCGGCGTTTCAATCCTGCGCGCGGGGTAGGATAACTAGCGCCGCATAGGCCGAAGTCTCAGGCGAGGGTGGTTCAAAAGCAAAAAGGGCGCCCGAAGGCGCCCTTTCCGTAAGCTTCTGGAGCTGGACTTCTTAGAAGTCCATGCCGCCACTCAAGCCCGCAAGCGGGCTTGAGCAACTTTAGCTCATGGGCGTGCTTTATGGACTTCTTAGAAGTCCATGCCGCCCATGCCGCCCATGCCGCCGCCAGGCATACCGCCCGGCATGCCGCCGGCGGAGTCCTTCTTCGGGGCTTCAGCGATCATGGCTTCGGTGGTGACCAGCAGGCCGGCAACCGAAGCTGCGTCCTGCAGGGCCGTACGAACGACCTTGACCGGGTCGACGATGCCGAAAGCGATCATGTCGCCATATTCGCCGGTCTGGGCGTTGTAGCCGAAGGTAGCCGTCTTGTTCTCGAGGATCTTGCCGGCAACGATCGAAGCTTCCGCACCTGCGTTCGAGGCGATCTGGCGGGCCGGAGCCTGCAGAGCGCGACGGACGATGTTGATGCCGGCAGCCTGGTCGGAGTTCTCGCCGACAGCCTTGATGGCGAGCGACGAACGCAGCAGGGCAACGCCACCGCCAGGAACGATGCCTTCTTCGACAGCGGCGCGGGTTGCGTTCAGCGCGTCGTCGACGCGGTCCTTGCGCTCCTTGACCTCGATCTCGGTCGCACCGCCGACGCGGATGACGGCAACGCCGCCTGCCAGCTTGGCGAGACGTTCCTGCAGCTTCTCCTTGTCGTAGTCCGACGTGGTCTCTTCGATCTGCTGCTTGATCTGGGCGACGCGGCCCTGGATCTCGGCCTTCTTGCCGGCGCCGTCGACGATGGTGGTGTTCTCCTTGGAGATCGACACCTTCTTGGCGCGGCCGAGCATGTTGAGGCCGACGTTCTCGAGCTTGATGCCGAGGTCTTCCGAGATGACCTGGCCACCGGTCAGGATGGCGATGTCTTCCAGCATGGCCTTGCGGCGATCGCCGAAGCCCGGAGCCTTGACGGCAGCGATCTTCAGGCCGCCACGCAGCTTGTTGACGACGAGCGTGGCCAGAGCCTCGCCTTCGACGTCTTCCGAGATGATGAGCAGCGGCTTCGAGGTCTGCACGACGGCTTCGAGGACCGGCAGCATGGCCTGGAGGTTCGACAGCTTCTTCTCGTGGAGGAGGATGTAAGCGTCTTCGAGGTCAGCAACCATCTTGTCGGGGTTGGTGACGAAGTAGGGGCTGAGGTAGCCGCGGTCGAACTGCATGCCTTCGACGACTTCCAGCTCGGTCTCGGCGGTCTTGGCTTCTTCAACCGTGATGACGCCTTCGTTGCCGACCTTCTGCATCGCCTCGGCGATCATCGAGCCGATTTCCTTCTCGCCGTTTGCCGAGATGGTGCCGACCTGGGCGACTTCTTCCGAAGTCTTGATCTTCTTCGACGACTTGACGAGGTGGGTGACGACTTCGCCGACAGCCAGGTCGATGCCGCGCTTCAGGTCCATCGGGTTCATGCCGGCGGCAACGGCCTTGTGGCCTTCCTGAACGATGGCCTGGGCCAGAACGGTCGCGGTCGTGGTGCCGTCGCCGGCGATGTCGTTGGTCTTCGAAGCAACTTCGCGGACCATCTGGGCGCCCATGTTCTCGAACTTGTCTTCAAGCTCGATTTCCTTGGCGACGGTGACGCCGTCCTTGGTGATGCGCGGGGCGCCGAACGACTTGTCGATGACGACGTTGCGGCCCTTCGGACCGAGCGTCACCTTCACTGCGTCGGCGAGGATGTTGACACCGCGCAGCATGCGCTCGCGGGCGTCACGGGAGAACTTTACGTCTTTAGCAGCCATTTTAAGCTCCTCGATGGGCCTTTACGGCCCGAATTTCAGATTGGATGGTGCGGATATCAGGCGATCAGCCGATGATGCCCATGATGTCGGATTCCTTCATGATCAGAAGGTCTTCGCCATTGAGCTTCACTTCGGTGCCCGACCACTTGCCGAACAGCACGCGGTCACCAGCCTTGACGTCCAGCGGGACGAGCTTGCCGGCTTCATCGCGAGCGCCAGAGCCGACGGCGACGATTTCGCCTTCCTGCGGCTTTTCCTTGGCCGTATCGGGGATGATGATCCCGCCGGCGGTCTTGGATTCGGATTCGACCCGGCGAACGACCACGCGGTCATGAAGCGGGCGGAACTTCGACTTTGCCATTTGAACTTCCTCGGTGAACTGTTGAGAACCCTCGGTCCGGCTGAACCGGACTTGGTTAGCACTCACTTCAGGCGAGTGCTAACGTGCCGCTGAGATAGTCCGCCACCCCTCGGCTGTCAAGGGAATGACAGCTTCGCGACAGCGAGTTTTCTAGGGGTGTCAGCCGCGCGCCTGGGCGATGGCCTTGCGGAAGTCGTCCGAGGTCATGCCGCGCTTGTAGAGCGCCTTGCCGATCAGGAAGCCGGGTGTGCCCTGGAGCTGGAAAGCGGTGGCCTGGGCCTCGTTGCGGGCGAGCACACCGACAAGCACGTCCTGCCTGGCCTGGAGATCGCCGCGGGCGCGCTCGACATCGACGCCGGCCTCGCCAAGCAGATTGGCGGTGCTGCGGAATGTCAGTCGTTCGCGGGCGGTCATCAATGTCTGCACGGCATCGGCATAACGGCCCTGGCTGTTTGCGGCCAGGGTGAGCAGGGCGGCATTGCGCGAGACCTCGCCGAAGATCGGCCAGTCGCGCAGCACCAGGCGAATGCCCGTGTCTTCCTTCATCACCTCGGACAATTGCAGGAAGCTCAGCTTGCAATAGGGACACTGATAGTCGGTGAACTCGACCACCGTGACGTCGCCGTCGGGATTGCCGAGCACCGGGATATCGGGGTCGAAGGCGACGTCTTCGACGCTCGGCATCGGATTGGCCCAGAGCGGCAGCGGGGTCAGCGCGCCAAGGGCAACAACGGCCTTGAGGATATGACGCCGGTTGGGCGACCGGTCGGGCATGCGATCGATCCTGTTTGTCGTGGCGTTGGCCTAGAGAGTTTCCGCTTTTCTTCGAATCGCGGAATCTCTCTAGCTATTTGTTTTTGCGCAATTCCGGACGGAAAACCGCTGCACACTTTTCCTGGAATTGTCCTAGACGATGAGCCCGCATGATTAACAGCCGCCTAATCGCCGCGCCGGCACACGATGATGTGAAGGCCGGGACGTGAATGCCCGGACGTGAATGCAGGTGTGCAATGCAAAAACGCCGCTTGAATGATAAGCATGCTTATAATATATGCGGCTCATGAAAAACGAAGGCATCGACAGGCTGGGTTTCCTGATCCACGACGCGGCAAGGCTGGTGCGGCGCAGTTTCGAGCAGCGCGGCAGCGAATTCGGGCTGTCGGCGGCGCAATGGCGCCTGCTGGTCCGGCTGGTCAAGGAAGAGGGCGTGGCCCAGGCGCGGCTTGCCGAGCTCCTCGAAATCGAGCCGATCAGCGTCTCGCGACTGCTGGACCGGATGGAGGAGGGCGGCTGGATCGAGCGCCGCCAGGGCGCCAGCGACAGACGGGTGCGGATGATCTTTCCGACCGACAAGGCGCTGGAGGCCTTTTCCAAGGTCAAGGCGGTGGCCGGCGAAGTCTACGAGAAGGCGCTGGCGGGACTTTCCGATGAACAGCGCCTCGCCACGGTCCATGGCCTGCGCACCATTATCGACAACCTTTCCGCTGGCGAGCCCACGGATGCGAATTGTTTGAGAGAGACGAAGACATGAACGCGGTGGCGAAAGTGAACGAGAACAGCACAAAGGTCGAACTGGATGGTGCGGCCGCAACCCAGCTCCAGCCCGTGATCGCGGCACCTCAGCCCGCGCCGAAGAAGCGCGGTCGCGTCATGCTGATGGCGGCCTTGCCGCTCGCCCTGGTGGTCGGCGGCGGCTATTTCTGGGTCACCGGCGGCCGCTACCAGGAAACCGAAAACGCCAATCTGCGCCAGGCCAAGGTCAACATCGCCTCGGAAGCGGCCGGCCGCATCGTCAAGGTCGACGTGTCGGACAACACCACGGTCAAGGCAGGCGACGTCCTGTTCGAAGTCGATCCCGAGCCCTACAAGATCGCGCTGGCGCAGTCGGACGCATCCCTTGCCGCAGCCCGGCTCAATGTCGAGCAGTTGCGCGCCGCCTACAGCCAGGCGGTGGCCCAGGAACGGGTCGCGGCCAGCGGCCTCGACTATGCCCGGGCGCAGTTCGACCGCAGCAACGGCCTGGTCACCAAGGGCGTCAACACCAAGTCGTCGCTCGACGAGGCCCGCATGGACCTCGACAAGGCTGAGGAGCAGCACAGGGCGGCGGTGCAGGGCATCGCCAGCGCCAAGGCGGCGCTTGGCGGCAATCCCGACATCGAGACCGACAAGCACCCGACGGTTCTGTCGGCGCTTGCCGCACGCGACAAGGCCGCCTTCAACCTGGCCCAGACGACGGTCCGCGCCCCCGCCGACGGCGTGGTCTCGCAGGCCGCGTCCTTCAAGGTCGGCCAGTTCGTCGGCACCGGCACCGCCTTGTTCAGCCTCGTCGAGACGGGCGACACCTGGATCGAGGCGAATTTCAAGGAAACGCAGCTGACCCACATGAAGGCGGGCCAGGAAGCCGAGATCGTGCTCGACACCTATCCGGACCGCACCTTCCGCGGCACCGTCGAGGCGATCGGCGCCGGCACCGGCGCCGAGTTCTCGCTGCTGCCGGCCCAGAACGCCACCGGCAACTGGGTCAAGGTCACGCAGCGCATTCCGGTCAGGATCAAGGTCGACGCCACTGACGCCGGTCTCGCCATGCGCACCGGCATGAGCGCCGCCGTGTCGATCGACACCGGCGTGTCGCGCGGCTTCGGCAGCATTTTCGGTCACGCGGTGGCGGCGGAATAGGCGCCGTCACCTCAATGTCTAAGTGAATTTTCGAAGTGGATCCGGTCGCGTTGATGCGGCCGGAACTCCGGCTTCTGGTCGCCGCTTGACGACCATCAGGTCCCAAGGGTTGGTCGAATGAGCCAGTCAGCAGCAAAATCCCTCACCGACGTGCCGCATCGCGGCCTGATCACCGTTGCCATCATGCTGGCGACGGTGATGCAGGTGCTCGACACCACCATTGCCAATGTCGCGCTGCCCTCGATGGTCGGCGATCTCGGCGCGTCCCAGGACACCATCAACTGGGTGCTGACCTCCTACATCGTCGCCGCCGCCATCATGACGCCGCTGACCGGCTGGATGTCGGACCGTTTCGGCCGCAAGGAGCTGTTCCTCGTCTCGGTCGTCGGCTTCACCATCATGTCGATGCTCTGCGGCGTCGCCTGGAGCCTGGAGACGATGGTGCTGTTCCGCGTCCTCCAGGGCGTGTTCGGCGCGGCCATCGTGCCGTTGAGCCAGACCTTCCTGCTCGACATCAATCCCAAGGAGCGCCACGGCCAGGCCATGGCGCTGTGGGGCGCCGGCATCATGGTCGGCCCGATCATCGGCCCGACGCTCGGCGGCTGGCTGACCGAAAGCTTCAACTGGCGCTGGGTGTTCTTCATCAACCTGCCGGTCGGCATCGTCGCCTTCCTCGGCTCGGCCGCCTATCTGCCTGCCATCGCCAAGCGCCTGCGCGGCTTCGACTTCTTCGGCTTTGCCATGCTGTCGCTCGGCGTCGGCGCGCTGCAGCTGATGCTCGACCGCGGCGGTGAGGTCGACTGGTTCTCGGCCGTCGAGATATGGATCGAGCTCGGCCTGGCGATCACAGGTTTCTGGGTCTTTGCCGTTCATATGGCGATGTCGAAGAATACGTTCCTCGACCCCAGGATCTTCACCGACCGCAACTTCGTCACCGGCCTGGTGTTCATCTTCGTCATCGGCGTGATCCTGCTGGCGAGCCTGGCATTGCTGCCGCCGATGCTGGCCCGCATCTATGGCTACCCGACCATCACCACCGGCCTGGTCATGGCGCCGCGCGGCGTCGGCACGATGATCTCGATGCTTTTGGTCGGACGCCTGGTGCGCATGGTCGACAACCGCTACCTGGTCGTCGCAGGCCTGCTTCTGACCGCACTGTCGCTCTATTACATGACCGGCTTCACGCCGCAGATGGATGCGTTCCTGATCGTTTCGACCGGCGTCGTGCAGGGCCTGGGCCTCGGCCTCGTCTTCGTGCCGCTGTCGACGGTGGCCTTCGCGACGCTTTCGCCGCAATACCGTACCGATGCCGCCAGCCTGTTCAGTCTGGTCCGCAACATCGGCTCGTCGATCGGCATTTCGATCGTCTCGGTGCTTCTGACGCGCAATGTCCAGATCAACCACGCCGAGTTGTCGGCCAACATCACGCCGTTCAACCCGAACCTGATGGCACTGTCGCCGGGGGCGGTATCAGGCAACCCGACGGCGCTGTCGCAGGTCGACGGCCTGGTCAACATCCAGGCGCTGATGATCTCCTACATCGACGACTTCAAGCTGATGATGATCGTCTCGCTCTGCGCCATTCCGCTGGCGCTTCTGCTGCGCAAGCCGAAGGCGCAGGCGGCGGCCAGCGCTGCCCCGGCAGCGCATATGGACTGAGCTGCGCCGGCAGCGCATATGGACTGAGCTGCCCCGGCAGCGCATATGGACCGACAAGAAAAGGCGCCGCCCGCGAGGACGGCGCCTTTTCATGTCCGTATCGGCGGCTAGCCGACGATGCGCAGGTTCGACAGTTCGTCGGCGATCTCCTTGAACACCTGCATCAGATTGGCGCCGGTGGCATTCCAGTAGAGCTTCTTGCCGATGGTCGTGCGCGAATAGGAGGCACAGGACTTCATCGCGTCGATGGCCTTCTTCTCGGCGGTCTTGCTTTCGCTGAGGTCGAGCGACACGGTCATGACGACGACGGCGTCATTGCCCTGGCCGTCTATCTTGCGGGCATTGGGACCCTTGGCGTTGGAGCAGACCGTCTGCATCGTCTCGTCCATCGCCGCCTGGAAGTTGTCGCTGGTGTAGGTCGACTTGCTCACCGACGAACTGGTGCCCATGAAGATGCGCGAGGTGCTGGTGCCGTTGTAGCCCTTGCCGGCATAACCATAGGCGGCATAGGTCGAGCGGTTGTTGGCATAGCTCGAATCGCCGAACGAGCTGTAGGTGTTGGCGCCGTCGGTCAAGACGATGATGACCTTGTCGTTGCCCTTTTCCGATTCAGACCTGCCGCCGGTGAACGGCGCAGGGCTCGAGACGACCCGCCAGCCCCAGGCGGTGCCTTCCGGCACGTTGGTGTTGCCCGACGGCTCCATGTCGTCGATGGCCTTCTTGATATCGTCTTTTCCGCCGGTCACGCTGATGTCGGTCAGCGGGGTGATCGGATTGGTGGTGCAGGAATAGTTCGGACCATTGCCGTCAGGGGCGGCTGCCGCGTCATAAGGCTTGACGCGGAAATACTTGCGCATGTCCGCCTGTCTCGGCTTGGTGGTGGTGTTTTCCCAGTCCGCCCACCAGTCGTTGTCGTAGCTCCAGTTGTCGGTGTTCAGATCGGGAATGCCGTCATCATTCAGGTCGGTCCACAGATGCCTCGGCTCATCGGCCGCAAACATCGGGACGAACAGCGTTTCCGGATGTGTCGATGTTGCTGCCGCGTCATTGGTGTTGTAGGGCGCCGGCCGTGCTTCGACGCAGCCTTGCCAGCTCGTATATTGGGTAACCGTATATTCGTATTCTGGTTCGTTGGTATATTCGCGACACCTGCCGCTGCTGTAGCGCTTGCAAACCCGCCTGACGGTGTTTGGTAGAGCCTCCCGGTCCGTCTGCGCGATGATGTCTTGATACAGGCTGAAGCGGGTGAGCGGTTCGCCTGCCTCTGCTCCCCAGCCGGCCCCCTTCTTGCGCCACATGCCGCCCGAATATTCGGCGAACTTCTCGCCGATCTGGGCGATGTCGGCGCTCGTCATGTTGGCTTGCGTCATCTTCGACCAGTCGAAGTTCTCGTGATGGACAGGCGAAAGCCCGTTCGTGTCCATCCACGTCTGGTCGTCATTGTCGGGCGCGATGTTGACCGAGGCGGCGAAGGGCACCAGTGCGAACTGCACCGGCTTGTCGATCTGCTTCATCGCGGCGGCCTGTTCGGCCATCTTGTCGACCAGCTGCTTGGAGGCTGCCTTGAGCAGATCGATGCGCTTCTGGCCGGTACCGGAGCCGAGATAGCTCATCGACCCCGAATTATCGAGGACGAGCGCGACCTCGAGTGTGTTCTTGAGGCGTATCTCCGACTTGACGGCAAAATCCATCCGGTGCGACCCGCTGCCCTTGCCGAGCAGGGCTGCCGCGGCAGGCACGAAATAGGGATCGTATTTGAGATTGGCTTCGAGCTTCAGCGTGCCGCCGCCCGAATTGTTGCTCGGCAGCGTGACCACGAGTGTGGTGTTCGCCGGGTTCACCGGACCGAGATTGGCCTTGAAGAAGTCGCTCGCATAGGTCTTGAGCTGGTCGTCGGTGGCGCCTTCGATGAGGCGCCTGGCCGTGGCGATGCCGGCGGCGTCAAGCGCGTTGCGTGTGATCTCGCGCTGACGCGACATTTCCGAATAGTCGATCGCGAGAGCCAGAGCCCCCATGATCGGTACCATTGCTGCGACTGTGAGGATTGCATAGCTACCGCGCCGGTCGCGCAAGAATTTGCGGATCATGGATGGGGGTCCCCGAGCTCAACCCCGACAAAATCGCACACAATCGTTAAATTTGAGGTTCCTAATCTATCGAGAAGTCGCAGCTCCGGATTAGCGTCCCGTTTACCAAGCGGACGCCGGTCCGTCGTGGCCGGGACGTCGTCGACGCCGCTGGCATAGCTGCATCAGGGGCAAAAGCTGGTGACAGGACGGACCGGTTCGGATAATTCCGGGCTACTTGGCCGTTCAGCCAAAGTCTCCCGTTGGGATCGATCGAAGGACAGGAAATGGCAGGCTTGCCGCAATCAATCGCGTCGCTCGAAGCGCTCACCGGCCGCTATCAGGCTCTGCTCTGCGACGTCTGGGGCGTCATCCACAACGGTGTCGACGCCTTCCCCGAAGCTGCGGCAGCGCTCAAGGCGGCACGCGACAAGGGCGTGGCTGTCGTGCTGATCACCAATGCGCCGCGTCCGCGCGCCGGTGTCATCGCCCAGCTCGCCAATCTTGGCGTGCCCGAAAGCGCCTGGGACCGTGTCGTAACCTCCGGCGACGTCACCCGCGAATTGATCCGCTCGGGGCCGCGCCGCGTCTTCCACATCGGCCCCGACCGCGATTTTCCGATCTATGACGGTCTCGATGTCGATCTTGTCGAGGAGTTCGAGGCCTCCGTCGTGGTCTGCACCGGGCTTTTCGACGACGAGACCGAAACACCCGACGACTATGCCGAGATGCTGCGCCGCCTGCGCGCGCGCAACCTGCCGTTCATCTGCGCCAATCCCGACATCGTCGTCGAGCGCGGCCATGAGCTGATCTGGTGCGCCGGCGCCCTGGCCCGCGACTACGGCCAGCTCGGCGGCCGCACGCTGGTGTCGGGCAAGCCGCACCGGCCGATTTATGAGGCGGCACTGGCGGCGGCGGGCGAAGTGCTCGGCCGCGAGGTCAAGCTGACCGACGCGCTGGCGATCGGCGACGGCATGTTCACCGACGTCAAGGGTGCCGCCGACAACGGCATCGACGTGCTCTACGTCTCGGGCGGCATCCATGCCCGCGACTATGGCGAGGCGCATGCGCCCGATCCTGACATGCTCGCGGCGTTCCTCGACAAGCATGGCTATTCGCCGGTGGCGACCATTCCCAGGCTGCGGTAAGCACCAGGATGAAACAGAGCTTTCTTCGCATTTCGGGGGAAGAGCCGGTGCCGGAGCGGCTGCGCGGCAGCGTCGTGGCCATCGGCAATTTCGACGGCATCCATCGCGGCCACCAAGCGGTGCTCGAACGCGCGCTCGAAGAGGCAGAGCGGCGCGGCGTGGCGGCCCTGGTGCTGACCTTCGAACCGCATCCGCGCAAAGTGTTCCGGCCCGAGGTGCCATTGTTCGTCCTGACGCCGCCGCCGGTCAAGGCGCGGCTGGTCGAGGCGCTCGGCTTCGCCGGTGTCGTCGAAACACCGTTCACGCGCGAATTTGCCGGCCTGTCGGCCGAGGATTTCGTGACCTCCATCCTGGAACAGCGGCTGGGCATCTGCCACGTCGTCACCGGTTTCGATTTCCATTTCGGCAAGAACCGCCAGGGCGGGCCGGCTTTCCTGATGGCGGCGGGCGAGCGGCACGGCTTCGGCGTGACCCTCGTCGACGCGTTCCGCGACGAAGGCACCGAGATCATCTCGTCGAGCCGGATCCGCGACCTTCTCTCCCGGGGCGAGGCGGCGGAAGCTGCCGGATTGCTTGGCTATCGCTACACTGTCGAGGCAGAGGTCGTCGGCGGGGCGCAGCTTGGCCGCACCCTGGGATTTCCGACCGCCAACATGCGGCTGTCGCCGGAGACCGGCTTGAGGGAAGGCATCTATGCCGTCCGCTTTCGCCGCGCCGACGGCAGCTTGCATGACGGCGTCGCCAGCTTCGGCCGCCGCCCGACCGTCGGCGACAATCTCGCGCCACTGCTTGAAACCTTCGTCTTCGATTTTGCCGGCGACCTCTATGGCGAGATCGCTGCGGTGTCGCTGTTCGGCTACCTAAGGGGCGAGGTGAAGTTCGAAGGCCTCGATGCGCTCGTCGTCCAGATGAAGCAGGACGAGGCCGAGGCGAGGGCGCTGCTGCAAGGCGTGCGCCCTCTCTCCGAGCTCGATCAGGTCATCGCGTTCTAGAAAAGCCGGAAGGCTCTAGGCGTTGGCGTTCTTCACGCCGAAGCCGAAGGCGATATAGCTGATGCCCTGGAAGATCAGATCGATCGCCAGGAAGGCGCCCAGCACGATAAGGCTGTTCACCGGCCAGCCGATGGCGATGACGATGCCGGCGAGCAACGTCACCACGCCTGCGGCGACGATCCAGCCCCAGCTCGACAAAAGGCCTCTTCCCTTGATGCCCATCCAGATGCGCATCAGGCCCGAAGCGACGAGGCTGGCCGCCAGGAACAATGTCAGGATGGCCGACGCCAAAAGCGGGTTGCTGAAAGCCAGGAAGCCGGCAACGATGTAGAGCACGCCGCCGAGCAGCCAGAGCAGGAAGCCGCCCCAGTTCTTTATGCCGAAGGCGTGGATGATCTCGAAGACGCCGGCCAGGATCATCAGCCAGCCGACGAAATAGACCGACGCGACGGTCGCGATCATCAGGTTGCCGGCGGCGACGATCCCCAGCACAGTGAGTGCTACGCCGAGCAGCACGAACCAGCCCCATTTGGAGCGCAACGCGGCGACGTCGCCTTGCGGCATCTGATCGGAAATTGCCATCGAACCCGTCTCCCTGATTTGAACAAATCGCAATAACGGTGGCACTGCGCCTGACAGGAAGGCTAGTCTTGGCAGGCGAGTCGGTCCAGTGGCGGGCAACCGGAGAGGGAAATAAACGTCAGTGCGAAGGATCGATTTTAATTCAAATTTTACGTTGTTTGCGTCAAACCCAATGGTCCTGGCGATTGAGTCTGTAGCGTACGCGGGGTTGTGATGAGGTCTTTCGGTCGTATTTCGGCGGCGGTTTCCGCTCTTGCTCTGGTCAGCGGACCGGCTATGGCAGGCGAAGGCGCATTCGGCTTTCTCTCCGGCGACTGGTACCTGACGCTCGGCGCCACCGGCATGGTCGCGCCGCGTTTCGAGGGCTCCAAGAAGTATCTGTTCAGCGCCCAGCCGATCATTTCGCTGGGGAAGGCCGGCAATGAGGTGCGCTTTTCCTCGCGCAACGACAACATCTCCCTGGCGCTGATCGACGATGGCGGCGTCCGCGCCGGCCTGAACGGCAAGATCATCTTCGGCCGCGACGCCGAGCACGAGCTGCAGGGCCTGCACGACGTGCGCTGGGGCGGTGAGGTCGGCGGCTTCTTCGAATTCTACCCGACCGACTGGATGCGCGCCCGCGCCGAGGTCCGGCATGGCATTCGCGCCCATAGCGGCATCGTCGCCGACATCGCCGTCGATGCCTTCCACGACATCACGCCTGAGATCAGGGTCTCGGGTGGCCCGCGTGTGTCTTTTGCCTCCAACGACTATTTCGACACCTATTACGGCGTCAGCGCCCAGGAAGCGGCGGCCTCCGGCATCAGCCAGTACAATCCCGGCGGCGGCATGCGCGCGGCCGGTGTCGGCGGCGCTGTCACCTGGAAGGCGACCGACAATGTCACGGCGAGCCTGTTTACCGAGTATTCGCGCCTGATGGGTCCGGCGGCCGATTCGACGATCGTCAAGGAGCGCGGCTCGCGCGACCAGCTGACGATCGGCGTGTCGACCAGCTACCGCTTCGACTTCAAGCTTTGATATCAGGCGAATTAGGCGCTTTATTCCGCGCTCCGGCTCCGCTAAAAGCGCGGCCATGAGATTTTTCGCGCCCGTCTTTGCGACGTCGATACGAATTACAGGCCCGGCCTTCCGGGTGGCCTGAGGCTGTCCGCAAGTCCGGGACTTTTTGCCTGCGCGCTACCGGCGCCTTTTCCAGATCATGACAGTTGAACGCCCGTGGCAGCTTTGCCGGGCAAGATGGCAAGACAAATGACCGACACGTTCGAAAAGCTCGACTATTCCAAGACGCTTTACCTGCCGCAGACGGAGTTCCCGATGCGCGCCGGCCTGCCCGAGAAGGAGCCGGTGACGGTTGCGCGCTGGCAGAAGATGGACCTCTACAAGCGCCTGCGCGAAAGTGCCGCCGGCCGCGAGAAATACGTCCTGCATGACGGCCCGCCCTATGCCAACGGCAACATCCATATCGGCCATGCGCTGAACAAGATCCTCAAGGACGTCATCACCCGCTCGTTCCAGATGCGCGGCTACGATTCCAACTACGTGCCGGGCTGGGACTGCCACGGCCTGCCGATCGAGTGGAAGATCGAGGAAAAATACCGCGCCGCCGGCAAGAACAAGGACGAGGTCGAGATCAACGAATTCCGCAAGGAATGCCGTGAATTCGCCGCCGGCTGGATCGGCATCCAGGCCGAGGAGTTCCAGCGTCTCGGCGTCATCGGCGACTTCAAGAACCCGTACACGACGATGAACTTCCACGCCGAGGCGCGCATCGCCGGCGAGCTGTTGAAGTTCGCCATGTCGGGCCAGCTCTATCGCGGCTCGAAGCCGGTGATGTGGTCGGTCGTCGAGCGCACCGCGCTCGCCGAGGCCGAGGTCGAATACCAGGATTACGAGAGCGACACGATCTGGGTGAAGTTCCCGGTCGCTTCCGGCTCCGAAGCCCTGGCCGGCGCCCATGTCGTCATCTGGACGACAACGCCCTGGACCATCCCCGGCAACCGCGCCGTCAGCTATTCGCCGCGCATCGCCTACGGCCTCTATGAGGTCACCGCTGCCGAGAACGATTTCGGCCCGCAGCCGGGCGAAAAGCTGATCTTTGCCGCAGCCCTTGCCGACGAGGCCGCGGCCAAGGCCAAGGTGACGTTGAATCAGATCGCCAGCGTTTCCGGCGAAGAGCTTGGAAAGGCTGTGCTTTCGCATCCGCTCAAGGGCTTCGGCGGCGGCTATCTGTTCGGCGTGCCGATGATTGCCGGCGACCATGTCACCGACGATGCCGGCACCGGCTTCGTGCACACGGCACCCGGCCATGGCCGCGAGGACTTTGACGCCTGGATGGATGCGGCGAAGGATCTGCACGCGCGCGGCATCGACCCGGCGATCCCGTTTACCGTCGACGATGGCGGCTTCTTCACCAAGGACGCGCCGGGCTTCGGTCCCGACCGCGAAGGTGGTGCGGCGCGTGTCATCGACGACAACGGCAAGAAGGGCGACGCCAACAAGGCGGTCATCGACGAGCTGATCAGGCACGCGGCGCTGTTTGCGCGCGGCCGGCTCAAGCACAGCTATCCGCACAGCTGGCGTTCGAAGAAGCCGATCATCTTCCGCAACACGCCGCAGTGGTTCGTCTATATGGACAAGGAGCTCGGCGACGGCACGACCTTGCGCAGCCGCGCGCTTCAGGCGATCGACGACACGCGTTTCGTGCCCGCCGCCGGCCAGAACCGCCTGCGCGCCATGATCGAGGACCGCCCCGACTGGGTGCTGTCGCGCCAGCGCGCCTGGGGCGTGCCGATCGCCATCTTTGCCGACGCCGACGGCAATGTGCTGAAGGACGAGGCGGTCAATGCCCGCATCGTCGCGGCCTTCGAGGACGAGGGCGCCGACGCCTGGTTCGCCGAGGGCGCGCGCGAGCGCTTTCTGGGCTCCCGCGCCAACGAGGCGTGGACCCAGGTGATGGACATCCTCGACGTCTGGTTCGACTCGGGCTCGACCCATGTCTTCACGCTGGAGGATCGCCCCGACCTGAAATGGCCGGCCGATGTCTATCTCGAAGGCTCGGACCAGCATCGCGGCTGGTTCCACTCGTCGCTGCTCGAAAGCTGCGGCACGCGCGGCCGTGCGCCCTACAACACGGTCGTCACCCATGGTTTCACCATGGACGAGGAAGGCCGCAAGATGTCGAAGTCGCTCGGCAACACCGTCGTGCCGCAGGACGTCATGAAGCAGTCGGGCGCCGACATTTTGCGCCTGTGGGTGATGACGACGGACTATTGGGAAGACCAGCGCCTCGGCAAGAACGTGCTGCAGACCAACATCGACGCCTACCGCAAGCTGCGCAACACCATCCGCTGGATGCTCGGCACGCTCGCCCATGACGACGGCGAGGAGGTGGCGCTGGCCGAGATGCCGGAGCTGGAGCGGCTGATGCTGCACCGGCTGTCGGAGCTCGATGCGCTGGTGCGCAAGGGTTATGACGACTTCGAGTTCAAGCGCATCACCCGCGCGCTGATCGACTTCATGGTCGTCGAGCTGTCGGCCTTCTATTTCGACATCCGCAAGGACGTGCTCTACTGCGACGCGCCGTCGAGCATCCGCCGCAAGGCCGCCGTCCATGTCGTGCGCGCGCTGTTCGACTGCGTCGTCAAGTGGCTGGCGCCGATGCTGCCCTTCACCACCGAAGAGGCCTGGCTCGAACGCAACCCGAACGCCGTCTCGGTGCATCTCGAACAGTTCCCCGACGTGCCGGCTGCCTGGCGCGACGAGGCGCTGGCCGAGAAGTGGCGCAAGGTTCGCCAGGTGCGCAGCGTGGTTACCGGCGCGCTCGAGCTCGAGCGGGCCAAGAAGACCATCGGCTCGTCGCTGGAGGCGGTTCCTGTCGTCCATATGAGCGACGCGGTGCTGGAAGACGCGCTCTCGGGCATCGACCTGGCCGAGATCAGCATCACCAGCGATCTCGTCATCTCCCATGATGCGGCGCCGGCCGATGCCTTTGTCCTGCGCGAAGTTCCCGGCGTTGCCGTCGTCGTCGAGAAGGCGGAGGACCGCGGGCTGGTCAAATGCGCGCGCTCCTGGCGCTACACCGGCGATGTCGGTTCCGACGCCGCCTTTGCCGATGTCTCCGCGCGCGACGCCGCGGCCCTGCACGAACTCAAGGCGCTCGGCCGGCTCTGACACCCGACCGGCTGGCATGGGCCGGCTCTGGCATGGGCCGGCTCTGAGATGGGCCGGTTCTAACAGATGCTGAAATGCAACGACCGGTAGACATCTCCGGCCGGTCGTTGCCCTTGACGACCCATTAAGGTAAAAGCGCGAAACTCCGGCAGACAAATTGTCGCCGGAATTCCGTCGGATGAGCATACGGACCGGGACCCGGCTCAAGGCCGGCATCTAGCGAGAGGCGTTCGAGTGAAAATTACTGGCATGACGGACCGCATCAGCGCGCGCGGAGCTTTGCTTGCGTCGCTCGCCGTTTCCGGCCTGGCGCTTACGGGCTGCATGAGCGCGCCCACCTACGGCACCGACAAGTCGGCGACGACCCAGCTCGCGACCGACCTGACCAACATCATGTCGTTGAAGCCGAAGACCAACACCATCGACTACAAGCCGCGTCCGGAGCTGGTGAAGCCGAAGACCGGTCAGGTCGCCGCCCTGCCGGCGCCGCAGGACAACATCGTCACCACGGCAAGCGCCGACTGGCCCGAATCGCCCGAGGCGCGCCGCGCACGCATCCGCGACAACGCCACCAAGAATCGCGACAACCCGAATTTCGAGCCGGAAGTCGTCAACGACATGTCTGCGCTGAACGGCCCCGACATGAGCAAGTGGACGCCGGCGCAGCGCAAGGCCGAGATCGAACGCCGCCTGCGCGAGAACAAGCAGGGCAGCACCACTTCCCGCAAATATCTGAGCGAGCCGCCGCTGGCTTACCGCCAGGCAGCCGCCACCGCCGCCCAGGATGAGCTCGGCGAAGACGAGATCAAGAAGGAACGCCGCAAGAAGAAGCTCGCCAAGAAGAGCACGAGCTGGTGGCCGTTCTGATCCTGGCCACAATTGCAGACTGACCGGGCGCCCTGACTGGTTCAGGGCGTTTTCGTTTCTGCGGGGCTGCCTGGAGCAATTCCGGGAAAAGTGTGCAGCGGTTTTCCCTGGGAATTGCGCAAAACAAAAAGAGGAGCAATTCCAGCAAAAGTGTGCAGCGGTTTTCCCTGGGAATTGCGCAAAACAAAAAGAGGAGCAATTCCAGGAAAAATGTGCAGCGGTTTTCCCTGGGAATTGCGCAACAACAAAAATGCTGGAGAGATTCCGCGATTCGAAGAAAAGCGGAAACGCTCTAGTCCTCGCGCCTGTCCTTGAAGAAGCTCTTGAGCATCTCGGCGGCGCGGGTTTCACCGATGCCGGCATAGACGTCGGGTGCGTGATGGCAGGTGGGGGAGGCGTAGAACCTCACGCCGCTGACCACAGCGCCACCCTTGTCGTCGGCGGCGCCGAAATAGAGCCGGCGCAGGCGGGCAAACGATATGGCCGCGGCGCACATGGTGCAGGGTTCGAGCGTCACATAGAGGTCGAGCCCGGTCAGGCGCTCCTGGCCGAGCCGCACGCAGGCCTGGCGGATCGCCAGTATCTCGGCATGTGCCGTGGCATCGTTGAGTTCACGGGTGCGGTTGCCGGCCCGGGCGACGATTTCGTTGCCCTGGACGATGACCGCGCCGATCGGCACTTCGCCGCGCGCCGCTGCCGCTTCGGCCTCGTCGAAGGCCAATGCCATGTAATCGGGCCGTTTCACGCCTCAACCATCCTGTTACCCCTCGCTAACCCCCGAGCTTCCTGTTATCTAGCCGCCGAAAAGGGCAAAGGCCACCATGGACGACGATCGTAAGAAATTCCCCCGCAAGGGCGGGTCAAAACCGGCTGGAGCGGGCGGCCGTGACGGCGGTGCCAAGAAATTCGGCAAGCCGCGCAGCGAAGGTGGCGCAAAACCCTTTGCCAAGAAGCCGTTCGTGAAGCGCGCCGAAGGTGCCGAGGGCGGCGAACGCCCGAAGCGCGATTTCCGCCCGCGCGACGGCGAGGCGCGCGCCGAGCGGCCGTTCAACAAGGGTCCGCGCCCCGAAGGCAAGCCGTATGAAAAGCGCGAAGGCGGCCGCTCGTTTGGCGGCGACAAGCCCTTTGCCAAGAAGCCCTATCGTGCGCGCGCCGTCGAAGGTGCCGAAGGCGGCGAACGCCTCAGGCGCGATTTCGCGCCGCGTGATGGCGAAGCCCGCGCCGAGCGTCCGTTCCACAAGGGCCCGCGCCCTGAAGGCAAGCCATATGAAAAGCGCGAAGGCGGCCGTTCCTTTGGCGGCGACAAGCCGTACCGTGCGCGCCCGGCCGAGGGTGGGGAGCGTCCGCAGCGTGAATTCAGTCCGCGCGATGGCGAGGCGCGCGCTGAAGGCGGCGAGCGTCCGTTCCGCAAGGGCCCGCGCCCCGAGGGCAAGCCATATGAAAAGCGTGAAGGCGGCCGCTCGTTTGGCGGTGACAAGCCTTATCGTGCCCGTCCTGCCGAAGGCGGCGATGGTCCGCAGCGCGAGTTCCGCCCGCGCGACGGTGATGCGCGCCCGGCAGGCGGCGATCGCCCGTACCGCGCGCGCCCCGAGGGCGGCAAGCCCTTCGAAAAGCGCGGCGAAGGCTTCAAGCCGCGCCCGCGTGCTTCCGAGGATGCACCGGAGCCGGGCGAGCGCATCGCCAAGCGCCTGGCGCGTGCGGGCCTCGCCTCGCGCCGCGATGCCGAGGAGCTGATTGCCGCCGGCCGCGTCAAGGTCAACAACAAGGTGCTGGCGTCTCCGGCGGTCAACGTCATGCCCGACGACATCATCCATCTCGACGGCATGGAAATCCCGCCGATCGAGCGCACCCGCCTGTTCCTGTTCCACAAGCCGGCCGGCGTGGTCACCACCAACCGCGATCCCGAGGGCCGCAAGACCGTCTTCGACGTGCTGCCGCAAGAGCTGCCGCGCCTGATGACGATCGGCCGCCTCGACATCAACACCGAAGGCCTGTTGTTGCTGACCAATGATGGCGGCCTGTCGCGCGTGCTCGAACTGCCGGCGACCGGCTGGCTGCGCCGCTACCGCGTGCGCGTCCACGGCAAGGTCGAGCAGAAGACCCTGGACGGTCTCAGGGACGGCATCGCCGTTGAGGGCGTGTTCTACGGCTCGATCGAGGCGACGCTCGACCGCGAGCAGGGCAGCAATGCCTGGATCACCATCGGCCTGCGCGAAGGCAAGAACCGCGAGGTCAAGAACATCCTCGGCGCGCTCGGCCTCGAGGTGAACCGCCTGATCCGCATCTCCTATGGCCCGTTCCAGCTCGGCGAGCTGCCGGAGGGCCATGTCCAGGAGATCAAGGGCAAGATGCTGCGCGACCAGCTCGGCGAGCGGCTGATCGAGGAGTCGGGGGCCAATTTCGACGCCGACATCGTCAAGCCGTTCTCCAACAAGCCGACCTTCCGCCGCGAGGAACGTCGCGAGGAAGAGGCGCCGCGCGCCCCGCGTGCGCCCCGCCTCGACATCGGCGAAGGCGGCCTGATCAAGAACCGCAAGCGCGATCGCGAGCGTCATCGCGAGGACGTGCTGGGCCGCCTGTCGACCGAACGCCCTGCCGGCTTCGGCGACAAGCCGAGTTTCGGTGACAAGCCAAGGTTCGGCGACAAGCCGAGATCCGGGGACCGGCCGAAATTCGGGGACAAGCCCAAGTTCGGCGACAAGCCCAGGTTTGGCGACAAGCCGAAGTTTGGCGGCAAGAAGGGTGACGAGCGCGAAAAGAAGCCGTTCGAGACGCCTGGTGCGCGCAAGACAAATGTCTGGATGGCTCCGGGCGCGCGTCCGCAGAGCGAAAAGGCCAAGGCCGATGCCGCGTCAAAGCCGCGCTTCGACAAGTCGCGCGCCGACAAGCCTCGTTCCGATAAGCCCCGTTCCGACAGGCCCCGTTCTGACAGACCCCATTCTGACAGACCTGGCGGCGACGGCCCGCGCGGTGGACGGCCCGGCGGTCCGCGCCGGGATCGCGGCTGATGCGGGTAGTCGGTGGTGATTTGCGCGGCAGGCCGTTGGCCACGCCGCGCGACAACGCCATTCGTCCGACAACGGATCGCACACGCGAGGCGGTGTTCAACATGCTCGCCCATCGCTTCGGCGGCAGGCTCGACGGCGTGCGTGTGCTCGACCTCTTCGCCGGCACCGGCGCGCTCGGCATCGAGGCGCTGTCACGCGGCGCTGCCTATTGCGTGTTCATCGAGGAATCGGCCGAAGGCCGCGGACTTGTCCGCACCAATGTCGAGAGTTTCGGCCTGACCGGCCGGACCAAGATCTTCCGCCGCGACGCAACCGCGCTCGGCGACGCCGGCACGCTCGGGCCGTTCGGCCTGGTCTTCGCCGATCCGCCCTATGGCAAGGGCCTGGGCGAGAAAGCCTTGCGTTCGGCTCGCGCCGGCGCCTGGCTGGCGCCGGGCGCGCTCTGCGTCGTCGAGGAAGCGGCATCCGCTGCGTTCGAGCCGGGACCCGGCTTTGCTGTCGTCGACGAACGTTCTTATGGCGAGACGGTGATCCGCTTCATCGAGGCGCAATAGCTGCGGCGCCCGACTTCGGCCTCTTTCGGACCGGAAGATTACGAACAATTCACTTCCCGCCGCTTTGTGCCGAAGCCTATAAGGCGGGCACGTCCACATTCAGAGGCAGTTGATGATCTTGAGATTCTTGCGGGCGAAAGCCTCGCTGCCAGCCCTGTTGGTCCTGGGGCTGGCCTCGTCGGCGCCGGCTCTCGCCGAAGCGCCGCGCAGCGACTGGAAGGTCACCAGCTTCACGCTCGACAATGGCATGCAGGTCGTGGTCATCCCCGACCATCGCGCCCCGATCGCCACCCACATGGTCTGGTACAAGGTCGGCAGCGCCGACGAGATGCCCGGCAAGTCGGGCATCGCCCATTTCTTCGAACATCTGATGTTCAAGGGCACCAGCAACCACAAGGCCGGCGAGTTCGGCCAGAAGATCGCCGAGATCGGCGGCAGCGAGAACGCCTTCACCACCTATGACTACACCGCCTACCACCAGACGGTGACCCCCGCTGCCCTCGAAACGATGATGAGCTTCGAGGCCGACCGGATGCGCAACCTGGTGCTGACCGATGCGGTGATCGAGCCCGAACGCGACGTCATCCTCGAAGAGCGCCGCTCGCGCGTCGAAAACAATCCTGGCGCGCTGCTCAACGAGGAAGTCGACGCGACGCTGTACCAGAACCAGCCCTACCGCATTCCGGTCATCGGCTGGATGCATGAGATCGAAAAGCTCAACCGCGTCGACGCCACCGACTTCTACGTCAAGTATTACGCCCCCAACAACGCGATCCTGATCGTTGCCGGCGACGTCGAGCCTGATACGGTCAAGGCGCTGGCCGAAAAGACCTATGGCAAGGTGGCGCGCGGGCCGGAACTGCCGCCGCGCATCCGCCCGGTCGAGCCGGAGCAGAACACCAAGCGCACCGTCGAACTGACCGACGAGCGTGTCAGCGTGCCGAGCTTCTCCAAGGCCTGGGTGGTGCCGTCCTACCAGACGGCCGAGCCGGGCGAAGCCGAAGCGCTCGATCTTCTGTCGGAGATCCTTGGCGGCGGCAGCCGCAGCCGGCTCTACCAGGGCCTGGTGGTCAAGGACGGCATTGCCTCCTCCGCCGGCGCCTTCTTCCAGGGCACGATGGTCGACGACACCAGCTTCACCGTCTATGGCGCGCCGCGTGGCGAAGCCGGGCTGCAGCAGGTGGAAGCCGCCGTCGACGTCGAGATCCGCCGCATCATCAAGGACGGCGTGTCATCGGACGAGCTCGAAAAGGCCAAGGACCGTTTCGTCCGCTCGATGATCTTTGCCCGCGACAACCAGGCCAGCATGGCCAACATCTATGGCAGCACGCTGGCGACCGGCGGCACGGTTGCCGACATCGAACAGTGGCCGGACAGGATCCGCACTGTCACCACCGACCAGATCAAGGCGGTTGCCGCCAAATATCTCAATCCCGACCATTCGGTTGCCGGCTATCTGCTGCCGGCAAAATCAGTCGAGAAGTGATGTGATGACCAGGCTCATGGCAATGCGTTTCAAGGCCCCCACTTTGTCGACGACGCGTGCATCAGCGGCGACGCTGATGCTGGCACTGGTTTTCCTGGTCCTGCCCGCCATGGTCGCGCGCGCCGAGGTCCGCATCCAGGAGGTCAAGTCCGACAAGGGCATCACCGCCTGGCTGGTCGAGGACTATTCGGTGCCGATTATCGCGATAAAATTCCTGTTCGATGGCGGCAGCACCCAGGATCCCCAGGGCAAGGAAGGCCTCGCCAACCTGATGACCGGGCTTTTCGACGAAGGCGCCGGCGATCTCGACAGCGACGCCTTCCAGATCAAGCTCGACGAGGCTGGCGCCGAAATGGGCTTCAACGAAGGCAATGACGCCGTCGGCGGCGGCATGCGCATGCTCGCCGAGCGACAGGACGATGCCTTCGAACTGCTCAAGCTTGCGGTCGAGACGCCGCGCTTCGACCAGGCGCCGCTCGACCGCATCCGCGCGCAGATCGTCAACGGCATCGTTGCCAATGCGCGCGACCCCGAGACCCAGGCGGCGCGCAAATGGGCCGAGGCGATCTACGGCACGCATCCTTACGCCAGGCCCGACATGGGCACCGAGGCGTCGCTGGCGACCATCACCGCCGATGACCTGCGCGCCTTCCACAAGGCCAATTTCGCCAGGGAAAACATCCATGTCGCCGTCGTCGGCGCCATCGACGCCGAGACGCTGAAGAAGCGGCTCGACCAGGTGTTCGGCGAATTGCCTGACAAAGCCGAATTGCGGCCGGTCGAACGCGTCGAGCCCAGGCTCGGCCAGACCATGCATATCGAATATCCCCTGCCGCAGACCTCGCTGCAGCTGGTCTATCCCGGCGTGCCGCGCGAAGCGCCCGATTTCCTTGCCGCGGCACTGATGGAGCACATCCTGGGCGGCGGCACATTCTCGTCGCGGCTGTTCGACGAGGTGCGTGAAAAGCGCGGGCTGGCCTACAGTGTCAGCTCCGCGCTGATCAACCAGGAGCATTCGTCGTCGCTGATCATCGGCACCGCGACACGGTCGGACCGGGCGGCCGAGACGCTTGGCGTCATTCGCGAGGTGATCCGCAAGATGGCGGAGGAGGGGCCTACCGCAGCTGAACTCGACGCGGCCAAGAAGTACATGCTCGGCGCCTATGCCATCAACAATCTCGATTCCTCGGGCGCGATTGCCGGCACGCTTGTCGACCTGCAGACCGACAAGCTCGGCATCGACTATATGCAGAGGCGCGTCGAGCTGATCAACGCCGTCACGCTCGACGACGTCAGGGCGGCGGCGCGCAAGCTGTTGTCGGTCGACCCCGCGATCATGATCCTCGGTCCGAAATTCGGAGAGAGCAAGGGATGAGCGCCACCTTCGCACTGGCACTTGGCGGCGGCGGCGCGCGCGGCCTCGCTCATATCCATGTCATCGAGGCGCTCGACGAGCTCGGCATCAGGCCGGTGGCGATCGCAGGGTCCTCCATAGGTGCTGTGATGGGCGCCGGCATGGCCGCCGGCCTGACCGGCAGGGAAATCCACGAGCACTCCCGCGCCGTGCTCGGCCGGCCGGCCGAGGTGGCCAGCCGCATGTGGCGGGCCCGGCCGGGCACGCTGTCGGAGATGGTCGAGACCGGCATCAGGGTCACCCAGTTCAATGTCGAGCGCATCCTCAAGTCGTTCCTGCCCGAGGGCGTGCCTGATACCTTCGAGGAGCTGAAGCTGCCCTTGAAGGTGACGGCAACCGACTATTACGGCCATTGCCTGAAGGTGTTCGAGGAGGGCGAGCTGTTTTCGGCGCTCGCCGCATCGGCGGCGATCCCGGCGGTGTTCAAGCCGGTGACGCGCGGCAACACGCTCTATATCGACGGCGGCATCTACAATCCGGTGCCGTTCGACCTGCTCGAGGGCCTGGCCGACCACGTCATCGCCATCGACGTCGTCGGCGCGCCATTCGAGAACGGCCGCAAGCCGCCCAATTCGATCGACCTGATGTTCGGCGCCAGCCAGCTGATGATGCAGTCGATCATCGCCAACAAGCTCGGCCAGAACCCGCCAGACATCTTCCTGAGGCCGCCGGTGTCGCGCTTCAAGGCGCTCGACTTCCTCAAGATCGACCAGGTCATGGCCGAGACGGCGGCGATCAAGGACGAGCTCAAGCACGCCCTCGACGAGATCCTGCGCTAGGTGTCGAAGCTATGAAGGTTGTTCATTCGAGGAGGGACTGAGAAGCTGGGGTTGCGAAGCCAACCAACCTTCAGTGGAGCTCCCCGAATGAACGTCCATAAGAATGCGCGTCTGACGCCGTCA